>Ga0209573_1000027_pt1 | contig 501618 bp, 416 predicted proteins | sample TNRBio252014_DNA_FD_185870 | JGI IMG/M metagenome (GOLD analysis project Ga0209573, IMG submission 185870) | Wastewater treatment Type I Accumulibacter community from EBPR Bioreactor in Madison, WI, USA - TNR Reactor_6/25/2014_ DNA (SPAdes)... | ecosystem: Engineered > Bioreactor > EBPR >...
AACCAGAAACGCACATCAGGCAAAGATTGTGCCAGCACATTTCGCGTCCCGGCATCCGGCCCCCTCGTCTTTGTTGGCCTTTCTTCACCTTTTCCCAGCTTTATGCTTTGGAACTGTAGAAGATGGGCTAGAATATTTGCGCAGGGTAGTAGAGTTTTTTCAAAACAGGTAAATGTCGAATAGGAGAATATGATTATGATGACGAATTACGTGAGTGTGCGCGCCGGTCTTGCTGGCCTCTGCTTGCTGGTCTTGGCTGCTTCGGTATCGCTTGTTCTCGCCGGTGACGACAACACAGCCGCCGCAGGTAAAGACGCAGCCGATTCTGTCACTGCTGTTGCGGCCTATCCACTGAGCACCTGTGTTGTATCGGGTGAAAAGCTGGAAGACGGGGATATGGGGGCTCCGATCAATTACGTGTACAAGCAGGAAGGTCAGCCCGACCGGTTAGTCCGACTGTGTTGCAAGAGCTGCATAAAGAAATTCAACAAAGAGCCTGCTAAATACCTGAAGCTGATTGATGATGCCACCGTGAAGAGCGAAAAGCCTGCCACGTCAGGCGACCATACCAGTCACCCACACTAATTCCCGACACCTCAAATAATGGATCTGGTATCCCTCATCGGCCGTCTGCATCCGATCGTGCTGCACTTCCCGATCGCACTGATCATTCTGGCTGCTGCCCTGGAAGTTGTACGCCTTAAATGGGAGACGCCATTTCTTTCCCGCCTTGTGCCGTTCCTTCTACTGGCTGGGGCGGGTGGCGCATTATTGGCTAGTGGAACGGGCTGGGTATTTGCTCGCGAATTCTACCCACGCCCATCGCTCGGGTGGATGCTCCAGTGGCATCGGTGGCTGGGCATTTCCACCACCGCACTTGCGGGAGCCGCGGGATGGCTGGCCTTGCGTACTGTTGACGGTTCGTCTCCACGCACACGTTGGTTGCGCCACGGGCTCATCTGGATGACCGCATTGCTCGTAACTGGCACCGCCCACCTTGGGGCACTCATGGTGTGGGGCGAAGACTACTTTAGTGCGACACCTTGATATTCCACAGGTCTACATCATTGAAAATGCTCTTCATACTTGCTGGTCTCGGAGCGTTGCTGAGCGCCAACGTGACGCACGCCGGTGACGAGTCCATGGACAATGGCAAGGCGGTATGGCGGGCTCGCGAACTTGAGCCTAAAGCTTCGCAGTTGTTTCCCAACGCCCGGATTGTCGAATACACGCTCGACGTTGCCGAAACCACGCTGTCTCCCGCCGGTAAACCCGTGCGGGCGCTTACGTTGAACGGCTCTGTGCCCGGCCCCACGCTAAAGTTCCATGAGGGTGATGTTGCTCGCATCCATGTCCGCAACCGGCTTAAGAAAGAGGACGCATCCGTGCATTGGCACGGTCTTTTAGTGCCCAATCTTGAAGACGGCGTGCCCGAACTCACCACGCCCCCCATTCATGCCGGGGATGAGCGGGTATTCGAGTTTTTGCTCAAACATACAGGTACCTACTGGTATCACAGTCACACGGGGCTACAGGAGCAACGCGGTGTCTACGGCAGCATCGTGATTGAACCTCGCATCGGCACGCCCGCCCGCACAGATATTCCGCAGGTTGATCGCGAAGAAGTGATCGTGCTTTCCGATTGGACCAATGAAAACCCGGATGATGTTATGCGCACTCTATTGCGGGGCAGCGAGTGGTATTCAATCCGCAAGGGTACGGCTCAATCCCTCTGGGGCGCGTGGCGCAGCGGACATCTCCGCGACTATCTTGACCGCGAAAAGGCTCGTCTACCCCCGATGGATCTATCAGATGTGGCCTACGACGCTTTCCTTATCAACGGGCGAACGAACCAGTCCCTGGTCATGCGCCCCGGAGAAACCGTTCGCCTTCGCGTAATCAACGCGGCGGCGGCGAGCTACTTCTACCTCAGTGCTGCTACCGGTCCACTCACCATCATCGCCGCCGATGGAAACGATGTAACACCGATACAACAAAACCGGCTGCTCATTGGCATGGCCGAGACCTATGACGTGCTCGTCACCCTGCCTGCCCAGGCTTTACCCGCAAGCTGGGAAGTCCGTGCCACCGCGCAGGACAACTCCGGCCATGCCTCGCTCTTTATCGGTGACGCTACGGCCCCCGAACGGCTTTCTGCCGCCCCCGGGCCGATTAACAGCTACAGTATGGACGAAATGCTCGGTGCCATTCTCGACGAGATGGACGAGTCGGGTGCCGTCACCGACGAGGAAGCGCTGGCCGCCGAAAGCAGCCGCCCCTTGCCACCCTACAAGCGCCTGCGTGCTACGCATCCGACCACCTTGCCTGCCGAAGCGCCGGTGCGGGAGATTACCATGCACCTAACCGGCGATATGTGGCGCTACCTCTGGTCAATCAACGGCAAGACTCTGGACGAACAGAGCACCATCCCCATACATAAGGGAGAAGTGCTACGCATCACCTTGGCAAACGACACCATGATGCACCACCCCATGCATCTGCATGGGCATTTCTTCCGCCTGCTTATGCCCGACGGCGCGCCCGCCGACTACACGCCGCTGAAGCACACGGTTGATGTACCACCCATGAGCCGTCGCGTGATCGAGTTTTACGCCAACGAAGAGAGGGACTGGCTTTTTCATTGCCATCTGCTCTATCACCACAAATCTGGTATGGCTCGCGTCTTCAGTTACCCCGCAGGCGAAGAGGTGCGAGTGCCGGAAGACCGTTCAACCGTATCGTCCAATAGGCCCGCCGCCTCGCCCGGAACGGGAAAAGATGCAGGCGCTGCCTACATGCCAAATCTTGGCGAACACGTCCATCCGCATCCCTACGCCTGGGTGGATGGCAATGTGCAATCCCATTTAAGCCAGGGATTGGCCACCCTCCAGCGTGGTCGAGATAATCTCAATCTGGCCTGGGAGGTGGGTTGGGCGCGAGTGCCGGGGCAGGAATATGAGGTTGATACGACCTACTCGCATTACTTCAATCCGCGATGGACCGTTTTTTCGGGCTACCGCTTCACCGATCTTGAAGGCGGAAACGACAGCGTCATAGCCGGTGCGACCTACCTCTTACCCTACCTCCTGGATGTTACGGCTACACTACAAAGCGACGGCGAGGCACGGATCACCATAGGACGCGAGGTACCCCTTACCAGCCGACTGGGCCTGATCGCCAGAGCGGAGTATGACACGTCGCAATACTTTGGCTGGCAGGCAGGCCTCGACTACACACTTACCAAGCAGTTCTCGCTCATCGGCACCTATGACACTGATTACGGTCTAGGGGCCGGGGCAGGCTTCCATTTCTAAACCATAAACCAATAAGTAATATCCTATGAAAACAACCCGCCGAGCTTCTCGAATTACCCTGCTTGCCTTTGGCACGCTGTTCACCCTTACCTCGTTCGCCGCCCACGCGGTCGAAAATGGGGATAAAAAGGAGCCAATCAAACCCTATCCACTAAAGGTCTGCATCGTTACCGATAACGACCTCGGTTCGATGGGCGACGAACGAACATTCGTCTACGAGGGGCAAGAGATCAAAATCTGCTGCAAGCCCTGTGAAAAGAAGTTTCTGAAAAACCCCGAGAAATACCTGAAGAAACTCGCGCCCAAAGAAACCGAGGACAAGTAACCGCCCAAAGTCTGACAGAGAATTGAAGCGCAGCTAACCGATACGAACAAGGGTCAGCTAGACTCAAAACTCCACATTCAACCCAAGGTATCCCGCAAGAGCGGAATAGTCGTCTGCAGCGATGTAGGCACCCGAGACACGATCTTCAATCGTCCAGTTTGCGAGGTGATACTCACCTCGAATAGCTGTTTCCAGATTTAAGCCGCCCACGAGATTGCACCGGATGCCGATACCGGTCATGAAAATGTGTTCAGTTCCTGCATTGGTGCGCAGGTCATATTGGGTGCCGTCCTCCAACTGCCCCTTGTGCGTTTCCATGTGAATGGAAGCCAAAGCAAGTCCGGCAAGGACGAAGGGCTTGAATCGCTTTGATCCTATGTCGAAGTTTTGTTGTCCCCATACGGAGATTAAGTCTGCCATAATTTTGGCGCTAGGGTGCTGGCCGCCCTCTGGCATCGCCAGTCCAAGTTCCGCGGCGGGATCATCAAAATCGTCTGACAAAGCATCAATACCCATCCCAAATTCCCGATCCTGCTCAAGCTGCATACGGCCAATAATCCCGAAGCCGACGAGATCTTTGATTGGGCTTTGATCAGACCATTGATAACTGTCTCGTACTCCAAGGGAGAACTTCTGGGACTGCGGAGCGGGTACGCTCGTCTCGGCAGCGCAAATCGAAAGTGCTCCCAGGACGATACATAAAGCCAAAAATATTTTTTTCATTGGGGAACCTTTGAATTTCAGGATCGTTCGGGAGATTAGGCTTGTCCTGCTCGATCATCAATATCTCTTTCGTCTGTTGTCTGTGCCAAAAATAGAGATTTTCAAGAAAGTGCAGGGTCTCCATCCCCCGTGATGGCTTGATCGTCAATTCGCCCCGCCGGTGTATTCCCCCAACACCTCATCCGCTCGCCGCTGAGCTCGGGTGGTGACGCTCTTCGGCTTCTGGTAGCGGCGGGGTGCGGGATTCTGGCTGGCGCGTTGGCGTTGCTCGCCTGCGCCTAGCACGGCGAGTGAGGCGTTCCACGACTGCGCGGCGAGGTTGCCGGAGGGACCCATCTCGCGGAACACGCCGCTTTGCCCGGTTCCCATGAGGCCCAGCCCCAGCATGGTGGCGAGGTTGGAAGTCGGCGTGTCGGGCACGTCGTAGCCCTGGTCCTTGAGGCGCTTGCGCTTCCGCTCCTCGAACGGCGTGTAGGTCGGGATCTGGCCCAGCCCGGACTCTCCCCCGGCAGCGCGGTCATTGACGCCGACCCCGGCGGCGATGGCCCGGGCCGCTGCCTCGTCGTACTCGTAGCGGCGGTCGTGCTGGCCACCCGCCAGCCGTTCAAACGCCTGCTTGGGCAGGGCGTAGCCCGCCTCGATGGTCTTCAAGTTCTGGTCCTGGGCGGGGATCAACTTCCCGATGCCGGGGATGGCCAGCAGCTTGTCGAACGGGCGGGGCAGCGTCTCGACGTAGGCGAGATCCCGGCCGTAGATGTCCTTCCCGGCCAGCGGGCCGTTCTTGTCGTGGGTGTAGACCAGGCGGACGGTCTTCCCGTCCAACTGGCCGCGCTGCCAGTCGGTGGCCTCGTCGCCCAGGTATTCGGCAGGCTTGCCGGGGCCGTGGTCTATCTCCGGCGTGTTGATCCCCGTCCAGCGGATGCCGGTGGGGTCGTTGTTGATCTCGATGGTGTCGGCATCGCGGACACGGGTCACGGTTCCGGCCGGACCGGTGGCGCGGACGCGGTCCAGGTAGTCGCCCGCCTTCCACGCGCCGAACGCGGCGGCGGCCGGCGCGAAGGTCCAAAGGGCCTTGCCCGCCATGTTGCCCGGCTTGGTGCGGGCCACGGCGGCGAGCTCCTTCTCCAAGCGGTCATCGGACCAGCCCGCGCGCTGGCCCTCCTCCTTCACCGCGTCGTAGGCGGCGCGGTAGGCGGCTACGCTGGCCTTGTACTCGTCCTGGCCATAGCGGAACTGCTTCTCGATGGGGTTGCCCATCGTTCCGGCGGCGATGGCCAGGGCGAGGTCGTAGCCGGTCCGGGGCTGCTCGGCCTCTATGCCCCAGTCCCGGCCCTCTTCCCATGCCTGCCGGGCCTCCTGCTGCATCTGGCCGATGGTGTACTCGTCGTAGCCTTCCTTGGCCGCGATGCCAGTCACCACGGCGGCGGCCTTGAGCAACCCGTATTTGGCCTGCGCGGACAAGGTGTCGGCGTATTCCATCATGGCCTTGGCGGACTCCTTGGACGACTGCAACCCGGCGGTGTTCTGGTGGTAGAGGTCGGCGGCCTGTTTGTAGAGGGCGCTGGCGTTGCTGGAGTTGGAGCGGGCCAGCTGGTGGGCCCGGTCCAGCAGGTCCAGCGCATAGGCCTGGTCGGCGGAGGCCAACTGGCCGGCCTTGGTCACGATCAAGGCGGCCTGCGTGCGCATCTCACCGGCGATCTCCAAGGCCCGGCGGTGGGTTCCCACCTGCCCGAGGTCGGAGAGCGAGGAACCGGTGAACTCGGCCACGTTGGTATACGCCTTGTAGAGCCAGTCCAAGGGTTTGGCCACAGGACCGGGGATCTTGCTGCCGATGGCCTTGCCAAGGCTGGTCATGGCGTCGCCCAGCTTGGCGAACGGCGCGGCCAGTGCCTCGGCGGCGGTCATGGTCTTGCTGCCGCTGGCGCCGTGTACGGCGATGTCCCATTTGCCAAGTTCGCTACCCACGGCGGCCTTCGCCTTGGCAAGGCCGGTCAGCGCCGCCGTGTACTTGAGCCCTTGCGAGGTTGCCGCCAGCGCGTGGTCCAGCTTGGGGTCCATGGTGGTGTGGGCGTCGCGGTAGCTGTCTATGCCGTAGGAGCCTGCGATGGCGGCAAGCGGGGTCTTCCAGCTGGCCAGGCCACGTCCGATGGCACCCAGCTTGGAAAGACCCTGGGTGAGCAACGCGCTGCCGCCGGTCACGGTGGCGAGGGCGGAGAGCGAGTTCAGCACGTTCTCCCGCACCTGCGGATCGTGGAGGAGTCGGCCCACGGGCGCGAGGACGGGGGCGATGTAGTTGTCGCCCCACGAGGGCGCGCGGAGTTCGGAAGCGCCGGAGCTGCCCCGGTCCAGCGCGGATTGCACCTCGGCGGACGGCGAATCGTAGCCGCCCGAAGAGCCGGAACGCGAACCGCCGCCACCGCCGCCCTTCCGGGCGAAGATGGCCTTCTCCTGATCGCGGGTAAGTTGACGGCGTCCGGACATTACATGGGCTCCGTATCGCGCAGCCGCGCGGCTTTGTCTTTCCAGCCGGAGACCTCTTTCATGGCCCCGGCGTTCTTCTGGTGGTCGGCACCGGGGAAGATGCGTTCGGCATACGCCTTGTCGCCACGGGATAGCGCATCCCAATAGGTGCGACGCTTGGTGATCTCCCGGCCGTAGGTTCGCACCGGATCGTTCTTCTCGCGGTCTTCCTGGATCTTGCGCTGGTTCTGCTCCTCGCGCTTGCGTTCGGCCTCGGCCAGACGCGCCGCCTCCTTGTCGCGTGCGACTTGATCCCGGACCGCCTTCTCCCTCTGGCGATCGGCCTCCTTCTCCTCGGCAGACTTGGCGGCTTCATCGCGGCGCTCCTGAGCGGCCTGCTCCTTGCCGATCTGGACGTCGAGCTTGGCCTGCTCCTTGTCTATGCGGGCCTCGCGGGTCTGCCACGCGCTCATGGCCTTGCCGTAGTCCTTCTGGTCGCGCTCCAGCTTCTTGTCCCACGCCTTGTCTATCTGGTCGTCACTGTACCCGGCCCGGCGCAACTCGAGTTTGAACTCGTGCCGCTCCGCCTTCATCTGGTCGTTGCGGGCTTTGGCCGCACGTTCGGCGCTGGTGGCCTCGTTCAGGGATTTACCCTGGCGGAGCATGTCATCGCGGATGGCGCGGGGGTCGAGGGGCTTGTAGTCGGAGGGCGCGTCGGGCTTGGGGTTGCGGTAGGCGTCCAGCTGGCTCCGTACGTGCTTGAGCGCAGCGATGGCCGGGTTCTCCCCGCGTGCCGCAGCCTTCTCGGCGGCCTGCTCCGGGGTCGTTGACAGGCGGGGGTCAAGGTGGCCGCCTTTGTCATCGTAGACCATCCCGCCTTCGATCTTGGTCACCCCGTTCTTGCCGACTTCCGGGATGTCGGACTCGGACGCAGAACCGGAGCTGCCGCCGCCGCCGGACCCGCCACCACCACCACTACCACCGCCTGATCCGCCCCCGCCGCCCTTGGCGTGGATGGCCCGTAACTGTTCATCGGTCAGGTTGCGGTTGGCCACGGGCCGGGCGCTGTTGGCGAGCGGAACCATGCCCTTGATGTTGGGGTCGTTGGTCAGGGCGCAGTTGAACAGGCGCAGCGGGCGGACCTTTTTCTCGCCCAGGTCCAGGCAGTCTTCCTGCCGCCAGACCGGGGACATGAACCGGTAGCGTCCGCCGCTCACCGCTTCCGCGCCCCGGTCACTCCAGCGGACCTGTCCCCACAGGCCGTCGGGCCGCTGCTGCAAGGCCACGATCCAGCCTGCGGCCTCGGTGGGCTTGTCGAGGTCCAGGCTGGAATGATCCCAGTCCACCAAGACTCCGGGGAAGTTGGGCTTCGTGGCCTCCTCGGTGAACTTCTGCACGATGGCGGTGATGGCGTCGTCATCAATGACCTGCACGAGACCCGTGGTCGCGTGTGGAAAGGAGCCGGTGGCGGACAGCTGGAACCAGCCGTCCTCGGGCATCTGGAACATGGATTGGGCGGGGAGGTTCATGGGTTTACATCCAAAACTCGCCCGGCTTTAGCGGGCGGGAGGGTCCGGGTGAGACTGCGGGTTTACGTGGCTGGAGCGGTGTCGAGGCTATGGGCGTGCGGGTTATGGGCCTGACGTCGCGGATGGCCGGATCGTAGACGGTCTTGATCCGCGACGGGTTGGCGGGCTTGTAGGGTGTAGCGGCTACGGCGCGTTGCCCGCTGGCCGTGACGTAGGTGGCGGGGCGGTAGAGATCGGGCCGGGAGTAGCCGTAGCTCGTGGCATTCTGCGACATATAGGTCATGCCGGTAGTCGGGTCGTAGGCGTGTACTCCAAAGCCCTGGCCGGAGTTGCCCGGCTGATACTGAACGTCGCCGCCCGGACTGCGGGTCAGCGGCTGGCCCGGAGTGACAACGTCCCGGTAGACACGCGGTTGGCCGATGGTCGGAATCCCGCCGCCGCCGCCGATCTGGTTGGGCGGTTTGGTGGGGACCGGCGGGATGCCCGGCTTGTACGGCTTCGGCGTGGTGATGGGGCCTTCCTTGATCGGGAGGCCTCGCACGGGCGGCGGGTTGGTTCCGGGCAACTCGGGGCGAACGGCAACCCGGCCGCCGGTCACGCTTCCGTTCTTCGGGTTCAACCCGACGATGGGCGCGTTCGGCCCGCCGCGCACCGGCGCGGGGCCGCCGACCATTCGGCTCGGGTCTCGGTACTGCCCGGTACGCTCGTCGAAGTCGGGGTTTCCGCCGATGTACATCTGGCCGGGATCACGTGGCTGCACACCGGGCGTGACCATCCCGTCGCGCACCGGTTGGCGTCCGCCGTTGGGATCGTATTCCCAATGGGTACCAGCGGGCGGCTGGACCGCCGGATACATCATGCCGGGGACGGTTGGCTTGAGGGACATGCCGGGTTGCGGGGTAACGCTGCCGGGCGGCGGTACACCGAAGTTGTCGCCGCTTCCGCCGCGCTGCGGCGTTGTACCGGCGACTGGCCCAATCAGGCTCTTGAGCCGCTTGCCGAGCGGGGTGTCCTCCCAGCCGGGGAGGAAGTTGGACCGCCCGTAACCGAGCCGTTCGGCCTGCCGGATGAAATCCTCCGAAGGCAGGCCGTTGGCCTCGCCCTGGCCAGCCCAGCCGATGAAACGTACTCCCGAGCCGCCGGTCTTCTGGTCGCGGACTACACTCCCGCCTCCGCCTCCACCGGGGCGGCCGCCCCCTCCTTTGGCAAAGATGGCCTTGCGCTGCTGGTCGTTCAGGGGGCCCGCATTGGCGAGGGCGCGGTTGAAGAGGTGCATGGTGTTCATGAGGGTTGCTCCATTCGTTCGAGTTTGAGTCCGGTCTTTTCCTGCAGCTGCTCCTGGTTGATCCGGAAACCGGCCCAGCTGAGATTCCCCACGGCGGCCATGATGGAATCGAAGTTCGTGCGTTGCGGGATGTCGAAGGCGAAGTAGGCCACGTGCGGCTGGCGGGGGAAGAACTCGGCGAGCCACTGCTTGTCCAGGTCGCGCTGGAATACTTCAGACAGCCGGGCCGCGTCGGACCGGGCGAGGTCCATCAGGCCGTCCGCGTGGGCGCCGCCGGCCAGCGTACCGCTGCCGCTCTCGGTCAGCATGTTCAGGAGCCCGCCCGTGGCGGCCAGCACGATCTGCTTGTCGCAGTAGTCAATGCGTTCGAGGTAGGGCAGACGGGACCGCGCGGCGGGGTCGAAGGATTTGACGTCGCTGCCGTTCGGCAGGTAGCCGCGTCCGTTGCTGGCGATCTTCTCGGCCACGGCGAGGTATTCCTGCTCCTTCTCCGGGGAAGTGCCTGGCGGGCCGAATATGAAGATGGACTGGTTGGCCCCGGCCTCCAGGGCGGTATCCCAGTCGGCGAAGGCCAACTGCTTCGAGAAGAAGTGCCGGCCGATGGCCCGGTTCAGCGGGGTGGCCTCGAACGCGATGAAGTGGGAGCGCGGGACCAGTTCGCCGCGTAGCTCGTTGGATCGGCTTTCCGGGTTGAACCGCCATACGCCCGAGGGCCGGTCCTGCACCCAGTACCACTGGGGAATGGTGTCCAGTCGGGACACCAGCGACCCGTAGCCGGTGGAAATCTTCTCCAGCAGGCAGAACCCCCGGAACAGGGCCCGGCCAAGGTCGTGGGTGGCTTGCTTGAGATTATCAATCCGCTCGTAGGCGTAGCGGAGGAGATCGGCCTGCTCCTGGGCCAGGAACGGGTCCGCGCCCTCCACGGTGCGGATCTCCCAGTCGAGTCCATCCACGAAGGCCAGCCGCCGGGCGATGGCGGCCTGGATGGTCACGTCCACCCGTTCCATGTAGTGGTAGAACCACTGGAGGTCGGCGTGCTGGCCCCGTTCCGCGGCGTCCTCCATGGCCACGATGCGGGACATGGTCAGACCCCGGAGGGGGTTGTAGTGGTCGCGCCAGGTTGTAGTCGGTCGATGCAGCATGAACGGGCCTCAATGGGCGCCGTTCCGCCGGGTTAATTCGTAGGGGAACGATAGTTCAGTTCGGGGGTGGGGTCAAGAGGTTGGGCGCAGTTCTCGGGTGTTTCCGTCAGACTCATTTGTCGCTTGTCGAGACGTGGGCACATTCGCATGACCCCATTCGTGAAAGAAATATTTGCATGCTGGTGGGGCGGGGTTCCAAGGAGTGGAAAAGGAGGGTGAGGACGTGTCCAACGGGTGGATATTATTGCTGCCCGTTGACACAATTGGGAAGCCCACCCGTTGAAAGCCACGGATCGACTCGATTGTCCTGCCAGGTCCGACGCCGTGACTTCATTAAGTTTTATCTCAAGCGCTGCCCAAGTCCCACTCGCCACCGGCGGGCATGGATTCCACCGCCATGGTCATGCGCATCAGGCGGCTGGAGCAACGGGTTCGCCAAGAAGCCAAGCTCCGCAAACTGCAACAAACCCTGGCGTAGCAATGTAAATATGAAGGCTCGACCCCAATTGCCTCCAATTGCCTTCTACGTTCGCCCTCTCCATCATCAGTAGCTCAAGGTGAAAAATGGGGGGACAGGGAAAGACCGTGATCGTCCCCCCAATCGTCCCTAACCTCGCCTCCACCCTTTGGCGGACTAATCGCGCCCTCCTCGTACCCCGGGGGTCTCGCTTACTTTGTCAATCGACCTAAGTCAATTATGGTAGTCGCAATTATGGTGGTCATCTTGACAAGCTTCAGGGATGGGCATAAGGTTATCCCCGATATGTGTTCCTTAGTTCAACGCTGGCGTTCGCATCGTGGAGGCCGTCTGGTTCTGGCTCTTCTGGTGGGAGCCCTCATGGTGATGTCGGTCGCGTCCCTGCCGGGCTCGTTTTACGCGCACCAGTATGAATGCGAGCACAGCAGTTGCCCGGTCGCGCATGGCTGTTGCCCCACCCACGCCCCCGCCTTGGCACCCTCGATTTCCATGCTGTTAGCCCAGCCCGTACTCACTGCTTCCGTGGTGAGCGGACCGTTGGCCAGCCCCGGCATCACCGCCTCCAGCGTGCTGTTCCAACCGCCGCGCGCCTAGCCGCGTCGCGTTTCCCTGTCATCGTTCTATCGCGCTATTTTTCCTGGAGGTCGTGTGTCTCGTTTCATCATTCTTTTAGGTGCCTTACTGGCTGCCGGGTCCGCCGTTGCGGATAGCCGGCCCGAATCATTCACTATTGCGGAGGCGGTGACGCTGGCCTCCGCCCGCCACCCGTCCATCACCGCGCTCGAAGCGGAACTCCGGGCGGCGCACGCGCTGTCCCAGCAGGCCGGGGTCCGGTCCCCGCCCGAGGCCTCCGCAGGGCTGGGCTACAAGGACGTCGAGACCGATACCGGCTACGCCCTCGACGTGGAGCTGGCGTTCCCCATCGAGCGCAGCGGCAAGCGGACGGCCCGCCTGGGCGTGGCCCAAAGCGACCTTCGCTTGGCCGAAATCGCGCTGGACCAGCAGCGGCGGGACCTCGAACTGCAGGTGCGCACCCTGGCTTATGAGTATCTGACCGCGTCGGCCGATGCCGAAATCGCGCGGGAGATCGCGGAGCGAAGCCGGGCCATGATCGACCTGCTGAAGCAGCGTCCGACGGCGGGGCCGATCATCCTGCTGGAACTCCGGGTCATTGAAGGCAGCCTGGTGGAGTTTCAAAATTCGGCGCGCGAATTCGAGGCGCAGCGCGATGCCGCGCGGGCTTCCTTGAATATCCTGCTCGATCGCGCGGAGGATGCGCCGCTGGTGCTGAAGGATGATCTGGTGCCGCCCGCGAACCTCTATGCCACGCCCGCCTTTGCCGCACGCTTGGAAAAACGGCCCGCCTTGCTGAAGCGCTTGGTCGAAATCGAGCGGGCCGCCCACGAGGCGCAGGCCGCCCTGCTGGAGGGCAAACCCGATGTCAGCGTGGGCCCCTACCTGTCCCGCGAGGAGGCGGGGGAGACGGAGACCACGGTGGGCCTGGCCGTGTCCATGCCCCTGTCCTGGAGCAGCCGTAACCAGGGCGCCATCCAGGCCGCGCAGGCCCGGCGCGAAAAAGCGGAGGCGGAATTGAATGCGGAGACCCTGGCCGCCCGCAGCGAGCTGGCCCGGCGGGTACGTCTCTACGCGGCGGCGGTCGCGCAGGTGGAGGCGGTGCCGGTCGAACTAGTAGAGAGCCTGCACGAGGCCGCGGACCTGGCCGATCGCCAGTACCGGCTGGGGGCCATCCCGGTGCAGCTCTTTCTCGATATGCAGCGCGAATTTCTGTCCGTGCAACTGTTGCGTCACAACGCACAACTGGAATCGCTGAAGATGGCGGCCGAACTGGAATGGCTGGCCGGATCCGCGGCCGGGGAGACCGCACCATGAAGATTGGATTACTCATGTTGATGTTGATGGTGACCACGTCCTTCAGCGAGGGGGAGCGCGCGGGCGCCTCGTTCAAAGAAGGGGTGGGGGTGCAGATGGGCGCGGAAACCAAATCCGCCATTGATTTGGCGCTGGCTGAGGTGGAGGAGCGGACCACTCCAGTGGAGATCCATCTGACCGCCCAGGTTTACCGCAAGGCTCGCGAGGCGTCGCAGAACCAGGGCGAGCCCGCAGGTTTTGCCTATGCCAGCGCCTGGGTGGATCCCGCTGAAGCGAAACGCCTGACCCCGGGCCTGCCGGTGCGCATCCCGGGGAGCACGGGGACGGTGCTTCGGGTGGACCACACCATGGCAGCCAGCGGTGGCCGCGTGGAGGTGCTGCTCCAGATGCAGGAGGGCGAGCGGGTGTGGAAGATTGGGGATTTTGTCCCGGCCATGCCCGTGCTGGCGGAAGAAACCTCGGTCACTGTGATCCCGCGTGAGGCCCTGCTGGAGACCGCCTATGGCCCGTTTGTTTACGTACTTAACGGCGAAGCTTTTCTTCGCACCGCGGTGACCACGGGGGCCCGGCGTGGCGAATTCACGGAAATTACGGACGGATTGTACAGCGGTGATCAGATCGTCGTGCGACCGGTCGAAACCCTTTACCTCATCGAGCTCCGCGCCACCAAGGGCGGCGGACACAGCCACTAAGAGATTCCTATGATTGATAAAATAATTGAGTTTTCGTTGCGCCAGCGACCCTTCGTCATCCTGGCCGCCCTGGCCCTGCTGGCCGCCGGCGTGTGGTCGGCCTTTCACCTGCCGGTGGATGCCGTGCCCGACATCACCAACATCCAGGTCCAGGTCAACACGGAGATCCCCGCGCTGGCCCCCGAGGAAATCGAAAAGCTGGTGACCTTCCCGCTGGAGGTGGAGCTGGCCGGGGTGCCGGGCATGATCGAACTGCGCTCGCTCTCCAAGTTCGGGCTGTCCCAGATCACCCTGGTGTTCAAGGACGGGACCGACATCTACCGCGCGCGCCAGCTGGTCAGCGAGCGCATGCAGAACGCGATCGATGAATTGCCGTCGGGCCTGACCCCCAAGCTGGCTCCCATCTCCACCGGGCTGGGCGATATCTACTACTATGTGGTGGACTACCTGCCGGATGCCACCAACAAGCCGGCCACCCGCTACGAGCAGCTGATGGAGCTGGGTCAGATCCAGGACTTCCTCATCAAGCCGCATCTGCGCGCGGTACCCGGCATCGCCGAGGTCAACACCTCGGGCGGCTACGAAAAACAAATTGTGGTCATGCCCGATCCCCAGCGGATGATGAGCGCGGGCATCACCTTCTCCGAGATCGCGGACATCGTAGGTGAGAATGTGGAGAATGCGGGTGGCGGGGCGGTGCAGATGGGCGGGGAGCAGATTATCGTCCGGGCCGCCGGCCGGGTGAAATCTGCGGTGGAAATCGCCGATCTGCCCATCAAGTTCCGGTCCGGGACCGAGCCCATCAAGGTGCGCGACGTGGCCGAGGTGGGCATCGGCTCCAATGTACGTACCGGAGCTTCGACCTGGAACGGCGAGGAATGCGTGCTTGGCTCGGCGTTGATGCTGGCCGGTGAGAACAGCCGCATTGTCTCCAAGCGGGTGGCCGCCAAGCTGAAGGAGTTGGCGCCCCGGCTTCCTGCGGGGGTCCATATCGTCACCGGCTACGACCGCACCGAGTTGGTGGATCGCACCATCGCCACGGTGGAGAAGAATCTGGTGGAGGGCGCGGTGCTGGTCATGGTGGTGCTCCTCTTGCTGCTGGGCAATGTGCGGGCCGCTATCATCGTCTCCCTGGCCATTCCGCTCTCCTTCCTGTTTGCCATCACGGGCATGGTGCAAGGGCGGGTGTCCGGCAACCTGATGAGCCTGGGCGCGGTGGACTTCGGGCTGATCATAGACGGCGCCGTGGTCATGGTGGAGAACACCATCCGACGCCTCGGTCTGCGCCAGCACGAGCTGGGCCGGATCCTGTCCACCCAGGAGCGCCACGAGACGGTGCGCGACGCCTGTAAGGAAGTGGGCACGCCCACCTTCTTCGGGGTCCTCATCATCACCATCGTCTATCTGCCCATCCTGGCCCTGACCGGCATCGAAGGGAAGATGTTCAAGCCCATGGCCCTGACCGTCATGATGGCGCTGGTGGGGGCGCTGATCCTGTCCCTGACCCTGATGCCCGTGCTGTGTTCGTTCTTCCTCGGCGGAAAAATCAGCGAAAAAGACAACGGGCTTATCGCCCTGTTGAAGCGGGCTTATGCGCCCACCTTGCGCTGGGCCTTTCGTATGCGCTGGCTGGTGGTGGTGGCCGCGGTCGCCCTGTTCGCCTGGTCGGTCACCATCTTCCAGAAGCTGGGCGCGGAGTTCGTACCGCAGCTGGACGAAGGTTCGTTTGCCACCTTCATGATCCGCACCAGCAGCATTGGCCTGGATGCTTCGCTGGACATGCAGGAGAAGGCCGAAAAGGTTCTGCTGGAGGCATTCCCGGAGGTCAGCATCACCTTCTCGCGCATCGGTACGTCGGAGATCGCCACCGATCCCATGGGGGTCAACGTGGCCGACTGCTACATCTTTTTCTCGCCGCAGGAAAAGTGGCGGAAGATCGACGGGCGGACTATCACCAAGGATGAGCTGGCCAATCTGATGAGCGAGGAGCTCACCCGGCGCGTGCCCGGCCAGGCCTATCTGTTCTCGCAGCCCATCGAGATGCGCTTCAACGAAATCCTGGAAGGCACGCGGGCCGATATCGCGGTGAAGGTCTTCGGCGAGGACTACCCGACTATCGAGCGCATTGCCGGGGAGGTGCGCGAGCTGCTGGAAAAAATACCGGGCGCGGCCGATGTCGAATTCGACGCCTTGGGCAAGGCCCCCATGCTGGAGATCGCGCTGCGGCGCGAGGCCATGACGCGTTACAACCTGCACGCAGAGGAGGTCAACAGCGTCATCGCCCACGCCCTGGCCGGGGAAGAGGTCGGGTTGCTGATTGACGGCAACCGCCGATTCCCCATCGTGGTGCGCCTGGACGAGGACCTGCGCAAGCGGGTGGAGGTTATGAAGACGCTGCCCCTGCGCACGGAGGATGGCGGATTGCTCCAGCTCGGGCAGGTGGCCGACTTCCGGGTGGAGGAACAGGTCAGCACCATCGCCCGCGAGTTCGCCCAGCGGCGGGCTGCCATCATGGTCAACCTGCGCGGGCGCGACGTGGAGAGCTTTGTGCTGGAGGCCCAGGCCAGCGTGGCCAAGTCGATCCAGTTGCCCCCCGGCTATGCCATCGAATTCGGGGGCCAGTTCAAGAACCTGCAGGAGGCCCGAGCGCGCCTGGCCGTGATTGTGCCGGCCGCCTTGCTGGTCATCTTCGTGCTGATCTTCTTCGCCTTCGGCAGCATTCATCAGGCCCTGGTGGTGTTCACGGGCATCCCGCTGGCCGCCACCGGGGGCATCCTGGCCCTGTGGCTGCGCGGCATGCCGTTCAGCATTTCCGCGGGCATCGGGTTCATCGCCTTGAGCGGGGTGGCCGTGCTCAACGGGGTGGTCATGATCACCTACTTCAACCAGCTTCGGCAGAAGGGGCAGGACGTGATGGCGGCGGTGATGGAGGGGTCGCTGACCCGGCTGCGGCCGGTGCTGATGACTGCGCTGGTGGCCAGCTTCGGCTTCGTACCCATGGCGGTGGCCACCGGGGCGGGCGCGGAGGTGCAACGTCCGCTGGCCACTGTGGTCATTGGCGGCATCATCACCTCCACCCTGCTGACCCTGATCATTTTGCCCACCCTGTATGCGTGGGTGGAAAAACGAAACAAGAAAAAGGAAGGATACGAAGCATGAAAAAATGGATGACTCTGATGGCTTTGCTGGCGGGGACGGTACAGGCGGGCGTGGTGGGCGGACCCCGGGGCGGCAAGCTCCTGGACAATCCGGCCCCGCGCGCGGAGTTCTTTGTGAACGCCGAACGCAAGGTGGAGGTCCGCTTCTACGACGCGACGCTAAAGGTGGTGCCGCCGGGCGAGCAGGTGGTGAACGTCATCGCCGAAGCGCCCACGGGTAAAGCCCGGCTGAACTTGCAGCGGGCGGGCGATGTGCTGACCTCTGCGGAGGCCTTACCCGCGGGCGACGGCTACCTGATCGTGGTGCAGATCAAGGCGAACCCGGCTGGAAAAACCCAGAACTTCCGGATCACCTATCACGCCGAGCTCTGCGGGGACTGCCAGCGGGCCGAATATGCCTGTACCTGCGAGCATGCCGGAGAAGAGGAAGACGGGCAGGCTCACTAAACTACAGCGCGCGTGTATTTTGCATTGAACAGAAGCCAACGGAGGTAGCGAAGAAAAAAAAGCCCCCGCCTTCGTTCTCTTCGCTGCCTTCTGTTTGATCCGAACTCAAGTCTTCAGGCCAATTTCGCCGCCCGGCCGGTGGTGGAGCCATGATTGTGATCACCTTGTTTTCGTAGGTGTGTGGAACGCACATAAATTTGTAGTCCGACTTCATGGCGTACCATGCGTCGTTTCGCTCACGCAAAAAAGCGAGCATTGAGTTGGTATTCCTTGTCGGTTCCTCAGGATCGTAATGGTCTACGGCTGGAAGTGAAGAAGGATGAATTATACCGGTAAATACAGCGTCCGCGGCATGGATTGCGCGGAAGAGGTCAATGCGCTCAAGGGCACGGTCGGCAAGCTGAAGGGGGTGACCAATCTTCAATTCAACCTCCTAGACGGCGTAATGACGGTTGACTATGACGCTGATGTAATCAGTGACTCAACCATCCTGCAGTCAGCACGTGAGGCGGGGCTCGAGGCGAGCGTATTCGATACCGCTAAGCCGCCTAACGCCAGTGATCGTGAATCAAGTTGGTGGAGCGCACGCGGTCGAGCTCTCATGTGCTGGTCTTCCGGCGCATTCATCATCATGGGTTTGGTATCACATTCCATGATGCACGGCGGATGGATCCATGCGATGGCCGGTGGCGAGAGTGTTTCGCAGCATATATTTCCACCGCTGGTCATTTTCTTTTACACCGCAGCCATCGTCACGGGCAGTTGGTTTGTTGTTCCCAAAGCATGGTCGGCCGCAAGGCACATGAGGGCGGACATGAACGTGCTCATGTCTGTTGCCGTCGTCGGAGCGATGATTATTGGCGAATGGTTTGAGGCCGGAACGGTTGCCTTTCTTTTTTCCATATCCCTCCTTTTAGAGTCGTGGAGTGTTGGCCGCGCCCGACAGGCGATTCGCGCCCTGGTCAGCCTTACGCCGGTCACCGCGCGCTACATCTGCGAACACCATGGCAACATCGAGGAAAAGCCTGTTGCCCTGGTGCCACTCGGCGCCATCGTCATGGTCCGGCCGGGCGAGCGAATTCCTCTGGATGGCGTGGTAACCAAGGGGAGCACGTCGATCAACCAGGCCCCCATTACCGGTGAATCCATGCCCGTGTCCAAAAAAGTCGGCGACGAGGTCTTTGCTGGCACAATCAATCAGGACGGTGCAGTCGAATTCAGAACCACCAAGAATGCTTCCGACACAACGCTCGCCCGAATTATCAGCTTGGTGGAACAAGCCCAGTCGCGGCGCGCTCCCGTGGAACAATGGGTGGAAACTTTTGCCCGCTATTATACGCCTGCGATGATGCTGCTGGCGCTTGGGATTGCCTTGATCCCTCCCATGTTTGATGGGCAATGGGAAAATTGGTTTTATGATGCGCTCGTTATACTCGTCATTGCATGTCCTTGCGCGCTGGTAATCTCCACGCCGGTCAGCATCGTTGCCGGGCTTACCGCGGCAGCCAGGGCGGGCGTATTGATCAAAGGCGGCGTGTATCTGGAGGCGATGGCGAATGTAAAGGCGTTTGCCATGGATAAGACCGGCACGATAACCCGTGGGTCACCGGAGGTGCAGGAGATTCTTCCTTTCAGCGGTCACAACCGGCAGGATTTGCTGGCGCGGGCGGCCGCGCTGGAGACGCACAGCGAACATCCGCTTGCCGCAGCGGTTCTGCGGGCGGCACGCGCGGAAAATGTTCAGCCGCTCGTAGCGGAAAACTTTCAAGCGCTCAAAGGCCGGGGTGCGGAGGCCTTGATCGATGGCCGCAACTTTTGGGTGGGAAGCCACCGTCTTCTTCATGAAAAAGGCGGGGAGGATGCCGCGATGCATGCCGAGGCCCAGCGCATGGAAGATGCCGGGCACTCCGTGATGGTCATTGGCAATGATAGCCATGTCTGCGGTTTGATTAGCGTGGCTGATGTCGTGCGTCCGGAAGCAGCAGCAGCGATTCGCGGCCTGGCGATGGCCGGTATTCAACATCTGGTCATGCTCACGGGCGACAACCGGGGCACAGCGAATGCGGTCGCCGGCGCGGTGGGCATCAAGGATGTGCGCGCCGAACTGCTGCCCGAGGATAAATTGAAGACCATTGAGGAGATTCTCGAAAAGTACGGGGCTACCGCCATGGTGGGTGATGGCGTTAACGACGCGCCGGCGTTGGCGATCGCCAGTGTCGGCATTGCCATGGGAACGAAGGGCAGTGACGCGGCTATTGAGACGGCTGACGTCGCTCTGATGACCGATGATTTGTTGAAGCTGGCCTGGCTGGTCGCGCATGCGCGGCGTTCGTTGCGCGTCATCCGGCAGAACATTTATTTTGCCCTGAGCGTCAAGGTGGTGTTCATGATCCTCGCCATGCTTCAGATGGCCACGCTTTGGATGGCCATAGCCGCGGACATGGGATCATCCCTGCTTGTCGTATTCAACGCGCTCACGCTGTTAAATGAGTCATCAAACAAGAGCAGGTAGCCGGTAAAAGGCGCGTGGCAGGAGCCCCTGACTTTGTGAATTGATATTTATGGATGGAATCGATTCCCGGCCCGCGAGAATCGGAAGGGTCGATCAGGGTGTGAACGTCCTTGCCGTGGTACCGTCCGCAACGAGGTGTCGGCAGAAGTTGCAACTATGTGCTGACCCTTTCACCTTTGATTACGGCGCGGTGTAGACGTGCTGGGGAGACGTGCTGGGGTCGAGTCTTCACAATTCACACTCACCGCTTTTGGGCATGGAAAGAGCGAGCGAATGCAGCAAGCGGACTGGATTAATGTATGATGCGATCTGGAGCATGCAGTGCTCTGCATCGCGAATGTGGCAGGCTGACCATGTTGCCGACATGAGCCGGATTCTGACAACCGCTAACCGCCAGCGTAAGCGCCATCACACAGTCGTCGTGAAACCCGCTGGGCGCGCTGTAGGTGATCGCCCCGCTTGCCCCGATGTCATACTCGTACCGCTTCATCTCGTCGGTCAGTACGCCCCACGCTCTGGGCCATGACACGGTTCGCTGCTCCACCGCGACCACGAGCCGTTGCACCAACTGGGTCTTTACCAGGTTGGTGAACTTCACCGCCTCGATGCGTGGCCAGACACGGGCTAGGTCGTCGTAGATGGGGTCGCCGACACCCGTGGCGTCCATGACCAACAACCCGCGCCATTTTCGGCAGAACGCGAGAATGCGCTCCTTCTGGATCGGCCAGTCGAGCCGGTTGAACCGCTCCATATCCACACAGGCGCCGGTGGTGCGGTCCATGGCGATGAGAACGGTAAAGTCCGTGTGCTTGGCGATGTCGCAGCCGATTGCGACGTCGCCCGTCGGTTGCGGAGCTTTATCAATGAGACACGCTTCTATGTTGTGGAACACCCCGGCCGAGTCCTCCAGGAACTCGGCCTCGTACTCCTGGCGGAACACGTCGCTCGGCAACGTCCGGCGGGCCTCCTCGTATTCCGCCTCCGGGAAGTAGGGGTTCGCCTTGCTGGGGAAGCTGAACGCGGCGTAGTCTTTCTCCGTCGGGTCCTTGCCACGGGTGAACAGGTCGTAGAACCAGTTGCGCCCGCGCGGGGTACTGATCATCAGGGCCCAGCCGTTGGTCTGGCTGATGGTGGGCCGGATGGTGTAGTGCCAGGTGTCGGGGTCAATCCGGGCCGCCTCGTCCAGCAGGATGCCCCGGAACCCCAACCCCAAGATGGAATCCGGATTGTCGGCGGACAGGAACAGGATACGCACCAGCCCGTGCTCCCCCCGGAACTCGGCCCGGACCGGGTTCTGGCCGTAGATCCGGACGAAGCTCCCGCCGATCTCCCGGACCGCCTCTACGCCTCGCTCGGCGATGAAGTAGGTGGGGGCGATCCAGCCGTAGTCGCCTGCGGCCTCGCTTCCACCCCGGTCAATGAGCTCGGCGGCGGCAAGCAGTGTCTTGCCGAATCGCCGTCCAGAGCAGACGGTTCGGAAACGTCGATCACGGGCATTGTGGATGGCGAGCTGTCCGGGGTGTGGGTCGTAGTTAAGAACGAGCGCCATGAGATGACTCCTTCGGTGTCGAGGGTGAGTTTGGTCTGGGCGGGGAGAAGGGGCATGACAATCTGGCGGAAGAACCGCATCGGGTTCTTGTAGAACGCCTCCCGGAAGGCCTCCTGAAGGTCGCTTTGGACCTGCGGGTCGGCCATGAAGTTATCGAGGGTCTGGAGGGCCTTGATGCGGCCTCCGTAGGCACCCTTGGGTCGGCCTCCGTATCCGTCATGGCCTGGCTGGAATTGTGGCATGGTTCATCATCTTCCCCGAACCTGCCGTCCCAGTTTCGTCTATCGGAATAGTGGGAATATAACTGAACGTACGTTCAGTTCAAGTATTGAATACGTCCCTGTCTCGACACACGCCCTATAAGGGGCGCGTCGTGACAAGACAGGCTGTCTTGACTGTCGTGACAGCTGTCATGACAGGGCGTCGAGACAGGGGTCGAGAATCCAAATAGGCAGGCTTGATTTCCCGCACCCACCGCAGCCACCGCAGTAAGTCCCCTGTATCCCAAGGAGAACATTATGTTTTCCTTAAGTTAAGGGGGGACTTACTGCGGTAGGTGCGGGAACCCGATTTTGGGGTAGAATCTGGGGAGCCGCCTCCCGGCGGACGGGTTTCAGAGTTGCGCACGGGCGGTCGGGTGCGAAGAGCGGACGAAATCTTCTGAACCGCCGGATGCGGACCTGCACGCCGATGGCGTGGGAACGTCACACCTCAAATTCGGCTTGCGCCCGGGCAAGCCGTAATTTGCAGGTGCTGTTCTGCCTCTTCATTTCAGTGATCGAATTTCAATCGTGAAGCCTGGTAAGCCAAGCGCGCTCTTTCTTGCACTGAACGCTGCCTCCGTCAATGGCCCTGTGACGGACACCGATGGGTCCGCATATTTGCTGTCAGCCGACCTGGTCAGATAATAGTACTCGGTAACGGTTCTGTTTCCTGCCGGATGCCGCTTTGCAACGATGAAGTCCTTGCTCCATCCGACTGCAAAGACTGTCGCACTAATTCGGCCGATTGAAGCGCCGTCCCCGAGGTCGTATGCGACGGACATCTGATCCATGGTGTCCACGGCAACCAGTCGATACGGGCCATCAATCGGCTTATCGTAGGCGGAGAAGGCAAAACAACCGGAGAGGAGTGCCATGCAACCAAGAAGCGTGATGCAACATTGTGTTTTCATCTGTCTTCTCCGGCAGAACCTTTTAATGGCCGCGCACGCATAGCAAGGCGTCGCAAGCGAAATCCGGCCAAACCGTCAACGATTCTCTTGGAATCACACGAGATACGCAAGGCGTTTGACGCGTAGCGCGGCGGAGCAATACTTGGATACGCGTCAACGATGACCATGGGAGCCGTGCCCCACGGACAGGTAGCCCCCGGCGTAGGGTCGCGCACGGGCGGGCGGGGCAAAGACCCTGGGCAGGGATTACGCCGGGAGCAAGGGAGGCCGGGGGAGTCTCGAAGCAGGCGACTTGGCCAGTCCGGGCCAGGCGGTGCCGGAGTGGTAGGAGCTTGCGACGGACACGGAAGGCGACCGCCGCAGACCGGTCGCAGTACCGATGCGCCGCGCATGGGTACGAGAATGGCCTTGGCGATCGCGGTGCCAGCGGCATCGAGTCTCCCATGGACGGAAGGCGTCGGCGGAATCCATGATCCCGGTTGCCGCAAGCGGGAAGATGGCCCCCAAAGCGTGGGGGCCATCTCAAGGCACGCGAGTGAGCGTGCGGGGTTGGCAAGGCCGGGGATGGACGCGAAGGAGCGGCCAAGTCGGACCATGCGAATGAGCATGGGCGGACGTTCCACGGCCTGGGTCGGCGGCATCCGCTCCGCTCCTGGCGGCATCCTGCGCGGAGGAGGAGACCTAACGCATTAGGTCTAGGGACGGGCCGGAAATCGTACTCTGTTGCATAATATCGAGATTATGCGATGGAGTACCTTCAGCCCGCAGGGTCGCAGCCCGCCAGAGCCGCCGCGAAGGGTGAACCGGGCCAGCGGACCCGGCGCTATTAGCGCAGCCGCTTGCGGCTGTTCCCCCTTCCCGGCGAGCGTCGGCGAGGATCGACCCGGAGGGGATTTCCGGCCCGTCCCGACTCCTCCGCGCATCTTCTGCCTGCCGCCATCCTGCCGCCGACGGCAAGCCTGGCGCGCAGCCCGTTGCGGGCGGAGTCATCGCGTGGACTTTCACGCGGAGCGCGTGACAAGTCACGCGGAAGACGCCGAACCCAGCGAACGAGCGGTACGGCGTGGGGCGGCCGGTTCCCACCGGGGGGCCGGCCAAGATGTGCCAACCAGCACGGGGGGCGTTCTCCTGGCGCGTAGTCCCTAACGAGGTGACAAGCAAGATGCGCCAACCGGCGCGGGGAGCGTGGATCTGGGCGCGAAGTTCCCAACGGGGGACGAGCAAGACGTGCCCGTCGGCACAGGGGGCGTTTCCCTCTTCCCCGCCATCTATTTGACTTCGGCAGGCACTGTCAAAGTGATGCCGTTACCAACCTTGAGATGGGGTCCAGTTCGGCTTCGGCGTTTGGGTTTCGGCGTGAAGCCTGCACACTGCAAAGCGTATGGGGTATTCACCCCATAGACGGGTTGGGACGACCGGTAGACATTGGTTCCAAACAAATCCAACGCGTTGTCGTAGTATTCACCATCCATGAAACGTATCACGATCCTTCTAGTGGACGACAACAAGTGTGTGCGCACGGAATTCAGAAAAATTCTGGATCACGAAGACGATCTTGAAGTGGTCGGCGAAGCGAAAGACGGCCTTCAGGCCGTCGCCTTGGCCAAAAAGCTTCGTCCCTTAGTTATCCTGATGGACGTCGCCATGCCGCGGCTTAATGGCCTTCAAGCTACTCGTCGGATTCTCGAAACAGCCCCCGCCACCAAAGTGCTCATTCTTTCTTCCCACAGCGATGATGCATACGTCGAAGAGGCGATGAACTCCGGTGCGATGGGCTATCTGATGAAGCAGACATCCATCGACAAGGTGTGCCACGCGGTTCGGGAAGTCCAAAAGGGCAACACCGTTTTCCGCCCGTCAATTCCCATTCATCTCCGCAAACGGCGTTGAAACAAACAGAAGAATTGAGCCGAATTACCTCTCCCATACGGAAGTCAACGGGTGGCACGTCCACTTGGCAGGGTCGAGTGCAGGGAGACCCCGGCTACGATCTTCCTGCCCGAGCAGTAGTAGGAGTCTGGCGAAAGTAGCTCTGCTCGGAAGGTCTGGAAACCGTGCCAAGCGTTGGGTGTCCAGTGCGCGGAGCGGCCTATGCGGTTGGAAGCGTCCAGAGAAACCAGGCCGAAGGTGTCTTTGGCCGGAAGGACCGGGAACCGTGCAAGGTGTTGGGTTCCTGGCGCCGCCCCTCTTCCATGTACCAATCCAGAGCGACGGCGGGGGCGAGCTTCGAGTCGGGCTGGTCCTTTGACCAGATGAACGCGGGAAGCATCCAAGGAAACCCCAGCGGTGTCCTTGGCCCGGCCTTCTGGCCGGGTTCCCCGGCTGGCCAGCGGGCAGACATCGGAAAGTGTCGCGCTTATGCTGGGCCAGCCGGGAATGGGTCTACGCTGCGGCCTCCTCGGTAGCGGGCACGGTGGCGGGCTGGGCGTTGGTGATGAAGTCCACGGCCTTCTGGGCGGCTCCGGCGGCCAGTACCACGGCGCGGCGGTCCTGCTTAATGATCGCCCTCCAGCCGTCTAGGTAGGCGGCGCTGTTGTCCTCGGTCTGGTCCAGTATTCCGGCCAGCCCGCACAAGTAGGCGCTTCCCATTTCCGCGATAAGCTCTTCCCGGCCGTAATCGAGGGAACCGAACGGGCTTCCCAGCTTGCGGGCCAACCGGTCTTTGTGGGCTGTCGAGTGGACAAGCTCATGGTAGACGGTAGAAAAATACTCCTCCGCCTTCTCAAATCGGCACAGCGGCGGGACGTTAACCGTGTCCGTCTCCTGCCGGTAATAGGCGCGGCCTTCGTCGGCGTGGGTGATGGTCGGGGGATTGGGCATGGCGGCGGCGATGCGCTCGGCTTCCGCAATCGGGTCATGCGGGAAGCTCGGGGCTGCTTCGGGCTGCGGATAGGCTACGCCTTCGCATTGTTCCACGTTGAACACGTGGTAAAATCTGAGGATCGGTATGCGCTCGCGCTGGCTGGGGTCGGTCTGGTCCTTCTTGTCGTACAGCTTCCAAAACACGGCCAGCGATGCCTTCTCGCCCTTCTTCACGCTGCCGCCTGCCTGGATCGCCTGCTTGAAACTTACCCAGTAGGGGGAAGCGTAGGGCGAAAGGCCTAAAAGGATCACGTTCACGCCACGATAGGGACGGCGGGAAAGCAGATTCTGCGGCGGCTTCCATGCGGCGGCGTGCCAGGGCTTGCGCCAAGGGTTCACGCCTGCATCGAGCAAGGCCAGGATGCGGTCGGTGATGATCTGATAAACGTCGGGCTTGGGGTCGGTCTTGTTCATGGTCGGGGCTCCTAGGGCCGGAGGGCGGTGAGATTGGCGGTGGTGGCGATGCTCTGGGCTTCAAGGGCCAGCTCTTTGAGGCGGGCGCGATAGCCTGCCGTCTGGTCTTTGATCGTGATTTGCTTCAACTGGATGGCGTTCAGCTCCTCCAGCATGGCGGCGCGCTGCTTCTTCATCTGGTCAAGGTCGCGCTGCAACTGGTGCAACTGCGGCAACGGGTCGGGGATGAAGTCGGCGGCAAGGTCGCGCTCCAGCTGGCCTAGCATCCCTAGAAGCATGGGGCGGGTGTAGGTGTCGGCGGGCAACTGCTCCGCGTAGGCTTTGAGGGCCTGAATCTCTTGGGCTTTGGTCATGGTCGGGGCTCCTTTACAGTCCGGGGTCGGCGTCGCTGTGTCCGTAGGCGGGGCCGCCATCGAACGGGGGCGGGATTCTCTGCGGTGGTGCGGGCTTCGGCGGGGCCGTTTCTCCCTCCGCAAACCACAAGGACACGTCGCGGATGTGGTCGGAATCCTCCCGCGTGATGATGTCCACGAAGTGGGCAACGTCCTGGGCCGGGGCGATAAAGCGGCCATTTCCGCAACGCACAAGGCAAAGGCGCAAGCGTTCAACGGCGACAAGCTCCGGCAAGTCGGCGGTGGTCAAAAAGCCGTAGCCGTGGCGGTGGTAGAGTTCGGCAATCTTCGGGTGCATGGTGTCTCCTGTTAGGCGCGGGCCTGTTTCCAGAATCCGCGGGCGGCGGAGTCGATCTCGGCCAGCGCAAAGGCAAACGACTCGGGGCCATGCTGGGCGGCGGCCTGGGTCAAGCTGGTGATGCGGAACATGACGGCGCGGGCCTCCGTGCTGCCGGTCTTCCAAAAGGCGCGGGCGGCCTTGTCGATCTCGGACAGGGCCAAAGCGAGGGACGCGGGGCCTTCGTTCATCCCGGCAATGCCCTTGGTCAAGCTGCTGATGCGGTGCATCAACGCGGGCACGCTGGGGGCCTTGGGTTGGGTGTTGGTGATGATCTCTTCCGCGATAACCTGGGCGGCGATGCGGGCTTCGGTCTTCTGCTGCTTGCTGTTCTTCTTCATGGTCTGTCTCCGTTGTGGGTTTCTGTTGCTCCGCTTACTGGGCGGAAAGGGTTAGAAAAGCGGGCACGCTTCCTCGGGGTCCTGGGTGAAGTCGTGGGCGTCGTAGGTCACGGGCTGGGCCTTCTCAAAGTGGGTGATGGTCCCGCCGAAAGCGGCCAGCACGGCCATGATCGAAACTTCCAGCCGACCGGCGCGGGCCTTGCTGCCTCCGCTCAACGCCTGGGCAATCGCCTTGGCCTTCCGCCGTTCGGACTCGCTCACGCTCTGCACTTGGTTCTGGTTGGTTTTCATCTGGTCTTCTCCGTGTTGCTTGCGACGCGACCCTTCACGGGCAAGATCAGGGAATCCGGCTGAAGACCCCGGCCGGGCTTCAGGGAGGGTTTAGGTGGAGACCACCGCCCTTTTCTTTTGGCCCTGGAAAAGAAAAGTGAGGGTGACCGGAACGCAGCGCCCTCAAGGTGGTACTACCTAAATGCGACCCAGCGTTGCGCGGAATCACCGAAGGTGTACCGGCCGGGGTCTGAAGAGAGACCGCCCTAGCGGTCGGAAGCGGGCGACTGGCAGGGAGCCCAAAAGGTTGCCAGCCAACCTTTGACCGGAAGCGGGGCCACCCCCGCGTCCTTGTGCCTACACAAGGTCGGTGGTCGCGGACCCGGCCCAGGGTCCGCCCGAGGCACTGCCGAGCTAGGCCGAAGCCAGCCCTGGGGCAAGGCCGTTCGTATCGCGGCAAGCAAATTAAACCCGAAGGGTGCAACCAAGCGCGTTCACGCGCACCATCAAGGGAGGGGACCGACCGATGCTGGAGCGTAGGCGCATCGCCCGCGCTCTTCGACTGCATCGGCCCGCCGAGGAGCCGGTTCATCGCCAACCGTTGCGGGGCGGTCTGAATGGATGGGTTAAGGGATGCATCCCTTGCCTGGGAAGCGATGAAGGGGCGGAGCGCCCTTCGTGGAAGCAAGGCGAGTCTTACGCCGCGCAGCCCCGGCCCCGAGGGGCGAAGACAAGGGAGCGACCCCAGCGACCGCGTAGCCGCTTCGGCGGAGGGCAAGGGCTGCGTCAGCCCGCGCACGGCGAGGACCAACGGGACCGGAGCCGGGAGTCCTGGTCTGAGGCCAAGGGGCCAGCGCCCCCTTGATCAGAACTGCACCAACCCCGATTCGCGGAGAGACAGGAAGGGCCGATCCCCCCGCCCGATGATGACGTGGTCGAGGACTTCGATGTCGAGGATCTTACCCGCCTCCACGAGCTGGCGAGTGATGCGGATGTCTTCGGCAGAAGGAGTCACGTCCCCCGAGGGATGGTTGTGTGACACCACGACGGCGCAAGCCCCGTCCAGAAATGCCGGGCGGAAGACTTCGCGTGGGTGGACCAGGGAAGCATCTACAAGGCCAAGAGAAACCAGATGCCGGTCCAGCACCCCGTATTTCCTATTCAGCGTCACCACCGTAAAGGCCTCCTGGGCCAGGTGGGCGGTATCTTGAAGCAGGGCGGCGATCTGCTCCGGGGTATTGCATTTGCAGCCCGGCTTGGCCTCTTTGACGACCGGGAGGGAGAGGTTGAAGGAGAACGAGTTCATACGACTGACCTTTGCTTGACCAGCCGGTTCATTCCGGCAGGTTTGCCCAGAACCCGCGCGGAAAGAGGCAACGGAGGATCGAAGCGCAGGGATCACGCCCAGCCGCGTGCGGCGTAGCGTGGAGCCCGAGCATCGTGGCGAGCATGGCGGAGACGGCCGCCTACGGCGGGTGCCGTCCCCCGCCACGCGCAGCCGTCCTTGCCCCGCGCCACAATGGGAAAACCAGACGGAAGCGCTCTTTATCCTCCAGATGGCCCCGGCGCTGGCAGAGCCGACCCGGGGCGGAGGGGCGAGGTGTCCTCGCCTGGGGAAGGGAGCGGCGAGATCACCCCGGCGCTATGGACGGGGAAGCTCGACGCGGGGATGGCCTTTACCACCGACTCCTATGTGGTAAAGCCTCTCTTCTTTCCCGGCGGCGACATCGGAAAGCTGGCCGTGTGCGGAACCGTCAACGGCCTCGCCATGTGCAGGGCACGCCCGCTGGCTCTGAGCGCCGACTTTATTCTCAAAGAGGGCCTGCCCATGGAAACCCTCCAGCGGGTAGTACGCAGCATGGGCAATACTGGCGTTTCCCCAATTTCATGGACACCGAAGGGGTGGTGTGAGAAAGGAACGGGATGAACGAAAGCACACGCAAGCCGCTCCGGAGGATCGATCGTGAGTTTAAGCTGGCCGCCTTGGAGTTGTGGCGAACCAGCGGCCTGCTCACCCTGCGCAGCGAAATAGGCTCCACCCGCGTGCTCGACATGCTGAGCGGCGAGCAGCTCCCGCGCATCTGCTGAGGCACCCATGAGCAGTCTTCTCATTGTAGAGGACGAGGTCATCCTGGCCCGGGCGCTACAGCAGGGACTGCGCGAAGAAGGGTATGATGTCGATATCTCCACCTCCGTCGCGGCCGCCCGTATCCGGTTAAGCCGCCAGCCCGTGGACCTGGTCATTCTCGACCTGACCCTGCCCGAAGAAGATGGCCTGGTTCTGCTCAACGAAATCAGGGCATCCGCCAGCCCAATCCCCGTCGTCATCATAACTGCGCGCGGCCTTCTGGCGAACCGGCTGGACGGGCTGAACCGGGGAGCCGATGACTACCTGGTCAAACCCTTTGCCGTGGCGGAGCTGGTGGCCCGCACCCAGGCCGTATTGCGGCGCACCGGCGAGCGGGAGACCATCCTGCACTGGGGCCCCCTGCGGGCGGACCTCAATACTCACTCGATAAAGATAGAGAGCCAAGCGCTCGACCTGACGGCGCGCGAGGTTCTCTTGCTGGTTTACCTGATGCGCCTGCAAGGCCGGCCGGCCTCGCGGGAAATGCTGGCCCAGGAGGTGTGGCGCATTCAGTCGCGCGCGACCTCCATGGACAACGTGATTGACGTCAGCATGAGCCGCCTGCGCCGAAAACTGGCGGATCACCCCTCGTGCCCGCCCCTGCTGACCGTGCGCGGAGTGGGTTATCGTCTGGGGGATGTAACATGAACCTGACCCTGCGGGCGCGCTTCTTCCTGCTACTGATGGGCTTCATGCTGTTTTGCTTTGCCCTCAACTTTTCTGCCGATATAGCCCACGACCATCTGGTGAACCTGGTGGAAGGGCGGTGGCATCACCCAATGCCCGTGAACGAGTTTTTCAGCATCCTAGCCATGAACTTAGCCCTCATGCCCGTGGTGTTAAGCCTGGGCTGGTGGCTGGCCCGGCGCATGGCCCACCCCGTGGTTGAAGCCGCCGAAATCGCCAACCGTATCGCGGCTGGCCAGCTGACCGAGCGAATGCCCCTGCCCGGAGGTCCGGCTGAAATGGTTCAGCTGATCCAGGCCCTCAACCAGGCGTTTGACCGGTACGAGCGCGACTTGGAGCGCATGCGCAGGTTCAGCGCCCATGCCGCTCATCAGCTGCGCACCCCGGTGGCGGCCCTGCGCGCCCAGATGGAGGTTACCTTGAACCGCCCGCGCTCCCCGGCAGAGTATCAGGAGTCCCTCCAGATCGTACTGGAGCGCCTGCACGCCTGGTCGCAATCCATCGAACAGCTGCTGGCTTTGGCCGAACTAGAGGCCGGCGATTGGTCGGGCCGGTTTGGCGTCATCGAGGTAGCATCGGTTATGCAGCGGGTACAGGAGGGGCTTTCCATCTTGGCCGAGGAAAAGGGAATACACCTGGAAAACGATACGGCTGGCGCGACCAAGGTCATGGGAGACGACATCCTGCTGGAGCAGCTATTCGCCAACATTTTGGACAACGCCATCCGGTTTACGCCCGCCGGGGGATCAATCAACTGCAGTGCCCGGAACCAGCCCGAGTCCGGACGCGTGGTGGTCCGGATTTCTGACACCGGCCCGGGCATCCCACCCGCCCAGCGTCTGCAGGTTCTGGAGCGATTCAACAAGGGAGTCCGGTCTGACTCGCCGGGGGCGGGCCTGGGCCTGGCCATTGCCGTGGAAATAGCCCGCATCCACAAAGCCAGCCTGACGATTCTGGACCACGCCCCCTCGGGAACCGTGGTGGAAATCGTCCTGCCCGGGATCCCGGCCCAAGCCGCAGTCCAGAAGCCATCCTGACAGAATTGTCAGGCGTATGATTTTGCGCACACGATGGTCGGGCGCGCAGGGTGTTGCGCATATGAAGACAGCAACACCGGTCAAGCGCGACACCCTGTTTGTTGACAAAGAAATCGAAACCGGCGGATTCAACTTTGGCGAAAAAACCGCCGAAGTCTTCGACGACATGCTGGATCGAAGCATTCCCCTCTATCCGGAGCTTCAGCGCATGATCGGCGAACTGGCCGGCGAATTCGCCCAACCGGGCTCCACTATTTATGACCTCGGTTGCTCCACCGGCATCACGATGGAAACACTCATGAAGGCCGTGCCGGGATCGGACATCCGATTCATCGGCCTGGACAACTCGGAAGCCATGCTGGAGCGCGCCCGGCAGCGCCTGACCGGACAGGGTGACGCACGGTGGAGCTTGAGCCTGGCGGATCTGAACCAGGGATTCCCCTTCGCAAACGCCTCGGTGATTGTGGTCAACCTGGTCCTGCAATTCTTGCGCCCGCTCTACCGGGACACCCTGATCCATAACCTGTTCACCGGGCTAAATGACGGGGGCTGCGTCATTTTGGTCGAGAAGGTGCTGGGCAACGACTCTCTCTTCAACCGGACTTTCATCAAGCTGTACTACGACATGAAACAGCGGAACGGCTACTCCACTCTGGAGATCGCCAAAAAGCGGGAGGAGCTGGAAAACGTGCTGATTCCCTACCGGGTGGAAGAAAACTACGAATTACTCAAGAAGGGCGGCTTCACCCATATGGATATGTTTTACAAGTGGTACAACTTCAGCGGACTGATTGCCTTCAAATGAAAAGCCTCCTCATCGCTTGCGGCAACTTTTTCTTCCACCACCGCAACCGGGTGTTCCCTTTGCTGATGCTGGCTGGCGTAGTGCTCGTGCGGCCCCGCTTTCCGGCGGGAAGCTACCGGGCCGACCTGGCGCTAGACGTGCTCGGCGTGCTGGTCTGTCTGGCCGGCCAGGCGCTGCGCGTCATCGCGATCGGCTACGACTACATCAAGCGGGGTGGCAAGCAGAAGCAGATCTGGGCGGGGCGACTGGTGCAGGGCGGCCTTTTCGCCCACAGCCGTAATCCGCTTTATCTCGGCAATATCCTGATATTCTGTGGCATGGTGCTCATCTTCAGCGCGCCCATCGCCTACGCCATCGGCATCCCGTCCGTGCTCTTCATCTACGCCTGCATCATCCTGGCCGAGGAAAAGTTCCTGCGCGCCAAATTCGGTCCGGAGTACGAAGACTATGCCAACCGGGTCAACCGGCTATGGCCGAACTGGACGGGGTTTTCGGATTCCATCTGCAGAATGGTGTTCCGCTGGAAGCGCGTGCTGAACAAGGAATACGGCACCACCTTTGCTTGGATAGCCGCCGCCATCGGTTTGCGGGCATGGACGCTGCATCTAGCGTCCCAAGAACTCTACCGCACCGAAATCGCCGGCCTCTTGATACTCTTGTTTCCCCTGGCTACCTGGTATATCTGGGTTCGTTGGCTTAAGAAATCCGGGCGACTAGCCGACGATGATCTCACCACGGTAGACGGATAATCATGACCGGTCCACGGCCCGCTACCCGACTGGACTCACCCCGCTTCTCCCTTGGCCTGACCGTTCTCATCGCCTTGGTGGCGCTTTCGTGGCAGTTGGGCGTTCGCGGACTGAACGAGCCTGACGAGGGGCGTTACGCTAGTGTAGCGGTGGGCATGCTCCGGACGGGAGACTGGATCGTTCCCCACTTTCAGGGCCAGCCCCACCTCACGAAACCGCCACTCATCTACTGGCTAACCGCCCTGAGCTGCAAAGTATTCGGGGTGAACGAGTGGGCAGCCCGCCTGACTCCGGCTCTGTCCGCGTTCGGCGTTATCCTGCTGACCTGGGCGCTGGCCTTCCGCTGGTTCGGAGCCCGCCACGCGCTCTACACCGCCCTGCTGCTACTCTCCGCCCCCATGTTCTTCGTGCTGGCCCGCCTGTGCGACACCAGCATGCTGCTAACCCTGTGGGTGACCCTCGGCAGCTGGGCCTGGGTGAGCTGGCAGGCGGACGGAAAGCCCTGCCAGCGCTGGCTCTACTATCTGGCCCACGGCCTCGCCTTCCTCACCAAGGGTCCCGTGGGCTGCGCCATCATCTTGCTCGGCCAACTGGCCTTCCACCTGGTTGGCGATCCGACCCGGCCCCGCCGCCGCATCTGGTGCTGGGGTGGCTTCCTGCTGGCGCTCGCCATGAGCTTGTCGTGGTATCTCCTGATGGTTCTCCAGCAGCCAGACCGCCTGGATTACTTCCTGCGCTACGAACTCTTTGACCGGGTCTTCACCAATGTCCACAAGCGGAGCGAGCCCCTGCTGTTTTTTTGGTGGGTGCTCCCCGCCTCTTTCCTGCCCTGGCTGCCCGTCCTCGCACCTATCGTCAAACGCGGCCGCCGTACCCTGCGCGCTAAAGTGCCCGAGGCGCCCCTGATCGCCCACATCCTGGCCATCCTTATCCTCTTCACCATCAGCCGATCAAAGCTGCCCACCTACATCCTGCCCGCCCTGCCGCTGCTCGCGCTGCTGACCGCCGCCCAGATGAAGTTCGACGATGAACAAGGGCGCCACTATCGCTGGGCTAAGGGCTTGGCGGCCACGTTCGCCCTGGCGATTCCGATCATCGTTTTTTATCTGAGCGTGACGCGCCTGCACTCCAATCACCTGATCCATGGGGCCATGGTCCTGGCCGTCGGGGTGATCCTGCTGCTGCTGTGGAGGCTGAAGAGGTGTTCGCTTCACCGCTGGCTGATCCCCGCCGCTCTCGCAATCATGATTGCCTACGCCTCCGCCCTCGACCTCGTGCGGCGCGGCGAGCGGGCCCTGTTCGGAAAGTCCACTCAGGCCTTGATCAAGGATTGGCGCATGGCCTCGGGCGGCAAGCCCGGCCCGTTTTACTACACCCATGCGCCCGCCGGGCTGCTCTTCTATCTGCACCCGGACCCCGACCCGAAACCCCTGACCATCTTGAAAACGGGCGAAAAAATGGACCCGGCCGATTACGTGGAGCAGTTGCGCCGCCACCTGGAATCCTTGCGCGGCCAGGGAGCCTACGTCCTGGCCAACTCGTCGTATATCAACTCGACCCCCGGCGGACTGGCTCGGTTGCCGGGCCAGGTCATGGCCCAGGACAAGAAGCACACCATTCTGCAGGCCCCATGAGGGCGGGCTACTTCTTCAACGCCACCAGCACCGCGCCCACGGCGATCAACCCGATGCCCGTCCAGTTGCGCCACGAAAGCCGCTCGCCCAGGAAGTAGACGCTCAACAGGGCCACCAGCACGACGCTGAGCTTGTCTATCGGGGCCACCAGGGAAGCCGGTCCCGCTTTCAAGGCCCGGAAATAGCACAGCCACGAAGCGCCCGTGGCCAATCCGGACAGGCCGAGGAAGACGTAACTGCGCGTGGAAACCGCGCCCGTCGAACGGAATTGACCGGTGGCATACAGCAGCAAGGCCAAGGCGAGTAGCACCACGATCGTACGGACGAATGTGGCATAATCCGAGCTAACATCCTGCACGCCAACTTTAGCCAGTACAGCCGTCAACGCGGCAAAGACGGCGGATAGAAGAGCCCATGCTTGCCAGCTCACGTTGTGACCACATTTTTCTGGTCTAGCGCCAGCAGCCTGCGCGCGTGGTTTAATGCCGCATCTGGGAAGCGAGCGGAGCTTCTCCCGCTGAGCTTTGTCATGCGGGTCTTGAGCTTTCGCGAGTCAGCGCCGTTGCCGGGGGCTCTAAGTTCTATGAACCCCACCAGTGCTTTGTGAACGGTGACGGCGTAGTCCGGGCGCGTCTTCAAATCGCTGACTGATGATTCGCCCACGGCCGTGACGGCGGTTCTTGGGAAGCCAGAAAGTTCTGCCAAGTCGGCTAGAAAAAGCTCGAACGGGGCGCGAAGCTGATCCTCCGATTCACCGCTCGCACCTGGATTTGCCAACTTGGCTTTAGTCCCGAACGCGGCGACGGCAGATTGAGTAATGAGAGTCATTTGTTACGGCCGTCATCGGAAGCGGCCATCCAGAGTGGGGATTCGGTCCAGTTGGACGGGAAACCCATAAAGTGGAGCGGGATGGCGGGATACTTGGCGAACAGGGCGGTGAGCCGGTCGCGCCAGTGGCTTTGCGGTGCGACCTTCTGTAGTAAAAAGTGGAGAACGGTGAGTAGTCCAAAGACCTTGTCGTTCGGGATCGGAACGGGGGCATACCAATCTGGACTGGCGGAGGACTCGGGGAGCATGGGTTTGACGCCGAGGGTCCGGTTCCATAGCCGGGCGTGGTGGGCACAGATGTTGCGGGCCACATTGAGGGCCTTGAGCCAAGAGCCCAAGACCGGCACGCTGAGGCCGTAGTGCAGAGCGACATCCTTCTTCAGCCGGGTGGTGAGTCCCTTGAAAAGGGTCAGCATGGAGCCGAATGTCATCAACTCGGCGGCCATCCAGAGGGGGAGATCGGTTTCCGATGTGTAGGTGGTGAAGTAGTGCTTAACAAACTCCTCCTGGCTGAGCCGGGCCTCCGTCCGGATTTTATCCAGGAGCTTGCGATGATCGTCAACGTTCAGACCCGGAAGGTGGGCTCGGTCGAGGTAGGCGAAGGGACCGTGCGCGAGGACATGGCGCGTGACGATCTGGGTGCGAATGGCGATTTCGACTCGCTCGATGGCATCCATGACCAGCAGGCGGAGTTGACGGTCAAAAACATAGCGGGACCAGACCGTATCCAGTGTGGTGCCGGGGAGAAGCTGATCGTTGGCGGCCTGGGGATCGCGGAAGGTGTACCAGTAGGCGCTGAGGCGGTAATAGTTCACGGCCTCAAGCCGGTCAATCAACGTGGACCGGTCGGCCATGAGACCGCGCTTGAGGAGTAAATCAGCTTGTTCGGCAAAGGAGCGTGGAGGTTTTGGGTATTTCATGGGCCGTCCACGGAAAGCAAAAACCCACCAGATTTGAGCATGCCCTTGCGGGTAGAGGCTTGGTGGGTTTGCTGTGCGTACAATACGTCGTTGCACTGTCTAGGCAAGGGCAAATCGAATAAAACTGATCCATTCAGGAACCGCATAATGCCGGGCAGGGTATATGGGAAAGGTGCGGGCAGGCAAACCAAACCCAAGCAAACCAACGTTCAGTTCAATCCGTCAGGTGTGGTCAACAAATCGTGCAGACCAGCACCCCCAGCGCATCCGCTGTCTTCAGCGTGACCTCCAACCCCGGAAACTGGCGGGCCATCAACTCCCGGATCGCCCGCTTCCGCTCTGGCTTGTCCTTGGGCAGGGTGCCCAGCTTCTTCATCCACACCGCCGGGGCAACCTCGGTGAACGGGATGCCCAGGGCGTAGAGGGCGGCTTCCAAATGCCCGCAGTGCCGGGCGAAGGTGCAGGCGGAACCAACGTGGTTGCCGGGGACGTAGGTTCCGACCTTTTCCATGATGGCGCTCAGGCCGGGCAGCCCGGCCGCCAGCGACCGCAGATAGTCCACTTGGGCGGTCATGCCGTCGGGCATGGGATCGGCATGGACAATGCCGTCGGCGTCGCGCCAGGCGAGTCCGCCGCTGGCGCCGGGGTCTATGGCGAGGAAGGGTTTCATGGGGTGGTTTTCCTTGGGGTTCTGTCAGCAGAAGTTTGGTCGTTTTGAGGGGGGCCGCTATCTCCTATCGGGTTTTGGCTGGAGGCCAAATTACCCATCAAAATCATTGGGCTTTTGCGTCGGTAATTATGAACTTCTGCTGACAGGACATCCCCATTCTGCCGACGGCGGTCCTGCGCGGCCCGGTTGGATGCTTTTCGCCGGTTATTGGCACAGGTCGGGCAGAACTGTTTACCCTTCTGCATGACCGCACCACATTCCGGGCAGGGACGGGACTTCTGCGTCTTCTGGTTGGTAATCGCCCGGTACTCCGCCACCGCCACCTGGCGGGAGGCGGCAAGCCGGGGGTCGGTGGTCCAGTCGGCCATGGGGGCCACGCAGTCCTCGAAGTACTGGCACCGCTTACCGTCGGCTATCAGGCACCGGGGTATCGGGCGGCAGACCCGCATGGACAGGTTGGGGGCGATCATGATGCCCAGACAGGAGCCGTCGGGTTCGTGGTTGGCGCAATAGGCGGCTACGAATTGGAGGGGGGTCATGACACGGCCTCCGGTTCGATTTCCGCCATTTCCACGACCGGGGGCATTTCCGCCGGGGGCGTATATATCCCGTAAGGGATATAGCCCCCCGGAAATGACCCTAAAGAGAGGTCATTTCCACGCATTTCCAGAGGTCGTGTGGAAATGGATTTACTCATGGCCAGCGTCCTCCACCCGGTGCTTGGGCTGCATCTTCCCGGTCAGGACAAGGGTCTGTTTGTTGGCAGGACCGGAGGTCCGGATGAAGCTGCCGGCAATGGCCTCGGTGATGAGCTGGTAGGCGGCGCTCTTTTTGACGTCGTGATCGTCCTTCAAGGCGTTCACCACGGCGCTCTTCTCGGCGATCCCGGCCCCCACGATGTCCACCACGGTCTGGATCGTGACGGCCTTGCCCGGAGGCAGGAAGGGGGCAACCTCGGCCTCCTCGGCATCCCGCCAGCAGATGACCCCAGGTTCCCGGTGGTAGGCGATATGCCGGCTGTTGGTGGGTCGTCCCATGGCGTCCAGCCAGCCCACCCGGCGCCCACGCTTGGCCAGCATCAGCTCGAACACCGAATCCGACCCGATGGAGCGCAGGGCGATGACCGCCCGCGCCCAGTTCGCGAACTCGGCCGAGCCGCTGCCCAGATAGGCGAAGTCGCCGGCCTGCCACTGGCCCTTTTGCTCGCCCTGGGGCGGCTTGTTCACGTGGTGGACCAGCACGAACCCCACGTGGTGCCGGTGGATGACTGGGTTCAGCATGTTGCGCAAGAACGGCGACACGTCCCGCTGCGAGCTGGCGTCCCCGCCGATGTAGGCGAAGGCGGGGTCCGCGATGACCAGATCGCACGGGTAGTTGGTGAGGATCTGGTCCAGCAGTGCGGCGAAGCCCTCCCGCGTCTTGCTGTCCTCGGTCACCACCAGGATATTGGCGAGCGCGTTGGCCTGCTCCTCGGGCGTCATACCCAGCCCGGACACCACGCCATCCCGCATTTCGGCCAAGTCGCCCTCGTCGTTCTCCGCCTGGATGATCAGGACGCGCAGCGGCCGGGCCGGGGTCAGCCCGAAAAACGGCTGTCCGGCTGACCACCGCATACCCGCCTGCATGGTGAGGCTGGATTTGCCGACACCGGTCGGCCCCACCACCAGCATCGAGCCGCCCCGGCACAGGTACCGGCGCTTCAGCAGCTCGTTGGGGTCGTCATCCGGTGAAGGACGCACCAACGTGCCCAACGCCTTCACCTCGGGCAACCGGACATGGGAACCCCGTTCCTCGGCCTGGCGCATGAACTCGGGGTCAGTCTCCAGGAGCCGGTCCAGCAGTTCGCGGGGTGTTGTTCCGTCTCGGGCAAAGTTGATCATGCGAATATCTCCTCGGTAAGACTGGGGTGGAGGTAGAGAACATCTTGCCGCCTGGGCGCGACCTCGTTGCCGTAGCGGGTGCCGCCGGGCATGCGCACCCACTGGCAGCGCACCCAGGTGTGCGGGTCGGCCCCCAGGTGGACGGCATACTCCATGAACAGGCGCACGGCGGACTCCGGTATGCCGGAGGCCCAGAACCAGCCGTGCAGCGATTTGCCCGCCGAATCCACCACCAAGGCCAGAGGCAGGAAGCGGGCGAGGTGCGATAGTATCCGCGCCTGCTCCTCCTTGGTGGCCGCGTCGTTCTCGACCACGAGGAACCGGCGCGGGCCGGTGTTGGCGAGGCAGCGGAACGAAACCTCGCCCTCTTGGTTGTGCCCGGATCGCCCGGACATGGGAGAGGGCACGATGTACTGGTAGCGCTCGGCGTTCGGCATGGCCTCCTGCAAGGTGGCGGTGACACCGTCCTGCTGGGCGTAGCCCACGCAGACCAGCTCGTCATACTCGAACAGGGCGGGCAACAGTTGGCCGCACTGCACGTCGAGCGACGTCAGGGCGAACAGGGGCGCGGTCTGGGTGATGACCCGCGCGATGGCCTCGGGTGACGGATCGGGCCATGGGTTGGCTGAAGCCTCCCGCGCCTCCTCGCGGGTGGCGGAGTACGCCTTGCGGACGGCCTTCCAGATTTCGGCATCGGGCACGATCCGGTCCTTCCACTCGTCGGCACAGGCCCGCAGGAGCCGGAAGCACGCCGCGGCGGAGTGGTAGTGCCGGAAGTGGAGGGCGAAGCGGAAGAGCCAGTGATGGCCCCGGCCTTTGGCGGGCTGGGAGGCAAGCATATCCTGAAGGGCCGCATGGTATGGATGTAGGACGGCCATCTAGCGGCTCCTCTTCTTCTCGGGCTTGTCGTCCTTGTTGACCCGGCAGCCTTCCATGGGGCGGACGATGTAGCACTTGCCGCGGCATTTCACGGCTCGGGCTTTGACGCCAGACAGGACCAGACGGGCGGCCTCGATCTTGCACCAGTCGTAGGCCGGTAGGTTGCCGTTGGCGGTGGGGACGGCTTCCTGGCAGTCCATCTTCTCGGTGATGCGGTAGGGATTCTTGATGAGCATGGCGGTTCTCCTGGGGGTTATTTCTTGTGGTGGCTGGCGAGGCCGGTCCGGCTAGGGCTTGATCCTGGCGAGCAGGGCGTGCCCGTGGCAGCGCTTTGGGTGGCAGTGGCAGATCAAGACCTTCCCGCGAAGGTCGGGCAGCGCCCTGTGGATACTCGGCTTGAACGGCAGGTAGTTCTGCTCGTAGTGGTCGCACACCTCGTCACGGGTGCCGTCTCTGTCCAGCACGAAGGGGTTGCCGTAGAGGGAACCGCGCCCGATGTAGGCGGACAGGCCCTTGCTCTCGGCCCACTGGATCAGGTTCTTGTCCGCCTCGGCGTTGGCGATGACGGTCTTCCCGGCTTGCACGTCCTTCTGCCGGGTGCGCTCGTCGGCTGACCAGCCGTCCACCGGGATCTTGGCCGCCTCGCGTCGTGCATCCTGCATGGTAATTTTACCGGCCTTGAGGCGGTCGAAGACCTCAGGGGCCTTCTCCTTGATCTTCTCCGCCTGGGCGACGTAGGTGCCGCTTGATTTGGTCATGGCGGCGGCTTGATGTTTGGCTTCATTGGCGCGGTGGATCGCTTCCGATAATTTTGTCGGAAGCGATTTTGGAGCCTGTTCGGACTTCTTGTCGCCGCCGGCTGCCACCTGCCGTTTTCTGGCCTCCTCCTCAATGCGCGGCTTCAGTTCCACGGCGAGCGCGGCGCGTTGCCCAGCACTCATGTGCCGCCGTGCCTCGTTGCATGAGAATGCGAAGGCAACGGGGTTGTCGCCCACGTAGGGGGTGTAGCGCGGCGAGACGCCCGCGCGTTCGCACGCGAGGTCGCGGTTGCGTCCGTCCAGGATCATGCCCTCGTAGATCACGATGGGGCTCATCAGGCCGTGGGCCTTGATGTCCGCGGTCAGTTGCTCGAGTTCGGCGTCGGTCATCAGGGGCCAGACTTCGGCGATGGGATGGTGCTTCATTTCAGTACTCCTTGGGTTTGGTTTGGGCAGAATGGGTTAGCTGGCTTTCTGGAACTCGGTATCGAAGGGCAGGAACAACTGAGGCTCCTCGGCGAACCGAAGGGCGGCGGCCTCGTGCGACCAGTAGGGCCAGTCGGTGTTGTCGGGGCTGGGTGTGGCGAAGTAGCTGCCGGTGGAGGCGATCACCGGCTTCTTCATCCGGTGAACGTGAACCACGACCCAGACATTGCGCCGGTCGCGCATGTTACCCACCACGAGCCAGTGGTGGTAATCCGGGTTGGTCAGCTGGAGGTTCGAGAAGACCCGGGCCGGGTCTAGCGGGTTCACCCGGATGAACTCGTACACCTCCTGCGCCACCACATGACTCTCGTGCTCGCCGCCGTTCACGGTCCGCCAACGGATCATGGGTTTGTGGGCGAACTCCTTCTGGCACATGATCCACGAGTCGGCGGATTGCTCGTCGCTCGGTCCTTCGCTGAAGTGGCCACGGGCCACGATCTGCGCGGTGACCGTGGCGGGCACCACGGCGATGGACGCGCAGTTGGCGTTCTGGTGGTGGATCGGGTCCCCGAAGGCGGAGTCGAGCACGCAGGCGTCCAGAATCGCGGCCCGGTCAGCACGATCGTCCACCGATCCCACTACACGGGCGGCCAGGATCTTCCAGCTCTCGCGGCGGCGGTCCTTGTGGTTGAGTTCGCACTCAAGGTCGCAGACCGACCAGACCTTGACCTCGCTTTGCCGCACGTTCAGCGGATAGATGCGGATCAGGCCCAGCTCGCGGGTAAGCGCGATCGCGCACATGGTTGCGGTCCCGTCGCGACAACGGTTGGGGGCGCCCTTGCCCAGGATCAGAGCACGGAGGATCATCGGAAGAGCCCTCCGTGAGTCACCTGATCGTATGGACAGGGGGTGGGCATCGGCTATTTCTTGTAGTGCTCGGCGAGGCAGCCTTCGGCCTCGATGGGCAGGTCCGGCGCCCACGCGGGCGCGACGGTCATCAGGCGGATGATTTCGGGGAGGGCGTCCGCTGCGGCACCCTCGGGCACCTCGCAGATCACCTCATCGTGGACGGTGAGGATGGGGTTGAAGCCGGCATCCTCGACCCTGAGCAGGCCCTCCGCGAACACGTCGCGGGCCATGGCCTGGATCAGGTTCTCGCAGAGTTTGCCGCCGTAGAACGCATAGCGGGGTCCGCTCCGGACCACGGTGGCGGTCATCTCCTCGGCGTCCACCGCGAAGTAGCGGAGCTTTCGGCCGGAGGGGAGCGGCAGCCGGTAATCCTGGTCGTGCCGGCGCTTGAAGGCGGACTCCAGGTTGTTCCACAGCCGGGTGATGGCCGGATTGGACCGCCGGAAATCCTTCACGATCTTCTGCGACTCCTCGAGGGTGATGGTCAGGCCACCCAGCGTCTTGGCCACGGTCACGAACTTTTCAACCCCACAGCCGTATCCCAGTCCCAGCCGCTCCGCCTTGCACAGGGCATAGAGGGTGGGCCGCTCGGCCTTCAGCTTGGTGCCGGACCACCCGTGGGCGGTGCGGGCGTGGGCCTCATAGGGGTTCATGCCGGCGCGGACCAGGTCCAGCCACGCCCGGTCACCCGCCATCCACGCGAGGCAGCGGGGTTCGATCTGGGCGAGATCCACGATGACGAGCTTGTGGCCCGGCGCGGCCACGAGGCAGGACCGGAGGTCCGCGTTCCCCGCCTCGGTGCGATTGAGGTTCTGGAGGTTCAGCCCATGCCCGCCGCCGGACCAGCGGCCGGTGGCGGCCCCGAAGTACATGGTGTGGGCATCCATGCGCCCGTCTGGCAGCAAGCGGGCCAGCATGGTCTCCAGTACGCGGGCGGACCGGTTCAGGGACCGGATGTCCTGCACCAACCGGATGTAGCGGGCCGGTTCGGTCTCGCCGTACTGCTCGAGCCAGGTGTCGAACACCGCATCCTTCGCGCTGGTGGTGTCGGGCGCGGGGATGCCGTGGCGCTTACACTCGGCGGCGATGGCCTTGGCGCTGGCAGCCGCCTGCGCGGGAAACCAAGGCAAGGCCACGCGAGCCGCGTTGGCCTCCGTCTCCAGCTCATCGAAGGCACGCTGCGCCCGTGCCTGGTCCAGGGTAACGCCCCGGAACCCCATCTCGATGGTGAGACCTGATAGTCGCCGCTCCTGCTCCGGCCAGTGGGGTGAGAGTTTCTGCCAGATGAGCGCTGCGGCTTGCGCGTCGCCCATGGCGTAGGCATCAACCTGGTCGAATAGATCGCCCGTCCCCGCCATGCGGTCGCGCACGGACTTATCGAGCTTCATGCCCAAGAGGACCTCGGCCGCTTCGTCCAAGGCACGGGGGTATCCGGTGTAGGCGCATAGCGCGGCGGTGTCGTACCACGTGGTGGGCTTCACCCACGTCGGGATGATGCAGAGCTCCCGGAGCCGGTTGAACACCGCCAGGTCGAAGCCTGCGTTGTGGGCCAGCAGGATCTTCCCGTCCAGGAGATGCCAGGGGAAGCGGTCGGGCTGGGCTACCGCCGATTGCTGGCCGTCGGACACGGCGACCAGCAAGCCCCGGAAGCGCGGGTCGCGGACGTAGGCCGAGTAGCCAAGGTCGCGCACGGAGTAGCCCGGCCCATACGCCGTCTCGAAGTCGAGGGCGACTTCGGGAGCGGCGCAGACCGCAGGAATGGAGACGTCTCCGGTCACGCCGCGTTCTCCTTGCGGCGTGGGTCGTAGGATTTCTGTTTGCGCCAGACGGCGGCGCAGTGCAGGAAGAAGTCGTACTCCGCGGCCGGGTCGGCGTGCTTGCACACCTCCATCCGCCCCGGCTCGGTGGTCGAGATATAGATGTTGGCCAGCAGGCATTTCGGCAGGGCCTTCACGCCGAAATAGGCCGCGCCGTAGGCGGCGAGCTGGGCGCCCTGGCCGTCGTAGGGGGTGACCGTCTTGCCCGCCTCGGTCTTGCGGGTCTTGAAGTCGATGACCCCGATGCCGGATTTGCCGTAGCGGAACAGGGCATCACAGCGGCCCGCGTAGCCTTCGGCGAGATTCACCAGGACTACCTCGCGTTCCACGATCTGGATGCCGGTCTTGGCGAACCACGCGACCACGGGTTCGACGTGGACGCGGAGCGTCTCATCGAACGGCTGGCCGCTCGTGGCCAGCTCCAGGGCTTCATGGATACGCGAGCCGAGGTCGGCGGCATCGGTGGTCGGTTGCTTGGCTACTTCCAGCACCCGCCGGATGTAGTACTCCTCGGACTCCTCCGCACCGCGCGGGTTATGGACGCAGGCCAGTGCGACCTGTTTCTGCTTCCACTTGTCGAGTTCGGGCTTGGCGACAACGCCGAGGATGTTGGTGACGCTGGGCAGCAGGCCCAGGCGGATGGCATCGGTGATCCAGGTCGGGCGGTCACCGTTGCGGCCGGGCACGGTGTGGACGGGCGAACCGTCAGCGGCGTACCAGTGCGAGGCGGGGGCGTTGGATGGGAACAAAACAGCCATGGGAATCTCCTTGGGCGTTCGCCGCTCGCCCCGGACCTCGGAGCGAGCGGCGGGCCCCTGTTGGTCAGAACGGGATTTCGTCTTCGACGTCGTCCACGGATGGCCCGGCTTCGCCCGGAGCGGGCTTCGCCGTGGCACCCGCATGCGCGGGTGGCGGGGTGGCCGCAACCGGCGGCGCGACAGGCTGGGCCTGCTCACCGTAGCCTTCGGGCAGCGGCGAGATGCTGGCGATGACCGCGTACACCGCGCCGGGCTTGGTGCGGGAGGGCTGGTGATCCACGGTGATCAGGGCCTTCTTGCCCTTCATCTCCATGTAGTCCCACCCGTAGCGCGGGGCCTGGCCCAGCCACGACTTCAGCAGGATGAACAGGCCCGACTTCTCGGACCCGCTGATCTTCATGGCGCGGGTGGCGACGCGGAAGGGCTTTCCCTCCTTGGTGCGGAACCCGAAGAGGAAGGCGGTCACGTCCACCGTCTCCATCTCCGTGCTCTGGAACTTCTGGCGCTGGACCCCGAAGACATCCCGGATGTCGATGCAGGTGGCGACGAACGTCCCGCGGGGCGGAAGTTCATCGGGCAGCTCGAAGATCGAGCTGGAGGATTTCGGTTGCGGTAGTACGGCCATGGTCAGGACTCCTTCTGGTTGGTTTGGTTTTCGGACAGGGGTTGGGTGGGCAGGCGGTTGCGCGGATCGCCCTCGCGCTCGAAGTCGTACCGGTAGACGAGCCACAGCTCGTGGACGGCCTCCTCTTCGCCCGACGCGGCAAGGTCCACGAGGGCGTAAAACCGGTCATCGCGGCGGCGGGTCATGACGCACTCCCAGCTTTGCGGGCGATGGCCTCGACTTCTTCGCGGCGGTAGCGGAAGCACTTCGGGAACACCTCCACCGGCTTGACGCCGGCCATGGCCGACCAGCGGCGGAAGGTAGTGCGCCCGATGCCCAGCAAGCGGGCAGCGGCGGAGCCGGTGATGAACACCGGGCCGGAGACCGCCTTCTCTCCCCGGAGCACGCGCAAGGCGGCGGTCATCTGCCGCGCGTCGGCCGTCATGGCTGCGGCCAGGAAATCACTCGGAATGTTTGCCATCGCCCATCTCCACGCGGTGGGCTTCTGGCCCAACTCGCGTCACGAGATGAATGAACCCGATGGCGAGACAGACTTCGCCTGTGGAGACCCGTGGAGGGCCTGTGGAGTTCCGTGGAGGGGTGGTTTTGACCCGGAAATCAGGTCTTCAGCCAATAAAGGCCGCCGTGGTCGTTCTTGCCGACCAAGGCTGTGTAGAACGGGTAGCTCTGATTCTTCCCATCAACAAACCGCCGGAAAAACTGCGCAGGGCTCAGTTCCTTCGGCATAGGTGTCAGTTTTCCTGAAAGCTCATGCACACGGCGGCAGAAGACGGCCTTGGAAATCGCGTTTGCTTCAGAATCCGCGCCGCTCTCCACCAGCGCGCGCAGGGCGAATCGAGTCTGGGGATTGGTGATCTCAAAAGAATCACGCTTGCCGGTGAGCTTGCGCACCCAGGAGTAATCTGGAGCGATCTCGAAGCGGCGACCCTTGAGGGGGACGGGTGGCTTCTGCGTTTCCACATGTGTACCTGTGGCGCCGCTCAAGGCTTCCGGGATTGTGGTGCGGGCGCGGAACGATGCGTGTTCCAGAGGGTCCAGCATGGACGGGAGATGGAAAAGTGAAAAAGCCCTGCGGTACAGGGCTGCGACAAGCGCGGGCTCGGGATTGAAGTGCAGGACGATCCGGCGCTCTGGCGTGAGGAAGAGAAGATCGAGATTAACGGCAGCCAGCTGGGTCGGGAACAGAATGACCACAGGCCGCGTCTCGACGCCGTGCAGGATCGTACCAAGCGGCAAGAGTGCCAGATGTTGCGGCTGTGTGCTTTCGGCGTGTTGAGCCAGACCCAGCGCGTGGGCCGCGGCGGGAATGAAGGTGGCCGGATTGATTCGGTAACGGGTGATATCCTCCGGCGTGAGGGTGCGGTCGGCCTGGCAGGATCTACATCTGTCGGGCTTCTCCATGATAAAGAGATTGTCGCGCGGATTGCTGATCCGCCGGGTCTGTCCGCAGAGCGGGCAGGACACGGCTCCGGCGGGGGGACCTGGAAATGGGACCAGGAAAGGCTTCACCAATGGATAAGCCGGGCCCGCAAAGGTGCGCCAGTTGATTCCGGACGCACCGTTGGAGCCGTAACGCTGGATGGTCGCCCAGAAATCAGGCGGCTTTGGTTCTGATGATGGCATCCATACCTCGGGCAAAGCCGCGCAAACAGAGGAAGTTCTCGAACGCCTTGGCCTCGTCATCTCGGCTGAAGGACAAGGTGTTGCCCTGTTCCACGCGGCAGCGGCGGGGCTGCTTACGGTGGGCGGTATGGACCTCGAAGACGGCAAACTTGATGTGCCTGGATTCGGTCGGGACAGGTGCCTTGGTGCCGATCGTCGTGGCGTACCAGTTCTTGCGCTTCACGTGGAAATCGGTCGGGGTACCGTTCTCCTCGATGGTGTAGCCGACAGAGAACAGGTCTACCGAAGACAGCCCCGTGGTGCCGGTGACGGACACGGTGGTGGCGGCGGCGCTGCGCAGCGGGTCCAGCGTGAAAAGGTCGCGCTCCTCGAAGAAGGTCATGCTATGGCCGTACAGCAGCGAGAACGCCTGTCGGTACAGTTCCACCAATTCGTCGGGTGCGTTCACTTTTAGGACGCCGTTGATCCGATCGAAGACCACCGCGTCGTATACCCGCAGCATGACGGTTTTGCTCTTCTCCTGGTCATCGTTCTCGAAGAAGGTGATGCGCTCGGGCAGCCGGGACCGGCGAAGCAGGAACCAGTCCTCGAAAGGATCGTCCAGAAACGGAGTCACTTTGAGCCCGCGGTTCCGCCCGGCAAGTGAGAATGCAGCTTTGAGGCGTTCGGTCAGGGTGGCTAACGACTCGTCGGTCATGGCGGGCGCGCTGCTGGCCACCTGGGGATCGCTGGGCGCGAAGTAGTGGAAGGTGCGGCGTGATTTGAGGGTCACGCGGGAGAGGGCGGCCTCCAGGATGGAGGGGCGCTTGAGCCAGACGGTGAGGGCATAATCCGCATCGGACAATCCCAGCGGGAAGTCCAGGCCTCGGGCGGGGCGGGTGGCGCGGACCTCGTCTTCCAGAATCCGCCGGTTGCGCGGGGTGGAGAAGACGTTGATCATGAACAGGGATTCGCCGAGTTCTTCTGATACGCCTGCGCTCGTCAGGATCGGAACCAGGGCCGCTGCGTCGAGCTTGTCGGCGTCCTCTTCGGAGGGGATCTGGCCGGACTCGATCAAGGCTTTGAAGTCGTCCGGATGCTTGTGGGCGAACCGGATAATCAGGACGGGGGAGAATTTGCCGATTTGTTCGGCAGACGAAAAAATACGACGGCTATCGCGCTTCATAAATGGGACCTCCTTGGGGGTGCGAACTCGAACGACTACTTCCAAGAGGTACTGCTACCGATTATGGTGGGCAATGGATATTTTTAACTTTCGTAATACAATGCAGCACAGATAATTAGGAGTAGGACGCGAGGTGGTTGTACTCGCAGCTTAAGCGCAATATTTGCGCCGAATGCGGGCGCAATATGCGGGCCGAAAACGGGTTGCGAAGAGATGCGTGCTCCGAGACTGAAATTCGACCGAAATCGGCATCGGAAAGGCGAGCGGACCGGTCAGGTCGTCACCTTTGCCACGAGAGCCAAGAGGGACGCGGTGTCCTTCTTGGTGATCTTGCCCTTGAGCTTGTTCACGGCCTCCACGATCTCTTCCCGCAAGGTCTTCCCCTGTGGCTGGGCCAGCAGGCGCGGCATGGCGTTTTGCAGGGTGGCGCGGAAGGCTTCCCGGCCTGGCTGGAAGTAGTGCTTGAGCACGATGTCCGTGGTCTGGTGGCCGGTCACGCGCTGCACGATTTCCAAGGGTACGCCTGCGGTAAGGGCCAGTGTGACCCACGTGACTCGAAAGCTGTGGAAGTCTCGGAGACTGGCGCGGTGAACGCCTTTGCCCTTTTCGCGGTCCGCGTGGATGGCCCCGCGAACCTCATCGTTTTCGTTTTCAGGGTCACGGAAACCGGCTGCTTTTAGTACGCGGCGAACATGGCGAGTGATGTGGATCGGAGTTTTCTGATAGATGGCGGCCGCCTCGGGGAATACGTATTCACCGCGATTGTTCTGACGTGCGGCCAGTTCGTCGTAGAGGATGGGAAAAATGGGGATGGCCACCGTCTGGCCGGTCTTGGACGTTTTCACGTTCAGGAACCGCTTCGCCATATCCACATCCTTCCACTTCAGTAGGCAGCAGTCCCCCCGGCGCAAGGCGGTGCAGACTCCGGTGATGATGATCGGTTTGATCAGGGAGTCGTTTTCCGCCTTCGCCAAGATGTCTCTCAATTCCTCGGGACTGAAAGGCTTGCGGAAAACGGTTTCCGTGACGCGGGTTGGGATGAACTGGAACGGATTGGTTGCCCCGGTGGGAAGCAGGTGGCGGAACACCGAGCGCAAGAGAAGAAGGGTGTCGTTCCAGGTCTTGGCGGTGATACCTCGCTTGGCCTCCGCGTCCATGAATTCCTTGGCCAGCGTTGGGGTGATGCGGGAAATGTCGCGCACAGCCTTGCTCTGCTCTTTTACGAAATCCACGAACCGGGTGATGGTGGCTTGGCTCTGATCCCTGTAGGCCTTGCTGTTTTCGCGGCGGCGAGGGATCGCCTCCCACTCCTTGGTCATGTCGTCAAGTTTCACGGTTTTGACGGCCGTGCCGGTCTTGATCTCGTAAATACGTTCTATCAGGCGGGCGGCTCCGCGCTTACTTCGAGCCTCCTCGATAAGGGCATCGAGCTTGGTTTTGGCCGCGGATCGGGACGCCTCGAAAAGGGGGTCGGTTGTGATCTCCCGAATCCCGTCGGGCCGCTTGCCCTGGATGGGTACCTCTAGGTTAACGCAGTATCGCTTCCCATCTACCTCATAACGCCCGTACCACCATTTTGACGAAGCACGAAGCTCCAGCGGCATAAAAATACCCTCCTAATCCTGTTTGGAAGGGTATGGCGCAGAACGGCCATGCTCAAGCCTCAAAACCAAACAATCCACCAAACATTTGGGTTTTAAGGGACCAAACCGGGGTTTCGAGTCGGTGTAGGTCAATCTTCGTTTCGATCAATAAACACGGTGTTTATTGGTGATTTGGTGGGTTCTGCTAGCTGGCACCCCCAAGCGGATTCGAACCGCTGTTCCCAGGATGAGAACCTGGTGTCCTAGGCCTCTAGACGATGGGGGTCCGAGGTCGGAAGAAGGGGGTCATAAAGCCGGAAACTGGTAAAAATGTCAAGGTGCCGGCACGGCTTCTTGACTTCCCCGGCCCGCCTGCGTTTGATGACCCGCCATGTGTGCCAAATCCAACCAGGTGTATGACGAGAGCAAGATCAAGACGCTCTCCTCGCTGGAACACATCCGGCTGCGCACCGGCATGTACATCGGGCGGGTGGGCGACGGGTCCCACTACGACGACGGCATTTACGTTTTGCTGAAGGAAGTGGTCGATAACGCCATCGATGAATTCATCATGGGCCACGGCCGCAAAGTCGAGCTGGCCCTGGAGGGGCCCGCGGTTACCGTGCGCGACTACGGGCGCGGCATCCCGCTGGGCAAGCTGGTGGACTGCGTGTCCACCATCAACACCGGGGCCAAGTACAACGACGAGGTGTTCCAGTTCAGCGTGGGCCTGAACGGGGTGGGCACCAAGGCGGTCAACGCGCTGTCCTCCTCGTTCATCGTGCGCAGCCATCGCGAGGGGCACTTTGCGGAGGCGGAATTCGCCCGCGGGAAATTGATCAAGGAGCGCAAGGGCAAGACCGAGGAAAAGGACGGCACCCTGGTCCGGTTCACCCCGGATGAGCAGATTTTCGGCCCGGTCAAGTTCCTGGACGAGCACGTGCGGCGCCGGCTCAACCTCTACACCTACCTGAACGCCGAGCTGACCTTCCTCTACAACGGCGAGACGTTTGTTTCGGAGAACGGCCTGCTGGACCTGATCGAGGAGGAGACGGGCGGGGAGGCCATCTATACGCCCTTTCACTACCGCAGCAAGACGCTGGAGCTGGTCTTCACCCACAGCAACCGTTTTAACGAGACGCACTATTCCTTCGTAAACGGCCAGTACACCAGTGATGGCGGCACCCACCTGAGCGCGTTCCGGGAAGGTATTCTGAAGGCGGTCAACGCCTTCACCAAGAAGACGTACGAAGGCGACGACGTGCGCGAGGGCATGATCGGCGCGGTGGCCATCCGGCTGAAGGACCCGGTGTTCGAGTCGCAGACCAAGAACAAGCTGGGCAACACCGAACTGCGCACCGAGTTGGTGAAGGAAGTTCAACGCGTGGTGGAAGATCTGCTCCACCGCGACCCCAAGCGGGCCGAGCGCCTGGTGGCCAAGGTGGAGGACACGGAGAAACTGCGCAAGGAGCTGCAGCAGGTCAAGAAGCTGGCCCGCGAGCGGGCGCGCGCGACCTCCATCCGCATCCCGCAGCTCAAGGACTGCAAGCACCACCTGGACCGCAAGCGCAATAAGGGTGCGGACTCCATGGTGTTTATCACCGAGGGCCAGTCCGCGGCCGGATCCATTGTGAGCTGCCGCGACGTGCACAACCAGGCCATCTTCGTGCTCAAGGGCAAGCCCATGAATGTGGCCGAGCTCAAGCGCGACGCGCTCTACAAGAACGACGAGCTCTATAACCTGATGCGCGCGCTCAACATCGAGGACTCGGTGGACGGGCTGCGCTACCAGAAAGTCATCATGGCCACCGACGCGGACGTGGACGGGCTGCATATCCGCAACCTGCTCATCACCTTCTTCCTGCGTTTTTTTGAGCCCCTGGTCACGGGTGGTTACGTGTGGATTCTGGAGACACCGCTGTTCCGCGTGCGCACCAAGAAGGTGACCACCTACTGCTACAGCGAGGCCGAGCGCGACACGGCCATGAAGGAGCTGGGCCGCGGCTGCGAAGTGACCCGGTTCAAAGGGCTGGGCGAGATCTCACCCCACGAGTTCAAGAATTTTATCGGGAAGGATATGCGGCTGACCCCGGTGGACGTGACCGAGCAGCACCACATCCCGGACATCCTCGAGTTCTACATGGGCCGCAACACTCCGGAGCGCCGCGAGTACATCATGGGCAACCTGGTGGTGGAGACGGAAGCCGGCTAAGCAATCAACCACGAAAAGCACGAAGGGCACGAAAAGCGTTGGTTCGTGGTTGTTGCCGAGGCGTGCGGCAAGGGCGCGCTTGACCGGGCCGCGCTACATGTTAGGTTCGCGCACATTGTTTGGTCGCTAGGGGAGTCCTCGATGAAGAGGGCTGAGAGTTCCCGTGAGGCGGGATAACCCTTGGAACCTGTTGGGTCATGCCAACGCAGGGAAAGCGGATCGTTTTTCGCCGTGGTTCCCCGTTGGAGCCACGGCTTTTTATTTATGGAAAACGATGCATCAACCCCCGGGGCGGTGGAGAACCGGGAACGAAATTTGCGGGAGTGGGATTTCTTCCTGTTGTGGGCGGGGGCCGCCATTTCGCTGTCCGAAATCTGGGCGGGCGGCCTGCTGATTCCCCACGGGCTGGGCCTGGGGCTGGTCCTTATTCTGCTCGGCCACGTGATCGGCGGCACGCCCATGGCGCTGGGTGGATTGATCGGCAGCCGACACGGGGTGCCCGCCATGGTCGGCACGCGCGGCGCCCTGGGGAATCGCGGTTCCAGTCTGCCCGCCCTGTTGAACATCGTGCAGTTGGTGGGCTGGACGGCCGTGATGCTGTGGATCGGCGGTCAGGCGGCGGCCGGTTTGGCAGGCGGCCCGGAACACGCGGGCGGGTGGACGGTGCTTCTGGGGGTGCTGACCACCCTATGGACGCTGGCTGATCACCGCGCCTGGAAAATCCTGCAGCGGGTTGGCGTGGTGTTGCTGCTGGCGCTCACCCTGGTTATGACCGTACTGGCCCTGCGCACTTACGGCTGGCGCGAAGGGTGGGTCGCCGCCTCCGGGTCCTCCGTTCCGTTTATGTCGGGGCTCGATCTGGTGATCGCCATGCCCATTTCCTGGCTGCCGCTGGTGTCCGACTACACGCGCTACGCGGCCGTGCCCGGGCGGGGTTTGCGCGGGACCTGGTGGGGCTATTTCCTCGTCAGTTCGTGGATGTTTGCCGTCGGCTTGCTGACCGCGCTGGCCGCGGGAACGGGAACTCCCGAAACCGCGTTGCTGCAGCTTCTGGGCGGACACGGACTGCTGTGGCCCGCCGTGCTCATCATTCTGCTGTCCACCGTGACCACCACCTTCCTCAACATCTACTCCAACGCTGTCTCGGCCCAGAGCTTGTTCCCGCGCGCCGGGACTCGCCCGCTGGTTTTGATCGGTGGCGTGTTGGGCACGGCCCTGGCCCTGGGCTTTGATGCCACCCGCTACGAGGGATTTCTGCTGCTCATCGGCTCCGCGTTCTGTCCGCTCTTCGGGGTGGTGCTGGCGGATTACTTTGTATTGAAGCGCGGTCGCTACGACGTGGCGGACCTGTTCCAGCGCGGTCGCTACTGGTACACGGGCGGTTTCAATCTGCGTGCCCTGGCTGCGTGGGCGGCCGGGGTGGCTCTTTATCAGGTGTGCGCCCGCTACGGTTTCCCGGCCGGCGCTTCCCTGCCCGCCCTGCTGGGTGCGGCTCTGTTGTATGTGCTGATCTCGTTCGGAAGAAAGGAATCCCATGCCTGACACCCTCGACCTGGCCGCGCGCGCGGCGAACAACCTGCAAAGCATCCGTGATACCCGACCGCTGGTGCACAACCTGACCAACTTCGTGGTCATGAACTTCACCGCCAATATTCTGCTCGCGGCCGGCGCCTCGCCCGTGATGGCCCACGCGGAGAACGAGGTGGAGGAGATGGTCGGCTACGCCAAGGCCCTGGTGCTGAATATCGGCACGCTGGAGGACGCCTGGATCGCCTCCATGCTCAAGGCCGGCCGCCAGGCCACGCGCCTCGGGGTGCCGATCGTGCTGGACCCGGTGGGCGCAGGAGCCACCCGGCTGCGCACCGAGGCGGCCCGTCGCATCCTGGGCGAGACGAAGGTTGCGCTGGTGCGGGGCAACGCCTCGGAAATTCTGGCCCTCGCCGGCGCGGCCGCGCATACCAAGGGCGTGGACGCTGCCGATACGGTGGAGTCCGCCGCCTTGCGGGCCGGTCAACTGGCCCGCGAACTGGGTGTTCCCGTGGCTATCACCGGCCCGACCGATTACATCACCGATGGCACGCGCACCCTGCGCGTCGCCAATGGACACCCCATGATGGCGCGGGTGACCGGCACCGGCTGTGGCGCGTCCGCCCTGCTGGGCGCATTTCTCGGCGTGGATGCGGATGCGGTTCTGGCGGCGGCCACCGGGCTGGCCGTTTATGGACTGGCGGGCGAAGTAGCCGCTACGGGCGCCGCCGGGCCGGGCACATTTGTCCCGCTGTTTCTGGATGCCCTCGCGGCGTTGACGTCGGATGACGTGCGTGATCGGGTGCGGATTCAGGGCTCATGAAATTCGATCCCACCCTCTATCTGGTCACAGACCGCGCGCTGGCTCGGGGCCGCGACCTGGCGGACCTCGTGCGCGCCGCGGTGGCGGGCGGTGTCACCTGCGTGCAGGTGCGGGAGAAGGACTGCTCCAGTCGCGATTTTCTGGACGTGGCGCGGCGGGTGCAGGCGGTGTTGCGGGGAACCGGCGTGCCGCTGCTGATCAATGACCGGCTGGATATCGCCCTGGCCGTGGGCGCGGATGGCGTGCATCTGGGCCAGCAGGATCTGACGCTGGCCGACGCGCGGCGACTGGGCCCGGCCTCGTGGATCGTCGGTATTTCGGCCGAAACGGTGGAGGACGCGCGACGGGCGGATGCGGAGGGCGCGGACTACATCGGGGTCAGCCCGGTGTTTGCCACGCCGACCAAAACCGATACGGCCACGCCGCTGGGACTCGAGGGCCTGCGCCAGATCCGCGCCGTGACACGTCTCCCGCTGGTGGCCATCGGGGGAATTCATCTGGGCAATGCGCGGGCGGTGGTGCAGGCGGGGGCGGACGGTTTGGCCGTGGTGTCAGCCATCGTGTCGGCGGACGATCCCCGGGCCGCGGCGTCGGCGCTGCGAGCTGCCATGGGCGAGGCGAGAGGAGCGATGTGATGAGCGAGGACAAAACATATTTCCGGGTGTTGACCATTGCTGGTTCGGACAGCGGAGGCGGGGCGGGTATCCAGGCCGACCTGAAAACCATTGCCGCCAACGGCTGTTACGGTCTGAGCGTCATCACCGCCCTGACCGCGCAGAATACGCTGGGCGTGACGGCCATTCACGCGGCCCCGGTGGAGTTTGTGGGCCGGCAGCTGGACGCCGTGCTGTCGGACATCGGCGCGGATGTGGTCAAGATCGGCATGCTTTTTTCGCCCGACCTGATTGCCACGGTGGCCGGCAAACTGCAGGAATATGGGGTGACTCGTATTGTGCTTGATCCGGTGATGGTTGCGCAAAGCGGTGACAAGCTGCTGCGGGATGATGCGGTGGCGGCCCTGAAGGAGCTTCTGATTCCGCGCGCGGAAATTCTAACCCCCAACATTCCGGAGGCGTCCGTGCTGCTCGGTCGCGCGGTGGAACACGTGAGCGAACTGCCGGAAGCCGCCCGCGAACTGGCCGGTCTGGGTTGTCAAAACGTGCTCGTGAAGGGCGGCCACCTGGAGGGCGAGGACAGCGATGATTACCTCTATCTCGGCGCGTCCCAAAGCATCGTCCGGCTGCCGGGTCTGCGCGTGCTGACAAAAAACAACCACGGCACGGGGTGTACGCTGTCCTCGGCCATTGCGGCCTTCCTGGCCCGCGGCGAATCCGTGGAGGGCGCGGTTCGACAGGCCAAGGAATACATCACCGGGGCCATTCGCGCGGGGGCGTCCTATCGCATCGGTCACGGTCACGGGCCGGTTCACCATTTCTGGCGCGTGTGGGGTGATGCGGGCATGAATCCCGATCGCCGATGATGGGGGGGCATCCACCGCCTGGCTTATCGGCTTCCCAGTACTTTTCAACTGGCGTTGAACGGTTCGCTTCTCCAATCTGTCCGCCCTTATGAGCGACATCGAACAGCTGCAGATGTTTGGTGGCGAAGCAGCGCCGGAAAAGCCGGCGGTGCCCGCCCGGGCCACCGTGCCCGCGCCGCAGATCCCCGGCCCGCTCAAGGACCTGGTCAACCTCAATTTCCTCCAGTACGCGTCCTACGTCATCCGCGACCGCGCCATTCCCGATCTGGACGACGGGCTGAAGCCGGTGCAGCGCCGCATCCTGTGGTCCCTGCACGAGAAGGACGACGGGCGCTTCATCAAGGTGGCCAACATCGTGGGCTACTGCATGCAGTACCACCCGCACGGCGACGCCTCCATCGGGGAGGCCCTGGTGGGGCTGGCCAACAAGCAGTACCTCATCGAAGGGCAGGGCAATTTCGGCAACCTGTTCACGGGCGACGGCGCGGCCGCGCCGCGGTACATCGAGTGCCGCCTGACCGAGCTGGCGCGCAAGGAGTTGTTCTGCGACGAGCTGACCGAGATGGTGCCCAGCTACGACGGGCGCAACCAGGAGCCGGTGGTGTTGCCCTGCAAGCTGCCCATGCTGCTCATGCTGGGCGCGGACGGCATCGCGGTGGGCCTGGCCACCCGCATCCTGCCGCATAATTTCACGGAGTTGCTGGAGGCGCAGATCGCGATCCTGCAGAAGAAGCCGTTCAAGGTGCTGCCCGATTTCCAGCAGGGCGGGCTGATGGATGTGTCGGAGTACGACCGCGGGCAGGGCCGGGTGCGCGTGCGCGCGGTCATCGAGCCCAAGGGCAAGGATGCCCTGGCCATCCGCGAAATCCCCTTTGGCACCACCACCGATACGCTCATCGGGTCCATCGAGGACGCGGCCCGCAAGAAAAAGATCAAGATCAAGTCCATCCAGGACTTCACCGCGGAAAACATCGAGATCGAAGTGCAGCTGCAGCCGGACGAGGACGCGGACAAGGCGATCCAGGCTTTGTACGCGTTCACCCAGTGTGAAGTGGCGCTGAGCAGCAATATCGTGGTCATCCGGGACCGTCGCCCGGTGGTGATGAACGTGGAGGAGATCCTGCGCTACCAGACCGAGCGGCTGGTCACCCTTCTGCGCAAGGAACTGCAACTGGACCGCAAGAAGCAGCTCGACGAACTGCACAACAAAACGCTGGTCCAGATTTTCGTAGAGAACCGAATCTACAAACGGATTGAAGAGTGCCCAACCCTGCCTGAGGTGCAAAAAGCCGTGCTGGACGGGGTGAATCAGTTCCGTCACCTGCTGCGGCGCGATGTCACCGGGACCGATGTGGAGATGCTGCTGGACGTGCGCATCAAGCGCATCTCGCTTTATGACATGTCGAAGAACCGGCAGGAGATCGATGACATCGTCAAGAAGCTGGACGAGGTCGAGAAGAACCTGACCGAGTTGGTGCCGTACACCATCCGCTACCTGCGCGGCCTGTTGCGCAGCTACGGTGAGCAGTTCCCGCGTCGCACCAAGGTGCAGCGGTTTGAGGCGGTGGAGATGCGCGAACTGACGGCCAACGAGCTGACCCTGCGCCACGACAAGGCGGGCGGCTATGTGGGCCACGCGGTGACCGGCGAGGATTTGTTCACCTGCTCGTCGCTGGACAAGGTGATGCTGGTGTGGGGCGATGGCCGTTACAAGATGATGCCGCCGCCGGACAAGCTGTTCGTGGATCAGAACCTGTTGCACTTCAAGTTGTATGACCGGGACAAGGTCATGACCATCGTGTACGTGGCGGGCGGGATCACCTACCTCAAGCGGTTTGCGTTCGGCGGGGCCATCATGCACAAGGAGTATTTGTGTACGCTGCCGGAGGCGAAGGTGCTGTTTTTCTCCGATGAGAATCCGGAGCAACTTTACGTGGTGTTTGCCCCGGCCAAGAGCCAGCGCATCAACCAGCAGATTTTCCATCCCCGCGACGCCGAGGTGAAGGGTGCCCAGGCGCGCGGCGTGCAGATGACGGTGAAGGAAGTGAAGAGCGTGACCGCGACCAAGCCGCGCAACTGGGACGAGAAGGAAACCTCGCCCAAGGGCTCGTGGATGAAGTTTTAGAAGTAAGAAACCGCTGATGGACGCTGATGCACGCAGATGAGGCAGGGCTCCTTTCTTATCAGCGTTTATCCGCGTCCATCTGCGGTGAAAAAGGAACAGCCATGAAATTCAGCGACTATCAGGCGGGGGCGGCGAAGACGGCGGTATATCCGGGGCGGGGCGAGGGGAACTGGATTTATCCCGCGCTGGGGCTGGCTGGCGAGTCGGGCGAGATCTGTGAAAAAATCAAGAAGGCCATTCGCGACGACGGGGGAAAGATGACCGAGGAGCGGCGCACCCTGCTGGCCAAGGAGTTGGGCGACGTGCTGTGGTACGTGTCCACCCTGTGCAGCGAGCTGGGCCTTAACCTCGACGATGTCGCGAGCGGCAACCTGGCCAAACTGGCCGCCCGCCAGGCCACCGGCAAGCTGCACGGCAGCGGCGATTTGCGGTAGACGGGCAGGCTACATTCGCCTCACGGCGTCGCCGGGACCATTTTTTCCAACCACCCCTGCCATGGTTCCAGGGCTGCTCTGCGGGTGGCGCGGTCGGCCCAGGGGTCAAAAGGCGGCGTGTTGGTGGCTTTTTTCTGCACCTGCTCAAAGGCCGCGATGCGGGTGCCCAAATTCGAATGGGCAAGCTGGGCCACCAGGTCGGACAGGCTGAGTGTATCGGCCACACGCGGGGGGGGGCGGCCCTCTGCATGCCCGTCCTCGGATGACACGGAAGGCGCCGGGCGGGTGTCGGCTTCGGATAGCAGGCGCGCTCTTTCCAGGAAGGCCTTGAACGAGGGTTGGGGCAGGTAACCAATTTGGTCGCCTGCGATCCGGCCGTGCTCGTTCAGGATGATGGTGCGGGGCAGCGAGCTGACCTGATAGGCGAAGGCCACCCTGGGCTGCTGATCCACGTTAATTTTGATGCAGATATAATCTGCCAGGAGCTCCGCCATATCCGCATGCTGATAGACCTCGCGATCCAGCACCTTGCACCACCCGCACCAATCCGCGTAGAAGTCGAGGATCGCCGGGCGTTTTTCCTGGAGGGCTCTTTTCAGGCCCGCTTCGTAATCCACGACCCAATCCACGGCGCGGGCAGGCATGGTGCATACGCCCGCCAGGGCGAGCAGGAGAAGCAGGATTCGTTTCATGGTGCGCCTCCCGGGAGGGTGGTCAATCCCTCCAGGTCGGGACGGGTGATGCGATCGGGCTGATTGGTCAGGCGGGCGGCCGCCCGGGCATGTTCCTCGAGCAACGGTTTCATTTCCGGGGCCTCGACCACCTGATCATACAACACGGTGATATCGCTCCCGGTGCTCTGGGCCGAGCCCTGGGCGACCCGCAGGTCGACCCGCCCCACCGATTTGCCGCGGTCGGTAATGGCGACCATCAGGGATTGGTTAACCATTACGGGACGGGCGAGGGGCTGTTCCACCAGTCCGCCGACCAGCACATCTATTTCGAAGAACAGATCGGCCAGCGCGCGCATTTTCCACTCGTCCAGGTAGGCAAGCACCACCACCAAGTCGGCCTTCTTTTCCACCTCAGGCAATACGCGAGCCAGCGCCTCTTCGGGTGGCCAGGCAGACAGGCCGCGCCCGAATTCGCCAGCCGGAAGCTGGTGGTCGATTACGCCGATCAAGGCCACCCGCAGTCCGTTGGGCAGGGTGCGCATCCGGTAGGACGGCAGGACGGGCTGCGCGGACAGGTCCACCAAATTGGCCGATATCAATTCGGGATACTGCGCACCCAGTGCGCGCAGGTCCTCGGCTCCCAGCACCGCCTCGCCGCGGCCGGCATTGATGGCGTCGTAGCCCAGCGCTCGATAACCGCGCAGCAGAAAGTCCAGATCCAGGCGCTCCCGCTCGCCCCCCCCCGCCCCCACATTCCCGGCATCCACCAGCAGCCGGTTGGCGGTTGGATGTCCGTTCAAGTAAGTCTGGCGGCGGGCCAGGCCGCCCGCTGATCCACCTGTGCAGTCGCAGGCGTGGATGGTGCCCCGGGTGTCGCAGGTATAGAACAGGGACAGGGTTTGTGGTTCGTCCGGCCGGCGGGCCGGTGGCGGGGCGGGTGAGCAGCCGGCCAGCGCGGCGGTCAGCAGCAGGGACCGCCATACGGGTTTAGTGCAGGACCGCATATGCGAATATGTTGACGTTGATTTCATGACTGTTCTTGATTTCGTTGCCACCACAGCAGCAGCAGCCTTTGACGCTGGGGGTGTCGTTCAAGCCCTCTGCGGAGTAGACCAGCACAATGCGCCCGTTGATTTCCAGTCCCTCCAACTGCGTGGTGCCGCCGTTTTTCAGAGTGATGCCGGTCACCTTAAACACGGTGCGGAACAAGGGGTGATCCATGGCCAGCTTCTTCAGGGGGAGGTCGGGGAAAATGCGGGCGATTTCCGACCGGAAGGAACGGTTCCACTCCTGCGACGAGCAACCCGCCGACACCAATACAAAACCGCCTTTGGTCAGGTAGTCCGCCAGATTCTTCCGCTCCTGCTCGGTCAGGGTGAAGGTGCCTTCCCCGGTCATGATGGAGAAGGGGAAGTCATAGAGGGTGGAACTGGCCAGGCGGACGGGCGCGAATTGCGGGTCGGTGTCAATGTGACTGTCCTGGGCCAGGGAAGTCAGAAACTTGGAGCTGAAGCATACCGAGCTTTTGGAGCCTGCGTAGATCAGGTTGGCCACCTGGATCACCTCCGCCCCCTCGCGCAGTTCGGCCGGCAGGATGACCGCCGCCGTGGCGGGCGTGGGTGCGGTGGCGGAGCCCGTGATGGGTGCGGAGGCGATCATGGCGTCGGGCCCCAGCGTCGTCACCTGGTTGGTGGCGTTCCAGATGACCAGTTGATCCGGGCCAGCCTGGCCGCCGGAGGGAGGGCTGGCGAGCAGGAGGGCCAGGGCGGTAAACCCGGGTGACCAGCGAAGGATGGATGTTTTCATTCTTCGGACATCCTGCGGAAATACTCCTGTATCAAGCGTTCGTATTCACCCATGACACCCTCCTCCCCGTGCCCCTCTACCTTGACTTCACTATCCCTGGTCACGGAAATTTCCTCGGTGTCCGTGGCCACCATGCCCGGAGCCTGCACGCCCGGCGGCAGGTCGCGGGATGGTCGGCCCATGGCTGAGCTGCGCCGGGTCGCATTCTTCGATTCGCTGGTACCATACACGTGGAAGGCCTGTTGCGCACCGCCGCCGTTGCGGCCGCGCTGGCCCAAGCCGCCCGCCCCGCCCGCGCCCTGGCCCGCGCCTTCGCCGAACGAAAGGGATTGGGCCAGTTGGGCGAAGGTATTGCCCAGGGCCATGTTCATGTTGATGCGCAGGCGCAGTTCGCAGGCCTGTTCGCCGCCCGCCCCCTGGCAGCGGCTGACGAGTGACTCCATGTCGTCGAGTGCCTTCCGGGCCGCCGCGTGGCCGGGGCTGGGGGCGAGGGAACGGAAGGCGTCCGCGGCTTTTTCCATGCTGCCGCTGATGTTCAATTCGGCCATGCGCGCGGCCAGGGCCCGTGCGTCAGCGGCCACCTTGGGATAATCTTTTTCCACCGGTCCGGCGTGGGTCACCAGGCTGGTTTGCAAGTCCAACAGTTCCGTGCCGATGGATCGCTCCTCCTCGGAGAGCTCGCGCAGGCGGGCCTGTGCTTCCTTGTTGAAGGCGCGCACGCCCTGCAGGGAGGCGCTTTGCCGCTCCACATCCTGCTGGCGGGCGAGCAGGTATTTGAACTGTTCCACATCGGCGAACAACGCGAACACCTCTTCGATTTCGCGGCTGGCGGTACCCACGCTCTGCTCATAGGTCCCGGTGCTCTGGCCCAGCTCGCGCAAGGCGTTCTGCTGGTGGAGCTGGCTACGCGCCAGGGCCGCCTGCCGGGCGGCGACATCGGCGGTCGCACTTCCTGCGTCCATGGCCTGGGCACCCTGTTGCATTTGTTCGGCAGCCTGGGCTACCCGCTGGGCCAGCTCGCCCAGTCGTTTCTTGAAGTCGCGTTCCACATCGAACAGGGCGGGGCTGGCCGACTCCGCTTCCATTTCCGCAGCCAGTTGACGGGCCTCCCGGGCCAGCGCCGCCTGTTGTGCCTCCAGGTCGGCCAGGCGGGCCTGCCGGGCGGTGTCCAGGGGTTGGCCCTGCGCCAGTTGCTCGCGCAGCGCCGCCAGCTCTTTCTCCACCTGGCGCTGCGCTTCCGCCAGTTCGCGCAGGCGCTCGGCCCAGGATTCGTACTGCTGGCGCAGCTCTTCCGCCGTGGTCTGGCTTTGCATCAGGGTCCGATAATCGTCCTCGCTGATAATTTTCAATTGGAAGGCTTTGGTCACTGCGGTGTGGGGCTGGTCGGGATCGGTATCGGTGGCGCTGACGTAGTAGTCCACTACATCGCCCGGTTGCACCCCCAGGTCGGCGAAATCGAAGACCGGGTTGGCGTTGGCGAAGGTAAGCCCGCCTTCGTGCTCGAACACGGGCCGGATGGTGTCCTGGCTTTCGTTGAGGCGGCAATACAGCTGGATGGATTTAATGCCCAGATCGTCGCGGGCCTCGATGTTCAGCGGCACGCTGGCGAGGGGGGTGGCAAAAGCGTCTACCCCGGGGGCCACCAGCGTGATTTCGGGCGGCCGGTCGCGCAACAGTTCGACCTTGCCGCGCAGGGGTTCGCGCGACGGCGAGCCCTCGGTGTCGATCAGGGTGGCCTCGAAATCCCCCGCGCGGGTCAGCTGGAAGCGGGCGCTTACGCTGTTGGCATCCTCGGTCACGCCGGCCTCGTGCGACTGATCGTTGAGGGTGACACGGCCCCCGCGCAGGGGCCGGTTGGCGGTGAGGGTCAGGGTTACCCAGGTGCCTGGATAGGCGCGGATGGTGCGGTCGGTCAGGAACCGTGTTTGCGCGCGCAGGCGGGTATAGGCCGGGTATTCATACAACACGCGCGTGGTGTCCAGGCGGGGGGCCGGCACCACGTGTACCCGGTAGCGGGGCGAGCGGCCGCCCGCCATGGCCGCGTAGTACATCAGGTTTCCTGTGATGTGTTCGATGGTCTGCTGGCTGGTCCCCGGCGCGGATTCGTAGAGGGGCAGCCGGGTCACCGGTTGACCGTTGGTGTCGCAAATCACCAATTCGAGATGCTTCGGTTGCGGGCCCTGGCTGGTTACGTTGACGGACAGCGCGTCACCATAGTCCACCGCCGCATCGCCGGGGCTGACGCTCAGCCGGGTGGGGTGGTAGGGCGGATGATCGCCCCGCGGGTCCAGGTAGCGCGGGATGACCGCCTGTAGGACTGGCCACAGCAGGAAGGCCAGGATCACGCTGCCCGCGCTTATCGACCCCAGCCATTTCAGTTCAAAGCGGAGTCCCGATCTGCGCAGTTGGCGGGCCAGGGTTGGGGCGGCGGACAGGGCGGCTGCGCTGGCCACTTCATGCTCCATCAGCACGCGGGACAAGTCGCGGGGTGGTTGGCCGGCCAGCGTGGGTTGGAAATCCAGGGCATTGATCAGGGTGTTGCCGAGGGCGGGGTCGGCCATTTCCAGCTGCCGGGCCACCATGCGGTCGAAGGATCGCGCGGCGGTGAAGCGATGGTGCAGCATCATGGCCAAGGCCACCAGGCCGCCCAGCATCAGCAGCAGGTGGGCGATGCGAACGGTCCCGGGCATCGGAGCGAGGGCATCAAGTCCGATCAGCAACCAGGCGGCGATCATGGCCAGGGTCAACAGACGGAGCGCCAGTCGCCGCCGCGCCCCTGCGCGATAGGTCCGGCCCAGGCTGGACAAGGCCAGGGCCAAGCGTCCGGCCGGCATCCGCGGGTCCAAGGATGGAGTGGTTGTGGTTTGCATCGTCAAGCCGCCCCTCCGCGGCGGCGCAGCCACCATTCGAGGCCCAATATACCCGTCAGCACGCCCAGCCAGAAGCCGGTATCCCACGCATCTGCGAGCTCCGGCCGGCTGGCCGTTTGTGCGGCGAAGGTGCGTGCGCGTTCCGGCAAGCTGTCCAGTTCCGCCAGGGTCAGGGGGGCTCCGCCGGTTTGGCGGGCCAGGTTGGCCAGGCCATCGCGATCGGTGGAAACCAGCCGCGTTTCCTCGAAGTCGGAATATGCGGTGAAGCGAACCTCGTCCTGCCTGGGCTGTCCGATATTGTTGGCCAGGGTTATCCGGTATTCGCCTTCCACCTCGGGTACAAACGAGGCGGTGAAATCGGTGGTGTCCTCCATTCGCGCAGGCTCCAGGCGCTGGATCGGTCCTTCCGGCGGTTGTACGGTGAGCACGGGATGATAGTCATCCAGCGCCACCTGGCGGGTGCGGATGGTCAGGCGCACCCGTTCGCCCGGCTGGTAGGCATATCGTTCGGTATGGAAGGTGATATCCTGGCCGGGCAGAAAGTCGGAATCGGAGACCAGCCAGCGGATGATTTGCGCCCACAGGCGGCGGTAGACGCCCTGCCATTCGTCCAGGCCATCGGGCAGGAAGGACCAGCGCCACAAGCCGGCGGCCCCCACCGTAAGCACCTTGCCCTTGCCGTATCGCTGGTAGGCCAGGGCGGCCAGCTGTCGGTCCGTAACCCCATCCGGGGTGCGGCCGGTGGCCAGCACCACAGCCAGCGACTTCTCCCCGCGCACGCGGGTGATGCTGCTCATGGCGGGTAAACTCCGCACGACCAGGTCGGAGGGCTGGTCTTCGTTCAGGACAAAGACCGGACTGGCCCGGCCTTCCGCCGTCAGTTCCCAATGCACGTCGCGCAGGATATCGTCCTCCCACACCACCGGCTCCAGGTCGGCCAGGGCATGGGTGCCCTGATAGGCACGCCCGCGGAAGAACACCAGGCCGCCTCCGCGCTCGGACACGTAGTCGCGCAGCATCCGCGATTCCTCGTCGTTGAGTAGCCGATCCATGTCCTTGCCCAGCAGCACGCAGTCATAACCATACAGGGCTTCGCGGGTGCGCGGCAGGTAGATGGGCTGTTCCTTGCGCTCCTCCTCCAGGGTCTCGCTGGAGGTTTGCTCGCGTACCGAAAACACCTTGTTGGGGGCCAGGTAGAAGATGGAGGTCACCTCCAGATGGGGATCCTCCTGCAAGGCGCGCAGCAGGAACTTGCTGTCCCAGTGGGGCCGGGCCTCGGCCAGCAGTACCCGCACTTTGCGGTCCACGACCCGTGCGAACAGCACCCGTTCGTTGTTGCGCACGTCGCCTTCCCCGGGCAGGGAATCCACCTTTACCTTGTAGCGATACAGCCCCTTGGCGGTCTCGTTTACGGGGAACGTCAACTGCACCAGGCCCTGGCCCAGCACAGCCTGGCGGGTTTCCACATACTGGTCCTCCCGGTACAGGTGCACGTTGACGTGGAAGCCGTCGTACCCCGACTGGTTGAGGGTGACCATCAGGTGGGCTGGTTGGCCGGCGAAGAGAAAATTCTGGCTGAAGCGGGCCCGCACATAGAGGTCGCGCACATCCGTCTGTTCACCCAGACAGACGGTCCAGACCGGAATCTGGCGCGCCCGCAGCAAGCCGATGGCTTCCGCCAGATTGCCGCCTGCGTTGTCGCGGCCGTCGCTGAGGATGCACACTCCGGCCGACCGGGTAGGTTGGTCGTTCAGTGCGAGGTGGCGCAGCAGGCCGGCCAGATCGGTTTTTAAACCCGGCGCATTGGTGAGGGGCAGTTCCTCCCCGGCGTGGAACACCTGGACCTGTTCGGCAAAGGTGCGGCGGGCCAGTTGATGCTCTTGGGCCAGCTTCCAGAGAAAGCCGCTTTCCCCCTGGACCAGAGCCTGCCGCGCGGTTTCCCAGCGGCTGGCCCCGCCCACATCGCGCGTGTTCATGCTCGCGCTGAAGTCCAGGGCCACGGTGAACAGGGATTTCCGGTCCGGATCCGGCGCGCTCTGCAGACGCTGTGGACGCATCAGGATGATCAGCATCAACACCAGGGCGGTGGCCCGCAGGACAAACAGCAGGAGGCGCAGACCCCGACTCAGCGCGGAGCGGGCGTACGCAAAACCAGCCAGGCCGAGCACGACCAGGCCGAGCCCGATCAGCACGGGTACGGGAAGGACCGGACTCCATACCATGGCGCCTGGGTTGATCATCGTTTCCACACCACCATCATCAAGTTTTCCATGGCCAGCAAACCGAGGAGCATCAGCATGAACACGGGCCAGACGGGTCGCCCGCTGCGCCGGTTGAACTGCTCCGCGGTTTCCTCGGCGCCCGCGATGTGGACCGGACGGGCCGATCCGCCCGCCCGTCCGCGCAATTTATCCGCAGCCAACCGGCTGGGATCGCTTTCGCGTTGATCCACGTTGACCGCGACCGCGCCCACCGCCACCGCCCCGTTGAAGATGCGATAGAGCCCGGCTTCGGCCACCGGACCCAGCAGGACGGCGGCTTCTTCCTGACGCATCGAAAGGGCCACCGGCAGATGGGCCCCGGAGGGGGTTTGTACGGTGGCGGAGCTGGCCAGCCCGGCCCCGCGCACCGTGGTGGAGCAGGGGGCGCCCACCACAAAGGTGTGGGCACTCTGCTGGCGGGGGCGCAGTCCGCGCACCCACTCGTGCAGCAGCGGGACGAACAGGTTGCGGGTGGCCAGATCGCTGGCCCCCGGGCGAGGCGAAAAATTGGCCAGCATCAACTGGCCCGCCCCCACCGATTGCACCGTCAGCGCGGGATCACCCTGGTTGAAGGCCATCAGCAGGTGCCCGGCCTCGCGAACCCGTTCCGCGGCAAAGCGGCGAAAGAAGCGGATTTCCTGCAAGTCGGTGCGATCGCGGAAGCGGTGCAGCAGGGCATGTTCGAAATTGACCCCGGCCAGTGCGGCCGGTTGGGCGCCCGGGCTTTCCGGCGTGATGAGGTGGCGCGGGCGCCAGGCCAGCCGCAGATCGCTTCCGGACTTCGCCTCCATCTGTAGCACATTGGCGGCATCGTGGGGGGTGGCCAGGAAGTACAATACGCTGCCGCCTTCGCGCAGATAGGTCAGCACGGCCTCCAGGGTGTCCGATTCCCAGGCCCGGGCTTCCGAAACCAGCAGGGCTTGCACCGAGGAGGGGGCGGGCCGTCCAAGTTGATCGCTGGTCACCCCCTGGCTGGCCAGCGCGCCGCGCCGCGGGTTGGCATAAGGATTCAGCGCGCGCTGCAGGATGGTGCGCACGGAGCCGCGTGATCGCACTTCGTCGGTCACCACCCGCACCTGGATTTGCTCCACCACGGGCAGGGCGAAGTAGAGATGGTTGTCGCAGGCCAGCCGGTCGTCCGGCAGGCGGAACTCACCGTCCCGCCAACCCGTGGAACCGAGTCGCAGGCGGAAGGTTTGAACCGAGGACGCGCCGGGGGCCAAAGTCAGGGAGCGGGTGGTGGAGAAGCCATCGCCCACATTCAGCAGCAAGGGTATCTCGCGCGCCTGGGTTCCGTGGTGGGTGACCCGGCAGCTGATCTCCACCTCTTCGTCCGGGGTGGGGGTCGCGGGGGTGATGGTCAGGTCGCTCAAACTGGTGTTTTCGCGCTGATCGGGGCCCACCGGAATCAGGTTCAGCCTGATGCGGGCGGGTACGGCGGCGAAGTTGACGGAGGCCCACGCACTGCGCTGGAAATCCGACACGATGTGCAGTTCGCGAGTGCTGGCCTCCACGCTGTCCAGTTGGCGCACCGCCTCGGCCAGGGCGGCGTCGAAGTCGGAGCGCTCCTGGGTGACGGTGGCCCGTTCCAGGTCGTTCAGCAGGTGAAAGCGATGTCCGGTCAGCTCCGACATGACGGGCCGCGGCTGGCCCCCGGCCAGGATGAGGTTGGCTTGATCCTGGGGGCCCAGTTTGCGCAGCAAGTGCCCGGCCGACTGCCGGGCCTCGGCGAAGACCGGCCCGCCGTCTCCTTGATACGCCATGCTGGCCGAGGTATCGAGGATCACCACCACGGCGGTTGCCGGTCCGGTGCGGGCGGTGTTTTTGTCGGGGCGGACGCCCGTTCGCCACAGGGGCTTCAAGAAGGCAAGCAGGAGGGCGGTCAGGGCCAGGGTGCGCAGCAGGAGCAGCAGCCAGTGGCGGAGCCGGAACAATCGGGAGTGGCTGGCCCGCGCGGTGGTGAGCAACTGGAGGGAGGGAAATTTGATGATGCGCGTGGTGCGGCGGGTCAGCAGGTGGATGACCAGGGGCAGGGCCAGCAGGGGCCAGGCCTTGAGCAGGGCGGGCTGGTCCAGCACCAGATGAAACGGATTCATGGCCCGCCTGCGGGGTGGCGGGTCAGATATTGGAAGAGCACGTCTTGATGCGATTGTCCGGTGTGGCAGAAGACATAATGCATGCCGCGGGCGGAGGTCCGGGCCCGCAGATCCGCCTGGAAGGCGGCCAGTCGCGCGGCGTAGGCCTGGCGAATATCGGCGGGATCACAGGTCAGCATTTCCCCCGTCTCCGCATCCTGCAGGCGCAGATGAGTGCCTTCGGGTAGGTGCACTTCCTGCTGGTGCATCACATGAAAAAGGATCACCTCGAAGCGGCGATGCCGGTAGGGCTGCAGGGCGCGGAACAGCACATCCGCATCACCGTAGAAATCGGAGATCACCATGACCAGGCCGCGCCGCCGGAACAGCGCGCCGCACTGGTGCAAGGATTGGGCCAGGTTGGTGGTTCCACCCGGCTTCATGCGCTCCAGCTCGTGTAACATGCGGTAGAGATGGGCAAAGGTGCCGCCCGCGGGGACGTGCTGGCGCAACTTCTGGTCGAACAGGGTTAGGCTCACTTGATCGCCCTGCTTGATCAGCAGGTAGGCCAGGGTCGCGGCCAGCGTGGCGGCGTAATCCATCTTGGAGATGCGGGCCTCCCGGGCGCGGGCTTCGGGCGGCGGCGCGAAGGCCATGGAGGCGCTGCAGTCCAGCACGAGGTGAGCCTGCATGTCCGTTTCTTTTTCCGCCAGACGCACGTAGTGGCGATCGGTGCGCGCATAGGCCTTCCAGTCCACCAGCTCCAGGGCGTCGCCCGGATGATAGTGCCGGTACTCCACGAACTCCGGGGCTCGATCTCGGAACGGCGAGCGGTGCCGTCCGGTGAATACCCCGTCCACCACGGTACGTGCTGCGAAAAGCAGGTTCTTGAACTTGCGCAGATCCCGGGTGGGCAGATGGCGCCAGGTTTTCCTGGGCAGGGGCGGGGGAAGCCGGGGCGGCTTTCGTGGCGGGATCGGAGCCATGCCTCACTTCTTGTAGTCGGGCTCTTTCACGTCCTGGAGCATGCGCACAATGATCTCCTCGGTGGTGATCCCCTCCCCGGTGGCGTGGTAGTTGGGAATGATGCGGTGACTCAGTACGGCCTGGGCGATGGCCCGCACATCCGAGGTGTGCGGAGTAACCTCGCCGCGTAACAGGGCGCGCGTTTTGGCCGCCAAAACCAGATACTGGGAGGCCCGGGGCCCCGCGCCCCATTCCACGTGGTCGCGCACAAACGCCGAGGCCCCTGCCTCGCGGGGGCGGGAGGCGCGGGCCAGGCTGACCGCATAATCCAGCACATGGTCGGACACCGGCACCCGGCGCACCACGTCCTGCATGGCCATCAAATGGTCGCGTGCGAACTGGACCTTCAGGGCCGGCAACTCGGAGGCGGTGGTTTCCGTCACCACCTTGATCTCCTCATCTTTGCTGGGATAGCCCACCTTGAGGCTGAACATGAACCGATCCAATTGGGCTTCCGGCAGCGGATAGGTGCCCTCGTGTTCGATGGGATTCTGGGTGGCGACCACGAAAAAGGGTGGAGCCAGGGGCAGGGTCTGGCCCGACACGGTGACCGCATGCTCCTGCATGGCCTCCAGCAGGGCGGCCTGCGTCTTGGGCGGCGTGCGGTTGATTTCATCAGCCAGCAGCAGATTGGTGAAGACCGGACCGCGGACGAATTTAAGCGCGCGCGCCCCGGTGTGGGGATCGGTTTGCAGGATTTCCGTGCCCGTGATGTCGGACGGCATGAGGTCGGGTGTAAACTGGATGCGTTTAAAGTCCCAACCCAGGGTGGCGGCCAGCGACTTGACCAACAAGGTCTTGGCCAGGCCGGGCACCCCGATCAGCAATACGTGCCCGCGGGCAAACAGGGCCAGCAGCAAATGTTCCAGTACGGCGTCCTGTCCGATGATCACCCGGTGCAATTCATGGCGCAGTTCGGCGTAGGTGGTGCGGAATTGGCTGGTCATGGCCAGCGCAGCATCCGGTTCGTTTTCGGTGAGGCTAGGCGGTGGATTCATGGTGCCTTTCTCGGGAAGTGCTGACGTTGCGTTCCGGTCCTGCGATTCGTGCAGTATAGCGGCCTGCGGTGGTCTGCCAATGTGAATGGAACGGCATTTCCATAGTTGGACCTGGAATGCTAGACTGTGTTCATGAGCTCTTCTGCATCACTGGGCATCGCGCATCTGAATGCCGGCCAAATCCTGAACACCCTGGCCGAGGGCGCCTACATCACGGACACCGCACGCCGCATCGTATTCTGGAACAAGGCGGCCGAACGTATCACCGGTTGGGCGGCGTCTGACGTGGTGGGCAAAAGTTGCTTCGACAACATTCTGTGCCACGTGGACAAGGATCAGCATCGCTTGTGCGGCAAGGAATATTGTCCGCTGCACCGCAGCATCGTCACCGGACAGGCCAGCGAAGCGCCCCTGCTGGTGTATGCCCGGACGAGCAGCGGGCGCCGTATTCCGGTGGAGGTCACGGTGTCGCCCCTGCGCGATGATGCGGGCACGGTGGTGGGTGGGGTGGAATTGTTCCGCGACGCCAGCGAAGCGGTGGCCGAAATGGAGCGGGCCAAGGTGATCCAGGAAAACACCCTGCGCTGTCCGCTGCCCGAGGATCCCCGCATTTCCTTCGCCATGAGCTATCTCCCGCGCGATCTGGTGGGCGGCGATTTCTACCGGGTGGAGCACACCCAGGGCTCGCACTATGCCGTGTTCGCCGCGGATGTGGCGGGGCACGGCGTTTCCTCTGCGCTCTACACCATGCAGATTCGCGCCCTGTGGGAGGATCTGCGGCCGGAGTTTGATCATCCGGCCCGCGTGTTCACCGCCATGAACCGGCGGGTGCGCGCCATCGCGCCTGAAGAGGGCTATTTTGCCACCGCGGTGTACCTGGTGGTGGATGCGGCCAACGGGAGGATCAGCTATGCCCGGGCCGGACATCCCGCGCCCATGATCCTGCGCGCGGAGGGCATGCAGGAGTTGCTGGATCGCGGCGATCCCGCTCTGGGCATGGTGGATAACCATGTGTACCACGAGTATCACACCCACCTGGAAAAGGGTGAACACCTGCTGGTCTACACCGATGGCGCGGTGGAGATTGACGACCTGCGCCAGCAGCAATTGGGCATTGAGGGGCTGCAACGCCTGGTGAACGGTTGTCTGGTTCAGGGCGTGCCGGATCTGGAAGCCCTGCAGGAAAAACTGCTGGCCTACAGCGGGTGCGTGCATCTGCCGGATGACATCACGTTAATTCGGGCCAGCCGGGTGTAGGGAAGACTTTTGGATGGCGGATGGGGGGATGAAGCCCCCGCATCAGTCCAGTGATTCGTAGGCGCGCAGGGTCTGTTCCGCGGTGCGTTGCCAGGTGAACTGGCGCGCGCGATCCATGCCGCGCTGACGCAAGTCGGCGGCCAGTTCGGGTCGCATCAGTACCTCCACCAGCGCCTGGGCCAGATCGGGCCGGATGGCGGGATCCACCAGGCGCGCGGCATGACCCGCCACTTCGGGCAGGGAGCCGATGTTGCTGCACACCACGGGCGCGCCGCAGGCCATGGCCTCCAGCACGGTCAAGCCGAAGCCTTCGTAGCGCGAGGGCAGGCAGAACACATCGGCCCTCTGGTAGGCCTCACGCAACTCTTCCGGGGTGACATAGCCGATCCAATCCACCGCCGCCTGCACGCCCAGCTTTACGGCCAGGTCGGGTGCTTCGGGATAGCGGGCGTCCTGGGGGCCAATCACCTTGAGGCGGGCGGGTACCCCGTGGGCGCGCACGTCGGCCAGCGCTTCGACCAGGCGGGGCAGGTTTTTGTAGGGATCGCGGCGGCCCACGTAGAGGATGACTTTTTCGCGGCGCGGCGGCGCGGACTCACCGGGTTTGAAGAAGGGGTCCACCCCTTCCGGGATACTGACCACGCGGGCACGCCGCGCCTCGGGGATGTGCAGTTCGCGCATGACGTCACGCCGGGTGGAGTCGCTGACCGTGAGGATGAGGTCGGCCCGGCGCCCGATCTGCATCATCAGTTCGCGGTAGATTGGAAACAGCCGCGTCTTTTTGGATTTGGGTGCGTGGTCGGGGAACAGCAGCGGGATCAGGTCGTGGATGGTGACCGCGCGCCGGGTTTTTCCACAGCCGGGCAGGGGCATCATGAAGTTGGTGGAGTGATAGAGGTCGAACCCGCGCCGGCGCAGCAGGGCGGGCAGCCGGAGCTGGTTTTGTAAATGGAATGGACCGTAGTTCACCCGGAGCGTGGAGAAGAGCGGGTTCTGGTCGTAGCGGGTATGGCGGCGCGTGCGCTCCTGTACGGTGGCATCGCTGAAGAGCAGGGTGATGGCGTGCTGGTGGTTGACCCGGGCCAGGGCCTGGATGAGCTCCTGCGTATAAAGACCAATGCCGGAAATTTCCGGGAAGATCCAACGGGCATCGAGGCAGATGTTCATGCGGATAGCGCCGCCTCGTAGGCCCGCCAGGTTTGCCGGGCCGTTTCGTCCCAGCGGAATTTCGGGGCGTGGGCCAGGCCGCGGGTGCGCCGGTCGGCGCGTTCGGTGGGACTGTCCAGCAGGCGCTGCACCGCGTTGGCCCAGGCGTCGGCGTCGTAGCCCGGGATGACCAGCGCGGCCTCCCCGCACACTTCGGCCATGGCGCCCGCCGGCGCGACCACGGCGGGTACCCCGCAGGCCATGCTTTCCAGAGGCGGGAACCCGAACCCTTCGTAGAGGGAGGGCAGGACGAACAGTTCCGCGCCGCCGTACAAGGTGGGCAATTCGCCTTCGCCCAGATCCTGAATGAGTTTGATGCGGGCCGCGCGCCGCGAGGTGCGCAGGCGCTGCAGGATGGGTTCGTATTTCCAACCCGGCCGCCCCGCGATGACCAGATCGCCGTCAAATTTTTCCAGCCGCTCGAATACGTCCACCAGGAACGGAATATTTTTGCGCGGCTCCAGCGTGCCCACCATGAGCAGATACGGCCGGTCCAGGCCCAGCTTCTTGCGCAGGGCGGACACCGCGCCGGGGGCGGGCGGCTTCATGTCGGCATCGATACCGGAATGGATGGCGTGCAGTTTGGCGGCGGGCACGCCCATGAGATCGGTCAGTTCGTGGGCGGTGAATCGGGACACGGTGATGATGGCATCCGCGCGTTCCACGGACGGCTTCATGCGGGCCTGCAGGTAAAGGCGGTTTTTTTCCTCCAGAGTTTCGGGCAGGCGCAGGAAGGCCAGGTCGTGCACGGTGATCACAGAGCGGCCGCGCCGGAGGGGCGGCCGGGTGAAGTTGGGGAAGTGATAGAGATCGGACTCGCCGGCGAAGGTGTGGAAGGGCGGCCAGTTCAGGGTTTTCCACAGGCCCTGGGCCACCCGGCCCGGCACCACGCGACAGGCGCGAAAGGTGGCGCCCGGCACGGGGAAGGGTTCGCCTTTGCGTTTGGCGTCGAAATAGAACAGTTCCAAGTCATGCGAGCCGCGGGTGGCCGCGAGTTGTTCCACCAGCATCTTGGTGTAGCGCCCGACGCCCGCCCGCTGGGTGACCGCTGATTGAATGTCGATGCAAGCTCGCATGGGGATACAGTCTACAAGTTCCGCGCCCTCACTCAATGGCAGGTTTATGGGACGGCGACGGAGCGCCGTCCCTACCGTGATTTGAACAGGTAGGGCCCGCGCTCCGCCGCGGGACGGGAAGGGGGGCCGGAGTCGGCCTTCGCGGGGTTGTGGTGGACGGCGACGGAGCGCCGTCCCTACCGGGGTTTGAACGGGTAGGGCCCGCGCTCCGCCGCGGGCCGTTCTTAGCGCGGTGGCATCGACCAGGTGAAATGCCAATCCTCCGGTGAAGCGCAAAGACCCCGCCGCACGGGGTTCATGCGAATATAATGAGCCTTTTCGTCAAGTGACTCATCGTGTCGCAATCGATGCTCAAAGAAATCGCGCTGCCATGGAATGGCCATTTGGCGGGCGGTGTGATGTTTCCAGTCCCGAATCACCTTTAGAATGCCGGTATCACGATTGAAGCAAAACAGACCGTGGATATGGTCGGGCATAACCACGAACAGGCGCGGCCACCAGAGTCCGCGCGTAGCGGTGAACTGAACGGAGTCCCATAAGTTTCGCGCGTGGTTCAGCAAGAGGTCCGAACCGCGCGGGACGGAATTTATGGTGATGAAATATATCGAATCATCGGGCACCCAGTTCGGGACGTCATGCGGCAGATGCTTTCGGGCGGTGAACGGTTGCATGAGCCCAGTATACCATGAAACGGACGGCGACGGAGCGCCGTCCCTACCGTGATTTGAACAGGTAGGGCCCGCGCTCCGCCGCGGGACGGGGTCATGGTGTGTCCAGCCACACATCGCTCCGGAAGAATCGGGGAGCCCCTGCGTTCGTATCCGTCACCTCCAGTGCGGAACCGGTGCCCGACCAGTTGGTGAGCAGGGGCTGCCAATCAGCAGGGACTAGGTTGGTGGTTACGTCCACGCGATAGAGCCGGCCGGTGCTGGTGGCGAAGGAAATTTTCCAACCGTTGGAAGTCGCCGCGGGCACGATTTCCAAGCGTTGGAAACTCTGGCCGTTGGTCGGACTGGTGGCGGCCACGTATTCCTCCCAGGCCGTTCGCTGATCGCCATCCGCGTCGCTGGCGCCATCGCTGTCGGCGGTGCAGTCCAGTCCGTTCCCGGCCTCCCAGTCATCCGGGAGTCCGTCGCCGTCCAGGTCGGCGCCGACCGGACCGACGGAGGCGTAGGTGACCAGCAACACGGGCGGCGTGCCGGATTGGAAGTTGTTCCAGCAGCGCCAGTGGTCGCCCGAGGTGTTGGTGGCGAACAGGACCAGGCCGAGGTACTGGCCCGCGTTCCAGCCCGGCAGGTTGATCACGGTCTGCACCACGCTGGCGAGGTCCGGGCTGTCATAAGTTTGTCCGGGCGTGAAGGCGGAAGGAGTCCAGGTCACGGTCGCGCTGGTCAGTGGATGAAGCCCCGTGACCGAGGCCCCCGCCCCCGCAGTAAAGGCCGCCATCTGGTTGGTGGCGAAGGCGCGCAGTACGAGGACGGGCTGGTTGGATTGGTCCGCGGTGGCGCGTACGCGCAGGTGGGCTGATTGCACGGTTACGCCGGGGGGCATCTCCAGCGGAAAGGCCAGGGCCAGTTCGAAACGGCCGCCGCTGTCCCGTCCGCAGCACAGGGCGTTACCGTCGTAGACATTCGCGAAGGCGGTGTTGCCGCTGTAGGACTCAGCCTGGCGGTTGGCCGCCGGGATGGCGGGTGCGATGGAGCCGCCGGGGGCGGGGGCATAACCGGCGCGGCGCGAGACCTCCGTGGTGCCGAGCGCGAGGGTATGGCTGCGCGCTCCGCCATCGGACCAGCAGCGGAAAACGTAAGCCGTACCGAAGGCGACCTGGTTGGAGGGTGCGTCCAGGATGACCACGCTGCCGGTGGCGACGCTGACCGAAACGGGCGTGGCTTGGGTTACGCCATCTACTGCGAGCAGCAGTCCTGCGGGTACCGTGGCCAGATGCACCTGCACGGAGGGCGGGGGATCGCCCGCCGGTTGCACCGGCGCGGTGTTGTTGGTGTTGGCGCTCCGCGCCACCCACTGGCCGTTCCCGGTGGTGCCGGCGATGAGTTGCCCGACGGGCGAGCGGCCCGCGCTGTCAGTGAGGTTGGTGCCGGTGCCTTCCTCGAAGCGGTAATACGCGATCAGTCCCGCCGTGTTGCTGGCGATCACGTTGCGAAACACGTTGCTGATTTGGGCTTGGGTCAGGGCCTGGGTCCACACGCGGAATTCGTCGAGGTAGCCGTTGAGCGAGGGATAGGCGGGGCCCGCATCGTGTTTCTCCGCGGCCAGCACGAGGAAGGGATCGGACTGGGGCCAACTGGTGGCGCGTCCGTCCCGGTAGCTGAGATCGCCGGTGGGTCCGGTGCCTTCGGCATCCAGGCGGCCATCCACGAAGATGCGCATCTGACCGCTGGCGTGGGCCCGGGTGACTGCGACATGGTGCCAGGTCCCGTCGCCCACGTGGTTGGTACCCACGATGGTGAGCCCGCTGGCGGCATCCGCCCCGAAGGCCATGCGCAGGTGCGGGCCGGCGCGCCCGAGGGCGAGACCGTAATCACCGTAATCGCCCTCTCCGTAAACATCGCGATCCACCACCACGTTGCCGGTGATCCAGCCGTCCCCGGTGGCGGTGGCGCTGACCGTGCCCGCGTTGTCCGCGTAGTCGGCGCGCAGCCAGAAATCGAGGGTGAAATCGTGGCCCACATCAAGCCCGGTGGTCGGGGCATCCAGGCGGAATTTGGCGCGGTCCTGCTGGCCGGAGCCGGTGCCGAAGAAACGCAGGGCGTGTTGCGAGCCCTGGGCCCACACGCTCATGGGCAGGGCGATGAGCAAGGCGATGAGCCCGTTACAGCATCGTGGTTGGCGGGGCATGCGGGCTGACGTCGTCCAGCAGGGTCATGGTGTCTTCGCCGGTGAGGCGGGTGGGGAAATCGTAGTGCATTTCCAGCAGTTCCACCAGGCGGAGGGCGGTGGCGGTTTCATCCGGGCCGTCCACGACAATGCGCACCCGGGTGCCCACTTCGAGGCAAAGCGACAGCAGACCCATGATGGAGCGGGGATCGCTGGTGCCATTGGCGGTGCTGATTTCCAGGCGGCCGGGGTAATCGCCCACGCCTTTTACAATGGCGGCGGAGGGGCGGCAGTGAATGCCGGCGGAATTGCGGATGGTGGCAGTCGCCTCGACCATGCGGGCAGTATAGCGGAAGCGGGTAGCGGTGTCGAAGAAAGAACGTTGCGCACGGCGGGCCGGGTTGGTGTAAGTTCCCCGCATGCACTATTTGATAACCTTGATCATCTGCCTGCTGGCGGGTGCGGCGGGGGCGGCGGAACTGGTGTCGCCTGCGCCGGAGGAATTTCTGGATCCGGTCCGCCTGGAGGTGAAGTTTAAGGACGGCACCACCATCCGCTTGCGCCACGGGTTGCCCGCCGATACCGCGTCCGGCGGGCAGGCGTTGCGGGGCGTCCGGGCGACCCGGTTGCTGGCCGATTTACAGGCGCGCGGCGCCCGCTGGCAGCGCACCCATGCCGCGGTAAGTGAGCGTCAGTTGGAAAAGTGGCGCAAGGGGGCGGACTCCGGTCTGCCCGACCTCAATGCCTATCTACGGCTGGAGTTGGGGCCGGGCGAGGACGTGCAAGCCGTGGGCCAAGCCCTGGCGGACCTCGACGAGGTGGAGGCGGTGTATCGCGTGCCGAAGCCCGCGCCGCCGCCCGCCGTGTATGACTTTTCCAATCCCGCCAACGCATCTGGAGTATGGCAGCGGTACGTGGACGCCGCCCCCGTGGGGGTGGACGCGCGCTTTGCGTGGTCCAACGGCTTTACCGCGGCGGGGGTGAAAATCTGCGATGTCGAATACGACTGGAACGCCACCCACGAAGACATCCCTCCCTTTGTCCTGCTCGGGGCCACCCCGCTGGATGCCGGATTCGGTCATGATCATGGCACGGCCGTGCTGGGCGAACTGGGCGGGAAGCACAACACCAACGGCGTGCGCGGCATTGCTTATGGAGCAACCATACGCGTGGCCAGTCCCTATGCCGCCGCTTACGGCGGCTACAATTTCGCCGCCGCCGTAAGTGCCATCATGACCAACCTGGTGGCGGGCGATGTGATCCTGATTGAGCAGCAGGGGGTGGGTCCGGTGGGCGAATACGTGCCGGTCTCGTGGTGGAAGCCCAACTACGACGCCATCCGCACCGCGGTATCCAACGGCATCATTGTGGTGGAGGCCGCGGGCAACGGCGCGCAGAATCTGGACGATCCGATCTACAGCACAGGCAATGGCGGGCACTGGCCGTTCCTGCCCCAGAACGATTCCGGCTCCATCATGGTCGGCGCCGGGGCGCCTCCGCAGTATCCCAACCCGCGCTCCCGCATGAGCTTTTCCAACTACGGCACCACCCTCGACCTTCAGGGTTATGGCTATCTGGTGGTCACCCTCGGCTACGGCGATCTCAACAACGACACCACCAACCGGCTCTACACGTCGACCTTCTCCGGCACCTCCAGCGCGTCCCCCATCGTGGCCGGCGCCGTCGCGGTGTTACAGCAGATGTGGAAGGCCCGCTACACCAATGCCGCCGCCCCGGCTCTGATCCGGCAGATGTTGCGCAGCACGGGCACGCCCCAGCAGGGGGCCGACCTCATCGGGCCCATGCCGGATCTGCGGGCGGCCTATCACGCCGTGACCAATCAGGCGGATGGCGATGCCGATGGGGTGATTGACGTGCTGGATAATTGCCCGAGCAACGCCAATCCCAATCAGTTGGATGCGGATCTGGATGGCGTGGGGTTGGCGTGCGACAACTGCCCCGGGGAGGCCAATCCGGGCCAGGCCGACCAGGATGCGGATGGCGTGGGCGATGTGTGCGATGCCGATCGGGACGGGGACGGTAAACTCAATATCGTGGATAACTGTCCCGGTTTGTCCAACGCCAATCAGGCCGATGCCGACGGGGACGGGGTGGGCGATGGTTGCGATGCCTGCGCTGAATTCCAGCCCCGCTACCGGCCCAGTCTGGGCACCGGCACGGTACAGTTCATCACCGGTGGTTCGCCGAATACCATCGGCGAGCGGTTCGATTTCAACACCAACGCCCACCCCGCGGGCGCGCGCTTCCAGTGCGGGTTCGGCAACTTCGGGCGCGTCTATTTCAATTTCGATGCCACCAACCTCTATGTCGGGGCCGAAGGGGTGGATATGGCGGGCGACAACAACGTGCTGCTCCTGTTCCTTGGCCTCAACACCCTGACCGACGACAAGCAGAACCTGTGGGATAATGTAGGGCCGCCCTATGCCCTCGATTACCTGCACAACGTGTCCTTCACCGTGCCCATGGACCTCGCCCTCGTGCTGGGCCACGAGTACGGCGACGGCAACTTCACCAACTTCAACTTCGGTTCCTACGACTTCGGGCAGGGCGCCTATTATCTGTCCGCGTCCGATTTCTATCCGATGAGCGGGCTGCGCCTGAGTCAGTTCGATGGCCTCGGGGCCAACGCCCTCACCGGAACCAATCAGGATGCCGATACCCGCACCGAGCGCTGGGAGGCGAGCTTCCCGTGGTCGTCCCTCAATGCCGCAGGGGTGGCCTCGGTCACCCAGCTTTTTGTGTGCGGGATCATGGCCAGCGACGGAGTGCAAAACGGGGTGGACCGCTATCTGTCCGGCAACTATCTGGGCGCGGACGCTTCCGGCACACTCGACACCAACACCCAGAACTACGCCTTCGGGTTCCTGACCCTGACCCCGTGGCGGGTGAACCTGGGCGATCTCGACACCGACCAGGTGGCCGACGCCTACGAGCAGCAGCACTTCGGCGGCACCACCAACGGACCGGGCGCGGATACGGACGGCGATGGTTTCACCTTGTTGCAGGAGTACATCGCCAACACCCAGCCCACCAACGGGCAAAACTTCCAACGGTTGGAAATCGGGCCTGCGGCGACTTCCAACGGTTGGAAAATCTTCTTCCCCAGCGCCACCGGGCGGCTCTACCGCATTGATGTGGCCACCAACTTGGCCCCCGCGAACTGGCGGCCCCTGGTCACGAATCTACCCGGCACGGGGTCCGCGCTGGAAATCAGCGACACGAATCCCGCGGCACCGCGGTTCTTCCGGAATGAAGTGAAGATGAGTGATCCGTGATCCGTCATCCGCAATCCGTCAACGGATAACGGATTACGGATTACAAAGCTGCGACCCACCCCACTTCTTGCATTCCCGGCCTCAGGATTTATAGTTTACGGCTTTCCGGGAGTTCCTTCATGAGTAACGTGCCTGCCTCTCCTTTTGTGCGACGCCACCTCGGTCCCCAGTCGGGGGATGTGGCCGCCATGCTCAAGACCATCGGCGTGGCCTCGCTGGACCAGCTCATGGACGAAACCATTCCCGCCTCCATCCGGCGCCGCAAGCCCATGAAGCTCTCCGCGGGCGAGTCCGAGCACGCCTACCTGGCCCGTCTGGGCAAAATCGCCGCCAAAAACAAAGTGTTCCGCAGCTATCTCGGCCTGGGCTATTACGGCACCCTGACCCCGCCCGTGATCCAGCGCTGCGTGATGGAAAACCCGTCCTGGTACACGCCCTACACGCCCTATCAGGCGGAGATCGCCCAGGGCCGCCTGGAGGCGCTGCTGAACTACCAGACCATGGTGCGCGACCTGACCGGCATGGACGTGGCCAACGCGTCGCTGCTGGATGAAGGTACGGCCGCCGCGGAAGCCATGACCATGCTGCTGCGCATCCACGGCAAGACCCACCGGGGCGAGGACAAGATGGTGTTTTTCGTTTCGGACAAGGTCTTCCCGCAGACCCTCGACGTGTTGCGCAGCCGCGCCGAACCGCTGGGTATCACGCTGGACATCGGCCCGTTCCGTGCTGCCGAACTGGATGGACGTCACTTCGGGGCCCTGCTGCAAAGCCCGGACACCGACGGCAGTGTCAGCGACCTGCGCCAGTTCGTGGATCGCGCCCACGCCGCGGGCACCCTGGTCGCGGTGGCCACCGACCTGCTTGCCCTGGCCCTGATCACTCCGCCCGGCGAAATGGGTGCGGACGTGGTGTTCGGCAACGCCCAACGCTTCGGCGTGCCCATGGGGTACGGCGGACCCCACGCCGCCTTTTTCGCCACCCGCGAAGCGAATGTCCGCGAACTGCCGGGGCGCATCATTGGTGTTTCGGTGGATGCCGCCGGCCAGCCCGCCTATCGCATGGCCCTGCAAACCCGCGAACAACATATCCGCCGCGAAAAGGCCAAATCCAATATCTGCACCGCCCAAGCCCTGCTCGCTAACATGGCCGGCTTCTACGCCACCTATCACGGTGCCGATGGCCTGCTGGATATCGCCAGGAAAGTCCATGGCTACGCACGAATCCTAGAATCAGCAGTCAAGAATTTAGGATATGTGCAGTCCAATCCCTATTTCTTCGATACGTTGAAGGTCGAATTGCCGGCGGACGGTCGTATTTCGCTGGAAAAGGTGAAGGAATCGGCCTTGAAGCGGAAGATTAACCTCCGTTACGAAGGGGGCAGCACGGTATTGGTAGCGCTGGACGAAACCGTGCAACTGGATGATCTTCAGGATATTGCGGATATATTTGCAGAAGCGGCCGGACTTCCCGGTCCGGATCTGGCCGTGGATGTCCCGACGGAGCTCGGGTTCCACGACGATCTGATGCGGACCTCGGCCTATCTGACCCATCCCGTCTTTTCCGCCCACCGGTCGGAAACGCGCATGATGCGTTATCTTAAGCTGTTGGAAAAGAAAGACTTGGGATTGGATCAGGCCATGATTCCGCTGGGTTCCTGTACCATGAAGCTCAACGCGGCGGCGGAGATGATGCCGGTGACGTGGCCGGAATTCGGCGGGTTGCATCCCTTTGCCCCGGCTGACCAGGCCAAAGGCTACGCACAAATCTTCAAGGAGTTGGAGGATGCGTTGGCGGAAGTGACCGGTTTCGACGCTGTTTCGCTGCAACCGAACGCAGGTTCGCAAGGCGAGTATGCGGGGTTGATGGTGATCCGGGCCTATCATTTGGATCGCGGCGACAAGCACCGCACGGTGGTGCTGATCCCGTCGTCCGCGCACGGGACCAATCCCGCCTCGGCGGTCATGGTGGGTATGGAAGTGGTGGTGGTGGCGTGCGACAAGCATGGGCACATTGATTTCGCCGACCTGCAGGCCAAGGCCGAGTTGCACAAGGACCGGTTGGCCGCGCTGATGATCACGTATCCTTCGACCTACGGAGTGTTCGAGGACAACGTGCGCGATGTGTGTCGGTTGATTCATGCGCTGGGCGGGCAGGTCTACATGGACGGCGCCAATCTGAATGCGCAGGTGGGTCTTACCTCGCCCGCGAACATCGGGGCCGATGTCTGCCACATGAACTTGCACAAGACCTTTGCCATCCCGCACGGCGGGGGCGGGCCGGGTATGGGTCCGATTGCCGTGGCCAAGCATCTCAGTCCGTTCCTGCCGCGCCATCCGCTGGCCCAGACCGGCGGAGCGAAGGGGATTCCCGCCGTGTCCGCGGCGCCCTGGGGCAGCGCGAGCATTCTGCTGATTTCGTACGGCTACATCCGCATGCTGGGCGCGTACGGGCTCACCGAAGCCACTCGCTTTGCCATCCTGAACGCGAACTACATCAAGGCCCGGTTGCAGGAACATTTTCCGGTGCAGTTCACGGGTAAAAACGGACGCGTGGCCCACGAGTGCATCTTCGATCTGCGCGCGCTCAAGGAGCAGTCCGGGGTGGACGAGACCGACGTGGCCAAGCGGCTGATGGATTATGGCTTTCACGCGCCCACCGTGTCGTGGCCGGTGCCCGGCACCATGATGATTGAGCCCACGGAGAGCGAGCCGCTGGAGGAACTGGATCGCTTCTGCGACGCCATGATTTCCATTCGCGGCGAAATTCAGGCCATCATTAACGGCGAGATGGATCGCGCGGACAATCCGCTGAAGCACGCGCCGCACACGGCGGCGGCGGTGACGGCGGATGGGTGGACGCACCGCTACAGCCGCGAGCAGGCGGCTTATCCGCAGCCCGGCCTGCGTGCCAACAAATTCTGGCCCAGCGTGTCGCGGGTGGATAATCCGCACGGCGACAAAAACCTGGTGTGCAGTTGCCCGGACGTGTCCCAGTACGCAACAAAGGAATAACCACAGAGGGCACAGAGGTGCGCAGAGGTTGGATCATTCCTCCGTGTACCTCGGTTTCCTCTATGGTTAATATTTCTTCGTCATGAGCTTCTTCTGTGGACATCTGGATCATGCGTCCGAGCAGTGCCTCAAGCTCAAGGTCGAGTGTGTGCCGGGCCGCCGCGGTTGTGTATTGCGGGGCAAGGTGACGTTTCTGGTCGACCCCGATGAGCGGGTGGCGCGGCGGGATCCGGTCAGGAAGCGAACCTCACTTTCCGGCAAGACCAAGTTGGTCGGGCTGGCGCTTACCCTTTTTTCAGCTGCACTTCGTCTGCACGCCCAGACGGAATTGGATGCGCTGCTCGTGACCGAAACTCCCGTGTGGAGTTTGTCCGCGGACGCCTTTTCCTCGAAGTTCGCCCCGCTGGGGTTTCGTTGGACCTCGGAGGCGCGTGACACCGCACGGGCGGGCGATGAACTGTACAAGCTGTGGGGTCTGCCGGTGCATGAAGCGTTGGTGCGGTTCGGGCCCAGCGGGCCCCGGCATATTTCGTTTTCGATTTATAATCGTGGCGACGCTGGAGACCTCGACAAGGCGGCCTTCACCGGCTTACTGGCCCGGGCCTATGTCCAGGCCACGACCTGGGCCGGTGGGGCGCGACCGACTCCGGTGGGCGAGCAGATGAACCTGGATGGAATCCGTCGCCAGGGCGTGGAGTGGTTGCATCCGCCCTCACGGTTACGACTCTTGTGGAGCTATTCCACCAAGGATGCCCAGGGTTCTTTCGCCTACCGCGCCGAATACATTCGGATGGAGAGTGTTTCCGCCGTGACGACCACCCCGGGTGGCGCCGCGAAGCCGGCAGCCTTGTCCGCCTCGGGCCTGCGGAGCCGGGTCAAGAAGGGCGCGGGGGGCGACGTGGTGATGGATGGCGTGCCCATGGTGGACCAGGGCCAGAAAGGATATTGCGTGGTGGCGGCGGCCGAGCGGGTCCTGCGCTACTACGCGGTCGAAGTGGACCAGCACGAACTGGCGCAGTTGTCGGCCAGCAGCGCGGCGGAGGGCACGGACCCGCGCAAGATGGTGGAAGGATTGAAGCGGGTGGGGACCCGGTTGGGTCTGCGCATCAAGGTTCTGGAGGATTTTGACTTTGATGACTTTTTGAAAATGGTGGACCGCTACAACTCCTCAGCCAAACGGGCCAAGTTGCCGCAGTTGACCTACGGCCATTTGGTGGATGTGGGTGCCTTGTACGACGCGATGGATGCATCGCTGTTGCGGGAGGTGCGCCTGAAACAGCAGGGTGATATCGGCCGCTTCAAGAACGAGGTTGCGGGCAACGTGGATCGCGGTTTTCCCATGCTGTGGAGCGTGCATCTGGGCAAGGTTCCGGAAACCCCTGCGCTGCCTCAGGGTGGAGGCGGCCATATGCGCCTCATCATCGGCTACAATCAGGCCACAGGCGAGGTGCTCTATTCCGACAGTTGGGGTCAGGGGCACGAGTTGAAGCGCATGAAGTGGGAAGAGGCCTGGACCATCACGGGTGGCCTCTATCTGGTTGAGCCTCGCAACCTGGCCCAGTGAGGTTGTGGCGGTGGTCTTACGCGGTTTCTTTGTTGCTGGCGTGCCCGAACAGTCGCTGGAAATTCTGTTCCACCTGTGTGGCCAGCGCGGCGGGTTCCCGGCCCAGCAGTTCGGCGGCGAAGGCATAGACCGCGCCCAGGTTGGCGGGGTGATTCAGGGGGTTACCGTCGGGTCCGAGCAGCGGGTGGGTCTGACGCTCGGGCGGCAGTAGCTGGTCGGGGGCGTCAGTTTCGATGAGGAGCCGGTTGGGCGGGACGTGGCGGAAGACGTCGCGTTGCCGGGCTTTCCGCTCGTGGGCGTAGTAGCCGGGCAGCGAGAAATAGGCGCCCAGCGGGGCCAGCCGGTCGATCAATTCCTCGGAGCCGCCGTAGCTGTGCAAGACGAAGCCGCAGGCTGGGCGCGGAAATTGTTCCAGCAGTTCGACCAGACGGCCCCAGGCCTGCAGGCAATGAATGCTGACGGGCACGTTGCGGTTCGCCGCTTCATCCAGTTGAAAAACGAAGGTCTCCTCCTGGTCGTCCCACGGCAGGTCGGCTTTCCAGCGGTCGAGTCCGATCTCGCCCACTACGGCGCCCGCGGTGGTGTCGAGCCAGCGCGCAAGCTGTTCCCGCCAGTCGTCCTTCCGCTCCGGTACGTACCATGGATGCAGGCCGAAACTGGGTATCACCAGATCCGGAAAGCGCCGGGCCAGGTCCGCCACCTGCGGCCAGTCTTCTGCGCACGAACCATTGACCACCATGCGGACCACGCCCGCGGCGCGGGCTTCGGCCACCCGATCGTCCTGCCGGCCGCCGAAGCGTTCATCCTGCAGATGATTGTGCGCGTCGTACAGGTTCATGGTGCAGAGTGAACCACAGAGGGCGCGGAGGTTCACGGAGGAAAGCGGGGCGGGCGGTCAGGGCGCGAGGTGGCGGGTGGCGAAGGTCTTGATCACGCCCCACACGCGGGTGAGCGCATTGCGGCGATTGGAGGACAGGTGCTGGGTGATGCCGGCCTCTTTGAGGAAGGTGGGATCGAGAGCCAGGATATCGGCGGGGGTGGCGTCGCTATAGAATTCGCACAGCAGGCCGGCGATGGATTTGACCACCAGCGAATCGGCCTCGCAGGGAAACCAGCAGCGGCCCGCGCGGAATTCCGGACGGATCCACAGGTTGGAGAGGCAGCCTTCCAGCCGGAATTCGTCGGTCTGAAATTCGGGAGCCAGGGCGGGCCGCTCCCGGGCCAGGTCCATCAGGTACTCGAGGCGGGCGTGCGGGTCCGGCCACAGTTGTAGATCGGCCAGCAGGTGGTCGCGGCGGGACAGGAGGGGATTCACATCCGCTCAGTTCTCGTCGTCCGAGTCTTCGTCCTCGTCGTCGCCTTGTTCGTCTTCCTCGTCTTCAAATTCTTCCTCTTCCTCGTCCTCTTCCAGATAGGGACAGTCGGCGGACCGGATGGGGCAGACGCCGTGGCTGAACTCCTGGCGGCAGACCGGACACGACTCGCCCCCGTCCTCGAACCCATCCTCATCCTCGCTGTGCTTGCGCTGGCGCGGCATGTTGCACCTCCAACGTTTTGCCCGCTACGTATCTTCGCCCAACTCCACATTCCAGTAGGCCAGGTCCAGGAAATGCCGCCAGGAATGATCCACCGTCTTGGTGAACTGGAGATCGAGGAAGGGCCGCCACCGGGGCTTCTTGGGCTTGCGGCGCAGGTGCATGCCGGCCTGTTCGGGGGTGCGGTTGGCCTTGATCCGGTTGCACTCGATGCAACTGCACACCACGTTGGTCCAGGTGGTGAGGCCGCCGTGCTGGCGCGGCACCACGTGGTCAATGTTCAGGTCCTTGCGGTCGAATTTCTGGTGGCAGTACTGACAGGTGTTCTGGTCGCGCTCGAACACGTTCTGGCGCGTGAACTTCACTTCCTTGTTGGGCATGCGGTCGAAGAAAAGAAGCAGGATGACGCGCGGGATGCGCAGGCGGATGCGGATGGTCTGGACGGTTTCCGCGTCCGCACCGCGGTCGGAAAAATCGCACCACTCGCGGAAGGAGTAGGTCTGGAAATCGGGGCCGATCTGATTGACCACCTGGGCGTGCCCGGTGAAAAGCAAGGTTAACGCACGTTCCACCGAACATACGTTGACCGCCTGCCAAAGCCGGTTCAATACGAGGACCGGCCGCTCTAACGTCACTTTCATGGCCGTAACCGCAACAACGTGGCGCGTACCGTAGCAAAGCGCTGCGCCTTCTGTCAAAGCAGCGAAATGTGAGGAGTGGGTAAGGGGTCCAGATAAATCGGGGTCGGGGTCGGTATCGGAATCGGTTTCGACGGCACCCCACCGCCATCCACGGAAACCCGTCTTCCCCATCCTGAACGTCCTGCCTACTTTTCAATATTCGAATTCCGATTCCGATACCGACCCCGACGCCGATGGAAGAAGCGCGCGTTCATTGACGCGCCGCCCGGTTGGTTTATACTGTGACAAATTGGCTCAACCCGTGATGTATGAAATCAGCCTTTCTCGATAAGTTAATGGAGCGACTGGACCGCCTGGATGCGGGCAGTCTGCAATCCCAGTTTCTGCGCCTGGCCAACGACAAGGGTTTGCTGGAAACCATTTTTCATGCCATCCAGGAAGGTCTGGTGGTGCTGGATGCGGATGGCCTGATTCGCTATGCCAACCGCGCGGCGGAGAAGTTGCTGGGTTTTTCCGCCGAGCAGGCGGCGGGGTATCCCATCGCGCGTTACCTGCGGGAGATTGACTGGAACCTGGTGCTGGACCTGGATGCGGACGAATGGTCGAAGCTGATCAGCCGGGAAATTGAAATCACCTATCCGGAACATCGTTTTCTGGATTTTTATGTGGTGCCCCTGACCGCCGTGGAGGTGGAGCAACGGGGCGCCGTAGTCATTTTGCGCGACGTGACCCGTGATCGCGAAAGTTCGACCCGCACCATCGAGTCCGAGCGCCTGCACGCCATCACCCTGCTGGCCGCGGGGGTGGCCCACGAAATCGGTAATCCGCTGAACTCGCTGACCATTCATCTGCAACTGCTGGAGCGCGAATTGCGCGAGGTGCCGGCCGAGCAGGCCGCCTCCATGAAGGAACTGCTGGAGGTGGCCCAGCGCGAGGTGACCCGGCTGGATCAGATCATCAGCCAGTTCCTGCGCGCCCTGCGGCCCAGTCAGCCCGCGCTGGAAAAAACCGACCTTAAGGACGTGCTGCAGCAAACCCTGGAATTTCTGAAACACGAAATCCGCGACCGCGACATCCTGGTGGAGGTGGAGGTGGCGGAGGACGTACCGCACGCCTCCCTGGATCGCAACCAGATCAAACAGGCCTTTTTCAACATCATCCGCAACGCCATGCAGGCCATGGCCAACGGCGGGCTGCTTAAAATCGCGGTCACCTGCAACGACCGCTTTGTCATCGTATCCTTCACGGATACCGGGCCCGGCATCCCGCCCGAAAACCTGGGTAGCCTGTTTGAGCCCTATTTCACCACCAAGTCCGAGGGCACCGGGCTGGGCCTGATGATCGTGCAGCGCATCGTGCGCGACCACGGGGGCGAGATCGAGGTGCGCAGCGAGCCCAACAAGGGCACCACCTTTACCCTGTTCCTGCCCCGCGACGAACGACGCATCCGGCTGCTCAAAGCCAAAGGCCCGACGGAGCCCGCATGAAAAAACCGGTCATTCTGATTGTGGACGATGAGAAGAACGCGCGTGAAGGCCTGGCCCGCGCCCTGCAGAAAAACTACGAGGTGCTGCTGGCCGACAACGGGCAGCGCGCGCTCGAGGTGCTGGGCGAGAAGCCGGTGGATGTGCTGTTGAGTGATGTGCGCATGCCGGCCATGGACGGTCTGACCCTGCTGCAGCGCGCCCTGGCCCGCACCCCGCAGCCGTTGTGCATCATGCTGACCGCCTATGGCAGCATTGAGCTGGCCGTGGAGGCCATGCGGCGCGGGGCGTATGATTTTATGACCAAGCCCATCAACCTGGACCGGCTGGAGATGGTGTTGCAGCGAGCCCTGCGCACGCGCGACATTGAGGTGGAGAACCGCCAGTTGCACGAGCAGTTGGACGCGCGCTACGGGTTGGAATCGTTGATTGGTAATTCGCCCGCCATGCACGAGGTCTACGAGACGGTGCGCCAGGTGGCGCCCGCCCGCACCACGGTGCTGGTGGAGGGGGAGAGCGGCACCGGCAAGGAACTGGTGGCCCACGCCATTCATCGGTTGAGCCCGCGCGCGCGCGGGCCGTATGTGGCCGTGCATTGCGCGGCCCTGTCGCCCACGTTGCTGGAGAGCGAATTGTTCGGCCACGAGAAGGGCTCCTTTACCGGGGCCACGGAGCGGCGGCGCGGGCGTTTTGAGCTGGCGGACGGCGGCACGCTGTTCCTGGATGAAATCGGCGAGATCGAGCCTGCCACCCAGGTGAAGATTCTGCGCGTGCTCGAGGAGCGTAAATTTGAGCGGGTGGGCGGGCAGGAGACGGTGGAGGCGGATGTGCGTCTGATCACGGCCACCAACCGCGATTTGAAGAAGATGGTGGAGGAGGGAAAATTCCGCGAGGACCTCTACTACCGGCTGTTTGTGGTGGCCATCAAGCTGCCGCCGCTGCGCGATCGCGAGGGCGATTTGCCGCTGCTGATCCAGCATTTCGTGACGGAGTTTGCCAAAGAAAACGGCAAGAAGTTGGACGGCATTACGCCGGACGCGGTGGCCGCGTTGTCCGCCTATCGCTGGCCGGGCAATGTACGCGAACTGCGCAACGTCGTGGAGCGCATGGTGGTGTTGTCGCGCGGGGACCGGCTGACCGTGCGCGACATACCGGCTGCCATCCGCACCGAACTGCCAGCCGACATGGCGGGCGCGGTGCCGAAGGGCGGGGCGTTGTCGCTGGAGGATTCCGAGCGGACCATGATCGTGCGCGCCCTGCGCAACCACGACGGCAACGTGACCAAGGCCGCGGTGGACCTGGGCATCAGCCGCCGCACGCTGCATCGCAAGTTGAATGAATACGGATTGCGGGAAACCAAGGCGGGATAAAAAAGTTCCAGGTTCCAAGTTCCAGGTTGCACGTGTGCATTCCCGTTTCCAATCGAAAATCGAAAATCGGCAATCGGAAATTCCCCCGCCTCACGGCCCCTGCACGCGCACGCGGTAGTAGCTGGCTTCGTTGGTGGCGGGGTCTTCGACCACCACCACTTCGTTGCTGCTTCCGTAGAAGGGCCGGTTGGCGGGGGTTTCCACGCTGCGCCATGCATCGGGGTCGAGCAGGTTGGTAGTGGACTGCACATCGAAGCCGCGGTCGGCCCGTCGCTCGAAGACCACGCCGGGGCCGCTGCCCGCCAGGTCCAGTCCGCCCACCGCCCAGGCGCTGGCACCGTTGGTGGGAATCAAGCCCAGCAGGTATTCGGTCTGGTTGTCCGTGCCATCCCCGTCGGCGTCCGCTTCGGCCTGAGCCAGTTCCGCGGTCGTGGAGTCGAAGTGCAGGAGCTGCCACTCCGCAAATGTCTGATAGTTGGTCAGGCTTGCTGTGATCCATGCGGCCACCACCGCCATGCCCTGGGTGTCCACCACCGTGGAGCCGAGGGGCGGCATCTTGATGTTGTCCCGCGTGCTGGCGCGCAGGTAGAGCGCGGAGTTGGTGAGCAGGCCGGGCACGATGACGCGGTTGTTGGTATTGCCGAGGTTGTTGACCAGCGCGCCGTGTATCAGTCCGGCCTCGGTCAGGGGGCGGCTCAGGCGGGCGTCGAAGGCGGCCGGTACGGGGCCGCCCGGGAAGTGGCAATTGGCGCAGTTCACCTGAAGGTACGTGCGGGCGCGATGCTCGATGCTGACCGCGTTGTTGGTCAGCGCGGGATGCGCGGGCAGTAGATGGTACGAGGGGATGCCGCTGTTGAAGTAGCCTACGGCGGCCAGGCGGGCCAGCTGGTTGGTGGTGTCGCCGAGGCTGTAGGTGGTGTCGCGGTTGAGCTGCGCGGTGTTGAAGCCGAGGGCGAATCCAACCGAGGAGCCATGGCAGGCCAGGCATTCCTGCCGGCTGGGATAGCGCCAGACCTGGGTGCGGATGAGGCCGCTGTCGTTGATCAGGATTTCCTCGTCCAGCCCTTGAGCGGGAACCAGCACGGCGTCGCTGAAGGAGTTGCCCCAGCGATAGGTGACGCCGTAGCCGCTGCTGCCGGAGTTGTTGCGCACGAGCAGGCGTGTTTCGATGCGGCGCACCGAGGTTGGATCGCCGTTGGTTAGCAACAGGTCGAAGTGTTTGATCCAGATGGTGCCCGTCGGGCTGCCCCAGCTGTCCTGCGCGTTGAAGGTGAGGAAAAGGTTCGTGGAGGGAATTGAAAACCAGCGGGTCTTGATGGCGTTATCGGACCAGAAGGGCTGGTTGAGTTGGTAGGGCACGATGCCGTCGTGCGGGACCAGGTTGGTCAGGGTGTGGAACACTCCGGCGGCGGACAACGTGGCGGGCAGGCTGCTGGTGGAGGTGCTGGTACGCACCAGGCGTTTCACGGCATTGGCCACGAGATCGCACAGCAGCACGTCGCCGTTGCGCGGATCCCGGCCGAAGTACGAAATTTCATTGTCGGTGAAGAGGTAGTTCCAGGTCAGGGCGTTGGTGCCGTTGTGTGTCATGGACCAGACGAAGCCGCTGCCGTAGTCGGAGAAAATGTAGTGGCCGACGAGTTCGGGCAGGCGGTCCCCGCGATAGACACGTCCGCCCGTGATGACATAGCCGTAGTAATTACTGCTGGCGCTGCGCGGATAGTCCAGGACCGGATCGGCCCAGTTGGTGAACCCGGCGGGCGGGCTGCCGATGCTAGGTGTGGCGATGCGGCCTTCCCGCCATTTCCAGCCGTAGTTGCGCCCCTTCTTCACCAGGTCCACTTCCTCGCGCGCGCCCTGGCCCACGTCGCCCACGTAGAGTTCGCCCGTGACCTCGTCGAAGGCGAAGCGGAAGGGATTGCGGAAACCGGGCGCGTAGATTTCCGTGCGCACGGTGTTGGAGTTCACCGCGCTGCCGTTGAACTGGGTGGCCCCGATAAACGGGTTGTCGGGCGGGATGGCAAAGTTGGTGGGGGCCACGATGGCGGCGTGGTGGTTGGGTTTGAGGCTGCCGGGCTTTTTGTCCACATCAATGCGGAAGATGGAGGAGAAGAAATCTTTATCAATGCGCTGGCTGTTGTTGAGGGAGTCGTTGCTGTTCCCCTCGTCGCCGCTGGTGATGTAGAGGTAGCCGTCCGGCCCGAAGGCGATATCACCTGCGTTGTGGTTGCTGGCTTCATCCACCTGGGCGACGAAACCCACCTCGGTGGTGGGGCTGGCAAAATTGAGATTGGTGGGCGAGGTCTGGAAGCGGGCGATGGTGTTGGAGAATCCCGTGCCGGTGGCGGTGAAAAAGACAAAGAAATACCGGTTGGTGGCATAGCCCGGATGAAAGGCCAGGCCGAGCAGTCCTCCCTCGCCGCCGGCGTTCACCCGGCCGGGGATGTTCAGGAACACCGTGCGCGTGGGCGCGGCGAGGTTGGTGATGACCACGATGCGCCCCGCCCGCTCCACCACGAACAGCCGGTTGGTTTCACCCGGTGGCGTGGCGAGGGCGATGGGGTTGGTGAAGGCGATGCCGGGGAAGGCGGTCTCTGTTGTGTAGCCGTTGGTGGTGGCGGAGGGCGGTTGCGACGGCATGGCCAGCGTGGTGTTGGCCACGCGCTGGGTCAGGCCGGTGTAGGGGTCGGCCCACAGGCAGGCGGGCATGGCCAGCATTAGGAAGAAAGGGGCAATACGCACGGTGCGGCATCCTCAATGATTAGCGGCGAATATACGCACGGGCGGTCTGCCGGTATAGCGAGCCAGCCGGAATAAGCCCGAAATTCGAATCCGGCCCACGGCGGAGCGCGGGCCCTACCTATCCCAACCCTGGTAGGGACGGCGCTCCGACGCCGTCCGGCAGAGTGCTCACGATTCCGATACCGATACCGATTCCGACCCCGAAGTGGGGACATAGACGCAGCTCGAAATCGGCAATCGAAAATCGGAAATCGCAAATTCTACTTCGCCGCGGTCTTCGCCCAGGCGTCCTTCAAGGTCACGGTGCGATTGAACACCGGGGCGCCGGGCCGGCTGTCCCCGCTGTCGGCCACGAAGTATCCCACGCGCTCGAACTGGAAGGACTCGCCGGGTTTCGCTTCGGACAGTGCCGGTTCCATCAGGGCCTTGGTTACGGCTAGCGAGCCGGGATTCAGGAACTCTTTGAAATCCTTCGTTTCGTGCGCGTCGGGCTGCTCCACGGTAAACAGGCGGTCATAGAGGCGCACCTCGGTGGCGAGGGCCTGCGCGGCGGGGACCCAGTGGATGGTGCCCTTGACCTTGAGCTCGGCGGACGGCGGGTCCCATTTGCAGGTGATGCCGGTGACGTCGCCCGCGGCGTCCTTCTGCACGCCGGTGCAGGTGAGGAATCCCGCGTAGCGGATGCGCACGGATTTTCCGGGGGCCAGGCGGAAATATTTTGGCGGAGCGACCTCCATGAAGTCGTCGCGCTCGATGAACAGCTCGCGGCCGAACGGAATCTGGCGCGCGCCCGCGGCGGGGTCTTCGGGGTTGTTCACGGCGGAGACCGAGGCGGGCAGGGCGTCCGCGTTCTCGATGGTGACCTTGAGCGGGTCCAGCACGGCCATGCGGCGGATCGACGATTTGTTCAGCGCGTCGCGCACGCAGTGTTCCAGCAGGGCCACGTCGGTCAGGCTGCCGAACTTGGTGATGCCGATGATGTCGCAGAACTGGCGGATGGCGGCCGCGGGGTAGCCGCGCCGGCGGAGTCCGCAGATGGTGGGCATGCGGGGATCGTCCCAGCCGTTGACCAGTTTGAGTTGCACCAGTTCGAGCAGCTTGCGCTTGCTCATTACGGTGTAGCTGAGGTTGAGGCGGGCGAATTCGTACTGGTGGGGGCGGACCGGCAGGTCGAGTTGTTCCACCACCCAGTCGTAGAGCGGGCGATGCACCTCGAACTCTAGTGTGCACAGGGAGTGGGTGACGCCCTCGAACGCGTCCTCCAGCGGGTGGGCGAAATCGTACATGGGATAGATGACCCAGGTGTCGCCGGTCAGGTAGTGCGGCTCGCGCATGATGCGGTAGATCACGGGATCGCGCAGGTGCATGTTGGGCGAGGCCATGTCGATCTTGGCCCGCAGGCACAGGGTGCCGTCCGGGAATTCCCCCGCGCGCATGCGGGCGAACAGGTCCAGGCTCTCCGCCGCGGGGCGGTTGCGGAATGGACTTTCTTTGCCGGGGCGGGTGGGCACCCCGCGGTACTCCTTCCACTGGTCCTGGGTCAGTTCGCACACGTAGGCCTTGTCCTTGCGGATCAGGTCGCGGGCCACCTCGTACATGCGTTCGAAGTAGTGGGCGGAATAGTAGAAGTGCTCGCCCCAATCGAAGCCCAGCCAATGCACGTCCTTCTTGATGTTCTCCGCGTACTCCACCGACTCCTTGGCCGGATTGGTGTCGTCCATGCGCAGGTGGCAGCGTCCGCCGAACTCGATGGCCATGCCGAAATCCAGGCAGATAGCCTTGGCATGCCCGATGTGCAGGTAGCCATTGGGCTCGGGCGGGAAGCGGGTGACCACGCCCGGCACGCGGCCGGCCTGCATATCCGCCGTGATGATTTCGCGGATGAAGTGCATGGGCTTTTCGGGAGCGGCTGGATTCGTATTCAATTCGTTCATGGGCGGAACCTTTTGCAAAAGGCTGCTAACCTAAGCTTCCCGGTGGCGCGCGCGAAACAAAAAAAGAGGACTACAGCCTTAACGTTATCCTTACGCAGGTTCGTGGGTGGGGGTTAAATGCAGCATGACGTTTGAGGCGTTAGCCGATATCATGACGCGTTACAGAGGTATATCCATGAAGTCGATTGCGTCCCGTGGTTTGAAAGGTCTGTCCACCCTGCTGGTCATCCTTGGCTGGTTTGCGTGTCCTGTCGTTTGTTCGGCCAAGCAGGAGGCGGTGGTCTATCCGGCTGTTGATCTCACTCGGGCGGCGGACGGGGTCTACCAGGGAAGTGCGGAGCACCGCGGTTTCACCTATCAAGTTGAAGTTACTCTGCTGGATCATCGCCTGACGAAGATTCAAATTTTGAGCAACAAGAATTCGCGTTATGGTCGCAAGGCAGCGGGCGTCGTCCCCTTGATCATCGAACAGCAAAAGGCGGGGGTAGATGGCATTTCGGGAGCCACCCGCTGCAGCACCGGCCTCAAGCGCGCAGTCTCCGACGCACTTCTAAAAGCCCTCCCAGTCGCGCATTAAAGTAGGCATAGGGGAAGCAATGGGGTCGTATCTTGACATTTGACACTTCTGCAATAGTGTTTCATTAGCTGTTTTATTGTAGTGCTTTGTGATTCAGATATAGTTGCTTAATCGATGCAATTTCATGTACATGGATATTAATTGTCAAATGTCAAGATACGACCCTAATCTTTTCCATTAGCTTTTCTTCCGAAATCGAGGCAGATGGGCTTGGCGTGCTCGATGTGCAGGTAGCCATTGGGCTCCGGCGGGAAGCGGGTCACCACGCCCAGCACGCGGCCGGCCTGCATATCCGCCGTGATGATTTCGCGGATGAAGTGCATGGGCTTGGTCGGTTCGCTGGCTTCGCTGTTCATAGGTTCCTCAAACGAGCCGTCATGTTTAGCCTCCAGCCGCATCCGGCGAACGGAAAAAGGCAGGCCGGTGGGCCTAATCTGCCGCTTACAAAGCAGGGGCGGTCCCGCAGCGCGGGACGCGCCATGATTGCGCCCAGCCGGTCGTCACGGTAGGCTGCGCACTCTTGGTACAGCATGCCGGCCCTTGCCCTCGTCACCATCATTCGCAACGAAGCGCGCTTTCTCCCCGCGTTTCTCGCCTACTATCGGGCCCTGGGTGTGGAGCGCGCCTACGTTTATCTGGATCGCTGCACCGATGAGAGTCTGACCATCCTGCAGCGGCATGCCTGGGTGGAAGCCCTGGCCTGCGACCAGGATCCGGGGGCGAACCAACTTGTACTCCACCAGATGCAGTGTGCCAAAGACGCCCTGGCGCGGGCCCGGGCGGGTGAATTCGACTGGCTGCTGCTGGTGGATGTGGATGAGTTCGCCTGGGGCGGCGACACGCTGCCCCCCGCCCGCCCGTGGTGGCGTAAGGCTTCGCGGGCGCAGGCCCTCCTGCGGCAGGGCAGTCTGACCGGTCTGGTGGCGCGGGTGGGGTCCGAAATCGAGATGATCATTCTGCACACGGCCGAGGTGGTGCCCGAGCCTTCGAGTGTCGGTAAGCCCTTCTGGTCCCTGAGTCATTTCCAGGTGGACCGCGTGCTGGGCCGTCCCGTGCTTGATCCCACCACCGGCCAGGTGCGCCGACTGGAGCGCTGGTTGGGTCATCGTCTGGGTAAGTCGCTGGTGCGCACCCGGGCGGATGTGCAGCCCTTCGATTCGCATGTGTGGACGCGGAACCAGCGGGCACTGGTTCCGGAGGAGCAGCCGTTGAATGCGGTCGTGCAGGGCTGGTTGTTGCACTATGTGGTGACCGATGGCCGACACTGGTGGCGGAAATACCGGCAACTGGCCTATGAGTCCTCTCGGTGGCTGCGCGGCCAGCCGGTGGAATTTCCCAAGCAGGCCTGGAAGGAGGCTTCGCAAACCATGGACGAATCCGCGGCCACCGCCTATTTTGATCGCTGGGTGGCCGTATCGCGCATCCGGCGCTGGATCGCGTGCGCGCGGGGCGGAATCCGGCGTGTCACCGCGGTAGGGGAAATCATGGCGCACCTGGGGCTGAAGGAGGGTTGAGATGCCGAAACTGATGTTTATTGGATTGGATGCCGCGGACAAGGATGTGATGAATCAGTGGGCGGAGGAGGGCCTGCTGCCCACCTGGAAGCGCCTGCAGGAAACCGGACTGACCGGCCAGACGGAGAGCCCGCTCGGATTTTATGTGGGTGCCATCTGGCCCTCGTTTTACACCGGGGTCAACCCGGCCCGGCACGGCCATCATTGCTGGGAGCAACTGGAGCCGGGCAGCTACGAGGTGCGCCGCTACCTGGCTGGCAACCACGTGACCCACGAGTCGTTTTGGGCGGCCTTGAGCCGGGCCGGGATTCGGTCCACCATCGTGGATGTGCCGTTGTGCGGGCCGACCGCGAATCTTACCGGCGTGCAGGTGATCGAGTGGGGCTGCCACGATCCTGATCTGGGCTTGATGTCGGTGCCGCCCGCGCTGGCCGCGGAGATGCAGGCCGCGCACGGCCTGCATCCCGTGCAGGGCAACTGCAACCAGGCCGGGCGCACCGCCGATGACTTCATCCAGTTTCGCGATGATCTGGTGCGCGGGACGGGCCTGAAGACCGGTCTCCACGCCGACCTGCTGCGCCGTTTTGAGTGCGATCTATTCCTGACCGTCTACAGCGAGAGTCATTGTGTCGGCCATCAGTGCTGGCACCTGCACGATCCCGGGCACGAGCGGTATGATGCGGCGGTGGCCCGGCGCACGGGCGATCCGGTGCAGGCGGTGTACCAGGCCCTTGATCAGCAACTGGCTCGCATGCTCGAACTGGCCGGCCCTGATACCACGGTCATCGTGTGGGCCAGCCACGGGATGGGCGGGCACAACGACGGCACGTTTATGCTGGATGAAATCCTCATGCGGTTGGAGCTTTCGAACCGACTGGCCGCAGACGGCTGGCTGGCCTATGTGTGGGATCGGGTGTGGCCGCGTCATGGCGCGGCCCGGCGCATCGCTTTGAGAAAAACCCTGGACATCCCGCACCGCATGTACTTTCCGCAGCCCAATAACCGTGAGGAGGCGGGCATTCGCATCAATGTGGCCGGGCGTGATCCGGCGGGCTTCGTGCAGCCGGGCGCCCATTACGATGCGGTGTGCGATCAGTTGACCCGGGATTTGCTGGCTCTGAAAGACGCGTTTACCGGTGCGCCCATCGTGCGCAACGTGCTGCGCACCCGGTCTCTTTACAAGGGCGCCTACCTCGACCACTTGCCCGATCTGGTGGTGCAGTGGCGGCTGGATGCCCCGGTACGCAGCGCGCGCTCGAAGAAGATCGGCACCCTGGCCGGGCCCTGTCCGTGTGTGCGCAGCGGCGGACATCGTCCCTTCGGGCAGTTTTCCGTGGTGGGCCCGCGCGTGACGCCGGGCCGGCTGGCGCACCCGGTGAACGTGATGGATTTTGCCCCCACGCTGGCCGTCCTGCTGGGCACCCGCCTGGACGATGTGGACGGTCGCGTCATTCCGGAACTCGCCGCGCTGGCCTGAGCCATCTGAATCGCGTGCCTGCCCGGGCGGCGGGCCCCTTTCATCCGGGGTGTATTCCATGATAGACTGTGCAGCATGAAAAATGCGTTGTTTGGGAGCCGCGTCTCCGCGGGGGCGCTCGTATTGGCCGCGCTGGTCACCGCCTGCGACTACACGGTACCGCTGGTGACCCAGCCGGATCAGGACATCGATCGCGCCCTGGTTGGATTGTGGGGTCGCACCAACGAGGATGACCGGGTGGAACAGTTACTCGTGCTGCCGCTCGGCAGCCGGGAATACCTGGTCGGCTTTCCCGCCGGCTCCCCCAACGCCCTGTTTGCCCGCGGCTGCCGGTGGGAGGGCGACGGGCTGTCGCTGATTCAGCTTGATTGGTTCGGCACCGCAAAGGGGGGCACGCCCGATGATGCCAAGACGTTTCAATATGCCAGTTATGCCATCACGTCGGACGTCCTGCGCGTGCGCCTGCTGAACACGGGGCTGATTCCGGGGCCTTATACCAATGGCGCCGAACTGGCCGCCGCCCTTTCCGCGCACCGCGATAACCCCGAGCTGTTCCGTGCTCCCATGGTGTTTTTTCGCAGCCCTGATTAGTCCGGGAAATGCATGGTCCGTGATGCCCTTTCCGCCCTAAAGACAGGGGCGGGGACGAGATTTGTCTCCACTCCGGGCGCCCGGACCTTCCGGCAACAGCCCGCCTTTTTTTGGGTTGCCGACGGGGTGGGGGGGAGGCGCATAGTGGCGACGTACCGTCGGTAGGCGATCTCATCACCAGGAGCGCACATGAAGATACAGCGGACAGCGATGGCGGCGGGTTGGATGGCGTTGGTAATGGCGGGTTCGGTGGCGGCCTATGACCAGCCCGCGCTCAACCTGGGTTTCACCAGTTTTCTGGACGGTGGTCCGCCCGCCGGGCCCGGTTGGTATTTCACTCAATACGGCCAATACTACACCGCCTGTGATCTCAAGGACCTGCCCTTTCCGGGCGATCCCAAGCTGGAGGCCTGGATCAGCCTGTCCCAGCTGATTTTCCAGTCGGCCAAGCCGGTGCTGGCGGGGGGCACGCTTGGACTCGATCTGATTCAGCCCGCCGTGGCCTTTGATCTGGAGGCGGACGGCACTCCGCTGACCGCGAACGACGGGCTGGGCGACCTGCTGGTCGGACCCTACCTGCAGTGGAATCCCATCATGGGTGAGCAGGGTCCGGTCTTTATGCACCGCGTGGAACTGCAGGTCATCCTGCCTACGGGCGACTACGACGAGAAGAAGGCGGTCAATCCGGGGGCGAATGTGGTGAGTTTGGATCCCTACTGGGCGGCCACCTGGTTCGTGACCCCGAAGTGGACCGCCTCCTGGCGGATTCATCATCTGTGGAACGACGAAAACGATGAGCCCAACGTACCGGAGGTGGGCGCGACCCAGGCCGGCCAGGCCATGCACGCCAACTTCGCCACCGAGTTCGAGGTCCTGCCCAAACAGTTGCGGGTGGGCCTCAACGGCTATTACCTGAAGGCGCTGGAGAACAGTGAGGCCGACGGGGTGGAGCTGCCGGACAGCAAGGAGCAGGTGCTGGGCATCGGTCCGGGCGCCCTGTGGAGTTTCGGGCCCGACGACCATCTGTTCGTGAACGCCTACTTCGAAACCGCGGCGGAAAACCGGCCCGAAGGCGAGCGTTACAACGTGCGCTACGTGCACCACTTCTAAGAGCACGGCCGGGCGACCTCCTCCATGCGCACTTTTTTCCGCAACCTGCTGGGTTTGGTCCTGCTGCTCGCGGTGGGCGGTTGCTATGTGCGCGATGTGCGCTGGTCGCCCGTGAAGCCGCCCCGTGATACGCCTGGGCGCGAGTATGTGGTGATCACCACCGGCTACTGCCCGTGCGGGGAATGCTGTGGTTGGAAACGCAACTGGCTGGGCCGCCCGGTGATTGCCAGCGGCCCGGACCGGGGCAAGAGCAAGGCGGTGGGCGTGACGGCCAGCGGCACCACGGCGCGACCCGGTACCCTGGCCGCCGACACCAGCATCTTTCCGTTCGGGACCATCATCTATATTCCGGGCTACGGCTATGGCCGGGTGGAGGACCGGGGCAGCGCCATCACGGGCTACCACCTGGATCTGTTCTATCGCACCCACGGCCTGGCCGCCCAGCACGGCAAGGTCAAGACCAGGGTCAAGGTCTGGTTCCCGCCCGGCTACACACCGGCCCGGTGAAGGTCGAAAATACGCTGGGGTTCGGGGGCCGTTCTGCTAGATTCCGCGCGGGGTGGGAGTGCACTCCGTAAAACAACCAAACCGAGGGGATACCTATGGAAGAGCAAGTAGGATTGGGCAGCGATGCCGCCGCCGCCACCGCGGGCGCCGTGGCCGGGGGAGTCATGTTCGTGTATTTCGCCATTCTCATCGTGATGGTGATCGCGATGTGGAAGCTGTTCAGCAAAGCCGGGCAGCCGGGCTGGGCGGCCATCATTCCCATCTACAACGTCTACGTGTTGTTGAAGGTGGCGGGCAAGCCGGGCTGGTGGTTGATCCTGTTCCTGATCCCCGTGGTCAGCCTGGTCATCGCCATCATCACCCTGCACGGTGTCTCCACCAGCTTCGGCAAGGGGGCGGGATTTACGGTGGGCCTGGTGCTGCTGCCCATCGTCTTTTTCCCCATGCTGGCTTTTGGCAGCGCGACCTATACCCCGCCTCCGGTCACGGCCTGACGCGACGGTAGATGTTGATTCCAGGGACGGAGCCCCGCGGCTCCGTCCTTTTTTTTCGCATAGGGCTCTCCCCGATAGCGGAATCAGGGCGGTTTGGTGCGTTTTTCATTTTTGGTCTGGAGCGGGCTTCCGTATATCGGCAAGTGGTCGGGATTGCCCCCGATCAGGGAGACCCGGACCATGTTAAAGAATTTGCACGCTATTCCACGCGGTATTGATCTGTTGAGCGACCCCGTGTTGAACAAGGGCTCCGCCTTCACGGACGACGAACGGGAGGCCTTGGGTTTGCGCGGCCTGCTGCCCCCGCGCCCGTTTGCTCAGGCCGATCAGGTGCGGCGCAACATCGAGAATCTGCGCAAGCGATCCTCCGACCTCGACCGCTACATCGACCTGATGGATCTGATGGCGCGCAACCTCACGTTATTCTACCGCCTGCTGACCGACCACCTGGAAGAGCTGATGCCCATCGTCTACACCCCGACCGTGGGCCAGGCCTGTCTGAAATTCGGCGTCATTTTCCGGCGGCCCCAGGGCATCTTCATCACCGCGGAGGATCGTGGGCAGATCCGCAAGGTGCTGGCCAACTGGCCGCGCCGCAACGTGAAGGTGATTGTGGTGACCGATGGCGAACGCATCCTGGGATTGGGCGATCTGGGGGCTTACGGCATGGGCATCCCCATCGGGAAGCTGTCCCTCTACACGGCGTGCGCAGGCATTCATCCTGCCGTCTGCCTGCCCATCACCATCGATGTGGGCACCGACAATGCCGATCTGCTGAACGATCCCTACTACCTGGGCCTCAACCAGCGACGCCTGCGCGGGCCGCTCTACGACGAGTTGATGGATGAATTTATGGAGGCGGCCCGCCAGCTTTTCCCGGGGGTGCTGATTCAGTTGGAGGATTTCGGCAATGCCAACGCCTTCCGCCTGCTGCACCGCTATCGCGATCAGAGCCCGGTGTTTGACGACGACATCCAGGGCACGGCCGCGGTGTGTCTGGCCGGTCTCTACTCCGCGTTGCGCATCACCGGCCAGCCGCTGACCGAGCAGCGCATCCTGTTTCTGGGTGCGGGCGAGGCGGGCATCGGGATCGGCGAACTGACCGCGGCCGCCATGGCGGCCCAGGGCCTGTCCATCGAGGCTGCGCGCCAGCGCTGCTGGTTTGTGGATTCGCGCGGGCTGGTGGTGAAGAGCCGGACCGACCTGACCGCGCACAAGCTGCCTTTTGCCCATGATCACGCCCCGGTGCGTGATTTTCTGGAGGCGGTGCACGCCCTCAAGCCCACGGCCATCGTGGGCGTATCGGCCCAAGCCGGGCTGTTCACGCGCGAGGTGCTGGAGGCCATGGCCACCTACAACCAGCGGCCCATGGTGTTCGCGCTTTCCAACCCGACCTCCAAAGCGGAATGCACGGCCCGGGAGGCCTATCAGTGGACGGGCGGCCGCGCCATCTACGCCAGCGGAAGTCCGTTCGAACCGGTGACCCTGAACGGGCAGACCTACCGTCCGGGCCAGGGCAACAACGCCTACATTTTCCCCGGAGTCGGGCTGGGCGCCTTGGTCAGCGGGGCCTCGCGCATCACGGACGACATGTTTTCTGCGGCCGCGCGCACCCTGTCCGAACTGGTCTCCAGCGATGATTTGAACCAGGGCTTGATTTATCCACCCTTGAGCAAAATCCGCGCCGTATCTTCGCGTATCGCGGTGGCGGTGGCTCAGGTGGCCTACGCCAGCGGACTGGCCACCTTGCCGGAACCGGCCGATCTGGAGGCCGCGGTGCGCGCGCAGATGTACGAGCCGAATTACACGCCGTATGCCTGATGTACGTTCGTATGAATTGCGAAGTCGGGATGGCTCATTCTGTATTCGACATTTTATGAGCTTGGTCTACGGTTTGCGCACCTAAGCAGGAGTTTTTTATGGCCGACGAGATGGTGGTGCTTCAGTGCGAGGCGTGCAGTACGAGGCTCAAGATTCGTGCCGTAACCGCGCGCATCATGAAGGATGTGAAATGCCCCAAGTGCGGGCGCAAAGTTTCGACCAAAAGCCTGGCCCCCGGGGGTGAACCCGCCCCGGCCGCCCCGGTGACGGCTCCCGCCCCGGCGCCGGTGCCCGTGTCCATCCCTGCTCCCGCACCCGCCCCGGTTGTAGCATCGGAATCCGTGCCTGTTCCCGTGCCGGCCGCGCCGGTGGTGGTCGCTCCGGTGGATGATACCGCATTGCAGGCGGCTCGTGCCCGGGTGGCGGAACTGGAACAGCAGGTGCAGATATTGCTGGCGAAGGTGGCGGACGTTACGGCGGCGGCCCAGTCTTCCACGGCGGATGCCGATTTACTCCGGGCCCGGCAGGAGATTGCCGAGCAGGAACAGCGTCTCGCCGAGCTGCAAAAACTGTGGCTGGAAAAGGAAAAGGAAGCGCGCACGGCCCAGTTGGTGGCGCAGCGCGCCCAGCAGGAGCGCAAGGCCTTGCTGGATCAGATGGAAGCCGTGCTGCGCAGCTACCACGATGCGGAAATTGAAGCCGCCACCGATCGCATCAACAACCTGAACGTGCGCCTGCAGAATTTTCTGGCCCAGCAGATCGCCAAAGCATCAGCGGGCTAACCTGTTCTAGTCGCAGGTGCTGGGCGAGCGGGGTGGTTTTGACGATACCACCATGCCTTCGCGCTGGGTCATGCGTTTGCGCCACAGGGCGGCCAGGCCGCCCCGCGCGGTTTCCCGGTAGGCGCTCTGCAGGTCGAGTCCGGTGCGATACATCACTTCCACCACGTCGTCGAAGCTGACCAGATGCCGCCCGTCGGTGAGCAGGGAAAAGGAAGCGCACTCGAAGGCGCGCAGGCAGGCCGTCATGTTGCGCTCGATGCAGGGAATCTGCACATAGCCCTCCACCGGGTCGCAGGTCAGGCCGAGGTGATGCTCCATGCCGAACTCCGCCGCGTATTCGATCTGGTGCAGGGAGCCACCCAGCAGTTGTGAACCGGCGGCGGCCGCCATGGAGCACGCGGACCCGATTTCGCCCTGGCATCCGACCTCGGCTCCCGACACGGAAGCGTTGGCCCGGATGACCGAACCGAACAGGCCTGCGGTGGCCAGGGCGCGCAGGATTTCCTCGCGCGGGGCCTGTTGCACGGTCTCGAAATAGTAGAGCAGGCCCGGCACCACGCCTGCCGGCCCGCAGGAGGGGGCGGTGACGATGGTGCCGCCGTTGGCGTTTTCCTCCGCCACGGCTAGGGCGAAGGCGGAGAGCAGGGCCAGGTCGCGCTGCGGGCTTTGCAGGGACTGCGCGCGCAAGAAGGTGGTGTGGGCGCGGCGAGGCAACTGGAGCGATCCGGGCAACAGAATCTGGGTGCTGCGCAGGCCGCGTTCCACGCTGGCGCGCATGGTGGTCCAGATGGCGTCCAGGCGGGGCCACGGATTGGATTCCAGTTGCTCCACCAGTTGCCAGAAGGTCAGGCGTTCGGCCTCGCAGCGGGCCAGCGCCTCGGCGATGGAAGCCAGGGGATAGGTGACCAGGGGTTGGGTGCTCACCGGCCCGCGGTCGTCGGCCAGCGAACCGCCGCCGATGCTGTAGGCGGTCCATGCGCGATCCAGGCGACCGGAGGCGTCGAATGCTTCAAAGGTCATCGTGTTGGGATGGCGCGGGGTGGGGGTGGTGGAGTCCCATACAATCTCGCAGGCAATGTTGCCCAGGGCGGCGCCGATGGTCCGGTCGGTCAGGTGGCCACGCCCGGTTTCGGCCAGACTGCCGAAGAGGGTTACGCGCACCCGGGCCGGGGTCTGATTGAGCTGGGCCAGAAAGAGTTGGGTGGCTCGCTGCGGTCCGATGCTGTGGGAACTGGACGGGCCGGCCCCGGTCTTGAAGGTCTCGAAGATGGACTCAACCTGCTTGCTCATGACGTCACGACGACAGCATAGGACGATAATTCGCATTTGAACAGAAGATCGCAAAGGCAACCAAGGACTTCCTCATCTTTGTTCCCCTCTGTTCAACGCCCGATGCTATTGCATGATAAGGTTTAGCTGCGTACAGTATGCGAGCCGGAGACGACACGATGACGGTGGCTGAAACGAAACAATATAACCAGGTGGGGCGGAGCGTGCCGCGGGTGGACGCGGACGAGAAGGTCCGCGGCCTGGCCGTTTATGCGGACGATGTTCCGCTGCCCGGCTGCTGGTATGCCGAGGTGGTGCGTTCGCCGGTTTCGTGCGGGCGCCTGAAGAAGTTGAACTTCGATCCCGCGTTCGACTGGTCCCGCGTGTGCGTGGTCACACCGGCCGACATTCCGGGCGAGAACATCGTGGATATGATCGGGCGCGACATGCCGTTTATCGCCCACGACTGGATCCAGTACCGCGGCGAACCGCTGGCGTTGATCGCCGCTCCCACTCGCGCCCTGGCCCGCGAAGCGGCGGCGCGTGTGAAGGCGGATATTGAGGCCCAGCCTGCGCTCCTGAACCTGCCGGATCTGGTAGCCCGCTACAAAGCCGATCCCGCACACCTTCACCGCCTGGCCGCGCAGACCATTGTGAAGGGCGATGTGGCCCGCGGGCTGGCCGAGGCGGAGGTGGTGGTGGAGGGCGAGTACTGGGCCGGGCACCAGGAACAGCTCTACATTGAACCCCAGGGCATGCTGGCCATTCCGGAGGAAGACGGCGGGGTGTATCTGCAGGGCAGCCTGCAGTGCCCGTATTACATTGCGCCCGAGCTGATCATCACCCTCAAACTGCCCCTGGAAAAAATTCGCGTGCAGCAAACTGCGGTGGGCGGGGCCTTCGGCGGCAAGGAGGAGTTTCCCACCCTCATTGCGGGCTACTGCGCCCTGCTGGCCCTGAAATGCCGCAAGCCGGTGAAGCTCATCTACGATCGCCACCAGGACATCCTTTACACCACGAAACGCCATCCGGTGTGGGTCAAGCACCGCACCGGCCTCAAGCGCGACGGCACCATCACGGCCATGCACGTGGATTTCCTGCTGGATGGCGGGGCCTACACCACGCTCAGCCCGGTGGTTATGTATCGCGGCATTCTGCACACCACGCTGGGCTATCGATGCGAAAACGTGTTGGTGGATGGCCACGTCTACCGCACCAATACATTTCCCAACGGAGCTTTTCGCGGCTTCGGAGCGCCCCAGGCCATCTGGGCCCTGGAAGCGCACATGGATGTGTGCGCGGAAAAACTCGGCCTGGCGCCGCACGCGTTCCGCCTGCGCAACGCGCTGCACGTGGGTGACCGTACGGCCACCGGCCAAGTATTGTCCGAACCCATGGGCACGCCGGACGTGCTGGAAAAGACGTTGGAGCGTTCGCAGTTTGCCGAGCGCTTCGCGCGCTGCAGTCGCGGGAAGCCGGGCCCGGCCAAATGGTATGGCATCGGGCTGGCCTTCTTCGGGCATGGCTCCGGTTTTACGGGGGACGGTGAGTCCCGCCTGAAGTCCAAGGCCGCGCTGGACCTAGAATATTTTGAAGACGGGCGGCCCGGGGTCAGCATCCGCATCAGCTCCACCGAAATGGGCCAGGGCACGCTGACCATCATGCCGCAGATTGCCGCCGATGCGTTGTCGGTTGAGTTGGCGAGCGTGCGTTGTCCGCTGGCCGACACCAAGTATGCGCCGGACAGCGGGCCCACCGTGGCCTCGCGCACCACCATGGTGGTGGGCAGCACGGTGCATGGGGCCGCGCTCAAAATGCGCAAAGCCTTGGAAGAGTTTGCCTCCGCCGCGCTGCTGGGCGGGGAGCCGGTGACCTTGGAGGGCGGACTGTTCCGGGCCCATTTCAGTGGCCAGAGTCGCACCTTCGATGAAGTGGCGGGCGTCTATCTCAAAAAGCACGGCGGCCTGCGCGTGTACAACCAGTTCCAATTGCCGCCCACCATCCAGTGGGACCAGAAGACGTTCCGCGGCGATTCCTATCCCTCCTATTCCTGGGGCTGCAACGTGGCCGAGGTGGAGGTGGACACGTTGACGCTGGAGATCAAGGTCACGCGGGTCACGTCGTATTGGGACATCGGCCGCCTGATCAATCCCATGCTGGCCAAGGGCCAGATCGAGGGCGGGCTGGTGCAGGCTCTGGGGTATGCGGTGATGGAAAAGATGTCCATCAAGGATGGTCTTTACGATGCCAGCCGCATGCAGACCTACGTGGTGCCGACCGCGCTGGATGTACCGGAGATGGATGTGCAGTTTATTGAATATCCCTACACCCATGCCGCGCCGGGGGCCAAGGGGGTGGGCGAGATCCCCATGGATGGCCTGGGTCCGGCGGTGTGCAACGCGGTGTACGCGGCCACCGGGGTGCGCATCCACGACCTGCCCATCACGCCGGAAAAACTTTTCGAAAGGTTCCAGGCCCCACGTCCCCAGTCCCACGTCGGGGCCTAGACATGGAACTTGGAACTTGGAACCTGGAACTATGAATCTTACCCGCACTTGGATCATCAACGGCGAAGCGCGCACGGTGGAATTTCCGCCGATGCGGAGGCTGCTCGACGTCCTGCGCGAAGACCTCGGACTCAAAGGCACCAAAGAGGGCTGCGGGGAGGGCGAGTGCGGGGCTTGCACCGTGCTGTTGAACGGCGAAGTGGCGACCTCCTGCCTGGTGGCGGCCGGACAGGTGGAGGACGGCACGGTCATTCTGACCGTGGAAGGCCTGGAGAAGACGGAGGCCGGGCGCATCCTGCAACAGGCCTACATCGACAAGGGTGCGGCCCAATGCGGGTTCTGTATCCCGGGCATGCTGGTTTCCTCTTACGCCTTTCTTTCCAAACAGCCGGCCCTGAGCGATCAGGCCCTGCGCGATGCCCACGCGGGGAATATTTGCCGCTGCACGGGCTACGCCAAAATCATGGAAGCGGTGGCCGCGGCGGCGGAACGCTGGCCGAAGGGAGGAAGTAATCCGTGATCTGTAAACCGTGATCCGTTTGTCGGATTACGGATCACGGATCACGGTTCACGCTCATGAGCACCCTCGAACAAACGGAAATGTTGCAACCGCGCTCGCTCGACGAGGCTCTGCGCTGGCAGGCCGACGAGAAAACGCGCGGCCTGCCCCTGGCCGGCGGTTCCGATCTCATGGTGCAGTGGGAGGCCGGGGTCCGGCCCGTACCCGCGCGCGTGCTGAACATCAAAGGCCTGCCGGAGTTGAAGGGAATTTCCGAGGCGGGCGGGTGCCTGTTGATCGGCGCGGGCGAGACCCACGCCGCGTTGCGCCGTTCCGCCCTGGTGCAGCAGATGGCGCCGTCGCTGGCCGAAGCCGCCGCCACCGTGGGTGGGGCTCAGATCCAGGCTCTTGGTACAGTGGGCGGCAGTCTGGGCAACGCCAGTCCAGCCGGTGATCTGGCCCCTTCTTTGCTGGTGGCCGATGCGGAGGTGGTGGTGCGCAGTGTGCGCGGGGAACGCATTCTTCCGCTGCGCACGTTTATGGTGGGCTATCGCAAGCTCGACCTGGCCGCGGACGAACTCATTGTGCAGGTCCGTCTGGTGGCTTTGCCGGCCGGTGCCCGCGAGATGTGGCGCAAGCTGGGGCCGCGTGCCGCTCAGGCCATCTCCAAGGTGATGGGTAGCTATCGCGGCCGCCTGGCCGGGGGCCGGGTGGAATCGTTTGCCGTGGCCCTGGGCAGTGTGGCCCCTACCGCGGTACGTCTGCCCGCGCTGGAACAATGGCTGCGCGGGCGCACCCTGGATGCCGACACCCTGGCCGAAGCCGAGGCGCGGGCCTCCGGCGAAGTGACGCCCATCGCCGACATCCGCTCCACTGCGGAATACCGCAAATGGGTGTCGGGTCGGCTGGTGCGGGGATTCCTGGAGCACCTGGCCGGAGCCTGACCCCTGCTGTTCACCCCGATAGGGTTATCAGGGAAACCCCGATTGCGCGCCGCGCGGGAATGCGTAACGCTGGATCGAGTAGGGCCTTGCGCGGCGAACGCGTCGGCCCGGGAAAGGCACGTTAATGAAAAAAACTGAATTCACGCAATTGCTCGCGCAAACCCGCAAACTCAAATCCGGTCTGAGCGGCAAGGATTTCCTGCTCACCTGGGACAAGACGGTGGACGAACTCAAGGTGGTGCTGAACGTGGCCGAGGGCCTGCGTCACCTGTATCGCAACAACGTTTCCTGCCGTTTATTCCAGAGCGGGCTGGCCGTATCCAATTTCCGCGACAACTCGACCCGCACCCGTTTCTCCTTCGCCTCCGCCTCCAATCTGCTCGGCCTGGCCGTGCAGGACTTGGACGAAGGAAAATCGCAGATCGCCCACGGCGAGACGGTGCGGGAAACGGCCAATATGATTTCCTTCCTGACCGAGGTCATCGGCATCCGCGACGACATGTTCCTGGGCGCCGGTCATACCTACATGCTGGAGGTGGCGGAGGCGTTGGATGACGGATTCAAGCAGGGCGTGCTGCCCCAGCGCCCGGCCATTGTGAACCTGCAGTGCGACATTGATCATCCCACCCAGGCCATGGCCGATCTGATGTGGTTGCGTGAGCATTTCGGATCGCTGGAGAAATTGCGGGGCAAGAAGATTGCCATGACCTGGGCCTATTCGCCCAGCTACGGCAAGCCGTTGTCCGTGCCTCAGGGCATCATCGGTCTGATGAGTCGCTTCGGCATGAAGGTGGCCCTGGCCCACCCCGAAGGCTACGACCTGATTCCCGACGTGGTGGCCCTGGCCGCCAAGCAGGCCAAGGCCAGCGGGGGCAGTTTCGTGAAGACGACCTCCATGGACGAAGCCTTCGCCGATGCGGATATTGTGTATCCCAAGTCGTGGGCTTCCTACAGCGTGATGCAGAAGCGCACCGGCCTGCTGCAAAACGACGATCGCGACGGGCTGAAGGCGCTGGAGAAGCAGTGTCTGGCCGAGAACGCCACCCATCAGGATTGGGAGTGCACGGAGCAGAAGATGAAGCTCACCAAGGGCGGCAAGGCCCTCTACATGCACTGTCTGCCCGCGGATATTTCCGGCGTTTCCTGCAAGCAGGGCGAAGTGGAGGCAGGCGTGTTCGAGCGTTACCGCATCCCGACCTACAAGGAAGCCAGCTGCAAGCCCTTCATCATCGCGGCCATGATGCTGACCAGCAAGTTCAAGGATCCGGCCTCCGTGCTGGCCGGGCTGGCTCGCAAGGACCGGGCGCGGGTGCGCTGAGGAGTATCTCGCCAAGACGCCAAGGTCGCAAAGAGGGTTCGGCTGGGGTATTCCCGAGCTTTGCGGTCTTGGCGGCTTGGCGAGAAAAAATGCCATGAAGAAGCTTGCCGTCATTGCCATCGGTGGAAATTCGCTGATCAAGGACAGCCGGCACATGTCGGTGCTGGACCAGTACCGCGCTGCCGGTGAAACCGCGCATCACATCGCCGGGCTCATCGCCGACGGGTGGCGGGTGGTGGTCACCCACGGCAACGGGCCGCAGGTGGGGTTCATCCTGTTGCGCTCCGAACTGGCCAAGGACGTGCTGCACCAGGTGCCGCTGGAGAGCTGCGTGGCCGATACCCAGGGCGCCATTGGTTATCAGATTCAGCAGACCCTGGAGAATGAATTACGCCGTCGCCGCATGACCCAGCCCGTGGCCACGGTGGTGACCCAGGTGCTGGTGGATAAGAAGGATCGTGCGTTTCGGGATCCGAGCAAACCCATCGGGCCGTTCTATTCCGAGGCCGACGCCAAGCTGCATACGGAGATGGACGGCTGGACGCTCAAGGAGGATGCCGGCCGAGGCTGGCGTCGCGTCGTGCCATCGCCCAAGCCGCTGTCCATTGTCGAAGAGCCGGTCATTCGCGAACTGCTGAAGCGCCGGATCGTGGTCATCGCGGTGGGCGGTGGTGGCATTCCGGTAGTAAAGAAAAAGGGCGGCGTATTACAGGGTTGTGCGGCGGTGATCGACAAGGATGCGGCGTCGGCCCTGCTGGCCGCGCATCTGGAGGCGGACGTGCTGGTGATTTCCACCGGGGTGGACAAGGTGGCCGTCCATTACGGGAAACCCGAGCAGCGCGACCTGGATCGTATCACGGCTGCGGAGGCGCGCCGCTACATGAAAGAAGGTCATTTTGCCGCGGGCAGCATGAAACCCAAAATTGAGGCGGCGCTTTTTTTTCTGCACCACGGCGGGCGGCACGTCATCATCACCCAGCCACATTTGCTGGAAGATGCGGTAGCAGGGAAAAACGGTACACATATCTTGCGATGAGGCAGGCATCTCGCAGCGCGCGCTGCGAACGCTGCGAGAGGACATTATGCACGTAACTGGGTATCGCTGTCTGGCCTGTGGCACTTCGCAGGCTGCTTCGTTCACGGGCTTTACCTGTCCAGCCTGCGGGCAGAATCTGGAACTGGTCTACGACTATGCCGCCGCGGCGAAGGCACCTTGGCTGGACCGGCACGACATGTTTCGCTACGCCCCGCTGCTGCCCCTGCGCAATCTGGACCTGATTCCGCGCGTGCGGGTGGGGCAGACGCCCTTGTACCGGGCGGAGCGGCTGGATGCGCGGTCGGGCGAGGCCCAGGTGTGGGTCAAGGATGATGGACAGAATCCCAGCGCGTCCTTCAAGGATCGGGCGGGCGCGGTGGCGCTGGCCGTGGCCCGCGAGCGAGGGGCGTCGGTTATTGCGGGAGCCACCACTGGCAATGCGGGCAGTTCCATGGCCGGCCTGGCCGCCAGTGTGGGCATGAATTGTGTGATCTTCCTGCCCGAATCCGCGCCGCCGGCCAAGGTGGCGCAATTGCTGGTGTTCGGGGCCAAGGTGATCGCGGTGCGCGGGAACTACGACCAGGCGTTTGATCTGTGCACCGAGGTGTGCCGGGCCCGCGGTTGGTTCAATCGCAATACGGGATCGAATCCGTTTACCCGCGAAGGCAAGAAGACGTGCAGCTTTGAAGTGTGGGAGCAGTTGGGGCGCCGGGTGCCGGACTGGATGGTGGTGTGCACGGGGGATGGCAACATCATCAGCGGTATCTGGAAGGGTTGGCGCGAGCTCAAAGAGATGGGTCTGACCACTACGGTGCCGAAGCTGGTGTGCGCCCAATCGGAGTTGAGCGCGGCCATCAGCCACGCGGTGTGGAAACTGCAGAAAAAAGGCGGTCTGCCGCGGTGGTCCGACGTGACCATTGATCCCGTATCGGCCACCACGCTGGCCGATTCCATTTCCGTGGACATCCCGCGCGACGGACTGGCTGCGGTGCGGGCGGTGATCGAGTCGGGCGGGGAGGCGGTGACGGTACCGGATCAGGCCATTCTGGAGGCCATTCCGGAACTGGCCCGCGGGGCGGGCGTTTTTGCTGAACCGGCGGCCTCCGCATCGTGGGCTTGTCTGCGTGCCCTCTCCATTGCCGGCAAGATCAAGCCGGGGGAGACGGCGGTGTGTTTGGTCAGCGGAAACGGATTGAAAGATGTGGCCTCAGCCCGGCGCAGCGTGGGAAATCCCGTGGTCATTGATGCCACCCTGGATGCTGCTCAGCGTGCGGTGGACCAGTTGATGTAGAAGAACCCGCCCCTCCAGTGGAGGGGGTTTAGGGGTGGGTCAAAGCCGCGTTCGCACTTCCGCCCATTCATCGGGCGTATTCACATTGTTCAGAATCGCGGGATCGTCCACCTCCAGCGCGGTGATCCGCGGGGCCAGCCACTCATCCAATCGCGTATCGCTGGCGGGCAGGCTCAGAATCTCGTGGGCCACGCTGACGCTGATCCACAGGATGCGGCCGGGTTGTCCGCGATAGAAAGGACGCCGTGCCTCGGCGCCCTCGGCCTGCAGCATGCGGACGACAGTGTCGAGGTGCAGGCCCACCGAATCCACCGGCAGCAGCAGGTAGCCGTCCGCTCCGGGCAAGGCGCGCAAGCCGGCCTGGATGGAAGTCAGGCGGCCCTTCGCCCAGTCGGGATGCTGCACCACCTCGCCATCGGTGATTTTCTTCGCGATCGAATCGGCGTGGGAACCCAGCACCACGGCCACACGTTGGCAGCCCGCGGCGCGCAGCAGACGCATCTGATGCACCGCCAGCGGGACGTTGGCGGGGGTGGGCAGCAGCGCCTTGGGATAGCCCATGCGCGAGGAGGCGCCGGCGGCCAGCACCAGTCCGGCGGTGGTGGAAGTGGATGACATGCGCGGCAGTATACCTCATGCTGCGCGGCCATGAAACCAACTCCGATGATCCTAGCCAGCGCCTCCCCCCGGCGCCGTGAACTGCTCGGTTCGCTGGGCGTGCCCTTCGAGGTGGTGGTGGCGGGTATTGATGAAAAATCCTGGCCCCATGAGAGGCCCGCCTCCTACGCCCTGCGCAATGCTTCCGAGAAGGCGCGCGAAGTGGGGCGGCGCCGCGGGGGCGATAGCCTGATTCTGGCTGCGGATACCATCGTGGTGCAGGACCAGCACATCCTGGAAAAGCCGGAGGATGCCGCGCACGCCCGGCGCATGCTCCGCCAGCTTTCCGGCCGCTCCCATTTTGTCATTACCGGCGTTTGCCTGCTGCACCAGCAGCGCGATTCCTTTCGCGAGTGGGGTGACGCCGTGCATACCGCGGTGCATTTTCGGAGTCTCACCGATCAGGAAATCGAGGCCTACGTAGCCACCGGAGAGCCCATGGACAAAGCAGGTGCCTATGCCATCCAGGGCGGGGCGGCCGCTTTTGTGGATGGCTACGAGGGTTCCTATTCCAACGTGGTGGGGTTGCCGGTGGAAACGGTGACCCGACTGCTCAAGCAGGTCTGATCAGGCCGGGTCGGCCGGTTTGGGCGGTGGTTCGGAAAGCAGGGCAATTTCATCCGGACTGAGCAGCGGTCCGAGGGGCGGCGGACGTGGCGGGGCCAGGGGTGCGGCGGGCAACGCGATGGGCGGCAGGGTGATGAATTTTTGGCAATGCGGACACAGCGCTCCGCGACCGGCGTGGTCACGCTCCATGCGCAGCGTACCCTGGCATTCCGGGCACAGCACTTTGTACATGGTGCTGCCCGGTAAAACGGGCGCGGGATGGCGGGCCGAAATCGCGGGTTGCCCGCTGACGGCGGGTATTTTTAAACGTACCCGGCACTTTGGGCACAGTATTAGATAGCCAGCCGCGGTCGCGTCGATGTTAAGTTTGGCGCCACAATCGGGACACGTGAAGGCGAGGTCTGCCATGGCGTTGTTTCCTTGCCACACACTATAGCGTAGGTTCACCGTTCTTGCACGCTAGATGTAGTGTGGTGTGGGCTCGACAGGCTCAATATAATTTCTATAGTGGAGCCATGAGTGGGGGCGGGCGTGGGAAAAAGCTCTGTGTGCGCGAGGCGGCGCGTGTGACCGGCTTGGAGGAAAGCCGCATCCGTTATTTTGAGCATGTGTTTCCGGATTTCTTTCAGGACCCCGCACAACCGTTCGCCGCCACCGCATTCAACGAACAGCAGGTGGCCATCCTGCGCGATCTCGCGGCTCTGTGGCCCCGGTTTCCCAACAACCTGCCCGCCTTGCGTGCGGAACTGTTGCATCGCCATGCTGCGCCGTCCCGCGTCCTGCGCGTGATTACGGTGACCAGCGGAAAAGGCGGAGTGGGTAAAACCACGGTGTCGCTCAATCTGGCCCTGGCGCTGGCCATGCAGGGCGCGCGCGTGTTGTTATTCGATGCTGACCTCGGCCTGGCCAATGTCCACGTGCTGGCCGGTCTGCAACCCCGGAAAACCATCGTGGACTATGTGCAGGGACAGGCCTCCCTGGAAGAACTCATCCTGCCCGGGCCGGGCGGTCTGCAGGTGATCTGTGGCGGCAGCGGCATGCGTGGCCTGGCGGATCTGAGTCCGGACCTCGTGCAGAAGCTGGGACGTGAACTGCGGGCCCTGGGCCGGCGGGCCGATGTGGTGGTGCTGGATACGGCCGCCGGGCTGGCCGCGTCCGTGCTGCAGTTTGTGCACATGGCGGATGAGGTGGTGGTGGTGGCCACGCCCAATCTGGCTTCCACCCTGGATGCCTACGGCATGATCAAAGTCGCGCACCAGGAGCGGGCGCCGGGCCGGGTGAACCTGCTGGTGAACCAGGCGGAAAACGAGGCGCAGGCGGTGCAGGTTCAGCAGAAGATCGGTGCCTGTGCGCAGCAGTTCCTGGGCTTCCGTCCGCACCTGCTCGGCTATCTGGAGCGCGATCCGCGAGTGGAACAATCGGTGCAGGCCCGGGTGCCCTATGTGCTGGCCCATCCGCAGTCGGACAACGCGCGCCGCCTGCAGGATGTGGCCGCGCACGTCTACACCGCAACAAACCACCCCCACCAAGCGGCGGTCGCACCGGTGGTCCCCGCATGGGCCGCCGCATCTTCGTAGAACCAGGGAGATAGCACCATGAACGAACCCATCTTCTCCATCCTGCCCGACCCGGAACCCGATCCACTGTCCTCGTTGGCCGGGCTGATGCCCTCCACCTCCAGCGAGCCGCTGCGCCCGTCCGCGCTTGCGGGGGACGATTTCCTGTCCTTCTACGGCCTGCAGGAACTGCCATTTTCAGACGCGGTGAATCCCAAGTATTTCTTCAAAACACAGGAACACGAGGATGCTCTCATCCGCCTGTTGCTGGCCGTGCGGCACGATATGTCGCTGGGACTGGTCACAGGCCCCAGCGGTTCGGGCAAAACGCTGCTTTCGCAAATGCTGCTGCAGCGTCTGGAGGCGGTGAAGACGGAGGCCGCCCTGGTCCTGGTCTCGCCCGGCATGAGCAAGACCGCGTTGCTCAAGGCCTTGCTGACCGAACTGGGCCTGCCCGTGCCGGACGGCGCGTTTGTGCCCGCGCAGGAGCTTCTGGCCGCCATCCAGCACCACGTGATCGAGTTGCACCGCCGGGGGCGCAAACTGGTGGTCATCGTGGACGAGAGCCATTTTCTCGCCTCGGACAGCTTGCACATGGTGCGCACCCTGAGCAATCTGGAGACCGCGGAGCGCAAGCTGGTGACTCTGTTGTTGTTCGGGGAGGACCGCTTCCTGCAGCGCCTCCAGCACCCCAGTTACGAATCGCTGCGGAACCGCGTCTACCTGCGCAGCGAGCTGAAGCCGCTGAACGCGGAGCAGGTGGAGCAATGCGTGAAGTTCCGACTCATGGTGGCCGGGCGCATGGAGGATTTGTTTGAGCCGGAGGCCTACTCCGTTCTGCACGCATGGAGCGGGGGGGTGTGTCGCCGCATCAACAAGCTGGCCACCCTAGCCCTGCTGGAAGGATATCAGCATCAAGCCCCGCGCCTGAACGCCGACCTGGTGCGTGCGGCGGCGCAGCGGGCATGAGGAGGCGCGGGTGAATCGTCCCTTCAGCAAGGCCAATTTGCGGCGCGGTTGGGTGCCGCCCGTGCAATCCGTAGCGCCCTCCGCGGAGGAAGAGCAGCAGCTGCTCCAGTCACCCGATCCGATCCCACCGCTACGGCCCCGCGGGGAAGGAGCGGCCCGGGTTGACGCCGTCCCGCTGTCGCGTACGTTGATGGCGGAGGGACGCCATGAACTACGCGGTTCAGCTTGAAGCGGGGGAGGGCGGCGAATACACCGCCTCGTGTTTCGAACTGGGCCTGGTTACACGCGGCCTCGGCCCCGCTTCCGCCCTGGACGCGCTGCGCGACGAAATCCGCTACCGCCTCGAACTCTGTCCCTGCACCTCGGTGGACGACGATTTCGTGACCCTCGAAATAAAGTCCGGTTGAACCCGCCACGGTGCGACCTGACGTGCGTGCACGTAGTGGATTCCCCGCGAGCCATTTTCCAATCACTGGAATTTCCAAGGGTTGGAACGTTTACCGGCCGCCTATCGCAAGCGCTTATTTTTGTGCGATGCTGAGGCGCAGGCTTTGCCCCTCGCGATAGATGAACCATGCGCCCACCGCGGTGTAAAACAGCAGCAGACCCCACGCCATACCGGGCGCGCGCGCGGTGGCGCCGGACCACTCGCCCGCGGGCAGGGGGCGGGTCATGGAGAACAGCAGTGCGACCTCGCCCAGGCACCAACCGTCCACGGCGAAGTGGCCCATCAGACCCGGTATCAGCAGTCCGGCCGGGGTGGGCCAGGAGCAGGCCACGGCCTGCCAGGTGAGTTGGGCCACGCGGTCCAGGTCGCCCGCGCGCCGGGCCGCGCCGATGCCGAAGGCGGAAGCCACCGAGCCGATGCCGGCCATGACCGGTCCGGAATCCACATCCATCACCTGGTTGGTTTGATCGCGCGGCATCTCGGTGAACCCGGCGATCCAGGCGGTGGACGTCCAGAAGTTGCTGGCATACGTGTGGTACCAGGCCAGGGCTCGCGTGGCCTCCAGGTCGGGCGCGAACAGCAGCAATCCGGAATTACCGCAGCCACGCGAGGGCTGGAAGCAGTAGCCGGTGGGCGCGTCCACCTGGTAGGCGGGCAGACCATCGGATGCGCGCAGGTGCCCGTCCAGGGATGTCATCAGGGCTGCCGCCAGTTCTTGGACGTTGGTGCCTTCGAGTGCGGCCGCGCGTTGGATGGCGGCCACCGACCACACTACGTCCACCGGATAGCATTCGCCGGGATAATCATCGAGCACGTGATGGGGCGCGGTCAGGAGTTCGCGGGCCAGCCCGGTCCATTGGGCGTGCAGCAGGTCGTGGTCTGCCTTTGAGCCGGTGATGCGGGCGTGGGCGGTCAGGCCCATCATGAGCAGCATGCGGTAGAACACGTTTTGGTGTTCCAGGTAGGTGTCGCCCCACTTGTGGCGGACCCAGGCGGCGGTGTCCGGATTGACTACGATGTCGCGGGCCCGGTCCACGGCGCGCCGGATGATACCGGTGCGGGCATCCACCCGGCCTTCCGCGTGCAATTGCTCGGCGGTGAGCAGGAAGAATACGGAGCCGAACATGGGCCATTCCGTGGCGGCCACGTGGTCGGGGTTCACGTGGGCGGCGCGCTGATCGGCCAGGAATCGGTCGGCCCAACGTTCGTAGCGGCCGGCCGTTTGGCGGAACCAGAAGGTGATCAACCGGCTTTGGCCGGTGGTGCGGACCGCGGGATCCAGCAGCACCCAGGCGCAGGTGAGGGCGGGGTAGACGAAGAAGAACAAAGCGAAGAGCAAGCCCAGCGTGGAAGTTATCCGGCGCCGCCAGATTTTCATTTTCGTATACATCGTTTGTTGCCGGAAGGGGTGCGCCTCAGGGGGCCATCCTTCGGTAGCGATAAAAGCCGGAGGCCGCACCGCTGAAATTCGTCCAGATCAAGCGGGCGGCGGGGGCGGCGGGGCCGGTCACGGTATTCATGACCGACCACGCATCCAGATCGGCGCTGGTTTCAAGCGCATACGCGATGCCAGGCAGGGTCGGGATATGCCAGGTCAGGGGGGTCGTCGCGGCGGCCGCGATGTGTTCCGGGCGCGGGGTGGCCCACAGATTGACATACACGTGCGATCCCAATCCGCTGCCTGCCGGACCGTCGCTGTCGGGGTGTACTCCGGTGAATGTGATGGTAATCGTATCCACCGCCACGCCTTCCGGGATGCGCAGGATGGTGTAGGAGCGATTCTCGTTCCATGCGACCTGGGCCGCCAGTTCGCCGGTGGCGGGATTCCAGGAGGGCGGGGTGGCCGGTTCCAGCGGTGGCCGCCCGCCTGCGTTGGTGGTTAGCGACAAATCCCCTTCCGCAACCAGCACGAAGTTGCTCGGTGCGATGACGGAACCGCCGGGGCCGGTGGCGGAAATCACGGCCCGGTCACCGTCATCGATATCGCAAAGGATGACATCCACCAGCGTCATGGGGGACGAGAAGGAATAGACCGCGGAAAGGGTGCCGGTGTCTGCGATGAGGGCGTTGAGGCGCAGGGTGTTGGTATAAACGAGAATGAAGTCGGGCTGATCGTTGTTCGACGTATTCGGAGCGAGCCCGTTGTTGGCGATGCATTGCGCGGGACCGCCGCCGAGCCCGGCGGAAAACACCACGCCGGTGTCGGTGTTGAACTGGAGTGAAGCCAGGGGATAGCCGTCACCCCAGACCACCGAGGTGAAGGTACGGTTGCCATAGGCGGTGCCCGGATTGGCGTTGACGAACAGGCTTTCCGCGGGGGCGGCCCAGGAGACGGTTCCGGCCAGCAGCCCTGCGGCGAAAACCCCCGGCAAAAATCGATTCATGGTTTCACCGCGGTAGAATCGCCGGGCGACCCGAGCGGGTTCTTCATCGGATTCATTGAGCGGTCGCCACAAAACCTTCCGCGAACTGCGGGAGGTCGTCGTGGATTTCGCACCAGGGGGCCTTGGCCTTGACCCAGATGTGCATCTGGGGGCGCAGGTCGGGGGCGCCGTCGATGATGCCCGCGCGCACGATCACGATGTCGGGTTTGGCCTGCATGCGGGCCACGATGGGGGCGCCGCATTTTTTGCAGAAGCAACGGTGTTTGCCGGGCGACGATTCGTAGGCGGTCAACTGGTCCTCGCCGCGGGTGATGCGGAAGCCGGCCGATTCGGCCACCAGCGCGGAATTGTAATCGGCCCCGCTGATCTTCCGGCAGTCGTCGCAATGGCAGCGGGAGAAGCGCAGGATGCGCCCGGGCAGTTCGAAGTGGATGGCACCGCAGTGACAGGTTCCCGTCAGCATGATGGTATTTCCTTCGTGGTTCGTTTGTGACAGAGCGGACATCGGTAGTGCAGCCACAAGCCAAAACCGCCCACCGCCAACAGGCTCCACCCGGTCGCGATGAGTTGACCATGGCGCAGCTGCGCATCGTGCATGAGCTGGGGGATGAGGTTTTTGGTGTCCAGCGGCGAGAGCCCCTCGGGCCACACCGGATAAAGCCCGCGTTTTTCAAAGATGCGGGTCACGCGGGGAAACCGCGCGGGTAGTTGCACGGGCGTAACCTTGGTTTCTTGAGTGGCGAATGTTTCCACCTCCGCCTTCAGGGACTCCGCTTCCCAGAGCAGGGCGCAGCCCGCGACGAGGGCGATCACGGAAAGCAGCAAGCGCAGTCGCATCATGCCTTCAGGTTAGCGGGGGTGGACCGCTGGCGTCGAGCGGGAACGCGGGGGACTCTAGTCCTTGCGCCGCAGGACCAGGTAGGCGGGCGTGTCGCCGTTGATGGTGTAGAAGTTGATCACGTCGTGCAGCGTGCTGAGCATCCAGGGCTGGCTGAGATCGCCGCCGTTCTTGGTGAAGACAATGTTGTCAGCCACGTAGTTGCACATGTGGATGATCTGCCCGTCGCGGTTGCGCAGCAGGATGACGTCGCCCAGGGCAAAGTGCTCCGGGACGCTCACGTAGTCTTCCTGCAAGGTGCGGAATATTTCGGCGTCCTGCAAAAAACGGTCATCTGGAACATCCGCCAGAAAGTTCAGGGCGGTCCACCGGCAGTCCAGGAACTTTTCGCTCTTATCGTGCTGGTAGGTATAGAGATTCATCCGGGCCAGGGGAGGCAGCAGCTGGGCAAGGTCGACGCCCTGATTAGCGTCTGCGCGAGACAGCGCTTCCAGCAGAGGACGGACCTGATCATCGCGGCGGCCCTGTCCCCAATAGGCGGTGGCGGCCTCTGTCTCGGCGGCGGTGGACACGGTGACCCGGACCAGCAGGGTGGGCTGGCGCAGCAGGGTGGCGGCGAGTTGGCGACGTTCGGAGGCGGAGTTTATTTTGGAATAGAGGAAGCGCAGGTCCGAGAAATACAGCATTTCTCCTCGCGGATAGACCAGGCGGTCCAGCAGGGCGAGGGTGTCCTCGCCCAGGGGGGCCTTGCGGTACCAGGCGGACTCATATTCGGCAGGGAAGTGGAGGGGATATTGGTAGAGCTGGTTGTCGTAGCCGTGCGCCATCAGCGCATAAATCCGGCTGCGCGTGCCCGTTTCCAACCCCAGCAACAGCTGCTCTGGTGGGTACAACACCAGGGTGGTGTCGCCTCCGGTGGTGGAATGCGTGGCCATGAGTTGGGCGACCTGTTCCGCGCTCAATCCGGCTTGCTGCATCGTCTGTTCGAGGTCTCCCGCCGGTCGGCGGGCGAAGTACCAGCGCGGCATCTGGCTGGTCAAGCGCGAGGCTGGGAAGCTGTCGGGCGAAGGTTGCAGAATCAGCGTGGTCAGGCTGAGTTGGCCCCACGGCCCCGCTTGCCCGGTTCTCACTTGACCCAGGGGATGGTGCGTGGTGCGGCCCAGGGCGGCCGCGGTGTGGTGGGAGGCCTGCACTGGAGCGATCAATACCCAGACGAAGAGGAGGGCCACCGTGCGGCGGATGAAGGAGGGTGGTTTCATGCAAGGAGCGATACGTTGTCTGAGGCGACACCGGGGCACACCTTAATTTCGATTCAGAGGACGTGAGGATTTCCCGACGGGGCGGGATTACACCACCAACTCGCCGTTGGGACCAACGGCCTGGGCGTTGAGCAGGTGGCTGAAGTAGCCGTTGCTCTTGCTGAGTTCGTGGAAGGTGCCCTGTTCGAGAATCTTGCCCTCGTGCAGCACGATCACGCGGTCGGCCTTGCGGATGGTGCTGAGGCGGTGGGCGATGGTGATGACGGTGCGCCCTTGGGCCACCCGCTCCAGGGCCTCCTGCACCAGCTTCTCGCTTTCGTAATCCAGGGCGGAGGTGGCTTCGTCCAGGATCAGGATGCGCGGATTGCGCAGGATGGCGCGCGCGATGGAGAGACGCTGGCGCTGCCCGCCGGACAGCATGACGCCGCGTTCGCCCACCTTGGTTTGATAGCCGTCCGGCATGCGCAGGATAAACTCCTCCGCATTGGCCTGGCGCGCGGCCTCGCGGACCTGGTCATCGGTGGCTTCGGGGCAGGCAAACTTGATATTCTCCGCCACCGTGCCGGAGAGCAGCAGGCTCTCCTGCAGCACCACCGCGCACTGGCGGCGCAGCCAGCGCATATCCAGCGCGGGTTGCGGGATGTCGTCCAGCAGCACCTCGCCCGCCACCGTTTTATAGAGGCCGAGGATCATATAGGTCACGGTGCTCTTGCCGGCGCCGGACTGGCCGACCAGGGCCACGTGTTCGCCGGGCTGGATGGTAAGGTTGAAATCCGCGAACACTTTGTGCGACGTGCCGGGGTAGGAGAAGTCCACGTGGCGGAATTCAACGCGGCCTTGCAAGGCCGCGGGTTTCTGGGTGCCGGCCCACTCTTCCACGTAGGTGGAATCCAGCAGTTCCTTGATGCTGCGGTAGCTCTCCTGGCCCATGTAGTATTGTTCGCCGATGTTGGCGAACAGGTGGATAGGCATCATGATGATGGGCAGCCCGGCCATGAAGGCGAGCAGGGTGCCCAGGGTCATGGTGCCCTGGATGACGAAGTAGGCGCCGCCCGCGATGGTGAGCAGGGACAGGAACTGGGTGGTGGCATAGGTGAAGGTTCCGAAGCGGGCCCCGATGCCGGTGAGTTCGAGGCGGGTGCGCGCGAAATCGGTGCTGCGTTCGTGCACGTGGGCGGTGACTTGCTTTTCCTCGCCCAGACTGCGCACCAGGCGCAGGGCGGTGATGACCTCGCTGGCCGTGCCGGTCAGTTTTTCCTGGGCCAGCCGGTTCTCCTCGTTGGACACGCGGATGCGCTCGTGGAAGGTGTAGCGGATGATGATGAGGATGGGCACCATGAGCAGGAGCACGATGGCGAGCTGCCAGTGCAGGGCAACCAGGATGAGGGAGAGGGTCAGGCTGTACAGGGTGTTGGGCAGGATCTGGTTGAGAATCTGGGTCATGGCCCCTTCCACCTTCTGGGTGTCGAAGGCGTACTTGGAAAGCAGCCGGCCACTCTTCTGACGATCCAGGTAGCCGAAGTTCAGAAAGTGCAGCTTGTTGAAAATCTCGCTGCGCACCGAGGTCATCAGGTTAGTCAGTTCGCGCGCAATTTCCATGGTGCCCTGCACGGAAAAGGCGTAGTGCAGGAAGAGCAGGCCCATAAAAATCACGGACACCATGGTGATGCCCAGTACGTTGCTGGTTTTTACATGGTCATCAATGATGATTTGGAACAGCCAGGGGCAGGGCGCGATGACGATGCAGCGCAGGATGGCCATGGTGACCCCGTGGGAGAAGCGCCGCTTGTGGCACCACAGGAATCGCAGGATGGTGGGTTCTCCGAGTTGGGGAAGTTCGCTCATGGTTTCTCCGGGGCGGGCTGACGCGGGTGGCCACCGTGGCGCAAGAAAAAGTCGGTCAAGGGGCGCCGTCCCATCAACAGACGCACCTCCATGCCGGAACCCAGAACCAGCGGATACGGGGATTGGGTGACATCCACATCCACTTCGTAGCGCGCTTCGGAACCGCCGTTTTCGGGGGCCCCTTCGGGGGCGACCCGGACCACCACCCCTTCCACGTAGCCTTCGAGCATGGATTCGAATACGGCGGAGTTCATGATGGCCCGCGTGCCCTCCCGCACCAGATCCACGTTGCGTTCCGGGAGGTAGGCGCGCACGCGGTAGGGCCCACCGGTGGCGACCAGCTTGATCAGTTCGGCACCCCGGGTGACCGCCATGCCGGAGAATCGTACGGGCAAGGCCACCACCTGACCGTCCATGGGGGCGGTGATGCGCAGGGCGGCGCGCAGTTCGTTGATGAGATTCCGCTCGTTGCGGTTGGAGAGGGCCAGGGCTTCCAGTCGTTTCTGTTCGACCAGGAGCCGTTCCGCCTCGAAGCCGGACAGCCCGGCTTTCTGCCATTCTGCCAGCAGGGTGGCCTGCAGCAGCTCCAGTTCCGAGCGCAGGCGTTCGATCTCCTGCTTGCGCACCTCCAGGGCGGAGATGGCCTGCAGTTCGCGACCGCTGGTGAAGTTCTTTTCGATATCCTGCTGGATGGCGGCAATGCGGGACAGACGATCCCGCCGGTCATCGGCGGTGATCAGTTCCGCGGAGCCCGGTTTGACGGCCAGTTCCTGGCGGGCGATGGCGTTTCGCTGCAAGGCGGCTTCGGTCTCGGCCAGCTCCCGCTCCCGGGCCAGGGCGCGCAGGCTGAGCTCGGTGTCGTCCAGGGCGAGCAGGAGTTGTCCGTTGGTCACGGTTTGTCCCAGCTGTACCTGATGGAGGGCGATCACCCCGTCGAGCGGGGCGAAGAGGCGTATCTCCTCCCGGGCTTGTACGATCCCGGGGGCGCGAATGGTCAGTTCAAAGCGCAGAAAGAGCAGGCCCACCACCACCAGCGCGAACCCGAGGGCGGCGGAGGACCAGACGGAACGAATGCGGGGGTTGGGGTCGGTCATGGTGGTTCACGCACGCAGGCGTGGGGAGTACGGAAATCGTGGCAAATGGGTCGTGGGCTTTATCGTTTGACGCCTTTGGCCCAACAGGTACGGTGGGCTTGGTGCAGGAACCTACCACATCTCCGGTGTCTCTCCAAGCCCCGCCGCAGGCGGGCCACCACCCTGAGGTTCAGCTGGTGTGCCTGGACTTTGACGGCACGGTGATGGTGTACGACGACGGGCCCGGTCATTTTCATCCGGAAGTGATTCAGTTTCTGAACGGTCTGGAAGCGCGGGGCATTCGCTGGTGCAGCAACAGCGGGCGGGATCGCGCGGACCAGGGCCGGGTGTTGGCGGCCAGTGCGGCGCGGGGGTTGCAGTATTGGCCGGACGCCCTGGTATGTTCGGAGTGCCTGGTCTTTGTACGGGAAGGAACGGACTACACCCCTCTGGAGCCATGGAATAGCCAGGCTTACCGCTATCTGGCCGACATGCATGTGCACGTACGGATGCGTCTGGATCCGGTGCGGGCAGAGCTGGAGGAGCGCTACCAGCCCAAGCTGGTATTCAGCAACGAAATGCTCATGGCCTATCTGCTGGACGAAGCGGAAGGGCGACCGGATCGATTCTGTGCCGAACTGGAGGCGTTGCTGGACGGGGTACCGGACTGGATGATGACGAGGAACGGAGGCTGGGTGGCCGTGCTGCACCAGGCCCTGGGCAAGGGGCATGCGTTGTCGGCCTACGCGCGCCATCGCGGTATCGCCGCGCCCCATATCCTGGCCGTGGGCGATCAGTTGAATGATCTGCCCATGCTGGGCGGGCCGGCGGCGGGGCTGGTGGGCTGCCCGGGCAATGCCATCGCCGAGGTCCAGCACACGGTCAAGGGCAAGGCCGGCTACGTAGCCGGGCGACCGGCGCCCGAAGGCACGCTGGACGTGTTGCGCCATTTCATGCCGTGAGCGGCGGGGGCTGGGCAGGGCGGGCAGGATATGGTATAGCCCGCCGAAGAATTTAAGGGAGATCCGTATGCACATGCGACGTTGGGCGGCGTGGGGTGGCCTGGTGATGGTGGCGTGTTTGCTGGCCCTGGCTGGGTCCGGCTGTGCGACCACGGCCGGTGAACCGTTGAGTCCGGACGCGGCGTTGAGCCAGTCCGTCATGGACCGTTTGGGCCAGGAAATGCTGCTGGAGCGCGCCTCCGTGCTGGCCACCAGCGCCGAGGGTGTGATTACGCTGACCGGCGTGGTGCGGACGGATGCCCAACGTGCGCGCGCCGTGGCCATCGCACGATCCACCGCCGGGGTGCTTGATGTGGTGGACCGGTTGCGCCGGTATTAGGTTTCCCCTCGCCTATGAACGTGTGCAAACCGCGGGCGCTTTTTATGGCCGGCCTGTGCCTGGCCGCGGGCTGTCAGCATCCGTCGCGTCCGTCCGTCGCGCCGGTACCCGCTTCTGGAGCAGCGGTTGTTGCGCCACCGGAACCGGCGCGGACCAACCTGGTCAGGCTGCGCACGTTGACCGGCCGGCCGGCCGCGGAAGCTCTGAGCTATCTGTTGCGCTCGGCGGGACGTACCACCGAGGTGAGCGTGCTGGCGGGCGAGATCAAAGAGCTGGAAGACACCTCCATGGTGCTGGAGGAGGCGGTGGCGGCGGCGGCGCGTCGACAAGGGGTGTGGGTGCATGCGCACTATGGCACGCCCGCCATGCTCCAGGAACGCCTGGCCGCCGGGGTGCCGGTGCTGGTCCAGTTTGTCCCGCCCACCGACCGGCCGGGCGGCGCCTTCCTGGTGGTGTCCGCCTATCACGCCTCGCGCAACATGTACCGGGTGCTCAATGCGCGGGGTGTGGAGTTGGATCAGCCCGTACCGGATCTGGACCGGGCGTGGGCGGCCAGCCAGCGCTGGATGATGATCGCGTGCCGGCCGGAGCGCGGGCGCTGGCCGCTATCGCCCTTCGAGCATCTCAGCCGCATGCAATTTTATGATGGCGCCGGGCATCATGACTGGGCCGACAAGGATGCCAGCCAGGCTCTGCTCAAGGGTGGGCGCAACCCGGAGGTGTGGGTGGTGCTGGGGGCGCGGGAACGGAGTCGCGGGCGGGCCGCGGCGGCGGAAGCGCTGTGGCGGCGGGCTCTGGCCCACGAAGGCACCTATGTCCGGGCCGCCAACAATCTTGCTTATCTGCTGGCCGAGCAGGGGCAGAACCTGGGTGAAGCCGAGCAGTTGGTGCGCGGGGCGGCGCAGGTCGAACCCACCAATCCGCGCGTGTTGCATACCCTGGCCTATGTCTTGCAGGTGCAAGACCGCTGGACAGAGGCGCTGCCCTGGTACGAAAAGGCGTGGAAACAGTCGGTAGGCCAGCCGGATGCGGTGCGGCGCGAAATGGGCTTTTACCTCATCCGGGCCTGCGTGCATGAAAACCGGTCGGACCGCGCAGCCCAGGTGCTGGCCGCCTTGCGCAACCAGGAACCCGGCCTGCTGGTGCCGTCCGATCTGGCGGATTTGATGCCGGGCCCCGGACCGCAACCCTGATCAGGGCGCGTTGGTGGTTCCGGCCGCGGATTCCACGCTGGTCAGGAAGCGGGCGAAGCCCGGATCGTCGCGCACGGCATCGAATTCACGGCCGCGCGTCCAGGTGGTGACAAAGGAAGTACCGAACCGGCGGGACGCCTGGTTCAGCACCTCCACCGTATTGGTGATGTCGCCCTGCTGGGCGTAGACCACGGCCATATTGAAGTGGGCCACGGTGTTGCCATCGTCCAGGCGCAGCACCTCGCGGAAGGTCTGCAGCGCGGCGCGCAAATCGCCCAGCTTGATATAAGCCGCCCCCAGGTTGTTGTGCAGGGTGATGTTGTCGCGGTTCAGGGATACCAGTTTCTTCAGATGGACAATCGCCTCTGCCGGCACATCCTGTTTCAGCAGTGCGTCGGCCGCGATCTCGTGCCCCGCGGCCGAAAAGGAATCCGTCTCGATCATCCAGCGCGCCATGGCCAGGGCTTCGGCGGGTTGATTCAGTGCCAGATAGATGCGGCCCAGGGTTTCCCGCGCCGTGGTGGATGTCGGGTCACGGTCCAGTACCATCACCAACTGATCGCGCGCCTCGGCATAGCGTTTCTGGCGCTCCAGAACCTGGGCCAGATCCAGGCGGGCCTGGGTGAAGTCAGGCGTTTTCTCGAGAATGTTCTCCAGGGTGGCCACCACGGCGGCCGGCTCGTTTTTCTGAAGGCGCAGGTCCGACATGCTGCGCAGACTATACTGCCAATCGTTCAGATGTTCGGTCAGGAGCACGGTTTCAAGGGTGTTGGTGACCGGGGCGGGCGCCGTGGTTGCGGGGGCGACGGCCTCTGGAGGGGCGGTCGGGTGTGTGCGTCGCCACAGCACGGAGCCTGCCAGCAGCAACCAGTAGAGCGTGGCAACACCGGCTACGCTGATCCATGTTATACGATTGACGAGGTCGAAGTGCGGGGTGTGATCACCTGGCCGCCGCTTGCGCCGCCGCCGCATATTGGGCTGTACGATGGCTTCCACCCGCCGCCCGGTACCGGTGCTTACCGCCGCGGCCGGGCTGATCGGATCATGGGTCGAAGTTGACTTGAACCAGCGGCTGCGCCGCCGTTGTCGGGCCGAGTCGGGCGAGGGTTCTTTCTGGTAGATATCCTGGTTGGGCGGGTGCATGCCCGACGAAGGATGTACTGGCGGAAACGAGTCGGGCATGCGAAGACCTAGGCCTGTTGGTCCGGGTGGTCGGTTCCGTCCTTGGCGCCCTCTTCCCGGCCCTTCTTGAATTCATTGAGGCTGCGACCCAGCGAGCGGGCCAGGTCGGGTATTTTCTTGGCCCCAAAAAGCAGGATCAGAACGACGAGGATCAGGATGATTTCTGTGGGCCCCAAACGATTCATGGCGTACTCCGATGTTGCTGCGTCGCCGAATCCACCCGGAACTGGTCGCCCCGCTGAGGACGCCCCTCCAGAATTTCGGCCACGCAATAAGGCGGGCGCGGAGTGGACGTAAACCGGATACGACCGACCACACCTTCCTTGCCGAACACTGTGGCCTCCTGGCCCGCTTCTGGCAAGACCGCAGCGTGACCCACCACTAGGCGCTCGGCCGCGTTCACGCGCAGGATTTCACCCGCGGCCACCGGAGGGGGTGGGGCCGGTAACGTAGTTGGGGCGCTGCGGCAACCCGCCAGGACAAGGAGAATAAGACCGCAGATGGACGCAGATCGACGTGGATGAAATAGGGCGGGAGTAGAGTCGACCACCCTTCTGAATCTGCGTTCATCCGCGTCCATCTGCGGTTCCTTTCTTCGTCCCCGCGGGCAACCATCGGCGCAGCGGACAGTCCGCGCAGCGCGGCGTGGGCCGGCAGTAGCGCTTGCCCAGGGCCACCAGCAGGGCGTGAAATTCATTATACACCGGAACGGAGGCGGGTACCATGCGGGTGAAGGTCGCGGCCACCTCGTCGTAGGTGGCGGTGGGGGCCAGCCAGGTGTGGCGCTCCATCAGGCGGCGGGTGTAGGCGTCCACCACGAAGACCGGACGTTGCGCGGCGTAGACCAGCATGCTGTCCGCCGTCTCCGGACCGATGCCGCGCACCCCCAGCAGCAGTTGGCGCAACTCCGGGGTTGGCCTGCGGAACAGGTGGTTCAGGGAGCCGCCCGCTTCGCGATGCAGCATACCGGTAAAGGCATGCAGGCGGGTGGCCTTGACGTTGAAGTAGCCCGCGGGCCGGATCAGGTCGGCCAGCCGATCGTGCGGCAGGGCGTGCAGACGGGCCGGGTGCAACACGCGGGCTTTACGCAGGCGGGCGATGGCCTGCTCCACGTTGGTCCAGGCCGTGTTCTGGGTCAGGATGGCGCCCACCATGATTTCAAAACGCGTGCGGCCCGGCCACCAGTGCTGGGGCCCGAAATGCCTGAGCAGGGCGCGGTAGACGGCGGGCAAGGGCGGATTGGCATTGGTGGGGGCGGGGGGCATCGGCTAGACTGGACGGCATTACCCGCGATTTTGTTGCTCCGCGCGGGCAAAGGAAAGACCAAACCATGCACCTCCAGTTTCTCGGCGGCACCGATACCGTCACCGGCTCCAAGCATCTGATTACCTGCAACGGCGCCAATGTGGTGCGCGATTTTGGCATGTATCAGGGCCGACGGGATGAGTCGGATGCCATCAACCGCGAGCTGGGCCTGGATCCGGCCCGCCTGAACAACGTCCTCCTCTCCCACGCCCACATTGATCACTGCGGCATGCTGCCCCGGCTGGCCGCCGCCGGCTACACCGGCCCCGTGCACGCCACCACGGCCACGGCCAACTTGTGCGAAATCATGCTGCGCGACTCCGCCCACATCCAGGAGTCGGATGCCGGCTACCTGAACCAGAAGACCAACCGCAAGGGCCTGCCCGCAGTACAGCCGCTCTACACCATGCGCGACGCGGAGAGCGCCATCCGCCTGTTCAAGGGACACCGCTACCACCAGACCCTCGACCTCGCGCCCGGCCTGTCCTGCGTGGCCCGCGATGCCGGCCACATCCTGGGCTCGGCCCTGACCGAGTTTAACCTGGAGGAAGGCGGACGCCGGGTGCGCGTGGGCTATGCGGTGGATCTGGGCCGCCACGACCTGCCCCTCATCCGCGACCCCGAGCCCATGACCGACCTCGATGTGCTGGTTATGGAAAGCACCTACGGCGACCGCACCCACGACGATGCCCTCCAGGCCGAGGAACAAATCCGCGCCGTGGTACAGCGCACTCTGGACCGCGGCGGCAAGGTGCTGATCCCGTCCTTCGCCCTGGAACGGGCGCAGGAAATCATCTATCACCTGTCCGCCCTCATGGTGGCCGGACGGCTGCCCCGGGTGGATGTGTTTCTGGACAGCCCCATGGCCAGCGCGGTGTCCAGGGTGTTCGACGGCAGCCGCGAGTATCTCGACGAGGATTCCCAGTCGCTCTACCGCAGCATGGGCTGCCTGACCTGCCCGCCCTGGGTCAAGCTGTCGGAGTCGGTGGCCCAGTCCAAGGCCATCACGTCCTCCGGCCGCCCCGCTATCGTCATCGCCGCCTCCGGCATGTGCGAACACGGGCGCATCCTGCATCACCTGAAAGCGGGTATCTCTGATCCACACAATGCCATTGTGCTGGTGGGCTACCAGGCCGCCCATACCCTGGGCCGACGCCTGCAGGAGCAGCAGGAAAAAGTGCGTATTTTTGGTGACTGGTTTGAGCGACGGGCCGAGGTGACCAGCCTGCACGCCTTCAGCGGACACGCCGACCGCAACGACTTGATCGCCTATGCCAAGGCGACCCGGGCCCGTAAAATATTCCTGGTTCACGGTGAACAGGATCAGCGCGAGGCCCTGGCCGAGGCGCTGCGCAAGGAACAGGCGGGCGAAGTCTTCCTGCCCCGCAAAGGCGACGTGGTGGAGCTTTAATTATGGAAAACCAAACATCCCCGCCGCCCGCCTCCGGCAAGGCCGGCCTCATTGCCATTGTGGGTCGCGCCAACGTGGGCAAGTCGTCCCTCATCAACGCCATCCTGGAGGAAAAGGTCAGCATCGTTTCCCCGGTGGCCCAGACCACGCGCAATGTGGTGCGCGGCATCCTGACCGAACCGCGCGGGCAACTGGTCTTTCTCGATACGCCGGGCGTACACAAGGCGGGCAGCGACCTGGGCAAAATGATGAACCGCATGGCCCGCGCCTCCGTGGAGGGGTGCGATCTGGTGATGTTGGTGGTGGATGGATCGGAGCCGCCGCGCGACGAGGATCGGGGCTGGATGACCCGCCTGCAGCGCGCCGGGCTGCCCGTGGTGGTGGTGGTGAACAAGGGCGACCTGGGGGCCGGCCGGGCCGATCAATTCCGCCACGTCTGGCAGGAGTGCGCGGCCCGGGCCGCGGAGTTTCCGGACGCCCATCCGGATGGCACGCCGGTCGCCCCCGCACCGGAACCGATCTGGCTGGAGACCGCTGCTACCACGGGAACCGGGGTGACCGAGCTGGTGACGCGATTGTTCAGCCTGGTCCCGGTCGGGCCCTATTTGTTCCCGGCCGACGTGCTGTCCGACTATCCGCGCAAGCTGGCCATCGCGGACGTCATCCGGGAAAAACTGTACGGCAGCCTACGCGATGAGTTGCCCCATTCGGTGGCGGTGTGGGTGGAAAAATTCGAGGACACGGACCCGGTGTGGAAGGTGGGCGCGGTGATTTATGTCACCAAGCCCTCCCAGAAGGGGATCGTCATCGGTACCAAGGGCCGCATCCTGCGCAAGGTCAAGCGCTCCGCGGAGGGCGAGTTGGAAACCATGTACGGCCGTCCGGTCCAGGTCGAGCTGTGGGTGAAGATCGAGAAGGACTGGAACAAGAATTTCTGGCTGCTCAAGAAGTTCGGCTACTCGAACTGAGTTGGATCAACCACGGATGGACACAGATGGACACGGATAGGCCGGCCGCCGGCAGTTCCACTGCCTCTTCCATCCGTGTGAATCCGCGTCCATCCGTGGTTAAACCTTTTCATCTTCTGGCCCTCATGCTGCTGGCCGTGCTGCCGTACCTGCCGGGGCTCCGCCATGCCTTTGTCTACGATGACCACGGGGCCATCATCGAAAATCAGTTTCTGGCCGAACCGGCCAACCTGCGCCGGGTGGTGACTCTGGACACGGTGCGTGATCCGCGGGTGCTGGATGGCCAGCGCCCGGTGCTGTTGTTGACCATGTTCCTGGACCGACTGGGCGCGGACGCGCCCCAACCCTGGCGGCATCACGCCACCAATATCCTGTGGCACGCCGTCGCCGTGCTGCTGCTGTTCCAGCTGGTGCGGGCGTTGGGCGGAAAAGATCGTCTCGCCCAGGGATGGGCCACGGCCAGTGCCCTCGTTCTGGCCCTGCACCCGGCCTGGAGCGAAGCGGTGCAGGTGCCCTCGTATCGTGAAGATGTGCTGGGCTTGGTATTTGTGCTGGCTTATCTGCGCGCCGATTTTATCGTCCGCCCGCTGGTGCGCTGGCCGGTGCAGTTGCTGGTCCTGGCGCTTGCCCTGGGCGCCAAGGAGACGGCGTGGGCGGCGCCCTTGCTGCTGGGTTGGATGCGGCTGTGCGTGCCCGCCGAGGGGCGTAGTCGGCGCGCGGTGGTGGTGGCGGTGGTGATCGGCCTGCTGCTGGTGGCCGCGTATGTTCTCGCGGGCTACAGCGGCCGGCCCGTGCAGGCGGCGGGGACACGTTGGAACGGATTCTCGTTGCAGTGGCCGGACAATCTATGGACGGCCCCGTGGATATGGTGGCGTTACATGGCGTTGTTGGTCGTCCCGTTTCCGCTCACGGCCGACCGCGTGGTGGAAGCCATCCGCGTCCCGTGGGATCCGCGTTTCATCGGCTGTTGCGCCGGACTGCTGGCGGTGGCGGTGGCGGCCTGGCGGGTGCGGCGGACGCAACCGTTGCTGGCCTTCGGTCTGGGCTGGTTGCTGGTGGCATTCGGGCCGGTATCGAATGTGATCCCGTTATTCAATCCCATGGCCGACCGGTATCTTTACGGACTGGCCCCCGGGTTGGCCGTGATGGTGGCCACGTTATTGCCGCGAGCCGTATGGGTGCGCCGCGCTTTTCCCATCGCGTGTGTGGCGTGGCTGCTCCTGTTGCAGGTGCGATTGCTGGACTGGCGCGACGATGCCCGCTTGTGGGCGGCCACCGCACGCGTGGAGCCGCGCAGCGCGCGTGCCCAGACCTGGCTGGGCCTGCTGGCTCGGAAGAGCGGTGATCGAGAGGCGGCGCGCCAGGCCTTTACCCGCGCCATGGACATGAACCCGCACGAAGTGACCGCCCCCATCAACCTGGCCATTTTGATCGGGGAAGACGGGGACCTGGCCGGGGCAGAAAAACTGTTGCGGGAGGTGATCGCCCTGCGGCCGGAAAAATACGAGGCATGGGCCAACCTGGCCGTGGCCCTGGAACTCCAGGGCCGCCGCGAGGAGGCGCTGCAGGCCTCCGAAAAAGCACGGGCGTTTGACCTGCCGGGCCGGGAACGCCCGCCTGCCACTCCTGGTGTTGATCAGCCGTAGAATGAAATCACCATTATGTTGATTGTAGTTCCATGTGGCGGACTGGGGAACCGGTTGATGGCCATGATGTCGGCCCGTGTGCTGGCGGAGCACCTCGGCTGTCCCTTCCGCATTTGCTGGCGGGAACAGGATTGGCTGCCGTTTTCCCGATTTGATCTGGGGGATATTTTTTTGGGTCTGGACGCGGAATGCTGGACCGGTCCGGAACCCGGGGAGGCGTACGGTCACGAACATCACGCGCCGGGACCGGTTCCTGAAGTGGAGGCGCGTCTGCGCGCGGGGATGACGGTGTGGTTGGAATCGTATTGCTTCATCAAACCGGCCGACCTGGGTCAGGCGGACTTCTTGGCGGCGCTGCACCGCCAGTTCGCGCGCTTGCAACCCCGGACGGAGGTGCTGGTCCGCCTTCCGGTTTTGTCCCCCGGTGCGGTGGGCGTGCAGATCCGCCGCACCGATCATTGGTGTGCCACCCGCTATTCGCCGCTTCGTTTATTTTTCAAGATCATGGATGGGCACGTGGCCGAGGTGCCCGCCACCTCGTTCTATCTGGCCACCGATGATCCTGCGGTGAAGCGCGTCATGAAAAAACGGTACGGATCGCGTCTGCTCACCGCGCCCGAGGTCCCGGCGCCCACGCCCGCCGAAACGGCGCAGGCGGCTCTGGCCGATATGCTGGCTCTTTCCCGGACCTCGATCATCTACCATTCCGTTATGAGCAGTTTTGGTTTCGTGGCTCATCATTGGACGCGCTGCCCGTTGCGTTGTGTAAGCACGCCGGGCATGCCGACGCAGTGGCAGGGATCGCCGGCCGACCGGCAATTAGGCCAGCTCATCGAATGGAACTGGGAGGCCATGGCGTGGCGCCTGCAGGGTCACACGAAGACCTCGCTTCGTCTGCGGTGGACGGCCCGCCTGTATCTGGCCTGGTCGCGTATGGTGCGTTCGCGAATCTATCAATGCTGGCCGTTTCATGTCCTGACCGTGCGGTGAGCTGCTTGTGCGGGCGGGGCGCCTGTGGTATCGAAAGCCCATGCCGGATATTCTTTATAAAGGACGCTGGACGGGGGGCGAGGTGGCGTTTGCCTACGCGGTGACCACGGATACCGTGGCCGAGGTGGTGCGCCGTCACGACTGTGATCCCGTGTCCGCCCATGTACTGGGCCGCGCCCTGACCGGGGCCGTGTTGGCCGCCTCGTCGCTGGGCGAGGGGGAACGCCTGAACGTACGCTGGGCTTATGAGGGCCTCTTGCGCACGGTGGTGGTGGACGCCGGGCCCGACGGGGCCACCCGCGGATTTATTTCACCGACCGCGCTGGCCGAAGCGGCCGATGCGGAAGCGCTGTACGGTCCGGGCGGCGAGGTGAAGGTGATCCGCAGCCACCGCGGCCACGTGTTGGCTTCCGGCACGGTGCGGGCGGAGTTGCAGGATGTGGTGCATGATTTGACGTATTTCCAGTGCATCAGCGATCAGGTGGAAAGCGGAGCGATGGTGATGATTCATCTGCAGTCGGACCCCGCTCGTCCGGTCGCGCTGTGCCGGGGCTTGCTGGTGCACGCGCTCCCCGGCGCGGATCTGGTGCGCTTTGACCGTCTGCGCGCGCGCCTGGCCGGGGAAGCTGCCCGCGATTTGATGAGCCGCGATGCCGAGCCGGACAATCTGCTGGAGGATGTCCTGCATCGGGTGGCCGAGGGGGAGCGGGACTTGGGCGCGGTGGAGTACCAGGCCGAGCCGGCCCCGCATTTCCGCTGCACCTGCAACCGCCATAAAATGGGCGCTGTGTTGCGCGCCCTGCCCATCCCGGACCGCATGGACATGGTAAAGAAGAAGGAAGACGTGGTGGTGAACTGCCGCTTCTGCTGCGAGCGTTATGTGCTGACCGTGGAAGATTGCATCCGGGCCTGGAATACCAAGCCCGGCCAGGACCCGGTGGAGTAACCCCCGCGTGACCCGGCTCGCCCCCGCGCTTCGTGAACTGGCCCGCCGCGACCCGCGGCTGGCGCGCATCATGAAGGACCGCCAGCCGTTTCGCCCGCCCGCGCGGCCCGATCCCTACCGCGACCTGCTGCAATCCATCATCTCGCAGCAACTATCCGTCCAGGCCGCCGACACCATTTTTGCGCGCTTCCTTGATTTGTTTCCGCGTCGCCAGCCCACGCCGGCCCGCCTGGTTGCGTTGTCCGACGAGGTGTTGCGCGGGGCCGGGGTGTCCCGGCAGAAGGCGGGCTATTTGCGCAACGTGGCCGCCTTCGCGCGCACGGGTGGCCTGCGCCATGCCCGCCTGCGCACGTACACCGACGGGCAGGTGATTGAGCATCTGACCGCCATCAAGGGGGTGGGCCGGTGGACGGTGGAGATGCTGCTCATGTTCACCCTGCAAAGGCCGGATGTTTTTCCGGTGGACGATGTGGGCATCCAGGCGGCCATGATCCGGCTGTACGGATTGCGGGTGCGGGGTCGGGCCTTGCGCGCGCGTATGGAGCAGATCGCCGCCCGCTGGCGCCCGCACCGGACGGCGGCCTGTCATTTCCTGTGGCAGTGGCGGGACACATGACCATCGATCTGGTGGTGGCGCGTTTTCAGGAGGATCTGGCCTGGTTGCGCCGGGTGCCGCGCACCGTGCGGACGCACCTCTACAACAAGGGCGTTCGGCTGTCGGGGGCGGTGCCGTTGCCCAATGTGGGCCGGGAGGCGCACACCTATCTGCATCATTTCTCCGACCGCTACGCGGACCTCGCGGACCTCACAGTGTGCGTGCAGGGCAAGCCGTTCGATCACGTGCCGGACCTGCATCGCCGCCTGCGCGCCTGGGCGGACGGGGTGGAAGCGGTGGCGGATTTTTGCTGGCTGGGTTTCCTGGTGGACGAGGACGACGTCACGGGCTCGCGCCTCTTTCAGCGCTGGAGCAAGAATCCGGAGGGACGTCCCCTCGACATGGCCGGATTCTGGTCGGCCGTATTCGGGGAGCAGCCCCGGCCCGATCATTTTGTGTTTTTCGGGGGCGCGAATTTTGCCGTGACGCGGGAGAACGTGCGCAAGCGATCACGCGCCTTCTACGAAAACGCGCGGGCGGTGGCGGCGGATTATCCGGACGCGGCCCACGGTTTTGAGCGCACGTGGAACGAAGTGTTTGGCGTGCCGGCCCTGCCTGTTGAGCTGCGGGGCCGGTCGCGTCCCATCTATTTGAAGCCCATCCGGCGCCTGATGCCGGACGTGACGGTCTGAATCTCAGGGGGCCAGCGGAACCACGGCGCGCACGCGGTAGTAGGTGGCGGTGGCCCCGGCCTGCGCCACGGAAGCCTGCGCCGGACTGACGGCGGGCGGACCCAGCAAGCCGCCGCCCACGTTGGTCCAGCCGCCTGCCGAATCGGCCAGACCGTTGGTGGCCTCCACCTGATAAAGTCGGGTGGGGCGGCTGCTCCAGGTCACGGTGTTGGTTCCGTGGGCGCCCACCAGGGAAAGGATTTCCAGGTGCTCGCCGGTGAGCGGGTCGGTATCTGCGAGATACTCGCTCGCATCCGGGACGCCATCGGCATCGGCGTCGGCCAGACCATTGCTGAGCGTGGTCAGACCGCCGGTCCGCCACTGCTCCCACGCGTCGGGGATGCCATCGCCATCGGTGTCCGGCCCGGGCGCCAGGGTGGACTGCACATAGGCCTGGGCATTGGACAGGCTGATCCAACCCACGTTGGCGCCCCAGGCGTAGCCGGACAGGTTCCCGGTGCGCAGGTCGATGCGGGGCTGGCCCTGGGCTTGTTCGAAGGTGATCCAGCCGATGTTGGCCCCGTAGGCGTAGCCCGCGAGTTGTCCGTCACCATCGTGGTTCACGCCCCAGTCGTTGCTGCTGGTGTTGGAGTAGTGCCAACCGTTGGTCGGCCCGTTGCCGAGTGAGATCCATCCGGCATTGGCGCTCCACAGGTAGCCGGTGCAGTAGGAATAGCCGAGCACCGCGCCGTTGGTGATATCGCCCCGCGCGTTGATCCAGCCCACATTCGCGCCATAGCCATAATGGTTGGTGGCATGGATCGACGTCACGGCCGCCGCGCTACCGAGGGTCACGAACCAGACGGCCAGGATGCACAGCGAAGGCGGCAACCCGGTTGGTTTAGAAGGTGAAGTTGGCATTGGGATCCGTGTTCCCCGGGGCGACCCCGCCGGAATTACCATTAATGGCCACCGCATTGGTGTTGGCTTGAACCACCAGGCAGACATTGCCCGCGGCCACCACCCAGTTGGTACTGTTGCCGCTGGCCTTGTTGCGGGACAGGAAGTTGCCTGAAGATACCACCTCAAAGCCGCGATCACTGCCATAGGACAGATTATCTTCTATGACGTTGTCTTGACCCGTCACGTGAATGCCGGACCCGACTCCGTTCAATCCGTTAACACTAGTTTCACAACCGCTGACCCGGGACCCGGCGTTCACGCGAATACCGTCTATTTCGTTGCCGGAAACATCGCAGTCCCGGACGACCCCGATGCCGCCCAGGTAAATACCCGTACCCTGGTTCAATTCGGCGGTGCAGTGATGCACCGTGCCCCCATCCGAGAAGAATCCATGATCCAGATTGTACACGGCAATGCAGTTGGCGAAAGCCGCATCCGAGCTTTGAAAGCCATAGGAGTGATTGAAGTTCGCGCTGCACTCGGCCAGGGCACAGCCGTACCCAATCCAGAATCCAGGTCCTTCATTCGAATCAGCCACACAACCCGAAAAGGTGGTGCTGTTTCCGGCGCTGTATCCGCGGTTGGTATTCGCGATGGCCAGGCAATCCCGGTAGGCCCCACCATCGGAACCGGAGAATCCTGATCCGGCATTGTTTTGCGCGATACACTGCTGGGCTTCGCAACCGAGGAAGAGTCGGAAGCCATGGGACTCGTTGCCCGAGGCCACACAGCGGGTGAATACGCTGTTTTCATTGGCATAGAAACCCAGGTAGTTGGTGGTCGCGAGGAGATCGTTCACGAGCGCGGCGCGCCCCGCGCTTAGGCCGGCTTTATTGGCACCCAGCCAGTTGATGACCGAGCCGTTGAAAACCCGCAGATTGCGGTTGGAGGTCGGTTGATAAATGCCGTAACCGGAACTGGCCCCTGGTCCCACCAATGCGTGACCCGCCAGATCGATGGTCACATCGTTGGCATTCACCGTGATGCCATTAACCGTATTGGAGGAACAGACCAGGGTGCCGACCAGCGATACCGCACAGGGCCAGGCCAGGGTTTCGGGGATTTCACTCAACCGCAGGTTGAGCTGATTGTTCGCGGCGAAATCATAGTTTACTCCGTTCTGCCCGACTTGGTTTTCCCGGATCACATTGTTCTGGCCGGTTACCTGAAGGCCGGTGCCGTTGCGGGCCACCCGGTTGAGTTCGATGAGGTTGCTCTGGTTGGTGACCAGAATGCCGGCCTGGAGGGCGTTCTGGATCGTGCATTCCCGCGCCACGCTGTTCCGGTACAGGATGATGCCGCTGGTCCCGCTGCGCAGGACCTGGCATCGCTCCACCGTGCTGCCGTCCCCGACCCGAAGGCCGGCCAGGGTGTTGTCCTGGGCCAGGCAGTCCACCACCGTGCTGTCGGCGCCCACCAGGATGCCATTGAGGGTGTTGCTGGAGACCACGCACCCGCGCATGACGCATCCCTGATAGCCGTCGATGCCATCCCCGCCGTTTTCCATGACCGAGCAATTTTCCACCACCCCGTACTGCCCGATGCGCAGGCCGTCCCCCCGGTTGGGCCCGACGCGCAGGTCTTCGTAGCGGCTGTTGTCGGCCCCGGGCGTGTCCACCCCGACCGTAAAGCCCCGGATAGTGCCGTGGCGGATCAGGATGTTGCGGCGAACGCCGATCATCCCCACACCGTAGGCAGAATTGGTGGCCCCGGCCAGCGTGAAGCCCTGGAGGTCCAGGGCTACATCGTTGGTGCGGATAAGGATGCCGGAGCTGCCTACCGCCGCAGTGAGGTTGGACTCCACGTAGTAGGAACCGGGTTGGGTGATGGTGTAGGGCAGGCTGGCGATGGGCGTGCGCGGTTCGATCTGCTGCAAGGTTCGCAGGGTGGGGGCGGGAGCCCCAGGCGGGGAGAGTGTTCCCTGGGCCAGAGCACCCGCCAAGGGAAATGAGACCAGCAAAAGAATAGCGGGCCAGAGCCAGGATTTCATCTTCGCGCATCTCCCTTCACGTGAGTATGATGTCTAACCATAGGCGGTGGCACCGGGTTTCGTAAATCTCTTTCATCATCGACATGAATCGCTTTGCGGGCATCGCAAAATTATACGGGGCGGAGGGTCTGGCTCGGCTGGCCCGTGCCCATGTGCTGGTGGTGGGATTGGGCGGGGTGGGGTCGTGGGTGGTGGAGGCCCTGGCCCGCTCCGGGCTCGGTGCGCTGACTCTGGTGGATGGCGACGACGTGTGCGTGTCCAACATCAACCGGCAACTGCATGCGGTGGAGGGCGTCATCGGACGGCCCAAGGCGGAGGTGATGGCGGAGCGGGTACGCGCCATTCATCCCGGGTGCCGGGTCACCGTGCGCGCCCTGTTTTTTGTGCGCCAGCGCGCGGACGAATTTTTCCCCGAACCTTATGATTATGTGGTGGACGCGGTGGATGGGGTGACGGCCAAGGCCACCTTGATCGGCCATGCGCGGCAGCGCGGCATTCCCGCCATCACATGCGGGGCGGCGGGGGGCAAGGTGGACCCCGCGCGCGTGCAGGTGGCGGATTTGACCGAGGTGCATCACGACCGCCTGCTCATGTTCACCCGCAAGCTGCTGCGCAAGTATCACGGTTTCACGCCGCGCGGTCGCAAACCGTTCGGGGTGCCGGCCGTGTTTTCGCCCGAGCCGGTGCGCGGTGGGGTGGCGTGCGGCGAAGGTGCGGATGCGGAGGCGGAGGGTGAAGCCGAGTCACGCCTGGCCTGCGATGGTCGTTTGGGGGCGGCCACTTTTGTGACCGGGGTGTTTGGATTCTTCGCCGCGGCGCGGGTGATCAACGACCTGGCGAACCCAGGCGGCGCACCGAATCCCGAACGATGAGGTCGCTTTTCAGCACGGAGACGGAACGCTGGCTGCGGGCCCGCGTCGGCTGCAGCAGGCAGTCCATGGTTTCTTCCGCCAGTTGGTCCAGGGGCTGAACAATGGTGGTCAGGCGTGGATTCAGGTAGCTGCTGACCCGCCGGTTCTCGATGGTGATCAGGGAAAGCTCTTCGGGTATGCGGACCTTGAGATCGTTCTGCAGGCCATCCAGCACGGGCAGGCCGCCGTGGTGGCATAGGCAGATGCAGGCGGTACAGGCGGTGGCCTGCACCTTGCGCGCCAGTTCGGCCGACGGCACCCGATAGGGGCAGGTCACAATATGGTGCCCGTCCAAGCCGGCCTCGTTCAGCGCGGCGTTGAAGCCGGCTTCTCGTTGCTGCTCCTGCCAGGTGCGGGCGGTGCTGCGGACCAGGGTGATGTGGCGGTGTCCGTTTTCCACCAGATGGCGAACGGCCATCTGGACCTCGGCGTAGGGATCCAGGGTGACCACATGCCAGCTTTCATCCACCTCCTGGTTGTTCAGGGCCACCCGCGGCACCGGCGGAAGATTACGCAGGCGGGCCAGCTGGTCGCCGCTAAGCCCGAGCGCGATCAAGCCGTCGGCCAGATGCTGGGTGGCCCGCTCCGCATATTCGATGGGAATAAATTCGATCAGGTAACTGCGCTTGGCCGCGGCCTGCATCAGGGCCAGCACCAGGCGCGAGGTCTGCTCGCCGGCCGCCATGTCATCCAGCCCGCCCACCAGGACCCCGAGGAGATGACGTTTGGCCACCAGGCGCGGCTGGTAGCCGATATCGCGGGCCGCCTTCAACACGTGCTCCCGCATGGCCGGGCTGACATGCGGATAGTCGTTGAACACGCGGGACACGGTGACGATGGAGACGCCGGCCTTTTGCGCCACTTCGTAAATGCTGGTGCCGGACGTGCGCTTGCTGCGACGACGCACGACGGATGGCCGTGCCTTCCGGGCGGCGCGAACGACTTTTCCTGGGATGTCCCCGCTCATAACTCCTAAAACTGCCATCGGCTGATGGGCAGTTGACCTCGGGGCGCAGACTAACAAAGGGGGACGGAAATGAGAAGGGGTAAGCTCAATAAAAGTGCACTTAAGCGTTCTACTTACACGGAGAAGCTGAAGGCGCGTGACTCCACACCCCGTTGAGCTGGAAGACTCCGTAGGCGGAGGAGGCGTTCTTGACTGCGAAGGGATACCAGTCCTCGCGCCGGTGATATTGAACGGTGTGGTCGGCGGAGTGAACGGCCAGGGAGAGGAAGTATTTACCTTCCATCAGGGCCAGCGGCTCGAAGCGGAGGCGCACCACGCCGTGGCCTTCCACGGGGCCGATGGGCACCTGGAGGATCTGGGTGTTGGTGCCATAGATGAAGAAGCCGTTGCCGGTTTTGATGGAGTAGCCGAACACGGGGTCCGCGATGCGGGTGCGGGCGAAGTAGGGAATTTCCACCACCATGGGCTGGCCGGTGATGTGGGTCCCGGTTTCGTTACCATGGGCATCCAGCAACCGCACCGCCCCAAACTCGATGTCGCGCGTGCCGTGCTCCTCCACGTTGAGCTGGCCGATGCGGGCCATGTAGGTCTTCATGTAGGTCAGGATCACGTCCGAGGGCTCGCCCTGGGCCACCAGCTTGCTCTGGTGGATCAGTTTGACCTCGTCGCAGAACGACTCCACCGCCACCAGGTCGTGGGAGACGAGCAGGATGGTTTTGTTGCGTTGCTGAAACTCGCGCAGGCGATCGAAGCATTTCATCTGGAAGGCCATGTCGCCCACGGCCAGCACTTCGTCGATGAGCAGGATGTCGGGGTCCATCTCCACCGCCACCGCGAAGCCCAGGCGCACATACATGCCGCTGGAATAATTCTTCACCGGCATGTCGATGAAGTCCCGCAGCCCGGCGAAATCAATGATGTGGTCGAGGCGGCGTTTGACATCCTCGCGCGGGATGCCCAGCAGGGCCGCGTTGAGAAATACATTTTCTCTTCCGGAAAGGTCGGGGTGAAAGCCCGCGCCCAGTTCCAGCAGGGACGACAGGCGGCCCTCGGTGTGGACGGTGCCCTCGCTGGGAGTGATGGTGCCAGCCAGCAAGCCGAGCATGGAACTTTTGCCGGAGCCGTTGGGGCCCACCACGCCCACCGTGCTGCCGCGCGGTACATCGAAGGTGACCCCGCGCAGGGCCCAGAACATCTGGGACTCCTTGCGCCGGAAGCCGTGCACCAGCAGGTCGCTCAGGGAGGAGCGGGCCACCCCGCGCATGAGGTAGTGCTTGCCGAGATTATCAACACGTATGGCGGGTGTGGTCATGGCGGAGGTTACAGCAGATCGGCGAAGTCCTTCTGCAGTTTCTGAAAGAGGTGCCAGGCGAAGGCGGCCAGCATCAGGATGAGGGCGATGGAGGCCAGGCTGGAGGGCTCCCACGGAAACGCCACGCCGGCCGTGATGACGGCCCGGTAGCCGGTGATGATGACGGTGATGGGGTTGAGCAGGAAGAGGTGGGGAATCCACGGATGCTTGTCCGCCACGCGCTCCACGAAGCTGAGGTTGTACATCACGGGGCTGACGAAGAACCACGCGCTGAGCAGGATGCCCACCAGGTGTTGGGCGTCGCGCACGTAGACATTGACCGCAGCCAGCAGCAGGGTCAGGGCCAGGTTGAACAGGAAGTGCAGCAGGATGACCGCAGGCAGCAGCCACAACCAGGAACCAAACTGGCCGCCCATGAAATGATGGAGCACGGCCAGGAAGGGAAACTGGACCAGCAGGCTGAGCAGGTAGGTGGCCAGGTTGGCCAGGGTGGAGGACAGGGGCAGGATCAGGCGCGGAAAGTAAACCTTCTTCACCAGGTTGGCGTTGCCGGAGATGCAGAACAGGCCGCCGTTGACGCACTGCACGGTGAACTGCCAGGCGAAGACGCCGATGATGATGTCGGTCATGGGCACGCCGCGCCCGCCCAGCAGGCGTAGAAACACCACATAGATGGCGGCCATGAAGAGCGGGATCAGGATGCTCCACAGGAAGCCGAGGGCGGAGCCGCGGTAGCGCAGCTTGAGCTCGCGTCCGGTGAGGTTCCAGAGCAACTCGCGGTGTTCGATGATTTGTTGGACGACGTTCTTCACGGGGCGGCCTTCGCTTCGGGGCGGACCAACGCTTCCATGACCAGGGCCAACCGACCCCGGCCCGTCTCGCCCGGAGTCGCGGTGAGATCGAGACTCACCACGCGCCATGGAGGTTGCAGCGTTTCCGCTCCCGCCAGCATGCTGGCGACTTCGGGCAGACTAGCGTCCTCCAGCCGTACGTCAATCCGGCGCACGGCCCAACCCGGGCGCAGGGGCAGGGTCTCGCGTTCGGTGAATTCAGCCGGCACTTGTGGAAATTGTGCGCGACACCAGGCGGCCAAGTCCGGGGGGGCGCCCGCGGTGCCCTCGTAGGTGCGGATGGCCTGGCGGTTTTCCGACTGTTGCTCCAGCAGGCCGTGCAAGCGGGTCAGGTCGCCTTGACGGCGGGCCACTTGGGCCAGGGCGCGCGGGGTGTCGGCCGCGGTGCGCGCCGTCACGGCCAGAGCCAACCCGGCCAGGAGCAGGGCGGCCACCGTCCATCTGCGTTGGGCCGACACCGTCTTCATCGGGAAGCCTTCAAGGTAAAGGCCACGCGCTCGCGGTCCGCCGCTTCGCGCCGTTCCACTTCGGGCAGCCAGCCGGCCACGCTTAGTGCGGCGGCCAGGGCTTCGCCGTGATTCCAGTCGGCGACCGTGCCCCGGCAGGTCACATTGTGTTCGCTGAGGGTCACGCTTTCCAGGGTCATGCCGTGGCGGGCGGCCTGGCTCAGCAGCAGGTTGGCCACGGAGAGCAGGGAAGGTGCGAAGGCCTGGCGAAACGGAAGCAGGGTCGGAGCCTGTTCGGCCAGGGCGCGTTCGGTGACCAGTACTTCCTGCCCGCGCGGGAGCTGGGTGGTGCCGCTCAGTTCGACGCCTAGTTGGTGGACCGCCTCCTGCAACTGGTCGCGCCGGTGATGCAGCCACGTGGTCCAGCCCAGATTGACGCCCAGTAGCAGCAGGGCGGCGGCGGCCAACGCGAGGGGGGCTCGGCGGGCGCGCCGGGTACGCAGGCGGGCCAGCGCAGGCGGTACGTGGTCGTCCGGCAGCAACGGGCAGGACGAGCGCTCCGGGACGAGGGCGCGCGCGGCCACGGCGCGGGCCAGAAACGTTTCCGGTTCGCGATGGGTGAAGGACGTGATGTCCCCGGACAGATCGAGCGCGGCGGCCAGCGTGGCCAGCCGGTCCGGTCGGGTTACGCCCGGTCCGCACCAGGCCCATTGCACGGTTTCGCCCGCGGTCACCACCTGGGCGCGCCGGAAGGAGTTGATGCGCTGGGCCCAGTTGCGCAGGGCCGCCGGACCGAGCACGGGGTCCGTCACTTCGCGCACACCCAGGCGCAATCCGCTGGCCGCGTGCAGTTCGTCGCCGCGCCCCCAAGCCAGGGCGGTGCGCTCGTGACCCACGTAGCACACCATGCGGGCCCCCGGTTTGGCGAGCGGCTGCTCGGCCACGCTGCGCGACCACAGGGCCAGTCCTTCGTGATCGAGATACCACGGTCGCAGGCCGGTCTGCTGCAATCGAGCGAGCCAGGCTTCCACATCCTCACGGCGCGCCGCCACGGCCAGGGTTTCCGTCTGTCCATCTGCGGTGCGGGCGGCATTCAGGAACATATAGACGGCGGAATCCAGCGGGAAGGGCAGTTCGATATCCAGCAGGGAGGGCCAGACTTTTTCCGCTTTGGCCAGGGAGGCGAAGGGGGCGCGCAGTCGGCGTACGAAGGCGGAATGGGCGGGCAGGGCGGCGGCTACCGGATCACGTTCGGAGGGCCGGTTGGGCGCGGAGGCAAACACCACCCCGCCCCGGCGGCGCGTGGCCTGCAGGGTGACGGCGCCCTCTGCGGTCACATCCACGCCGAGGCAGGTGCTCCCGGGTGCGGGTTCCACCATTCGCGCGGCGTTTAGAACAGCCATTGTACGACGTCCACACGCCCTTCCCGCGTGCGGGCCGCCCGGGCGCGTACCCGTTCGGAGCGTCCATCCGCGAAGGCCAGGGCTTCAATCTCGAACCAGTCGCTGCGCACGGCCAGGAAGGGACGCACCGCTTCAAACACGCCCGGCTCGGCCATGAGGGCGATGGCTTCCAGGTCGCGGATGGGTTTGAGCGAGCGCAGGGTCAGGATGGTGGCCACCAGGGCGTCCTGGCCCAGGCCCAGCACCCCGGTCAGGGTTTCGCGGGAGGCGGTGTTGATGTTGACGGGCAGGGGTTTTTCGCGCGGGACGGGAATCAGGGTCAGGTTGTCCACCAGGTCCGCCTCGAACGTGCGCAGGGCGCCGGTGCGCGGTTTGCGTGCGAAGGCCTCGCGGGTCCAGCCCTCGGTGGCCAGCAGTTCGCCCCAGGTGTACAGGATGCGGTTGGGGCAGCTTTCCGGGGGCGTGCGCCGGGCGTAGTGGGCGGCTTCGTAGAGCCCGGCCGGATTGGTATCCACGAAATCGCGCAGGGCGCTGACCCGGGCCACCGGGGTGAAATCGCCGCACAGGGTCATCACATCCATCAGGATGTCTTCGGACGCGCGTTCGCCGGAGGCGGGGACCACGGACAGGTTGTTAAGATCGAAGCGGCTGGAGCTGTCCCATACCCGGGTCAGGGTGCTGATGCCGAGCGGGGTGGTGACCTCTTCGCGCGCGGCCCAGATTTCGTTGGTGGTGTCCACGGTGAGATCCGGATCGTCGGCCAGCCGTTGCAGGGCGGCCCATACCGCATCGGTGGCGGCCCGGCGCACGTCCGCGGTGGCGCGGGCGCTTTCCTCCGCGCGCAGGCGATGGCGGGCCAGGGCGTGGGCCTGCACCAACAGTACGGACAGCAGGGACAGCAGGACCAGGACCAGCACCAGTACGCCGCCCCGGCGCGGATCGCGGTCGGCCGTCCCCAGTTGATTGCGGCCCAGGGCCCGCCGGCGCTGGTGGGTGGGGGAGCGGCGCATCTGAATCCAGTGGGGCAGGGTGAAAATCAGAAAATGCACAACCAGCAGGGCCAGGCCGGCCACGGCATATTTTGAAGCCAGGTTGAGCAGGCGCGGTCGGGCGGTGGAAAGTTCATCCTGGAGCAGGGCGGCCAGCGCGATACAGGCGCCCAAGCCCAGCACCAGGTAGCCCAGCACCTGAAGCAGGATTTTCAGTCGGCGCAAAATTTTATGCCAGTTGATATCACTCATAGCGACCGCGCCGTCGTTTCATCCGGTCACACGACGTCACGCAGGAGGCGAGTATGGAGAAGGCGGGGGGCGGACGCCATAAAAAATCCATGGGTGGGCGGGCATAACAGCAGTTCACAGGGCGTACGGTTTGAGCTAGAATGCCGCCCAGCGGGATCAACCCGCGGATCCAATCATCATGAGCGACATCAATTTCGACTGCCCCAAATGCGGACAAAACCTGGATGCTCCGGGCGATCTGGCCGGCCTGTTTATTGAGTGTCCTTCGTGTAACGCCATTATCAAGGTGCCTCCGGTGAGCGGCGCGCCTGCTCCCGGCGCGGCGGAAGCGGCGGCCCGGCGCAGCGAGTTGCGTCCACCGCCGCCCAAGCCGGCGTCCGAGGAAAAAGGCTCCACCATGCGCATCGAGGTGCCGCAGGAGTTTCGCCTCCCCCCGGCGCCTCCGCGCAAAATCATTATCAAGCGCACCGAACACTGACCGCCCCCGTCCCATGAAGATTGTATGTGCCAGCAGCCTCGCCCTGGGTCGGGAGATGTTTTCCACCCTGGGCGACGTGGTGGTGCTGCCGGAGCGCGACATCAACGCCGAGGTGGTGCGCGAAGCCGATGCGCTGATCGTGCGCTCCAAGGTACGCATCACCCGTGAACTGCTGGAGGGCAGTCGGGTCAGCTTTGTGGGCACGGCTACGGCGGGCACGGATCACATGGATCTGCCCTGGCTGGAGGAGCACGGGGTGGCCTGGACCGCCGCCCCCGGTTCCAACGCGCGCAGCGTGGCGGAGTATGTGGCGGCTGCCCTGCTGCGCATCGCGGTGCGTCATTCCCTTTCGCTGGAGGGCAAGAAGCTGGCCCTGATCGGGGTCGGGCATGTGGGGCGCGCGGTGGCCGAACTGGCGCCCGCGCTTGGCCTGGAGGTTTTGCTCAACGATCCCCCGCGCGCTGCGGCGGAGGGTCTCGCCTGCCTGCGTCCGTTGGACGAGGTGCTGCCCCACGCGGATATGGTATCCCTGCACGTGCCGCTGACCGGTGAGGGGCCCTATGCCACCCGCCATCTGGTGGATTGCCGATTTCTCTCCATGCTGAAGCCCGGCTGCCTGTTCATCAACGCGTCCCGCGGCGAGGTGGTGGATGAGGACTCGCTGCTGCTGGCTCTTGGTCAGGGCTGGATCACGCGTGCCATTTTGGATGTCTTCGAGTGCGAGCCGCGCCTGCGCTGTGATGTGGCCGCCCAGGCCGATATCGTGAGCCCGCACATCGCCGGCTATTCCTACGAGGGCCGGGTCAAGGGCACCCAGTTGTGCTATGAGGCGGCCTGCCGCTTCTTTGAACGGGACCCCACCTGGCGCGCCACCCCGGCCGATCGCCCGGCCTGCACCACCGTGCAGGTGGATGCCCAGGGTCGCCGCCCGGAAGAAGTCCTGGATGCCATCGTGCGCGCGACCTACGACGTGGAGGCGGATGATCGCGCCTTGCGGGCCGGGTTGGTGGAGGACGACGTGGAGCGCGGGCGCCACTTCCAGAAATTGCGCGGCCAGTATCCCAACCGCTACGAATTCGAGGCCTGGCCGGTCCATCTCACCGGTGCCGATCCGGCCCTGCGCAACCGCGTGCGCGCGCTCGGCTTTCGCCTGGTCTGACCTCAGGGCATGATGAACTCGCCCCACTCCTGCTGGCGGTGAAAATTCACCTCGCGATGCCGGGAGGAGGACGACAGCACCGGCCGTTCCCGGCCCCGCGTGTAGTCGTAGCGGGAAAACGAAAACAACCAGCGATCCCCGCTGCGCACTTCCTGCTCCGCGATAGCCCGGGTGGGAATGCGTGCGACCACCTGCCAGCGCTGGAGGGCAGGCTCCACCTGAACCCGGCTTTCAAAACAAGGTTCCGTGATCAGCCAGGCCCGCCACGGTTCGGGTGTGCCGCGCGTGGCGGTAACAACGTCCGCGGAAGGGATGCGCAGTTGGAAGGTCTGATGGGCCGGGCCGATGTGCAGTTCGAGATAGGCGCTTTGCTTCAGCGGCCGCAAAAAGATCTCGAAGATGTCTCCGTGCTGGAACGCGGGTGCATTGAATTCCGTCACCGGATTAAACACCTCCGCGTCCTGCAGCAGGGCGTTCACCTCGATGAACTGCCGGTTTGCGCGGAAGCGCACGTGGGCGGGTAGGAAGTCCTTTTCCGGCTGATCGCGCCAGCCCTGGATCAGCGGCACCGTGGTGGAGCCCTCCGCGGGAAGGGCGAAAGCGTTATCCGGTCCGGATTCCTGGTTCGTTGGCATGGCGCCGTGCAGTCTAGGTTAAATCGGAAAAAGCAATAGCCACAAAATGCACCGAAGGCACAAAAGGGGCGCAAACCGCAGATGGACGCGGATGGCTGGGCAAAGTTCCAACCCTTGGAAAAAGAGCATTTTCGGACTTCCAACCATTGGAAATTCCAGTGCTTGGACACGTCCGCAGGCTCGTCATTTCGGTGCGGTTCGTACGACGGAACATCCGAACTTCGTCTTCCGCGCCGCCTGCAAATCGGGCTTGGCCGGGCCCGCGTCCTTTGGGAACATCGGGGCATGATTACTCGGCGCTCGCGGGGTTCGCCTCTCGTTCTGATCCTGTTTGCCCTGCCCTTTGCTGGCGTCGGCCTCTTCATGGGCGGACTGACCGTTCGCACGCTGCAGCGGGCGCAGGCCATGGAGCACTGGATGGAGGTGCCGGTGGTCGTACACGAGACGGCCCTGGTGGAAAGCCGGGGCGACGATTCCACCACCTACCGTGTGACCGCGCGCTACTCCTATGAGGTGGACGGACGCTCCTACGAAGGCACGCGCGTCGGTTTGCAGGGCGGCAGCGACAATATCGGAGACTGGCATCAGCAGCGGTACCGTGAACTGATGGCGGCCAGGGACGGACAACGCCCGTTGACCTGCCGGGTCAATCCCGCGCAGCCGGCGGAGGCCATCCTGTTTCCGAAGGTGCGCACGGGCATGGTGATGTTCTATCTGGCCTTCGCGCTGGTGTTCGGCGGGGCGGGGTTGGGCATGGTGGTGGCCGGGCTGCGCGCGTGGCGCAGGCGGAACGTTGCCGCGGCGGCCCCGCCCGAGGAGCCGTGGCGCGCGCGCAAGGATTGGGCGGAGGGCCTGATCACCAGCACCAGCCGGGCGGAGGCCTGGGGGCTGACCATCATGGCCGTGATCTGGAATGCCATCGCGTGGACGATGCTGGCGCTGATGGGCGGGGAGATGCTGCAGCGGGGCGGGATGGCGTTGTTGTTTTTGCTGTTCCCCTTGGTGGGGCTGGGGCTTGCGGCTGCGGCCGTCCGCTTTCAGCTGGTGGCCCGGCGCTACGGCCGCGCGGTGTTCCAAATGGCCAGCGTGCCGGGGGTGCTGGGGGGGCGGCTGGCGGGATTAATCCGGCTGCCCGAGGCGGCGCGTCCGCCCGATGGCTTCGTGGTCACGGTGCAATGCCAGCGAACCAAGCGCAGCGGGAAGAATACCCACACCACGGTGGTGTGGCAGGACGAGCGCCGCATCAATCCAGAGGCGCTGCCCCTGGTGGATGTGGGGCAGGTGATTCCGGTCCTGTTCGCGTTGCCCTACACATTGCCCTCCAGCGAGGAGTGGGATCAGGGGGGCAGCATCGCCTGGAAGCTGGAGGTGAAGGGACGCCAGCCCGGGGTGGATGTGGCGGTGAGTTTTATCATCCCGGTATTCCTCACCCGCGACAGCCAGCCGGGCTTCGTATTGGACGAGAAGCCCATCGCGGCTTTTGAAGCGAAGCCGTGAACCGTCACTCCAGCGGGAACTCATCCAGAAAACTGCGCACCCCGTGACGATTGGTCCAGTATTTGCACTTCTGCCAGTAGTACATCTTGGGGTGCGGATAGCGGCGGCAACTTCCGATGACCTGATAGTGCGAGCGTTCCCACAGCAGGCAATGTTCGCAGCGCGACAGGTGCAGCACTTCATATTCGGGCGGAATCGGACCGTCCCGCTGGATGCGTCGAAAGCGCAGGGGCATGGCCCATGCTAGGCCAGGCCGGACGGTTTGCCAACTACGCGGGCTCTGCTTGCCGTGACGTTCGGAGCGGGTTATCGTCTGAGCCGTGCGGAGGCGTGCCTGTCCGCATGGCCATGAACCAGTCTGTCATGTTAGCGCGAGTTCTTCTGGTGGATGATGAACCATCCCTGCTGCGCGCATGGACGTTCCTGATGCCCAAACACGTGGCCCTGGCCACCGCCAGCGATGGCGATCAAGCCCTGAACATGCTGGCCGAACCGGGGTGCGCCATTGAACTCGTCGTGGTGGATCTCACCATGCCCGGGCTGTCCGGGCCGGCCCTGATCCGGCGCCTGCGTGCGGACTATCCCCAGCTGAAGGTGGTGGTCATGTCCGGCCTGCCCCCCGAGGACTCGGCCGATTTGCTGGCCGGCCTGGCCCCCGACGGCTATCTGGTCAAGCCAGTTCGTTGCGAATCCATGCTCGCTTTGCTGGAAAAGCTGTTGGGCCTGCCCCCCGCAAGTGACGAGGACGTTGCCGCCGGATGTGAGGTGCCCTGCCGTGTCATGATGGATCACGCCGCCGAAGGGATGCTGGCCTTTCAGCGGGACGGCCGTTGTATCTACCTCAATGCCTCGGCCCGGAAGATATTGGGCATCACCGTGCCCCTGGCGGAGTTCCAGCCTCCGGAGTGCTGGATGGTTCGGGTGCGCCGGGTGGTGGCGGACGGACAGCCCCGGACCTTTGAAGAGTATCTCACCGGCGCCGGTCCCCTGCGCGTGGCCGAATCCTCGTGGGTGCCCTGGCCGGACGACGACGGATCGGTGGCCGGTGTGCTGTCTGTTTATCGCGATGTCACGGAACGGCAGCGTCTGGCTGCGGAACGCCGTCAACTGGCCCAGCGTCTGCTGGAGGTGCAGGAGCAGGAGCGCAAAGCCGTGAGCCAGTTTCTGCACGACCATATGGGACCGCTGGTGATCATGGCCAAAATGGATCTGGAACAACTGGGCCGCCATCTGAAGCCGGACCAGCGGGAGCGGGCCGACCAGGCCATGGCCCGGTTGGACGAGGCGCTGCGTGGCATTCGCCGCCAGGCGCTGTCCCTGCGCCCGCCCTTGCTGGACGATCTGGCCGTCCGGGAGGCGCTGGCTTTTCTGGTGGAGCAGAGCAATACGCAGGATGGATTGTCCGTTACGCTGGCCCCGGTGCCGACCCTGCCGGATTTGTCGCCCGCCCTCAAAACCTGTCTGTTCCGGGTCTTGCAGGAGGCGCTGCAACGGGTGGCCGATCAGGCGCCGCGGGCGGACGTGCGGGTGACGGTGGAGGAGCGCAGCTCCCTGTTGGCCATGACCATTTGCGATAACGGGCCCGGATTGGATCCGATGGCCGATGCTGCGCATCGTCCGCTGGGTTGGGCGGGCATGCGGGAAATTGTACAGTCGCTGGGCGGCGATCTTTCCGTGTGTGCGGAATCGGGTCGTGGGACGTGTGTGGAAATGGTGGTACCCCGCGAGGAAGGCGGGCCGGGAGATTCGCCGTGATTCGTTTATTGCTGGTGGATGATCACGCCATGTTGCTGGAGGGTTTGGCCCGCCAGTTCACGGATCGTGAGGATATGCAGGTGGTCGGCCGGGCCGGCACCGGGCGCGAGGCGCTGGAACAGGCGGGCCGGTTGCAGCCCGACGTGGTCACGCTGGATGTGAGTCTGCCCGACATGAGTGGGATCAGTTTGATCCCGCATCTCAAGGCGCTGTGTCCGACCCCGCGCATTCTGATCCTCACCATGTATGACCATGAGCGGTACGCGGCCAGTGCCCTGGAGGCGGGGGCCGACGGGTTTCTGGCCAAGGGGGCGCCGTTCGAGGAACTGGAGCGGGCGGTGCGCGAGGTGGCCTTGGGCCGCCGTTATGTGCCGCTGCAGGTGGCGGAAAAACTAAAAGACCGCTGGAGTGCCGCCGGTTCGGCGGCTTTGGAGGCCCTGTCCCAGCGCGAGTTTGCCGTGCTGATTGAATTGAGCCGGGGCAAGCCGCTCAAACAGGTGGCGGACGAATTGGGCATCAGCGACAAAACGGTCAGCACCTATCGCGCCCGCCTGATGAAGAAACTCGATCTGGCCAGCAGTTCGGATCTGGTGCGCTTTGCCCTGGAGCGCGGACTGCTGAAGTAAACGATCTGAAAACGAAGCCCCCGGGCGGGTTGCCCCGCCCGGGGGTAAGGATCAGCAGTGCCGGGCCGTGCGTCTGAGGGGTGGGGGGCGCAGCAGAACGGCAACAACCAACGGCACTGCCGAAGCATACAAAGCAGACCATCACCAACTCGTTACAGAACTCGCACACCATACCTGATAGGATGGTGCTCCGCCTGTAGTTTGTTCCTTACAGTGGTCAATCGAACATGATGTTTTCCAGTCAGGGCGAATGGGTGGTGGCCGCTTGCGCGGTGCTGCTGGTCGGGGCGTCCGGCCATATGCTGACCGCGCCATTAGGGGTCACCGGTTGTGTGGCGCGCGGTGCGCTTTCCCTGCTGGCCGGAATACTGGTGGCGCTGACCGCGGGTTATGGTTTGAGCGGGCTCGGGCTGCTCTCGCGCACCTCGCTGGGCGGGGTTCTGCTGCTGGTGGCCGTGCGGGCGTGGATGATGGCGAGTCCGCCGCGGCGGCGCGGTTGGTTGGCCGCGTCGGTGCTCACCGGCTTGGTTGTTCTGCTGGTGGCCCGGTTGCCGGAGCGCGGAGCGTGGTTGGTGGGCGGTTGGGATCCCGGCGTGTATGCCAACGAAGGTGCTTACGCCGCTCGCACCGGCGGTTTCGCGCCCGAACCGGTGGCTTTTTTTCAAGCCCTGGGTCCGGAGGTTCTGCATGGCTTGACCACGGCGGAACGCCATCACCGGGAATTATTCCCGGGCTTTCCGTATGACGAGCAAGCACAGACCTTTTCGCTACAGTTTCCCCGCCTCACTTCGGTGGCCTTTGCGGTGATGCATCTGGCGGGCGGTGCCGCTGCGGGCTGGCGCACGCCGCTGGGACTGGCCGCGCTGGCGGCCTTCCTGGGGTGGGCGTTGGCCGGCCGGTTATGCGCGTCGCGCTGGGCGGTGTTTGCGGCCGGACTGGCTCTGGCCTCGCACCCCTTGCTGCTCTATCACAGTCACACGCCTTCCTCTGAATTGCTCGAACTGGTGCTGGTGCTCGGCTTGCTGCTGCTGCGCACCTGCCCGCCCGGCACCGCGCGCGCTTGGGGTACGGCGTGGTTGCTGGCCGCCGCGGGGGCCAACCGTACTTCGTTTCTGTTATGGGGTGCGCTGTGGGTGGCGCTGGTGACGTGGCAGGACGCGACGCGAACCGACCGGCGCCGGGTGCTGGTCGAGCATCTGGCCCTGATGGTGGCCCTGGCCGCGGGCGCGGTGTCGCATCATCTGATGACGCCGGTGGCGGTGGAAAAACTGGCCCACGTGTTGCCGCGCATCGAACGGGTATCCATCGGCATGCTGGGTGTGTCCTTGCTGCTGGATGTCGTGCTGGGTTGGCCGGCGGTGCAGGCGTGGTGGACGGGCCGCGGACAGGTCGTGATCCGCCGGGGCGGCTGGCTGGGCTGGTGCCTGCTCATGGGCGCAGGGGCCTATTGGGCCATAAAGAATTACGAACCGTCCCGGGCCATGGTGGACTATCTCGGGCCCGCCCTGCTGGTGCTGGCGCTGATCGGCGCCACGGGTGTGATGTGGCGCGGGCGCGAGCCGGTGCTGGTGCTGGCCCTGCTGTGGTGCGCGGCGGTCACGGTGATGGTGGTACGCCAGCCCCACGTGGCGGAGCTGTATCCGTGGGCCACCAAACGCCATCTCGCCTTCGGGCTTCCGCTGGTGGCGCTGGGGCTGGGGGCATGGGTGCAGATGGCGATGGAGCGGGTAGGGTGGCTGCGCGTGGCCCTGCTGAGCCTGGTGGTAGCCGCCCTGGCTCTGCCCATGTCGCGTCGCGCGGAGGCGTGGCGCGGTACGTCCTATGACGGCGTGCCTGCGGCGCTGGATGAGGTGGCGGCACGGTTGGCGGAGGCGGACGGTGTGGTGGCGGATCATTTTTTCTGGGCGACCCCGCTCGCCGTGGCGGGCGGGCTGCCGGTCCTCAACGGGGAAAACCTGTGGCGCCAACCGAACGCCGCCACCACCCGCGCGGTCTGGCAGCGCGTGCGGGAACTGGCGGCGGCGGGGCAGCACCTGCGTGTACTGAGTTCGGTGGGGGGCGGGCCGGAACAGTGGGGAACCAATGCGCCGATGCTGCGTCTGGTGTGGGCGGCTCCACCGTTGCGGTATCGCGAGACCGCACATCATCACGCGGCCCGTGGATTCGCCACGCGCGAAAAAGAGCGTGCCTTTCGCGTGTACGAAGTTTTAGCGGGGGATGGCCATGTCCGATAATGCCGTGGTCCAGGATGCCCTGCGCGCCGTGCTACGCGAACGCGGCGAGGTGGTGGTGCCGCCCGAAGGTTACAGTATGGGGCTGCGCTATCGCCGGACGGACGGGTTGGTGTTGCAGACGCCCGCGCGCCGCATCCGGGTGGGCGATGTGGTGGCTTATGCGCGCGGCGAGGTGTGGGTGCTGCACCGGGTGATGATCGTGCGCGGCGACCAACTTTGGACGCAGGGCGATGCGCTGGCCACGATGGATGCGTCACCCGTGCGGCGCGAGCAGGTGGAGGCGGTGCTGGTAGCACGGATCGTGCGGGGCCGCCGCGTGCGTGAAACGTGGTTCTACGCCGGGTGGTGCGTCCTGCGCAGTTCGCTGCACGGTTGGGTTTCCCGCTTCCGCTCTCTTTTTGCGTAAACACCCCGCCACCACCCCTTCGGGGAGTCTGTTGCGTAGTGTCGTTATCTATCCGGGATGGCAGCGCCATGCATTAGCATAATGGCAACAACTACAACATGATACACATAATTTCAGGCGTTGCTGTAACGTTTTAGTAAAAGTTTGAATTACTACTAGACACATCAGTGCATGTAAGTGTAACGTTTTACTAATGATAGTCGGTTGCTTGTCACCGGAGGGTTGAGCGATGAAGCGGATGAATTTTCGGGTGGTTATGACGGTTGGGTTGGGCGTGCTGGGCGCTGTGCTCTGGGCGCCGCCGGCCGTGGCCAACAACAACGTAAAAGTTTCCCGTTTCTGGCATAACCACCAGCCCCTTTACTGGCCGGAATGGAACAGCAACGGCAGTCAGACCAGCCGGGTGCAGTTTGCGTGGGACTCCATCGTGCTGAAGCCCTTCCAAACCTACGACTCCAGCCGACAGCATCCGGAGAACGACCTCAACGCAATTTTCGGCGTGGATGACCGCAAGAAGGCCTACCAGGACGGGCCGCGCAATTCGGTGGCGGGCGTGAATCAGGGCGGCTACGCCATGAGCTATTCCGGTTCGCTTATGAACAATGTGTGGAGCCTGGGCGCGAACAACCAGCTGGGCTACGGTGGCAACTGGTGGAACGGCAACCGGGAGGCCCGCACGTGGACGGCTTCCGACGGTGGTCGCAAGCTGGACCTGGTGGGGTTCACCTACCACCATTCGCTGGGCGCGGTTCTGCCCAAGTCGGTTTTCCGCAAAGAACTCCAAATTTTCCACGAGGCGGCCTACAAAGCCTGGAACACCGGCAGCATCACCAACCGCTCCAAGGGCTTTTTCCCCACCGAAATGGCGTTCTCCCGTCACATGATTGATGTGCTGGTGGAAGAGGGCTACGAGTGGGCCATCGTGGCCAGCCATCATCTGAGCCGCACCAGTCCGAGCTACAGCGACAAAGCCAACCCCGAGGGCAGCTTCAATATTTTCTCCAGCCCGCCCAACAAAGCGGATCAGATCGGACCCACCGCATCCAGCGGTTGGTGGTTCGGCACGGGCAACGTGGGCGAGACGGCGTGGAACCTGGCCCCCTTTGCCTATCAGTTGCACAAGGCGAAGTATGTGAATCCCGAAACGGGCGCCGAAAAGACCATCATGCTGGTGCCTTCCGACGATATTCAGAGCTACAAGGCGGGCTACTCGGGCTGGCAGAAGGGTTTGATTGACGCCAATATTTCTCCCTTTGCAAGCGATCCCAACCGGCCCTGCATCGTGATGCCCTCCACGGACGGCGACAACGCGTGGGGCGGCGGGTCTTCCTCGTGGGACGGCGATGCGCCTGGCCTGATGAACAACGGCACCTATCCCGGCGTGACCCCGCAGGGTTTCGTGAATCAATTCGGCCAGTATGCCGACACCGTGCACATCGAGGACGGGGCGTGGATTTTCCCCGAAACCTGCTACGGCTCGCCGCAGTTCCTCAAGTGGGTGGAGCCGCCGGTGGCCAACGCAACGGCCACCAACCGCGTGTACAACACGCAGGTGGACATGGAGACGCCCGGCTTCGCCACCAAGTTCTACGCCTGGGCCCCGGTCATCGCTGGCGCCAACTGGTGCGAGACGGCGGAGCAGATGTGGAAGAGCCAGAGCGGCACGGTGGATGCCTGGAAGATCCAGGACCCCTACAACAATTTCGTGAACGGGGTGGACTCGAGCCCGAACATCGTGGAGCGGGCCTGGAACATCTACCTGGTCGGCCTGGATTCCGGCTTCAACTACTACGGCGGACTGGGCAACGACGACGAGATGAAGTCCTCCCTGGCCACCCGGCGTGCGCAGGAAGTTCTCTCCAGCTATGTGAACGCCAACAAGGCCTCTCTCGACAACACGCCGCCCACCGTGTTCAAGCCCCAGCGCTTCCCCTACAACCCCGGCTGGTACACCTTCGGCTGGTTCAACAGCATTCCCGGCAACAACAGCGCGCTGAAGAAGATGAAGTCCGAGTTCTACATCTGGACCCACGCCTACGATGTGTCCGGCATCACCAACATCGTGCTGAAGATCCGCAAGGACAACGACGGCACCAATCCCCTGGGCAGCAACCAGAACGAGACCTTCGCGGGCGGCGGCGAGGTGGGCAACTGGGTGACCATTTCTATGAACAAACGGTTGTTGCCCAGCACCGCCTCCGGCCTGACTGCGGCGGCCAACAACTCGCAGATCGAATACTTCTCCCAGGGGCTTCCCCTGGCCAATGCCGACTACTATTTCGCCAAGGTTGACGACAGCAGTTTCCCGAATTTCCGCGGCAACCTGTTCGACTACTATATCGAGGCGTACGATGGCCGCGGCAATGTGTCCAAGTCCGACATCCAGCACGTGTGGGTGGCCGATGACGGCAACGGTGGGCCGACCCAATCCTCCGCCTCCTTCACGGCCAGCCCCAGCGATTGCGCTCCGCTGACCGTGACCTACGTGGCGGCGGCCGGCCCGCTCAGCAACTCGGTGCCGGTGAAGATGTGGATCAGCTTCAACGGCGGGTCATCCTTCAGCCCCACCAACATGACCCACAACGGGGGCGGCACCTCGGTCTGCACCATTGCCTCCGTACCGGACAACGCGCCCAGCGCCACCGTCTATTTCCAGAGCCAGGACAATAGCATCACGGACAACCGCAGCGGGCAGAACTGGTCCGTCACCATCCGTGATTGCGATGCGCCCACCGGGCCCAGCACGGTGACGTTCTCCAATGCGCCCGCTTGCCAGCCGGTCACCATCGACTACCGTCCCAACGAAAATCCGCTGCAGTCCGCCACCCAGGTGTTTGCCCATGTGGGTTTCAACGACTACGCCATCGTATGGCCGAGCCAGCCCATGACCAAGGTGACCACCAACCTGTGGCGGCTGGTCCTGACCCCGACCACCGATGTGTCCCAGATCGACCTGGTGTTTAACAACGGGGCCAGCACATGGGACAACAATGCGGGCGCGGACTGGGCCTTCCCGCTGAACGTGTGTGCGGGGCCGGAACCGGTGACCGGATTTTATATCACGGTGCCGTCCAACACCGTGATCGTGGGTTCTGCCACGGCCGCTTATACGGTTGAAGGCGTGGGCCAAAGCGTTTCGGGAATTCTGCGCTGGACGAATGCGCTTACGGGCGCGTCCGGCACGGGTCAGGCCGGCCTCAATTGGTCTATCGGTGGCATTTCACTCGGCTACGGAACCAATATCATTACGGTGGTGGGGACCAACGCGATTGTGTCGCCGACCAACGCCAACGACACCGCGGCGGCCGGTGTGTATGGCGACGGGTGGACCGACACGGACAACGGTGGTTTTGGATATGGGGCATGGGCGCTCTATCGCAGTGTTGAAAACGACAACACGGCCGGTCGATTCAGGGCCAACAGCGATCAGGTAACAGTCGGCAAGCCGGCCTGGGGTCTCTATGCCAACAGCGGAGCGCTTTCCGAGGCGAAACGGCCTCTGACCAACGCCTTGGCCGTTGGCCAGGTTTTGAGCGTCAACTACGAGAACGGTTATCTCGACCCGGGCGCGGGCGCCGGGGTTGCGCTTCAGAACAGCGCCGGTGATACCCTTTGGGAGTTCTTCTTTAACGGTGGCGACACCAACTACAGCGTTAGCGGCGGTACAACGGATATCGGGTGGACGGACGTGGGCATCGAGATCAAGTTTACCCTTACCGGCCCGACGAACTACACTGCGAATATCACTCCACAGGGCGGGGCGATGCGCACCATCAACGGAAACCTCCAGCCGAATGCGAACCCAGCCATCACCATCTTCCGGGCCTGGAATAATCATGCGGGTTCGGATTCCGTGCGCGATGTATTCTTCAATAACTTACAGGTGAGCAGCCCCGGCCTTGTCTATGCCTACACCACCAATGACAGCATTGTTATTGTGCGCGAGGCGGCGTCCGGGGACGTGGACGGCGACGGCATCCCGGATGCCTGGGAGCAGACGCATTTCGGCAGCTCCACCGGGGCTACCGCCACCGCAGACAGCGACAATGACGGGGCGTTGAACTGGGAGGAATACGTGGCCGATACCGCGCCCACCAATACCGCCTCGGTGTGGACCAACCGCATCGTGCAGGTCAGCGGCACGGGCGAGATGCAGCTCTGGGTGCCCGCGCCCACCACCAACAGCCGGATTTACGAAGCGTGGTACACCACCAATCTGATGGGCGACGCCTGGCAGGCCCTGGGCTTCAACCAGCCTGGCCCGGCCAATGGCGCCGCATTCTATTTCACCGTGACGAACAGCGGCGAGTTGCGCGTGTATCGCACGGGTGTGAAGGTGCCTTAAGCAGGCACAAAGGGACAAAGGCACATAGGCACAGAGGGTGCAGGTCCGGAAACTGGAGTTCATTATGCGTGCATTACTTGGTCGGCGTCCCCCTTTGTCCCTTTGTGCCTCTGTGCCTTTGTGCCTCCTCCTCGCCGGCTCCGTATTCGGACAAAACCCCGTGCACGTCACCTACCTGTGGCACATGCACCAGCCGGTGTATTATCCCTACGAGTCGGTGAATGCGACGGACGGGGCGGGTCGGTACAATTTCAGCGTGGCCGGGGTGCACAACGAGCGTACCGGGCCCTACACCTCGTGGCCGAAAAACGCGGTGCAGCAGGGGGCGGACCGCGGGTTGCCGCACGCGGGCGTGCAGGTCAGCTTTTCCGGGTCGCTGGGCGAGAATCTGAACGGTCTGTGGGGCTCGGGCTGGCCCGGTGATTATCGCTGGGCGCGCAACAACCTGCGCACCTCGCTCAACAACCCGCGGCTGGACACGGTGGGCATCGCCTACCACCACAGCCTGATGCCGCTCACCAGCTACGAGTCCATGCGCATGCAGATCAAGCTGCACAAGGAAATCTACAAGGAACTGTGGGATACCCAGGGCTATTCCAAAGGTTTCTGGCCGCCTGAATGCGCGTTTGCGGAGAACATGATTCCCGCCCTGGTGGATGAAGGTCTGGAGTGGGTGCTGGTGGACAACGGTCACTTCGATCGCGCCTGCCAGAATTATCCGTGGGTCAACGCCACCTCCATCCGGCCCAATCCTTCGGACCAGATCAATCCCGACCCCGCCACGTTGGGCAGCCAGTGGGTGCAGCTCAACAACGTGTGGGCGCCCTCCAAGGTGTCCGCGCCGTGGGGCTATCAGCCGCACAAAGTGAAGTATGTGAACCCCGCGACCGGCGCGGAGCAGAAGATGACCGCGGTGCCGGCGGCGCGCTACGAAGGCAACGAAAACGGGCGCGGTGGCTACGGCGCGTTCAAGCCGGAGAACGTGTGGGGCACCCACGTGAACAACGGAGTGAACAACAACGCGCAGCGGCCGATGCTGATGGTGTGTCACAGCGACGGTGACAACTACGGCATGCTGAATGCCGACGCCTACAACGGGCAGCACGGCAACTTCCTGACCATGATCCAGAACGACGCGCGCTTCGATCACTCATCGGTACAGGATTATCTCGATATGTACCCGGTGCCGGAGAACGACCTGATCCATGTGGAGCCCGGCTCATGGATCGGCATCGATGGCGGCACACCGTATTTCGACAAGTGGGTGGAGAACAACCCCGGCTTCCGCGGCGATCCGAACGAGCATCCGGACATGTGGTCGTGGTCGGTGATTGTGGCCGCGCAGAACCGCGTGATCCATGCCGACCGTTTGGAAAACGGATATTCGATGAACGATGTGCAATGGGGCATCGGCACCGACACGGCCAAGGCGTGGCATTTCTATTTGCAGGCGGAAACGTCCTGTCACTGGTACTGGGATTACGACCGCGCCAACCCGTGGGACGGCAACACCACCCGCGGCTGCAACCTGGCGGTGGCCGAGGCCAACAAAGTTATTGCCCGCCACGGCAACGATCCCATGGGGCCCAGCATATTCCCGCCCCAGCGCACCATCTGGAACCCCGGCGGCAAACACTGGAACGAGACGACCAACCAGCCCACGACGTTCCAGGTGTGGTCGTTCATCCACGACGCCAGCTCGATTCGCGAAGCCCGCCTTTTTGTGCGTCAGGATAACGATGGTTTGAATCCCATCAGCGAAAACGACAACGAGGTGTTTGCGCAGAATGCGGCCAAGGTCGGCCCCTGGAATCAGATCGCGATGAGCAGCAACTGGTATCCCGCGGGCAAGGGGCCGATGGTGCCCGACCCCGCGGCGCGCGCGATGAAGTACCAGGGCACGGTGAGCGGTTACAACAACGCGCTGCTGGATTACTTCATCGAGGCGGTGGACACCGCCGGCAATACCAACCGCAGCGAAATCAAACACGTGTGGGTGGGCGAGAGCGGCGTGGTCAACCCGGTCACCTTCCAGCCGTCGCTGCCCGACAACTGTCCCGGCTCCAAACTGACCATCGCCTACAACAGCGCGGGCCGCAATCTGAGCGCGGCCAATCCGGTCACGGCTTCGGTGCGTTTCACCGGCGCGGCGGTTTCCAATGACCTCGTCATGGTCGGCGCGGTGGGCGGCTTGTGGAGTGTGACCAGCGCCATTCCCGCGGGCGCGTCCAGCGCGATCGTCACCTTCAAGAATGGCGGCACCACCGACAACAACGGGGGCGCCAACTGGAGCATCGGTATCGCCACCTGTTCGGTGCCGGCCAGCGCGACCTTCAATCCGGTCGCGCCCGATGGTTGCGTGCCCGTCACCATCACCTACACGCCGAATGACGGACCGCTGAAAACCAGCAGCCCCATCAGAATTCACGTGGGCTACAACGGCTGGCAGGGTGTGATCACGCCGGACCCGATCATGACGCCGGCGGGCGCGTCGTGGACCTACACCTACCAGGCCCCGGCTGGCGCCTTTGAGCTCAATTGCGTGTTCAACAACGGGGGCGGCATCTGGGACAACAACAACGGACAGGATTACGGGGTCGCCATCACCAATTGCACGCTGACCAATGCGGTGGTGACGTTCAGCCCCGGCGTGCCGCGCCAGTGCGATCCGCTGGTGGTGACCTACAACCCGGCGGGCCGCGTGCTGAGCAACGCGAATCCTGTGGTTCTTTATCAGCGCTACAACGGCGCGGGCGGGTCGCCCATCCAGAACCAGATGTTCCTTTCGGGCGGCACCTGGGTGTTCACCAACGACGCGCTGGCCGGGGTGACCAATCTGCAGGTGTATTTCGGCAACAGCGGGGGCGGGATCGTGGACGACAACAGCGGGGCCTACTGGGTGCTCGCGGTGTCCTCCTGCAACACCAGCGGGCCTTCGTCCGTGACGTGGACACCGCAGAGTCCGAACGGGTGCGTGCCCGTGACACTGACCTATCGTCCCAACAACGGCCCGCTGGCCACCGCCGCCACAGTGCGGGTGCATGTCGGCTTCAACGGCTGGCAGGGCGCGGGCTCCCAACCCATGACCCCGCAGGGCGACGGTTCCTGGGCGTACGTGTACAACACGCCGGTGGGCGCTTCGCAGATCAACGTGTGTTTTAATGATGGCGGATCCACGTGGGACAACAATGCCACCCAGGATTGGTTGATCAATGTGACTGGCTGTGGCGCGCCGGTTGGTCTTCGTTTTGCCAGTGGCTCGCCGATCATCAGTCAGGGCCTGTCCAACCAGCAGAACCGCGCTTCGGAAGCTTTCTTGTTCAGCCAGAGCGGGGGCTACGCCTCCACCTCCAACCAGGGCGGGTTCGGCAGCTTCGGGAGGGTCTTTGTAAATTACGACGCCAACAACTTCTATATTGGCGCCTACGATGTGGACATGGTGGGAAGCAACAACGCCCTCGTGCTGTTCATCGAGGTCAATACGCTGGGCGACAATGTCAACAACCTGTGGAATCAAGGGGGAGCCCCACAGGCCCTGGATAACCTCCACAACGTCTGGCTCAACCAAAAAGCCGACCTGGCCCTGGTGCTGGGTGACGAGTGGGGTGACGGTCAGTTCGCCAGCTTTAATCTGGGCAGTGGATACGACATGGGGCAGGGGGCCTGGTATCTTTCCGCCACCTCCTTTTGGCCTGTATCCGGCTACCAGGTGTCGCAGTTCGATGGCTCGGGCGCGGCCAGCACGGCATCTTCTGATGATGACGGCAATCGGTTGACCGATCGCTGGCAGGCCAGCATCCCCTGGACCAGCCTGGGTTCCACCAACGGGATTAACGGCATTACGAACATGTGGTTGTATGGTCTCATCGTCAGCGACGGAACCAATGGAAACGACCGCTATATTTCCGGCAACTATCTGGGCCAATCCGTCACCCCGGGCACCAGCGGCAATTATGGATTTACGTTTGTAACCCTGGATGGCATCGCCGTGGGCCTGCCCACGCCGGATGAGAACTTCAACGGCATTCCCGATGAATGGGAGCTGGAACATTTCGGCAGCACCGGGGTGATGAATGACCTGTCGGATTGGGATCAGGACGGTCAGACCGATCATGCGGAATACTGGTCCGGTACGAACCCCAAAAACGCCCAGTCCCATCTGCGGGCCACGCAAGTGATGCAAGCCCCCGGTTCGGGCGGTTTTGTGGTGCGCTGGTTCAGCGTCAGCAACAAAGTGTACGATCTGCATCGTTCCACGGATTTAATGAGCGGCTCCTTCGTGCCTGTGCAGACCAACCTCTCCGCCACGCCGAGCGAAAACAGCTATACCGATGCCACGGTGAATGCAGGCGCGGTGATTTATCGGGTGATCAGCCGGTAAAAGAATTGCCGATTTTCAATTTCCAATGGCCAATTGGAACTTGGCGATTCTTTCGTTCAGCGACCTGGAGCTTGGAACGTGGAACTTGAAACGGACTTCTTGAGTCTTTCCTTAACCTCAGCCGGCATGGGCGGGGGCGGATCCTGCTCCTCGTGCTTGCGGAAGATGCGGGCCGCGTCCTGCATGATCATGACCTGGCGGTGGAAACGTCCACAGACCACGCACAGACAGACGTGGGTCTTTAGGCCGACCCGCTTCGCCCACGGCAAATCCCAGTAATGGTGTTTGGCCAGGGCATCCGCCACATGTTTGCATCGCCACATAATTAGTCCGACCGGTGCTGCTTCAGCCACTTGGTTTCCAGGCAGGCTTTCAACGAGGTTCGCGCCCGGTGAAGCATCACCCACAGATGATTCGGGGAGATGTCCAACTCCTTACAAATGGCATCCGTATCCTCATCCTCCAATTCGCGCAGCACGAAGGCGCTGTGCTCGCGGGGTTTGAGCCGGCTCAGGCAGTCCTGGAAGACCGACCAGAACTCCTTTTGCTCGAAGGCCCGGCGCGGATTTACGTGCCATTTTTCCGGCCGCATGGTGGGGATGCCCGACCATTGGAACAGTTTGCTCTTTTCCAGTTCCAGCACTTCGGTTTGATCGACCACGGTCTCCCGCACCGCCTTGCGGATGTGGTCCACCACCTTGTGCTTCAAAATGCCCATCAGCCAGGCCCGTTCGGAGAAACCGGGCTTGAAGCGGGTGGAGGATTTCAGGGCGGCGTGGAAGGTTTCCTGCACCATGTCCTCGGCCAGGCTGTGGTCGCGGACGCGGGTGATGGCATAGCGGTACAAAGCATCCGCATGCTCATCAATCCACCGCTCCGGGTTGAGTGCCACCGATTCGCTCATGACCCGTTCTTGGTACTCCCTTGGCGGGGCTTTGGCAATGCCAACAGGGCAGCCACTACAAACAGGGCGATGACCGGGAGGGCCGCCGGGGCGCGGGAAATCAGGTCACCCTGGCCGAACCAGGCGTCGTGCACGCCGGGCACGCGGTCCACCAGGTGGTCGCCCGCCTGCAGCATCAACACCCACCCCATATGCAGGCCGGCCACGTGATAGAGGTGGCCTTCGCGTTCGTAGTACAGGGCCAGGGCCAGCGACATCAGGAACAGGGTGGCCGCGAAGTAGAGGTCGCGGTCAGGTTCAAACAGGGCGAACAGGTGGGGCAGCAGGGCGAAGCCGGAGAACCCGTCAGGCTGGGTGATGGGCGGGTTCACCCGGGGCCGAAAGAAGTGCAGGGCGGCGAATACGGCGCTGACCAGGAGGACGGTGGCCCATCTTGGCCAACGAGTGCGCAGCGAGCCCTGAAAGAACACGCGGAAGAATATCTCCTCCAGCCAGCCCACAAAGAAGGCGGTGGACAGGAAGCCCAGCAGGACGAAGGGCAACCCGGCGGTATAGTGTTCCACTTCGGGTTTGTAGGCACCCAGGCCCAGGCCGAGGCCGTAACAGGCGGCGATGGACAGCAGGCCGGTCAGGAAGCCATCGCGGAAGCGTCGCGCCCGGGCGCCGCTCCAGCCCAGCCCGCGTGCGATTTCCGGCCCGGCCCCGGCCCAGCGCATACAGGGCCAGATCATCAGCAGGGCCAGCACCTGTACCGTGCGGGAGGCCACGCGCTCAAACCGCTCGCCCTGCAGGGCGGGCACCCCTTGGTAGATCCACGGGGCCAGCAGACAGCCCAGCAGCAGCGGCGCGGTGAACATGACTGCGACCGACCATAGCGGATGTACTTTGAGGGAAGCAGGGGGCATTTATATGAAGTTCCAAGTTCCATGTTCCAAGTTGCAGGTTGGGGACTTGGAACCTGGAACCTGGGACATGGAACTATAACAAAGGTTTGAGCAAAGCGCGCCAGCGGCCTGCGAAATCCTGGTTCAGGTAGCGTTCCACCCGGGCTTTCTGGCCGGCCACCACGGCCGACCGCAGATCCGGGCGCCGGGCCAGTTCACCGATGGTTTCCGCGATCAGATCGAACCGCTTCTCGTGAACCAATACGCCCGCCCCGTCCATGGTTTCCGGCACCGCGGCCGCCCCGAAGGCCACCACCGGCACCCCGCGCGCCATGGCCTCCATGAGCGGAATGCAGAAACCTTCATGCTCGCTCATGCACAGGAAAGCGGTGGCGGTCTGATAGCAGGCCCGCAGGCCTTCCATGGTGATCGAGCCCAGCCATTCCACCCGGTCCAGCTTCAGCTCGTAGGCACGGGCTTGCAGGATGGCGTGGTAGCGTTCCAGTCCGCCGAAGGAGCCCACGTGGATGAGGCGGGCCTCGGGGTCCACATAGCGTTGTACGTAGTAGAGGGTGTTGAGCAGGTCCTCGATGCGTTTGTTGGGGGCGCCGCGCCCGACGAAGAGGATATTGGTTCGGCCGTCGTTGAAGCGGCCCAGCAGACGCCGGTCCGCCGGACCTTCCCACTGGCCGCGTTCCAGCATCATCGGCATGACCTGTACCTCGCGGTAGCCCAGCAGCATCAGCTCCTGCGCATTGAAGCGGCTGACCGCGAGATTCAGGTCCGCCACCCGGGCCAGTGCGCGCACCTGCTCGAAGCCCGCGCGCAAGTGGGCGGCGATTTCCTCTTGGATGAAGCGGAAGAAATCGGGCGGGGTGATGTTGTGGTACAAAATGACCTTGCGGCACTTCAGGTGGGCAAAGGCGGCGTTGAGCGGGGAGCCGATGGACAGGTGCAGGATGACCACGTCGTCCGGTTGCACACGCGCGGGGGCGGCGCTGTAATCCAGCGCATCCTTGCGCAGGTCCTTCGTGACGTTCTTGAGTTCGGAAAAGATTTCAGAATCCGCGCCCCACGATCGAAACAACGCCCGCAATACCCGCGCCTCGTTGCTGATGGCGTCGCCCTTGCTGAAGCCGGCGCTGAACTGGTGGAGGGCGGTCATGAATAAGTGGAGGGTGACCGGTGACCAGTAACCAGTGACCGGTCACTGATCACTGGACACTGATTACTGCTCATCAAGCGCCTCCAGCATCCTCCGCTCCACGGCGCTCCACGCATATTCGTTGAGCACGAAGCGGCGACCGGACTCGGCCAGAGCGCGGCGGGTTTCGGGTTCGTCCATGAGCAACAGAATCTCCTCCTCGAACTGGGCATAGTTTTTGAACCACAAGCCGCCCCCGGCCCGGCGGCACTGGTCGCGCAGGACCACGCCCTTGGCATGGACCAGGCAGGGGGTTCGGGCCAGCCAGGCCTCCAGCAGGACGATGCCCAGGCTTTCGTTGACCGAGGGATGGACAAAGGCCACTGCGCCGGCCATGGCGTCGTGTTTTTCCTGCTCGGACACAAATCCGACATCGAGGATGAAGGGCAGCAATTCGGGCGGGGCGTCGATCTGTCCGCTGCCCGTGCACACCAGGCGCAGGTCACGCCCCGTGCGCTCCCGGAAGGCTTGCAGATAGGCGCAGAGCAGGGGCGTGCCCTTCAGTGGTTCGCGTCGCCCGCTGTAACACAAGTAGGGTGTGGTCAGTCCCCGGCGTGCGGCAAAAGCGTGTGGATCGGCGGTGAAATCATCCAGGCCGAGGCCCACCACCGCGCTGTGCCCGGTGTCGATGCCGTACAGCCGCACCGCCAAATCTCGTTCAGGCGCGGTGTTAAAGAGGAAGCCACGCACCCCGAGGAACATGTCCTTCATGATGCTCAGGTAGGCGAACTGTTCGTCGTGCAGGCACGGCACGAGCAGGGTCTTTTCGGGAAAGCGGGTGGCCACGGCGTAGGTCACGCCGAACAGATACGGGCCGGCGATGATGCGGTCGTAGCGGGCGCCTTCGCGTTCGAGGTGCTCCAGGAGGGCCCGACTGTTGACGCTGTTCTCGATCCAGGCCACCTCGTCGGCCTCGCTGACCCGCACGCCCTTGTCCATGCGACCCTGGACCTCGAGGAAGGTACTGACATCGCGGTCGGTATTGACCGGAAAGAAGTGAACGGTGACCCCGTTGTGGGTGCGGGTGCCCGCGGGGGTATCGTTTTCCCACGTGTAGTGGTTGGAGGCACAGGTGGTGAGAAAATGCACCTCGCGCCCGGCTTGGGCGGCCCGTTCGGCCAGGGCCTTGAGCAGGGTCTCCGCGCCCCCGATGGTGCCCTTTTCCGAATAGCGCGGGCAGACAAACGCGATGCGATGTGCGGCCGGCATCAGCCGCCCTCTTTCCCGCGCACCTGCTTCTCCAGGTCGGCCACCCGGGCTTCCAGGCGGTTGATCTGCTCGCGGTATTTTTCGTCCAGACTTTCCACCCCGGTGACCAGCAGGCCGTTGACCGTGTTTTGCTGGGACCACAGGCGGTAGGTGTAGAACTTGAGCAGCTTCCAGATGACCTTCTTGAGGGCCACCAGGGCGGGGGCCAGGGCGCTGCTCTTTTCGCGGATGACGAAATCGTTGATGTCCACGAAGGCGGCCTCGCGCAGGCACTTCAGGTAGAAGCCGAGGAATTCCTCGTCGTCCTTGAGGTTCAGCAGGTTCGTGCGCTCCGCGCGTGCGATGCGGGCATCGGCATAGACGCCCTGCTCAGCCTTGGCGGCCACGCGGGCCTCGATGTCCTGCATGAGTTGCTCAACGTCGAACCCGGGCGCGCCTATCTCGATGGAAGATGCCATGGGGATCAGTATTCGCGGATCACCCCTGCCTGTCAACGCGTGGGGTTTCCTTCTTCGACGCCGATCCCGCCTCAGGCCTGCGTCTGCAGCATCATGGCGGTGAGGCTGGGGTCGGCTCCGATGGTGCCCTCCAGCAGATTCAGGTACTCCGGAGTTTGCACAAAGGCCAGCCGCTCGCGGGCCCGGGTCAGCCGGGCTTCGATATCCATGCGTTCCGCCACCGATTTGTATTCCGCCAGCTTCAGGAACGTTTCCATCTCCTGGATCATAAACTGCTGATGGGCCACCCCGCGGTCGCGGCGCGCGGCCAGCCGGGCCCGGTACCAGTCGCTGGCCATCATGCTTTCGCGCGTAAACAAGGCGCGCACCTCCGGGTGGTCCAGGCCTTTGCCTTCAAACTGACCGCGGGCCATGATGTGCAGCAGGGCCTTCAACGGGGGCAGGGCGCGTTCCAATGACCCGTCGTGGAAATAATGTTCGGCCACCCAGCGGTGGGCTTCCGCGATGTTCTCGATGGAATCCACGTAGGCCGGAAAGTCCTGCTTCTCCGGCTTCAACATATCTTCCGTAAACACCTGGTCGGGGTCGCTGAACATGCGTCCGCCATAAATCTGCATGAACTTGGCCGTGATGCGGTAGCCCAGCCGGCTGGCCGGAATGAGGCGGCCCTCGTGCTGAAAATCTGCGCAGCGTTCCAGGCAGCCCTTGGCCAGCAGGTCGGCCGGGGTGCGCTCGGTCTCCTTCATGCGGCTCCACAACTCCGGGATGAGCAGGCTTACGTCGTGATCCACCCGGTAGTGCGGGCCCACGTAGCCGGCCGCCGTGATGAAGGCGTGGTCGTCGCAGGCCAGCATGGACACCAGCATGCTGTTCAGGTCGTGGATGGGCAGCAGGGCGTTGAAGGGACCCTTGGTCAGCGCGCCTTCCGAACCCGCCCCCGTGGTGGAGGGGGACTTGCCGGTGATGCTGGCGATGAACTCCATGAAGAGCTCGGGCAGGGGCATGTAATGGATGGGGTTGTAGCAGCACAGCGGACGCACCCCCGCGTCGGGCGGATTATTGCGCCGGCCCGGCAGCACGGCGTTGACCGGCCGCGCCATGGGCTGACCCAGGGGGGCCCGGCGGTACAAGCGCGCCGCCATCTCGGTCAGGTACCAGGCGCGCGGATTCTCCAGGTCGGGCCGGTTTTGCAGGTAGCGCGGGTTCTTGGTCGGCTTGCCGTCCACCAGGCGCGGATGGGCGGGCGAAATCAGCCGGCCCGGGGTGTCGCTGGCCAGGAAGTCGCGGAACAGCTTCTGCACCGGTTCCGTGAACTGGCTGAAGCGGATGGTCTCCTCCATGATTTCCCGCGCCTGTTCGCGGGTCAGCGGCTCGTAGTTGCAGAAGAAATTCCCGTCGCGCGACATGTCCGCTTCCGTTTTGTGGTCGTAGCCCCGCACGATGGCGTCGTCCGGGCGCTGGAAGAAGCGGAACTCGCAATTCTGAACCAGCTTGGCCGAGGGGCGCGGGAAGGCCGGATCCAGGTTCTTCAGGATGCGGGTGGGCACGGTGATGGAGGCCGAAATGTCGTCCTCCGCCGAAAGCTTGAAGCTGGGGATAAAATCCTTGCGCACCCCGAAGATGCGCCACGAACCGTCCTGGGCATATCCGATGCGCACGTAGCGGGTGTTGATCTTGCGGTTGCGGTAGCGCAGTTCATTGCCCGGCTTGCCGTTGACCGTGTCCACGCTGAACCGGCTGCGCCAGTCCTCGCCCCAGTCCGGCTTGTAGTAGCGCTTCACCACGAACACCAGGTCCTTCACGTATTGCGGAATGGTGTTGAGCCACTGGTTGTAGGCGTTGTTGTAGTCGGCGGAGGGGGTGAGCAGTTTGATCACCGAGCCCAGGGTGCGCTTGTCGCTCAGCAGGGGCCGGCTGATATAGTCGGCCGGCTTGGGCACGCGATAGCGGGTCTTGTAATCGCGGTGGATGATGGATTCCACCAGGTCGAAGTCGTGCTTGAAATCCCCGATGAACACCGGCCCGTCAATCATGGCGTCCGCGATGGGCTTGGAGATTTCCGATTTGCCGCCGCCCGACACCGTGCACGGCTTGTGGCACACCGTGCCTTCCGGCACTTCGCCGATCAGCCGCCAGCGGCTGCCCCGGGCCGGCTTCAGCATCTCGATCTTGTAGCCGGAGGGCAGCACATACGTGTGGTCGGGCAGCAGCTTGATGCGATGGGTGCCGTCCGCGTGCGGCCAGGAGACGGCCTGGTGATCCAGATCAATCTGCACCGTTTCCGGCACGTAGATGATGTCCGGATAGGTCCGGTCCACGGCATGGCCTTCGGGCTGGCGCACCATGGCCTCCGGGAACAGGGCGCACATTTCGTCCAGAGTCTGCCCGTTGCTGGGCACCGCGCTGCCCATGAGAAAATCCTCGCCCAGGTCGTAGCGGGGGAACACCACCGCTCCGCCCGCGTGTTCTTCCTCGGCCACCCCGTACAGATTGGCCGCGTAGCTGATCTGGGTCTTCACCTCTTTTTTGCAGTAGCCGAAATAATTGTCGGCAATGACCGTGACCATGACCCCGCGATGGTCGCGCACGGTGACCTTGAAGGCCGATCCGTCGTTGTACCGTTCGTCCTCGTTGGTCCAGCACATGCCGTCGCGTTGCTGGCGCTCCGTGGCCTGGCTCTGGTGGGGCAGGCCGACCTCCTTCTTGGTCAGCCGGGTCAGGTGGGGGGCCAGGATCACGCAGCCCGTGAAGCCGCTCCAGTGATCGGCATCCAGGGCCGCGTTGTGGGCGGGCAGGTAGGGATCGCCTCCGTTGCCGAAGATGGACTCCACGAAATCCAGATTGGCCACCATGCTGCCGGGGGCGAAGAACCGGATTTCCATGTTCTTCTCCGGCATGAAGCCCGGCACCTCCGGGCAAATCACGGGGCGCAGCAGCAGGGACACAAAGGTCTCGGCGGGCTGCTTCATGCTGGCCGTGAAGGGCAGGCGCAGCAGGTCGGCGGGCGGATTCAGGGCATGATGCAGCAGATGAGCCAGGGCCAGGCGCGGCACCGCCTTTTTGTCGTCCGGCACGGGCAGGCCGTCCTCGGCCACATGGAATACGCCCTTGGTGGTGCGCCGGTCGTTCACCGGATTGTGCAGCACGCCATTGACGCAGCGGTAGGAGCGGATGATGTCCGAGGCATATTCCGGCTGGTCCGGGGGCAGGGAGAGGGTGCGGGCCAGGCCGTGCCGGTCCAGTACGAAGGTGCGCCCGGGCAGACGCACCGGTACCGCGGGCGCCACGCCCTCCAGGTAGGCGTGCAGAAAGGATTGGATGCGCTGGTCGGCCGGACACAGGTAATAGGAGAGCAGGCGGGACTGCTCCTGGTAGCTCGAAATCAGCGACTTGGTGAGGGAGATGAAGCGGAAGTCGCCCTCCTCCCCGTAGATGGGCAGGCCCAGGGCCTCCAATTTCAAATTGATGTATTCGATCAGCAGCTTCGGATCTACCGCCGCCTGACCCTGCTCCGCCACACCCAGCTTTTCACGCATATTCATCCCGCACCTCCCACAGCCATAAAATCCCAATATGCCCGCACAACCTCCCGCCTGCAACTGCAACAGGGTTAGGATAGTTTTATCCCGAAGAGGCGTTCCCGCCCGGTGCGCACAGTTTTTCGTGTCTTTCCGGCGCGGGGCGGCTACGTTTCCGCCGCATGAAATCCATTACGCCAGATGCCGTCCTGTGGACGGAGCCCCGCTGGCGCGCCCGTGATCTGGGGGCGCCCCTGCCGCCGTCGCCCCATGCCAATTCGGTGTGCCTTCCCACCTGGCAGGACGTATGCGACTACGAGGAAAAGAAGCCTCGCGTGCTGGACCGCCTGCAGGCCGGCTATCCGCGCTTCGTGATTCCGCCCCGGGTGGCCCAGTTCCTGGAAACCTGTCGACAACGGTTTGCCCGGGCCGGGGAACGCTGCCTGGCCTATCCCAGTCCGCGCGCGGCCCGTCGTTGCGTGCAGGCCATTTCCCGTTGGACCACCGCGGAGGCCCGGGTGGAGCCGTGGGGCGATGGTCGCATCTTTGTGGTGGTGTACCCGGAGACCGCCCACGAAGGAGCCCTCAAATACTGGCGCCACACCGGGGACGGCATTTCCTCCCGCCATGCCGAGGCCGCGTTGCAGTCCCACCCCGGCGAACCGGACGGCCAGGCTGCGCGCGCCGCCGTGCGGTCCCGTATCAGCGCCCTTATGAATGTGCCGGCGGATTGCGTGTGGCTGTTCCCCAGCGGCATGGCCGCCATCTATGCCGCCCATCGCGCGGTGACTGCGCTCCGCCCGGGTGCGCGCAGCGTGCAGTACGGTTTCCCGTATGTGGACACCCTGAAGATCCAGCAGGACCTCGGGCCGGGCGCCATCTTTCTACCCTACGGGAACGAGGCCGAGTTGCCTGCGCTGGCCGACGCCCTCTCGGCGCAACCCGTGTCCGCCATCTTTTGCGAATTTCCTTCCAACCCGCTGCTGGGCAGTCCGCCTTTGCCGGCGGTGTCCGACCTGGCCGCCCGTCACGCCGTGCCGGTGGTGGTGGACGACACCATTTCCACCTACGCCAATGTGAATCCGTTGCCGGCCTGCGATTTGCTGGTGACCAGCCTGACCAAGTTTTTCACCGGGCGGGGCGACGTCATGGCGGGGGCGGTAGTGCTGAATCCGCAGCGTCCGCTGGCCGATAAAATTCGCGCTGCCCTGGTCGCGGAATACGAGGATACCCTGTGGGGCGGGGACGCCCTGGTCATGGACGCCTACTCGGTGGACTTCGTGGAGCGCATGCAGAAGACCAATGCCACCGCGGCCGCCCTGACCACCTGGCTGCGCGAACAGCCGGAGGTGGCGGAGGTCTATTATCCGATGTTCCGTGACCGCGCCCGCTACGACGCGTTCAAGCGCCCGGGCGCGGGCTATAGCGGTCTGTTCTCACTGGTGCTGAAGAATCCCGGGCCAACCAGCGCGCCGTTTTTCGACCGGCTGCGCCTCAGCAAGGGCCCCAACCTCGGCACCACTTTCAGCCTGGCCTGTCCCTTCACCCTGCTCGCCCACTACGGCGAACTCGACTGGGCGGAATCCTGCGGCGTGTCACGTCACCTCATCCGCGTATCGGTTGGCCTGGAAGAGGCCGCCGACCTGCAGGCCCGCTTCGCCGACGCGCTGCGCGGTTGAGGGCCGTTAATACAGGAAATTAGCCCACGGGTTGGCGTTGGTGATGGTTTCCGGCACGGAGGCGGCGATGTATTGCCCGATGGCGTTGTTGGTGGAAATGGCGTAGTCCGCGGAAAGGTTGGCCGAGGCGGAGTTGCGCACGAACAGGTTGCGGATGGCGGTGTTCCCGGCCCGGATGCCGGTATCGTTCTGACCCACGTGATTGCCCTCAATGCGGGAGCGCTCGCCGGTCACCCGGATGCCGTCGTCGCTGTTCATGGTGGCATTGTTGTTTTCCACCAGGCTCAGCGAAAAGACCTGGAATCCGTTGCTGGAGTTCTGGGAGGATGTGCAGTTTCGGACGATGGCGTTGCCGCCCACCAGGAAGCCGTTCTGATGATTGTCGCGCGCGGCACAGGCATCCACCGTGCACCCGTGGGCGAGGCCGAAACCGGAACCGGAGTTGTTGAGCGCGGTACACTGCGACACCACGCTGCCCGAGCCCGCCGTGATTCCGTTATCCCCGTTTTCTTCGGCTGTGCAGCGCTGGACCGTCCAGCCATCCCCCACGGCCAGTCCATGTTCACCGTTGAGGTAGGCCGATACGTTTTCCAATACGCCATTGTTGGCATCGAAGGCGTCCAGGCCCGAACCCACCCAGTTGCGCAACATGCCGTTGCGGACCTGAATGTTATGGGCGGAGGTCAGCACATGGATGCCGGGTGAACCGCTGGCCCGCCCGATGAGGGAGAATCCGTTTAAATCCAGGATCACGTTGTCGGAATTGATCTGCAGTCCGTTGTTGCCATACAGGTTGCCCAGCAGGCGCACGCGGGCCGGCCAATCGATGGCTTCCGGAATGCGGGTCAGGATCAGATCCAGCGTGTTGGTGGCCACAAAATCGTAGTTGTCGGTGTTATCCTGCACAATGTTGCCGGTCACCACGTTGCCGTGCCCGCGTACGGCCAGCCCGACATTTCCGCCTGCCACGTGGTTCTGCTCGATCACGTTGTTGTGATTGGTGGCCAGGATGCCCTGCTGTCCGGAATCCTGGACCGTGCACCCGCGCACCGTACAGTCGCGGCCGATCAACACCCCGCTGGTCCCGCTGCGCATGACCTGGCAGCGCTCCACCGTGCTGGCCGCGCCGGCCTGGATGCCGGCCAGAACATTGTCGACGGTCTGGCACCCGGTCACCGTGCTCTCCGGTCCCACCAGGATGCCGTTGAGGGTGTTGCTGCTCACCACACAGTTTCGGACCACCACGCCCTGGTAGCCGTCGATGCCGTCCCCGCCGTTCTCCATGACCAGGCAGTTTTCCACCACCGCGTTCTGCCCGATGCGCAGGCCGTCGTTACGGTTGGGTCCGATGCGCAAATCCTCGTAGCGGCTGTTGTCCGCCCCGGCGGCATCCACCCCGCCCCCGAAGCCGCGGATCACCCCGTTGCGGATGACGATGTTGCGGCGAATGCCGACCACGCCCACGCCGTTCGCCGAGTTGGTGGATCCGGTCAGGGTGAACCCCATGAGATCAAGGGTGACGTCGTTGGTGGAAATGGAAATGCCGGTATTGCCTACGCCGGCCGTCAGATTGGACTCCACATAATAGGAGCCGGGCCGGGAGATGATGTAGGGCAGGCTGGCGATGGGGGTGCGCGGTTCGATCTGGAGCAGGGTCCGCATGGTGTTGGTGGGACCGGTGGGTGGAACCAACGGACCCTGGGCGCGCAGGTTCGGACCGGAACACGCCATCAGCACTGCGATCAGTGGCCACATCCGTGCGGGCTTCATGGAATGACTCCTTGCTGGATGGCTGATCCTAGCACGCAGGATGTGTGCGCGCCATCCGTTCGTGGCGGATGGCCCGCGGTTGCCGTCACCCGTGCAGGTTTTCCAGGAAACGGTCGGCGGTCCGACGGTGCTCGACCAGCTGGTCGCCCAGCTTGAGGCGCAGTTTGACCATCATGGCCATGCGGGGATTCCGGGCCAGCACGCCCGCCTGCCGGTCCACGAAGCGCCAGTACAGGGCGTCCCAGGTCGCGCACCAGGGGCCGCGCTCGAAGTCACTCATCTTCAAAACATAACTTGATCCGCTGAGGTAGGGCTTGGTGGTCATGCCCCCGCCGTCCGCGAACTGGCTCATGCCGTATATGTTGGGCACCATGACCCAGTCGTAGGCATCCACAAAAAACTCCATGAACCACTGATACACGGCGTCCGGCGCGATCTCGCACAGCAGCATGAAATTGCCCAGGATCATGAGCCGTTCGATGTGATGGGCATAGCCGGTTTGCAGGACCTGGCGGATCACATGATCCACGGGCTCCACCCCGGTGCGGCCGGTGTAGAAGGCGGCCGGCATGGGGTGGGTGAATCCCCAGAAATTTTGCGTGCGCTGGCGGCGTCCCTGCCGGAGGTAAACCAGGCGCACGAATTCACGCCAGCCCATCACCTGGCGGATAAATCCCTCCAGGGCATTGAGCGGGACGCGATCGGATTCGGCCAGCGCGGCGTCCACCACCTGCTGCGGGGACAACAGGCCCAGGTTCAGCAGGGGGGTCAGCACGGAATGGAAGAGCACGGTGCTGCGGGTGCTGATGGCATCCTCGTAATCGCCGAAACCGGACAGACGTTCCCGGACAAAGGTGGCCAGCCACGCGGTCGCGCCTGCATGATCGGTGGGATACATGAAACTTGCGTCGGAGCCGATGGCCGAGCTGAAGTTCGCCCGCACGTAGGCGCGTGCCTCGGCCACCGCGGCATGCTCCGGCGGCGGACGCAGGGGCGGGATGACGAGGTCCCTGGGCAGGCGCTTCCGGTTCTCCGGATCAAAACTCCATTGTCCGCCCACCGGGCCGCCCTCCGCATCGAGCAGGATGCCGAGCCGCTTGCGCTGGGCCACGTAGAACTCGGTGAAAAAGAGCCGCTTTTTGCCCGCCCCAAAATCGCGCAGTACCGGGGCCTCGGTGAGGAAGTGCGGATCCTCCAGCACGGTGGCGGCGATCCCGCGCCGGGCCAGCGCCGCGGCCAGTCGGGTAGCCAGCCAATCGTCGCACGGGTCCACATAGCGTACCGCGCGGAGGCCCTGTTGAATCAGTTGGTCCGCCACCTGGCCGGTTTCGGACAGGGTGCGGGCCTCGAGGTAATGAACGGTCACGCCCTGATCGCGCAGGCGTTGCGCGTAGCGCTGCATGGAGGCGCGGTGGAGCATCAGCTTCTGCCGGTGGAAGGGGTACTGGGTGAAAAACAGCGGCTCCTCCACCAGCACCGCCTGGGCCACGCCGGTCAGGGCCGGATGCTCCGCAAAAAGTTGGTGGGGATAGACGAGGGCGGCGGTCGGGGTGGTTTTCACGCAGGCACAAACTAGCCCGCAGACCCGCATAGTCAAAGGCCGGAAAACGCAGGCGGAGCGGGGAAGGCGTGGTAGATTGGGGGATGAACAAGCTCTTTAACGAGGTGGATCCGTTGATTGCCGGATGGATGGCGCGCCACGGGGTGCGGCTGCTGCGCTGGTCGGTGGGCATCGTCTTTGTCTGGTTCGGCCTGCTGAAAACCGTAGGCATGAGCCCGGCCCAGGAACTGGTGGCTCGCACCGTCTATTGGTTTCCGCCCGAAGTGTTTATTCCCATTCTCGGCTGGTGGGAGGTGCTGATCGGCCTGGGCCTGCTCATCCGCCCGCTGGCCCGGCTGGCCATCGCCCTGTTGTTCCTGCAAATGCCGGGCACCTTTCTGCCCTTGCTGCTGCTGCCCGACGTGTGTTTCACCGCCGTGCCGTACGGGTTAACCATCGAAGGCCAGTACATCATCAAGAATCTGGTCCTTATCAGCGCCGCCATCGTGGTGGGCGGGACGGTGCGGGAGGCCGGGGTCGAGCGCCGGTTGTGAACGCGGCCGGCTGGCGCGGGTCCAACCCCTGACGATCACGAAGGGCCAACCCATGAGACATTTTTCCCGGCGTACCTTTCTAGCCACCATGGCCACCGCCTCCGCAGGCGCCTCGGGGCTGTGCTTCTATGCATGCGGCGTGGAGCCGCACTGGGTTGAATTTGTGGAACACGTGTTGCCCATTCCGGGTCTGCCGGCCGCCTTGACCGGCAAGCTGCTCGTGCAGTTGAGCGATATTCACATCGGGCCTCGTGTGAACGATGACTATGTGCGGGAGGTGTGTGCGCGCGTGCAGGAACGGGGCGCGGACCTCGTGGTCTACACCGGCGATTTCATCTGCCATCACGACGGGATCTATGCCCAGGCCGCCCGCATGTTTCCCGTATTGCCACGAGGTCGCCTGGCCACCGTGGGGGTGCTGGGCAATCATGATTACGGGCCGGGCTGGTCGCGCCCCGATGTCGCGGATCGGGTGGCCGCCATGCTGGCCGATCAGGGCGTGCGCATGTTGCGCAATGAGCGAATCCATGTGGCCGGCCTGGAGGTGCTGGGCGTGGATGATCTGTGGGCGCGGCGCAGTCGGATTGCCGACACCCTGGCGCAGGGGCAACCCCGGTCGCCCGGCCTGGTGTTGTGTCACAATCCGGATGCCGTGGATGGATCGGGGTGGGGCGATTACGCGGGGTGGATTTTGTCCGGTCACACCCACGGCGGACAGTGCCGCCCGCCTTTTCTGCCCCCGCCCCTGCTGCCGGTGAAGAACCAGCGTTACACGGCCGGGGTGTTTGAGTTGGATGCGCGGCGCACCCTGTACATCAACCGCGGCGTCGGCCATTTGCTGCAGGCGCGTTTTAATGTGCGCCCCGAGGTCACGGTCTTCACCCTGCGTCCGGGGTGATGGAGGGTCGATCATACGCCAAGTCGTTACCGATGGTTTCGCCGGCCTGGCGTCGACGGCGCAGTTTTTCCGCCTCCGCGGAGCGGTCGCGGGTGGCAAGGACATGGCCCTGGTCGAGGGTCAGGTCGAGCACCTCGCGGAAGGCCAGGGGGTGGGGGCGCAGATCATTCAATTCGGGGATCACTTCGCGGGCCAGGCGCAGGATGCCGGTGTAGGGGATGATGAGTTCGAGGCCGTGGTAGGTACCCTGGGCGGGCAGGCCCTGAGCCTTCACTCCATTGAGGGCGTGGTAGATGCCGCCGACCGCGCGCAGGGTGAAGTCGCGCAGCACCAGGGTGTCGGACACGAAGGCGTAGAGCGCGTAGTAGCCGCGATAGCAGGCCGTGCTCAGCATCTCCGCCTTCATGGCGAAGTATTCGGGGGTGGCCAGCGGGCTGCCGGTGCCGCCGATCAGGAAATAGGTGGCGCCGTGGAATTCAACGCCATCGGTCCGTTGCATGGTCATGACGGAGTATGCGCAGGGTTGCCGGGCCATGCCAAGTTCCCCCGCCTCCCAAAGTTCCAACCCTTGGAAAAAGAGCAGGTTACGACTTCCAACCCTTGGAAATTCCAAGCATTAAGAAAAGGTGTAGGGGAAATCCCACGCAATGCCATAGTGGTTTCCCTGATAATCCGCTGGACGGGAAATGGGCGGAAACCCTACGGTATGGGCCATCATCTGGGGGGATATCTGTTATGCGTGAACCGCCGAGCGTAGTGCGTTTCCTTGCGCGTTTCCTGTTGTCCGTCGTATTTGCCACCACCGCCACCCCGGGGTGGGCGGCGGTACGCGATGTCACGCCGGAAGAGGCGGCGCAGATTGAGGGGTATGAGGGTGAGACTCAGCCCCGCGGGCGCGCCACCCTGGGCGGGCGGGTGGGTGAGAACCTGAGCGAGGGCTATCTGGATGTATTGCAACCGCTGGCGGGCGGGGAGCGTGGGTTGCTGTTTTTTAATCCCAAGCTGAGCGGCAGCGACAACGACGAGGAGGAGTACAGCCTGGGCCTGGGTTTCCGCATGCTGTGTCCGGCGGTGGACGCCATCGCGGGCGCGAATCTTTTCTACGATTCGCGGGACAGCCGGAACGGCAACACGTTTGACCAGGTGGGGGCGGGCGTGGAGGTGCTGACCACGTGGGTGGACGCGCGGGCCAACTACTACTGGCCGGATGACAAGCAGGAGCTGATTGACCGCGAGAGCGACACCGAGGTGGATCGCGACACAGATTATTTCCTGAGCGACATTTATGCCGAAGGGCATCAGTTGCTCCAGTTGGAACGCATCAAGACCACGACCACCACCACCACCCGCTACTTCGAGCGTTTTGAGGCCGCGATGGAAGGGTACGACGCCGAGTTGGGCGCCAAGCTGCCGTTCCTGCCGCCCTGGATGGAAACGCGTGTTTTTGCCGGCTACTACAATTTCGAGGGTGACTTCACGAAAGACGTGGACGGCTTCCGGGGCCGGCTGGAAATCCGCGCCATGCCCGCGCTCACGCTGGACGCGGAGTTTTACGACAACGACGACCTGACCGGCAGCGATTACTTTTTCGGCGCGCGCGTCAACCTGCCCTTTGACGTGGTCAACCTGGCCCATGGCCGGAATCCCTTTGCTGGCACCCGCGAAACGCTCGCGGCGCGCCAGCAGGCCTTCCGCGAACGCCTGAGCGAGATGGTGATCCGCGATCCGCACGTCCGGTTGCACGAGTCGGGCTTCATCGAGAACGAGGACCTGAAGGATGTGGACGTGGACGTGGAGGTGGACGAGGACGAGAAGGTGATTCTGGATGACATCAATTTCGTCAGCAACGGCAACAACAGCGGGTTCGAGAACGGCACGGACGAGCATCCCTACAACACGGTCCAGGAGGGCGTGGACAATGTGTTCGGCGAGAAGAACGTCTATGTGTACCAGGGGGTGGGTTCCTATCGCGAAAACGTGCGCATCGAAACCGACGGCGTGAGGCTGTTGGGCGAGGGGTGTGCGATCACGGGGCTGGGCGGGGAGAAGTTTGGCGGCGGCAAGTTCCCGGTGCTGGATGGAAATGTCGCCGGAGTGAACGGACCGGTGATCCGGGTCTCCAGTGCGGATGTGCTTATCCGGGGTCTCGAACTTACGCACAGCGCCGGTGGTTTCAATGCGGGCGCTTCGGATGCGCTGGGACTCGGACAGCCCATTGATGAAGTTGGTATTCTGGGCGAAAACGCGGACAACCTGACCATTCAGTGCAACCGGATCCACAACAGTTCATACGGTGTGCTGGGGTTGTACGATCCCACCGAGCCGGGAGCGACACAGGACTACACGATCCAGGTTCTGGAGAACCAGATCTACGATTCTGCCCAAGGGGTTGCCCTGTATGCCCTGGGTTCGGGCAGCGGGCGGCTCGACGCGCTGCTGGAAGACAATGTGTTGGAAGACATCTCCAGCATCGAGATATTCGGCATTGCCCAAAACCTGGCCGACGCGCGGTTGACCATCCGCGGCAACAAGCTGAACGATCCGGGCGCCTCCATGCAACTGGTGCTTGCGAACATCACCAACAATGCGGGGCTTAACATCTCCGGAAATACGTTCCGGGAAGGCGGGGTCATCTTCCCGGTTGCCAGCGGCATCAGCAACGATCTGGATGTTGCGATTTCCGGCAACACACTTTTGGAGGGACCCGCCCCGTCCGTGTTCCAGCTTGTTGCAGGGCCGGTGGGCGGCGATCTCACGCTCACGATGGATGACAATTACATCCGGAATGGACTGATGCTAGCCTTGCCGGGCACGGTGGCGGGCGATGCGTTGATCAGTATCAGCGGGAACACGCTGCTGGACGCCGCTGGCGGGGCGATCACCCTGGTGGGTGGTCAGGTGGGCGGAAATACCACCCTGTTGCTGGACAGCAATCGCATTGTGGATCCCCAGGGCGCGGGCATCACGGCGGTGGCCTCCAGCCTGGGCGGCGATTTCCTGGCCAGCATCAGCGGCAATGAGATCTCGGGCGCGCAGGGCGCGGGCGTCACGCTGGTGTCGGGCGGTGTGGTGAATGACGTGAACCTGAGCCTGAACAACAACCGGATTTCGAACAATCAGGGAACCGGGCTGTTTGTCAGCACGGGGTCCGCGACCGGGGATGTGGTGATGGTTGCATCCGATAATCAAATCAACCAGAACGCAGGCGGCGGCCTGTTCCTCAATCTGGGCCCCGTGGCTGGTGATGCCAGCCTGGCGGTACTGGACAGCGAATTCAACGGCAATAGCGGGGCGGGCCTGACCCTTATTGCGCCATCCGTTCAGGGCACCCTGGACGTGCTGGTTGATCCCACCTCAGCCAACAACAATACCGGTGGCGGCATGAGCCTGGTCCTGACCAGCACGGACGACCTGTCTCTGTCCCTGGAGGACGTGACGGCTAACGATAACACGGGCCCGGGGATTACGGTGATCGCCAACAGTATCAGCGGTTCCGTTCAGGCTGCCTTTTTGGATGTGGAGGCCAACCGGAACAGCGGCGGTGGCGTAACAGCCGTTTTGACGGCCAACGACACCCTGTTCGTCGGACGCCAGACGCCCGCCCTGGAGGGCAATCAACTGGTGGCGAACGGAAACGCGGGCCAGGGGTTCCTGTTGATCGGCACGTCCACGAGCGGCCAGGTCGTCAGCCTGACCCAGCGCATGGAAACCAGCGGTAACAACGGGGGTGGCTCGTCGCGTATTTTGACCGCGCCGGACCAGATTGTGGTCAGCGATGCGGAGGTGGTGGCCAACGACAATGTCGGTTTGGGCATGAATCTGCTCGCGACCAGCACCAACGATGAAGTGATGCTTCAAGTGGGGCGTCTGGAAGCCAGCCGGAATACCGGAGGAGGCGCCAGCCTGACTCTGTCCGGGCTTCAATCGGCCGCGGCCTTCATGGGCGTGGAGACACCATTTCTGTATATTGCCCAACCTGCCAACCCGGGGCTTCAGCTCAACGGTAATACTGGCGGCGGCTTGACAGCTTTTCTTAACTCGCAACAGGGCGGGGCCCGCATGGGGCTGGGCGAGACCGAGGCGAACAACAACACCGGCAACGGTTTGAGTCTGAATTTAATAGCGAAAGATCAGGCCTTCCTGATCATGGGCGTGAGCGGCCTTAGCTTGAGCGGCCAGTTCGCGCGCGTGCAGGCCAACAACAATAATGGCAACGGAATTTCCGCCAACCTGAGTTCCGAATCGGATGAAGCGTTGCTGTTTATGTTGGACGGTCAGGCCAACGACAACTTCATTTCGGGCATGAACGCCACCATGACGGCCGGAGACGACGTGATCATGGGGGTGGGTTTGGTTCCCTTCTCGCTCGATTCGGTGGGTTCGTTTGAGGCGTCACGCAACAAGAACGGCCATGGCTTGGATGTGGTCGGGGTTTCCACGGGCGGATCGGTTCAACTTCTGCTGGCCAACACCACCGCCATCAGCAATGCCCTGAACGGCATCAATGCCAATCTGAGCGGTTTGGATGGCGCGTCCGCCGTTTTCGGCAGCTATCTAGGCCCCATTCGTTCGCCCGTTACAGTCCGTGGTAATGGCCAGGATGGTGTCCACCTGCTGGCCACGGCGCCCAAAGGTGAGATTACGTTAATCGCTGGGGATGTGAACGCCAGCGGCAACACGGGTGATGGTTTTGACGCTACGCTGTCCGCCCGCGAGGAGGTCCGACTCATCATGGGGCTGGGTTCAGATGGCGGCACCAACATCGTTTTGCGTCCGGTGCTGGCCAATCGTAACGGCGGCTCGGGTTTCCTGCTGAACGCCACCTCGGTCACCAACGAGCTTGCCTTGCTGATGGTGGATTTTGTGGCCAACAGCAACAGTGCGGTGGGCTTGCAGGCGAACCTCACCGCCTACAGCAATGTGTTCGTCAATCTGGGCGGGCTTAACGGCGAGTTTATACCCGTTACGGTGGCCGGCCACGGGCAGGTCATCGGCAATGGTCAGGGCGGCATCACGCTGGACGCGGTCAGCACGGAGGGCTCAATCTCCTCCCGGTTTGCCAATGTGACGGCGAATAATAATACGGTGGCCGGTCCGGCGGCGGTGGATATCAGCCTGACGGCGTCGCAGAATGTCTGGGCCACGATGCACGACAGCGTCATCAACAACAACAACGGAGTAGCCGGACTTGATCTGCGTTACGAAGCCGGTGGCGATGCTAGCATTGAACTGGACAACGTGCAGATCAACAACAACACCGGGGCGAACTTCGTGCGCTCGTTGAATCCATCCGGCAACGCCTTGGTGACGGTGCGCAATGTCACGGCGACCAACAACAGCAGTTCCCTGGGTCTGTTCGCCGGCGCCGTGGCCAATCAGTCGGCCACCGTGGTGGTGGAGAATGTGGTGGCGAACGACAACTTCCAGGGCGTCGATCTGTACGCCCGCGCTTCCGCCGGGGCGGCTTTGGTGAGCATCAGCAACTTGGTGGCCAACAACAACACGTCCACAGGCGTGGAGGGCGACGCCCTGGCCTTTGGTGGTAATGCGCAGATACGGGTGCGGGATGTGACGGCGAACAACAACGGGACCTATGGCGTGGAATTGCTGGCGGTTAATAGCGGGGCCACCGAAGCCCGCGTTCTTGTTTCGGACGACTTGACCGTAAACAATAACAAAACAGGCGCGCTATTTGCCGCCAGGAGCGACGGCACTGCGGTGGTGTTGTTCAACGCTGTCAACAACGTGTCTGCAAGCAACAATGCCAACCATGGCATCGTCGGGGCGGCGGAGGGCGACTTTGGCTCGGTCAGCCTGAGCGCCGGCCCCTTCCCCGCGGTGAACAACAATGGCCAGTATGGCCTGGTCGCCCTGGCGGTAGGCACCAACGGGAACTTCGTCTCCGCCTCCAATCCCAGTGGTACGGGCAATGGCTCAGGCAATACCTTTACCGATTCCTCCACCACGGGGCCCTGGGAAGCCCTGCTGCCGTAAGGGGTTTGGTCGCGAGCCTTGGTCGGGGATTCCCTGATGTTTAAATCGGGGACCCCGGCCATGGTTTCCGTTGTCATTCGGTCTTGCGCGGCTATATTGCTCGCGAACTTTTTCCCGGGAGTTGCCCCATGAGCAAGACGCGTATCGAGAAGGATTCGTTTGGCGAGTTGGAAATTCCGGCCGAGGCGTACTACGGCGTGCATACCGTGCGGTCCGTGCGCAATTTCGGCGCGGCGGGTGAGCCGGTCCCTTTGGAGATGATCTACGGCATGGCCAAGATGAAGCTGGCCTGCGCCAAGGCCAACCATCACCTCGGCCTGCTGGACGACAAGAAGACGAACGCCATCGTCGCCGCCTGCGAACGTGTGCTGAAGGGCGAGTTCGACGACCAGTTCCCCATCGATTGCTTCCACGCCGGCTCCGGCACGTCGTCCAACATGAACGTCAACGAGGTCATCGCCAACATCGCCAACGAAATTCTCGGTGGCAAACGCGGCGATCGCGGGCTGGTCCATCCCAACGACGACGTCAACAAGGGCCAGTCCACCAACAATATTTTCCCCTCCGCCATCCGGGTGGCCAACGTGGATCTGGCCAAGGGCACTCTGAAGGCCCTGCACCAGCTCATCGCAGCCCTGGAGGCCAAGGCGGTCGAGTTCAGTGACGTGATCAAGAGCGGGCGCACCCATTTGCAGGACGCGGTGCCGGTGACCCTGGGCCAGGAATTCGCCGCCTGGGCCCATGCCTTAAAGAAGGCGGTGGGGCGCATCGAGCGCGCGCGCGAGCAAATCCTGGAAGTGGGCGAGGGCGGCAACGCCATCGGCACGGGAGTCAACACCAAGAAGGAATTCCGGCCCCTGATCGCGAAGTACCTGGCCGAGTTCACGGGCGACGCCTACCGGCCGGCCGGGAATGGCATCGAGATCACCCAGTTTTTGACTGACAAGGCGGAGATGTCGAGCGCGCTGCGCCTGGCCGCCATGGACATCGGCAAGATCTGCAACGACCTGCGCCTGATGTGCAGCGGGCCGAACACGGGGTTCGCGGAAATCGTGCTGCCGCCCGTGGAGCCGGGCTCCTCCATCATGCCGGGCAAGATCAATCCCAGCATCGCGGAGGCCACCAACATGGCCATGATTCAGATCATCGGCAACGACGCCGCGGTACAGGCGGCCTGTGCGGCGGGCCAGCTGGAGCTGAACACCCATATGCCGGTGACCGGGCTGAACCTGGTCAAGTCGCAGCGCATCCTGGCCCGGGCCGCCATCGGGCTGGCCGAAAAGTGCATCGCCGGCATCAAGGCCAATCGCGAGCGTTGCTACACCTACTTTGAGACCAGCGGCGGCCTGGCCACCATCTTGAATCCCAAGCTGGGCTACGACAAAGTATCCGCCCTGGTGAAGGAATCGCTGGCCACCAAGAAGACGGCCCGTCAGATTGTGGTGGAAAAAGGCCTGCTGACCGGCGAGGAATTCGATGAGCTCGTCAAGGGCAGCACGGGGCCGAATTTGTAAGCAACGGAATAGGTGACAGATGAAAACTGATTGTGCAGCCATGAATTCTTCGGTCGGGAAAAAGGTCCTGATGGCCTTGTCGGGCATCGCCCTGATGCTGTTCCTGATCGTACACCTGGGTGGAAATCTGACCCTGTTTGCGTGCGACGGAGGGCAGTTGTTCAATACCTATGCTCATCATCTGGAAAGCCTGGGCCCGCTGCTGTACGTGGCCGAGGCCGGGCTGCTGGCCATCTTCCTGCTGCACGTGTTCACCGCCTTCGGGGTGGTGGCGGACAAGCGGAGCGCCCGCCCGGTGGGTTATGCGGTGACGGCCAGCAAGGGCGGCAACAGCAAGCTGACCGCGGCCTCCAAGTCCATGATCTACACCGGCATCATCCTGCTTCTGTTCATTCCGCTGCACGTGTGGATGTTCAAGTTCAACGCCGGGAAGGGTTTCACCTTCATGGATGTGCACGGCAAGGAAATGAAGGATCTTTACCTGGTGGTGCTGTATGCGTTCAAGGACCCGGCCAAGGCGTGGGCCTATGCCATCGTGATGTTCCTGCTCGGCTTTCACCTGCGCCACGGGTTCTGGAGTTCGCTGCAATCGCTGGGCGCCATGAGCCCCAAGTTGTCGCCGCTGGTCTACTGCGCCGGGCTGGTGTTTGCGGTGTTGATGGCGTCGGGTTTCCTGGCCCTTCCGCTCTACCTGCTTTATTTCGGTCCGAATCCTGAAACGTTGCGCGCGGTCGCAGAAGCGGCGGCGCAGACGGGAGGTGCCCTGTGATCAAAGTTGCTGAAGAATCCATCCTGAACGCCCAGATTCCGGACGGGCCCATCGAGTCCAAGTGGTCCACCCACAAGGCCAACATCAAGCTGGTCAGCCCGGCCAACAAGCGCAAGTACACGGTCATCGTGGTGGGCACCGGCCTGGCCGGCGGGGCGGCCGCGGCCTCCCTGGGCGAGTTGGGCTACAACGTGCTGAATTTCTGCATCCAGGATACGCCCCGGCGCGCCCACAGCGTGGCCGCCCAGGGCGGCATCAACGCGGCCAAGAATTACCAGAACGACGGCGACAGCGTATGGCGGCTGTTCTACGACACGGTAAAGGGCGGCGATTTCCGGGCCCGCGAGGCCAATGTGTACCGTCTGGCCGAACTGAGTCAGAACATCATCGACCAGTGCGTGGCCCAGGGCGTGCCTTTCGCCCGCGAGTACGGCGGCACCCTGGCCAACCGCTCCTTCGGCGGAGCCCAGGTCTCGCGCACCTTCTACGCGCGCGGCCAGACCGGTCAGCAACTGCTGCTGGGGGCCTACAGCTCGCTTATGCGGCAGGTGGATGCGGGCACGGTGAAGATGTTTCCGCGCCGCGAGATGCTGGACGTGGTGCTGGTGGACGGCCAGGCCCGCGGCATTGTGTGCCGCAACCTGGTCAACGGGGCGGTGGAAAGCTATGCCGCGGACGCGGTGGTGGTGGCCACGGGCGGCTACTCCACGGTGTTCTTCTTGTCCACCAACGCAGTGAATTGCAACGCCACCGCCATCTGGCGCTGCCATCGCAAAGGCGCGCTGTTCGCCAACCCGTGCTTCACCCAGATTCACCCGACCTGCATCCCGCTGGCCGGCGAGTCGCAGTCCAAGCTCACCTTGATGAGCGAGTCCCTGCGCAACGACGGCCGGGTGTGGGTGCCCAAAACCAAGGGCGACCAGCGCCCGCCCGCCCAGATTCCGGAAGGCGAGCGCGACTACTATCTGGAGCGCATCTACCCTGCCTTCGGCAACCTGGTCCCGCGCGACATCGCGTCCCGCGCGGCCAAACGCATGTGCGACGACGGTTCGGGGGTGGGCCCCACCGGCTACTCGGTGTACTTGGATTTTGCCGACGCGGTGAAGCGCCTGGGCGAATCCACGGTGCGCGACCGCTACGGCAATCTGTTCGCCATGTACGAGGAAATCACGGGCGAGGATCCCTATCATACGCCGATGCGCATCTATCCCGCGCCGCACTACACCATGGGCGGGCTGTGGGTGGACTATAACCTGCAGAGCACCATTCCCGGCCTGCACGTGCTGGGCGAGGCCAACTTCTCCGACCACGGGGCCAACCGTCTGGGGGCGAGTGCCCTCATGCAGGGTTTGGCCGACGGCTACTTCGTGATCCCGTACACCCTGGGCCACTACCTGGCTTCCAGCAACGTGCTGAAGAACAAGGTCACCAAGGACCACCCCGCCTTCAAGGCGTCGGAGGCGGCGGTGGCCGAGCAGACCAAGTTGTTGGTGGGTCTGAAGGGCAAGCGCACGGTGCGCGAGTTCCACTGGCAACTCGGCCGCGTGCTGTGGGACGCCGTGGGCATGGGGCGCAACGCCAAGGGGCTGACCAAAGCCATCGGCGACATCCGCACCCTGCGCGCCGACTTCTGGAAGGACGTCAACGTGGGCGGCTTCGGCAACGACTTCAACAAGAACCTGGAGTTTGCGGGCCGGGTGGCCGATTTTCTCGAACTGGGCGAGCTCATGGCGCTGGACGCCCTGAACCGCAACGAATCGTGCGGCGGCCATTTCCGCGAGGAGTACCAGACCCCGGAAGGCGAAGCCCTGCGTGACGACAAGAATTTCTGCTATGCCGCGGCCTGGCAGTACACCGGGGCCGACCAGGAACCGGTGCTGCACAAGGAAGACCTGGAGTTCGACTACGTGCACCTGGCCCAGCGCAGCTACAAATAATTACGACGGGAAACCAACTATGAAACTGAATCTCAAAGTTTGGCGGCAGGCGGGCGCGAATCAAGGCGGTGGATTCCAGACCTACACGGTGGACGGACTATTGCCCGAGATGTCCATTCTGGAAGCCCTCGACATGCTGAACGAGCAACTGACCAAGCAGGGTCAGGACGCGGTGGCTTTCGACAGCGACTGCCGCGAAGGCATTTGTGGCACGTGCGGGCTGGTCATCAACGGCATGGCCCACGGGGCCAAGCGTTCCTGCACCACCTGCGAGCTGCGCCTGCGCACCTACAAGGATGGCGCCACCATCACCATCGAGCCTTTCCGCGCCAAGGGTTTTCCGATCATCAAGGACCTGGTGGTGGACCGCAGCGCGTTTGACCGCATCATCGCCGCTGGCGGGTATGTGTCGGTGAACGCGGGTTCCGCGCCGGATGCCAACAGCCTGCCCATCGGCAAGGACGTGGCGGAGAAGGCCATGGACGCCGCGGCCTGCATCGGGTGCGGGGCCTGCGTGGCCGCCTGCCCGAATGCGTCGGCCTCGCTGTTCACCAGCGCCAAGATCACCCAGTTCGCCCTGTTGCCGCAGGGCCAGGCGGAGCGGCATCGCCGCGCCCTGCGCATGGTGCAGCAGATGGACGCGGAAGGATTCGGCAACTGCTCCAACCACGCGGAGTGCGAGGCGGCCTGTCCGAAGTCGATTTCCGTCAATGTCATCGCCCACATGCGGCGTGATTATCTGACCGCGGCCCGGGTGTACGAAGAGCGCGCGGGTGGCGGCGGCGCGGGCTGAGTTGAGGGAAAAGAAAAGCCCCGGCGTTCCCGCCGGGGCTTGGTTGATCATGCGAGATGATCAATTGATCAATAGTAGTAGCGGATGGCGAATTGCAGGCGGATATCCAGGTCTTCCAGGTCATCCTCGTCGGCATAAATCTCTTCGCTGGCCCATTCCCCGACCAGGGCACCGGAGACGGCTACGTTGGGCGCGATGAAATATTTCGCGCCGCCTTGCAGGCCCAGTACCACGGCGGTGTCGCTGGACTTGTAGCCGCGGATATCGTTGTGAGACAGGCCGAGTGAACCCTCCACGAAGGGCAGCCAGTCTTCGCTGCCCGTTTCGAAGTTGTATTCGGCGAACACCCCCGCGTTGTAGCTGGTCAGGTTGTCGTCATCCCGCAGGGCAACCCGGCCGCCTGCCTGGAGGTTGTCGGCGAAGAAATAGCCGTAGGAGAAGGCCAGATCAATCAGCGTGCCAGCGGAGGTGGTCGGGTCAATGTTGCCTTCCAGTCGTGTTTCCATGGTGCCGGTGGCCAGGGTTACGGCGTGGACGGAGCCAGCGGTCAGGCCGGCGAGGATCAGGGCAAGCAGCTGTTTCTTCATGAATCGAGGTCTCCCGTGGTTCAAACTCACATCTTCGCCAAACGCGGGCTGGCGTCAAGTCGGGGTTAATCGGGGCGAAGGTTCGTGCAGATCCCGTTCCAACCGGGCGGCCAGTTCGCGGGCCAGGGGGCCGGGCCGGCCGTCGCCCACCGGATGACCCTCAAATTCCACCACCGAAGTCACATCGGGGGTGGTGCCGAAAATAAACAACTCGCGGGCCCGGCTGAGGTCCACGCGCGATATGGCGCCTGCGCCCACGCTGCGCAGTACGCCGTCCTCCACCAGGGGTCGGGCCAGCTCCAGCACGCGGTGCATGGTGGTGCCGGCCAGGATGCGCTCCGGCTTGGGCACGCGCAGGTCGCCCTCCGCGGTCAGGATGCCGGCGTTTTCCGTGGCCCCTTCGGCCAGGGCGCCCTGTTCATCCAGGGCCACCGTGAAATCCACCCCCAGATCCACCGCCTCTTTTTTCATCAGGGCGTTGGGCAGATAGTTGCAGGCTTTGATGGTAGCGAAAAAGGACGGTTTGACGGGGATGCGGCTGATAGCCACCCGCGCCCCCTCCGGATGCAGCGCCATGAAGGACGGTTTCAACTCGTGGGCCAGGATATAGAGGCCGGGGTGGGGGCAATCGTAGGGGTTCACGCCCAGGCTGCCCGGCCCGCGGGAAAGCAGGATGCGGATCAGGCAGTCGGGGTGTTTGCCCGCCCGCACGGTTTGCCGGGTGATGTCCACCAGGGCATGGCGCGTCCACGGGCAGGCCAGGCCGATGGCGGTGGCGGAGGCGCGCAGGCGGTCCAGATGTTCGAGCAGCAGGTAGAGGCTGCCGTTCACGCACTTGATGGTTTCAAACACGCCATCGCCGCGGTGCACCAGATGATCATCCACCGGCACCTGCATGAGCAGGGGTTCGATGACGATGCCGCCCAGCAGGCTGGAAAACATGGCGTAGTAGCCGGCCTGGTGGGGCGCCCGCGCGCGCTGCATCCAGTCCGGCAGTTCAGGACTCGGGAAAACGGGAAGCGATGACATGGGATCTCGTTGGTTGTGGGGCAGGTATGCCGCATGCCGGGGCGGGAATCAATGCCGGATCGGGATTGCCTCCGGGCCGTAAATCGGCGATTCGTGGGGCATGAGTCCAACCGTCGCCCATGTGGCCCCGTTCGCAGCCTGGCTCGCCCTGATGCATTTCCTGGATGTGCCCCAGCTTCCGCCCGCCTGGGCCTACGCCGTTCGCTCCGTGCTGTGCCTGATCATCTTCCTGGTGTGCCGGCCGTGGCGCTGGTATGCGCGACCCAACTTCCGGGCCTGGCCGCTGGCCGTCGGGGTGGGCGTTTTTGTGCTGGTGGCGTGGGTGATCTGGGAGAGTCCGTGGATGGACGCCTTCCCCGCCGTGCGCGATCTTTATGTGCGGTGGGGCGTGCTGCCGTTGGGCGAACTGCGGGAGCCCATGCTCAAAACCCCCTATGCGCCGGAGGTGTGCGGCTGGCCGCTGGCCGTGGTGCGCGTGCTTGGCTCGGGGCTGGTCATCGGCATGATCGAGGAATTTTTCTGGCGCGGGTTTTTGTATCGCTGGCTCATGGGCCTCGACTTCACCCAGGTGCCGTCCGGAAAATTTGCCTGGATGCCCTTCCTGGTCACGGCCGGCGTGTTTGCCCTCGAGCATCAGGAATGGCTGGCCGGCCTGATCGCCGGTCTGGCCTACGGCTGGCTCTACGTGAAGACGCGCGACCTGTGGAGCGCGGTGCTGGCCCACGTGCTGACCAATCTGCTGCTGGGGATCTACGTGCTGAAATTCGGGCAGTACATCTATTGGTGAGCGAGAAGGAATCGCGTGATGGAAGAAGATGATTTGGAACTCAGGAAATCAGGAAGTGAGGAGCAAGCCCGTGGCGTGTTGAGCGATGGGGGCTTAACTTCGGAAATCATTCATGCGGCCATAACGGTACATCGCGCACTGGGACCTGGTTTTGTGGAGTCATTTTACGAAGAGGCGCTGTGCCTTGAACTTCAGGCGCGGAATATTCCCTTTGAAAGGCAAAAAAGTATTTCCGTCGTGTATCGCGGAAAAGTGATTGGTGAGCACAGATTGGATCTGCTGGTGGACGCCCGGGTGGTCGTGGAACTTAAGGCCGTCAAGGAGTTGGAGCCCATCCACTTTTCCATCGTTCGATCCTATATGAAGGCCATTCCGGTGGTGACCGGCCTGTTGATGAATTTTGCCGCCATGCCCTTGACCATCAAGCGGGTGGGGCGTGAACCATCGGCTTATCCCTGATTTCCTGAGTTCCAAATTTCTTATTCGACCTTGCCCATGAAAAAACTTCACCTCCAGACCGCCAGCCGTTCCCAGTTTCTCGACATCACGGAGCTGGTGCAACACGCGGCGCGCGAGTTGCGCGTGAGCGCGGGCTCCCTGACCGTGTTCGTGCCGCACACCACGGCCGGGGTCACCATCAATGAGCATGCCGACCCCGAGGTGGCGGGCGATGTAATGCGCGCCCTGGACCGCATGGTGCCGTGGACCCACCCGGACTATCGCCACGATGAGGGCAATACCGCCGCCCACGTGAAAGCGATTCTGACCGGGTCCTCGGTGCGGGTTCCGGTGGAGGGCGGCCGGTTGCAGCTCGGCACCTGGCAGGGCATCTTCTTCTGTGAATTTGACGGGCCGCGTTCGCGTGAGGTTTGGATTTCATCGCCATGAGTCCCTTCCGCTTGCTGCGGGGGGGATGGGTCGTTACCATGCGCGCCTTACGGATTGCACTGCCATGAACCGCCTCACCATCTTGGGACTGCTGCTGACCGGCTTTTTGCTGGTCGGCGTGAGCAGTTGCAGCAAGCCGCCCGGCCAGGCGGAATACGACCGGGGTCTCTACGAATTGAAGCGGGGCAATGCGGTGCGGGCCAAGGCCCTGCTGGAAAAATCCATCACCCGCCGCCCCGGCGCGGAGGAAAATGCCCTGGCCTACAATTACCTCGGCGTGGCTGCCGGCAAGCTCGGTCAGTTCCAGTCTGCCCAGGAAGCATTTGAAGACAGCCGTCGCCTGGGGCCCGCTTTGGCCGAACCGGTGCTCAACCTGGGCCTGCTGTCTGTTTCCTCCGGCGATCAGTTGCGCGCCCTGAAATGGTTTGAAGAGGCGGCCCGGCTGGACGAAAAAGATACCCGCGCCCTGGAGCACATGGCCGAACTCTACCGTGCGCGCCAGCAGTGGCCGGAGGCCCGGCGCATGTTGTATGCCGCCTTGAACCGCGCCCCCGACACCCCGCGCCTACTCACCGCCCTGGCCAACGTGGATCTGGAAGCCAAGGGGGATCAGGCGGCCATGGAAACTCTGCTGCGCGCCTTGGAGCACAACGCGCGCTATGCCCCGGCCCTGTTCAATCTGGCCTATATCTACGACGCCCGGCTGAACGACCCCGTGCACGCGCGCTCCTACTACCGCCGTTTTCTCGGTATATCCGGTTCCGGCCCCCAGGCCGATTTCGCACGCCGCGCCCTCAAACGTATCGAATCCACCGTGCCCCCGCGCCCGCCGCCCGATCTGGATGCGCCCCCCGCGCCGCCGTCAGAACCGCCGCCCGCAGTGGTGTCGGCGGTTCCCCTGGCGGCGGTCACCAGCGCGCCGGTCGCGGTGAGCGCCATCGTACCGCCCGCTCCGGCGGAAGATTCCGTGCAGGGTACGGTGCGACGGGCCGCCCAACTGGTGGAGCGCGGCGAGACCCCGACCGCCCTGTCCCTGTTGCTGGAGGCCGCCGAGAAGGCGCGCCGGGAAAACCGGACGGCCGATCAACTGAAGTTGGTTCAGGATGCCGCGCGGCTTTGTTTTGACGAACCCCGCGCCCACTATGAACTGGGCCGGTTGCTTATGGCCCGGAACGACGCGGATGACGCCCTGCAGTCCTTTAAAAAGGCCACCACCCTGGATCGGAATTTTGCGCCCGCCCATCTGGCCCTGGCCCGTGCGGCCCGGCAGACCGGCGAATACGATGCCGCCGTGGTGGGGTATCAGGCGGCCATCAAAGCCGATGCGCGCGACCCGGAGCCGGTGTGGGAACTGGCGCAACTGCTCGATAACCAGCTCAAGAATACCGAGCGCGCGCTGGAAACCTATCGCGACTTCGAGCGCTTGTTCCCGCGCGATCCCCGCGTGCTGCAGGCGGCTGATCGCGCGAAAAGTCTGGCCGCCCAACGTCCGGCGGTCGCGCCCGTAACCACTGTTTCCCCGCCTCCCGTCACCCCGCGCCCTGACGCGGTGGCGCCGCCCGTGGTGGTGAATACCTCGCGGGCCACCGTGATCACCTTCCCGACCACGCCGGAACGGCCGGCCAGGCCGACCCGCCAGATCAGCTACCAGCCGCCGGTCACCCCCAACCCGCGCGCCGCCCTGCTGGCCTTCAATCAAGGCGCCCAGTTTCAGCAGCAGGGGAAGTGGGACAGCGCCATTTATTACTACCTGCGTTCGTTGGAAAACGACGACCGCCTCGGCACCACCTTCTACAACCTGGGCAGCGCCTATGCCGCGCGCGGGGAAACCGAACTGGCCCGCGATGCCTACCTGCGCGCGCTGCAACTGCAACCCGATCTGGTCAGCGCCCGCTACAACCTCGCCCTGCTTTATCTGCAAGCCAGTGAATGGTCCTCCGCCGAATCCCTGCTGCGCGAGGTGGTGCGTCAGAAGCCGGAGTACGCGGCCGCTCATTACACCTTGGGCATGATCTACGCCCGCAGCCCGGCCACCTTGGATCAAGCCCGCCAGTCCTACCGCCGCTATCTGCAGCTGGCCCCCAACGAACCTACCGCGGCCGTGGTTCGCAAGTGGCTGGCCGAACACTGAGGATATCTGCATGCCGATACGCGCCATGATCTTTGATGTGGATGGCACACTGGTGGACAACCATGCCGCCCACGAAAAAGCGTGGATGGTGTGGGCCGGGCGGCACGGACACGCGCTGGATCACGCCTACTACCAGGAACATCTATACGCGCGCAGCAACGACCGCATCCTGCGCACCCTGCTGGGCGAGACGTTGAGTGCGGACGACATTCAGGCGTGGGCCGCGGAAAAAGAAGCCATCTATCGCGACCTTTACCGGCCCCAGATGGCGGCCATGCCGGGGTTGATTCCGCTGCTGGAGCAGATCACCGCCGCCGGCCTGCCCTGCGCCGCCGCCTCCAACGCCGAACGCATCAATGTGGATTTCGTGGTGGACGGCCTCGGCCTGCGCGAAAAAATGAAGGTGGTGCTGGCCCGCGAGGATGTGAAGGCGGGCAAGCCCGATCCGGAACTGTTCCTGCTGGCGGCCCGGCGTCTGGAGTGCCCGCCCGATCAATGTCTGGTGTTCGAGGACTCCATGCCCGGTTTCGAAGCCGCGCACCGCGCCGGCATGACCTGCATCGCCATCACCGGCCACAGCCGGGGTGGCGCCATTCCTGCGCACGTGACGGACAGCCACCGAGATTTTCGTACCGTTCGCCTGCGCGATCTGTTGCGGCGCTGAAGCGATTTTCGATTTTCGAATTCGTTTTCTTTGTGCCTATGTGCCTTTGTCCCTCTGTCCCTCGGTTATGGCATTGGCCAGCCGGATCCACTCCGCCACGCCCAGAGTTTCCGGGCGCTGCATGGGGTCCAGGCCCGCCTGCTGCACGGCCGCCGGGTTGCGCAGGATGGCGCCCAGTTGTTTGCGCCGGTGCGAGAAACAGGTCTTCACCACCTCGCGGAAGGTTGACCCTGATTGCAGGTCGGCCACGCGCGCGGGACGGCGCCGCAGTTCCACCAGCGCCGATTCGACCTGGGGCGGCGGGAAGAAGCAGTTGCGCGATACCTTCTTGCGCAGAAACACCTCGTAATCGAGTTGCAGGAAAACCGACAGCACCCCGAAGTCGTGGCTGCCCGGCTTGGCCACCATGCGATCCGCCACCTCGCGCTGCACTGTGACCACCATGCGTTCCGGACGCGCTTCGGCCAGGGCCAGTTCGATCAACAGCCGGCTGCCCACGGAGTAGGGCAGATTGGCCACCACCTTGTTGATGCCGCCGGCCAGCAATCCGGCCAGATCCACCTGCATGGCATCGGCGTGCAGCAGGGTGAAATTCGGACGTTCGCCCAGGCTGCGCACCAAGTGCTCGTGCAGCACGTCGTCCTTTTCAATGGCCACCAGGCGGCCCACCCGCTCCAGCAGGGGGCCGGTCAGCACGCCCAACCCGGGCCCGATTTCCAGGGCCTGATCGGTCGGCTTCAGGTCGGCCAGGCCGAGCAGGATGTCGAGGATGTTGCCATCAATCAGGAAGTTCTGACCCAGAATCCGGCTGGGTTTGAAATTCAGTTGCGCCAGCAGGCCGCGCACCTCGTTGGGGCTGGTCAGGCGCATATGAGTTCCAAGTCCAAGGTCCAAGGTTCCACGTCGCTGAATCGCCAATCCAAAGACTTGGGACTTTGGACATGGAACTTGGAACTCATTTCCCCCACGGATTCCGTTTCCCGGCCAGACGCACCGCCCAACGGATGGCTTCCATCATGCTGGCCGGGTTGGCCTGGTTTTTTCCCGCGATGGCGAAGGCGGTGCCGTGGTCGGGCGAGGTGCGTACGATGGGCAGGCCCAGGGTCAGGTTGACCCCGGAGTCGAAGGCCATGAGCTTGAGCGGGGCCAGGCCCTGGTCGTGGTACATGGCCACCACCGCGTCGTAGTCGCCCCGCGCGGCTTGGTGAAACACCGTGTCGCCGGGCAGGGGACCGGTCACCCGCCGCCCGCGCCCGCGCAGTTTGCGGATCACCGGCGCAATCACGTCGATTTCCTCCCGGCCCAGATCGCCACCTTCGCCCGCGTGGGGATTCAGTCCGCATACCGCCACCCGGGCTCGCGTTGCGCCCAGCCAGGGCAGGGCCTGCGCGGTGAGCTCGATGGCCTCCTCGATGACCGGCGCGGTCAGCTGACGCGGTACCTCGGCCAGCGGGATGTGCCGGGTGGCCAGTACCACGCGCAGCGGGCCGCCGAAAAGCATCATGGCAAATCGTTTCGTGCCGCAGAGTTCGGCCAGCAGTTCCGTGTGGCCCGGCACCTGGATGCCGGCGCGGTGGAAACCTTCCTTGCTGATGGGCGCGGTGACCATGCCGTGCAGGTCGCCGCGCAGGCAGGATTTTACCGCCGCTTCAATCCAGGCCGCGGCGGCCGCGGAGGCGGCGGGAACGAGACGGCCGGGCGTCCAGCGCAGGCGGGCGGGGGCGGGGTTCCACACCACCACCCGGTGCCGGGTCGGCGCGGCGGGATCGTTTACGGCGGGTGGCACGGGCAGGTGCAGCTGGCGGGCCTGGGCGGCCACGATTTCCGCGTGACCGATGAGGACGAAGCGTGTGCCGGCCGGGCCGCGCTGGTGATGCACCGCGCGCAAGGCGACTTCGGGGCCGATGCCGTTGACATCGCCCAGGGTGATGCCGATGCGGGCTGCCATTAGAAAATTTTGACCGCGTGCTTGCGCTTCAGACGGTCCATCCAGGCCTGGTAGAGCCGGTCCGCTTCCGCCCGGCGAACCTCTTTTTCCAGCTCCGGCCGGACTTCTTCCAGGGTCGGCACGTGGGCGGCACGCACCTCATCCACGCGGGCCAGGTAGAGCGCCTCCGGCGTTTCGATGACTTCGCTGATTTCGCCCGCCTTCAGGTCGGTCAGCCCGTTGCGTAATTCCTCGCGCAGATCCTTGGGGGTGATCCATCCCCAGTCGCCTCCGGTGGCCGCCTTGGGATCGTGGGAAAACTCCTTGGCCAGATCACCGAATGCTTCACCGGCCAGCAGGCGGCCGCGCAAACGGGTGGCTGTTTCCTCGATGGGCGTGTCTTCCACCGCGCGATCCTTGCGCAGGGTGATCATGCTCAGCTTCATCTGGGCCGGTCGACTCAGGCGGGGCAGGTTTTTTTCGTAGGCCTGCTTCAGGCCCTCCGGGCTGACCTGGATGCGATCGTTGACCTCCTGCTGGCGCAGGGCGCTCACGATCAGGCGCTCGCGGATGCGCTCCCGCCATTCATCCAAGGTGATCTGCTCCTCGGCCAGGGCGGATAGAAAACGCGCGCGGTCGTTATCAAATTGCTCGAAGATGACCTCGTTGATGCGGTCGTTGACCAGGCGGTCCGGGATGGCGCCGCCCAGCTTCTTGAATTCCTCCACCATCAAGGCCTGATCCACCAGCAGTTGCAGCCCGGTCTTGTAGGCCTCCTCCCGCCGCCGCTCCAGTTCCTCGCCTGCATAGGCATCGCGCAGTTGCAGGATGCTGGGCTGGATGAAGTCCATCACATCACCCATGGTGATGACGCGTTCATTGACCACGGCGGCAAAGCCATCCACCGCCTGGGCGCGGTCGGCCGTTTGAGCCCGGCTAGTGAAGGGCAGAAGCAGGGCCGCCAGCAAAAACGTGAAAAACATACGCATAGTCCGACACTATGCCCCGATCCCCACCCGGGCGCAAACGTTTTGACCGGACCCGCGCTTGCCAAGACGGAGGGGCGCGGTATGTTAACGGACATGGACACACCGATCAAAATCACCGGCGAACTCACCCCCGATCCCGCGCTCTGCCAGTTTCATCTGGAGCAACCCGTACTGGAGGACTGGACGGCTTCTTTTCAGCAACCGTCCGACAGCCAGGGTTCCGCGCTGGCCGATTTTCTGTTCGAGGTGGAGGGCGTGGTGGGGGTGACGGTGGCCGGTTCCACCATCACGGTAGCCAAGCATACCCCGGAGCCATGGCAGCAGTTCGCACCTGCCATAGGCAAGGCCATACGCGCCGCCTTCGCCAGCGGGCGCCCGCTGGTCTCGGAGGCGGTGGTGAACGCGCTGAAAAGCCTGCCCACCGACGATCTGGAGGGGGCTATCGCCGAATTGTTCGAGGATCAGATCAATCCCGCGCTGGCCTCGCATGGCGGATTTGTCCGCCTGGTGAAGGTGGACGGGCGCGATGTCCATGTGGAGATGGGCGGCGGCTGCCAGGGTTGTGCCTCCTCCAAGGCCACGCTCAAGCTCGGTATTGAATCCGCCATCCGCCGGGTAGCTCCGCAGGTGCGCCACATCGTGGACGCCACCAACCACGCCGCGGGCGCGAATCCCTATTACAAGTAGGGACGTGCTGCTTTCCGCTTGACCCTCTCCGCGCTCTGCCGGACGGTACGAGACCTTTAACTCATCAGGTGATTACCATGCAGAAGCGTCTGTTTTTCTTCGTTGTGCTGTTGATGGTTGGACGGGTTGGGCTGGCTCCCGCCAAGCTGGCTACGGTGTCGCGCGAGCCCTATTTGAGTGCCATCGTACTGGATGCGGACACCGGTCAGGTGATCTTTGAAGATAACGCGGACGCTTCCGGCTATCCGGCCAGCGTGCTGAAGTTGATGGATGCCTTGATCATCCTGGAGAAGGTGCAGCAGGGCGTGTTGCGCCTGGAGGATGCGGTTCCCGTCACGGCGGAGGCCTCCAAGATTGGCGGCTCCCAGGTTTATCTGGCCGAGAAGGAAGTCTTCTCCATCGATGAAATGCTGTATGCGCTGATGATTCAGTCTGCCAACGATGCGGCCACCGCGCTGGCTATCAAGGTGGCGGGATCCAAGGAGGCCTTCGTCCAGTTGATGAACGAGAAGGCCAAGGCGCTGGGCATGAACCGTACCACCTTTACCTCGGTGCATGGATTGCCGCCCGCGCCCGGCAGCAGCGTGAACCCCGATACCACCACGGCGCGCGATCTGAGCCTCCTGGCCCGGGAATTATGCAAGTATCCGGAAATCTTCCGTTATACATCGACCCAGGTGCGCTGGTTTCGCAACAATACCTTCGAGATGCGCAGCCACAACAAGTTGCTGGGCACGGTGGAGGGGGTGGACGGTTTTAAGACCGGCTATTTCGGCGCCGCGGGTTTCTCCATCGTGGTCACGGCCAAGCGCGAAGGCGTGCGTATTATTGCCGTGGTCATGGGCAGCGCCAGTCGCCAGGTGCGCGATGCCAAGGCGGCCGAGTTGCTGGCCAAGGGTTTCCTGGCCGTGCCCCGCCGGGCGCAAGCGCCGGTAACGCCGGTGGTAACCGCTCCGGTGAATGCGGCCACTTCGGTGGTTGTGCAGGCGGATGCCGATGGCGGCATGTCGGAAGAGGAAGCGGCCGAGAATACCGAAGCGGGCGTGGAGGATTATCCCACGTCGTCAGGCGGCTGGCTCAAGATGGTCCTGGGTGTGCTGATCGGCGTGGGGGTAACCATCGGCGCCATGTCCCTCCTCAATCGCCGCCGCACCAACGACAAGTCCGACCTGTTGCGCTGAGGCGGAGTTGAATGTTTTTCCTCGCCGTTCATCCCGCCGGGATGAGGGTTTCCAGCGCGGCTGATTCGCGGGACTGCGTTTCCGACGGGCTGTGGCTCACCGTGGCCAGTACGGCCACCGCGCCCGGCTCCAGATAAACGCTGGTGTTGCCGTTGCGGTTGGGCTCAAAATTCTCTTTTTCCAGCACGTTGCGCCAGGTGCCTCCGTGGGGCAGGCGTACACTGACCTTCTGGCCCGTGCGCCCGAAGTTGGCCGCCACCACCACCGCGGCCTCCCCGTCCCGCCGCTCGTAGACCACGACGCTGGCTGGTAGATCATCCTGCTGGACCTTGATCTCGCCCGTGCGCAGGGCGGGGTGGGTGGAACGCAACTGGACCAGGGCGCGCGTGCTGTCCTGCAACTGGCGATGGCGGCGATTGAACCAGCCCTGCAGGTAGCTCCAGTTGAGGGGATTTGAGCCCACGGTTTTCCGCGTGTCCTCGCCGAATTCCTGGCCGGCATAGATCATGGCCGGACCGGGCGCGGTCAGGGTCAGGGCGAGGGCCAGCTCCGCCCGGCGGAAGGATTCGTCCTGCGAGAAGCCCTTCAGCTTCAATTCACTCAGCACCCGCTCTTCGTCGTGACTCTCGGTGTAGGCGATGCGTTGCAGCGCGTTGGTGAAGCCCACCGCGCGCGGGTCCATGATGCGGGCGAATTCGTTCCGGTCCAGGCGCGCCTCCTCGATCATGCCCCGCATGCCCCAGCGGAAGTAGTCATGCCAGCAGGTGTCCATTTCGGTGACATTGATCAGCTCAGGATCGGACGGCATGTGCTCGGCGATCATGAAACTGGTCGGGTCAGCCTGTTTGCCCGCGTAGGCGAACCAGCCCGCGCCCCAGTCGTTGTAGCCCTGCCACTCCACAAAGCGGGTGGCGTCGAAGCGGATCCCGTCCACCCGGTATTCCTTGATCCAGTGGGTGATGGCGTCGGCGAAGTAGCGTTTGACCGCGCGCGAGGGCTGGTTGATGTCGGGGAAGCCCCAGTTCTCGCCCTTGAATTCGCGGAAGTACGGACTGCTCCGGTAGTCGTGACCGTAGAGCTGGAACAGCGGCGAGCTGCGGTCCATGTGGTTGAACACGGTGTCCATGATCACGGCCAACCCGCGCTCGTGGGCGGCATTGATCAGTTTCTTCAGATCGTCCGGGGTGCCGTAGGCGGTTTCCGGCGCAAAGTGGAAGGCCGGGTTGTAGCCCCAGCTGTGGCCGTGCGCGAACTCCGTCCACGGCATGGGCCCGAGAGCGGTGAAGCCCAGGTCCTTGATGTAGTCCAGCTTGCTGATCAGGCCGGTGAAACCGCCGCCCGGGACGAGGTCGTCGATGTGAAATTCGTAGATGATCAGGTTGTCCAGGGAGGGCCGCACATAGTTGGTGGCCGTCCACACGAAGGCGGGCGCGCCCACGTTCAGCACGGTGCGGGCGTGTTCGGGCTGATAGCCTTCCTCGCCGGTCTGGGGATTGATCCACTTCACATCGCGCGCGTACGGATCGGCCAGGAAGCGGCGGCCCTCGATGCAGTACTGGTACAGGGAGACCCCGTTGGATACGGGGCGGGTGATCCACCACGTGCCGTCGGGGGAGGCGTTCATCATGTCGGCAAAGGGGTCCCAGGCGTTGAAGTCGCCCACCAGCGACACGAAGCGTTTGCCGGGCGCGTGCAGGGCGAAGGTCACCGTGCCGTCGCCGTTTTCGGTGGCGCCCCACGGGGTGCCGGGCGGGATGGATTCCACGCGGTGCGCGGGCAGCTTCCAGAAATTGATCTGCTGCATGCCGACCTTGCCGTCGCGTTCGGCACGCGCGGTCAGTTGGTGGCGTCCGAATTTGAGCTGCTTGAACGGAATACGCAGTTCGAAGGGCGTCTCGGCCACGGAGGCGATGGTGCGCCCGTTCAGCCACATGTCCACCTGGTCGGCCCGCTCCGCCACCAGTTCCACCTGCGGATTATCAATGACCGCCTCGTTGTCGCGCGGGGACAGCAGCTCCACCCGGGGCGCCTCCTCGCCGGTGGCGAAGGACAGCTCCACATTGTAGTTGCGGCCCGCGTCGGTATCCCACACCTCGCCCCAATGCACGGCCATGTGCAGGGTGTGAATGACCTGTTCGGCGCGGTTGAACGGACCCAGCACCACGGTGGACACCCCGTTGCTGTCCGGCTTGCTGATGGGGGTGTCCACGGCCAGCCCGTCGCGGGAGGGGAAGGTGCCGGGGGCCCAGTTGATCTTCAGGGGGGGCTGCCACAAATCGTTTTCTGCGTTGATGCCCCAGCGCAACAATCCGCCCGCGCCCGGGCTGCGGTGGATCTTCACCGTGATGCGGTCGTTGATGGTGGGCTGCTCCGGCTCCACCGTGATGCGGCCGAAGGAGACCGGGATGTTGTAGTTGCGCTCGTCCTTGTTGGACCATTCCCCGTTGTCCCAGTTGATGGCGAAGTTGAGGGCGCGCACCAGCTGGTTGGTGTTGTCGAACGGTCCGAGCTTCAGGCGCAGCACGCCCTTCTCGTCCGGTCCTTCCATCTTGGTGCGGGTGGCGAAACCCTCCTCGCTGGAGCCGGCCGGCCGGTACTCCGGCAGGGCCTGCTCCCACATCGCGCCCACCGCGTTCACGCCCCAGTGCAAGGTGGCCCCCTGTTCGGCGCCCCGAATCTCGATGGTGATCTCATCGTTCAACGACGGATAGAGCGGACGGTACCGCACGTCCCAACCAAACCCCGACCCCGCCAGGGCCAGCACCATCACGGCCATCCATGCAAATCGTTTCATATAGCACCTCAAACGCTTCAGTCTTGCCCCTGATAACCGGATTGTCATCAAGGTGTTATGAATTCAGCAACCCACGGACGCCGCCTTTGACCCATCCGGGCGGCTTTCGTTCACTGAGACCGGGACTCACTTCCCGAGCGCGGCCACTGTACCTTCAGGTTGCTCGGGTCTGCAACCCGTTTGCCGGAAAAAATTCGCGGATGATCTTCGCTTGCCAAGCGGGGGGTGGGCCAGTACTGTCTCCCGCTCTTGTTGAAGGGTCTGAAGGGAATTACGACATGAAGGCTGATATCCATCCCGAGTACGTTGATGCGGTCATCCGCTGCTCCTGCGGCTACGTCTTGAAGACGCGGTCCACGCGCAAGGAACTGCATGTCAACTCCTGCTCCCAGTGCCATCCGTTCTACACCGGTACGGCCAAGTTGCTGGACACCGAAGGCCGCGTGCAGCGCTTCCAGAAGAAGTACGCCGCCAAAGCCGCCAAGTAGCTGTCTTTCATCGCGGGCCAGTTGTTTCCGTTTCGGAACCGGCTGGCCCGCTTTGTTTTTCCCGCGGCGAATTTTTCCAATCATTGGAAATTCCAAGGGTTGGAAGTCCGAAAATGGTCTTTTTCCAAGGGTTGGAACTCTTGAACGTCCGCCATGCTGGATTCCTCCTACATTGAAAAACTGACCGCGCGCCTGACCGTGCTGGAGGCGGAGCTGTCCGACCCGTCCACCGCGGCCAACCAGAAGAAGTTCCGCGCCCTGGTGGCGGAGCACCTGAACCTGCGCCACGTGACCACGGTGGCGGAAAAATACTTCCGGCTGGTGCGCGAACGCGAGGAGAGCAAGGCCTTCGCGGACGGCGATGACCCGGAGATGAAGGAGATGGGCAAGACCGAGCTGGCCCGGGTGGATGCCGAGCTGCCGGTGGCCGAGCAGGAACTCAAGATCGCCCTGCTGCCGCCCGATCCGGACGACAGCCGCAACACCATCGTGGAAATCCGGGCCGGTACGGGGGGCGACGAGGCGGCGTTGTTTGCCGGCGATCTCTACCGCATGTACACCCGCTACGCCGACCGCATGGGCTGGACGTGCAGCATCGTGGATGCCAGTCCCTCCGAGCTGGGCGGGTTCAAGGAAATCATCTTTACCGTGGAAGGCGAAAATGTCTTCCGCACCCTGCGCTACGAAAGCGGGGGCCATCGTGTGCAGCGCGTGCCCGCCACCGAAGCCCAGGGCCGCATTCATACCTCGGCGGCCACGGTGGCCGTGTTGCCGGAGGCCGATGAAGAGGACGAGATCATCATCAAGCCGGAGGATCTGCGGGTGGATTTGTTCCGCTCCTCGGGCGCGGGCGGGCAGAAGGTCAACAAAACCGAGTCCGCGGTGCGCCTGACCCATCTGCCCACCGGCATTGTGGTGCAGTGCCAGGACGAGCGTTCGCAGCACAAGAACCGGGCCAGCGCCATGCGCGTGTTGACCGCCAAGCTGCTGGACAAGCAGCGGGCCGAGGACGCGGCCAAGCTGGCCAGCGACCGTAAAACCCAGGTGGGCTCGGGCGACCGCAGCGAGCGCATCCGCACCTACAACTTCCCGCAGAATCGCGTCACCGACCACCGCATCAACCTGACCCTGTACAATCTGGACCGCGTGATTGAGGGCGAAATGGACGCCCTGGTGAAGGCGCTGTACGCGAACGACATTGAACTGAAGTTGCAGAAGCAGCTGGGGGTTTGAGGAGGGTCTGACATGTCCGACTCGTCCGACGTGTCCCAAGAATTAAAGACGCTGACCCACCGCCTCACCGCGGCTGGGCGCGAGGAGGCGCGGCTGAAAGCCGAGCTGCTGATGGCGCATGTTCTGGGGCAGAGCCGGTTGGAGATGCTGGCCCGGGTGGACCGCATGCTGAGTGCTGAACAGGCGGCCCGGGTGGACGCCCTGACCGGACGCGTGGCCGCGGGCGAACCCCTGCAGTACGTCCTGGGCGAGGCGTGGTTCTGGGGGCGTCGCTTCAAGGCGGATGCGCGCGCCCTCATTCCGCGTCCCGAAACCGAGGAGCTGGTACAGCGGGTGCTGGACGACGCCGGGTTGTGGCGGCGCGAGCGGCCGGTGGTGGCGGATGTGGGGGTGGGCACGGGCTGTATTGCATTGACCCTCGCTGCGGAACGGCCGGCGGCGCGGATCATCGGCGTGGATCTTCATGCCGAGGCGCTGGAACTGGCGCGAGAGAACGAGGCCGCCCTGGGCCTGGCGGGTCGCGTGGAATGGCAGCAGGCCGATCTGCTGGCCGGGCAACCCCCCGGATCGCTGGATGCTGTGGTGTCGAATCCACCGTATATTGCTGGATCCATGATCGAAACCCTCGCCGAGGAGGTGCGGGCGCACGAGCCGCGTTCCGCGCTGGATGGTGGCCCGGACGGGCTGGACCTGATCCGGCGTCTGATCGCGCAGGCGGAACTCGCCTTGCGTCCGGGTGGTAAGGTATGGATGGAGATAGGCGATGAGCAGGGCGAGGCCGTGCGCGGGATGCTGATCCGGTCCGGATGGATCGGGGTGGAACTGCGGCGCGACCTGGCGGGGCAGGATCGCATGGTGGAAGGCCAGCGCGCGTGAAATTCTGGATAAAAAAGATCAAAGCCAAGGCACCGCCCGACGGGCAGAAATCCGCCTATATTCTGCTCGTTATGATGGTGGGCGGATTCGTGCTTTTTATGCAGTGGCGCTGGCTGGGCGAGAACAGCCATCTGTTCGCGCCGTTTTCCATCCAGCGCATAGAGTGCGACCTATGCGGAAAAACCGGACAGGTGCCCAAACCGGGCTCGAATAATGTGCTGGAGATGTGTCCGGCCTGCTACGGAGTGGGCTATCACACCATTCGCCGTTTCAGCGAGGCGGATGTATTGTGCCCGGCCTGCCTGGGTCTGGGCCGGCTGGAGGACGAGGACGAATCGTGGCGGACCTGCCGCCGGTGTGACGGGCGGGGGCTGATTAAGGCGGGGAAAGTGGAAGAGGAACCTTCAACGTCCAACGGTGAACGTTGAGCGTTGGATGTTCTCCTAAACAGTTATGGCACTATTTGAAAAATTAAGCGGTTCGCTGCAGAAAGTTTTTAAGGACCTGCGCGGGCACGGGAAGTTGTCGGAAACCAACATTCAGGATGCCTTGCGCGAGGTGCGCATGGCGTTGCTGGAGGCGGACGTCAACTTCACCGTGGTCAAGGCCTTCATCGCCAAGGTGAAGGAGAAAAGTCTGGGCCAGGAGGTGTTGCAGAGCATCTCGCCCGGGCAACAGATGATCAAATTCGTCTACGACGAACTGGTGGCTTTACTGGGGGGCAGCCAGAAGGAATTTGATCTGACCGGCAAGCCGGCGGGCATTATGATGATCGGTCTGCACGGTTCGGGCAAGACCACCACCACCGGCAAGCTGGCCCTCAAGTGGAAGAAGGCGGGGCGCAACGTACTGCTGGCCGCCTGCGATATCCGGCGTCCGGCCGCGGTGGACCAGTTGAAGATTCTGGCCGGCCAAGTCGGGGTGGGCATCGTGACCCCCATGCCGGGGGAGACGGTACCCCAGATCGGTGCGCGCGCCCTCAAGCACGCCACCGACAACAAATTCGACATCGTGATTTTCGACACCGGCGGGCGGTTCCAGATTGATACCGAACTGGTGGGCGAGTTGAAGGAACTCAAGGATGCGGTTCAGCCGCGCAACGTGGTGCTGGTGCTGGACGCGGCCATCGGCCAGGAATCGGTGCACGTGGCCGAGACCTTCCACAAGGAGATCGGGCTGACCGGCTTGATCCTGACCAAGCTGGATGGCGATGCCCGCGGCGGCGCGGCCCTGTCCGTTCAGCACGTCACCGGCTGCCCCATTCTGCTGGTCGGCATGGGCGAGCGGGCGGAGGATCTGGAGACCTTTTACCCCGATCGCATGGCCTCCCGCATCCTCGGCATGGGCGATGTGGTGTCCCTGGTGGAGAAGGCCCAGCAGGCCTTTGATCCCAAGGATATGGAGGAGATGCAGGCGGGCATGTTCTCCGACGAGCTGAACTTCGAGGACTTCCTCAAGCAGATGAAGATGATGAAGAAGCTGGGCTCTCTGGACAGCCTGCTGGAGATGTTGCCCGGCGCGTCGCAACTACCGTCCAGCGTGCGGGATAACTTCGGCAAGGACGCCGGTCGCGAAATGAAGCGCACGGAGGCCATCATCCAGAGCATGACCCCCCGGGAGCGGCGTAATCCCAGCCTGTTGAACGGCAGCCGGAAGCGCCGGATTGCTGCGGGCAGCGGGACCCGGGTGCAGGAGATCAACGAGCTGATCAAGAAGTTCCAGATGGCGCGCGAGATGACGGCTAAAATGAAACAGCAACGAAAGAAGTTGCTCCGGTTCGGCCGCTAAGGTATCAATCGCGCCTTCTTTTGCAGAAAGAGAGCGGAGGCAACGATGGCTGTAAAGATTCGTATGACGCGCATGGGCAGCAACAAAAAGCCCTACTACCGCATTGTGGTCGCGGATGTGAAGCGCAAGATCAATGGGAAGTACCTGGAAATTGTGGGCTGGTACGATCCCAAGAAGAAAGACAACAACTTCGAGCTCAAGCTTGATCGCGTGGAGTATTGGCTGGGCACCGGCGCCGAGGCCAGTCCCTCCGTGAACAGCCTGTTGCGCAAGTTGCGCAAGGCCAAGCCCGCGGCCTGAGCCGCGCGGTTATCGGTGTCATGAAAGACTTTGTCACCACCGTTCTTCGCTATTTCGTGGATCACCCCGGTGATCTGCGCATTACCGATTTGGATGGCGAGAAGACCCATCTGATGGAACTGCGTTGCCACCCCGACGACGTCGGCAAGGTGATCGGCAAGAGCGGCAAGACCATCGGCGCCCTGCGGGTGCTGACCAACGCGCTGGCGGCCAAGAGCGGGCGCCGCACGTTGCTCGAAGTGGTCGAATAGACCGGCTGTGGCGTCCTTCGGCGCGTGCGGAACCGCCATGCAGATTGACGTCATCACCATCTTTCCCGCCATGCTGGATGGCTTTCTGGGCGCCAGCATGATGAAGCGGGCCGCCCAGCTGGGCGCGGTCCAGTTCCGGACCATCAACCTGCGCGATTTTACCTCCGACCGCCATCACACCACGGACGACCGCCCTTTTGGCGGCGGGCCCGGCATGGTGATGAAGCCGGAGCCGTTGTTCCAGGCCGTGGAGTCGGTGCAGACCCCGGCGTCCCGGGTCATTTTGATGACCCCGTCCGGCCAGCCTTTTCGCCAGGCCAGGGCCGAGGCGCTGGCCCGGGAGCCGCATCTGGTGTTTATCTGCGGCCACTACGAAGGCGTGGACGAGCGGGTGCGGGAGGGGCTGGTTCACGAGGAAATTTCCATTGGCGACTATGTGTTGACCAACGGCGTGCTGCCGGCGGCGGTGGTGATTGACGCCGTGGTGCGGTTGATTCCCGGCGTGTTGGGCGGGGAGGGGGCGGCGGAGCAGGAATCGTTCAGCACCGGCCTGCTGGAATATCCCCACTACACGCGCCCGGCCGAATTCCGGGGCCGCAAGGTGCCGGAGGTGCTGCTGAACGGGGATCATGGCGAAATCGCGCGCTGGCGCGAAGAACAGGCCCGCCAGCGCACCCGGGAACGGCGTCCCGACCTGCTGGGCTGAGGCCCGGAACCCGGGGTTATTCACCGCAGATGGACGCAGATAGACGCGGATGCAGGCGGATTTTCCCAAAATAACCCAAAATCGGCATCGCCCCCTCTTCCATCTGCTTACATCCGCGTGCATCTGCGGTTCCAACTTCCGAATCCGGGTTTGGGCCCACCGCGAAAAGCTGCATCTCTACCCTTGACTCACCGCCGCCGCCCCGTACTATGCAGCGCTTCCCAAAAGAGGATACGACTATGGCCACGAGTGTTTTGGCAAAGATTGCCGACGAGCAGCGCAAAGACAGCAAAGTTCCCGCCTTCCGGGTGGGGGACAGCATCAAGGTGCATGTGAAGATCAAGGAAGGCGACAAGGAGCGCGTCCAGGTTTTCGCCGGCACGGTCATTGCCCGTGATGGCGCCGGCCATACCGAAACCTTCACCGTCCGCCGGGTTTCGTACGGCGAGGGCGTGGAGCGCATTTTCCCCCTGTATTCCCCGGTGCTGGACAAGATCGAGCTGGATCGCTCGGGCAAAACCCGCCGCGCCAAGCTCTACTACCTGCGCAAGACCGGCAGCAAGCCTGTGAAGCTCAAGGAAAAAGCCCGGGCCGTAGCCGCGCCCGCCCATGCCGCTGCTGCTAAAGCATGAGTTGATCGCCTGGTCCGAGGGTCACCTGACCCTGGCCGGGGTGGATGAGGCCGGACGCGGGCCCCTGGCCGGTCCGGTGGTGGCCGCCGCCGTTCACATCGAGCGCCCCCTGCTGGAAGCCGAAGCCGAACACCGGTTTGCCGGCATCAACGATTCCAAGAAATTAACGCCTGCCCGCCGGGCGTCTTTTTTTTCCATCCTGCGCGACGATCCCCGCATCCGCATCGGGGTGGGCCGGGCCGAGGTGGAGGAAATTGACCGGCTCAACATCCTGCGCGCCACCCATCTGGCCATGGCCCGTGCCCTGCGCGACCTGAAGACCGATGTCCAGTTGGTGTTGGTGGATGGACTGCCCGTGCCGGGTTTGCCGTACCCATCGCGGGCGCTGGTCCAGGGCGATGCCCAGAGCCTGCTCATTGCCGCCGCCAGCATCATCGCCAAAGTCACACGGGATCTTGAACTGGAGGCCTTGGACGAGGCCTGTCCGGGCTACGGCTTCGCGCAGCACAAAGGCTACGGCACAGCCGCCCATCTGGCTGCGCTGCACAAGCTGGGACCCAGTCCCCATCACCGCCGCAGCTTCGCGCCGGTCGCGGAAGCTAGTTCCAAGTTCCAAGTTTCAGGTTCCAAGTCTGAGGACACATCTACTTTGTTTTGACTTGATACATCGCGCGTGGGAGTCGTTCCCGTATGTCATGGCTATCCAAACTGGTCCCCGCCCGCTCGCCGGCCCATATCGAATCGGGTAAATGGGGCGAGGCGCAGGCGGCCCGCCTGTTGAAGAAGAAGGGTTACCGGGTGCTGGGGCGGCGGGTGCGGGTGGGGGACAAGGACGAGTTGGACCTCATCGTAAGCAAGGATGGGGTGATGGTGTTTGTGGAGGTGAAGACCCGGAAGAGCGAGGACTTCGGGCGCCCCATGGATGCGGTGAACCGATCCAAGCGCCGGTATCTGTCGCGCGCCGCCATCCATTTCCTGACCCGGCTGAAACCGGCGCAGCGCCCTGAATACTTCCGGTTTGATGTCGTCGAAGTGATCGGCGAACCGGGGCAGGACAACCCGGTGCTGCGCCACCTGGAAAATGCATTCAGCATGGAAGGCGGCTATCGGTTGCCGTGGTAGGGGGTAAGTGATCAGTGACCGGTGACCAGTATACAGAATGAAACTTTTTTTATGCGCGGTTCTGCTGGCTGCTCCTGTTTTTGCGCAGGAGCTGGATTTTGAAGCCATCTTCCAATCCGGCGTCCATGCGGTGGACCAGGGCTTGAATGAATTTGGCTACGAAGTGGATCGGGAGGCCCTGGCGGCCATTCCGCGCTGGGAGGATCTGGTCCGGTTTTGGAACAGCGTGGATCGCACCCTGGCCGACGGGTCGCTGGAGCAACTGGCCTGGCTGAAGCCGGAGGTGGAGTCCACCCTGGCTTACCTGGAGCAATGGCCGGACGCCGCGCCGTATGCCGACTGGCTGCGCCAGCAGGTGGATTATTTTGCGGTGGCCGAGGAGGTGGCGGCGGCGGAACCCGAGGTGTCGCATCGCCCGCCCCCGGCGCGTGTCCCGCCGCCCCTGATGCTGCCCCCGCCGCCCGCCACCTCTGCGCCGCCCGCCCAGGTGGTGGTCAAAAAGCGGATGAGTGCCCAGGCCCGGAAAACCGACGTCTGGCGCAAGCGGGTAAAGGATCGTCCGCTGCCCAAGAATGCCGACCACCTGATACCCATCCTCAAGGAGATTTTCCGCGAAGAGGGTGTGCCGGAGTCGTTGGTCTGGCTGGCTGAAGTGGAATCCACCCTCGACCCCAAAGCGCGGAGCCCGGTGGGGGCGGCCGGGTTGTTCCAGTTTATGCCGGCCACGGCCAAGCGGTTCGGCCTGAGCACGCGCTTCCCGGACGAGCGGTTGCATCCGGAAAAAAGTGCCCGGGCGGCGGCCCGCTACCTGCGTTTTCTGCACGGCCGGTTTGGTTCCTGGTCGCTGGCCGTAGCTGCTTACAATGCGGGGGAGGGCCGGGTGGGCCGGGTTCTGGCGGCCAGCAGCGGGACCTCCTTCGAGCGTATCGCCGATGACCTGCCCACCGAGACCCAGATGTATGTGCCCAAGGTGGCGGCGGTGATCGAGTTACGCGAAAATAAGGCCCTCGAAAAGCTGCCTGCCCCCCGTCCTCCCGACAAGGCCTGAGAGCTGGGAGAGAATTCTTTACGGGCAAAGAAAAAGCGCTTTACAGGATTCACATCCACCACTAACCTAAACGCAGGGTTAGGTTAGATTTTCATTTCAGGGAGATAAAAGATGAAGATGCGTATTCTGGCTGTTCTCGCCGCACTTGCGATGGCTTCCGCTTCATTCGCTGCTGTTGAAGGCACCGATGATGCTGGGACCTATGGTGGTTCTTGGAATACAGGAAGCGGCAATGCCAATGCCGCGTTCAGCGCGTGGACGATTAATTCGGGCGCGGGCACAGGCTTCGCCGGTTCCTTTATTGGGAACCCTGGTGTGGATGCCGGCATCTCGGGTATGGACTCGGCTGCGTTTGCCATGTTTGCCAACCCGAACGGCTCTGGTGCCTTCGTTAATGCTGAACGCAGCTTTGTGGGTGCGCTTAGCGTCGGTCAGACGTTCAGCTTCGTTTGGGGTGTGAACTTTGACTCCGGCTCTGACGGTAACAAAGGCTTCAGCCTCTTTACGGGCGGCGTGGGCGGAACAGAAATCATCAACGTCAACAATGCCGGTAATTCCGATATTACGCTGAATGGCGGTAACATCGGATTTGGTTATGGCGTAAACGCCATGACGTGGTCCTTTACGCTGTTGGATTCGACCACCCTGCAGGTGCAGGCGAATGATCGCGACGGCACGGGTTCGTTGAACCAGAACGTCACGATCGCGGCGGCTCCGGATTCCTTCCGTCTGTATGCCAGCCAGATGCAGGGCGGCAACCAGGCCCAGCCCTACTTCGACAATCTCCAGATCGTTCCCGAGCCTTCCACCATGGTTATGGCGCTGATGGGTGCGCTCGGACTGGTGGCGGCTCGCCGTCGCCTGCAGAAGTAAGATCGTAATCTCTGATTTGAATCCTCACGAGGGCCCGGTGCAAACCGGGCCCTCGTTGTTTTCATTAAGCATCTTGCCTAAAACTGTAGCCGCGACCGATGGTCGCGGTCATCGTCATTGAACATCCGCGGCCACCGGCCACGGCTACAGTTCATCTCAATCTGCTCTAATCAGGAATGCGGGAAGGCGTCGCCCAGGGTGAAGCGCTTGGTGGTCGCGGATGATTTCAGGGTCCGGCTCACCATGCGCTCCAAATCGTCCAACCGCTCCAGAAAGGCGGCGCAGGACATGGCCTCGGCGCCGGCGGCGGTGACCACGTCGCGTTCCAGGCGATCTGACGTCACCACGCAAACATTCACCGGGTCCGGCGACGATGCCACCATTTCCTCGATCAGGGAGTCGGCGGTGCGCGGGGCGGGCGAATACACGAGGTGAAGCGCGGTGGTGGCTATCTGCTCGCGGCTGCCCAGGTCGCGACCATCGAAGACCAGTTCCACCAGGGGGGCCAACGCGGAGGACAGGCGGTCGATGCGCCGGATGACGCTTTCGCGCGCCTTGCGGAAATCGCCCTGGCGCAGCTTGTCCAGCGCGGGATCACGGTAGAGCAGGCTGTAGCCGTCGATGATCAGGCGGTTCATGGGCTCGGGTAATCCGCGTTCCGTGATCTGTGATCCGAGCGGATCACGGATTGCGGATGACGGATCACTGCTTCGGCGCCGGCCCGGTGGATTCGCGGACCACCAGTTCCACGGGCAGGAACTTTTGCACGCGTTCGACTTCCTGGCGGAACATGCCGATGAGGGAATTCACGGACTGGGCGCCGATTTCGAACAGGTTGTGACGGATGCTGGTCAGGCCGGGCACGGTGAATTCCGCCGCCGGGATGTCGTCCATGCCGATGATGGAAATATCGTCCGGCACGCGCAGTTTGCGCTCTTTGAAGTAGCGCAGAGCGCCGATGGCCATCTTGTCGTTGCCGGCCATGATGGCGGTCAACTTCGAATTGCGCTCCAGCAGCCAGCGGGCGCCTTCGTAGCCGCCCTGTTCGGTGAACCAGCCGTCCGCCCAGGGCAGGTCTTCGGCGGTTACCCCGCGGGCCTGGCAGAAATCGGTGAAATGGGTGCGGAAATCCAGCGCGGTGTGGGTGTTGGTGCCGCACAGGATGCCGATGTGTCGGTGACCGTAGTCCAGCAGATGGTCTGCGGCCAGGCGGGCTGAGGCTACGTAATCTGCGGTGATAAAGGGCAGTTTGTGGCCGGGAAAGTAATGGTTTACCAGCACCATCGGGTAGGCGTCGGACTCCAGGTCGAACAGGAAGGTGTCGTAAATGGACGAGCCGATATAGAGCAGGCCGTCCACCCGGCGCGATTTGAGCAGATTGATATGCTCCGAGTTGCTGACGAAGCGTTGATTGGCCACATCGAACAGAATTTTATAACCCTGGTCGGTGGCTTCTTCATAGATGCCGCTGACGATTTCGCCGAAGTAGACATCGGCGAATACGTGGTTGAGGTTGGGCACGACCACGCTGAGGACGCGGCTGGATTGGGAGGCCAGGCTGCGGGCGAAAGCGTTGGGCTGGTACTGGTGCTTATCCACCGCCTTCAGCACTTTCTCGCGGGTGCTGGAGCTGATGCGTGGATTGTTGTTGAGGACCAGGGAGACGGTGCTCAGCGATACCCCGCATTCGCGGGCAATATCTTTAATCGTGGTGCGTGCCATAGAGCAGGGAAACCTCTTTCGCGGGCATATTGGGCCCACCGCTGGTGGGAATCAATCGCAATTCGCGGCGCAATCGTACCGGTTAAGCGCCTAATATGGCGACGTCATTCGTTTTTACCGGGCTCGATCCAAGGCGCGAAACGGGGGCTGGCTTTGAGCTGCTGGATATAGGCCAGGCGCTGTTCGAACCATGGCCGGGTGGCGGGTCGGACGGCCGCCGGCAAGGTGGCGAGCAGTTCCCAGGCGCCTGCTTCATCGTTCAGGCCCTGTCGGATGGCTGCGCGCAACAGAACCGCCTCGGGGTCCGGGTCGGCCTGCAAAAACGCTGCGGTGGTCCGTTCTGCGCGGGCGGCATCTCCGGCCTGGAAACATAGATAGGTGAAAAGGCGCCGGAAGCCGATGCCGCGCGGGGAGACAATAAGTTTCTCCAATTCGTCCAGCGGTGTGTGGCCCGGCTCCATGCTGTAGCGGCAAAGGCCAAGGTCATATTCCAGAGCGGGAAAGCGGGCGCCGGTCTGATACGCGGCGCGCAGGTGGGGTGCCGCCTCCGCCCATTGACCCGCCTGCATGAGGGGTTGCACGTCCTGCAGATGTTGTTTGACGCGGGCCAGCACGGCCTCGGTGTCCTCGCCGGTTTTGGCATTCAGCAGTGCGCGGGCCAGGTTGCGATAGCCCTCGGTGGAGGTGAGTCCGACCACCAGGTCGCGGTCTTCCTGCAGACGCGTGATGGTCTGCAACACCTGTCGGCCGTTCAGCGGCACAAAATTCATGGCCGCCTCCTCGAAGGCGCGATCCTTGACCAGCAGCAAGCCGTGGTAGTAGCGGGCGGTCAGGTCGCCGGGCGAGGTGGCCAGGGCTTCGGTGATGGCGCGCCGCGCCTCGGCGTCTTTGCCCATATACAGCAGGGTCGCCCCGAATTCCGCCCGCACGGTGGCGCTGCCCGGATACAGAGCCAGCAGTTGTCGCCAGCAGTTCGCGGCCAGGCCGTGGCTGCCTTGCCGGGTATAAATACGGCCCGCGATGGCCAGGATGTCCGCGTGGTCGGGCGCCTGTACCAGCGCGGCCTGAATTTCCAGCGCGGCCCGGTTGAGGTCCTGGCTGGCCAGGGCGCGCACGGCCGCCTCGTAGTGGGCGCGTGTCTCCTGCGCCAGCTGGTTGGGTCCGGTGGCGCCCGCGGGCAGTTGTTGGCGGATCCGGGGAAGGGGGGCGGAAAAGGCCCACGGTTGCTCCGGGGCCGGTGAGGTGGCCGGGCTCGTACCGGGGTGGCCGACCGTCAGCAAGAGGAGGATTGCCAATCGTTTCATGTCTCCACCATGCCGCCCTCCTGCGGGGTGCGGCAACATAATTTGAATAACGGCGCCCGGCGCGCGTCCTAGCATCTGGCCGGCCTTTCTGGTAACCTACCGGCCATTGGGAGACCTCACATGAAACGTATACTGATGTTGGTTCTAGGTTTGGCGGGCGCGATGATGGCAGAGGCACAAACCCCCACCCGGGTGGCCGTGCTGGAGTTTCAGGACCAGACCGGCATGAAGGCCGATGCCCTGCAGGGCGGTGGTATCGCCCCGGGCGCCATGGCGGAAAAGGGCGTTTTTGTCCTGGGCAAAACCCTGGCCAACCGGCCCGGCTTCACCCTCATCGATCGCCGTGATCTGATGGAGCAGATGGAGAAGCTGGCCCCCAAGGACCAGGGCGAAGCCACTCCCACCAAACCCTCCTTCCTGCAAGCCGCCCAACTGCTGCGCGCGGACGTGGTTTTGCGGGGCAGCATCCTCAGCCTGTCCTCCGGCAAGCAGATGGTAAACCAGGGCGGCTACCAGGCCGACCTCTCCACCTTGAGCGTACGCATCGGGCTGGAAGCGCTGGACGCCACCGACGGCTCCGTGATCGCCGCGTCCGATGGCGTGGCCCGGCATACGGTGCGCCAGACCGCCAACCTGCAGACCCAATTGGGCGAGGACGATGTGTTGATGCTGATGGAGAAGTCGGTCGGCGAAGCCGTGCCTGCCCTGGAGAAGGCGTTGACCGCACGGGCCGAGGCCCAGAAACAGCGGCCCACCGTCAAGCTCGCCATCAAAACCGACGCCGATCCCGCCCTGGTGGAAATCGACGGCGTGCTGGTGGGCTCCACGCCCATCGAGCAGATCGATGTATACAAGGGTGACCACGTGCTGACCGTGAGCAAGCCCGGCTATCAGCAGATCACCAAACGTATCCAGTTCGACGATAGCGCGCGTATCGATGTACCCATGCTGCGCGAGCAGATGACGGCCGAGGAGTGGGCCAAGATTTACGAGAAGGCCTCGCTCAAGATCATCAAGGCCGATCCCGGCGTGATTGTTAATTCGTGGGAGTGAAGAGCGTACTCCGTTATCCGTGATCCGTAATCCGAACGAACCGCGGATAACGGATTACGGATGACTTCTCCGCCATGGACCTCCTCCTCACCGGCCTGCACCACCTCGCCCTCTGGCTGGGCTGGGGTGGCGTGGTCCTGCTCGCGATGCTGGGACTTCTGCTTTCCTGCGTGGGACTTTCCGGCGGCTATGTCATTGCCCTGGCTGCCGCGGTGGCCGTCCCGCTGAGCGGGCCCGCCTTCCCGGGCTGGGGCGTGCCGGTGGCCTTTGTCCTGGCCGCGGGCGCGGTGGACGCGGTGGAATGGATGGCCGGCCACTGGGGGGTGCGTCGTCGCGGCGGTTCGCGCCTGGCCGGCTTCGCCGCCATGGGGGGCGGGCTTCTGGGCTTGGTGCTGGGCTCCATGATCCTGCCCGTGATCGGTACGTTTCTCGGTATGCTGGCCGGTAGCTTCGGCCTGGCTTACGTGGTGGAGCGCCATCGCCTGCAAGCCAGCGCGCCGGCCGCGCACATCGCCACCGGCGCGGTTCTGGCCTGCGTGGCCATGCTGATGTTGAAGGTGGCGGTGGCGCTTGTGCTGGTCGCCGTGCTGGCTGGCGGTATACTGCTGGGATGAGCGATTCATCTTCCATACCGGACCGACCTGGCACGTCGTCGCGTGTGTTCGCCATGATCATCGCGGGTGCCGTCCTGCTGTCCGCCGGAAGCGCCCTCCTGCTCACCGGGCCGTCGGGCGACTCGGTGTTGCGCTGGCTCAAGGGCCAGCAGAAGGGCGGCTCGGCCTTCGATTTGTGGCATGGGCAGCCCGCCCCCGAATTGCTGGTGGTCCCCTGGCAGGGCCACCCCCTCCAACTCTCCGAGCTGCGCGGCCGCCCGGTGGTGCTGGCCTTCTGGGCCTCCTGGTCGCCGCTGAGCCACTCCCTGCTGCGGACCTTGAACGAATGGGCGGCGGCCCGCCCCGACGTGGCCGTACTGGGCATTGCTGCGGAGGAGCCGGACGCCGCGCGCGCCTTCGCCAGTCCGCTGGCCTTGACCTTTCCCCTGGCCTCCATTGCCACCTCCCCTCCGCCGCCCTTTGATCAGATCATCGCCGTACCCACCACATTTTTCCTGAATGCCAGTGGGATGATCGTACACGTGGAAGGCGGCCCCCTGACCGCCGCCCAGCTGGAGCGCTGGTTGCCCCCGTCGCCGGACGCTTGAGAAGCGGGGGCGTCCCGCGTAGAGTCCTTCCCCGTGCGCGCAAAGTTCCAACCCTTGGAAAAAGAGCATTTTCCGATTTCCAACCATTGGAAAAAATGTGTCTGCCGTTTGGGTTTCCTGCTCATCGGCTTCGCCGCCCGGGCTGATGAACAACTGCTTGCCCCGCGCGAACAGGTGGCCTTCGATCACGCCCTGGATCTGATGAACGTCACCCGCGCCGACCTCGGTTTTGCCAAGGATCACGGCGAACCGCGGCTGGTGTTGAACTGGGTACGCTCCGCCCTGTCCGAGCCGTCCGCGCTGGATCGGGCGGCGGCGGTGTTGTGGGAGTCGGTACAGGACGCGTCCGGAACCGCGCTGTGGGTGGCCGCGACCGCGCTGGCCGAGGCCGGCCCGCCGGTCAGCACCAATGTTGCGCTGTCGGAGGCGCGCGATAATTGGGAGGGCCTGGACGCGGAACTGGCGGGCGTATTGTCGCGTTTCATGGAAAGCGCGCGCGGGGCGGATCGCCTGCTGGAGCAGGCCTTTCAGAAATTGTCGCCCGAGGAGCGCGGCTATCTGGCCGCATCTGCGCTGGCCGGGCCGTTTAATGCGGAAGACGAAGAAGCCACCCGCTCCGCCTTGCAGGAGGCGGGCATCGGGTCGAACGAACTGGCGCGGGTGCTGGCCGAGGAGCGTGCGTTGGATGCCACGCCGGCGGCGGACGATATGCTCGGGCTGGTGGAACGGCTGGATCGCGGTGCGGTGCTGGAGGCGGGCCGGCTGTTTTATGGCGCGGTCACGCGGCTGGCCGGGGAGGCGCGGGCGGTTTCGAACTGGCCGTCCGGCAACGTGCTGCTGTTGACCGATCTGGGACCCGTGCGCATCGCGGCCGCGGGCAACGACAGCTATTCCGACCGCGCCCTGCTCATTCTTTCCCCGGGTGGCCATAACACCTATCACGGCGACGCCGGGGTGGCCAACGGTCTGCGCGGCCAGCGGCTGGCCGCGGTGGTGGATTTGGCCGGCGCGGATGCCTATCACAGTCGCGGCCTGTTGGGTGCGGGCAGCGCCTTGTTCGGGGTGTCGGTGGTGGTGGATGACGGGGGCGACGATCGCTGGCAGGCCGCCTACGCGGGACAGGGCTCCGGTATTTACGGGGTGGCCTGGCTGGAGGAGCGCGGCGGGGACGATGATTACCGCGCGCGGGCCCTGGCCCAGGGCGCGAGTGTGTTGGGGATGGGTGTGCTGCAGGATCACGCGGGGCACGATCAGTACACGGTTGGTTTGCAGGGCCAGGCCTATGCCGCACTGCCCGGTTTCGCCGTGCTGCTGGATCGGGCGGGCGCGGATCGCTATTACGCGGGCGGCCGGGAACTGGATCACGAGCGCAATCCCGAACGCTACCTCAGTCTGGCCCAGGGTTGCGCCATGGGCGGGCGTCCCTTCGCGGGCGGCGGGGTGGCCGTGCTGGCTGACCTGGCGGGCAACGACACCTACACCGCGGACGTGTTCGGGCAGGGCGTGAGCTATTACTACGCGGCCGGCTTCCTGCTCGACGGGGCGGGGCACGACAGCTACGCCGTGCATCACTACGGGCAGGGCGCGGGCATTCATCTGAGCCACGGCCTGCTGCTGGATGTGGCGGGCGACGACAGTTACCGCGGCGGCATTCTGGTCCAGGGCGCGGCCCATGATTTCGCGGTGGGCGCATTGCTCGACCGGGCCGGGCGCGACAGCTACCTGGCCGACCAGAACGCCCAGGGCCACGGCATGAACAATTCGCTGGCCTGGCTGGTGGATGGCGCGGGCGACGATGTGTATACCGCCCGCGATCCCGCCACCACCCAGGGCGTGGGCAACGAAGGCGGCTACCGCGATTACGGCGGCCTGGGTCTGCTGCTGGACTTGGGCGGGCGCGATATCTATTCAGCGGGGGGCAAAAACAACCGCGCCCTGCTGCGTCCGCTGTATGGGATCGTGGATGACCGCGAAGCGCCTGCGGAGGCGGCCCCGTGAAAATCCCCCTGATGATGTTGCTGGGATTCGGGTGGGCGCTGGGCGCACGCGCCGAAATCACCACCAACGCGACCTACGATGAATTGTTCCATGCCGCCACCCGCTACGGCAACACGGAGGCCCGGCGCGAGGATAAGGAGGCTGCGCGCACGGAACTTTTCCGGCGCGGCGCAGACAGCCTGCGCGAGGTCATGGAGCGCATTCATTTCGAAAACGTGATGCTGCAGGTGCTGGCCATGGAAATGGTGCACGACTGGATTCCCGCCACGAACGGCACGCCTGTGCTGCTGGGCTATCTCGATCACGAGCGGGTGGAAACCCGGCGGGCCGCCATCTATTTCCTGGGTTTCTATCCCGCCCCCGAAAAGCCCGCCCGCCTGCTGAAGGCCCTGGACGACGAGAAAACCCGCAACGCCGCCCTGCGCACCCTCGGTAAATGGAAGGTGGATCGTGCGCGCGACGAAATGAGTCGTTTGCTGAAGACCAGCGATGCCGAACGCACGCGCGTGCTGGCCGCGAATGCGTTGCGCGACCTCGGGAATCCCGATGACCTGCCCGCGCTGCTGGCCGCCCTGAACGACCCCATGTTCACCGTGCGCAATACGGCCGCCCGCGCCGTGGCCTCGTTTGGTTTCAAAGCCCACCGGCCCCTGCTGCGGGAATTGCGCGACAGCGAGGGGGCGGGTCGCCGCCAGATCGTGCGGTTGCTGGGCGAATTGGAGGTGGTGGGTGCCGTGCGGCCCTTGCGCCGCTTGTTGAACCAGGCCGATCCCGGATTGCGCGCCGACGTGGAGCGGGCGCTGCGCCAGCTGGAGAGCTCGCATGAAGCAACGGCTGACCCGACCGACGCGGAGCCTCTCTTCGTCGTTCCCTGACTTGCCACCGCGAACCTGTAACTTGTAACCTGCAACGTGTAACTTCGCTTCATGAGTGCCATTCATTACATCAGCACCCGCGGGCAGACCCCGCCCATGGGCTTTCAGGACGCGGGCCTGGAGGGCCTGGCCCCGGATGGCGGGTTGCTGATTCCGGACCGCATCCCGGACGTGCGCGCCCGCCTGGCCTACTGGGCGACCTTGTCCTACCAGGATCTGACCTACGAGGTGCTGCGCCTGTTCGTGGATCTGCCCGATGCGGATTTGCGTCTGTTGATCCAGCGCAGTTACGAACGCTTCACCCATCCGGAAATTGCGCCCGCCTGGCCGGTGGGTCCGCTATGGATTCTGGAATTGTTTCACGGGCCGACCCTGGCCTTCAAGGATGTGGCCCTGCAGTTCCTGAGCAATTTCTTCGAATATGCCCTGGAGAAGCGGGGCGGGCGCATGAATATCCTGGGCGCCACCAGCGGCGACACGGGCAGCGCGGCCATCCATGGCGCACGCGGGCGGGACCGCATCAATATCTTCATCATGCATCCGCGCGGGCGCACCTCGCCGCTGCAGGAAAAGCAGATGACCTCGGTGCTGGACGACAACGTGTTCAATATTGCGCTGGATGGCACCTTCGACGACTGCCAGAACATCATGAAGTCCATCTTCCGCGATGTGGACTACAAGGGCCGCTTCGCGCTGGGCGCCATCAACTCCGTGAACTGGGCCCGCGTGCTGGCCCAGATCGTCTATTACTTTTCCTCCGGCCTCTACGTGCTGGGGCAGACCGGCGCGGACCGGGTCAGCTTCTCCGTGCCCACCGGCAACTTCGGCGACATCCTGGCCGGCTGGTTCGCGTGGAAGATGGGGCTGCCCGTGGAGCGCCTGGTGCTGGCCACCAACGAGAACGACATTCTTTCGCGCTTCTTCAACACCGGGCTCTACAGCACGGGGTCCGTGGTGCCCACCCTGAGTCCGTCCATGGACATTCAGGTGGCCAGCAACTTTGAGCGCTATCTGTATTTCCGGCTGGGCGGCGACGCGGCCCGACTCCGGGACTTGATGCAGACCTTCGGCCAGACCGGCCGCCTGCAATTGCCGCTTCAGCCGGGCGAGGCGGTGGACGATCTTTTCCGCGCCGGGGTGGGGGACACCGCGAACACGCTGGCCACCATCCAGAGGTATTGGAAAGAGCATCGCTACCTGCTGGACCCGCACACCGCGGTCGGGGTGGCGGTGGGCGAGCGGCATTTGTCAGATCGGGTGCCCATGATCTGTCTGGCCACGGCACATCCGGCCAAATTTCCGCAGGCCATACGCGACGCCACCGGCGAGGATCTGGCCCATCATCCCGTGCTGGACGCGCTGGCCGATGCGCCGACGCGATGCGACCGCCTGCCGAACGACGAAAAAGCCGTGCGGGCCTACGTGGCCGCGCGGGCGCGCTGAAAAGCGTAGAAGGTATCGATTTCCGAATTTCGAATTCCGATTTGCAGATTAATCGCGTCGCCGCAGGATGAGCGCGCTGCCGGTCGCGGTGATCAGGGTGGTTATCAGCAACACTCCGGTGGTGGCTCCGTGGACGTGGCCGGTCAGCGTCAGTCCGCCCACTCCGGCCAGCGGACCGAGCAGGCCGCCCAGGCCGATGATGGATTCGTGCCAGCCGCCGTGCTCGCCCTTTTCGTCGCCGTAATCAAGCGAGTAGTAAATGGAACTGTAGTAGCTGAGGCCCACGCAGATGCCGAGCAGCAGCAAGGCGGGGACCAGCCACAGGAGATGTCCGGCGAAAAAGATCACGGCCAGAGCGAGCGGTCCGGCGGCCAGCGCGGACAGCATCCAGGGCAGGCGGTAGTGCCAGCCCGGCCAGCGCCACAATAGAGCGAAGGTCGCGGCCCGGGCCACGAAGAGGGCTCCGATCATCCAGATGGCGGAGGACGGCGGCAGTGCGAGCCGATCTCCGAGGGTGGGAGCCAGGGTCATCAAGCCGCCCAGCATGAGGTAGCTCACCCCATTGCCCAGCCAGCCCAGCCGCTTGAAGGTGCGCTTGGTGGTCTGCGGGATGTTGTCCCCGCGATGCGGTGCGCGTTCCACCTCGGACTGCGTGTCGGGGTGATGTGGCCGGAACAGCCAGGCGAGTTGAAGGGCGTGGAAAACCAGGACGGCCAGCAGCATGGCGTCAGGCGTGAACCGAAAGAGAGCGCCGGCGGAGAAGAAGCTGATGGAGCCCAGGGCCGACCACACCAGGTTGTAGATGCCGAGCCGGTCCGGGGTGGAAAGGCGTCCCGGATGAAGAACGACGGCGGCTTCCAGGCTGGGCCAGGTCAGCGACATGGCGGCGATGAACAGGGGCAGGGTCAGGAAGGGCAGCCACGGCAGGTGGATCAGCCAGGTGAGCAGGGTGGCGGCCAGCATGCCGAGGGTGCCCGCCCGCACCAGGTGGTCGTGTCCCCATCGATCGCCCAGCCGGCCGCCCAGGGGCGGGACCAGGACGTAGGCCAGACCTTGCAGGCTGCCCAGCCACAGGTTGTCGGCGTCGGAATAGCCGTAGCGGGCGCGGGTCCAGAAATAGAGGCAGGACCCGAAAATGGTGCAGGCGAAAGCGTTGAGTCCTTCGACGGTGTAGTAGTCGTGCAGGCGCAGGCGGGAGGGCGGATTCATCGGCCCGCGGTCATACCCCCGCCCGGCTCTGCTGTCGAGCCAGCTTGCGCTCCCAGTACCAGGTGAAGAAGACCGGGACGGAGAACAGGGAAACCACATCAAAGATCATCCCACCCACCACGGGCAGGACCATGGGCTGCATGAGTTCGGAGCCGCGCCCGGTGGCCCACAGCACGGGTACCAGCGAGAGCATGGTGGTGGCGTTGGTCATGATGGCGGGGCGGCGGCGGCGCAAGCCGGCCTGGAACACGCGCCGGTGCACGTCCTCCACCGTGGTGGGCGGAATCTTGAACTGTTCCTGGATGTAGGTACCGAGCAGGATGCCGTCGTTGAACATCACGCCCAGCAGAACCAGGAAGCCCACCACCACGGCGGTGGTCATCTCGGCGTCCCACCACCACACGAAGAAGAAGCCGCCCGCGGTAGTGACCAGGGCGTTGCACAGGATGATGATGCCGGTGATCAACCAGGAGCGGGTGCCCAGGTAGATGAGGACCACCATCAAAGCCATGGAGGCCGCGATGACGACGCGCAGGATGGCGTCTGCCTTGAGCTTCTGTTCATAGCGTCCTACCCAGCGATAGGTCGCCCCCTCGGGCAGTTCCAATCGCCCCTCGGCCAGGGCCGCCTGCAGACGCGCGTCCGCGGCCCGCACCACGTCCACCTCGCCGCCCTGCGTGTTGAGCATCACGTACTGGGTGCGCTTGCCGCCTTCGGAGCGGATGGCCATGGGGCCGATGGTGTAGGTGAGCCCGGCCTCCGAGGGACGCTGTGCGCGGACAAAGGGTTGAGCGACCAGTGGCGCGGGGTCGCCCGCAGCCACAGTGAGTTCCGCGTGCCGGTGATCGAGGACGGTGAAGTTGCGTTGATCGTTCAGGGTGAGCTGGCCCGGCAAGGTGTGGGCATCGGTGGACGAGCCGGTGAAGTCCAGGGTGTACACGGTGGGCGCGGCGAGCAGTTGGGCGAGCGGAATGGCGCCGTGTCCCTCCGCCACCGGGACCTGCACCAGCGGGAGTTCATCCGTATCGTCGCGTCGCTCGCGCAGGTAGCGGATGCGCACCGGATAGCGCAGGGTGCCCTCCACCGAGTAGGTGAGCGCCATGCCGCCCAGCGCGGTTCCCACCGCTTGCATAACTTGTTCCTGGGACAAGCCGAAGCGGGCCAGCCGAGCGGGGTCGAGCCGGATTTCCGCGTAGGGCTTTCCGCCTTCGCGCTGCATCTGCGCGTCCACCGCGCCCGGCGTGCCCTGGATGATTTTTTCGGCGGTTTCCGCAAAACGTTCCAGGGCGGCGGAATCGTCGCCGAGTATCTGCAGGGCCAGCAGACTGCGGATGCCGGTGGACAGCATGACCACCCGGGTTTCGATGGGTTGGAGCCAGCTGGGCGCCACGCCCGGGATGTCGGACTCCGCGGCCAGCAGGGCGCGCACCTCGCTCAGGGTGCGCGGGCGTTGGACGGTGCGGCCATCGTTTTGCAGCAGATCGTGCGCCGGCCACTCGCGGTAGGGCTTCAGCAGCACCACGGTTTCAATCATGCCCAGCGGGGCCGGATCGAGCGCTGTTTCTGCGCGGCCCAGCTTGCCCATGACCGAGGCCACCTCGGGTACGGCGGAAATCAGCTGGTTCTGCTTCGTCATCACGCGCAGGGTTTCGCCCAGTCCGCCGTGCGCGGGCAGGGAGGGCATAAACAGAAGGCTGCCTTCATCGAGTGGGGGCAGAAAACTGGAGCGTACGCCGGGAAACGTTCGGACTAGCGCGTCATGTAGCCGCGTTTCCCGAAAATCGCCGCCGGCCAGATCAACCACCTTGCGCAGCGGCCAGCTCAATGTGGTCCAGCCCGCGCCCAGCAGGTAGCCCGCGCCGGCCATGATGGCGATGACGAGAGTGAAGGCCACGCGATGTCGCTGGATGTGGTTGTAGGCCCATTCGTAGGCCACGTGGATGGCGTAGCTGACCGGGTTCTCCTCGTAGTTCACCAGCTTCTCGCGGCCGATCTTCCACACCGCGCTGCCGCACAGGACTGCGAAGGCCGGCGCGAACAGCCAGCCCGGCACCTGTAGCGCCCAGCGCCCGTGGTCCATCGGCAGCGCCCAGCCATCGCGGATGAACCAGCCGAAGGCGCTGCCCGCCGCCGCGCCCGCCAGCCCGATCAGGATGGGTTTGCGAATATGCCACGGCGGGAGCAGCAACCGGCAGAGCAGGGGCACCAGCAGCGTGCCGAATAGCACCGCACCCCCGATGGCCAGCGATTTGGTCAGGGCGAGCGGTTCAAAGAGGCGTCCTGCCTGGTCGGTGAGAGCGAAGATGGGCAGGAACCCGATAATGGTGGTGGCGGCGGACGTGATCAGCGGGCGCGTCACCTCGCGCGCGGCGGCCACCACGGCTTCGATGATCTCGCGGTGGAACGGGGATACGGGCATGTCCCGTTTTTCGCGGCGGCATTTTTCCTGCAGGTCCACCAGGTGCTGGGTGATGTTCTCCGTCATGATGATGCCGAAATCCACCATCACGCCGATGGCGATGGCGATGCCGGCCAGGCTCATGATATTGGCGCTCACCCCGAAGAGGCGCATCACCAGGAAGGCGAACAGCATGCCCAGCGGCAGGCTGATGGCCACCGCGAAACTGGCCCGCGCATGGAGCAGGAAGACCGCCACCACGAGGATGGTGGTGAAGATCGCCTCGCGCAAGGTGCGGGTGAGGGTCTCCGTGGTTTCGTGGATGAGCTGGGAGCGATCATAGAACGGAAGGGCGGTGAGCTGCTCGGCCTTCAGGGCCGGGGCCAGCTCGGTGAGCCGGCGCTTGACGGCCTGGATGACGGTGTTGGGATCTTCGCCCACGCGCATGCCGATGATGGCGCCCACGTGTTCGCCGTGGGCATCGGCCAGCGCGCCCTGGCGGAACTGCCCGCCCAGGTGAACCTCGGCGATATCGCCCAGCCGCAAACCCGCCCGCCACGCCGCGTTGCCGCGGAGCACAATATTTTCCACGTCGTCCACGGAACGAATAAAGCCCGCGCCGCGAATCATGGTTTCCACACCCGACTGCTCCACGCTCATGGCACCTACATCGCGCCCGGCCTTCTGCACGGCCATCATCAACATGTCCAGGGTGAGGCCCTGCTCCTCGATGCGGGCGGGGTCCACATCAATCTGGTATTCGCGGACCACCCCGCCGGCCGGCGCGACCTCGGCCACGCCGGGTACGCCTTGCAGGGCGGGCGCCACGAGTTGATCGAGCACGAAGCGCTTGCCTTCCACATCGCGTGGGCCGTGCAACGCGAAGGCAAAGACCTGGCCCATGGCGGTGGCGTCGGGCCCCAGGCGCGGGGTCACGCCCGCGGGCAACACGCCCTGCAGTTGGGCCAGCCGCTCCAGCACGCGGGTGCGGCAGTCGTAGAGGTCGCGGTTTTCCGCGAAGATGATGTAGACGTAGCTGGCCCCGTAGAGCGACATCCCGCGCACGGTTTGCACGCCGGGCAGCCCTTGCAGTTCGCGGGCCAGCCGCGCCGTGACCTGCTGGTCCATGTCCTGCGGATTCTGCCCCGGCCAGGAGGCCCACACGATGACCTGGTTGTCGCTCAGGTCGGGGATGGCATCCACCGGAACGTTTCGCCACGCCCACAGACCGGCCCCGGCCAGACCCAGCGCGACGGCGAGGGTGATAAAGGTGTTGCGTATGGCGAAGGAAATCATGGGAGTTTACAACCACGGATGGACACAGATGGACGCAGATACCGATGGATCTCGCTCATCTGAAATCCGTGTTGATCCGTGTTCATCCGTGGTTCAAACCATCAGTGGACGTGTTCTGTCGGTGCGGTGGCGCCTTGCGGGTACAGCAGGCTGGGGGTGCCCGCGAGTTGGGCCTGGCTGTCGATCAGGAACGCGCCCTGTGCGGCCACCTCATCGCCGGGTTGCAGGCCCGCGCGCACCACGAAAAGGTCGAGCCCGTTTTCGTCCTCGAGGCGCGGCCCGAGGGCCAGGGGGGCGATCACGAACCGCATCTGGCCGCCGCTGGTGCGGCCCGCGAGCTTCCAGGCCACGTGGCGAACCCCGGTGGAAAGCACGGCTTCCTTGGGCACCAGAGCAAAGCGGCCCCAGGTGGAGGGGTCGTTCGGGTCCGCGGGTTTCAGCTCGGGACCGAGCACTCCGCGCATCCGCGCTGAAACCAGCGAGCCCGGTTGCAAGACATCGCGTGCGCCTTCCAGCCAGATGCGTACTTCGCGGGCGCGGGTGACCGGATCAATTTCGGCGGCCAGACGCCCGAGGGTGGCCGTGAGGCCGGGCAGGGGGCCCGCATCGTCACTGTCCACCAACACCGATTGGCCTTCGCGCAGGAAGCGCCCACGCGATTCCGGGACGTGTACGATCAGCACCAGCCGGTTGGGGTCCACCAGCCGCAGCAACTGGGTGTCCGGCATCACTTCGCGGCCGACCTCGAGCGCTTCATCCAGCGCCGACATGTCGGACAACAGCACCTGGCCCGCGGCGGAAGATCGAATGGTGATGATTTCCTGCGGGGCGTGGCCCGCGATCACGTGATCCGCCACATCGGCCAGATTCCAGCGCTCGAACCGCTGGCGTAGGTTACGAAGCAGATTGGTGTCACCGAGTTTGACCGCCCCCGCCAGTTCGCCTTGCGCGGCCATGACGTCCGGGCTGTACAGGTCCACCACCGGCGCCCCCGCCTCCACCACGGTGCAACAGCCAAACGTGGAGCTGTGCCGCTTCACGATGCGGCCGGCTACCCGCGGGATCACCACCTGGGTGTAGCGGTGGTCATACTCGGCCGCCCCATAGGCGCGCACCGTGACCATGGCCGGTCCTTCGGTGACCCGGGCCAGTTCGAGGCCCATGCGTTTTTGCTGCTCGCGGGTCAGTTCGCCCGCCGTGACCGGATGCATCTTCATGCCGCAGACCGGGCAGGTACCCGGCTGGTTGCCGATGAAATCCATCATGGGGCAGGCCCAGCGGGTGCCCGTTTCGCCCTCCATCGCGGTGGACGCGTGGTCCACAAACAGGGTGCGCGAGGGCAGGAGCAGGATGAGCAGGAAGCCGCCCAGGAAGCCAGCCGCGGCCCATTTTGCGGTTGGGTTCATCAGGCTACTCCACCACCCGGTTTTCCAGGGCGGCCGGCCCGTACGTATCGGGATGGGCCGCGAATTCTGCCGGGCATTTCTTGCAGCCAAACCCGATGACCTTGCCCTTGTAGCGCGCGGTGGGCAGTTTGGGGTCGACGTCCATGCCGCAGATGGCGCACACGGTATTCACGGGCTTTTCGTCGGACGCGGGCGCGGGTGCCGCAGCTGTATGCACGTGCCCGGTTTCGGCCGGCTGGCTCATGGGCGCGGGCTCCGTGGGCAGCTCCGCGGCATACGGATCGTGGCGGGCGGCGCGAAAGGCCAGCGCGGCCAGGGCGCCAGCCACGAAGGTGGCGGCGAAGATGAGGTAGTTCTTATTCATGGTGTTCTCCTGTTAAAAGAGGGACGTGACGCCACAAGGCGGCCTGCGCGGATTGCGCGGCCAGGTCGGCTTCGATCACCTGCATATCCAGTTCCGTGCCGCGCTCCCACAGTTCCAGCAGCATGAGCACGGTGTTGCCATCCGCCATGCCGGAGGTGTCTGTGGTGGTGACCAGCGAGTTCAGTTCCAGCTCCACGCGTTGTCGCGTTTGGGCCGCGGCGTGCCGGGTATTTTCCGCCTGGCGGGACCAGCGCTCCACTTTGGCGAGGTCTGCCTGCAGCCGTCGGGCCAAGGCATCCGCCTCGGCGGCGCGTCCTTCCAGCGCGGCTTGGGCGGCGCGCCCTTCCGCACGGGCGGCGCGGCGTCGGTTCCACGGCAGGTCGGTCATCAGGATAATCCCGAGGGTATCCTCGTCGCCCAATACAGCTTCCTCGCGCTCGAAGCGCAAGCCGACAGAGGCCATGGGGCGGGCTTCGGACCGAGCCATGGCGGCCATCGCGCGGGCCTCGTCCTGCGCGGCCGCGATACGCCGTAGAGCCGGGGTCTGATCTGGCTTGAGATCACGTGGGTCGGGCGCTTCAAAGGTGGGCAGGTTTTCCGTTTCGTCCAATCCGAGCAGCTGGCGGGCCTCACGCGCCGACTCCTCGGCCATGCGGGTTTCGCGTTCCGCCTCCAGGTCCAGCGCGGTGAGCCGGCTTTGCAGGGCCAGCACGTCACCCAGCCGACCCTGGCCGGAACCGGCCCGGGTCTCCAGCGCGGTACGCATCCGGTCCATCCGTTCGCGCTGGCTCAGCAAGAGGGTGATCCGCCGTGCGCTGGCCTCGCGTTCCGCCAGCAGGCGTGCCACCTCGGCCGCCAATACGCCAGTCTGTTCATCGGCCTCGGCTGCGCTCAGGGCGGCCTGAGCCCGGGCCCGGGCCCGGCGCGCGCCACGTTCGCCCCACGCGGGCAAGGGTTGCTGCAAGCTGACTTCCCACATGGGCATGGATTCCTCCGGGGTATCCTTCTTAGCCACCATGCCTTCCAACTGCGGGTCGGCCCAGCGTCCAGCCGCTGGAACGCGCAGCCGGGCGGCCTCGCTTTGGGCGCGCGCGGCCATCACCTCGGGCGCCTGCTCCACAACAGCCAGAAAATCGCCCGCCTGAGCGGCGCCCACGCCGAGGACCAACAACGCCGCGATGGAAAAAACCAGCTTCATATTATGGATGGGCCACATCGACACCACAGCTGATGTCGCCCTTTCCGCCGCAGGTGGCGCACAGGCATTCCCCCAGGCTGGCCGCAAATTTCTGTCGTTGTTCCGGGGTCAGGACCTCGCGCACCTTGAGCAGGTGTTCCAGGGTGGCCCGGTCGTTTTCCTGCTGGCTGGCGCACATGCGCTCCAGATACTGCTGCAATTGCGCGGGGGTGGCTGCTTCGTCCTGAAGGGCCTGGGCCAGACGGCAGCGGGCCGCGCAATGGGCATCGCACGTTTCCTGCACGCGCGCGGTATAGTCGGCCCCAAGTTCGGCCACCTGGGTGGCCTGGGCTTCGGACAAACCAAGCAGGCGCGTGAGGCGGACGGGTTGCAGGTCGCGCGCGGGATCGAAACCCGCGGTCGCTCGCACGCTGAATCGGCCCCCGGCGAATCCGGCGGCCGCCATCAAGACCCATGCAGTGATCATCCATCGGCGGTTCATGGTGCTAGTTTCCTTTCAAGGTGCTGGCATAAGCGTGAGTGAGGGAGGTGGTGCCGACCGGGCCGAACGCGGGCGCGGAGGAAGCCGGTTCGTAAGCGAGCGAGACCATAAGCAGGGCGGTTGCCCCGGCCAGAGCGCCTGCCAGGGCCCAGCTTTCCCACCACGGGGCGGAGGTTGGGTGGGCGTGGCGCGCCGCCTCCAGTTTCTGAAAAACCCGCTGGTCGAAATAGGGGTCGGGCGGGGGTGTTTGCCAGGCGGACCAGTTCGGAATGCGCTCGTTCATGGGAGGTTAAACGTCGCCGCCCGGCCAACTACGCGCGGAAAATGGAAAAAAGTTTCGCTCCGCCGACCGGGGTGGGGTCGAGATCAGGTCCAGCCGCGCCGGGCCAGGTCGGCCCGCACGGTCTGGCGGGCCCGGAAGAGGCGGGCCTCCGCGCTGCGCACCGAGCAGTTCAGCACCCCGGCCACCCCGGCCGCGGATTGGGCGTGGTATTCGGTCAGCACCAGGGCGGTGCGCTGGTCCTCGGGTAACCGGGCCACGGCCTGAGCGATGGCCTCGCCCAATTCGCGGTGCATCAGTTGGTGCGCGGCATCCGGGCCGGGCGCGATGGGTTCCCGGGCTTGTTCGTCCAGGTTGAGTTGGGGTCTGCGTTGCTGGCGACGTAGTTCATCGAGGGCGGCGTGGCGGGCCAGTTGGAACAGCCAGGTGGAGAAACGCGCGCCCCGTCCGAAGCGGAAGTCGGCCAGGTGTTGAAAGGCGCGCACAAAGGTTTCCTGGGCCACATCTTCCGCATTGGGATGGCCGTTCAGCAGGCGGTAGGCGAAGGCATGAACGGGCTCGCGATAGCGCTGCAGTAACTCGCCCAGGGCGGCGTCGTCGCCTTGGCGGGCCCGCTCCACGGTCGCCTGGTCGGGATCTGATTCGCTCGACATGTCTGCACTATACGGGACCGGGTCGGGGAAACGAGTGATTACCCGCATCGCGAAGGCTTCGTCATTGCAGGGCGGAGCGGGCGCGCATAGTATGGTGAGGCATCACGAGGCGAGGGAGCGACGCATGGTTACCAGGCCGTTTGAATCAAAAATCCAGGACATCGTTTACAATGTGGATGTGGGCCTCGGCCTGCGTCTGATCAAGCTGGGCCTCTATGTGTTGTTCCTGCTGTCCATCATGGCCCTCTACACGGCCACCCAGTTCCGCGGGCTGCGGGATGCCTCCGCCATGGATATGGCCCAGCTGGGCCGCAACCTGGCGCTCAACGGCCGCTACATGACCCAGGTCATCCGTCCGGCCAGCATGTGGTACTTGATCGAACACAGCGCCGGTCAGAACCCCCAGATGCGGGAGCATCCCGACATCGTGAATCCGCCGGTCTATCCCGCCCTGCTGTCGCTGGGATTTCGCGGCCTGCAGGGTGCCTTTGCCGACGACAAGTCCACCCGCATCTATCCGCCCGAACAGTGGGTGGTGGTGCCCGTCAACCTGATGTTCTCCCTGCTGACCGGACTCATGATCTATCTGCTGGCCTTTCGTATGTTCGATGTGCGGGTGGCCACCCTGAGCATGAGTCTGTTTTTCTTGAGCGACGCCACCTGGGGTCTGGCCATCACGGGAACCGGCGTGTCGGTGGCGGTGGCCTGGTGTGCGGTGGCCTTCTACCTGGCGGTGGTGACGGCCACCCCGCGTCCGGAAGGCCGGGCCACCTGGCCGGTTTGGCTGGCCCTGGCCGGATGTGCCCTGTTCAGTGCGCTGGCCTTCCTGACCCGCTACGGCACGGTGGTGCTGGTGCCCGCGTTGGCCCTCTATCTGGGCTGGTCGGCCAAGCAGCGCAAGGGCTGGATCGTGGCCGCGTATGTAGGTTTGTTTCTGGTCTTTGTTGCGCCCTGGCTGGTCCGCAATTACCTGGTGAGCGGAGGTCTGCTCGGCCTGGCGCCGTATACTGCGCTCAATGGCGCAGATCCGGTGCTGAACAATGAGTTTGAGCGCACGCTGGCCCAGAATCTGAAATGGGGCGAAGTGATGACCGCCCTCCAGGTCAAACTCCTGGACGGACTGGCTTCCTTGTACCGCGGAGAGGTGCGCACGCTGGGGGACGGCTTGGTGGGCGCCTTTTTTCTCACCACCTTCTTCTATTCGTTCGCCCGCGACTCCGCGCGCCGCCTGCGCTGGTGCGTGGCCCTGGGAATGGTGTTTATGCTGGGCGTGGCGGCGTTGTTCGGCAAACCGACGGCGCTGCTGTTCAATCTGTTCTGGCCCCTGGTGCTGCTTTACGGCACGGCCTTTTTCTACATTCTGCTCGACCGCATGCAGATTCGGGTGCCCCTGCTGCGCATGGCGGTGACCGGCGCCTTCGTGGGCCTGACTGCGCTGCCCCTGGTGCTGACCCTGCTGCCGCCGCGCGCGGGCGTTCCGTATCCGCCTTATTACCCGCCCTACATTTCCCACGTCTCCCGCATGCTGACCCCGGATGAACTGTTGTGTACCGACATGCCGTGGGCCACCGCGTGGTATGGCCAGCGCACCTCGCTGCTGCTGCCCGCCACCCTGGACGAGTTCTATGAGATCAACGATTACACGCGGCGGGTGAGCGGAATCTATTTCACCACCATCACGCGGGATCGCTCCTACGTGAACGCCCTGCTGGCCGGCCCGTACCGGACCTGGTTTCCCATCATGGAAGGACGCATCCCGGCCGACTTCCCGCTCAGCGTGGGTTTCCCGCTGGGTAATTTCGACCAGTTGTTCCTCACCGATCGCCAGCGCTGGTAACCGGCATGAAACGAGCGGCCCCGCAACCGGAAGATCGCGCCTACTTTTTTGACCGGGGCCTCCGTTTCGGCTGCACCCAGTGCGGCGGCTGTTGCACCGGGGCCTCCGGCACGGTGTTTATGAATGCGCACGAGTCGGAGCGCATCGCCCGGCATCTCGGTCTGGAGCCCGCGGAGTTTCTGGAGCGCTATGCTTATCCGGTGAAGGGCGGGCACAGCCTGCGCGAGGTGGGCGATAACTTCGCCTGCATCTTCTTCCGCCACGAGCGCTGCACCATCTACGACGTGCGGCCCACCCAGTGCCGGACCTTTCCCTTTTGGGCCGAAAATGTGCGCTCGGAAGCGGCGTGGAAGAAAACCTGTCGCGACTGCCCCGGCATCGGCCAGGGGCGGCTGTACGGACGCGAGGAGATTTTATCCATCGCCGCCGATTCGCTTAACCAGGGCGCGGTGGCCGACGGAACCGGACCGCAACCGGAATCGGCGAAGTAATTTGGAACTCAGGAAGTTCTGGACGGCCTGAATTCCAGGTGTGCAAACGCAATGAGCTGAGCCTGGTCATTATCGGTATCGGGGTCGGAATCGGGTCTCGGGATCGATACCGATACCGATTCCGATAGCGACCCCGATGATGCAATGATGCTTATTTGGAAATCAGGAAATTCCGGTGTTCCTGAGTTCCAAATGCGCAACCACATCGACCTGGGGTCGACCTTCACGAAGCGATGGTGCTTCATCGGTATCGGGGTCGGAATCGGGTCTCGGGATCGATCCCGATACCGATTCCGATAGCGACCCCGATGATGCCGTGATGCTTATTTGGAAATCAGGAAATTCCGGTGTTCCTGAGTTCCAAATGCGCAACAGCATCGACCCGGGGTCGACCTTCACGAAGCGATGGTGCTTCATCGGTATCGGGGTCGGAATCGGGTCTCGGGATCGATCCCGATACCGATTCCGATAGCGACCCCGATGATGCAATGATGCTTATTTGGAAATCAGGAAATTCCGGTGTTCCTGAGTTCCAAATGCGCAACCGCGGCGAGTTGCGACCAGTCACCTTGCGGAGCACGTACGATGCGCACCTGTTCCCCGCGCGGGCCCCACTGCTCCGGGTCGCTCGGTCCGAATACGGCCAGGGTGGGCACGCCCAGGGCGGCGGCCAGATGGGTGATGCCGGAATCGTTGCCGGCATAAGCGACGGCTCCGGCGAGCACGTGGGCGGCCTCCATCAAGGAAACGTCGCGCAGATGCGTCCGGTGGGGAGCGCAGGCGGAAAGCTGCGCGGCCACTTCGGCGTCGGCTTCGCCGGTAAGAAAAACCGGGGACACTGCGCGTTCCCGTTCCAGCCGTAGGGCCAGATCCAGGAACCATTCCAGGGGCGCATTCTTTTTCAGGCTGCCGCTGCCCGGGTGCAGCACGGCATAGGGCGCGGGCAGGGCGCGGGGCGAGGGGGCGGGCGGCAAGACCAGGCGGGGCGCGCGCCCGCGCGCATAAATGGCCAGACTTTCCAGGGGTTTGAGCAGGTGATCCACCGCGTGGCCGTCCGTCACCAGGGGCGAGCCCTGGAGCACGGTGTGTGCGCCGGCTCGCTTCAGGTTGTCCACCACCACACCGTCCGGGTCGTGGAGGTAGCTGAGAATAAAATCGAAGGAACGGATCCACTCCACCTGGGCGTCGGGAAATTCCGGGCGCAGGGAAAAGAAGCGGGCGATGCCGGCCCCGTGCAGCGAGATCACGCGGTCGGCGAGTCCGCCCTGGCGGGCCAGCTCGGCCACGTGCGGATAGCCGACCACTTCGATGAAGCCATCGGGCCAGCGTTCGCGCAGGGCGGCCAGCGCGGGCAGGGTCACCACGAAGTCGCCCAGGGCGCCGCCGCGGAGGACCAGGATACGGGCCGGTCGCATGGCGAATACGAAAGGGGTTAGAAGACCCGCAGGCCCAGCGCGATGAGGAAAGCGCTCACCACCAGTTTCAGGGCGGCCGAGCAGCGGCTTCGTGTGTCATCGGGAAGAACCAGGCGAACGGCGCGCCGGAACAGGTGTGGGCTCATGACCAGAAATATACCGATCACCACCCAGAGGTAAGCCAGGCCGGCGATAATCAGGCGCCAGTCGGAGGTGTGCCAGCGGGCGATGTCCAGCACGGGCGCCGCCACCAGCAGGAGCAGTCCGCCCAGCGCGCGCACGGTCAGCAGCTCGTCGAGGTACTGGATGAGCAGGTAGAAACTGAGCGGGGTAAGAAAATAGAGGGCGGGTTTCCAGTTGTCGAAGCGGCCCAGGCTGGTTTCGTTGATCAGCCAGGCCACCCACAGCAAATCCACCGCGGCCAGGGCCCACCCGGTGAGGGTGTGGCGGGGCAGGGCGTCCAGCATACGGCGGACCTGGGCGGGCGCGATGGCCTGCCACAGACTGGCGGCGACGCCCAAGGCGCCCAACAGAATGGAAATGTGAGCGAGCGATAACGTGTTCATACCGGCGACCAATCCAACACCAATCCGCCCCATTGTCCATCGCCATCCCGCACAATTTCGCGGCCACCCAGGGCTTGGTAGGCCTCGGCCACCCCATCCAGTTCGTGTTCGCGCAGGCCGCTGAGCACGAGGTGGCGCCGGGTGCAGCGGGCCAGGGTGGGGGCGGCATCCATGAGCACCCGGCCGTAGACGTTGGCGCACACGAGATCGAAGGTGCCGGGGGGCGGGTCCTGGAGCAGGTCGTGCACGCCGAGTTTGACCCGGGCCAGCACGCCGTTGCGCCGCAGGTTGGCCCGGGCGTGGATCAGGCACTGGGGATCGTTGTCGTAGGCCACCACGCGGCGCACCCCGAGTTTGGCCGCGGCCAGGGCAAGCAGGCCGCTGCCCGTGCCCACGTCGAGCATGGCGGCGGGGCGGTGGGGCGGGCGGCACAGGCGGTCCAGCGATTCCAGGCAGAAGCGGGTGGTAAAGTGTTCGCCGGTGCCGAAGCTCAGGCCGGGATCGAGGACCAGGCGGATGCGCTGGCCCGCGCGGTCGGTGCGGCTTTCCCATACCGGTACGATGCGCAGCCGGTCGCCCACGTCATGGGCGTGAAAGTGATGACGCCAGAAGGACTGCCAGTCGCGGGCCGCGCAGCCGCGAAGGCCGGTGCCCTGTACGCCGGGCAGGCGGGCCAGCGCGCGCTGGGCCAGCAGGGCTTCCACGTCCTGATCGAAGTAGAGTTCGAGCCAGGTGGTGGTGGAGCCGGGGCGCAGCAACTGGATGACCGGCCGGTGCAGGCGGGCTTCCAGATCGGCGGCCAGCGCATCGGCGCGGGCGCTGCTGGTTTCCAGGGTGAGCACGGTTTGGGAGGCGGATGGTTTTTTCATTCGAAGATCAGGAACAGCTCTTTCGGTAAATTGGCCGGCCGCCATTGTGGATCGTTCAGGGTGCCCGTCAATTGAAAGACCAGCAATTTGGTCACGGGCAGGGTGATAAAGCGCAGTACGGCGGCGAGGGGCCCCTTGCGCAGCAGTTGTACTTCCACATTGAAGCGCACCGTGCCGTCGAAGGCATAAGCGCCGGTGACCTTCATGCTGAGTACCATGCCTTCCAGGCGGGCGTCCTTGGTGACCACGCGTCCGTTGCGGATGTCGAACTTAGCGTGCAGGTCGTTTTGGGCGGCGAAGCCGAGCCCGGGGTAGATGGCCGAGAGCAGGCGGGACAGGCCGCCGAACACGGGCAGGCGCATGATCTCGCCATCTTCCACATGCAGGTCACCCTTCCCGGTCAGCAGGCGGAAGGTGGGGTCATGCACCGGTCCCTGCACCTCGACGTTCAGGCGCAGCCGGCCTTCCGGTGAGAGGGTGACGTTGGTGCGCACCTGGGCCACGATGCGGGCCAGTTCGGCGTTGGTGAGGGCGGCGGTGACAAAGATGACGTGACTGGTGCCGGCCGCATCCGGCTCCACCAAAACCTCGGCGGTGAAAGGGCCGCCGAAGGCCAGGCCGGTGACATTGGTGGTTCGATACGTGTCGCGGCGCACCAGCAAATCGAAGCGTGTGGTGTCGGCCAGCCAGTTGGAAACCCCCATGCGCTGGCCCTGAACGTGGACCATCAGATCCGTGCGTTCGGCGCTTTTCTTTCGGTCCACCGTGCCGTGGGCGTGGACCCACAGCGGGCCTTCATAGCGGGTGGGGGCCAGTACGCGCTGCAGACCGGGACCCACCAGACCGGCCACCGCGTGCGGGGACATGTCGCCCGCCAGATCCACGGTGATGAAATCACCCCTGCTATCGTAGTGCAGTTCGCCGGACACGCTGGTCCCGGGCTGCCGGAAGGTCCACGGGTTAAGCGACAGTACATGGTTGGAAAAGGTGATGCCGGCCACGATGGAGGTGAGATGGACCGTGCGGTAGGTGCTGGCGGCGGTTTCGAGTTGGCCGGAAAAGCGCAAGGCGTCGGAGGCACCTCCTACATAGTGGAACTGACCGTTGAATCGTGGTGGTTGTTCAGGAAAGGTGAAACGGTTGATGAGGAGGGCCAGATAGCCGGGCAGGATGGGCAGGGCCAGGTGCGGATCAAAATTCAGTTGGAGGTCACCCGTGAGTTCGCGGTGGTCGCGCAGCCAGGTGATCGAACCTTCCAGGGGGCCGCGTCCCTGCGCGCGTCCCACCACGGCGGATATATTTTCCACCTGCACGGTGTCGCCCGAGACCCGAACGGAGGCGTAACCGCGGTCCAGCGGTATGCCGCGGATGGCAGCTTTTTCGAGGGAAATCCAGCCATGCAGGGAACGGTCGAGTTGATCCAGGGGGGCGGGTCCGATCCACACCTCGCTTTTCATGGAGCCATCGGCTTCCAATCCGGCGGCCCGCAGTTCCTCCTGCCAGCGGCGCGGCATCATGGCGATCCACGGTTGCGGGGGCAGGTCACTGTAGAGCCGGGCTTCCGCCTGGCGGGTGCCCAGATCCACCACGCCGGTCAGTTCGCCACGCTTATCGCGGGCGCTTACCGTACAGGAGCGCAGGGCGAGCTGATAACCCTGGATGAACACGTCGGCCCGTACGGAGTCGAAAGCCGCGCCGCGGATTTCCGCCTGGCGGGCATCGGCCTGGATATGGATGTCCCAGCCGTTGGTGCGGGCGGGTTCGTAACGGAAGCCCACGCGGGCCCGTGACGCGGGCTGGAAGCGCAGGGCGTTGAGTTCGGCCGCCACGTCGCCCGCGGCGTGCGGGGCCTGCGCAATGGTGTCGAGGGCGCGGTGCAGTTCCGGCCAGAAGCCGCGGGTGGCGGCGCCGGGCAGACGCAGCACGGCGCCCGTGCTTTCCCAGTTCAGTCCGAACGCCTGTACGTTGAGGGGTGCCAACTCCACCCGGTCGGGAAACAGGAGGATGTGTCCGGAGATGGCGCGGGCGGATACCCGGACCGGCGCATTGTTGGAGCGGGCCAGGTCAGGCAGGCGCAAGGCACCGTTTTCTATGGTGAGGGAGCGCACGGCCAGTTGGCGTTGGCGCAAAGCCTGGCCATCCGGGCGGATGGTCACCCGGCCCACCCGGGCCACCGGTTCGCTGAAGTCGTCCTGGCGGTACAGGAAAACACCATCCGCCACCAGGCCGGCGGTGGGATCGAAACGCAGGCGGTCCAGCACCACACGGAAATAGGGATTTTCCAGGTCCCGCATCCAGCGGGTGACCAGGAACCCGGGCACGCCGATGAGCCACAGGTAGAGCAGCAGGCACAGAAGGGTGAGCAGGGCCCGCCACGAATGTTGCACCAGGTTGTGCACCCAGCCCAACAGGCGCAGCACGCCCGTCCGCAGGGAGCGCGGCGGTTTAGTGGCCGGCTTCGATGCGGTTGGTGGTGGCAGAGGGCTCGACAAGCGTGGCGGGCTCCGGGGGGGTGAGGTAGAGCGGGGTGAACAGGCGGTCACGGTCGGCGTGTTTCAAGGTGAACACCACGTTCTGGCCTCGCACCAGCGCGAAGACGGCGTCCGGTCCGGCGTCATCGCCGAGGGCGATGGATTTTCCGATGGCGCCTTGGCCGGACAGCCCGATGGTGAGGGTGGCGCGCGGTTGGGCCAGGCCCCAGGTGTCCAGCGATTCCGGATCCTCCACCACGAATTCGTCGGCTGATACCTGCCGCAGGGCGTCCAGTACCCGGCCCACCGCCGCCTCATCCAGGGTGGTTCCCTTCGCGGCGCGGAAGGAATTGGTGGGCGAGGCGCGTTCGACCGATTGGTCCTGCCCCTGCATCTGGCGCACCAGACTGCGCACCGCGTTGCTGTCCACGCGCAGGACCACGGGGTCGCGGTAGTACAACGGCGCCATGGGCAGCGCGGCCAGCCCGTCGCGGGACACCCGGTAGAGGGATTCTTCCCCCTCCATCTTGACCAGCACCAGGGGCTGGCGGGGATCGTTTTCACGGGCGATCAGCAGGGTAACGGTTTCCCCGGGGTCCGCGGTAGGTGCGGAGGCGGAGGCCCCGTTCCCGGGCGGGTGCCGGGCGAATACGATGCGGCGGTCGGGCGGACTCAGGCCCCACGTGGCGAGGTTGGTGCCGGGGCTGTCGATGAAGGTTTCGATGCGCAGACCGGTCCACTCGCTGAGCGCCTGTTGCAGGCGGGCTTCGTTGGCTTTGAACTGGCGTGGTTCGACCACCGACCAGGAGCCATCGTCCGCCCGGGCCAGGCTGAGCGTTTGTTCACCCTCCTCGTTATGAATGTAGCCGATGTCGTAGGCGGGCAGGGTCAGCAGGCGTCGGTCGCGCAAGTCGGTGGCGCCCACCGACAGGGTTTCCAGCAGGGCCGCCGCCACCGAGAAGACATGTTCGGTGCCTTCCAGGGTGGCGTACACTTCGTTGGTCCGTCCCTCCACCGGGCGACCGAGGCGCAAGACCTGTTCCCCTTTGGCGCGCGCGCCCGCGATGGTGATCTGGGCCGCCGGTTCGTCGAGTCCGTAGAGCGAGGCGGCGGCCATGGTGTCGGCGACGAACTCCAGAGCGCGGGCTTCGAAGAGACGATCCAGCAGGGCCTGTACGGCGGCATAGGCGGCGCGTCCCGTATGGGGTTTCTGCATGCGCCAGATGCCTTGATCGGCCCGGACCAGTTGCAGCAGGCCGTCGGGCCGCCGGATGTCGAGTCGGGTGGCTTCGTTGGGGAAACCTTGAAAGACGCGGCGATCCCGCAGGTCATCCACGCGTCCGGGCAGGCTGGCCAGCAGGTTGCTGGAGGCCACGAAAATACTGGCTTCCGTCTCCACCTTCACAAAGAGATTGCCACCCAGCGGGGTGTCGCGTCCGATCAGCAGGGTCATGTCGCGTCCGTTTTCGCGCAGGCTGATGCGGGCGCGCGGGCGGGCGAATCCGAAGTCGCCGGGGTTCAGGTTCTGCTCGCGCTGCTGGCGGCCGGTGATGACTTCGCTGCGCACCAGAGCCTCCAGGGTGTCCAGGATGCGCGTCACTTCGCCCACGTGGGCGCGGGTGCGCACCGGGGCCACCAGCCGCCATACCCCGCCTTCTTTTTCCAGGCTGGCCTGCAGATCGGCCGTGGTCAGGCGGAGGTGGGTGACCCGCGCGGGGTCGAAGCGCAGGGCGCGGCGGGCCCGCTCCTGCCGGCGGTCCTGTTGTTCAGCCCGGCGTTCCACCAGGGTGATGTAGCCGCCCAGCAGCAGCACGGCGGCGAGCAGGATCAGGGTGGTGGGGAAGCGGTTCATGTCACGATCTCCGCTGCATCCATACCGCGAGGCCCAGCACGCCCACCAGGCCGGGCAGCAGAAAGGTCACCACCCAGAACAGGCTGGTCACCTGGCCACGGGTCATGACCAGGCGGCTGTCGCTGACCGGCTTGGGCGCGATGGCCATCAACTGCTCGCGGTCCAGCAGCCAGTTGAGGGCGCTCATAAACAGGTCGGCATTGCCGCCGCTCATGGCCCCGTTGGACAGGAAATCCGTGTCGCCGAACACCACCATGCGGGTGGGCCGGATCTCCACCTCGGGCAGGCTCAGGGGGCCGCGCTCCACCGCCACCGCGAGGGAGATGGGTCCGCGCCGGTCGCTGCGGGTGTCGAACTTCATGGGCTTCTGCTCCAGATCGCTTTCCGCCCAGCTGTCGGCGGAACTGAACGCCAGCGAGCTCACCACCGGCTGGTCGGCGCGATCCACCTGGCCGAGGGGCGGATTGCTGGGCTCCACGGAACGTGGCATGTAGAAGACGGAGGTGATCTGCTGCAGGCGGCGCGTGATGGGGTGGGGCCCGTAGGCGTCCACAAACAGGTCCAATCCGGTCAGGGTGCGCTTGGGATCCAGTACCACATCGTTATCCAGGCGCACACCCCAGGCGGACAGCAGGGTCTCCAGTCCGCCGGAGGGACCGGTATCCAGCAGCACCATGAGCCGGCCGTTTTTCTTTTCCACCCACGTCTGCAAGGTGTCGATTTCCTGGGCGGCCAGCGGCTTGGTGGGACCGGGGATGACGACCGCATCGGCGTCTGCGGGCACCCCGTGCTGGGCGGACAGGGTGAAATCGAGCGTCTCCGCATTGTCCCCGCGCACGCGCCGGGCCAACTCCGAATAGCCGGCGTAGGGATCGCGGTCATTGATGTCGCGTTCCCCGTGTCCGCCCAGGAAGTACACCTTGGGCGGGCGTTCCTGGGTGATGCTCTGCAGGGCGGAGGAAAAGACCTGTTCGCCCTTGAAGGCGCTGGCCTGGGGTGGTTCGCCGCCGGCCAGCCCGGAGTAGTCCATCTCCATCAGATCATCGGCCCGCACCACCTTGCTCCGCCCATGATGGTCGAACACCACCACATTGAGTTCGGTGACCTGGTAGCGGCGGGCCAGTTCCTCGACCCGGGCCAGATTACGGTTGGGGTCCACCTTCTCCACCCGCAGCAGGGGGGACTGATGGGTGTATTCTTTGAGCAGATTGGCTACGTCTTCGAAGTAGGGATGGTCGGCCTGAAAGAATACCGTGACGTCCACCCGGTTGCTCAGGCTGGCCAGCAGGCTGGTGGTCTTGTCGGAGAGACTGTAGAAACGGGTTCGGCTCCAGTCCGTGCGGGTGTAGTTGCGCTGGGCCAGGTAATTGATCATCCCCACCAGCAGGGCGGTCAGGGTCACCGCGGCGCCTGCGTTCAGGCCGAGGGACCAGCGGCGGCGGGTGGTGCGCTGGATGCTGTTGGTGGCTTCGGTGGAGCGCGCCATGTTATTTCCAACTCCGCGCTTCCAGGACCTTGACCGTGGCATACAAAAAGAAAGTGGTGGCGCTCACATAAAACACAATGGGCCGGCTGTCCACCAGGCCGCGCGAAAAATCCAGCATGTGCTGATAGGACGACACCACCTCGCCCAGGGCTTGCAGGGCTGGGTTTGACGTGATGCGATCGAGCAGGCCGAGCAGGAAGAGGCCGAACAACAAACCGAAGGTGATAAAGGCGGCCACGATCTGGTTGCTGGTCAGGGCGGAACAGAACAGCCCGATGGCCAGGTAGAGCATGCCCACCAGCAGGGCGCCCAGATAGCCGCCCGCCATGGGGCCGAGATCCACCGGCGTGGCCAGGGCGCTGAACTGGCGCAGGATAAACAGGTAGGCCGCGGTGGGCAGCCACATCAGCACATAGAAGCTGAGGGCTCCCGCGTATTTGGCCAGCACCACCGCGGGATCACTGACCGGTGCGGTGAGCAGGGTTTCCAGCGTACCGTTGCGTTTTTCCTCGGCCAGCAGGCGCATGGTGAGCAGGGGTATCACGATCAGCATGGCAATCCAGAAGAAGGTGGAGCCAAAGAGCAGGTTCATGATGGTGACCCCGGTGGGGCCGTCGGCCAGCACGGAGACCAGCAGGGAGAAAATGGCCCCCATGACGACCAGGAAAAAGATGCTGACCACGTAGGCCACGGGGGACAGGAAGTAGCCGGTGAGTTCCTTGCGCCACAGGGTGAGGAAACCATTCATGGCTTGCCTCCGGCATCGTCGGTGCGGGTGAGGGAAACGAAGATGTCCTCCAGGGAGGCGCGCTCCGCGTGCAGCTCGCGCAGGGGCCAACCGCGCCGCACCGCCAGTTCCGCCAGGGCGGGGCGCGGATCGGCCTCCCGCTCCGTGCGCACTTCGCACCACCACCACTCGTCGGGCAGGCCGCCCAGTTCCACCCCGGTGACGCCGGGCAATTCGCTCAGCGCGGTGGCGAGGTCGGCCCGCGGTCCGCGCAGTTCAGCCCGAATAGTTAGACCGCCCTCCAGATGTCGGCGCAGGCGATCCGGGGAGTCCGAGGCCACGATGCGGCCCTGGTTGATGATGAGCACGCGCTGGCAGGTCATCTCCACTTCAGAGAGGATGTGGGTGGAAAGCAGAAGGGTGTGGCGTTTGGCCAGGTCGGCGATGAGCTGGCGGACCAGGCGGATTTGGTTGGGGTCCAGGCCGATGGTCGGCTCGTCCAGGATCAGCAGGTCGGGATCGTGGATCATGCTTTCGGCCAGGCCCACGCGCTGGCGGTAGCCCTTGGAAAGCTGGCCGATGATGCGTTGGCCCACATCGCCGATGCCGCACAGGTTTTTTACTTCGGCCAGGCGCTTGCGCAGATGGCGGGCCGGTACTCCCTTGAGGCGGCCCCGGAAGGCCAGGTATTCATCCACCCGCATATCGGGATAGAGCGGGCAGTTTTCCGGTAGATAGCCGATGCGCCGCCGCACCTCCAGCGGCTGGGTGACCACGTCGTAGCCGGCCACCCGTATGGTGCCGCCGGTGGCGGGCAGATAGCCGGCCAGCATGCGCATGGTGGTGGATTTACCCGCCCCGTTGGGTCCGAGGAAGCCCACGATTTCCCCCCGCCCGACCTCGAACGAAACATCGTTCACCGCCGTGCGGCCGGGATAGTGCTTGGTGAGATGGGCGACGTGGATCATGGGAAGGGGCTGGCGCGCAATTCGACAAAGGTGGTTTGGGCAACAATAAACGTTTCCTGTTCAACCAGGTTGACCAGTTTCAAGACCACGGGGTCGCCGGGTTGCACATTTTCCAGGGCGGCCCCCACGTCGTCCAGCGATACAATTTCCATCTCGTTCACACTGGTTACCAGAAGGCCTGGCCGCAAGCCCGCCTGCTGGGCCGGGCCGTTGTCCAGCACGCCCTGGATGCCCAGGCCCTTTTTGAACCCGGCACGGGCGGCCGCGGTGGGTGTGTCCTCGCTGAACACCAGGCCCAGCAATTGGCGCGACAGGGCGGACCCGGAAGGCTTGGGCAGGGCGACCATGGCCAGGTCCACGGTACGGATGCGGTCCAGGTTGCCCACGGTGAGGGGGACCCGGTCGCCCGCCTGAAGGTCGAGCAGGTCCCGGTTGAAGGTAAACAGATCCGGCACCGGTTTTCCGGCCAGGGCCAGAATGGGTTCGTTGGTTTGCAGGCCGGCGCCCGCGGCCGGTCCCTCCGGATCCATCCGGCCCACGCGCAGCCCGTCCGGACTCAGCTGCGGTTCGAAGCCCAGCCAGGTTTTGTGCAGCAGGCGGGAAGACCACCAGCGGCCCAGCAGGGCGCGCGCCCGCTTGACCGGCACCGCGAAACTGATGTTCTGGGCCTGCTGGTAGACGGCCACATTGATGCCGATGAGGTCTCCGTTCAAGTTCACCAGCGGCCCGCCCGAATTGCCGGGATTTACCGCGGCATCGGTTTGCAGGATGTCGCGGTACAGCACCTGGCCTTCATAGCGGGCTTCCCGGTTGGTGGCGGACAGCACGCCCACGGTCACGGTGTGGGTGAGGCCGAACGGATTGCCGAGGGCCACCACGGTTTCACCCAGCAGCAGGTCGTCGTCCGGCGCAAAGCGGATGGCGGGCAGGGACCGGTTCGGCTCCACCTTGATCAAGGCCAGATCGTTGACGGAATCGCCGGCCAGAATGGTGGCCTCGTAAATTTCGTTGTCCGCAATCATGACCCGCACTTTGGAGGCGCGTTCGATGACGTGATAGTTGGTCAGGATGAATCCGCTTTCATGAACGATGACCCCCGAGCCGAGGGACTGGCTGCGCTCCACCCGCGGACGGCGGGGAGCGAAGCCCATGAACTCCTGCAACAACCGGTCAAAGGCATCATCGCGCGAACGGAAGAAGGGGTCACTGTACACCACCTTCACCTCGCGTTCGGTGCCGATGTTCACCACCGAGGGCAGAGCCTGTTGAACCGCCTCCACCACCGGGGTGCGGCGATTGACTTCGGGGGCGGCCGGGGCCGGGGCCGCCAGCAGCAGTCCGAGCAGGGCTAGACCGGCTGGTCGCAGGGTGCGCATCGTGATGGTATCGGGCGGTTCCATTCCAATCCGGCATTATCCCGTGCCCGGGATGGGAGTCAAGCGGAGCAGGATCAGGGCTGGGCGGTGACGGCGGCCTCCCAGTTGCCGATCAGGATGTCAAATTTGAGGTTGATGAGTCCGGTGGCGTGAAAATCGCGGGTGCGCGGGAATTCCACCCCGGGCTCCAGCTCCATGTATATCCAGTCGCGATGGAGGCGTTGCCGGTAGACCAGGTAGGCTCCGTAGTTTTCCATCCGGGCCGACGGTTCCAGCACGCCGGAGACGGAGAGTCGTCCACCCGCCGCCCGCCGCTTGCTGATGAAGTGGTAATAGGCCAGGGTCTGGCTGGCCTCCACGCCATCGGAATCTTCAGCCCATAGGATGATGGTGGAGAGGCGGCGCAGGTAGTGAAGGCGTTTTTGCTGTTCCAGGTCGAACTGCGATTTTTCACCGAATCCATCCTGGCCCTCCCAGAAGAAGGTCTGGGTGAAGCGGGTGGTGAAGGACTCAAAATCCTGGCGCAGGCGCAGGCGCAACCGGAGTTTGGGGTCGGGTTCAGGCCGGAAGCGGAGACCGGCGTCCGCGCTGGCCTTGAAATTCAGGGTTTCCTTGAAGAAATAGCGCAGGGAGGCGGTGCCCTGCTGATCGCTGCCGGAGAACGAGGGGGTGCGCAGATCGTCATCGAATAAGGCGTTGTCGTCGTCCAGGTTGCTGAACACCAGAGCCAGGCGTTTTTCAAAGCGGGGCAGATTGAGCCGGGCCCGGATTTTCAGGCTGACCTCCATGCCATCCCCGTCGCGAAGTTTCAGTGTGGGCGATATTTTTACCCGGGAATCGGAACCGTCCTCGCCCTGGCGCGGGTTCAGCAAGCGGTCATCCTTGCCGTTTTCCGGCTGCGGTTCAGGATGACGCACGGATTTGGACAGCCAGGCATCCATGCTATGGCCGAAATCAATGACGCGCCCGCTCAGAGACTTATGGTGCCGGTCAACGAACTCACCCATGTCGAAGGGAATCCGGTTGGTTGAGGGGTCGGATGGAGCAATGGGCACCACCTCGTTCTGGGCCTGACTGCCGTGCGCGAGGGAGCCCAGCAGGAGAAGGGCGTAGAGCCATCGTCGACCGCATCGGAAGGCTGAGCTCATGACGACGTGATCGGTCAGCGCGGCCATAGCCGGACCAGAACGGCCAGCAGGTTTGTCCAATCGGGGGACGGGGTAAGTTCATCCTCCGGGTGGTCATCGGGCAACCGGGCCAGAGCCGCTTGGAATCGGGCTTGGCGTTCCGGGGACAAGTGGGCTTCCTGGGCGCGCTGTTGCAGGGCGCGGGCTTCGCGGCCCTGGGGCGAAGTCTCGTAGAGCAATTGGGCCAGGGCGAGTTCGCCACCATCCAGCCAGTAAAGATCGCAGGCGGCGCAGAGATCGAAATGGATGGCGGCTTCGCCGCGTTTGACCGTCTGTTTGTCCATGATGGCGTGGCAGCGCGGGCAAGCCACAGGGCCCTCCTGGTCGCCGGCATGCTCGGCGCGGGCCTCCTTTTGCAGCAGGGGGATGGGGCGCGAGGGGTCGCGCTCCACCCGGGCCAGACGATCCCTGGAAATGAGGGCGCCCCGGCAGGACGGGCAGCGCAGCGCCCATGTGGACTCGTAATCCTCTTTGATCAGGGCGACCTGGCAGGCCGGACAGCGTCGTTGAACAGGTTCCACGGTCAGCGCTCCAGGGTTTCGATGGCCAGGACGGTGTTATATTCAAATTCGACGCGCAGACGATCGTATTCGTGGCGGTTTTCCACATCCACATAAACCGAATCCGTATAGGTTCGGCTGCGCCCCTGTGCGTCGTAGCCGCGGACGCGTGCGTCCACCCGCTGGCGTTCGGTGCTGGTGCGAGTCGTGGTATAGGACCAGACCTCGGTGCTTTTTCCGTCCAGGGTCTTGCGTGTGTAGCGGCGCTGGGGTTCGCCCAGGGCGAGCAGAACCGCATCGCCGGAATAGCCCACGTCAATGCGCCCCGCCAGAACGTTGGTTTGCACCTCGGCGGGCAGCTGGTTGAACAGTTCCGGGTTCTTCTTGATGCGACGGGCCGGGGTGGAGCAACCGGCACCCCAGATGAGCAGACAGACGAGCAGGCCCGCGTGGTATTTCATGGCCCTAACCGATACCTGATTGAGGGCCGCCTGTGAAGCCCGCCGTGCGCTTTGCCGATTCAAGGTGCCATGTTCTTGGTGGGCACCGGATAGGGCAGGCTGATGTTCCAGGTGAAGTTGGTTTTGCTCTTCTTGGTGTAAATGACCAGGGCATCGTCGGGTTCAATGGGGTGATTGTCGGCCGACCCGGTGCCGCCGGAGTAGTACTGGAACTGGCCGCTGGAGTTGAGCAGGATGCGGTACGTTGGCGACGCAAACGAGCCGCCACCCTTTTGCATGATACGGATTTCATCCGAATAGCGCGGGTTGAAGGGCTGACCGGCCGACACGCCCTGGAAGCCCGCCGCCTTGAGTCCGCAATCCTTCAGGCGGACGCGGTAGGGCAGGTTGTAGCTGACGATGCTATAGGATTCATTGGCCTGAATCAAAGGGGCGTGACCCAGGGCGGCTGACGTATTGGTGGGCACCCGCCCGATGAGCAGCAGATCGCGGTCTCCAGAACCGGGGGGGAGGATCAGGTTAAAGCCCTGGCTCAAGGGCAGGGGCATGGCATTGGCGACCCCGCCCTGGGCATAGAGCCATACCCCGGCATCGGATAGCCACACGATGTTGGTGGCTTCGCTTTGGGCCGTGGAATTATACCACTCGATGCGGGTGGACTCGTCCATGGATTCACCTGCGGGCAACCGGTTGGTTCCAAACACAAAAGCCAGCTGATTGACGTCCGGCTGCATGAAGAGCGACATGAAGTTCTCACCTTCCTTCAGCGCCGTGCATTTTGCCACGTAGATCTCCTTGGTGGCGAAACGTGAGGCTTGGCTGGTTTGCCAGGTGTTATTGAAGGTGGCCCGATAGAAGCGCATGCGGTTGCCCATTTGCGCGGGGGGCAGGCGGGTGGCGCTGCCGGTGTCCACAAAAACACTGTCGCGCATGGTGCCGCACCAGGCCCAGGAGCTGGTCAGGCCCAGGTGGAAACCGGGATCCTGTACATCGGTGTAGATGACATCGTAGTCCTTGGACACCTCACCCTGCTCGTTGGTGTAGGCGCTCCAGGCCAGATGAAAGGCCTGCGTGCCGGACTTTACCACCACCAGGCCCTGGGTCATGGCAATGTCGCCCACCCAGTTGCTGACCACGGAGATCAGTCCGCCCGGGTCGGCGGCGGTGGTGACGCGGGCCGTATTGACGATCCAGCTGGCCAGGGTGACGTCGGCGGTGAAGGTGACGCTGATATAAGCCCCGGGTGACAGGTTAAGCTCGCTTACGAAAACCGGCGGCGGAGTATTGGTGGCCAGACTGCCTGAGCTGCCGAACCTGATTTGGATGCTGTCAAAGTACACCTGATCGCTGTCGCTCATGGTTCCGGCCGGCGAAGCAAAACGCAAGAAGGTGTTGGTGCTGATAAAGGCGGAGATGTTGATGTTGGTGGTTTGGAAGGAGCCGTCGGTGGTGGAGAATCCACCATCGTTGGCGTGGCGCGCCACCTCCGTCCACGGGCCGGCGCTGTTGGTGGCGACCTCCGTTACCACATACTCGCCTGCTTCCAGGCCGAGGCGCCGATACTGATAGCTGAGGATGGCTTCGGTGGCCGGGGTGAGGTTGGCGGAGCGGGTCAGCTGGTTATTATCATCGCGCACCACGATGCGCAGGGTGCCCACATCGTTGGTCACCCGTACATCGCCTCCGTTTACATTGTTGTCGTCGCCGGTTTCCGACCAATCGGTGAGCCAGGACCGGGTGCCGTCGCTGTTGGTCCAGGTGGACGCCCCCACCATATCGGCCACGGTATTGGAAGAGGTCAGCGAGGAGACCACGGTCCAGGCGCTGCCCGCCACATACACGATGCCGGTGGGCAGGTAGTCGCTGAGCAGCACACTGGAGGCCACAATCGGGCGGGGGTTGGAGACCATGATGGAGTAGGCGATGCGTTCGCCGGGGACCACAATTTCCGCGGCGGTGGTCCGCTTTTGGATGACCAGTCCGGATATGCTCCAGTCCAGAAAATCGTTATCCCGGCTGTCCAAGCCGCCGGTGAGGTAGACGGCAATTCGATTGTCGTTGGCCCCCTGGCTGTCCGCCGTGCTGGTGAATCCGGTAAGATCCGTCTGCACCACCACGTAGCGGCCGGAGGCCAGATTGCCGAACAGATAGTAGCCGAAGGGGTCGGTGGTGGTGGTATCCAGCACCACGCCATCGGCGGGGTTGCCGTCGCCATTGGGATCGGAGTACACCGCCAGGGATACGCCCTGTAATCCGGATTCAGCGTCGGCCAGATTGCCATCGCCATCACCATCAAAGCGGACCTGGCCGCTGATGCGGTCCGGGTTGGCCGCGGGGTCGGCGGAATTGATGACGGTCGCGCACAGTTCGTTCTCCAACTGGTCGGACGAAACGCAGGCCGTGTTGGTGACCCCCTGGACCGCCTCCACGGCCGCGGTGAACACCACCGTAATGGTCTGGCCGGGCAACAGGGTGTAGTTGGTCAGCATGTAGACCGGGGGTGCCCCGGGCAGGGTTTGCAGCGCGTTCGCCATCCAGCTGACCTGGATGTTGTCAATATAGAGGTATTCGTCGGTTCCCGCATAGCCCGCCGTCGGCCGGAACCGGATATAGGTGCCGGAGCTGAGGTAGGGCATCAGGTCATAACTGGCGCTGCCGGATACGGCGCCGAGGTAATTGGAAAGGGTGATCCAAGTCGAGTTATTGGTGGAAACATCCAGGGTCATCTGGTCCGAGCTGTCCACCCCGGCGGAGGTGGAGTAGGTGAAGCTGAGGGTCGCAGAAGTGGCGTTGGTCAGGTTGACCTGGCGATAGATGTTGGGGTCCGGAGTAATGGCATCGGTCAACCGCAACTGACCGCCGGTAACCCGGATGGCACCGCTGCCTGCCCCCGCCCCGCCTGCATCCGTCTCCACCCAGTTGCCCAGCCAGTTGGTGGTGCCGTCGTTGTTGGTGAAGGCGGCCGTGGTGAAGGTGTCGCGCACCAGGTTGCTTTGTGAGAAGTAGGCGGTGATGTAGGCGCTGGTGGGCACGTAGACCAGGCCATCCGAAAGGTAGTCGCCAATCTCCAGTCCGGTATGGGTCATGGATCCGGTGTTCACCACCGTGATGGTGTAACGGGCCAGCAGGTCGGGGTACCAAACCCCGGGCGGGTAGGAGGCCTTGGTGATGACCAGCCCGCTGTTGGCATCGAGGTAGTCGTAGGGCCCGAAATCAATACCGCCCGGCATGAAGAAAGACACCCGGTTGTCGTTGGGGGGCTGGCTGTCCGCGGTGCTGGAGAAGCCGGCTGGATCGGTTTCTACCAGGACGTAGGTGCCGGTGGTGACGTTGGTGAAGGCATAGGTGCCGGTGGCAGAGGAAACCCGGGTGGAAACCACCACGCCATCTGCCGGGTCGCCATCCCCGTTGGGATCGGTGTAGAGGCTGAGCAGCACGCCGGGCAGCCCGGAGTCGGAGTCGGTCAGATCGCCGTCGCCATCCGCATCCACCCGGACCTGGCCGGTAATGGTGGCCAGGCGCGAATCCAGGAAGATGTTGTTGGTGAAGTTGATCCCATTGGCGGTGGTGAAACCGATCAGGTTGGCATTGCCGCCATCGCTGTCCGCCGTGCTGCGGTAATTGAAGGGATCGGTTTCGATGATGACATAGTTGTTGGAAAGGAAGTACCCCAGTTCGTAGTAACCGTTGGTGTCGGAGGTGGTGGTGGCGAGCACGATGCCGTCGGCCGGGCTGCGGTCGCCGTTGGGGTCGCTGAACAGGGAGAGGGTCACGTTGGCCAGTCCGGGATCGCTGTCGTTCAGATTGCCATCGCCATCCAGATCGTCCCGGACCTGGCCCGCGATGCGGGAGCGGTTGGGCAGGAGAACGATGTTGGTGACCGACGCTTCGCGCGGGGCCGGGCTTTGAAAGCTCTGGGCGGAGACCCGGTTGACCACCGAGCTTACGCTGATATTGCCGTTGATCCGGGCCTGGAAGGTGATGCGGATGGTTTCGCCGGAGGCGATGCCGTAGCCGCGGATGAGCGTGGGCGGGGCAAAGCCCGAGTTGGTGATGCCGCGGGCTCCCACCTCGATTTCCACGTTGTCGAAGAAGATGCGATCCGTGGTGTCCAGCGAACCGTTGGCGATGAAGCGGATGGCCGCATTGGTGGCCAGATAACTGTTGAGGCTCACGTTGGTACTGCGATACCCCGCGTCGGTGGCGGCGCCGCTGAGGGTGAGCAGGGTGGTCCAGTTGGTGCCGGCATTGGAGGAGCCCTGAACCAGGACGGATTCGCTGCCGCTGTCCAGGCTGTCGCGCCGGTAATCGAAGCGCAGGATGGCATTGGTGTAGCGGCTTAGATTCACCCGTCGATAGGCGCCGCGATTGGCGTTCTGCACCTGCAGCATGTAGACGTCGCCGAAACCGCCGCTGTCCGCCAGGACTTGAATGTCGCCCAGACCGGGGCCATCCGATTCGCCCGACTCCAGCCAATCACTGCTCCAGGGCATGGCGCCGTCGTCGCCGTAGTACTCGTCGTTCAGGACAAATTGGTCGATAAACGAGGCATTAAACTGGCCCGGCACGGCGACCAGGGTGCTGTTGGTGACCCAGGTCAGACCGTCGGGCAAGGGGTCCGTGACTTGAATGCCGGACTGGTAGGTGTTGGCCGTGCTGACCAGGGTGACCGTGTAGTTGATGATGTCGTTGGGATTGGCCGGGTTGGTGGGCGTGGAGGTTTTGGTCAAGGTGAAACCGGGGATGGGCACGGGCACGAATACCTGGGTCTGGTTGTCCACATAAACCCCGTTGATCAAGCCGGCCACATTGGTGGGGAAGGGGTCGTCCACGGTGACGGTATAGGTGACGACGCCGGTCCGTCCGACCGACAGGGTGCCCAGGTTGTAGCCGTTCTCATCCAACGGGAAGGGGCTTGCCGCGGGCGGCACCGCGTCATCCAGAATGTTGGTGCCGTTGACAAAGGTGGAACCCAGTTTATAGGTCGAGTTGGAGGCACCGGAATCAAAGACGATGGTGTTATCCGCGTCGGCGAAGCTGATGTTCACCACGTAGATTTGGAAGGTCACGTCGTCGCCCGGATTGACCACCCCGTTGGTGTTGAGGTCGTTGGACAGGGTCCACTCTTTGACCGCAGGCACGGCGGGGAAGGGGAAGATGGCCGCGCCCATGTCCAGGTAGGGATTGCCGGAGGGAGCGATGGAGGGATCTTCGCCCCATACCGCCACGAAGCGCACCCCGTTCAAGGTGTAAAGCCGCATGCCGGTCTGATCGTTGTCCGTGGTGTCGAAAATGCGGAGCGACTGCAGGCGCACTATGTTCGTGCTGTAATTGTAGCGGCGGCCGTACGGATCCACCAGCGGGCCGGTGGAACTGTCGCCGTCTAAATCCACATACAGCGTGGTGTTGGTTTCGGGGGTGACCCACACCGGACTGCCGTTGACCGTAATGGGGTCGCCGCCGCTGCCGGGCGCCCACGGCACCATACAGACGGAGGTGAGCGCTTTGGCCGGCACCAGGGCGTGGCCCCAATCGTAGGCCTGGTTGCCGGAAATGGCCTGGCGGGCGTCGGCCGCGGACACCGCGATGAAGGGCTGGCCGTTGGTGGAGAAGAAATTGGCTCCGGTGTTGGTGGGCATGAGGTAGCTCACCACACTATTGGCCAGGGCGGTCACGATCTGGTTGCCGTAGCGGGAAGCGCAGGTGATGGCCAGATGGTTGGAACCCGGATTAAAGAGATAAACTTCGGTCGGAATACCGCCGATGGTGCAGGCGGAGGTGTAGTAGTTGGTATCCCACTGATTGTCCGGGAACATCTCGAACCAGCGCATTTCGTAGTTGGACCCGATGTCGCCGGTGACCATGTAGCACTGCACGGGTTTGGTGGCCTCCACGGAAGCCCCGGCCGAGGTGTAGCGGAAGGCCCGCGTTTCGCCCTCATCCAGAAACACGGTTTCATCCACCGTGCCATCCGCGTTTAAATCCACCCGCACCACCGTGTCGTTATACCCAGCCGAGACCAGGATGGAGGAGTATTCGAACATCTGATTGGTGCCGGTGTTGATGCCCACCGGGGCCCGGAAGGTGAAGCCGTATTTGCCGCGGTCATAGGTCTGGGCGCAGTCGGCCAGCACCTCGCCGGGATCGGGGGCGAACATGTACCGGCTGATGGCCACCCAGCGGGTCACCGAAACCTTGTCGCGTCCGTCATAGTAGATGTTGGTGGCCAGGCGCGGCACCGTGATGTCGTTCACCAGGGTGATGATGTCGCCCTCGCCCACCCGGTCATTGGTGAAGCTGGGCGGAATGCCATTGGCCGGGTTGTTATCCCCCCAGATGCGCGTGCTGGCCTGGGTGGGCGAGGTGAGGGAGGCTTCGTAGCCGTCCTCCCAGTGGTCCCAAAACAGGATGGTGTTGGTGGTGCCGGCCACCACCGAGATGGTGCTGCGCACCTCGCTGCCGATATTCCCCCCGAAGTTATCAATGGTGTTCAGGACCAGGTGCACTTCTTCTTCGTCAAAGGGAATGAAGAAGGTCTGCACCACGCTTTGGGCGCGGGCCAGGGCCGGAGCAAGCAGGGCCAGGGCGGTGGCCATCATCAGGGGCCGCAAGCGCATGGAGCAGGCTGACATCATGGTTACACTTACTCCGGAGGCGGGGTCTTTTTCACGTGCAATCGGAATATGCCACAAGGCAGGTCCGCGACCGAGACCAGTTTTTCCTGCTCCTGACCGTTGCCCGACATGACGGCCAGGATTTGGGGCGGGTTCGGGCTGTCCAGACCGGCCAGGCATTCCAGCGTGTAGGTGCGCTGGGTTTGGGACAGCCAGCTTACTCGCAGGGTGTCCGCGGAAATACGGGTGATGTTAGCCACGCCGAAGAAGTCGTCCTCCAGGGTCATGTCCGTACCGGCTATTTCTTCCTCGCCGTCGCTCAACCCGTCGCCGTCGGAGTCCGTCTCGTTGGGGTCGGATTGATAGCTGGCTTCCCACGAATCATGCAGGCCGTCCCCATCCGTATCCTGTGTGTTCAGGGCCACCATGCCGCTGCTGAACACCGGCACGAACAGTTCCGAGGTGGTGGAGCTGACGGTAAACACCTGGGAGTCGCTATAGAAGGAGCTTTGCTGAAGGCTGCCCGCGTTAAATACCCGCACATAAATGACCGCCCCGCCGCCCGGACGGGGATTCAAGGCGCAGCTGAAACGACCGGGCGCTCCGGGTTTGGGAGAAATGCCGCGCCCGATGAAGGTCGTGGTCAGCAGGGTGTCCCGCGGATCCGGCGAGCCGTCCGATAGCGGGGCATGCACGGTGCCGTCCGAGGTCAGCAAAATCTGAACCATATCGCCCGCTACGAAGGGCAGCCCGAACCAAGTCACGGCCGGGTCCGTACCCTGCAGCACGTCCTGAAACTCGTCCAAGCCCACGCTTTTCATGGTGACAACCTGGGATACCATGGGCGGGTTGGCGGCTTGAACCAGCGAAGCCAGGGCCAGGCTGATCCCCAGCGCTCCGAGAAGGATCCGGCATCGTATGTTCTGGTTGGCACCCATGACGGATCACTAAACAAGCATGATCCGTGCCAGCGCCTATGTTTCGCCCTATTTGGGCGAATTTGGATGACTTAGGTGGCTAAGCTTAAATCCAACTTTAGCGGTTTTGTAAGTCTTGACCTACTACAGGTGGTGGTACTCCGTCGTGATATAGAAAACACTGAATATGAATGTGGAACAATTGGCGTCATAAAGGCGCAAGTTTTATAGAGGTAAAACGTTGCACCTGAGCTTTGGCTGGGCTGCGATCGCTCGAAAGGCCCTGTTGGCGGGAAACCCATCCCTTGTGGCGACGGGAAAACGATCAAAGGCTGGCGGGAAATCGATTATGATAAGTTTTAACAATGACCGGCAAGGCAGGGTTCGGATTACCAGTTCTCCATTTGAGAAAATACGACGGCGGGCGGGGCGGGATTACTCGACCACGATCTTCGTGCCGACGTACTTGCCTTTGATGAGGCGGTTAAAGGCTTCGCCCTTGGATTCGGCCTTCTCCAGTTCCTCGGCTATGGCGGCTGGCACCGCAGCGTAGGTGTAGCGGCTGCCATCGCCAAAGGTGACGGTGAGCACCTGTTCGGTGGTCGCATAACGGATGTTGCGGATGGCTTCGAGCTCCTCCGCCCACAGCGGGGACAGGGTGGCGAGGGCAAGGGCGATCAGGACGAACGCATGGCGTGCTTTCATGGCGGGCTCCCGGTTAATGGCTGTGCGACACCCTAGCGAGCAGGCGGGACAGGGGCCAGTCTTTTGTGGCCGGGGGGGCGTGACGTTGTTTCCCGGGGCGCCCCTCCGCCGCAAGCAGGGACTGGCGTTTACCGTTCGGACGCGCCATAGTAGAGACATGATTTTTTCATGGGCGGGCTATACCTCGGGCTGGCGCGGCATGGTGTGTGCGCTGTGTCTGCTGGCGCCGTCCGGGGAAGCCGCTCCGGCGCCGGACGGACAGACGTTTTCCACCTACGCGGTGGGCGCAGCCGATCCGGAGGTGCTGCTGGAAACGGTGCGGGCCGCGGCCGGCGCAGAGGCCCACGTATCGTACGATGCACATCAGCAGCGCCTGTTGGTGCTGGCCCCCGCAGAGGCGCAGAAGAGCATTGCTGAACTTGTGCGCCAGGCCGCACCCGCGCCGGTGAATGTGCGCATCGAGGTGCAGTTCCGCGGGCAGGGGCATCAGCGTGAAAGCGAAGCCTCGTTGTCCGGCCAGGTCGGCCTCGTGCGCGAGCCCGGACTCTCCCACACCCGGATTCATCTGGAGCCACGGGTGCAGATGAACGAGGTCACCCAATCGTCCGCCGTGAAACAGATCCTGGTGGTGACGAGCGGGCGCGAGGCCTTGTTGCGGGTGGGCGCCGAGGTGCCGTATCTGGAATGGATCATGGAGTATGGCCTGCGCCAGCGGGTGCTGGTGGAGCAAGTGGCCTGGCAGCAGGTGGGCGCCTTTCTCGCCGTGCAGCCCTGGGTGCTGGACAACGGACTGATCCGGCTGCGCATCACCCCCGAACTGCGCGGCCAGGTGAACGGCGCCTCGCGTGCGATCCGCTTTGCCTCCGCCTCCAGCGAAGTGGTGATTTCCGACGGCCAGTCCTATCCCCTGGCCGGGCTGGCCGATGGTCACGAATTTCTACAGCGCTTCCTGGTGGGCCGCACCTCCGGTGAGAGCACCGAGAACCTCGACATCACCGTTACACCGCGCGTTATGAAGCCCTGAACCAACATGCGCACCGTCCTCCCCGTATGCCTCCTGCTGGCCCTGACCAGTCACCTGCCCGCGGCCCCCCGCGACCTGCCCTATTGCTCCTGGCTGGACCGCGCCGACGAACCGGCTTGGGATATTCAGGCCGGCTGGCTCGGTTCCGCCGCCGTGCAGGGCCCGGGCGGCCGGTCCTATTCCGCGCTGGAAGTGCGCGGGGGCGGCGGCCTCTGGTATGGCGAGGCGCCAGGCGGCGAGGCCGAGGTGGATGGCTCCTATGCGGTGTGGATGTTCGAAGGCCAAGGGGGCGTGGATTTGCCGGACGCCCTGGCCGATGCGCATGTGCGGGCGGGCTACGTGTGGCGGCATTGGGACGGGCGCTCCTTGCGCGTGCGCATCCAGCCCGGATTCTACGGCGAGGTGGCGGCCTGGGATCAAGCCGACGCCCTGCGCGTGCCGTTTGAAATCGTCGGCCTGCAGACCCTGTCCCCCCGCTGGTCCGGCCAGCTGGGGGTGGCCGTGTATCCCGGTTTTGCCCGCTCCTTCGATCCCCGCTTCGGGGTGCGCGGCGAACTGAGCGAGACGTGGAGCGTGGATCTCAACTATCCCGAATCGCGCCTGGTCTGGCGCAGCGCGGGTGGCACCGAGGCCTACCTGCGCCTGCGCAACGACCCCATCCAGCAGTTCTGGCTGGAGGAGGACGATGCACGCCGCTTTGTACGTTTTGAGGAAACCCGCCTGGTGGCCGGTTGGTCCGGCCCGTCTGACACGGTGGTGCGCCTGCGGGTGGAGGCGGGTTATGTGTTTAATCGTTCCGTGGAGGCCGGCCGCGGTTCGGCCAACCGCGCGGTGGAAGACACCTGGGTGGTGTCCATCGGCCTGGGCGGGGCCTTGTAGCGGAGAACGTCATGCGGCTCGCCATCATATCCGATGTTCATGTTCTGGGTCCGACGGAAATCGCGCGGGCCAACCAGAGCTTTGCCTCCCTGCGCGATGACCCGCACGCCCTGCGGCGCAAATGGCGGCGCGGTCTCTACCGGGTGCGGCGTCGGCTGTGGAACGGCCATCTCGAATGGCGGCACACCGCCTTTCTGCGCGCCTTGGAGGAGGTGGAGGATTTTCAGCCCGAATGGGTGATCGCCAACGGCGATTATGGCGGCGACTACGGCGGGGTGGGGCTCAGCAACGAGGCCACCTACGACAGCGCGGCCCTGGTGGTGCGCCTCATCCGCCAGCGCTTCCCGGAGCGGGCGCGATTTATTTTCGGTGACCACGATCTCGGCAAGTACAGCACGGTGCTGCGGTCCGGCGGCATCCGGCTGGACAGCCTGGAGCGCGGCGAAAGCCAGCTCGGCATTCCCTCCTTCTGGCACGAGGTGGACGATGGCGTGCACCTGATCGGCGTCAATTCCTCCCTGTTCACCCTCGACCTTTTTCTGCCCGAGGCCCTGGCCGCCGATGTGCCCGAACTGAAGCGCCGCCGCGAGGTGCACCTGGCCCAGGTGCGGGAGGCGTTCGAGGGTTTGCCCGCCAAGGCCGAAGTGGTGCTGTTCTGCCACGACCCCAGTGCACTGGATTTTCTGGCCCGCCTGCCCGTGGTGCAGCGCCGCCTGCCCCGGGTGGCCCTTACCATCATCGGTCATCTGCACAGTCCGACCCTGCTCTGGCTGGCCCGCCGGGCCGCCCGCCTGACCAGACCCTGGAACCCGCGCTACCCGGTGGCCCGCATCATCACCCAGGGCCTGGCCGGCGTTCATTCCTGGGATCAATTCCATCCCGTGGTCTGTCCCTCCACCTTCGGCACCGGCCATCACGTGGCGGGCGGCTTTTTGCTGGTGGAGCGCAACCGGGAGGGCAAGTTGGTGGCCCGCCGCCGCCGCATCCAGCGCCGCCACTACCGCCTGCATCGGGCGGATCGCGGGCGGGCCTGAAAAACGTGGTTCCCGCTGGCCAGCCAGAATCGGGCAGGTTAGACTGTAATCACTTTTCCGGAGGACCCAGCATGGCCGTAAGTAAAAATCGCAAAACCCAGCGCACCGTCCTGTTTGAAGTGCGCACCGCCAAGCCCCTCGCCGTGGGCCAGCAGGTGTTCGTGACCGGCAATCAGAAGATGCTCGGATTCTGGCGCGCCGATGCCCTGCCCCTGACCCGCATGGGCGAGAATACGTGGTCCGGCCAGGCCATCCTGCCCGTGACCGAGGCGGTCGAATACAAATTCACCCGCGGCAGCTGGTCCACCGAGGCGGTAGGCTCCGACGGCGTGGTGCCGGGCAACCACGAACTGCGGGCGGGCGGGGACATCACCGTACGCCACACCGTGGCGGCCTGGAAAGATCAGTTCGACTAAGCCCTCCGATTCCACGGGCGGGCGGGGAAGGTCCCGCAGAACCACCGCTTGACCCGCGGGGTGCGGCTCCCTATGCTCCCCCGCTCGATTTGACCAGCAACAAGGAGCGCAGGTTTATGACTACGCAAACAGATGCCCACCCCAGTGCCGAAGCCGCGGATACCACCACCTTGGCCGCCCTCATCCTCGAATTGGATGGCGTGGCCCTGGATACCCGCACCCTCCTGTGCAAAGCGGCCACCTCGGCCCTGAGCAAGGCCGGCAAGAAACTGAACCCCGGCCTGTTCGCCCGCTACGGCCAGCACGCCAGCGCGGCCTCCCTGGCCCGCAACCTGGTTGACAAGCTGGACGTCGCCGGTTTGTCGGCGGAAGATCTCGCTGAATCCCTGGCCCAGAGCTTGGAAGCCTATTTGTCCAAAGATGCCAAGCTCAACCCTCATGTGGAAAAACTGATCAAGGCGGCCCAGCAGCGTGGCCTGCCGGTGGCCGTCATCACGGCCCTGCCCGAAGCGCTGGCCCATGCCACGGCCGACCGCTTGGAACTGACCGCCTCCCACGTGCGCCTGTTTACTTTTGCCGACGAAGAGCAGGCCGGGTTCCCCCGCGCCGACGTGTGGCTGAAGGTGGCCAAGGCCCTGGGCAAGAACGCCCGCTTCTGCGTGGCCGTCAGCAGCAGCCAGGTCTCCGCCAAGTCCGCCCTGTCCGCCGGCATGCGCTGCGTGGTGGTGCCCGACAGCTTCACCAGCCACCACGATTTCGGTGGAGTGGATGTGATGCTCGATTCCTGGGAAGACCAGAGTGCCAACGAAGTGTTGGACGCGGTGGTTCCCCTGGTACGCTGATTCGCAGCGCCGGTCCATGAGCGAAACCCCCACGCCGCCGCGCCCCGCGGCGCCACCGTCCGATTGGCCGCCCATCGTGCGGCTGGTGGAAATCATGCGCATCCTGCGTTCCCCGCAGGGTTGCCCGTGGGATCACAAGCAGACCCTGCAAACCCTCAAGGAACACCTGGTGGAGGAAAGCCACGAGGTGTTGGACGCCATCGACAGCGGGGACCGCAGCAAGCTGTGCGACGAACTCGGCGACCTGCTGCTCCAGGTGGTGTTCCAGGCCCAGCTCTGCCGCGAGGAAGGCGCCTTCACCTTTGACGACGTGGCCAACAGCATCGCCCAGAAACTGGTGCGGCGTCACCCCCACGTGTTCGGCGACGTGCAGGTCAGCGGTTCCGACGAGGTGCTGAAAAACTGGGAGGCCATCAAGAAACAGGAAAAGGCCAACCAGATCCGGGGCACCCTGGAGGGCATCCCCAAAAGCCTGCCCGCCCTGCACAAGGCCAACCTCATCCAGAAACGGGTGGCCCGCGTGGGCTTCGACTGGGACAACGTGGAGGGCGCCCTGGCCAAGCTCGAGGAAGAGGTGGCGGAAATCCGTGCCGCCGTGGCCTCGGGCAACCAGGACCATGTGCGTGAAGAACTGGGCGACCTGCTCTTCGCCACCGTCAACGTCTCCCGCTTCTTCGGTCAGAACGCCGAGGAGCTGCTGGAGCAGACCATTCGTAAATTTTCCCGCCGCTTCGACGCCCTGGAATCCATCGTGCACGCCCAGGGCCGCAAGGTCAGCGACTGCACCCTGGCCGAACTCGATGTGGCGTGGGAACAGGTTAAGGCAGGCGAGAAGCAGTAATCCGTGATCCGTAATCCGTCCGGATAACGGAACGCGGATTACGGATTACTTCCCATAAACCAGCTCGCCCTGGAACACATGGGCCGCCGGCCCGAACAGGGTGACCTTGTCCGCCCCGTCCGCCGTCAGTTCAAAATCCACCACCAGCGTATCGCCGCTGGCCGGGATCACTTTGACCGGCGGCTTGACCAGGCCGGTGCGTCCGGCGATCAAGCCCGCGGCTACGATGCCCGTTCCGCAGGCCGGGGTTTCCGCCTCCACGCCGCGCTCGTAGGTGCGCAGGCGGACCGTATCCGGCCCCGCCACGCTGATAAAATTCGCGTTGGTGCCCTTGGGGGCGAAGTCACTGTGATAGCGCACGGCCGCGCCCAGGGTCTGCACCTCCAGCCCGGCCAGATCGTCCACCCGCACCACCGCGTGGGGCACCCCACTGTTTACAAAAGCATAGGCCAGCTCGCGGCCCGCCGCGGTGAGGCGCCGGTCCAGCCGCCAGTCCTTGGGCGTGGTCATGGTCAGGCGCACCTGGTCACCCAGGATTTCCGCCCCCACCACCCCCGCGCCGGTTTCAAACTTCATGATCGCAGGCGCCACCTTGAGTTCGTAAGCCAGGCGGGCGATGCAGCGCGCGCCGTTGCCGCACATGTCCACCTCGCCTCCGTCCGGATTGAAGAAGCGCATGCGGAAATCCACCGTGCCCGACGGCTGGATCAACAGCACGCCTTCGGAGCCGATCCCGGTATGGCGCTTCATGATGGCCTGCAGCCAGGCGCTGTCGTGGGCGGGAAAGGTGAGGGCGCGGTCGTCCACCACGATAAAATCGTTGGCCGCCCCATGCATCTTCCAGAACGGAATGCGTTGATTCATAGATAGGTCAAAGATACTCCCGCCCCGCCGCGCGGGCAACTCCGCAAAAAGTTCCAACCCTTGGAAAAAGAGCACTTTTGGGTTTCCAACCGTTGGATTTTCCAATGATTGGAAAAAGAGCCGCGGCGCCCGGTCCGGCCCCACGCTCCCGCCATGCTTGACGTGGCCGCGTGGCTTGCGGATAAACCTTGCGCGGACGGTCCGCACTTCACGAAGGAACGAATTATGGCAGCGAAATCGGGCGGCTTGGGACGGGGCTTGGGCGCACTCATCAAGGATGCGGCGAATACGGTGCCGACGGCGCCCCCGCCGCCTGTGGTGCCGGCGACCCCCGCGGCCGCCCCCGCTCCGGCCGGTCCGCAACGCGTGGCGGTGAGCGCCATCCATAAGAGCCCGTGGCAACCGCGCCGCAATTTTGACGAGGCCGCCCTGGGCGAGCTGGTGGCCTCGGTGAGCGAGCGCGGCGTGCTGCAGCCGCTGCTGGTGCGCAAGGTCAAGAGCGGCTACGAACTGATCGCGGGCGAACGCCGCTTCCGGGCCGCCCAGGCCGCCGACCTGAAGGATGTGCCGGTGGTGGTGCTGGAGGTCACGGACCGCGAAGCCCTGGAGCTGGCCCTGATTGAAAACCTGCAGCGCGAGGACCTGAATCTGATTGAGGAGGCGGAGGGCTATCGCGCCCTGGCCGACAAGTTCAACCTGACCCAGGACGAAATCGCGGCCCGCATGGGCAAGGCGCGGCCCACCGTGGCCAACGCCCTGCGCCTGCTCGAACTGCCGGACATGGTCAAACGCATGGTGGCGGAAAACCAGTTGAGCCCCGGCCATGCCAAGGCCCTGCTCGGGCTGGCCCATGAACACGAGCAGGAAAAACTGGCCCTGCGCGTGCTGGCCGAGGGACTTTCGGTGCGCCAGGTCGAAAAGCTGGTGGCCGCCTCCGCGCGCTCGCCGCGCGCCCGCAAGGTGGTGAAATCCGACATTCCGCCCGAACACGTGAAGTATGTGCTGGACCGTCTGCACCAGAAGCTGGGCACGGCCGTCCGCCTCAGTCCGTCCCGCACCCTGGCCAACGGCCGCAAGGTCAAGGGGGTCATGGAAATCGAGTACTACTCGGCGGACGACCTCGACCGCATCATGGTCATCCTGGGCATTGCCGGCGATCTGTGATGAAGCGGGCGCGTTCGGTTCTCCTGGCCTTGAGCATCTGCCTGGTGGCCTGGGCGGCCGGGTGTGGAAAATCGGCGCCCACCGAACCGGCCGTTCCGCTGGAGGCCTCCCACGTTGATGGCGAGCGGGCCTTGTACGAAGTGCATCGCCTGGTGGCGCTGGGGGCGCGGGACGCGGGTACGCCGGGCGCGGAACGCGCGGCCCAGCATCTGAAGAAGCGCCTGCAGGAACTGGGGGTGGAAGCCCGCATCGATACGTTTACCAACCAGACCCCGCTGGGCGCGCGCGCGTTTCACAACGTGATCGGCCGCATCCCGGGCACGCGGTCCGGCCTGATTCTTCTGGGCTCGCATTTCGACACCAAGTCCGGCATCGCCCCGGATTTCCAGGGGGCCAACGATTCCGGCTCCAGCACGGGGGTGCTGCTGGAACTGGCCCGCCTGCTGGCCAAACATGGTTCGCCCGGTCCGGAAATTCATCTGCTCTTTTTTGACGGCGAGGAGGCGGTGCAGCATTACAGCGAAGTGGACGGTCTGCACGGCAGCCGGCATCACGCCCAGCGCCTGGTGGAGGAGGGGCGGGACAAGGACGTGCTGGCCATGATTCTGCTGGACATGATCGGCGACCGCGACCTGAGTGTGACCATCCCGCGCAACGTGACCCGGGAACTGGCCATCGCCCTGTTGCGCGCCGCCGACGCGGAGGGGCAGCGGGAAAAATTTGTGCTGTTCCCGTTTGAAGTTGGCGACGATCACGAGCCGTTCCTGCGCCGGGGCATGCCCGCGCTGAACATCATTGATTTCCAGTATGGCAGCGCGCCCGGCCGCAACGACTATTGGCATACCCGCCTGGACACCTTGGACAAACTCAGCGCGGACAGCCTGGGCCTGATCGGCCGGGTGACCATCCGCATCATGCAGGATGTGACGGCGCAGGCGGCGGCGCGCTAACTCGCTGAGCCCCCCTCGCAACCCTCAAGTTCTTCTCTGCGTTCTCAGCGTCTCTGCGGTGAATCATCCGCGTGCAGCGCGTGGCGCAGGGCCCACGCGGAAGCGAGCAGCAGGGCGGTGTTGCGGACCAGACTGAGCCAGCCCAGATGACCCTTGGCCGCATTCACGGAGAAGCAGCCGCAGGCGATATCGATGCCGCGGTACAGGTTGATGCTGATGGCGGTGGTGAACACGAGCAGCATCAGGATGACCAGCACGAAAGCGCCGCTGCGCAGGCGCGGTACGAACAGCAGGGCGGCTGCGCACAGGATTTCCAACCAGGGCAGGAAGACGGCCAGGGCATTGATGGTGGCGTGGGGCATCAATTGGTAGCGATAGATGGCCACCGCGAAGTCCGCAGGCTGCAGGATTTTGGGCACGGCGGCGGCGGCGAAGACCAGGCCCACCACCCAGGCCACCAGCAGGGCGCCGTGCTGTTTCAGGAAATTCATTGCAGCCCCTCCGGGGTGGCCTCGGCCGCCTGCCAGGTCAGGTAGCCGCCCACAAAGAGGGCGATGTTGGTAAAGCCCTGTTCGCGCAGGTAGAGGCTGAGCAGGAACGATTCGTCGCATTCCTGGCCGGAGCAGTAGACCAGCAGGGGCTGGCTCGCGCTCAGCAGGGGCAGGATCTGCGGGTAATACGTATCGAGTTCGGTCTGGGGCAGCGAGAAGGCGCCCGGCAGATGGCCGCGGTCATAGTCCGCCACGGGGCGGGCATCCAGCAACAGGTGGGTTTGCTCGCGTACCATACGCTGCACATCGTGCAGGTTGGCCAGGGTCAGTCCGGCGGCCAGCGCCTTGCTTTCCACGTAGCGCGACCAATCTTCCCGCCACGGAATGCGGGCGGGCGAGAAGGTCTGGGCCAGCAGACCCAGCACTCCGGCGGCCGCCACCAGGCGCAGCGCCTGGCCCAACCAACCGGGGGGTGGGCGGAGGCCGGTCATGGAGCGACGGCGGGCGCGGCCGTCTGAATAATACGGATGGGCACCTCGAGCGGAGGCTGGCCGGGAATGGAGGTGGTGATGCGAATGACCTGCTGGTTCAGGGCCGCCTGCGGGCGCAGGTTGGACAATTGGATGCGATAGCCGCTGCTGCCGAAGGGGGTGATTTCCGTGGTGATGTCCGGGCTGGGTTTATCCACTTGGGAGATCTGAAACGGTACGTCGGCGGCGGCGCGCACGATGATGTAGCGCGTGACCGGTTCATCGGAGGCGGTGGGGAACACCATCTCGCGCGGGGCCACCGTGAGGTCGGTGTTCACCATGAAGAGGGTGGGCACTTCCACGGTGGGACGCTGGGCGAGGTCGGTACGGATGACCACGGTGGCTTCCAGTTGCCCGGGGGCGAGGGGTTGGCTGGGCCAGACGTTGACCCGGTAGACGCTGCCTGAGGTCACGGTTTCCACCGAGGCCTTGATGCTTTCCGTGGTGGATTCCACGGCGGTGATCTGGAAGGGGATGCCCAGCGAGCTGGACACGGTTACGACGTTGGTGGGCTGGGTGCCGGCGGGAATCTGGGCCTGCATCAGGCGCGCCGGTTGCACATCCAGGGCCTGTCCAGCCACCCCGCGCAGGACCAGCATGAACTGCGGCTGCTGGGGATCGTTGGACTCCACGGTCATGACCTTGTGCTGCGCGCCCTGCCGGCCGGATAGATTCAGGAGGGCGGTGATGCGGGTCTCGCCGCCGGGCGGCACCTGGCGCTCGCTGATGCTGGCCACGGTGCACCCGCAGGAGGGTCGAACGTTTGAAATTTCCAGGGTCAGGTCGCCATCGTTGCGCACCACGTAGGTATGGTTGACGGTCTGGGAGTTATCCACGGTGCCGAAATCAAAGTCGGGTGCGTCGCAGACCAGCTTGGGTGCAGGGGTATGTACCTCGGCCGCCGGGGCCGGGGTTTCCTGGGCGATACCCGACCAAGGCAGGGCAAGTAGAACGGCCAATCCAAAGGAGCGTATGTGCATGGCAATTTCTTCCTAAATGATCAGGCGACTATACGACAAAGCGGGCGGGGGTCCAGTGGTGTTTGGCCGTCCGGGCTCAGGCGGGACCACGCTTGCGGCGAGGGACCGGCACGTCGAACACGCAGGCATTCTGGCATTGCGGGCAGGTTTCCTTGTTGGTGGTGCAGGGGACATCCTTGCTGCGCAGCAACTTCAGGAATTCGCGGGCGGGCTTTTGATCGGAGCGGATGCACTCGATGAAATGGCACAACTTCACACTGGCTTCCAGGCTGAGCAGGTGCTCGATCTTGCAGGCGTCCACCTCGGCCTGATCGGGGTCCAGCCCCAGCACTTCGCGGAAGAACACCTCCAGCAGTTCGTCGTTCCGTTCCACCACCTCGGCCAGATGACGGCCCTCCTCGGACAGCATCAGGAATTTATTGGCGTCCTCCACCACCAGGCCGCGCTTCTTGAGCGGCTTCAGGCTGATGGAGCAACTGCCGCGCGTGATGTTCATGCGCTTGGCGATGTCGGTGACGCGGGCGTAGCCCTGGGTTTCCAGCAGCTCGCGGATGGTCATCAGGTAATGGGCCGCGCTGTGGGTCAGCAGGTTTTCTTCAAACGATTTCCACACTTCTTTGGACATGGCCGTTTCCTCACCTTTGGTAGATATACCAAACACAGGGAGGATAATCCATGCCAGCCGCGGGTCAAGCGGGCCGGTGGGCGAAGAAGCGCACCAGCTCATCCGACAAGGCGGCTTTGGCGCGGTTGAGGATGTAGAGGTGGATGCCGGGTACGCCGGCGGCCAGCAGGCCTTCGATTTGGGCCTCGGCCCAGCGGATGCCCACCAGCTCGGCCGCTTCGCCGTCGCCGCCCGCGGCTTCCAGTTGGCGGGCCAACTCGGGGGGCAGGTAGGTTTTGCACATGGCGCACATGCGCTGTACCTGCTTGAGCGAAATGGCGGGCAGCAGGCCGGGCAGGATGGGCTTGGTCACGCCCGCGGCCCGGCATGCGGTCACGAACTGGAAATAGACCGTGTTGTCAAAAAACAACTGGGTGGTTCCGAAATCACCGCCCGTGGAAATTTTGTGGGCGAAGTGGCGCAAGTCGGCCTCGGGCGAATCCGCCTCGGGATGGGTTTCCGGATAGCAGGCCACACCGCAGCAGAAATCCGCGTGCCGCGCTTTCAACAATTGCACCAGCTCCGAGGCATGGGCCAGGCCGTCGGCCGCAGGCCGGAAGGTGGTGTCGCCCTTGGGCGGATCGCCGCGCAGGGTCATGATGTTGCGGTAGCCTCGCCCGTGCAGTTCATCGGCCAGCTCGTTCAGCTCGGTCCGGCTGGAGCCCACACACGTCAGGTGGGGCATAACGGGGGCCAGTCCTTCCGCGCGCAAAATCTCACACACCTGCAGGGTGCGCTGGCGGGTGGAGCCGCCCGCGCCGTAAGTGCAGGTTACAAAATCGGGCCGCAAGGCGGCGAGCTGGGTGGAGGTGTGCTGTAACGCCGCCATGGCCGCTTCGTCCTTGGGCGGAAAGAATTCAAAAGAGAGCAGCGGGCGGCGGGCCGCAGCCAACAGATCGGCAATACGAGGATCAGGCATGGGCGCAACGTTACCCGATGCCGGGGGGCCGGTCAAAAAGTTCCCGGCGCCAAGAAAGCGGAAAATATCCATCGCGTCTGGGTTCGTTTCCAGGTGTTGGATAGAATCATTGTCCGATGTCGGTATAAATCGCCTTGCAAACTAGATTTGATTAGCCTAGGAGAGAACAATTCAAGGAGGGTTCATAATGAAAGTAGAGTCGTTATGTTTAGCTTTGCTTGTTGCTCTGTCGTTTTCACCGCAATTTACGCACTGTCTTGGGGCGAATTACCTTTTCAACGAAACAAATGGATGGAACGGCGCAGTCGGAGAGGTTATCGATGCTTCCCCATATTCAAATCATGGCCAAGCATACAGTGGGGCCACCACAGCTACGGATGACTATGGTACTCATGGCGTATTCACGGGGGCGTGCTACGTTTATATTCCCAACCCTACGAATGTTGATTTTGCGGCGAATCTAACCCTGTCATTCTGGCTCAACGTAACGAATACGTCAGCGAATGGGTGGATACTGCATAAAAATTATGGATCTGGTGAGTTCGGCATATACTTGCATCCCGGCACACTCAAGGTCGTTTTCTATCAAGGCAATCACAGCTATCAAATTGTTCCGCCACAAAAAATTATACCCAACAAATGGCACCATATTGCCGTGACGCGTTCTCATACGAATTGGTCTCTGTATTCCCATCTCAACGGTGTCCTTCAGCATTCTTATGAATATGGTCCAGCTTCGTCCAGCAACCCAATACTCATAGGCGCCGGTCTAAAGGGATCTATGGATGAAGTCGCCATCGACAATTCCAAGTGGGCTTCGGGTGTCGTCTCCAACATATATGACGCTGATCGCGACCTTCTTCCGAAAATATGGGAAGAAGCCCAGGGGCTTGATCCCAATAACGCTGCCGATGCGGCTGCCGATCAGGATTCAGATGGATTTAGCACTTACCATGAATATGTCGAGGGGACAGATCCGTTCGAATCGAACAGTGTCCCGGGCGATTTGCGTGCCCAATACGATTTTGATGAAGCAGGAGGCTGGAGCGGATATTTAAACGATGTAATCGATTCATCCGGAAAATCTAATAATGGCAAGGCATACAATGGCGCGACCACGTCCGTCGAAAGTAACGGCACGTACGGTTTATTCAGCGGTACGGGTTATGTTGAGGTGGCGAACTCAACGAATCTACAGATTGCCACTGACCTCACCCTTTCCTTCTGGATTAAGTCAACAAATGTGATGTCGGGCGGCTGGATTCTTCACAAGAACTATAGTTCCGGCGAATTTGGGTTGTTCCTGCATGCTGGTACCATGAAGCTAGAGTATGGTCATGGTTCACTTTTGGGTGTTGAGAAGTATTTGGCTGTAACATCTTACGTCATACAGCAGGACCAGTGGTACCATGTTGCTATTACGCGGTCGTTTACAAATCGAAATATCAAGACATATCTAAATGGTATCGAGCAATACTCGTATACATATTCAACCAATCTGGTTTCGCAACCAAGCGACAGTGGAAATCCGCTGCAAATTGGTTATGGCTTGAGGGGTAAGATGGATGAGGTCGTTATCGATAATCGTGTCTGGCCGTCAAACGAAGTGCACGCTACATATTCATCCGGATCATTCTGACGGCCAGAGCATAGCCATGCACTTCTTGGGCAGTGCCGTTTGCGCGTCACTAAGATGGTGCCATAACGCGCTCGTCAGGGCAGGCGTTCGCCGCGGGCGGCCACCAGCAGGCGGTACCAATCGTCGCGGCTGAGATCAAGTTCGTCGGCGCGGGTGGCTTCGCGGATGTGGTCCGGGGAGCAGGTGCCCACGATGGGGATGATGCCGGCGGGGTGACGCAGCAGCCAGGCCAGGGACAGCACGGTGCGCGAAACGCCGTGGCGCTGCGCCATCTCGTCGAGGGTCTGCTGCAACGAAAGCCGCAGGTCGCGTTGCGGATGTGGATCGGGCACCGCGCCCCCGGTGCCCAGCCAGCCACCGCCCAAGGGGCTCCAGGCCAGGGGCGTCATGCGATCTTCCAGGCATTGGTCCAGGGTGCCGTCATACAGCGGAGCCAGGCGGCCGAGTGAGATTTCCACCTGGTTGACCAGCAACGGGTCGGGCAGGGCGCTTTGCAGGGTGCGCACGAAGCTGGGTGAAAAATTGCTGACCCCGAAGAAACGGACCTTTCCCGCCTGATGCAACTGGGCGAAGGCATCCGCCACCTCGGCCGGATCCATGAGCAGATCGGGGCGGTGGAGCTGATAGAGATCAATTTGGTCCAGGCCGAGGCGGTGCAGGGACTGCTCGCAGCTCCACACGATGTGGGCCTTTGAAAAGTCGTAGCGATGGGGGGCGCCCGGCGGGTCGTTGTCGAACCGGATGCCGCATTTGGTGGCGACCACGAAGTCGGAGCGGCGGTGGCCGGGGTGGTCGCGCAGAAAGTCCCCGAACAGTTGTTCGCAAGCGCCCCGGCCGTAGATGTCGGCGTGATCGAACAGGGTATAGCCGGCGGCGAAGGCCGCGTGCAGGGCGGCGTAGGCGCGGGCGCGGTGGGCGGGTCCGATCTCGGATGGATTCCAGGTGCCGGGCAGGCGCATGCATCCGTAGGCCAGGCGGGAGGAGGTCAGGGAGGAAGGGCCGAGGTTTTGTTGTTTCATGGCGCAGGCTTTCGGGTCGGGGTTTTCGAGCGAACGCGGACAATCTTGCATGGTGGCCCGCATTCTGGCACTAGGTTTCTGCGCACATCGAATCCTCATGAAGTCCATCCTGATCACCGGCGGTTGCGGTTTTATCGGTTCCAATCTGGCCGTGGCGTTTCGCCGGACCGGATCGGAGGTGGTGGCCTTCGATAATTTGTCCCGGCGCGGTTCGGCCGCACTCTGTCAGCGGGTGCAGGAGCACGGGGTGCGTTTTGTGCGGGGGGATATCCGGAATCCCGCCGATCTGGACGGGGTGACGGGCGAGTTTGATCTGATGATTGAATGCAGCGCGGAGCCCTCCGTGCTGGTCGGCACGCAGGGAGCGGACGCGCGGTTCATGGTGGACAACAACCTGGTGGGCTCCCTGCATTGTTTCGAGTGGGCGCGGGCGCGCCGGGTGCCGGTGCTGTTCCTTTCCACCTCGCGGGTCTATCCGTACCGGGCGCTGGATGCCCTGCCCCTAGTGGAGCGGGAGACGCGGTTTGCGCTGGAGGCGAGCGGGGTCGGGTTCGGGCCGGATGGGGTGGATCTGGATTTTCCGCTGGCCGGGGCGCGCTCGCTGTACGGGGCCACCAAACTGGCCTCGGAGATCGTGTTGCAGGAGTATGCCGGCCAGTACGACCTGCCCGCCGTGATCAACCGTTGCGGGGTGGTGGCGGGGCCGTGGCAGTTGGGCAAGGTGGACCAGGGGGTGTTCACCCACTGGCTGCTGAGCCATTATTTCAACCGCCCGCTGAGCTACATCGGTTTCGGGGGGCGGGGCAAGCAGGTGCGCGATCTGCTGCACGTGGACGATCTCACCGCGCTGGTCCTGCTGCAGGCGGCCCGTATGGCGGAATTCCGGGGCGAGGTATTTAACGTGGGCGGCTCCACCACGGCCAACCTTTCGTTGTGCGAAACCACGCGGTTGTGCCAGACCCTGACCGGCCGGACCCTGGACATCGGTTCCGATCCGGTGGAGCGGCCGGCCGATCTGCGCTGGTTTGTCATGAACAACCGGGCGGTGACTGCGCGATTAGGCTGGAAACCTAAGCGGGGTGCGGAGGATATTCTGCGCGACACCTATGAATGGATCCACCGGAACGAAGGCACGCTGCGGGCTTCCCTGCTGACCTGATGGCATGAATACGCCCCCCTTCCTATCCGTGGTCATCCCGGCCCATAACGAGGAGGGGTGCATCGGTGAAACCTGCCAGGCCATTCTGGCGGGGTTTGCCGGTGCCGACATCGAGGACTATGAAATTCTGGTCATCAACGACCACAGCACCGACGGGACGGAAAATGTACTGCGGGATCTGGCCGCGCGCTGTCCGCGGTTGCGCTATGTGAACAACCCGGGGCATGGCGGGTTTGGCTGGGCGGTGCGACTGGGGTTGCGGGAGTTTCGGGGGGAGGCGGTGGCGGTGGTGATGGGGGACCTGTCCGATTCTCCGGAAGATATTGTCACCTACTACCGCGAGCTGAAGAAGGGCGCGGAGTGCGTATTCGGTTCACGCTTCATGCGCGGCTCGCGGGTGGTGGATTATCCGCCCCACAAACTGTTCCTGAACCGTTTGGCCAACCGCTTCATCAAGGTGTTGTTTCGCCTGAAGCACAACGATATTACCAATGCCTTCAAAGCCTACCGGCGCGAGGTGATTGAAGGCATCCAGCCCCTGCTGTCGTCCCACTTCAACCTGACCGTGGAAGTGCCGCTCAAGGCGGTGGTGCGGGGGTATCGCTTTGTAAAGGTGCCCATCTCCTGGACCAATCGCAAGTCCGGCACCTCCAAGCTCAAGATCAAGGAAATGGGCGGTCGCTATTTGTTTATTGTGCTGTACTGCTGGCTGGAAAAGAAGCTGGCCCGCGGTGATTATTACCGGCCCGGACAAGCCCCGGAATGAGCAAGGAAACGTCCATGCAAGATGCCACATCGCTGTCGCCCGATAAAATCTATGCCCGTCGCTTCGAGCCCAAGCAAGCCTTCCGGGTGGCCATGTGGCAGGTGCTGTGCCGGGATTTCTTTCAGGCCTACATCCCGACCCACGGTTGCGTGGTGGAGGTGGCGGCCGGCCATTGCGAATTCATCAATCAGATCCAGGCGGCGCGACGACTAGCCGTGGATATCAATCCCGATACCGCCCAGCATGCCGGGCCGGGGGTGGAGATCCACCTGGTGCCCGCCACCGAACTGGAATCCCTGGGCCAGGGGGTGGCGGATGCGGTGTTTGTGTCCAACTTTTTTGAGCACATCAGCAAGCCGGATATCGTGAAGTGTTTGCAGGGTATTCTCCGTCTGTTGAAGCCGGGCGGGCGGCTGCTCATCCTGCAACCCAACGTGCGGTACTGCGCCAAGGATTACTGGATGTTTTTTGACCATGTGACCCCGGTGGACGACCGGGCGCTGGTCGAGGTGCTGGAGGTGCTGGGCTATCGCATCCAGCGCTGCATCCCGCGCTTCCTTCCCTACACCACGCAATCACGCGTGCCCCAGACCGCAGGCTTGGTGAAGTGGTATCTTCGCCTGCCGATCCTCTGGCGTTTTATGGGCGCTCAGGCTTTCGTTTGCGCCGAGCGACCATCCGCGGGCTGAGGCAAGGCCCGCCACAACGCGGGCGCACGGCTCAGCATCACCCCGGCGTACCAGCCCAGGATCAGGGCCCCCGGCGCCATGTAGCGGAAGTGCCCCCACGTCGCGTACGCGTGCAACAGCACGAAGAGTACCATGGTCCACGCCACGGTGGGGGTGCGCCGACCCAGCAGGAGCAGTCCCAGGATACCCAGCGGGTAGGTCAGGTAATGCATCTTAAACAGGCGTTGATGCCAGGCCCGGGCCTCGGGCGCAAAATAGTAGGTGGCGGGCCACGTCCATTGTTCCAGCCACCAGTCGGGCTTGAGGCTGAACAGGGAGGTCAGGTTCCGGAGATAATTGCGCACCATGAGCGAGGGGTTCTCGGAAAACTTCTGCTTGATGACTTCCATGTAGCGGTCGTTGACCTCCCAATCCTTCGGGATCCGGCCCAGGTTTTCCTTCAACCAACCGTAGGATTGCTCATAGGGCACATACACTTCGGGCAGGTAGGTGTTGGCGGCCAGGGCCTCGCCGCGGTTGGCCATGAAGTAGGCGCGTCCGTAAAGACGATGGCTGTTCCAGAACATAAAGGCGATGTACAGCAGCACGGGCACGCCCAGGCCAGCCAGGGTGATCAGGCGCCGCCATTTTCCGCGCCATAGCAGGGGCAGCACCGCGGCACCGCCCAGCACGACCCCGATGGGCTTGGTCATAACAGCCAGCAGGATGGCCAGGCTGAACAGGATGTTTCGCCGGACGTTGGTGAATTCCGGGTTGGTGGCCGCCGCCCATAGCGTCCAGGCAAACATGCAGTTGAACATGGATTCGGAAATCAACATGGGTGTCCACATGACACTGAGTGCGGATATCAGCTGCACCCCGAAGGCGGCGGCCGCATTAAAGTAGTGGTAGGCCAGCATGACCAGGAACCACATGGTCAGCATGTCCATCGCGATGTTGGCGGCGTAGGCGTATCGCGGATTAAATCCCACCGCGCGCCACGGATGAGCCCCCGACATCACGGTGGCCATGGGGCTCTTGAGGTAAGCCTCCTTGTCGAACCCGCTGATGGCGTAGATGGCGGTCAGCAGCATCGGATAGGCGGGCGCATGGTACTGGCGGTATTCAAATCCCGCGTAGCGTGGGTCCTCAAACCAGAAATTGGCCCATTCTTTTCCACTCAGAAAGTTGCACGCATATTCATGAAAATTGCGGGTATCGCTGCGGGCGTACCACTGCGCGTGGGCCACGAAATACACCCGCAACAAGACCGCGGCCAGCGCGATGACCAAGTGGAGGTATAAACGCTGCCGGTTGACGGGGGTCGGGATGGGGCCGCTGGGCAGCGACGGACCAGCCTCCGCAGGGGTACGGGTGAACTTTTTCTTTACCATGGCGAGGCAGCATAGACCCCGGTCTCCGCTACGGCAACGGGGAAGGTGGCGGGGTGCCTCGGTACCCGGAATTCCCGCCCCCAGCGCGGTGCGAGGGCGGAATAATATTTACATTGCAAAGCTTAAGTTTTCAGTCGTACGCTTTTATCAGGGTAAAGCAGGCCGAATGAAAAAGTTTATCAATTCCGGGCGAAGGGCCACGATTACGGACATTGCAAGGGAGGTCGGGGTTTCGACCACCACGGTGATAAACGTACTCAAGGGGCGCGGTTCTGAAGTCTCGCCCCCGACCAGTGCGAAGATCATGAAGGTGGTGAAGCGGGTGGGCTACGTGAAGAACCTTACCGCATCGGCCCTGGCTTCGGCGCCGTCGAAACTGATTGCCGTGGTCCTGGCCGGGACGTTTCCGGCGGACGCGCGCCAGCGCTGTCTGGAGGCCAATCCGTTCTACGGCGATTTCATCCTGCGCCTGGAGCATGAGGCGCGGCGCCGTGGTTATTCCATCAACCTGTACTCGGGCGAGGAGATGGAAGCCCTGCCATTCCTGCTGCAGCGGAACTATGACGCGGTGCTGGTGCTGGGGGTCAGCTCGCCGCAACTGCCCCGATTGATCGCCCGTCACGGGGTGCCGCAGGTGCTGGTGGATTCGTTTCTGCCCCGCGGCGCCTTTGCCCGGGTGTGCGGGGATGAGGCGCTGGGGGGACGTCTGGCCGTGGATCATCTGGTGGCCCGGGGCTGCCGCAAACTGGCCTTCGTGGGGGATGTTCAAAAAGCGCCGGCCGCCCTGATTCCCAACCTTCGTTATGGCGCGGCCCGGGCCGCGAGTCGGACGGCTGGCCGGCCGTTAACCCTGTTTACCACGGCCACCTCATTTGATGGCGGCGTCGCCGCGGCCGCGCGCGTGGCCGCCTCGGGTTGCGACGGGGTGGTCACGGCGGCGGATGTGGTGGCGGCCGGACTGGTCCAGGGATTGCGGGCGGCCGGGGTGCGGGTGCCCCAGCAGGTGGCGGTGGTGGGCTATGACAACCTGCTGGTGGCCACGTTGTGTCTGCCGAAGTTGACCACGGTGGATCAGCGGCTGGAGGAGAAGATTCGAGTCGCCATGGACTGGATCCAGCAGCCCAAACCCCGGGCCGTGGTCCTGATTCCGCCCGTACTGGTGGTGCGCGAAAGCGCCTAGGCGTGCCTAGTATTTGGGTAGGCGCGGGTCAATCTGATCCGACCAGGCCAGGATACCGCCCGCCAGGTTGCGGATGCGTGTGACGCCATGTTGTTTCAGGAAATCAATGGCCCGGGCGCTGCGTCCGCCGGAGCGGCAGTAGCAGACAATATCGCGGTCGCGCGGGATTTCCTGATGCCGGGCCGGGACCTCGCCCAAGGGCATGAGTACGCCGTTGGGCAGGGCGCCCAGGGCAAATTCATGGGGTTCCCTTACGTCCAGGAGATACAGGTCGCGGCCCTGGTCCAGTTCCTGCTTCAATTCGCGCACGGTCAGTTCGGTCATGGTGGTTGCTCCGGGGGTAGCACAGGCGAAGATTTCTTCGCGCACGGTGGTGATGGTGGGCCGGGTTCCGCACACCGGGCAGTCCGGGTCTTTGGCCAGCTTCATTTCGCGCATGCGCATAGCAAGCGCGTGGTACAGCAGCAGCCGTCCGATCAGCGGTTCTCCTGTGCCGAGGATCAGCTTGATGGCCTCAGTGGCCTGGATCACACCCATCAGACCCGGCAGCACCCCCAGCACGCCGCCTTCGGCACAATCCGGCACCGTGCCGGGCGGTGGTGGTTGCGGATAGAGGCAGCGATAGCAGGGACCGCGGGCGGCCCAGAATACCGAAGCCTGGCCTTCGAATCGAAACACCGAGGCATGGACGTTGGGCTTGCCCAGCAGCACGCAGGCGTCGTTGATCAGGTAGCGGGCGATGAAATTATCGGTGCCATCCAGGATGATGTCGTAGGGGGCCAGCCGCGCCTGCGCATTGGCGGCGGTCAGGCGCTCCGGGTAGACATCGCATCGCACCTGCGGGTTGCGCGCCTGCACCCGATCCCGGGCCGCTTCCGCTTTGAGCCGACCCACATCCGCCTCGCGGTAGATCACCTGTCGCTGCAGGTTGGATGCCTCCACCACATCGCCATCCAGAAGACCGAGCCGGCCCACTCCGGCCGCAGCCAGGTAGAGTGCGCTGGGTGCGCCCAGTCCACCCAGACCCACCAGCAGCACCGAACTCTGCTTCAGACGCAACTGTCCGGCGAGGCCGACCTCGGGCAGATTAAGATGGCGACCATAGCGGGCCCGCTCATCGTCGGATAGGCTGGAGAAGGGGGCGGGCATGGGGCCGTCCGCGGCATGATTAAACCAGGCGGATTTTGTTTTTCTCCGCAGCCGGTGGAGGCGGGGTGGGTCCGCCGTTATCCGCCTGTTGCTGGCGCAGGCATATATAGCGGTCGTTCAAATCGCGATAGGCGCGCACCACTTCGACATGGGCTTGTTCCAGCTCCACATAGCGCACCCGCATGGCGTCGGTTTCACGGCGATCCTTCTGGGCATTGTCCTGGGCGGAGGCCAGTTGCGCCTTGAGATCCTTGGAGGCGCGCGCGTGGGAGGCCAGGGCGGCCGCCAGTTCTTCGCTCTTGGTGTTCAGCTTGCCCAGCAGGCGATCATAATTTTGGGACAGTTCCCGGAAGGACTGCAACAGGGTGGCCGTATCCACCGGGCCATCGGCCATCTCCACCTTGGCCACAGCCTGGCACTTGGTTTCCAGCTCGGCGATCCGCTCTTCCGCCTTGGCCAGAGCCTGGCGTAGGTGGGGCGCCTCGGCGTCCGGCTGGGCGGCGGCCTGCTTGACCAGTTCGACGATGCGCGCATCCGACTCCTGCAGAGCGGCCCGCAGCCGCGCCAACTCGGGGTCCGGCGGCGGAATCGGGGGCGGCACGGCCAGCACGGCCGGCAAGGCCACGGCGGCCAGCTGACTGATGCGGCCGTCGCTTACATGCTGCACCAGGACATCCGCCGGCAGCGAGCCTTCCCGCACCAGCTCCGCCAGGGCCAGCACATGAACGGGACCGAACCGTTCGCCCTCGCCCAGATCAATCAGCCACTCCATTTGCAAGTCGGCCAGAGTCGGGGCCGGTTGCCACGCCTGGCGGTCCGGCGATAGTTGGTCATCCGGCTGGATTCGCCCCCCGCGCGCCCACGCCTGCAACGCGTCCAGCGTCACGGGCCCGTAAACCGTTTGATCTTGCTTGCGCAGGTACCAGTGCATGGGGAGCGGCTCAGATCAGGGCGCCGGAATAAAAAGTTTTTGGCCGATCTTCAGATTCGAAGGATTGGCAATGTTGTTGGCGTCGATGATGTCTTTGGTTCGCGCGTTGTAGGCGGCCGCGATGGCGGACAAGGTCTCGCCCTGGGCCACTACGTGTTCATAGCCTTCCTGGCTGGCCGCGCGTCTGCCCTGGGCGGCCGCCGGTTTGGCAGAGCTGCGACCGCTCCCCGAGGCGGACACCAGGGCGGCGATCTTGGAGGACAGGGTGTCGATGATTTCCTGGCGGTCGCGCTGGCGGGCCGCATCCAGGTTGCGCAACTGGCTGTCGAAAGCCGTCAGGCGGGTTTGCAGGGCGTCCAGATCGGCGGCGCTGGGGCCGCGCGGCTGGGCTTGCAGGACTTCCACCGCGCGCTGCAACTGCTCGATGGCGAGGTTGTACCCTTCGAGATGGCCTTCCAGGCGGCGGATTTTTTCTTGCAAGATGGCCATGTCTTCCTGCTGGGCCATCTGCTGTTCCTGCACCCCGTAGGTGGTCAGGCACCCAGACAATAGGGGCAGCGTCGCCACGGCCGCCGCCAGCCGGATCAGGGCTTTAAAAGGAGTGGTCATAAGGAATGATTCCTTAATGGATAAAAATGGGCCGCTCAAGTAAATACACCGTGTGCAGCTTGGCCTATCCGGGGGAGTCCACCAATGAAAAAAGACCTGTTGATCAAGAATGCCCGTGTCTGGACGGCGGCCGGTGCGCCGGTGATTGAAAAAGGCAGCGTGCTGGTTCGTCAGGGGCGCATCGTCAAGGTGGGCCGCTTTACCGCCCGCGCCGACGTCACGGTGGACGCCGATGGCCAGCTCCTGATGCCGGGCCTCATCCAGGGTCACATCCATTTGTGCCAGACCATCTTTCGCGGGGCGGGTGAGGACATGCCCCTGCTGCCCTGGCTGCGCCACGTGGTCTGGCCGCTGGAGGCCGCCCACGATCCGGATTCCATCCGCGCCTCCGCCCTGCTGGCCTGCGCGGAGATGATCCGCGGCGGCACCACCGCCTTCCTCTCCATCGAAACCGTGCGCCACACCCACCACGCGGTGAAGGCGGTACATCAGGCGGGCCTGATGGGCGTCGTCGGTCATTGCCTGATGGATATGACGGGTGGCTATAAACCGTTGTCCGTGGATGTGAATGATGCCCTGGATGAAGTGGATGAACTGGTGGATACCTGGGGCGGACACGACCGCATCAAGATCGGCGTGGCCCCCCGCTTCGCCCTCAGTTGTTCGGGCAAGAATATGCGCAAGGCCGCTGATCACGCCCGGGCGCGCGGCCTGCTGCTGCACACTCACGCCTCCGAACAGGTCGCGGAAATCGACCTCGTGCTCGAGCGCACCGGCATGCACAACATCCGCTATCTGGACTCCGTGGGGCTGTCCGGGCCGGATGTCTGTCTGGCGCACTGCGTGCACACCCAGGCCGATGAACGGCATCTTTTACGCGATACCCAGACCAAGGTGCTGCATTGCCCCTCCGCCAATCTGAAGCTGGCCTCCGGCATCGCGCCCATCCCCGAATACCTCGACATGGGCATCACGGTGTCCATCGGGGCGGACGGCACCCCGTGCAACAACCGGCTCGACCAATTTATGGAAATGCGCGAAGCTGGGCTCATGCAGAAAATCCGGCTGGGCGCGGAAGCGCTGCCCGCGACGGATGTGGTGCGTATGGCCACCGAAGGCGGCGCAAAAACCCTGGGCTGGGAAAAGGAAATGGGCACGCTCGAAGTGGGCAAGCGCGCCAACATGATCCTGGTCAACCAGGACAGCGTACACACCATCCCGTCCACCAACCCCGCCACCAACGTGGTCTATTCCAACGTCGCCTCCGACGTGCTGATGACCATCGTCAACGGCGAGATTCTCTACGAGGACGGCCAGCTCACCACCATTGACGAAGACAAGTTGAAGGACGATGTCCGCCGCCAGTGGAAGAAACTGGTGGAACGCGCCGGTCTGGGCTGAATCATCGTGTAGCACCCGGAGACGCCGTGATCCGGATTAACCGCAGATGAACGCTGATGCACGCGGATGGCCGGAATAAGCATCCGGAGGGGCAACCTCCGTGTTGCCCGAATTCGACCCGGTACGCTTAACCACAGTGGGGCACGGAGGTATCGGCTTCACGACGCCCGTTTCCGCGAGTACCACCTGTAGTTCCGGCCTTCCGTCGCCGAACGATTTCCCGAGCCCGGTGCAAAAAGTTCCAACGATTGGCTTGCCTGCCAGAGGGTTTCCAACGGCAGGAAAATGGCCCGCTGGCGACTTCCCACGATTGGAACTTCTAAAGGAAATCGAAGTCGGCGCGCAACATCATGACCATGAATGGCATGCGCCGATTTGCAAATGTCAAGACTCGACCCCGCCGCCGCCCCGCGCGCACTAATCTGTAAACCATGTCTCCGTGCTAAAGTGTCAATGATGTCCCCGGGCGTTCATCGTCCTCTCTTCGGGCAAGCAGGATGTTTTCGTCGTCATCCACGGATAGGCTATACAGTCCGGAGTCATATATGGCGTGTCGAAATAGTTTGGCGTGTTGTTTGTCCACATGATACGTGAATTTCTTGATCAAGATGTCGAGAAGCTCAACGATGCGCGGTATTTGCCCTGCGTTGATTGTGTGGTGCGGAAGAAGCATTTCTGATCCTTGCCCGGAAATCCTGTACAGAACTTCATTCATATTATAGCCATGCCATATAATGCCTTTTGCATCCGTGTGGGCAAAGAGCTTGTCCCTCGTGGTGATCAGAACTGCGTGCGTATCGAGATGCTCGCGTGGAACTACGCGCTCTGGAATCCGCGCCCATTTGTATTGCTGTTTGAATGGTCGACCGTAGGAGACTACAGCACCGCAAAGCACGGTTGAGTATAGCGCGCTGTCTGACGCGATCGGCGCATTTTGTAGGCCTTCAAAACCGGCCTTAGCGTGAGAAATGGACTGCCACGCAAATGCCATTGACCACAATGTGCGTCGAGATAGCAGCTCGGTATTCATGTCGATGACCAACGTACCTCTCCACTTAATTGTTGGGACTTTCTGTTCTTGCTGCGGTCTTCCACAATCTTTCCTAGCGTTAAGACGATCTTCTCTACCAACTCGACAGTTGCCACGAGATGCGTTTCGTATTCTTTCTTCCGTTTCTCCAGAAAGCTGGCGAACTGACGCTTTGCTGTCTGTGTCTCGTGTTTCGGTACGGGGATAGAAAGGATGCGACGGAGTTGATGTTCCCGAATGACACGCTCCATTGTTTCAAGTTCTGGGTCATCTAGGAAACCCTGATGAATCACCTGATTCCGAAGTTTGGTTAGCTGTTCGCGATTCAGTCGCTGGTCATAGGATTGGATGAGCGCTTGAATGCCGTATCCGCGCACGTGGGTATTGCGCAGCACTAGGCCGAGGTTCACGTCCCTCTCATGTAGGCCAAGATCGAAAGCATGATTAATGAGGCACGCAATCACATCGGATAGACTGCGCCATGACACGATATAGGTTTTGATAGCCTCAGAGGCTTGGGTGGTGTTTGTGATTTTCGGGAAACGGCCGAGAAGGTGGCTGAGTTCGGTGATGCAACGGTCGACGCGGTCAGCGGCCACCCAGACCCGGTATTCATATGAGGAGGGATTCCTGCCCTGTAAGACTTCAATGAAGGAGGGGTCACGGAAGAGCCTAAGCAGTTTGGTCGATAGAGACGATCGATATTGATCCGGACTGTTCATATTGCTCCTCGTCCCAACGTCAGGCCTCTGCTACTCGTGGCTCGCCTCGGGCCACGAGTAAGCAGGAGGCCCTTGTTGTGCCTAGATTGCTAAGTCCTGTTGTTTTGCGCGACTGGCCAACTCCATTCCCGGGACACCCTCATATCGCTCGTTGAGTTTACTCCGCAGTCCGAATAGTCGTCTTTCGGCCGTATCAATCAGTTGGCTGTACGTGGCAATTCGCACCTGTCCTCGTTCGATGTCGTCTGCTCCTTTGACAGTAGACAACGGTTGAAGTTTGTCGGTAACTGAATGGCCGACAACGAAGGCGATGACATAAGGATTGCCTATAGCAGCACCGCATCCGAGCAGGTCCTCGACATAACCGGTCGCCTGGTTGCGTTCATCTCTGCCAATAGTGGACTTACCCTTCTTGAGTTCAATGATCAGCACCTTGGTGACGACTGCCAGGCCAGTTTCAGGGTGAAAACCTTCGGTTCCGGTCAGAGAAACTGTTGCGTCAGGAAGGATGACGATGTCAGGTCGCTTTTTGCTGTTGAGGAACTCGGCCGTGGGCAACTGCCGTCGGAAGAGTGTCTTCACGACTGATTGAAGCTGCCTGTTTGATGTGAATTCCGCCGATTCGTACTCAGGTCCAAAGACCCAACGGGCGGCGGTGAGAAGAGGATGAAGGACCGCCAACTCGTCGGTGTGGCTATCGGTAGAGAGCTTCCGAAGAGCTTCAATGACAGAAAGGCGCTTGTCGATCTCGTCTAGAACGCACAAAGCATCCCGCACCGTCCACTGCGTAAGGAGCAGGTTGAGTCCTTCTATGTCTGACTCACTCATTGTGGCAAACTTCTGTAGGAGTTCGCGCCCACTTCTGGAGGACTCAAGTTTGATTACTGCATCAACTGCTATTGCCAGGGTCTCGGGTCGAGCAGTTGGATAACTGACTGCGATAGTCTCGATTGCTTGATCGACTTCGTACCGACCAAGCGGTGATAGAGCCTCCACGCGCGCGCGAAAATCCTCCTTCACAAGTCGTTTGGTCTCGTCAATGTGCTCGCTTGCAACCTTCGCAAACTGCTCTTGAACGTATACGGCTACGGCCGCATAAACCTTGTCAATAACAGGGTCGGTTTTGAAGCCCGTCCACTCTTCGTTTACAAATGGTGCCAGATCGTTAGTCTTGACAACGCCCGTGTACCGCTTAGCGAATCTTGTCCGGCCGTCGATCAGGGCATCCTTTCCCAGGGACCAAGACGGTTCGCCGACAAGACGACCTGCCTGCCAGAATGCAATCCCCTGGTAAAGCGTCGTACGTGCCGCCACTTGAGTATCCAGAAAATGCAGGTGTAGCGTAATCCCATCGATCTCAATGACTCTGGAGTCAACAAGGCCGACATGGCTCTCTAGGGGGACTGTCTCACCGTTGATTTCAATTCGGAATTGAGGGTCGTGAAGGAATCGGGCCGAGATCAGTTCTAGAATTCGCGTTGGGTCAGGGAGATTCTTCTGCACGATAACTTCAAGCCTTGTCCCGTTGCCCTCACCGGGCTCTATATGCTCGCTCTTAAGCACAAAAGGTTGGTCTGCGCTCTGTGTGGTGACAACAAACTGTGATCGGCGTCCGCTCGATGTAGTCACGACGGTGTATTCGTTGTTGAAGCACAACAAGCCGTGCCTGCCGATCCCATTGCGCCCGTATGCAGTTCTATTGCCGGCTCGTCCTGGGGGGAAGGCCACCCGGCTTCCCTGTTGCGCGAGCCGATCATAGCCAAGGCGCATCCAACGGTCGTGAAACTGCTCCGGTGTCAGACCAACGCCGTCGTCTTCAACAACCAGTGCTTGCTCTCTTGCTTCTGGTATCGTTATGCGAACCAAGGATGCCCCCGCATCCCATGCATTGGCGACCAACTCTGTAAGTGCCACGTCGTTTTTATGAGCAACGTCGCCAAGGGTGCGTACTAGGTAGTCATGCTCAAAAATGGCGGCAAGAACGTATTGCTCAGTAGTCATGATCGCTTATCCTTCTCAGCTTCTGTGGCACAACAGTTCTTCAACATCTCAAATATTCCGGTGCTGTTAGCTGGTTGGGTGATAGGCGTCATGACGCCTATGGGCATAGGCCGGCCGGTTGGCTCCGGCGGTTGCTCTGATGTTGTTTTCCTCATTCGCACGGGACCTCCGTACCGCGTGACGCGAACGGAGTCAGGATAGGGTCGGGCGATGGGTGGAGCAAGGGCGGAATAGTGGATGGCGGATTTCGGATGGGGGCGGGGCGTCGCCTTCAAAAATCCACACCCCTCCGTGAACCTTCGCGCCCTCTGTGGTTCAACTCCTAGAGCATATTAAATAACCATGTAGCCATAGCCTCTCGCAGGGCCGCAGGGGTAGAATTTCGAAAGCGCCTTGCTTGCTTATCTTGTTTTTCTCGCCAAGTCGCCAAGAACGCCAAGTAGTTTGGCGGGGGTTCGCACCCAAACTCTGCGTCTTGGCGCCTTTGCGAGATGAAAATACCGGCTACAGATCAAATTAATCTGCTCTAGGCGAGCTGCTTTAAGACCTGTTTCCAGATCCCGAGCGCCTGGTCCACCACCGCATCCGTGTGGGCGATGGAGAGGAAGCTGACTTCGAAGGCGGAGGGGGGCAGGTACACGCCGTCCTTCAGCAGGGCGTGGAACATCTTCACGTAGAGATCCTTGTTGGTCCGCATCACGTCGTCGAAATCGTGGATGGCGTGGTCGGCGAAAAAGATGGAGAAGATGCTGCCGAGTTGCGGGATCTGCACCTTCAGCCCGGCGGCGGCCGCCGCGACCTTGAGCTCCTTCACCAGACGCTGTGTACGCTGTTCCAGTTCGGCGAATGGATTGAGTTTGGCCAGGGTGCGCAGGTTGGCCAGGCCCGCCGCCACGGAAACCGGATTCCCGCTCAGGGTGCCCGCCTGGTAGACGTCGCCCAGCGGGGCCAGCCGTTCCATGATGTCGGCCCGTCCGCCCACCGCGCCCACCGGCATGCCGCCGCCGATGGCCTTGCCCAGGCAGGTCAGGTCCGGCTTTACGCCGCACAGGTTCTGGTAACCGCCGAAGCAGAAGCGGAAGCCGGAGATCACTTCGTCAAAAATCAGCACCGCGCCGCAGCGGTCCGCCTGTTCGCGCAGGAAGGCAAGGAAGCCGGGATCGGGCAAAATGAGTCCCACGTTGGCGGCCACCGGTTCCACGATGATGGCGGCCAGTTGGTCGCCGTGTTCGCGGACCAGCGCCTCCACGTCCTCGCGGTGATTGTAACGAGCGACCAACGTGTCCTTGGCGCAACCCTCGGGCACACCCGCGGAGGAGGCCGAGGCCACGCCCGCCACGCCGCTGCCCGCCTTGACCAGCATGGCGTCGGAATGGCCGTGGTAGCACCCGCTGAACTTCAGGATGCGGTCACGGCCGGTGAATCCGCGGGCGACCCGGATTGCGGTCATGCACGCTTCGGTGCCGGAACTGACCAGGCGTACGCGATCCAGGGACGGAACGGCCCGTTTCAACATTTCGGCCAGCTCGATTTCCGCCTCCGTGGTCACCGCATAGCTCATGCCGCGGGCCGCCGCCTGCGCGATGGCCTCGACTACCGCGGGATGGGCGTGGCCGAGGATCAGCGGACCGAAGGACAGACAGAAATCAATGAGCCGTCGCCCATCCACCGTGTAGAGAAACGCCCCCTCCGCGCGCTGCGCAAAAATGGGATCGCCGCCCACCGAGCGGAAGGCGCGGACCGGACTGTTGACGCCGCCCGGCATGGCGGCCTGGGCACGAGCTTTGAGGGATGTATTCATGAGGGAATTAACCGCTGATGGACGCGGATTCACGCAGATAGAAGAAGAATTTTGTTGGGTGCCTGCAATCCGCGTTCATCTGCGTCCATCTGCGGTAAAAAATCCTAGTGGCGGAAGTGCCGCATGCCGGTGAAGGCCATGGCGATGCCGTATTGGTCGCAGGCGGCGATGACTTCCTCGTCCTTCTTGGAGCCGCCCGGTTGCACGATGAAGCGCACTCCGGCCGCCGAGGCGTGCTCGATGTTGTCCGCGAAGGGGAAGAAGGCGTCGGAGACCAGCACGCATTCGCCCAGGACCTGGTCCCGGAAGGCATTGGCCGTGGTGCCGTACGCACCTTTTTTCTCGAATAAGGCGCGGATATTTTCCTCCGCACGCGGCACCGCCAGCTTGCGCAGCGAGTCCACCCGGTTGGGCTGGCCCGCGCCCATGCCGAGCAGCATGAATTGGCCGGATTCGTATTCGCGCACCAGCACGATGGCGTTCGACTTAACGTGTTTGCACACGCGGATACCGAATTCGGCCAGCAATTTCTTGTCCTCGGGGAAGGAGGCTGCGGTGGGGGTCATCCATTGCTCGGACAGGCCGAGGTCGCGATCCTGCACCAGCAGTCCGCCGTTGACCTGGCGGATGGCCTGCCCGGGGCGACCCGCTTCCAGCGGCCGGTGCAGTTTCAGGATGCGCAGTTGCTTGCTCTTGGCACGCAGAAATTCCAGTGCCTCCGGCTGGTATTCGGGCGCGATCAACACCTCGATGAAACGGTTGGCGGTGAGTTGGGCGGTGGGCAGGTCCACCGTGGTGGTGACGGCAATCACGCTGCCGAAAGCGGACACCGGGTCGCCCGCCCACGCGGCTTCAAAGGCCTCGGCCAGGGTTTTTCCGGTGGCATAACCGCAGGGATTGCTGTGCTTGATGATGGCCACGCCGGGCTGTCCGGCCAGTTCCCGCACCGCCTCCAGGGCGGCGTCGCCGTCGAGGTAATTGTTATAGGACATTTCCTTGCCGTGCAGGATTTCCGCGTAGGCAATGCAGGCCTCACCGGCCAGCGGGTCGCGGTAGAACACCGCATTCTGGTGGGGATTCTCGCCGTAGCGCAGGGTCTCCCCGCCGTCGCGCACGCAGATGAAGGGGGCGGCCTGGCTGCCCGCCGCGCCCTGGCTGGCCAGGTAGGCGGCGATGGCGCCATCGTAGCGGGCCTGCTGGGCGAACACCTTGAAGGCCAGTTCGCGGCGCAGCTCCGGGGAGGTGTCACCGTCGTTGGCCTTCAGACTTTCCAACACGCGTGCATAGTCCCCGGGGTGGGTGATCACGGTGACGAAGGCGTGGTTCTTGGCCGCCGAGCGCAGCATGGTGGGGCCGCCGATATCGATGTTCTCGATGGCGTCGTGGAACGAAACGTCCGGTTTGGCCACGGTGGCTTCGAAGGGATAGAGGTTCACGCAGACCAGATCGATGGGGGCCAGACCATGCTGCTGCATGACCGCCTCGTGTTCCGCGTTGCCGCGCAGGTAGAGCAGTCCGGCGTGCACCTTGGGATGGAGGGTCTTGACCCGCCCGTCCAGCATCTCCGGGAACCCGGTGAACTCGGACACGTCGGTCACCTTCAGCCCGGCCGCCTTCAGGGCCTTGGCCGTGCCCCCGGTGGAGAGCAGCTCCACGCCCAGCGCCACAAGTCCGCGGGCAAACTCCACCAGCCCCGTCTTGTCCGAAACACTCAATAACGCGCGTTGTATTTTCATAAGAAGAAACCGCAGATGGACGCTGATGGACGCAGATTTTAAGATTTATTGGATTGCCGTAAGACAATCCGCTCCCACTCAAGTTTTGGTCTGGCAAAGTTTAATATGAGGCCAACTTCCAAGCCGGTTATTTTTAGATAGTTGATCATTTGCCCGCGATCATTATCGGTAATGCGATCAACGACTTTGGTATCAACAACCACAGCCTCTGCGACAATCAGGTCGGGGATATAGTTGCCTACCCGCGTCCCCTTGTATAGCACGTCGTAGTTTCTTTGCTGATCGAGGGCTAAACCCCGCAACTCCAATTCAACTACCAGTGCATTCTCGTAAGGCTTTTCATGGAGCCCGTGCCCGAGCTCGTTGAGCACCTCCATGGCCGCGCCGATGATTGCGTGTGTTATCTCCGAATGAGGATACTCTTTATCCGCGTTCATCTGCGTCCATCCGCGGTTCACATCAACCGCGTAACCCCGGTGCCTTTTTCGATGCGGCCGATGACTACGGGTTTTTCGCCGGCGGACTTCAGGGCGGCCAGGGCCTTCTGCTGGTCGGCGGCGCGGACGACGATGACCATGCCGATGCCCATGTTGAACACACGGTACATTTCCTCGCGGTCCACCTGACCGGCTTCCTGGATGAACTGGAACACCGGCAGCGGCGTCCACGCACTGCGGTCCACCACCGCGTCCACCTTGGCGGGCAGGATGCGCGGGATGTTGTCCGGGAACCCGCCGCCCGTGATGTGCGCCATGCCCAGCACGCGCACCTTCTTCAGCAGTGCGGTAACCGGCTTCAGATAGCTGCGGTGCACGGCCAGCAAGACCTCGGCTACGGTCTTCTTCGTGCCGGGGAAGATATCGTCGCATTCCAGCTGTGCCTTGCGGAACACCACCGCGCGGGCCAGTGAGTAGCCGTTGGTGTGCAGGCCGGAGGAGGGGAGCCCGATCAACACGTCACCCGCCCGGATGTCTTTCCCGGTGATCAGCTTTTTCTTCTCTACGGCGCCCACGATGGTGCCCACCAGGTCGTATTCATTGCCGGGATAGAGCTCGGGCAGTTCCGCGGTCTCCCCGCCGATCAGCACGCAGCCGTTTTCCGAGCAGGCCTTGCACAGCCCCTCGATGAGTTGGGCCATGGTGCCCTGGTCAATCTTGCCCATGCCGATGTAGTCGAGGAAGAACAACGGACGCGCCCCCTGCACCAGGATGTCGTTGACGCAGTGGTTGACGATGTCCTGGCCCACCGTGTCGTGCCGCCGGGCCCGCACCGCCACCTTGAGCTTGGTGCCCACGCCGTCCGCGCTGCTGACCAGCAGGTGGTCCTTGCCGGGCGACTTGAACAACCCGCCGAAGGAGCCCCATTCCCCGACCACATTGGCGTTCTGGGTCTTCTCGATGAGTTTCTTGGCCCGCGCCAGGGCCGTCATCTTGGCGTCAATATCGACGCCGCTCTTACCGTAGGCCGATTTGGTTTTCATAATTTTTTTACCGCAGATGGACGCAGATACACGCAGATAAGCGAAAGGATGATGTGTTTTGAATTTGGCTGTTCTTCCATCTGCGTCAATCTGCGTCCATCTGCGGTTGCTTAAAGTCCTACCGCTTTGAACGTCCGGTTCACATCGCGGAAATGGGTTCGCACATCGAACACGCGCTTCAGGTCGGCCTCCGTCACCGCCTTCATGACTTCGGCGTCCTTCCGCAATAAATCCTTGAGCTGCTCGCCCGTTTCCCAGGCTTGCATGGCATTGCGTTGCACCAGCCGGTAGGCGACCTCGCGGGAGACGCCCTTCTCGGTCAACAACAGCAGCACCTGCTGGGAGTGGATCAGCCCGCGGGTGAGGTCCAGATTCTTCTGCATGTTCTTCGGGAACACGACCAGGGTGCGCACCACGAATTCGAGCTTGGCCAGCATGTAGTCCAGCGCGATGGTGGCGTCGGGCAGGATCACCCGCTCGGCCGAGGAGTGGGAAATGTCGCGCTCGTGCCACAGGGCCACGTTTTCCAGGCCGGTCAGGGCGTAGCCGCGCACCAGGCGGGCCATCCCGCACAGGCGCTCGCCCAGGATGGGGTTCCGCTTGTGCGGCATGGCCGAGGAGCCCTTCTGGCCCTCGCCGAAATATTCCTCCACCTCGCGCACCTCGGTGCGTTGCAGGTGGCGGAATTCGGTGGCCCAGCGCTCGATGGAGGCGGCCACCAGGGCCAGCGTGTTGAGGTATTCCGCGTGCAGGTCGCGCTGCAAGATCTGCGTGGAAATGGGGGCCGGGCGCAGCTTCAGCTTGGCGCACACGTAGGCTTCCACCTTGGGGTCGAGGTGGGCGTGGGTGCCCACCGCGCCGGAGAGCTGGCCGACGCGCACCGCTTCGCGGGCCGCTTCCAGGCGGGCCAGCGCGCGTCCGAATTCATCGTACATCAGGGCCATCTTGAGGCCGAAGGTGATGGGTTCGGCGTGGATGCCGTGGGAACGGCCGATCTGGGGCGTGAACTTGTGTTTGCGGGCCTGCCCGGCCACCGCCTTGCGCAGCAACTTCACGTCCGCGATCAGCAGGTCGGCCGCCTGCACCATCTGCACGGCCAGCGCGGTATCGATGACGTCGGAGCTGGTCAGGCCCTTGTGGATGTAGCGGGCGGAGGGGCCCACGTGTTCGGCCACGTTGGTCAGGAAGGCGATGACGTCGTGGTTGACCTCGCGCTCGATCTCGTCGATGCGCTTCACCTCGAATTTGGCGCGTTGCTGGATGCGTTTGAGGTCGGCGGCCGGCACCTGGCCCAGCCGGTGCAGGGCCTCGCAGGCCAGCACCTCAATGTTCAGCCAAACGCTGAATTTGTTTTCGTCCGTCCAGATGGCCGCCATGGCGGGCCGGGTATAACGAGGTATCATTGGGCAGCCTCTCAGGGAAAGGGCGAACGTAGCAGATCGGGCGCACGCCGGGGAATGGGAAAAACAGGATTTCCTGCCGGCGAAAATTAAGCGAGGGTAACCAGCCTATGCGCATTCTCATCGTCCTGCTCGGCACCCAGCTTTTGTACACCACCAGCGACTTCATGGGGCGCTACTTCATGCAGCGCTACGGGTTTAACGCCGCCCTGCTCACCAGCGCCTGGTTCTGGGCTTATCAGGCCATCCGGCAGGTGGCCATGTTCGGCCAGCTCTACATCTTTGCCAATGTGCCGCTGGGCAAGACCATGGCCCTGTTCGCCGCCTCCTCGGTGGTGCTGAGCAACGTGGCCGGCTTCCTGTTCCTGGCCGAGCGGCTGTCCCCGCTGGGCTACGTGGGCGTGACCCTGGCCGTGTGCGCCATTCTGGTCCTGGCCTTTCGCTGAGCCGGGTCAGGCGTGAGGCGGGGCGGAATACGGCGGGAATTCACGGAAGCCGCGGGCGACCACGTCGCGGATCACCTTCAACCAGGGCGAGTCCGGAATCCTGCTTTCGGCCAACGGGAGGAGTTTTTGCCAGTTGACGACATCGTGGTACGAAGCAAACTTGATCGTGAGAATCTGTTCGGGTGTCAGCGCGCTCGGGAAAGGCACGGCCCCGGGTTCACCGAGAACCGTGAGCATCGTGTGAAGGTGGATGCATTTGTAGCAGACCCCGCAGTGGCCTGATGGGCGCGGCCATTGCCAGCACGTACGCATGTGGGACAGGCCCTGGGGCCAGCCCAGCAGTTTCTGCACTTTATCCAGCCGATACAGGCCCGCCCCGTCGTGCTGGATGGTCATCTCGCCGCTGCTCAACAGCGGATCCGTCAGGGAGTTCGAGCCCCAGGGAACGCAGATGTTGTTGCAGGCATAGGTGGAAGCCAGGATGCCGAGGTCGAATTTCTTCTGAAACAAAAGCAGGAGGGAGGCCACGGCGGGACCGTGTTGCGTCAGGCCCCAGCGCAGGTTGAAGGCGCCCGCGGTTTCCATACCGTTGCTGCGCACGGTGAAGAGCGATACACCGCGTGATTTCAGCGTTTCCGCGCAGAGCGCAGCGTGATTGCGGAAGTAGGCCTCTTCGGTGAGCGGGGTGTCAAAGCCATGCGCCTGGACCGCCCACGAAAGGCGATGGCCCGCCAGCGCCGGTTCCGTCCATTTCCACGCGGAATAGGTGCTGTCGGTGCCGCCCGAAAAGGCGAGCAGCGACTGGGTGAAGCGGGGGGGACGGCGCGGACGCGCGATGGCGTCCGGGTGAAGGGTCACCTCCCGGAATTCGTCCGGCATCCACCGGATAAACTGGCGTTGATACTCGACCAGATGATGAAGCAGGCGATTCGTCATGCGGCCGTGCACCCGCACCGGATAGCCCCACTTCATCATGGGCATGAGCAAACCCACCACGAAGGGATCGGCCAGCTTGGTCACCCAGCCCGCCTGGGCGCGCGGCACTTCATAGAACAGGACGTGCCAATGTCCGTCCGTGTTGCTCAGCTTGCCCTCCACGCGAAGCCCGCCGCCGGGCAGGCGCTGGCGGCGCAGGGTCAGATGGGTGCTGGCGTTGGTTTCCATGCGCGGATACTATATCGGATAGTTCCGCCCTAAATAGTGTATTCCGCTTCTTCGCCGCCGGGCATATTCTTGGGCGGTTCGCAGATCATGCCCGCAGCCACGGTGGCGTTGGTGGCTTCGTCCACCAGAATGAAGCTGCCGGTCAGGCGATTACGGCGGTAGGCGTCGAAGGCCAGCGGCACCGTGGTCTTCAGTTTGATGCGGCCGAGATCGTTGAGGTTCAGGGTCTTGGCTTCGCGGTCCGCGGTGAGGGTTTCGATGTCCACCCGGTGGACCAGCCTGGTCACCATGGCACGCGCGGAGCGGGTGGTATGCTTGATGGCGTACTTGCCGTTCAGACGCAGCGGCTCCTCGGCCATCCAGCACACCTGGGCCTCAAATTCCTGGGCCAGATAGGGCAGGTTGTCCGGCTTTACCAGCATGTCGCCGCGGCTGATATCAATATCATCGGCCAGCAGCAGGCTCACCGACATGGGGGTGAACGCCTCCTCCACCGGGCCGTCGTAGGTGTGGATGCCGGTGATGCGGGAGCGCTTGCCCGAGGGCAGCACCATCACCTCGTCGCCCACCCGGAACACGCCGCCCGCCAGTTGCCCGGCCAGGCCGCGGAAATCGTGGTACTGGTCGTCGCGCGGGCGGACCACGTACTGCACCGGAAAGCGGGGATCGCTCAGGTCCATGTCGATGCCGATGAAAACCTCCTCCAGATGGCGCAGCAGGGGCGGGCCCAGGTACCACGGCATGCGGTCGGATTTGTCCACAATGTTGTCCCCGTGCAGGGCGCTGACCGGGATGAAGGTGATGTCCTTGATGTGGAGCTGGGTGGCGAATTCGAGGTAGTCGGCCTTGATGCGGTTGAAGACCTCCTCGGAGAACTCCACCAGATCCATCTTGTTCACGCACACGGCCAGGTGACCGAGGCGGAGCTGGGAGGCGATGTAGGAGTGGCGCTTGGTCTGGGCCACCACGCCCTGGCGCGCGTCGATCAGGATGATGGCCAGGTTGGCGGTGGAGGCGCCGGTCACCATGTTGCGGGTGTACTGCACATGGCCGGGGGTGTCGGCCACGATGAACTTGCGGCGCGGGGTGGCGAAGTAGCGGTAGGCCACGTCAATGGTGATGCCCTGCTCGCGCTCCGCGCGCAGACCGTCGGTCAGGTTGGCCAGGTTGATGGTGCCCTCGCCGGTGATGTCGGCCGAGCGCTGGAGGTTTTCCAGAGTGTCCTCGAAGATGAGCTTGGTGTCGTAGAGCAGGCGTCCGATGAGGGTGCTCTTGCCGTCGTCCACGCTGCCCGAGGTGGAGAAGCGCAGGAGGTCGGATTTGTCGTTGAGATAGTGGGTAAACATGATTTCAAATTTCAGATTTCAGATGACACGCTTAGAAATAGCCCTCGCGTTTGCGGTCTTCCATGGAGGTGTCGGAGCGCTTGTCGTCGGCCCGGCTGCCCCGTTCGGTGACTTTGGCGGCGGCGATTTCCTCGATGATCTGGGTCACGTTGGCCGCGGGGGATTCCACGCAGCCGGTGCAGGTGATGTCGCCGATGGTGCGCACGCGCACGCCCAGGGTTTTCACTTCTTCGCGTGGTTTGGGCTGGAGCAGGGGACTCACGGGCAACCACTGGCCGTCGCGCCGCACCACCTCGCGCGGGTGGGTGAAATAGATGGAGGGGATGTCCAGCTTTTCCTTGTCGATGTACTGCCACACATCGAGCTCGGTCCAGTTGCTGAGCGGGAACACGCGCATGTGTTCGCCGGGATTGATGCGGGCGTTGTAGAGGGACCACAGTTCGGGGCGCTGGTTCTTGGGGTCCCACTGGCCGAAGGCGTCGCGGAAGGAGAAGATGCGCTCCTTGGCCCGGGCCTTTTCCTCGTCGCGGCGGGCCCCTCCGATGGCGCAGTCGAATTTGAATTCCTCCAGGGCGGCCAGCAGGGTGGGGGTTTGCAGGCGGTTACGGCTGGACTCGCCGGGCACCGCGCGGGCGATCCCCTGACTGAGCGCATCCTCCACGGTGCGTACAATCAGCTTTTCACCCAGCTCGGATGCCCGGCGGTCTCTAAATTCGATCAGCTCCGGAAAGTTGTGTCCGGTGTCGATGTGCATGAGCGGGAACGGAAAGCGGGCGGGCCGGAACGCCTTCTCGGCCAGGCGCAGCATGCAGATGGAATCCTTGCCCCCCGAGAACAGCAGGACGGGGCGCTGAAATTCCGCCGCCACTTCGCGCAGGATGAAGATGGATTCGGCTTCGAGGGCTTCGAGGTGGGATAGGCGGTAACTCATGGCTTTTTTCCAAGCGCTGGAAATTACAGGGGTTGGAACCCGGAAAAAACTCTTTTTCTGCCGGAGGCAGATAAATCCAAGGGTTGGAACTTTTTAGATGGCCGGGCTCCACGATTTCATATTGAGGTGCAGCCCGCATTCCTTGTGTTCGGGATTCTCCCACCACCAGCGCCCCGCTCGCTGGTCCTCGCCGGGTTCGATGGCGCGCGTGCAGGGGGCGCAGCCGATGGAGGTGTAGCCGATGTCGTAGAGCCGGTTGTAGGGAATCTTCTTTTCCCGCGCGTAGGTCCACAGGTCGTTCAGCGTCCAGTCGACCAGCGGGTTGACCTTGAGCATGCCCCCGTGGCTGGCATCCTTCTCCACCACCGCCAACTCGGTGCGGGTCACGCTCTGTTCGCGGCGCAGGCCGGTAATCCATCCCTGCAGGCCGGAAAGGGCGCGGTTCAGCGGCTCCACCTTGCGGATGCCGCAGCACTCCTTGCGATTCTCCACGCTCTCCTTGAAGGAGAACAGCCCCTTGGAACGCTCCAGGTTTTCCACCGCTTCGTGCCGGGGGAAATACCACTCGATCTGGACCCCGTAGCGGCGCCGCAGGGCCTCCGCGCATTCGTAGGTCTCCGGGTTGAGCCGACCGGTGTCCAGCGCGAACACCCGCGCATCCGGGCGAATGCTCATCAGCAGGTCCAGCACCACCGCGTCCTCCAAGCTAAAGCTGGAAGCCAGGGCCACGTGCGGATGCAGGCGCTCCAACACCCGCGCCAATACTTCGCGCGGCTGGGCCGGGTCCACACCGTCAAGAATAGCGGATGTGCTCAAATCGCTCATATACACCATCTCTACCGATGTAGTAGGGATTAAGCAACAAAAAATCAGATGGTATAATTCGAGGCCTTTTCGAAGGCGCGTTGCTGTTCACGTTCGGCGAGGTGGCCAAAGGTGTACTGGCCGAATACGGCATCCAGCGATTTCTCGGCTTCCGTCCAGACGGCTTGGAATATTTCGCCCGCATCCAAGCTCCGACCGGGGGCGGAGGAGGGGGCCACCAGCGGCCCCTCAAAGAGCCGGATAACTTCATTTACCGTAATAGATTCAGCCTCGCGCGACAGGGTATAGCCACCTTCCTTGCCTCGCACGGAATCACACAAGCCGGCCTGGCGGAGTTGGCGCAGGATGGCCTCCAGGAAACGCACCGGGATGTTTTGCGCCGCGGCTATCTCTCCGATGGTGACGGGACCGCGTCCCTGGCGAACCGCGAGTTCCAGCATGGCGCGCAACGCGTAATGGCATTTGTTCGAGATCATGGTTTCTTCCCGATAGATTTGATCGGGTTTACGGGCAAGTCAATCCCAAGTACCGGCGGTCGTGCTGGTTTACTCCGTTTTGCGGCGGTATAGTAAAGCCATGGGCACGCTTCCGATGGAATTGTCGATTTTACTGGGACTGATTCTGGCCAATGGATTCTTCGCCATGGCCGAAATCGCCATGGTATCCGTTCGCCGCGAGCGCCTGCGTATGCGGGCGGAAAAGGGGGATGCCGGAGCCCGGGCTGCCCTTGAGCTGGCCGAGTCACCTAATCGCTTTCTCAGCACGGTGCAGATCGGCATCACCCTGATCGGCGTGGTGGCCGGGGTGTTTGGCGGCGCGACCCTGGCCGAGGACCTCGCGGGCTGGCTGGCCGGGTTTTCCATCATCAAGCCCTACAGCCAGCAGATTGCGCTGACCTTGGTGGTGGGAGCCATCACCTACTTGTCCCTGGTTATCGGCGAATTGGCCCCGAAGCGCATCGGTTTGAGCTACGCGGAGTTTATCGCCTGTCGCAGCTCCCGCTTCATGACCGGCCTGGCCCGGCTGGTGCATCCGCTGGTCCGCATTCTGGGTGGCTCGACCGACCTGCTGTTGCGCCTGCTCCCGTTGCGTTCCCAACCGGAGGAAACCGTTTCGGAGGATGAGATCAAAGGCTTGATGAGGGAGGGGTTGCGGGCCGGCGCGTTTAACCGGGTGGAGAGCGAGATGGTGTCCAACGTGCTCGATCTGGACCGGCTGGTGGTGCGCGACATCATGACGCCGCGCCCGAAGATCATCTGGCTCAGCAAGGACGACACCCACGAGAGCATCTGGCACAAGATCGTGGTCAGCCGGCACTCGCAGTTCCCGGTCTACGAGGGCACGCGCGACAACGTGGTGGGGGTGGTGTCGGTGAAATCCATCTACGCCAATCTGGCCGCCGGGGTCCCGGTGAAGCTGGGTGACCTGATGAGAAAGCCGCTGATCGTGCCGGAGACCCAGCCGGTACCCAAGCTGCTCGAAACCTTCCGACAGACCGGAACCCACGTGGCCCTCGCCACCAATGAATTCGGCACCTTGGTGGGCATGGTGACGCTGATCGACGTGATGGAGGCGGTGATCGGTGATCTGCCGTCACCCGATGATCGCGGTAAGCCGGACCTGCGCCTGCGCCCCGATGGCACCTGGTTGGCCGATGCCTTGGTGGATATTGTTCACGCGGAGGAAGTGCTGCCCGGTTTCCGGGCCGACCCCGAGGCGGAGCGCGACTATCAGACGCTGGGTGGCTATGTCGTGAAACTGCTCGGCCGCGTGCCCAAGGAAGGCGACCTGGTGGAGACGCCCCGCTACCTGTTCGAGGTCCTCGACATGGACCGCTTGCGCGTGGACAAGATTCTGATCACGCGCTCACCCGCCTCGGTGGCGGGGGGCGAAACCAAGGGGCCTATGGGTTGATGGGGTACTGGGTTCGGCACCCAACACCCCATCGCCCCATTACCCCATCCGTTTTATACCCCCACGCCCTGGAACAGGACGGTGGACAGGTAGCGCTCGCCCGCGTCGGGCAGCACGACCACGATGGTCTTGCCCGCGAATTCATCGCTCTGGGCCAGCTTGTTGGCCACGTGCATGGCGGCGCCGCAGGAGATGCCGACCAGCAGGCCTTCTTCCTTGCCGAGGCGGCGGGCCATTTCGACCGCTTCCTCGCTGGAGACCTGCTCCACGCGGTCCACCACGCTCAGGTCGAGGGTGTCGGGGATGAACCCGGCGCCGATGCCCTGAATTTTGTGGGGCCCGGGCTTCAGTTCCTGGCCGGCCAGCTTCTGGGTGATGACCGGGCTCTCGCGCGGCTCCACGGCCACGGACAGGATCTGTTTGCCCTTCTGCTTCTTGATGAAGCGGGACACGCCGGAGATGGTGCCGCCCGTACCCACGCCGGACACCAGCACGTCGATGGCGCCGTCGGTGTCGTTCCAGATTTCCGGGCCGGTGGTCTTCTCGTGGATGGCCGGGTTGGCCGGGTTCTTGAACTGCTGGGGCAGGAAATATTTGCCCGGCTCCGAAGCGGCGATTTCCTCCGCACGCTTGATGGCGCCCTTCATGCCTTCCGGCCCGGGGGTCAACACCAGGGTGGCCCCGAAGGCGGCCAGCACGCGGCGACGCTCGATGCTCATGGTTTCCGGCATGGTCAGGGTCAGCTTGTAACCCTTGGCCGCGGCCACGAAGGCCAGCGCGATGCCCGTGTTGCCGCTGGTCGGCTCCACGATCTCCATGCCCGGCTTCAATTTACCCGTCTTTTCGGCCTCCCAGATCATGTTGGCGCCAATGCGGCACTTCACCGAATAGGCGGGATTGCGGCCTTCGACCTTGGCCAGCACGGTGGCCTGGGCACCCTGGGTGATATGGTTGATGCGGACCAGCGGCGTTTTGCCGATGGAGTCTGCGTTGTCGTTGTAGATGTTGCTCATGTTGTATTCTCCTTATTCCCCCGCGAGTAGACGCGGAAATGTCGTTTGTTTTGGGTTATCTTTCCAGTTCGTTTTTCGGGACGTTCTATATCGCGTAATCCTCCACGTAGGCCTTGGGGTTGCGCGGCCAGACATAGACGGTTTCGCCCACGGTGAGGCCGAGTTGGCGGATCTGCTCCTTGGACAGTTCGGCTTCAATGGGACGCTCGTGCCCGGGGGTGACCAATTCCACGCGCACGATGGGGCCCACCGCATGCAGCTCTTGCACGCGGGCCTGCACCTGAAGGCTTGTGGTCCCCGCGCTGCGCGAGATTTCGATTTCATGCGGGCGGGCAAACAGCTTGTCGCGCGGGTCGGTTACGCGGGCATTTGAGCCGGGCGCGCGGAATACATTCGTGCTGCCCAGGAAGTCGTAGACAAACGGGGTGGCCGGGTGGTCGTAGACCGCTTCCGGCGAGCCAATCTGTTCGATCTTCGCGTTGTTCATCACCACCACCCGGTCCGCTACCTCCAGCGCCTCCTCCACGTCGTGGGTCACGAACAGGCTGGTTACATGGATTTCGTCGTGCAGCCGGCGCAGCCAGCGGCGCAGCTCCTTGCGCACCTTGGCGTCCAGCGCCCCGAACGGCTCGTCCAGCAGCAGCACGCGCGGCTCCACGGCCAGGGCGCGGGCCAGGGCCACGCGCTGGCGCTGTCCGCCCGACAGCTGGGAGGGCAGCCGGTCGGCCAGCCAATCCAGTTGCACCAGGCTGAGCAGGTTGTGGACGCGCTGGGAGATTTCCTTGCCCGTGGGTCGGATGGCGCGCGGTTTTACGCGCAGGCCGAAGGCCACGTTTTCGAACACCGTCATGTGCCGGAACAGCGCGTAGTGCTGGAACACGAAACCGACCCGCCGGTCCTTCGCGCTGCGTGAGGTGGCATCCTCGCCTTCGAACAGCACGGATCCGCTATCCGCCCGTTCCAGGCCGGCAATGATGCGCAGCAGGGTGGTCTTGCCGGAGCCGGACGGGCCGAGCAGGGCCACCAGTTCGCCGGCCGGGAAATGGACCGACACATCGTTCAATGCGGTGAACGAACCGAAGGTCTTGGTGATGTTTTTGACTTCAATACTCATAAGCTAGTTCCATGTATCGGCGTCGGAATCGCTATCGGAATCGGTATCGAAATTCATGGCGTCGATTCCGATCCCGATTCCGATACCGACCCCGATTGTGCTCTCCATTCCACGATATTTTTGACCACCAGGGTGACCAGGGCCAGCAGGGCCAGCAGGGAGGCCACCGCGAAGGCAGCCACGAAGTTGTACTCGTTGTAGAGAATTTCCACGTGCAGCGGCATGGTGTTGGTCAGGCCGCGGATGTGGCCGGATACCACGGACACCGCGCCGAATTCGCCCATGGCGCGGGCGTTGCACAGGATGACCCCGTAGAGCAGGCCCCATTTGATGTTGGGCAGGGTGACTTTCCAGAAGGTCTGCCAGCCGCTGGCCCCCAGTACGATGGCCGACTCCTCCTCTTCCGTGCCCTGGGCCTGCATGAGCGGGATCAGCTCGCGGGCCACGAAGGGGAAGGTGACAAAGATGGTGGCCAGCACGATGCCCGGCACGGCGAAGATGATGCGGATGTCGTGCTCCTGCAGCCACGGCCCGAACCAGCCCTGGGCGCCGAACAGCAATACGTAGATCAGGCCCGACACCACGGGCGACACCGCGAAAGGCAGGTCGATCAGGGTGATCAGCACGTTCTTGCCGCGGAACTCAAACTTGGCGATGGCCCAGGCGGCGGCGATCCCGAAAACCAGATTGCACGGCACCGCGATGGCCGCGGTGAGCAGGGTCAGCCGGATGGCGCTCAAGGCGTCGGGTTCGGCCAGGGCTTCGAGATAGGGCCCGAAGCCCTTGCGCAGCGCTTCCCAGAACACGGCGGCCAGCGGTACAAACAGCATCAGACCCAAGAACAGCAGGACCACAGTAATGAGCAACCAGCGTACCGGCGCGGGATCCATGGTCCCGCTCCGCACCTTGCCGCCCTGGGCTAATCTGGAAACTACGCCCGCCACGACGGACCTCCTTCCTGCAACCTGGAACCTGGAACCTGGAACTTGGAACTCATCTCTTCCCACTCCACGCCTGCAGCACATTGATGCCCAGCAGCAGGGCAAACGAAACCACCAGCATGACCACGGCCAGCGCGGTGGCCCCCGCGTAGTCGTACTGCTCCAGCTTGGTGATGATGAGCAGCGGGGTGATTTCCGTTTTCATGGGCATGTTGCCGGATATGAATACCACCGAGCCGTATTCGCCCACGGCGCGCGCGAACGACATGGCGGTGCCGGTGAGCAGGGCGGGCAATACGGTGGGGAAGACCACCTTGCTGATGGTCTGCCAGCGGTTGGCCCCCAGACTGGCCGCGGCTTCCTCAATCTCCGCGTCGAGATCTTCCAGCACCGGTTGCACGGTGCGCACCACGAAGGGCAGGCCGATGAAGACCAGGGCCACGCCCACGCCCAGCGGGGTGAAGGCCACCTTGATGCCGAGTGGGGCGAGCAGGGAGCCGATCCACCCGTTGGGCGCGTAGACCGCGGTCAGCGCGATGCCCGCCACCGCCGTGGGCAGGGCGAAGGGCAGGTCCACCAGGGCATCCACGATCTTCTTGCCAAAGAATTGGTAGCGTACCAGCACCCACGCCACCAGAAAGCCGAAGAACCCGTTGACCAGGGCGGCCATCGCAGACACCCCGAAGCTGAGGCGATAGGAGGCCACCACGCGCGGGGAGGAGATGGTTTCCCATATGGTCGGCCAGCTCACCGTGACGGTCTTGAAGAACGCCGCGGAAAGCGGTATCAGCACGATCACACTCAGGTAAAAGATCGTGAACCCGAGGGACAGGCCGAAGCCGGGGAGAATGTTGGTTTTGCGGGCGTTCATGGGTGTCAGGTGTCAGGTGTCGGGTGTCAGGAAAATCTTCCCTGACACCTGAAACCTGACACCCTCTTCAACTACTTGTAGATCAGGTCGAAGACCCCTCCATCGCTGAAGTGTTTCTGCTGCGCGCTGTTCCACCCGCCGAAGGCTTCATCGATGGTGAAGAGTTCGATCTTCGGGAAGGTGTCCTCGTACTTCGCTTTTATGGAGGCCAGGCGCGGGCGGTAGTAATTGTGGGCGGCGATTTCCTGTCCTTCCTCGCTGTAGAGGTACTTCAGATAAGCCTCCGAAACTTCGCGGGTGCCGCGTCGATCCGCGATCTTGTCCACCACGGTCACCGGCGGTTCGGCCAGGATGCTCAGGGATGGCGCGATGATTTCAAACTGGTCCGCGCCGAATTCCTTGAGGGCCAGGAAGGCTTCGTTTTCCCAAGAAATGAACACATCGCCGATACCGCGCTGGGCAAAGGTGGTGGTGGACCCGCGGGCGCCGGAGTCCAGCACGGGCACATTCTTGAAGAGACGAGCGACGAAGGCCTGGGCCTGCGCTTCATCGCCCCCCGCCTTGCGCCGGGCGTATTCCCACGCGGCCAGATAGTTCCAGCGCGCCCCGCCCGAGGTTTTCGGGTTGGGGGTGATGACCGACACGCCTTCCTTCACCAGATCATCCCAATCCCGGATGCCCTTCGGGTTCCCTTTTCGGACCAGGAACACGATGGTCGAGTAGTAGGGCGAACTGTTGTCGGGCAGGCGGGTCTGCCAGTCGGCCGGGATCAGGTTGGCCTTCTGGTGCAGCGCGTCCACATCGTAGGCCAGGGCCAGCGTCACCACGTCCGCCTGCAGGCCATCGATGACCGAGCGGGCCTGCTTGCCCGACCCGCCGTGCGACTGGCGGATGGTCACCTTCTGCCCGGTCTGCGCCTCCCAGTGCTGGGCGAAGGCCGCGTTGTATTCCGTGTAGAGTTCGCGGGTGGGATCGTAGGAGACGTTCAGGATTTGAACCTCTTTGGGTCCGGCATAGGCGAGGGTGGCGGCCAGCAGGGCCGCGCTGAGTATCAGGGTCTTTTTCATGTCGTAGATTTCCTTAAATTTAGAAGCAATTAGAACGCAACCTGGGCCCGGGCGATGACGACCTTCTCGTCCGGCCGGTCACCCTTGGCGGCGCCGCCGTCATACGAGGTCTGCTCGTAGTCCACCGAGAACTTGGCGTTGTTGGAGAGGTACCAGTTTACACCGGCGCCCACCGCTTCGGCGGACTTGGCGGACTTCTTCGCGTCGGCGTAACCTTTATCAAAGGCGGCGTCGTCGACCGTCAGTTCACCCACGCGGGCCTTGAGTTCCCAGGCGCCCCACTGGCCAGCCGCCAGGTCGAAGGGCTTGAGGGGCTTGACGCCCTTGAGGGAGGGGGTTTCTCCGGTCAGCACGTAGGAGGCCGCAAGCTGCCAGGCTTCGTTTTCGAGCGAAGCACTGCCTTTGCCGTTGCCCACGTCCTGCTCGACGATCACGTATTCACCCAGAACGCCGAGCGAACCCACCGCGTAGTAGAACTGCGGGGAGATGCGGGTGCGATCCCCGTCCGCCAGCGCCGTGGCGGCCGCGTTGGTCGAGGTCTTGTAGCTGAAGAAGCTCTGCTGGCCAGCCGAGCGGAAGGAAGGCAGGCCCGGCACATTGGTCGTGCCGGACTGTTTGCCGACCGTTGCGGCCACGCCGAAGCTCAAACCGCTCAGAGCGCTGACCTCGCTGTTCTTGAAGGGGGACAGCCACAGGCGGGCGGCCAGGTCCTTGTCGTCGTTCGTGTCGGAGTCAATGCTGGCGCCATCCGGGCCGCCATTGAACACGCCCACCTGGTATTCCAGCGCGCCTTTACCGAAGGATCCGTAGGCCAGGATACCTTCATCGTAGGCCGGGGTCAGCGCGGTGGTCAGACCGGTTTCATTGAACAGGGTGTCGGTGGAGGACTGCAGGCGTTCCAGGCCAAACGGCACCTTGGTGCGCCCGAAGCGCAGGTTGAAGACGTCCGAGGGCTTGTAGTCCAGGTAGCCGTCCTGCAACTGGCTCGTTCCGCCGCCAAAGTCGGGGGCGATGCGGAAGGCGAACTGCTTGCCGAGCTGCCCGTCAATAATGACGCGCGCACGACGCAGCAGGAAGGTGTCGGACACCTTCTTGTCGTCGTCATCCAGGAAGTAACGGGCATCCGCCTGGGCATAGCCGCGCAGCTTCAGGGAATACAGCTTGTCCGCGGAAGACCAGCCGAAGCCGTCCTTGCCGGCGGTGAACGTCGGTGCTTCCTTGGCCTTGGCGGCCGCGGCTTCATCCGCCAGTTCCTGTTTACGTTCCAAGATACGCACCTTCTGATCCAACTCCTGTAGTTTCCCGTCCGGACTTTCCGCGAACACGTTTGTCGCGCTGGCCCATCCACCAACTGTCCACGCCAACACCGTCAACCACCGAATACTCTGTTTCATGGAATCGAACTCCTATGTTCATTTCCATGGCTCCTCCGGTGGTCCGGTCAGCCCCATGTGTGCGGCCTCTGGCCGCTATGTTCTGTTTGTTATGTGAGCGTCCGCTTGCGCGGTGTGCCCCGCCGACCCGGCGTTATTTTTGAAAGCGAATCTTCTCCCGTCGTTCCACCTGCACCACTTTTGCGTCGTGGATGACAATTTCCACCGACCCAAACCGGACCTCGCGCACCGCCCTCAGGATCTCCTCCTGGATGCGGGCCTCGTCCTGCCCCTTGATCTCCACCGTCCGTCGTCCATCTGCTGTTGTCTGCTCGCTACCACTCATGGCTGCCTCAAATTTCGTACATCAATTGATCCACCCGCGCGCTCTGGGCGGCCTTGCTGCGCTGGACCAGGTCGGCCAGCGTGGTGGCATCCACTACGTCGGAGATGGCGTCGCGCACTTCCTTCATCACCGACCGGATGCCACAGGTCGCCTCGTCGCTACACTCGCGACAGGGCGCGTAGGCGGTCTGGCTCACACACGAAACGGGGGCCAGCGGGCCATCCATGAAGCGCAATACATCACCAAGGCTGATCTGCGCGGCCGGCCGGGCCAGTAGATAGCCACCCCCCTTGCCCTTCTGGCTGCGCAAAATGCCCCGGGTCTTGAGATCGAGCAGGATGCGCTCCAGAAATTTCTTCGGAATGCGCTCCTCCCGGGCCAGCTCTGCAATCAGAACCGGACCTCGCCCAGCGGCTTCCGCCAGATAAGTGAGGGCATGCAGCGCATACTTCGTTTTATTGGTCAGCATAAAAATACAATATCTATCGACTTGGTAGACTAATAGCTTGTGCGGGGTTGTCCGTCAACACGTTTGATTAAAATTTCTGCGGCGCGGCTAGATGGTGCCGCTATTGGCCAGGATTTCGGTGAGCTGCGAAACCACGTCGGCCTCCGTGGGGCCTTCCACGATCATGCGCAGCCGGGTGCCGCGCTGGGCGCCCAGGGTCAGCATGTCGAGGACCGAGTGGCCGCTGGCCCGCCGATTTTCCTGATTAATAAGGCTGATCGTGGCGCCATGTTCCTTGGAGATTTCGGCGATGCGGGTGGCTACCCGCATGTGCAAGCCGTGTTGACTCTCCACTATAATGTCGCGTGTCAGCATTTGTCCAGATTCCACACCTTCGTATCAGGATAGCGTCGGCCCCTGCTTTTGTTCAGAAACCAAGGGCGGGGGACGGTGCAAAACTTTATCAACTTTGCCAACCCTTTTATGCAGGCGGGCGAATTCTTTTCCCGCTCCGGCTGCCGGGATGCCCGTAATGAATCCATCGCGGCCACGAAGAACGTTGCGCACCTGCGGTTTTGAAGCGGGGGTGTGTCTATGCTAGGATCAGCCCATGCCGGAACCCATTGTCCAGATTCGCGAACTGACCAAAATCTATAGCCAGGGCGAGTTGGAGGTAACCGCGCTGGACGAGATATCCCTCGATATTGTCGCGGGCGAGTTTGTCGCCCTCATGGGCCCCAGCGGCTCCGGGAAAAGCACGTTGCTCCACCTTATCGCCGGAGTGGACCGTCCGACCCGCGGCATGTGCGCCGTGCAGGGCACCGATGTGGCCCAGCTCAACGAAACCGAACTGGCCAACTGGCGGAACCGCAGCATCGGTTTCGTCTTCCAGACCTTCAATTTGATCCCTGTGCTGTCCGCCTATGAAAATGTGGAGCTGCCCCTGCTGTTGACCGCCCTCGGCCCGCGCGAGCGGCGTCAGCATGTGGAGGCCGCGCTGGAACTGGTGGGGCTGGCGGATCGTATGCACCACCTGCCGCGGCAGTTGTCGGGTGGCCAGGAACAACGGGTGGCCATCGCGCGCGCCCTGGTTACCGATCCCGCGTTGATTGTGGCGGATGAACCCACGGGCAATCTGGACGCGCGCTCCGCCACCGATGTGCTGAATCTGCTGGGCGTACTGAATCAGCAGGCCGGAAAAACCGTGATCATGGTCACCCACGATCCCAAGGCGGCTGCCCATGCCCGGCGCATCCTGCACCTGGAAAAAGGCGAGTTGCTGCACGACATCGATCAGGCCAGGCCGTGAATATTCCGGGTTTCATCGTGCGCAACGCCCTGCGCAACAAGCGCCGCCTCATCCTCACCGTGCTGAGCGTGGCCCTGAGTTTGTTTCTCTATACCCTGCTGCAGACCGCCCTGCGCGAGATGACCCAGCCCGCCTCCTCCGAGGCTTCCGCCCTGCGTCTGATTACCCGCCACCGGGTTTCCCTGGCCAATGTTCTGCCGGAAAAATACCAGTACCGGATCGAGCAGACGCCCGGGGTGGAGGTGTGCTCCAAGTTCACCTGGTTCGGCGGCATCTACCAGGACGAGCGCAATTTCTTCCCCCAGTTTGCGGTGGAGCCGGAAAAGATTTTCCGCATTTTCACCGAAGGACGCATTGATCCCCAGCAGTTGGACGCCTTTATCAAGGAGAAGACCTCCTGCATCGTGGGCATCAAAACCATGGAACGCTTCGGCTGGAAGATCGGGGACCGCATCACCCTGCAGGGCACCATCTGGGATTGCAGCCCGGAGCTGATCATTCGCGGGGTGTACCGGGAAGGCATCGACGAAACCAACCTGTTCTTCCATCACGACTATTTCAATGACCTGCTGGGCGGCCTCAATCTGGTGGGCACCTTCTGGATCAAGGTGGCCAACGCGGAGGTGGTGCAGTCGGTGATTGACCGCATTGACACCACCTTCCGTAATACCGACGCCGAGACCAAGACGGAGACCGAGCGCGCCTTCCAGCTCGGTTTCATCTCCATGTTCGGCAACATCAAGATGCTCATCGGCTCCATCTGCACGGTGGTGGTGTTCACCATGATCCTGGTCACGGCCAGCACCATGAGCATGGCCATCCGCGAGCGCATGCGGGAGATCGCGGTGCTGAAGGCCATCGGATTTAATACCCGCCATGTGTTCGGGTTGATCCTGGCCGAATCCTTCGGGCTGGCCATGGTGGGCGGCTTGATCGGCTGCGGCGGGGCCCGCCTGCTGTTCGACCACATTGACATCTACAAGGTCACCCAGGGGTTCTTCATCAAATTCGAAGTGACCGCGCACATCCTGAGCGGGGGCCTGCTGCTGGCCGCCCTGCTGGGCGTGGTGAGTTGCCTGGCCCCCGCCGTGGCCTGTGCGCGCATGTCCGTGGTGACGGGCCTGAAGGAGATGGACTGACATGGCCACCATCCCCCTTCGCTACAACTTGCGCAGCCTGCGTGTGCGCTGGCGGCTGACCCTGTCCACCGTGCTGGGGGTGGCCCTGGTGGTGGCGGTGTTTATCATGGTCATGGCCCTGGCCCGCGGTTTGAAGTCCACCTATGTGACCACGGGCGACCCGCGCAACCTGCTGGTGTTGCGCAGCGGCTCCACGGCGGAATCGAGCAGTCAGATCATGCGCGAGGAGGTATTGCGCATGAAGTACCTGGAGGGCCTGGCCCGCGACGGGGATGGTCGGCCCCTGTTCTCCCCCGAGATCATTGTACTCATTTACCTGGATCGCATCGATTTCAGCGGTGGCGCCAATGTGCTGGTGCGCGGCATGGGCGAAATGGGGCTGGCCCTGCGTCCGCAGATCAACCTGGTGGAGGGCCGGATGTTCCAGACCGGCCGTCGCGAGTGCGTGGTCAGCCGGCGGGTGTCGGATCGCTTCGCGTCCTGCCGGATCGGACAAACCTTCAAGGCGGGCAAGGGGGAGTGGACGGTGGTGGGCATGTTCGAGGCGGGCAAGACGGCCTACGAATCGGAGATCTGGGCCGATGCGGACGAGGTGCGCGACGCCTTCAACCGCAACTTCTACGGCTCCGTGCTCATGCGGCCGGAGGATGCCGCAGCCTCCGCGGCGCTGACCCGGCGGCTGGAGACAGATCGCGTGCTCAGCGTGCGCGTGCTGCCCGAGACCAAGTACTATCAGGACCAGACCCAGACCGCGGGGCCGATCCAATTCATGGGCGGCTTCCTGGCCACCATCATGAGCATCGGCGCGGCCTTTTCCGCCATGAACACCATGTACGCCGCGGTGGGGGCGCGCACGCGCGAGATCGGCACCCTGCGCGTGCTGGGTTTCAAACGCCGGGCCATCTACGTCTCCTTCCTGATCGAGGCCGTGGTACTGGCCGCGGTGGGCGGGGTGGTGGGCTGCCTGCTGGCCCTGCCCCTGAACGGGGTGGCCACCGGCACCTTCAGTTGGACCAGTTTTTCCGAGGTGGCTTTTGAGTTTCGCATCACCGGCGAACTATTGGGCAAAGGCCTGCTGTTCGCGGTGGTCATGGGCGTGGTGGGTGGCCTGCTGCCGGCCCGGCTGGCCGCGCGCAAACCGGTTTTGGACGCATTAAAGGCGACGTAGCAGAAGGGATGAACGAATCATGAATAACGATGCATTGAGCAAGCTGGCCATTCCGGCCGACAAGAAAACCGGGCGCAAAGCGGGCCCCAACCTGGTCATCACGGGGGTGGCCGTGGTTTTTGTGCTGGGCGGAATTCTATTCTTCCTCACCCGCTCCAGCGAACGCGCCCCCGTGCCCGCCTCCGAGCTGGCGCCGGCGGTGACCAACGTGGTGGCCGCCGAAGTGAAGCCGGGCGACGCTGTACTGACGGTGAGCGGCTATGTGATTCCGCGTGAGCGCATCGAAATCAGCCCGCGTTTCCAGGGCACGGTGAAATGGATCGGGGTCAAGAAGGGCGACCTAGTCCAGCAGGGCGAGGTGCTGGTGCGGCTGGAGGACGAAGAGTTCCAGGCCCGGGTCAAGGAAGCGCGCGGCCGCCAGTCCGCCGCCGAGGCCAACCTGGAGAATGCCCGCCTCAATTTTGCGCGTCAGCGTGATTTGTTCGCCAAGAAAGTGGCCAACGAGGCGGATCGCGATGAGGCGCAGCGCGCCCTGGGCGCCGCCGAAGCGGAGCTGGTATCGGCCCAGGGCGCGCTGGAGCTGGCGGAAACGTACCTGGCGTGGTGCACCATCCGGGCCCCCATCACCGGCACCGTCCTGGAGAAACTGGTGAACCCCAACGAGCTGGTCACCCCGCAGAGCTTCGGCAGCGGCAGCGGACCCAGCACGGCCTTCCTGGCCATGGCGGACCTGAACGATCTGCAGGTGGAGATTGATCTCAACGAGGCGGACACGCCCAAGGTCAAGCTGGGTCAGAAGTGCCGGGTCAGCCCGGAAGCCTATGCGGACAAAGCATATGAAGGGGTGGTGGCCGAAATTGCCCCCGAGGCGAACCGGGCCAAGGGAACGCTGCAGATCAAGGTGCAGGTGAAGCAGCCTGACCGCTTCCTGACCCCTGAGCTGACGGCCAAGGTGGATTTTCTGGCCGAATGATCAGGCGCCCGGCTGGGTGCGTTTTTCAAGGTGCGGTTTGTACAGGTTCCAGGTCACGTCGTAGAGGTTGGCCAGGTAGACCAGCACCACATACGCCAGGGGCATCAACAGGGCGCGCCGGCCGGGCATGCCCTCCTCGGGGTTGTAGGTGCCGTCCCAGGTCGCTTTCAACACGTGTACAGCCTCGTTGAAAAAACGGATAAAAAACGTCAGGAAAATGGCCAGCGCGATGGTGAAGCAGGCCGCGCAGATGACGCCCACCGTTTTGCGACCGGTCATGTACTGGCCCACGCCGGGATAGATCAGCGCGGAATAGAGAATGGGCCGGCGATCCACGCGCATGGGCAGGGGCGGGGGCGCGTTCATTCCACCACCACGGTAACGGGGCGGCGCGGGGCGAGGTCGGCGGGCCGACCGATCAGCGAGTAGGGGCCGGTCCAGTCAATGAACACGTCGAGCTCCTGGCCGGGCGCGGCCTGGGGATGGTCGAAGAACACCACCTTGCCGTGCGGCGTGCGCCCGCGCCAGCGGTTCTTGAAGCGGCCTTCCACCAGCACGGATACGGACTGCCCGCGCAAGGGTCGGTTTTTTTCCTCCAGGATGCGCGCCTGGACATCTTCGATGAGCCGCCACCGCTCTTCCTTGGTGGTCTGCGGAATGTCGTCCGGCATGTGGCGGGCCGCGATGGTCTTGGGCCGCTCCGAGTATTTGGACAGATGGATTTTGTCCATGCGCAGCTCCTCCACCAGGTGGAGGGTATCCATGAACTGTTCGTGGGTTTCGCCGGGAAAGCCCACGATGATGTCGGTGTGGATGGCGGCGTCCGGAACGAAGCGGCGGATGCGCGCCACCAGCTCGCGGAAATGCTGGGCGGTATAGCCGCGCCGCATGCGCTCCAGCACCTCGTCGTTGCCGGCCTGCAGGGCGACTTCGATGTGCGGGCAAATTTTGGGCTCGGAGGCGACCGTCTCCAGGATGGCATCGGTCATGTAATTGGGATGGCTGGTCAGGAAGCGCACGCGGCGCACATCCTCCACCGCGGCCACCGCGCGCAGCAGATGGCTCAGGTCGGTGCCGTCGTCGAAGTCCACCCCGTAGCGGTCCACGATCTGGCCCAGCAGCATGATCTCGCGCACCTCCTGGCGGGCCAGCGAGCGCACCTCGGTCACGATATCGTGGAGCGGCCGGCTGCGCTCCGCGCCGCGGCGGTAGGGGATGACGCAGAAGGAGCAGGCGTGGGAGCAGCCGAGTACGATGGGCACCTGGGCGGTGACCGCGCCCTGCTGCAGGGAGGGCAGGGGCAGGTCCTCGTCCTGCACGGCATCGCGCCACGCGCGCTCCTGCTGCTCGGCCTGGCGCAGTCCGTCCACCAGGCCGCGGGTATGCAGAAAATCCAGCAGGGGCGCGGTGTCGGAGGGCGGCATAAAGACATCCACATAGGGGAAGCGTGCCTGCAGGGCGGGTGCCTCGCGCATACCCACCATGCATCCCATGAGGCCGATGATCATATCCGGGCGGGCGTCCTTGCTGGCCTTGAGGGTGGTCAGGCGACCCACCGCCTTGTCCTCGGCCTGCTGGCGCACCACGCAGGTGTTCAGCACCACCAGGTCGGCGGATTCCGCGGAGGCCGCGGGCACATAACCGGCGAACTCGATCTGCTGGGCCAGGCGGCGGGAATCCGCCTCGTTCATCTGGCAGCCGGTCGTCCAAACGTGATAGGTGCGTGGTGTGCTCATGCGCAAAGTTGTCCGCCCAGGTCGAGGCAGGGGGCGAACCTACATCACGAAGGACCTCTTTTTCAACCCCGGCTTCCTGTGCTACCTTATCGGGCATGAGCGCCCAACCTACTTTTAAGACCTCCAGCAAAGTTCCTTCCCCGCTTCCCGCCGCGGCCCGCAAGCCGTCGGTGCGCCCCCCCCACAGTGCGCTTTCGGTGGCCCGCGGTTGGGGCGCCGCGCCCAAGGACTTCGCGTGGATTCGCGTAAATATCCCCTGCCAGGCCGCGTGTCCGGCCGGCACCGATATCCCCGGCTATCTGGAGGCCATCGCCCGGGGCGACTACGCCGCCGCCTATCGCATCAATCTGGAAGATAACGTATTTCCCGCCGTGCTGGGCCGGGTCTGCACGCGACCGTGCGAGCCCGCGTGCCGTCATGGTTGGAAGGGATTGGGTGAGCCGGTGGCCATCTGTTTCTCCAAACGGTCGGCCGCGGATTTTCTGGGCAGCACGGAACCGGTGGTGCTGGAAAAACTGTTTCCGCCCACGGGCAAAAAAGTGGTGGTGGTGGGGGCGGGCGCCTCCGGCCTGGCCGCGGCGCGCGATCTGGCCCGCTTCGGGCACGAGGTCACGGTGCTGGAGCGGTATGGCGAACCGGGCGGCATGATGGTGCAGGGCATCCCGCCTTTTCGACTGCCCCGCGACCTAGTGCAGCGCGAGATTCAGCAAATTGCGGCCCTAGGCGTGACCATCCGCTGCGGGGTCGAGGTGGCCCGCGCGGCGGATCTTCACCAATTGGCGGAACAGTACGACGCGGTGGTGCTGGCTGCCGGTACCACGCGGACCAACGCGTTCGACGTACCCGGCGCAACTGCGCAGGGGGTGCGGCATGGGCTCGATTTCCTGCGCGCGGTGCATGCCGGCGAGACGGTGACGGTGGGCCGGCGGGTGGTGGTGATCGGGGGCGGCTTCACGGCGGTGGATTGCGCGCGCACGGCCAAACGCCTGGGCGCGGAATCGGTGGCCATGTATTACCGGCGCACCGCGCAGGACATGTACATCACACCCGGCGAAGTGGAGGAAATGGCCCACGAAGGCATCCGCTTCGAGCCCCAGTGCAGTCCGGAGGCGGTGCTGGAGGAGGCGGGTCGCGTGCGGGGCGTGCGCTTTGTCATCACCCGTCCGGGGAAACCTGATGCCCAGGGCCGCCGCAGTTTTGAACCGGTGGCGGGCTCGCAAATTGACGTGGAGGCGGACACCGTCCTGCTGGGTATCGGCCAGTCCGCCGACCGCTCCTGGCTGCCGGATCCTCTGGCCGAGCGGGTGGTGACCACGGGCGATTTTGCGTCCGGCGCCCGTTCCCTGATTGATGCCATTGCGGATGGCCGGCGTAGCGCGCGCGCATTGGATGCCCGGTTGATGGGCGGGGACCGGTTGGTCGATACGGTGCAGGTGCAGGACGCGGCCGGTACGGGCCGGACCCGCGACTTGGATGCCCTGCCGCGCCAGGCCATGCCGGTGCGACCGGTGGCGGAACGGGGCCCGGCGGTCGAGGTGGAAACCGGCTACGCGGAGGAAATCGCGCGCACCGAAGCGAAACGTTGTTATCTTTGCCACTACAAATACGAAATAGACAACGAGCTGTGCATCTACTGCGATCGTTGTCTCAAGGTGAAGCCGGTGGAGGGTTGCATCGTCAAGGTGCGCGAACTGACCTATGACGCGGACGGCCGCATCACGGGCTATCGCCGGTCAACCGGAGCCAAGGATTACAATCTGCTCTACATTGACCAGAGCCAGTGCATACGGTGCGGAGCCTGCAAGGAAGTGTGTCCGGTGGAATGTATTGATGTGCAGAAAGTGAGTGCCAAAACCGTGTGTGCCAGTGCGCTGGCGGGAAAGGTGTAACCATGAAGAAGTTCCTCGTTGTGCTGAGTGCGTTGAGTCTGATGCAGGTGGCGGCCTGGGCGGTGAAGGTGGGCGAGGCGGCCCCCGACTTCAAAGCCCCCTCCACGGCGGGCCGGGATTTGAGCCTGGGCGATTTTGCCGGGAAATGGCTGGTCCTTTACTTCTATCCCAAGTCCTTCACCCCGGGCTGTACGGCGGAATCGTGCTCCCTGCGCGATGGCTATCAGGACATCCAGGATCTGGGGGCCGCCATTGTCGGGGTCAGCCTGGACAGTCTGGAAACCCAGCAGAAATTCAAGGCCGAGCACAAACTGCCCTTCGACCTCCTGAGCGATGAAGAAGCGCGGGTGGCCAAGGCCTACGACGCGCTGGGCTTCGGCGGGTTGATGGCCAAGCGACTAACCTTCATCATCAATCCCGAGGGCAAGGTGGCCCACATCGTGGACAGCGTGAAGACGGGTGACCACGACGCCCAGGTGCTGGAGCTGCTGCGCACCCTGCAGGCGCCGCCCGCGCCGTGATCTAGCCGATTACAAATAATATCCTAACCGGGCTGCGTTAGGACTATACTTCATTCCGGTTGGAAACCGGTTGGAGTCCCATGTCCAGACCCGCTAGCGCGCAGCGCAAACCCGTGGTGGATTTGCGGTCCTTTATTAAGGATCCGCTGCAGCAGCGCGTATTTTCCATCGTGGGGGGGGCGGTGGAGAAGGTGCTGGCCATCGACGGCATCAACCAAATCTACTATTCCGCCGCCGAGGCCGATCCGGGACAGGACTTCATGGACCGCGTGCTCGAGGTCATGAACATCGAGACCCTGGTGTCCGAGTCCGACCTGGCCCGCATCCCCCGCGAGGGCCGCCTGGTCGTGGTGGCCAACCATCCCTTCGGCGGCATCGAGGGCATCGTGCTGGGCGCCCTGCTGCGCGCCCTGCGGCCGGACGTGAAACTGATGGCCAACTTTCTGCTCAAGGCCATACCCGATCTGCACGACGCCCTGATTTTTGTGGATCCGTTTGACCGCGAGGCTTCCGCCCGCATCAACCTGCGTCCCATCAAGGAGTGTGTGCGCTGGCTGCGCGATGACCAGGCCCTGGCCGTGTTTCCTGCGGGGGCGGTCTCCCACATGGACCTGCGGCGGGGCGGGGTGACCGATCCCGCCTGGAGCCCCACCATCGGGCGGCTTATCCACATGACCGAAGCGCCCGTGCTGCCCGTCTTTTTCCGCGGATCCAACAGCCTGCTGTTTCAGATCCTGGGTCTGGTGCATCCGCGTTTGCGCACCGGCATGCTGCCGCGTGAACTGGTCAACAAACGCAACCGCACCCTGGAGGTGCGCATCGGGCACGTCATTCCCTATGCGCGGCTGGCCGGGCTGAGCGATGATCGCGCCCTGATGGACTACCTGCGCGGGCGCACCTATCACCTGCGGCGGCGGGCGGTGCTGCCGGACCAGACGGTGCGGCGCCGCGCCTTTCCCATTCGTATGCTGGAACCCCGTCAGGAAGAGGTGGCGCCGCCCGAGAGTGTGGACCGGCTCAGCGATGAAGTGGCCAGCCTGAGTCCGGAAGCGCGGCTTTTGCAGAATGGTCCCTTTGATGTGTACGTGGCCGAGGCCGAACAAATCCCGCACCTGCTGCTGGAGATCGGACGGCTGCGCGAGCTCACCTTCCGCGGCGTCAACGAGGGCACCGGCCGGGCCCGGGACCTGGATCGCTTTGACGAATATTACCTCCACCTCTTTGTGTGGAACCGCGAGAAGCGGGAGGTGGTGGGGGCCTATCGGCTGGGGCGCACCGATTTGATTGTAAAGCGGCTGGGCCTGCGCGGGCTCTACACCAGCACCCTGTTCCATTACCGGAAGAAGCTGCTGGACCGCATCAACCCTGCCCTGGAAATGGGGCGTTCGTTTGTGCGGCCGGAGTATCAGAAGAATTTCTCCTCCCTTTTGCTGCTGTGGAAGGGGCTGGCCTGTTTCGTGGCCAAGCATCCGCAGTACCGCAACCTGTTCGGACCGGTCAGCATCAGTAGCGACTACCAGACCAGTTCGCGTCTGCTCCTGGTGGCCTTCCTGAAGGCCAGTTCGTTCCTGCCCGGCCTGGCCCGGTTGGTGCGTCCGCGCAAGCCGCTGCGCACCAATCCGCTGACCCAGCATGCATTGCGGAAGACCAGTGCGGTGGTGGGCGATTTGAGCGAGGTGGAATCGCTCATCGCCGATCTGGAGACCGATCTCAAGGGCATCCCGGTTCTGCTCCGGCAGTACCTGCGCCTGGGCGGAAAGCTGCTGGCCTTCAACGTGGATCCCGCCTTCAGCAACGTGCTGGACGGTTTGATCCTGGTGGATTTGGTGCAGACCGAGCCCACCCTGCTGGCCAAGTACATGGGGGCCGAGGAAGCGGCCAAATTCCGAGCCTATCACGAGGCAAAAGACAGGATTTCAAAGGAACTCAAGAGGACGTAGCCAGGATTCCGTTCCTGATTTCCTTGCCGATAATTTAATCCGAATTCGGAGGTTTGAACCGCAGATTCACGCGGATGTACGCAGATGGAGGATGAGACCACGCAACGCGAACGTAGGAGCAGGAGAATCCGGGTTTCGATGAAGGCCCCACTTTATCCGCATCGGCGTTCATCGGCGTCCATCTGCGGTTTCCTGAATTCCGAGTTTTGCGCTTAACGCCCACGTTACTCTGCGCTTGTTCACGGCACCAGCCGTGCGGCCGGCTGAGTTCCAAATGAACATCCTGTCCAGAAGACGTCTCAGCCCAGAATGCGTTTGACGGCCAGGTGCGCGCTGTGGATGCAGTCCGGCATGCCCACCCCGCGGTAGGAGCTGCCGGCCAGGTGCAGGCCGGGAATTTCCGCCGCGCTTTTTTCGATGTCGGTGACCCGATCCAGATGACCCAGGTCGTACTGCGGGTTGGCCCGCGGCCAGCGGAAGATGCGGTGCAGCATGGGCGGCCGGGTGATCCCGAACAGGTGTTGAAATTCCGAGGTCACCGCGTTGAGCAATTCGCTGTCGGGCAGGGTGGCCGCCGCCTCGTCCCGGTAGCCGCCCACGAAGGCGCGCAGCAGCACGGCGTCCGAGGGGGCGCGATGGCGGAACTTGGTGGAGGACCAGGTGGCGGCCAGGATGCGCGACGGTTCGGAGGCGGGGATCAAGACCCCGTAGCCATTCAGGGCCCGGCCGGGCGGAATGTCCTCGGCCAGGTAGGCGCAGGACACGGTGGCGGTGGAGACAAAACGGATCTGGCGCAACTGATGGGCCAGGTGCGGATGCATGCCACTTACCATGTCGGCGGCGGCGAAGGCGGGCGCGGTGATCAAAAGCTGGTCGGTTTCCAGTTGGCGGCCGTCGGCCAGGCCCATCCGAAATCCATGTTCCGTCCGCTGCACGGCCACCACCCGGGCATTGCGCTGCAGGATCGGGCCCAGTCGTTGCTCCAGCACATCCACCAAATGCCCCATGCCGGGTTTGAGGGAATTAAACAGGGCGGTACTGGCCGAGGGCGGGCCCCCGGAGCGGGCCGCTTTCTTTTTGAGGACGCGCGCACCGCGAATCAGGCTGCCGTATTCCCGCTCCATGGCCATCAGGCGGGGAAACGTGCTCTGCATGCTCAGGCGTTCGGGGTCGCTGACAAAAATCCCGGCCAGCAAGGGACCCGCGATGCGATCCAGCGCTTCCTCCCCCAGGCGGCGGCGAATGAAGTTGGCCAGGGTTTCATCGCCCGCCTCGAGGCGGGGCGGCACCCTATACTCCCAACCCATGCGCAGCTTGCCTCGCAGGGTAAAGAGCGGGGACACTAAAAACGGCCACACCTCGGTGGGCACGGTCAGGCGGAAGCCGGCGGGGAAGGGGACGATTTTCCCGTGGCGCAGCACGTAGACGGTTTTCTGCTGTTCGTTGGCCGGGATGAGTTCGTGCTCCAGGCCGAGGTCGCGGCACAAGGTGAGTCCCCATGGCTTCTCGGTGATAAACGAATCGGGCCCGCCTTCGATGACGAACGATTCCTCACGCTCGGTGATAATCTTACCGCCCACCCGATGGTCCGCCTCCAGCACCGTGCACGAAAGATCGAGCCCGCGGTTCCGGGCCTCGCGCTGGAGATAGAAGGCCGCGGACAACCCGGTGATGCCGCCTCCTATGATGGCGATGGTTGATTTCATTGGATTGTTTTAACCGCAGATGAACGCGGATGGACGCCGATGGGTTTACTTTGGTCGAATCTGCGTCTATCTGCGTTCATCAGCGGTTGGCATTTGTGTGCTCGTGCACAAAGTCCACCAGGGCGCGGACGTTGTCCACCGGGGTGTGCTCCATAATGCCGTGGCCGAGGTTGAAGATGTGTCCGGGTCGGCCGCGCACGCGGTCCAGGATCCGCGCCGCCTGGCGTCGGATTTCCGCCGGGGTGGAGAACAGAATGGCCGGATCGAAGTTGCCCTGCACGGCCACCTCCGGCCCCAGGCGATCCCATGCTTCAGCCAGATCGCAGCGCCAGTCCACCCCGATCACATCGCCGCCCGCTTCCTTGAGCAGGGGCAGCATGCCGCTGGTGCCGGTGCCGAAATGGATCAGCGGTACGCGTCCGCCCGCGCGGGCCAGGGTGATCGCCTGGGCGGAATAGGGCAGCACAAATTCGCGGTAATCCGCCGGGCTCAAGGCGCCCACCCAACTGTCGAACAGTTGCAAAGCGTCGGCGCCCGCCCGGACTTGGGCCGCCAGGTAGTGACCCACCGCCGTAGCCAGGCGATCCATCAATCGATGCCAGGCCGCGGGCTCGGTGTACATCAGGGTTTTGGCCTTGAGGAATTCCCGCGAGGCTCCGCCTTCGATGGCGTAGCAGGCCAGGGTGAAGGGGGCGCCCGAAAATCCGATAAGTGGGATGCGCCCGCTGAGGGCACGCTGGGTCAGGCGAATGGCTTCCAGCGTGTACCCCACGGATTCTTCCGGCGCGGGCCGGGCCAATTGATCAATCTGATTTGGATGCGTGATGGGGTTGTGGATCACCGGGCCATGGCCCTTCACAAATTCCAACTGAAAGCCCAGGCCCTCCAGCAGGGTCAGGATGTCGGCGAAGATGATGGCGGCATCGAGGGCGAAGGCGTTGACCGGTTGCAGGGTGATCTCGGTGGCCACCGCCGGGTCCTTGACCATGCCCAGCATGCTGGCGAATCGCTCCTTCATCGCGCGGTATTCCGGCATGTAGCGGCCGGCCTGGCGCATGAGCCACACCGGGGTGTGGGGCACGGGCTGGCGGGCGCAGGCGGCGAGAAAAGGCGCGACGCTCATGGCTCAGCCCCGACCCGTGCTTTGCCAAACCGCCTTGCCCACAAAGAAGGGGCCGAGTTTTTCCAGGAATTCCGAGGTCTGTCGGGTTTTGCGCATGGCCTGGACCATGGCGGAGAGAGGGAACAGATCCTTGCCGATCAGTCCAATCACGAAGTCGTTGTCGTTGGTGTCCAGCCCGCGGCAGTCCAGGCGGATGTCGTTGCCGAAATCGCCCGCGCTGAACAAGGCGCCCAGGTTGCCGTGTTCGGACAGGATGGCCTTTTGCTCGGCGGGCGGCAGCTTTTCGAAGCTGCCCTTGCGGCGCAGCGGGTACCACACATGCCACGGGGTGGCCGGATTGGTGGCGCGCCCGATGGGGCGTTTGAACAACACATGCTCCAGATCGGCCTCGTAGCCGATGGAATAGCTGCGGCCCAGCATGGTGAAGCCGGGGCGCGGGGTAAGGTCGGTGAAGGGCGAGTTCTGCAGAAAGGTGCGCAGGGTGGTGATGAAGTAGTCCGGTTGCTCGTTCCACGTCAGCAGGCCGACCCCGCGCGCATCATGGATATCCACATACAGGGTGCCCGGCAATCCGCTGGCCTGCAGCGCCTCGACCAGCGCGGTCACGTCCGGTACGTCGGTGAACGCCAGCAGTTCCATGAACAGGCGGCGGTTGAGGGAAATGACCTGGCCCGCGGCGTCGCGGCCTTTTTCGCTCAGGTCAGGAATGGCTGGGGGTTGGTGATCCATAAGAGATTCAAGAATACCTTGGGTAGGTTGCATTCACAAAAATAATCACTCGCGGCCGGAGGGTTGGGGGTCGGTCAGTCCGACTCGGATAAAAACCGCCAACCCAATGGCGGTGGCGAGCCCACTGGCCAAGCCCATGACGCGGAGTGGTGTTGGTCCCATGGCGCTGAAATAGAGCCATAAATGATAAAGCGCGACGATCAAGTAGCTGGAATAACAAGTCAGCACGAGTGCGGCCAGGATAGGGAGCAAATACCGCACGGTTGGCCGTCGCATGTCCGCCAACCACCGAATAGCCGACAGCAGGGGCAGTAGAGATGCCAGTATCAAATAATAACGACAGAAAAGAGTGCCCAGAACGGAGGTGTCCATGCCCCATCCCACCCATTCCCGTGAGAATGTTGCGGTGAATAATTCTCCGGTGGCCAAACTGACCAGCGAATGATTGGTATACATCAAGTAGGGAATGCTGATCATGAAGATCAGACTAACCGTTTCCCACGGCCCGAGTTTACGGAGCGGGTCCAGGGGCGACAGCCGATAACCCGTGCCGGTGGGCCAGGTCAGGGAGCCTGCGAGCAGGTAAGGAGCATTGAGCACGGCGATGAGTGCGAACAGGAAAAGAAACATACCCCAGTAGGCTGGCTTGCTCAGAGCGAGGAGGAGATATATTCCGCCGACAGCGCATAGCACTCGAACCCAAGTTGCCTCGCGACAGTTCAGCGCGGGGTATCTGATCACGCGTATGGATCCATCTGGATGTCCGCTGCCCAGCACGACCACCATGCTGAAAAGGTAGGCCCATAGTCCCCAGTTCGAGCTTTCAAGAAAACGCAGCGGGTTCGTTATCCACCAACCCCTGGGTATATAATCGTAAATCAAGCCCCACTGAATTTGGCAGATCAGAAGTAGCAAAAAGAAGGAACCTGATCTGAATGCCCACGCGGCGAGGGTGAGGGGAGCGCCGGAGCGCGGACGTTCGCTAAAAAGAATCAAAGGCGATGCCAGGGCGGTTAACGCCGACCTGCAGAAGAGTTGCCTGAATTTACAGGCAGGCTCATCGGGGGGCGGCGCCTGCCTGCTGGCATGGAAGGCTATCCCAGCTGCCACCAGGGTCAGCCATCCTGGCCAAACCAAGGTCAGCCAGTTGGATAGTGGTTGCCAGGAAGCCACGGCGCTCAGGCTAAGAACGAAGAACAGCCTCGCCCAGGGCGCAACTATCCGAGCGCCACGAATATTCGATTCCATGATGGGCTCTGATTCCCGATGCTTTTATGAAATGGCGATCTCTTCCCCGCTGTGCATGGCGTCCAGCACCTCGGCGGCGCTCTCCGCGTTTTGCAATCGTTCCCATACGTAGTCGCTTTCGCGCAGGGAGGCGATGCGGGAGAGCAGGCGCACCTGGGCGCGCGGGGTGGCGGCGGGGGTGAGCAGAATAAACAGCAGGTGAGCGCGATCCTCCGTCTTCGGTCCGAAATAGATGCCGTTCGCACTGCGGGCAAAAATGACCAGGGGCGCCTTGAGGCCGTCCACGCGGGCATGGGGCACGGCCAGGCCCTGGCCCAGGTAGGTGGACAGGCTGCGTTCGCGGGCCAGGATGGATTCGATGAGTACATCTTTGGCGAGCGGGCAATCCTCCAGGATGCTGCGCCGGATGACTTCCGCGATGGCGCGCGGGGCATCGGAGGCGGCCACCTCCAGGTGGATGTTGGCGGCGCGCGCGCAGTCGGTCAGGCGCAGGGAGGTGTCGCGCTCGAACTCGTCTTCGATGGCGCCCACCAGTTGCTCCAGAATGTCTTCCAGGGTGATGAGACCAACCACCTGGCCTTGTCCATCCTGCACCAGCGCCAGATGCACGCGGCGCTTGCGCAACTCGGTGAGCAGATCCTCCAGCGGCACTTCGGGGGTGGTCAGATAATATTTACGCGCGATGGCGCGCAGGTCCACCGGATCCGGCCAGGGCGTGTCTTTGTAGAGCAGGTCTTTCAAATGCACCACGCCCACCGGCCGGGGGGGCTGTCCTTCCATCAGGGGATAGCGGGAAAAGGTGGTGGACAGGATGGCCTCCCGGTTTTTCTCCCAGGGTTGGTCCACGTGCAGGTAGGCCACCTGGCTGAGCGGGCGCATCTCGTCCTTCACTTTTACATCGCCGAAGTCGAATACATTCTCGATCAACAGCAGGCGGCGGAAGGGCATCAAGCCCTGTTCCTGAGAGTTTTCGAGAATGAGGCGGACCTCCGCCTCCGAGGGCGCCGATTCCTCCCCGGAATGCTTCAGGCCGAACAGGCGCAGGATGAAGCGTACGCAGCCGTTGAGCAACCACAGCGGGATGTAGAGGGCGCGGTGGGACCAGCGCAGGGCCCGCGCGGCCAGCAGGGCGGATTTTTCCGGGTAACTGATGGCGATGATTTTCGGCACCTGTTCACCCAGCAGGATGTGCAGGAAGGAAACCACGATGTAGCTGATGGTGATGGCTGCGGCATGGGCCGCCGCGCCGTGCCCGAGGATCGGGGTCAGCAGCCGTGCGATGGCCGGTTCGCCCACGAAGCCCAGCCCGATGCTGGCAAAGGTGATGCCCAACTGACACACGGACAGGTATTCGTCGAGATGCTCATGCACATGCTCGATGATGGCGCCGCGGACCGGGAAGCGCTCCTTGATGGAGGCCACCTGGGTGCCGCGCACCTTGACGGCGGCAAACTCCGCCAGCACGAAGAAGGCGTTCAAGGCCAGCAGAACCACCAGGGCGATGATGGAGATGGTGGTCACGGTCGGGGTAGGTGTCGGGCTACCCAGTCGTACACCATCATCTGGGCCTCCCCGTTTTTGCAGTTCTCATCGAAGTCCGCCTCCGCCGTCACCGCGCCCACCGGGCCGTCCAGCGCCACGATGGGCACCGGTTCGCGGGAATGACCCTTGAGCGACACCGGGGTGCGGTGATCCATGGCCACCACCAGGCGATAGGGCTCCCCACGTTTTTCCAGGGCCTGCCAGATGGGGGCCACGATGCGCGCGTCGAACAGTTCGATGCCGAGTTTCTTTTTGTGCGGGTCGCCCAGATGCCCGCATTCGTCGGGCGCTTCCAGGTGGACGTAGGCGAAGGGATGCTGCTCCAGCGATTTCAGCGCGGCTTCCACCTTGCCCTCGCAGTTGGTGTCGAGGAAGCCGGTGGCGCCCGGAATGCGCGGCGCTTCCAGTCCGGCCAGGATGCCCAGCCCGCGCACCAGGTCCACCGCGGACACAATGATGCCGGTGAGTCCGAATTTTTCCTGATAGGAGTCCAGGGTCAACGCGCGGCCCTGGCCCCACAACCAGATTTGGGTGGCCGAATTCTTCCCCGCGGCCACCCGGGCCAGGTTGACCGGATGGCGGGCCAGGATTTCCTTGGACGCCTCGATCAGTTCCATGATCTCCACATGGCCAGGGCCTTGCGGCAGGTGCAGGGCCACCGGCTTGTCGGAAAATTCGTGAGGCGGGGTGGTTACCGCGGTGGCGGGCCCGTTCTGCCAGACCAGCAGATGCCGGTAGCTCACGCCACCGTGAAACTTCAGGCCGGGCCGGCCCAAGCTGGCTTCGATGGCCGCCATCAGCTCGTGCGCTTCCTCGGTGGAAATATGGCCGGCCGAATAGTCGTGCATGATCCCGTCCCGCACCGTGACCAGGTTGCAGCGGAAGGCCACCTCGTCGGGGGCCAGGGGGATGCCCGCGCCCGCCGCCTCGATGGGGGCACGGCCGGTATAGTTCAGGCTGGGGTTGTAGCCGAGCAGGCTCAGGTTGGCCACATCGCTGCCGGGCGGAAGCTCGGGCACCACGGTCTGTACCATGGTGATCTGGCCCGCCGCGGCGATGCGGCGGATGTTGGGCATATGGGCGGCTTGCAGCGGGGTCTTATTTCCGAGGGCGGGCACGGGATAGTCCCCCATGCCATCCCCCACCAGAAAAACGTATTTCATAGAACCGCGCACACTAGCAGAAACCGGACCTGAGTTCACCCCTTAAAAAGGGTGGTCTGGGAGGACTCACCCCTAAATCCCCTCCACGGAGAGGGATCGAGTTCCAGGTTTCAGGTGGCAGGTTTCAAGTCTCTGTTCAAGTGACGGTGACTACTCATCGGGGTCGGAATCGGTATCGGTATCGGAATCGATCCCGAGACCCGATACCGACGCCGACCCCGATGGAGCAGGTCGCGAAATCCATCCCCTCCACCGGAGGGGTGCCCGACACGCCGCGCGGACTTGTCCGCCATAGCTCCCTGAGCGACGGCGGAAGCCTTGGCGAAGGCGGAAGGGCGGGGTGGGTCTGCGGTAACAGCCAATTTTGACGTAACATGCTAATAAAGAAAGGCTAATAGAAAGAAACGGTAAAACGCTTTACTTTCTTTAGCGATTCAGTTATCGCTGGTCTCGAATTTGAACCTATTAACCGGAGTGAGCATCACCATGAGTAGACAGTGGAAAGCCTGGATCAGTGGGGTTGGGTTGGTTTTGGTGGCGGCGACGGGCTTCGCGGCCGCGCCGTATCTACAGGTAAATGGTGCGAACGGGGATTATGCCACGTTCCACTACTACATTGACGAGTCGGCTGGACAGACGGACAGCGTGTCCATCGAGTTCTGGCCCAACGAGGGGAACATCCAGACCGTCGAGCTGTGGAGCAATCTGAACAAACGCGACCGCGCGACTCTGACCCCGCCCGACCCGAATTCCATCGTGGCCGGGGATGGCAACCAGTACTTCTGCGCCTATACCATGCAGAATGCGGGCAACGGAAAGTGGACCATCACGCTGCCCGTCCAGAAAACCGGTGCCTATCGCGTGGCCTGCCGCTACCGGTTGAACGGCAGTTCGACTTGGAAGTGGGGCGGTATGCGCGACGCGGCGGTGGTGGTGTCCGATACGTCGGTGCGCGACCTGATCATCTACGAAGTCCAGGTGAATGCGGTGGACGCCACGGGCGACGGCTACGGGCAACGCAGCACCTTCAATGACCTGCACGACAACAGTCGTTTCAATCTCGATTACCTGAAAGCGGTGGGCGCGAACACCCTGTGGCTGATGCCGTTCCATCCCATCGGCTCCCGGCTCGACGGCAACCACGGCGAGGTGGGCAGCCCGTATTCCATCAAGAACATGTGGAAGGTGGGCGAGCACCTGGGCGACAACGGCACGCGCGACGGGGCCATGCAGGAGTTCAAGGCCTTTATGTCCGCGGCCGAGGCCAAGGGTGTGAACGTGATGTTCGACACCATTTTTAATCACACGGCCAAGGACGCGGAAATCGAGCGTGATCCGGCCGCGCCCATGTTCCTGGCCGGCAGCCCGCTGGCCCAGATGCGCAACGTGCGGCCCAACTGGTATTCCCGCTACACCGGCAACGGCGCCTGCTTCTGGAACAGCGATACCGGCGGCTCGCCGCCCTACGAATACTGGGCCACCGCGTCCCACGCCGGTCAGGTGGGCCCGGCTCCCGCGGACCGCCATGACTTCGGCAAATGGTGCGACACCATTGACCTCTACTGGGGCTCCTATTCCGCGCTGGGCAATCCGCAAAGCGAGGCGGACGGCATGTGGGGCGCGTCGGCCGACGTGCGCCAGATGACGGAATACTACGCCTACTTCTTCCAGTACTGGCTGGAACAGACCGACTACTCGATCGACGGCTTCCGCTGCGACTTCGCGCAAGGCCTGCCCCCGCAGGCGTGGGAATATCTGGTCAACAAGGCGAAGTCCCTGAAACCCGAACTAGCCTTCATGGCGGAGTCGCTGGACGGCGGCGCGGTGTCCAAGCGGGCCGGGCGCCAGTTCGACATCATCAACGATTCCTGGGTGTGGGGCATGCTGAGCGGTTCGCCCAACACCACGGCGGTGCGGGCCGAGATCGACAGCCGCAAGGCGGCCTACGGTTTTGCGGGCGTGATGCGCGGCCTGATCAACCATGATCAGAGTGCGCCTGCCAACAAGTGGTGGACGCTGTCCCGCTACGCCATCGGCTGCGCCATCGACGGGGCGCCCCAGATGTTCATGGGCCAGGAACTGGGTTATTCCGACCATTTCGGCTTTTCCAAGTGGCGCAACGAATACGACCGCTGGATCCCGAATATTCGCGATTACTACTCCATGCAGACGCTGTGGAGCGACGCCGCACCCGACAAGGACGCCCTGTGGAATCGCTACCGCGAAGTCAACCTGGGCCGCCAGCGCGCGCCCGTGCTGCGCCTGGCCAACCAGTGGTACCTCGATCAGATCAACGGCTGGGGCACGCATCAACGTATCTTCTCCACCCTGCGTTATGAGAAATACGGCTGGGACGCCAAGGATCAGGGCGTGGTCCTGTGCTTCGTGAATCTGGACCCCGGCACGGCCAACAGCGGCACCTTCCAGATGAATGTGCCCGCCATCTACCTGAATCCCACCGCGCGTTACAACGTGCGCAACCTGGCCTCCTCCAAGCCGGACGACTATCTGTGGCCCACCGCCAAGACGGGCGCGGAGATTGTAAGCCAGGGCATGTTCGTTTCCTTCCCGGCCAGTCTCTACCAGGAGGGCTCGGTGGCCCAGTTCCTCAAACTAGAAGCGGAAGGCCCGCGCGGCCCGCAGACCGGCTATGCCTCCATGACCGTGGCCGGCACCTTCAACGGTTGGAATGCGGCGCTGAACAATCTGCGGTTGGTGTCCGACTTCACGTGGACGGCCGACCTCGCCATCAGCAACGCCAGCGCGGTGCGCCTGAAGTTCGTGGCCAACGGCTCGTGGGCGGTGAACTGGGGCGAATCCAACCAGTCCGACAAGGATCTGCCGGTCACCGGTCAGAACGCGGAGAGCGGCAGCGGCGACATTCTGCTGAACGGCACCCTGAACGGGACCTACCGCTTCACCTTCCATGAGCAGACCCGCGCCTACAGCATCGAGCGCATCGGCGGCCCGGTGGATTCCGACAGCGATGGTCTGCCCGATGACTGGGAAGTGCAGTACTTCGGCAACCTCAGCCAGGACGGGGAAGGCGATCCCGATGGCGACGGCAAGCGCAACATGACGGAGTACCTGGCGGGGTGGAATCCCACCGTCCCCAATGTGCTGAGCGACTACGACCGGGTGTCCGCGGTGGGTACGTTTAACGGCTGGAACCTCGGCCTGACCAACCTGACTCTGGTGAGCGACTACACCTGGCAGGGCACGTTGCGCATGACCAATGCATCCGCGGTGCGCTTCAAATTTGTGGCCAACGGGGCCTGGACCGTGAACTGGGGCGAATCGAACCAGAGCGACAAGGACCTGCCCATCACCGCCCAGCATGCGGAAACCGGCAATCAGCCCGACATCCTGATCAACGGCACGTTGAGCGGCGACTTCCGCTTCACCTTCAACGAGCAGACCCGTGCCTACTCCTTGGAGTCGTTGGTGGTGGACACGGATGCGGACGGCCTGCCCGATGACTGGGAGGTGCAGTACTTCGGCAACCTGGGCCAAGGCGCGGGTGGCGATCCGGATGGGGACGGGAAAACCAATGTGCAGGAGTATCAGAACGGCACCAATCCCACGGTGGTGAACTACGCCAGCCTGTACAGCGCGATGACCGCGGCCGGCACCTTCAACAGCTGGAACGCGGCCCTGAACAACATGCGTCTGGTGGGGGACAACCTGTGGGAAGCGGATTTAACCCTGACCAACGCCTCCGCGGTTCGTTTCAAGTTTACCGCCAACAGCGGGTGGGCGGTTAATTTCGGGGTGAGCGGGCAGACGGAATTTACGCCCGACCTGAGCGGGGTGTGTGCGGCGGCCAACAACGCGGGCGACATACTGGTGCAATCCGTCATGACCGGCACGTATCGCTTCCGGTTCCACGAACTGTCCCGCGTGTATACCGTGACCAAGGTCAACGGCGGTTATACATCCGCCTTCAGCAAGATCGCCGCGGTCGGTACCTTCAACGGCTGGAATGCGGCGGTGAGCAACCTGCAACTGGTGGGGGACGCCCAGTGGCGCGGCACGGTGACTTTCGCCAACGCGAGCGCGGTGCGCTACAAATTCATCGCCAATGGCGGGTGGGCCATCAACTGGGGTGAACAGAATCAGACGGAATTTGGCAGCACCCAGGGCGGCACGGCCGAACTGGGCAATTTCGGTGACATCCTGATCACGCCGACCCTCAACGGTGCCTATATCCTCAACTTCAACGAGGCGACGCGCCGCTATTCCCTGCACCCTTCGTTGTAAGCGATCAACCTACGCGTAAAGGAGCCGGCCATGGTGAACCTAAACGATGAGCGAAATCTGGAATCCTGGGTGCGCAATAGTCGGTTGGTGCGATCCTGGGTGGATATGAAGCAGGAGATTCTGCGCCACAAGTGGCTGGAGAGTGAGAAGGCGGAGGAGGATGTCGGCTGGGAGCGGGCGCGCACCTCGTGGATGGTGCGGCATCGCGGTGGCTTCGAGGCCGCGCGTCACCACGGTCCATCGTGATGGGAAGAGTTACCGTGTTGTCTTTGGATCGCCCGCGGTGGGGGAAAGCAGGGCGTCGTCGGGCGTAAACATCTTCTGGTCCGGGCCGGCGGAGCGGATTTCCATGCGCGTGCTGGATAGGGCGTGGAAGAAATAGGGCGTGCCCCAGCGATCCACCAGCTGGCCCTGCGCATTCAGCGCGGGATGGTGTTCGGGCACAAAGGCCAGGCGCGCCCGGTTGCGGCCTTGCAGAGCGCGCACGATTTCCTCGTGGGTGCCGCCCGGATTGCCGGAGGGATCCTTGACGGCAATCTGATAGTGGAAAAACAGGTCGCGCAAAATGCGCAGGTCCTTGCTGACCGTTTGGGCGGGCTGGTTGAGCTGGTCCAGGGGCGGGTAATGGGTGGGCGTGGACCGCGGGACGGGGGCGACAGGGGCCGCCGCCGGGACGGGGATCGTGTTGGTTTGCGCGCGGGGCGGGGGCGACGCGGTCACGGGATGCGGAGCGGGCGGGCGCGCGCGCCACAGCAGGAAGCACGCGGCCAGCACGACGAGCGCCACGATGAGCCGTTTCATGTCGTGCAGCCTACTAAACCATCAGGCCCAGGGGCGAGGTGGACGAAGAGAGGTTGTAGAAACGTTCGATGTTGGGCAGGACCAGGGGCAGGTTGGTTTTGTCCACGCCCAGCCACAGGGCGAGGTCGGCGAAATATTCATCCACCGAGGTGGTGGGAATCAGGCGCCCGCGTCCGGTATCGAGCGCATTGTCCTCGAACAGATCGGGGTACTGGCCGAAGATGCGCCGCCCGTTCACCCCGCCGCCCATCACGATATGGTTACCGCCCCACGCGTGGTCGGAGCCCGCGCCGTTGGAGGTGAGGGTGCGCCCGAAGTCGGAGGCGGTGAACAGGGTCACGTCGTTCTGCGCGCCCAGCTCCACCAGGGCCGCGTTGAACGCGCCCAGGCAGGCGCTAACTTCGGCCAGCATGACCTGCTGATTGGCGATGACTTCGTCGTGGTGATCCCAGCCGCCCAGCGAGACGAAGAACGTCTGGCGGCGCACTCCGAGCTGGCTGCGGGCCGCGATGGTGCGGGCAATCATGCGCAACTGATCGCCCAGCCAGGAATCGGTGGGAAACACCGTGGTGAGGGCGGGGGCGGCGTTGATGGCCTCCATGAAGTGATAGTGGGCATCAATGGAACTGCGGCTTTTTTGCGTGAAGGTCTGCTCGAACAGGTTGCGGTATTCCAGATCGAGCTGGCTGTCGATGGCGGCGCCCCGCACGTGGTTGTAGTTCCAGGTGCCTTCGTAGCCGTCCAGCCCGATGCTGCCGTCGGGGGTGATGGCATATTCCACCACCTGCTGTCCGGCCTGCCAGACGTTGCTCCCGCTCAGGGAGATGTTCATGGAAATTTCCTGGTTCTGGTTCAGGGCGGCCAGCAAATCAGCGCTGCGCCCGCCCCAGCCCAGGCCCACCGCGCGGTCGGGCACCGAGGTCTGCCACTGCTGGATCTGGTCGGAGTGCGAGTAGAGGCCCAGCGGCACGGGCACGCTGCCGTTTTCGTACTGGGTCTTGTTGATGCGCTCCACCAGGGTGCCCACATTGGACACGAAGGACAGGCGTCCGGTCTCGAACAGGTTTTGCACCTCCGGCATGTTGGGATGCACGCCCAGTTGTTTGCCGATGGCGTTGAGAGGATTCAGGGCCAGCAGGTTGGCCTGGGGCAGGGCCAGGTCGCGCCGGATGGCCGCATACTCGGCATATTCCGCGTTGCCGCGCGGGACCAGCATGTTGAAGGAATCGTTGCCACCGGACAGGAACAGGCACACCAAGGCGCGGTAATCGTTGCCGCCGCCGATGCTCTGCCCGGCCGCGGTGCCGGCCATGCGCAGGTTGAGCAGGGTGTTGAACAGAGCGGTGGAGCCGATGGCGGCGCAACTGGCCTGGCCCAGGAAACGGCGGCGGGAGATGGGGCGGGAGTCGGACATGGCAGGCTCCTATTTCAGGATGCAAAACTCCGGTGAGGTGGTGATCAGATAGACGGCCATGCGCACGCGGTCTTCCGCCGAGGTGAAGGGGATGCGTTCCAGGGCCTCGCGAATCACCTGATGGTGGGCGGGGCGCAGGTTGCCGTAGGTGAGCACCAGGTCGAGCTGCTGCAGCAGGGCATCCACATCGCCGGCCAGTCCCAGCAGATGGTTGAGGTTCAGGTACACCGTGGTTTCGGGATCGCCCGGCCAGCGGTTGAGTCCGTAGTAGGACGCGGTCAGGAAGTGGTTGGGGGCCGAGATGCCGGTGACCGCGGTGGTGATCTGGAATTCGGGCGCGGTCAGGTTGGCGTCCTTGAGCGGGCCGTTGGGGCGGAAATCCGGGGAGAAGAAATTAAACACGCTGGGCGAGCTCATGGGCTGCATGGCGTACATTTCGTCCAGCCACCACATTTCGTAAAAGCCGTTGGACGATACCGCCTGGAAGGCCCGGCCCAGGTTGACCAGCCGCACATAGGGTTCCCGTTGTTTGCCGAACGTCGGGTCTTGAAGGCGGGTAGGATCGCGCGCTTCGGGATCGAGCAGGAGGGCGCTCAGCACGGCTTTCAGATCGCCCCGCACCCCGCTGCCGTTATCGTTGAAGACGGCGGCCACGCGTGCGATGTAACCGGTGCTGGGGTTGGAAGTGACGAAACGTTGGATGAGGCGGCGGCCCAGGAAGGGGCCCACGTTGGGATGGTTGGCCAGGTTGGCGATGGCGTCGTCCACATCCTTCATGCCGCTCTGATTGGCGGGCAGGATCTGGCCGCGCACCAGCACCTTGGTATTGGTGTCGTGGAACTCCTGCCACATCTGCAGGGGGGCGGTCAGGCTGTAGACCTCGGGCCAGTAGAATTCCCACCACAGATTGGTGTCGCCGGTGCCCCAGCTCAGCCCGGTAAACACGCGCGCCAGCTCGGTGATGTCGGCATTGCCGTAGGTGGGGATGGGCAGGTTGTTGGTGAGCTTGCGCGTGCCGTCCTGGTTGAGCTCCCACAGGCCGATGGAAAACAACTGCATGATTTCGCGCGCATAATTTTCATCCGGGAAGCGGCCGGTCTCGGGATCGGCCTTCTGGTTACCCATGTGGCTGAGGTAGACCCCCATGGCGGGATGAATGCTGACCGCCTTGAGCAGGTCGCGGTAGTTGCCGAAGGCGTGTTCCAGCAGCATGTCGTAGAACCCGATCATGGTATCCCAGTTGCCTTCCAGGGTGCCGTTGTCGTCGGAGACGACCAGAATTTCGCTGAGGGCAAAAGCCATGCGCTGGCGCAGCTGGTCGGGCGCGTTGAGGGCGCGCTCCCACCAGGCCAGCATTTTGTGGCTGCTGTACACGTTGTCGTAGGCCGTGGTCACCACGTCCATGACCGGGCGCAGATAAGAAGGGGGCAGGGCGAGTTGGTTGCTGACCCACGCGCTGAGGCCGACCTGCTGGACCTGGGCGATGTCCGACGTGGTGGCGCCGAAGCTGGCCTGGGTGAGCAAGCGGGCCGCCGCCTTGGCCGAGGCCGCACCCGCGCTGGCGTTGGCCAGGGTGACGGTGGCGGCCTGGGGCTGGCCCAACCGGTACCAGACCGAGGTGCCCAGGGTCAGGGTGATGATCTCCTCGCCTTCGCTGAGCACGTCGGCCAGGGGATGAACTTCGATCCACACTTCGCGCACCCCCGGCTCCAGGGTGATGCTGCCGTTGGTGGAGAGCGTGTAATCCATGTTGAGGGTGGCGCTGCCGCCGATGGTGAAGGGCACAGTGATGCGATCCACCCGCCCGGTGCGCCGAATGGCGAACACCCCGGGGTCCGGCCAGTTTTCGCTGATGGCCGCATCGAGTGCCGCCACGCTGACCCAGTTGGTCGCCCGCATCGCGTTGCGCACTTTGTTGGAGTCGGTGTTGGAACTGCGGTTGCTGCGATTGGTGCGGGGGTTGAGTCCGATGGTCAACTCCTCCCAATCCGTGATCCCGTCCCCGTCGCTGTCCACATCGCTGACCTGAATGCTGTGATAGATTTCCGGCTGGGGTGGGATGCTCAGGCGGGCCGTGAAATTGGATTCCGCGCCGTACCAGTTCGACAGGCTGGTCCACCCGCCGTCCACCAGGTTGGTCCGTTGCAGCAGCTCGTAGCGTTTACCCCGGTGGCCCGGCCAGACCATTTCCAGGCGGTTGCTGGAGGTGACTCCGCGCGTGACCTGGTGGACGGAGTCCGGGTTGCGCGGATCGGTGCCCGCGTAGTCCTCCTGCCAGTTGACCTGGCCGTCGCCGTCGGAGTCCGCGTTCGCCGTGAGTCCAGTGGCGCTATACAATTCGCCCCACACATCGCCCAGTCCATCGTGGTTGAAATCCGCGGCCGGGCTGGACAGGACGCCCAGCACACAACCCAACCCTGCCAACCAGATGTAGCGGCGCAGCACCATGATTCACCCCGACAGCCGCGGTTAAACTAAGCAGAATGAGTGCCAAGGTATAGGGCGTCATCGGGGCCAAGCGCAGCGTGGTTTCCGCTACGTGTTCCGCGGATAGAGCTTAAGTTGATTAAGTTCCACCGCCGAAAGTTCCACCGCTCGACCTTCGCCCTGCGCGCTTTTTCGCAGGGTTGCTTATCGGCAAATCCCCGATGCGAGATTCGGGGCTCCCCCTGATAGTGACCGCCGTCGCGGAGTGCTTGATTTTCACCGTGGGGCAGACATGAGGCCGTCTTATCCAGGCGGTGGCGGCGGGCGGGGCCCGGGTCGGGCTTTCACGTCATCCTGCGCTTCGCCATCGACCCGCTCACCACGACCTTCACGCACGCGGAATAGGTCCAACTCGGAGGCGCCACCATGAAACGAAAATGCAGGTTCCTGGTCATTCTGGTTGCGGGGCTGATCGGCTGCGCCCCGGCGGTGCGGGCCAACGGAATCAGCGTGACCAATGTTTCGCTGGTCAACGTGGGCGGGGGCCTGGCGGAGGTGGAATTCGATCTGAGCTGGTCCAACGGCTGGAACCTCACCTGGGCCGAAGATGGGGGGTCCACCATGGTGACCAACCACGATGCGGCGTGGGTGTTCGTGAAGTTTCGTGTGGGTCCGGGCGAATGGCGGCAGGCGTGGCTGGCATCCACCGGCCATACCGCCACCGGCGGCACGCGCATTGATACGGCCTCGGACGGCGGGGCCACCAACCTCGGGGCCTGGGTGTATCTGGCCGACTCGGGGGCCGGTACGGTGAGTTGCCCGGATATGCGCCTGCGCTGGGACTACACGAAAAACGGTCTGGTCGGCACCAACAGCGTGGACCTCAGCGTGCACGCCATCGAGATGGTTTACGTGCCGTCATCCGCCTTTTATCTGGGCTCCGGCGGCGACGAGTATTACGGCTTCTATACGTATCCGACGTCCATCACGCCGTACCTGGTCACGAGTGAGGCGGCGATTCCGGTGGGGACCACCAACAACCACCTGGCGTATCCTGTCGCCTATTGGAGCGGCGGCGATGAATTCGGGGCCAACAACTGGCGCGGGGGCGATGGGGTGGGCCCGATCCCGGCGACGTTTCCCAAGGGCTATGCCGCCTTTTACGCCATGAAGTATGAGATCACGCAGGGGCAGTATGCGGACTTTCTCAACGATGCCGGCGGTTATGCCGCCACCTATTTCCCGAACGCGTACCTGAACAATCGACTGACCCTCCATCTGGTGGACGGCCGCTACGTGGCGGATGCGCCAGACCGCGCCTGCAACTACCTGTCGTGGCCCGACCTCGCGGCCTACCTGGACTGGTCTGCGCTGCGTCCCATGACCGAATTTGAGTATGAGAAATTATGCCGCGGTCCGCTGTCGGCCGTGGCCAATGAATACGCCTGGGGCAATGTCAGCTCGACCGCGATCTCCGGGTTTTCCGGGGCGGACGGCAGTGGCACGGAGACCGCCACGCCCGCCAGCGCGAATGCGAATCATTCGAGCAATATCGGGGGGCCGGTGCGCGCGGGCATATTCGCCACCACGAATTCAAGCCGTTTCGCCGCGGGCGCGGGCTACTACGGTGCGATGGAGCTTGGCGGAAACCTGAACGAAATCGTGATCAGCGCCGGGCATCCCGAGGGCCGCGCCTTTACCGCCCAGCAGGGGGATGGGCAGCTGGCGGTCCGGCCGTCCACCTGGCCGGCGTCGGCCAGCGTGGGGGTGCAAACCCGTGGCGGTTCCTGGCAGAGCGGACCGCTCGTCCTGCGCACCTCCAGCCGCCCCGGCGTATTCCGCGATTCTTCCTACTTGGATTCCAGGCGTTCACATATGGGCGGCCGCGGTGTGCGCTCGGCGCCCTGACGACAAGCGTATGAACAGTATTTCATATGGCGGCTGGCTGGGAGCGCTTCTGCTGGGGGTTGTCTTCTCGGCACAGGGCGCCGGGGAGGCCCGGTTCTATGGTGGCCCCCGGGATGGCTATGATCGTGCTGTCGCGTCCAGCCAATCGTCTGCGGTCCGCAACGGGTGGTATACCGGGGGCAGCGGTGATGGCAACGCGCGCGCGCATTCTCTCTCGGTGTCCGAGTCCATCCGGAGCAGTTGGTATCATGGCGCGGCGGGTGACGGATACAATTCGTCGGACTACGCCGGCTTTGATCGCGCGGCCTGGTTGCGCTGGTTCGGAGGAGGTTCTGGCGACGGCCAGCATCGCACCATGGCCGCCGGGCTGCCCAATCCACTCGATCGCGACTCCGACGGCGACAGCCTGCCCGATTGGTGGGAGCTGGCCTATGGCGAGGGCCTCACCGTGATGAATCCCGGTGACGATCCCGATCAGGACGACTGCATCAACGAGTACGAATGCCGGGCCGGCACCGTGCCCACCAACGCCGCCTCCCGGCTCCGCCTCGAAGCAATGTTCATGGGTGAAAACCAGCCCCTCCTGATCTGGCAGAGCGCCGACGCGCGGCGCTATCGTCTGGAACGCTCGACCAATTTAACGACGTCTTCCTGGTTACCGGTGTCGACCAATATTTTCGGCGTGGCCCCGATGAATACGGAGACGGACAGCACAGCCGTGGGCAGCGGGCCTTGGTTTTACCGGGTGGAACTGGAGTAACCTGCAGGTGGAGTCAAGATGATTCACGCTGCTTGGTATGCGGCGCCGATGCGATATACTCGACGGCCATGAATACCTTTGCCTCCTGGCACCCGGTCCTGCAGGCCGCCCTGGCCGGGCTTTTTACCTGGTTCATCACCGCGCTGGGCGCGGCGATGGTGTTTGCGCGTCGTGAAATGTCGCGGCGCTTTTTGGATGCCATGCTGGGATTCGCGGCCGGGGTCATGATCGCCGCCAGTTTCTGGTCGTTGCTGGCGCCCGCCATCGAGATGTCGACCGAACACGCCATCGGCAATTGGTTTCCGCCCGCGGTGGGGTTCCTGGCCGGGGCCGCGTTCCTTCGTCTGGCCGACCGCCTGCTGCCGCATCTGCATCCGCTGAAGCCGATGGATGAGGCGGAGGGCATCAAGACCGGATTGCGACAGACCACATTGCTGGTGCTGGCCATCACCCTGCACAACATTCCGGAAGGGCTCGCCATCGGGGTCGCGTTTGGCGCGGCGGCTCATGCGGCAGAGTTCGGGCACGGGGCGAATCTGGCCGGGGCCATCGCTCTGGCCGTGGGTATTGGCCTGCAGAATTTTCCCGAAGGCCTGGCCATTTCGCTACCCCTGCGGCGCATCGGGGTGCGTCCGCTGAAAAGTTTCTGGTACGGCCAGTTATCCGCCGCCGTGGAGCCGGTCGCGGCGGTGTTGGGGGCGGGGGCGGTGCTGTTGGTGCAGCCGCTGTTGCCCTACGCGTTGTCGTTTGCCGCCGGCGCGATGATTTTCGTGGTGGTGGAGGAGCTGATCCCCGAATCGCAACAGGGCGGCAGCACCGACCTGGCCACCCTGGGCGCCATCGTGGGCTTTACGGTGATGATGGTGCTGGACGTGGCCCTGGGCTAGCGCAGATTAAATTGATCTGTAGCCATTATTCTTCATCTTGCAAAGACGCAGAGTTTGGGCGTCGGCCCCCACTAAAAAACTTGGCGTTCTTCGCGACTTGGCGAGAAAAAAGAGAAGTAAGCGAGGCATTTTCTAGATTCTGCCTCTGCGACGCTGCGAGAGGCTATGGCATATTATTTTAATACGCTCTAGTCGTCGTCTTCCTCGTTGTCTTCGTGGCCTTCGTCTTCGTGCTCTTCCTCCTCGCCTTCACCCAGGGACAGGGTGGAACCGAGCACGGGGATGCGCAGGGTGCCGCGGTCGGGGTCGAAGTGCTGAAACAACTGGGCCGTCCACGCCAGGGCGACCACCGCCACGGCCAGGCCGCTCCAGCGGTGGGCCGGGGTGGGTTGCAGTGTCGCGGTGACACGTTTGAAGCCGTGGATCATGGACAGGGCGATGGCTTCGCCATGACGCATGTGATGAAGCAGTAGTCCCGCTACATGCACCGCGATGGAACCCAGGAGCACATAGGCGAGAACGCCATGGACATCCTCGCCCGCTTCTCCGCGCACGCCGGTCCACACCAGCAGCGGGATCAGAGCAAACATCAGAAGAGAATTGATGGCTGAACCCGGGTTGTGAGCTCCGTAGGAGGGTGTGTTCCGGTTGAGCACGCCGCCGAAATAACGGAGCGTTTCCCGCGGGGAGAAGAAAAGCGAGGCCAGCCGGTTGGGTCGGCTGCCGAACAGGGCCAGCAGTCCGCGCAGCACCAGGAAGAATGCGGCGGCTATGCCCAGGGGCATATGCCACATAAAGAGCGGCCCATCCTCTTCCGTGGACAAGGCGATGACCAGCGCTGCGCCAGCGCTCAAGGCAAAGCCCCAGTGGAAGATTCGAATGGGCCAGTCCCATACCAGCACGCGGTGTTCGTTGGAATTCATGACGGTCCTATCGGGGTTGATTTATGGATCTGCGGTAACCATGAAATAGGCGCCCGCAGTGGAGACGGACGTGGTGAAGCTATTGAGCGGATAGGTGGCCGGTATGCCCGCTTGCACCACCGTGAATCCGCTCATCAAGTCCACCGACTGGTGCAAGGTGTAGGTGCGGCCCAGGGTGCTGCTCCAGCGCACCACAAACCCGCCCGGTGCAGGCGTGGTGGATTCCACCACGAACAGGGAGTTGGCATCCGCGGCGCCCGAACCGGCCCGCCATTCGTCGAGGTTGCTCGCGCCATCCTGATCGAAATCGCCCCCGGGCAGAATGTCGAGAATGCTGGTGATGCCGTCGTTCGCATCCGCATCCACCAGGGCCTGCTCCCACCAATCAGGCAGGGCATCACCATCCGCATCCGCGCCGCCGGTGGACAGCAAGGCCAGTCCGGCATCGTCTTCTGAAATAACGACGCCAGCGGGTGTGGCCACCATGCGCAGGGCCTTGGTCAGGGATTCGAATTGCACCGCGTTCAACGGGGTGAGGGGCGCCCCCACGTCCTTGGCCTGGACTGCGCCGTGTCCGGTGGCCGTGAACAGCAAGGAACCCTTGAGCGCCATGTTGACCACCGGGCGATCGGTATTCGCGGCGCCGGGCGCGGGGTTGGCCGGATTGGTCAGATCGAGAGTCAGCCAGCCGTTCTGGCCATCCGCAATAAATGCGTAGGCGCCGGAGCATTCCACGCCCAGGGCGCGTCCGGCCGTGTTGTAGCTGCCCAGACGGGCCAGGGTCGCACCATCGAGCACCGCGACACCTGCGGGGCCGTCCGCCACCACCAGATTATTTCCGCACCAGGCCAGGTCGTGGGCATAGGCGGCGGCAGTGGTGCTGGCCAGCAGGACGGGGCTGGTGGGCTGGGTGATATCCAGCAGCAGAATGGTTGAGCCGTCGGTCAGGGCCAGCTTGGGTGCGTGAAACGCGAGGGCATGTACGCTGACCACGGTGCTGTTGCTGTAGGTGGCGAGCTGCACCGGTGCGGATGGATTGGCGAAGTCCGCCACGCTGATGGTGCCGAAGCCGTGGGCGACCGCGCCCCGGGTCCCGTCCGTAGCCACGACACGGCGGGCGTTGCCGAGGGGCAGGTTGCCCCGCAAAGCAGGGGCGGCGGGATTGGTCAGACTGTAGATTTGCACACCCTGTTCACCCGCAGCCACCACGGCCAGATCGCCCACGAGTGCGGTGTCGCGGGCGCGTAATCCGGTGACGTGCGTGTAGAGCAGGCCGGGGGCCTGCGGGCTAGCCAGGCTCAACACCTGCACACCGGCCAGCCCGTCCGCCACGTAGGCCGTGCCGGAGTTGATCGCGATGCCGACTGCCGTGCCTGCCGTATCCAGCGTGGTCGCCACGGTGGGCGACGCTGGATTGGACAGATCAAGCACCAGAACGCCGGCCGCGCCGGCGCCCGCGTAGGCCTGGGAACCGGAGGCCGTGATAGTGGTTGCGGGAACGGGCAATTGGAGTCGGGCCAGCACCGCGGGTTGGGACGGTGTTGCGCCGTTCACCACCACCAGCCGGGCTTGTTCATCCAGCAACAGGACGTTTTGACCCAGGAGCGCCAGGGCCCGTCCATTGGGCAGTATTTCCGAACGGCCGATGACGGTGGGTGATGCCGGGTTGGCCACATTGACCGCCAGTAAGCCTTCGAATCCATCCGCCACCCAGGCGGTGCTTCCGGAGACGCGAATCGCCACGGCGGGTCCCGTGGTGGGCAGCGTTCCAACCAACGCGGGAGTGGCCGGGTTGGCGATATTGATGAAGCGCAGGCCTTGCGGGCCGTCGGCCAGAACGAGGGTGGACCCTGTGACGGCGACATCCATGGCCACGCCCGATGAATTGAAGCTCTGGACCAGCGCCGGTGCGTCGGGCTGGCTCACATTGACGATGTGCAGGCCGGCTTCACCGCAGGCGGCATACACGTGGGAGCCCGCGGCCGTGACCGCCCGGATATTTCCGGTCAGGCGGAGGCTGCCGCGTTTGAGGGGAACCGCCGGATTTGTGAGGTCGAGCACGGTCAGGGTCGCCCCTTCGCCCAGATAGGCAAATCCGCCCGCCACGGTGATCGCATCGGCAAATCCGCCCAGGCTGCTGATGGCATTCACGGTCTGTGGACCCCAACCGCTGCCGCTCACCACGCCCGCGAACTGGACCGCGCCCGCCAGATTGGTCACTCCGTTTACCACGGTGTAGGCGATCAGATGGTAGGAACCCGTGGCCAGCCCGAGGGTGTTCCACGGCAGGACGACATTTTGCACGCTGCCCGGGGCCAGATTCAGCAGGTTGGTCGAGGCCACCTGCTGCTGGGTGTTGGTGTTGACCAGGATCAGTTGGAAGGACGTGGCCGAATTGCCTCCGTTGCTGACCGAGAGGGAAACCGCGACCACGTCGCCCATCAGGGCATCGGTGGCAGCGGCGAGCCCGGACAATACGAGATTGGTGCGGGCGGGCAGGTTGGGCACCACGGCCTTCCATTCCATGTCGAAGGCCAGGTCGGGGGTGTCGGCAGCGGTGATGCCCTGGCCGGGATTGATCAGGCCACGGGAATGAGCGGCTGGGTTCTTCCACACAAAGGCGAAATACGTATTGCCGGTCCAGCCCATCTGCAGCGAGTAACCGACGTTATTCGTGGACGTCTCCGACACCGCCAGTTGAGTCGATGTGCGGCCGGTGGCCGGTCCGTTATTGGCCGTGAAGGCACCTTCGTAGCTCAGGAACTGGATGACGCCTGTGCTCAGGTTAACCAGGGCGATGCCATCCGGTCCGTTCTGCAGGCCGCTGATGGCGAACCAGGCGGTGCCGATTCCATTGCTTTGATTGGGCAGTACGCCGGACAGCGTGGTGGTGGAATAGGAAAGCCCGTCGCTTCCGTTGTAAGCCACCAGGCTGTAGTTAGTGAGGGCCAGGCCGGCCGGTCCGGCGACTTCCACGCCCTCGTTGGCGTCGGTGCTGTTGTTGTCGTAGTGGAATTCGTTGATCCACGGTTCACCGGAGCTCGCGCTGCCCGCACCGGCCTGGTGAACTTCCACGGCGATGGTATTGCCACCGAAAATCGCGTTGGTGGAAGGGATGGACAGGCTGACCCAGTTGGTCTCCGCATTGCCGCTGCGTGCGGAGGTGGCCCGCGAGGTGAAGACCACCGGGTTGGCATCGAGGTTGTCGCGCGCCGCCTCCACACCGTTGAAGTAAATTACGGCTCCATCATCCACCCGGCCGCGCACAAGTAGAGACAGGGGCAGGCGATCGGTCTGGGCCATTGTTCTGAAATAGTAGGTCACGTGCTGGGTGGCGGTGAGCGTAGTGGCTTCGCCGCCGTTGCCGAAGCCGATGGGGGTCGCGCCCTGGGCCCAGAAGCTGTCGTAATAATTGGTCTGCCGCCAGGGCGTCTGCGTCTGGTCCAAGCCGTCCTGGCGGTATTTCCAGGTCGAGCCAGCGGCCACCCAGGTGCTGGTCACCACGCCGGGAGCCAGCGCCACCAGCGCTCCGGCCACGTTGTCCTGGGTCTGGGTCTCGCCCGCCAGCGTGGCCGCGATGGCCTGCACGGTGTGGTAGTTGGTGGAGCGGCCGGTCGTGTTCCACGCGAAGGTGAGGTTGGTGGATTGATAGGCGGGCAGGGCGGTGACATTGAGGTTGCCCAGCAGCACGCGGTCGGTCTGATCAGTCACCGCAACCCCGAAGGTTTCGCTGTAGTCGCCCAGGTTCTGCACGCTGACAATCAGGTTAGAGGAGGTGCCGGCGCGGATGAACGGCGGTGCAGTCAGCGCGGTCACCGCCACCTCGTGGAACGGGCTGCGCACCACGACGCTGGCTTCCAGCGTATTGTTGTCCGTGACCACTTCGCTGGCCTGAGGGCTCGCGGTGGCGCGCAGGGTGTAGGCACCCAGGGCCAGGTTGGTGGTGTTCCACACCAGGGCCACATTCGTGATCGCGCCGGGCGCGAGATTGCTGACCACCACGGAGCCGATGGCCGCCTGCGCGGTCACATTGCTCAGCCCCACCGCGAAAGTTTCGGTGCTGTTTTGCAGGTTGCGCACCGTGATCCGGAGGGTGGCGGTGGTATTCGGGTTGGCGACGGTGGGCTGAAGGGCCGTCACGGCGAGATCATGTCCCGCGGCCAGGGCCACCTCGAGGCCGGTCAGCGTCACGAAGGTGAAGCCGTAGTTGCCGTTCGTGTTGGGATTGGCGGCCAGGCCGAGATAGTTGCCCGACAGGTACCGGTCCTGCCCGTTGGTTCCCGAAGCGGCCAGCACACCTGCGATCTGCATGGAGACGATGGATCCGATGCCGGTGGCGTTCAGGCTGGTCCACGGGATGGCGCACTCCCAGCGCTCGGTCAGGCGGTTGCCGTCCAGGTCGGGCGCTGATACGGGGCCTTCCGTGCCATCGAACTGCGAGAGGCGCGCGCCCACTACGGCGGGGAACGTAGTGGCGCCCAGGCTGTAGACGCCCTGCCCGAAGTTGTAGCCGCCGGCCAGGTTGAAGTCCGTGAAGGTGGCATCCCCGTGTTCGTCGCCGAGCAGGATGGCGATATCCATGGGCGTGGTGAAGGCAATGTTGTGCAGGTAGTCGAGGCCCTGCGGCTTGCCGGATTTATTCCACAGGTTGCCGGCGTTGTTGGTGAGCGTGCTGAAGGCCAGGAAAATTACCGCACCATTGCTGGTGGCGCCCACGTTCAGGCCGTTACCACCGATGTACAGATTGGTGGCATCGCCGTTGAAATAGATGCTCCCGAAGCTGCCGAAGCCGCCCTGGTTCAGCCCCTCGGCAAAACCGCCCGAGCGCTCGAAGTCCACGTCGTCGCCCACCACGTTCTGATCCGGATCGGCGGGATCGACGGAAATGGCCGGCGAACCCAGCGACACCCCGATGGAAGCGGTGCCGGTGGGATTGACATAGAGGCGCACCGTTTCCGAGACCGGTCCATCCTTGTCCACGGCGTAGAAGGTCATGGTGTACACCCCGACCGGCGCCGGGCTGGCCCAGGTGAACGTGCCCGCGGTGTTGGTGGCGCCGAAGGTGGCGGATGCGGGTTTGTTGCTGACCGACAGGGTGACCGGGTCGCCGCCCGTGGCGGTGGCCGTGACTGCGAACTGAATGCTGTTGCTGAGGGTGGTGAATTTGTTGCCGATGGGAGTGAGCGCGGGCGGTCCCACGGACGGGACGTAGACCAGGCTCATGCTGGTGAAGTTGGCGGTGGCGGTGGGAGCGGAGGTCACGCCCGCCGCGCCCTTGTTGAAGTTAACCGCCTGAATGAACGGACCCGCGCCATTAAACTCCGTGAATTCCACGAAGATGCGGTAGGTCCCGTCCGCCACCACCACGTTGTTGGTGTTGCGGCAGTTCCAGGTGACGGCATGAGTCTGATGAGAGGAAAGGGTGGCTCCCGTGATGCCGTCCACCACATTGCTTTTCGAAATCGCGCCCCAACGGGTCAGCCAGCGGATCTGCGATTGCGCCTGCCGCTTCAGGGTTTTGACGAAGTTGGTATTCGCGTCGGTCACCCAGATGGCCATGACGTTGCGCGGCGAATAGTTTCCCCCGGCCGTGACCGTGGTGACCTGGAAGGTGGCGCTGCCGTCGGTTTGGGCAAACCCCGGCCGCACCAGGGCGATAGCCAGAAAAAGGGCGATGATCAGGCTGCGGTACATCATGGCGAGGACTCCAGGGACGGGGTGGACGCAGACAACTCAAGCGGGCTGTTCGATAAAAATGATGGCGAGGTGGTACCGTTGGCCAGGCGGGCCAGTATGCCCTGCACGGCTTCCAGGATGACCGGAAATTCGCGATGCAGGGTGGGCGAAAGCTCCATGCCGTAATCCACGTGTTCGGGCTCGACCCCGAACAGGAGCAGGGGTTTCTGCAAATGGCAGGGCTCCAGTTCACGCAGGGCCGAGGCAATGCCCACGTCGTGCAGCGATGCATGGGTGCGCGGCACCAGCAATTCCCGCGCATCCACCAGGTACATGGAACCCGGCACCCCGCCCCCGAAGAAGGCATCCAGAAAAAGCACAGCGTCCGCTTTTTCCAACTCGTCCAGCAGATGGATCACCGAGGTGCCGACGTCCACCACATGGACGCCGGGGGGCACGCCATCCTTGAGCGCGGCCGCCAGATGGCAACCCAGCCCGTCATCCGTCATGAGCAGGTTGCCCACGCCGGCGACCAGGATGGAGCGGGCCGGGGTCACGGCACCGCCACCCCAGCATGAAAGACCTTCGCGGTTTTGCCGGGCCGCGAAACGTGGGTGGCGCAGTCCAGGCAGGGATCCACGGAATGGATGACGCGCAGGGCTTCCACCGGCTGATCGGGGTTGACGATGGGTGTGCCCATCAGGGCCTGCTCCAGCGGGCCGCGCTGGCCGGTGGAGTCCTGCGGGGAAATGGTCCAGCACGTGGGCGTGATGACCTGGTAGCGCGCAATCTTGCCGCCCGCCACATCCATCCAGTGACCCAGCGCGCCGCGCGGTGCTTCGGTCAGACCCACCCCGCTGCCCGAAAACGGCACGGTGTTTTCCACGTAGGCGGGCGTGTTGAGGGGCAGTTCGTCCAGCCAGTCCTGCATGGCCTGCACCAGCAGGGCGGCCTCCTGGGCGCGGGAGCGGATGCGGTCCAGCACGGACACGCTGTAGGGATAGTCGCCCCGGATCACCATGCGGGCCAGCGGTCCGCATTCATAGGGCGTGCCTTCGTAGCGGGGCGCTTTGAGCCAGGAATAGGCGCCCGGCTTGGGATGCTGAGGCGCGGTTTCGCCCACGGCGGGATGGCGGTCGTTGGTGCGATCTTCGTACCAGGAGTGGGTGACGTGCTCGCTGATCTTGGAGGCGTCGAGGGGCAGGGTGGCCGCCCCGTGCGGGCCCATGATGCGTCCTTCCGGAATCATCTTGGCGCCGGCATTGTCCTGCTCGAACACGCCGAAGGACATCAGATGGCCGTAACCGCGCCCGATGGAGAAATAGTCGGGATACAACGAGGCCAACCGCTCCACGTCGGGCAGGTAGGTGCCGTGGATGAAGGCGGCGATTTCGGTGAGCAACGATTGAAACTTCGCCTTGTCCTCGGCGTGGGCCACCGCGGTGAAGCCACCCGCGATGTAGGCCGGGGTGTGGGGCAACTTGCCGCCCCAAACGGCGCCCATCTCGTGGCATTTGCGGCGCATGGTGATGGCGGCCAGATAATTGTTCACCAGAATGCCGGAGGTGGCGGGGTCGAGCCGTCGGCCCACGTCCAAACCGGGCAGCCAGGGCGCCATGCCGGGGCCCTGGATGAAGTCGGGCAGGGACAGCAGATAAAAATGAAGGATGTGCGATTCGAGGTAGCAGCAGGCGTGCACCAGATTGCGCAGGATGCGCGCGGTATCGTTGGGCACCACGCCGAACGCGTCATCGAGGGTCAGGGCGGCCGCCATCGCGTGCGAGGTGGGACAGACCCCGCAGATGCGGGAGGTGATGATGGGGGCGTCCCGCGGATCGCGCGGCACCAGGATGCGTTCGAAGGCGCGGAACAGGGTGCCGATGGCCCGGGCCTCGATGACTTGCTGAACCCCGTTGATGGTGTCCACCTGGATGTCAATTTTCAGGTGTCCCTCGATACGGGTCACCGGGTCTATGGCGGCGCTGAGTATGGGCATGGCGGGTTTCCTTGGGATTCAGTTTCGTTCACCGCAGAGGCGCTGAGTTCGCTGAGAACAAGCCGGAGTTGAGTGGATTCATGGTGGAGATGACGATGAACCTTTCTCCCTTCATCTCCGCGATCTCGGCGTCTCTGCGGTGCATATCTTTTCAGCTTGGGGTGTAGGGTTCGAAGAAGGAGGAGGGGCCGGGGAAGGTGGGCTCCACGCAGCCCTGGCAGGGCGAGTTGACCCCGATGCACCAGTTGCCCTGGCCTTCCTTGCCGTTCCAGCAGTTCTGGCATTTCGCGGTGGTGAAGGGGCCGCGGCAGCCCAGGTTGATCAGGCATTTCGCGTCGCAATCGGCAAACGTGGTGGCTTCTACGTTGCCCGGCAGCACGGTATTGCGCGGGCAGGTGTGGTGGATGGTGTCCTGGGCTTGGTAGAGCGCGATCGGCCGGCCGAAGGAATCCAGGGGCACCGGATTGCCGAGGATGAGCTGCACGATGGCCCAGCACACCCAGTCCGGATTGGCCGGGCAGCCGGAGATGTTGATGGTGGGGCGGCCGGTCAGCTTGGGCACGCTTACCACGCCGGTCGGATTGGTGCCGGATGCGGGGATGCCGCCGAAGGAGGCACAGGTGCCGACGCAGACGATGGCCGCGGCGCGCGCGCTGTAATCCTGCACCGCCTGCTGGAACGTGATCTCCTCCCCGCGGTAGCTGTAGACCACGCAGCAGGCGCCATTGAACGCGGTGGGCACGCCGCCTTCCAGGACGAGGACGTAGTTGCCGTTCTCGTAAACTTCGCGCAAGGCCGCCACCGCCGGGTCGCCCGCCAGCGCCATCAGGGTGGGATGGAAAATCAGGTTGATGTTGTCCGTGAGCACTTCCGCAATGTTGTGCGGCGCGTTGTCGGAAATGCGGTTCAGCAGCGACACCGAACAGCCGGTGCAGGAACTGCCGTGCAGCCAGATCACCGCCGGACCCAGTGGATTGGCCAGAGCTTTTTGCAGCAGGCCCATCTGAAGCGGATCAATCCCCACCGCGGCCGCCGAAATTCCGCAGTATTGAAGGAAACGTCGTCGTGATACATTCATCGCACTTCTCCTGACGCGCAGTTTATGAAACGCTTCACCCCGGGCACGCCAAACCGACTTAATGTTTCTTCAGGCAGACCAACCAGGCGAAACGGGGATTAAGCAGGCGGCGTGCCAGCTTATGGCGACTTAACAAGGTGAAGCGCCTAAGTCGTTGCTGGAAAATAGGTCAAAGAAGTCTTAAGAAATCTTAACCGTTGGACGATATGTTTACGAAGAATCAAGTTGTTGAATTGGACATCACTGACATCGCGGATGGGCAGCAGTGCTTTGGCCGGTTGCCGGAAGGGATCGCGGTGTTCGTGCAGGGGCTGGCCGCGGTGGGCGACCGGGTTCGCGCGTCCATCTTCAAAATCAAAAAGAACTATCTCGAAGCCCGGCTGGTCGAGGTGGTCACGCCGTCCCCGGCGCGGGTAACGCCGACCTGTTCCCACTTCGGAGTGTGCGGCGGCTGCAAATGGCAACACGTGGACTACGCCGAGCAGTTGCGCCTGAAACGCAAGCTGGTGGCGGATGCGCTCGCCCATCTGGGCGGGTTCGCGGACGTGCAGGTGCGGCAAACGCTGCCCTCGCCGCAGGTCTTTGGCTACCGCAACAAAATGGAATTCTCGTTCGGGGACCGCCGCTACCTGCTGGAATCGGAGATGGGGCTGGAAGAAAACCAACTGAGCAAGCCCATGCAGTTCGCCCTGGGGTTCCACGCCCCCGGCCGGTTTGATCGCGTGGTGGATGTGGACCTGTGCCATCTGGCCACCCCGGAGATGAACGAGGCCCTGACGCTGGTCAAGGCGTGGGCGATTCGGCACGCCCTCACCATCTATAGCACGCATACCCACACCGGCTACCTGCGCAACCTGGTGGTGCGTCACGCCGCGGGCACGGGCGAGTTTATGATCTATCTGGTGACCTCCACCCACGAGCCCGCCCTGATGGCCGGCTTGCTGGATGAGTTGAAGGTCGCCTTCGGATCTCGCCTCACCACCTTCGTGAACGGGGTGACCAGCCGCAAAAACACGGTGGCGCGGGGCGACCAGGATATCGCGTTGCACGGGCCGGGGTTCATACGCGAGACGCTGGATGGGCTGACCTTTGAAATTTCGCCCGGCTCCTTTTTCCAGACCAACAGCCGCCAGGCCGAGGTGCTCTACCGTGAGACGGTGGCGCGCGCGCAACCGCAGGCGGACGAGGTGGTGTACGACCTCTATTGCGGCACCGGCACCATTGCCCTCTTCCTGGCCCGTAGCTGCCGCGCCGTGGTGGGGGCGGAGATGGAGCCCAGCGCCATTGCGGATGCCGAGCGCAATGCGCGGGCCAATGGTCTGACCGATGTGAAATTCCTGCAACTCGACTTGCAGCATTTTGCGGATGCGGTAAGTCAATTGCCCGCGGAATTGCATCCCGGCGTGATCGTGGTGGACCCGCCCCGCGTGGGCCTGCACGCCAAGCTGGTGGAGGAACTGCGCCGCCTGGCCCCGCGCCGCATTGTGTATGTCAGCTGCAATCCCGCGAGCCTGGCCCGCGATGCGCAATTACTGTGCGCGGACGGGCTCTACACCTTGGGCGACGTCCAGCCGGTGGATCTCTTTCCGCACACCTACCATGTGGAAAGCGTGGTCGCGCTGGAGCGGAATCCTTCCCGCCGCGTATAAAAGTTCCAACCATTGGAAAAAGAGCATTTTCAGGTTTCCAACCATTGGAAAAACTTTGCCGCGCCCCTTCGATGGAATGCGGTTGGGAATCGGCGGTGGTGATTGTAGGCTGCTAGGTCATGACAACGGACGTTCCTTCGTTTCGTGCGGAACTCAGCAACGTGTTGACGCACGGGGTCGGCTTGCTGGCCAGCATGGCCGCACTCGTCCTGCTCGTTGTTTACGCGAGCCTCTACGGCGGGGCGCGCGAGATCACCGCTTCTGCCGTGTACGGGGCGACCCTGGTGGCGCTGTATCTCGCGTCAACCTTGTACCACAGTACCCGCACGCCCGCCGCCCGGCGCATCACCCGGATATTGGATCACATGGCCATCTATCTCCTGATTGCGGGGACTTACACGCCGTTCACGCTGATTGCGCTGCGCGGGCCCTGGGGGTGGAGTCTTTTCGGCGTGGTCTGGGGCCTGGCGCTGGTCGGGGTCGTGTATGAAATCTTCTTTTGCGGGCGCTACAAACTCATCTCGATCCTCGTGTATCTCGCCATGGGCTGGCTGGTAATCGTGGCCATCAAGCCGCTGGTCGGGCACCTCCCTGCGCCCGGCGTCGCGTGGTTGGCCGCAGGCGGCGTGGCCTACAGCCTGGGCACGATTTTCTATGCGTGGAAAACGCTGCCGCATCATCACGCCATCTGGCATCTCTTTGTCCTCGGCGGCAGCATCTGCCATTTTGTCGCGGTGATGCGCTACGTGCTGCCCTATGCTTGATTGCCGTGAATTCGACCGAAAGCATCTAAGAAAAGAGCGGGTCGCGCGTTAACTTGGTGTACGCCGCGTTCGAGGGAGGAAATCGTCATGTATCGTCTGCTTGTATTCCTGGCTCTGGTCGCCACCACACTCCATGCCGGCAGCGGCTACGAAGACCGCCGTGATACGGCGGAACTCGCCTTTGCCCAGAAGTCCTACGGCGTGGCGCATAGGATTTATTCCAACGCGGTGGCCCAGCTGGAACTTCAGCCCGCCGACCTGCGCTGGGCGCAGTTCCGTATGGCCGATTGCCGCTGGCGCGGGCAGGCGGCGGCGGATCAAGCGGACCCCTCCCGCTTCAACGAGGCGAGGGAGGCGCTGGAGGTGCTGATCCGCGACGTGAAGCGGGTGGAGGACCAGGACCGCCTGTGGGCCGAGGTCCACGAATCGCTGGGCGATTCGCACTGGCAGAGCGGGGAGCAGAATTGGTACGCGGCCTGGCCGCATTATCAGCAGGCGCTGGATTGGTGGGCCGGGCAGAGCGACCTGGCCACCGCACGCCCGCGCTATCTGTCCATTGTGCGCAGATGTGCCCAGCCGGACTGGGCCAACCCCTGGTATCGCTATGGTAACTTCGGCAACCAGCTGCCGTTTGATGTGGTGGAGAACGCGCTCACCATCGCGCAGACGGACGAGGACCGGTCGTGGGCGCAGTATCTGGTCGCGTTGACGGCCCAGCAGCAGGGCGGGGGGCCCAAGCCGGACCGCGTGCCCGAGGCGTTCGAGGCCGCGCTGGCCGGAGGAAAGTCCCTGCGGTGGTACGACGACGTGCTGTTTCAATACGCGCAATGGATGGAGAGCCAAGGTCGCGCGGTGACCACCGAGGAGGGCGAGCAACTGCTCAAGCCGGATTACGTGAAAGCGGCGGAGCTCTATCGCCGGTTGCTCAACGATTTTGCGGAAGGCCAGACCCGCTACCGCGACGAGGCGAAGAGTCGGCTGGAAGATATCGTGGGCCCGGCGGTGAGCGTCGGCGTGGAAAGCTACTTCCTGCCCGGCTCGGAAATTTCGTTTTTCACCGCCTGGCGCAATGTGAAGCGCATCAAGTACACGCTTTATGCGGTTGATCTGGTGAAGGATGTGGCGCTCACCGGGCCGGGCGAGCGCAATTGGCTGGAGACCATCGCGACCGCCCCGCTCAAAAAGGTTCTCGCGCTGGACAAGGAAACCCAGGACGACGGTACGCATCAGCCCGGGCAGGACACCATCAAGCTGGAACAGGCCCTGGCGCCGGGGGCCTACCTGCTGGTGGCGAGCGCGGGTGGGAAATCCGCACGCGAACTGGTGCTGGTGACGGAGGCCGCGTTGACCCTGAAGACCAGCGGGTCGACCGCGCTGGCCTGGTTCTGTAACGCGGTGGATGGCGCTCCGCTGGCCGGGGCGACGGTGAAGGTCTGGCAGCGCTACCGCGACAACGGAGGCGATCATTGGCGGCTCATCTCCGTCGAAACGGGCACCAACGGGCTGGCATCGTTTACCCTGCCGGAAAGTGGCAACGAACTCATCGCCTTCGCCTCGAACGGTCGCCAGCAGGCCCTGGCGCAGGGTGATTTTTGGGGCGGCATGGCACTTGATGGCGATGCGTTTTGGAAAATCTATGCTTTCACCGATCGCACCGCCTACCGGCCGGGCGAAACTGTATCGTGGAAACTATTGGCCCGCATACCGACACGCTCGGGCTACACCACGCCGGCCGGCCAGCCCCTCAAGGTCACCATTCAGGATCCGCGGGGCGCGAAGGTGATGGAGACCAATCTGACCCTCAACGCGTTCGGCAGCGCGTGGTCGGAACTGGCCGTTACCGACAAAATGCCGCTGGGCGAATATCGGGTGACCTTTGAGCACGGCGCGAAATCGGTGGGCTTCGCGTCGCTGTTCCGGCTCGAGGAATTCAAGCTGCCGGAATTCAAGGTCGCGGTCAGCACGCCGGAGCAGGATGGCCGCAAGCAGACGTTTCTGCTGGGCGACACCGTGGAGGCGGACATCAAGGCCGACTACTACTCGGGCGGGCCGGTGGCCAACGCCAGCGTGGAGGTGGTGGTGCGGAAACGCCCCTACCATCGTTCGTGGTATCCACCGCGCGAGTTTGACTGGTTCTATCGCGATTTCACGACGGAACGACGCTGGCGGCGCAACGATGGTGAAGTGGTCAAGCGGGAGACGGTGAAGACCGACGCCGAGGGGCGGGCCCGGGTGAAATTTGACACCGAGCGCAGCGGGCAGGAACTCGAGTACTTCATCGAGGCGCGCGTGACCGATGCCTCGCGCCGCGAGATCGTGGGCGCCGGTGATGTCCGGGTGGGCAACCAGCGCTACTTTGTTTATGCCACGCCGGACAACCGTCTGCGGCGGCCCGGCCAGAAGGCGCACATCACCCTGCGCGCGCAGGACGCCAATGATCAGGCCCTTGGGGTGACCGGCAAGGTCGCGGTGGCGCGGTTGGTCTGGAAGGAAGGTTGGACCAACCAGTGGGGCCGGATTTATGCCGGTCGCTACGAGGAAAAGGAAATCTCTGTGCAGGGCGTGACCATTGCGGCTGATGGCGCGGCGGAGTTCGTGTTCACGCCGGCGGACGCGGGCTATTACATGATCCGCTGGCGCAGCCCACAGGCGGGCGGGCGACCGGTCACCGCGGAGTGCAATGTATGGGCGACCACGGAAGAGGACGCGGATATCGGCTATCTGCACGCGGGCGGGGTGGAGATCGTGGTGGACAAAGACACGTTCCGCGAGGGCGAGACGGCGGCCGTTATGCTGGCTGCGCCAGCTAGCGGGCGCTGGGTGCTGTTCGGCGTGGAGGGCGGGGGTATCGGTGACTACCAGATGGTGAAGCTGGAGGGCGCATCGAAGTTGATTCAGTTGCCGGTGCTGGAAAAACACGTGCCGAATATATTCCTCACCGCCGCGTGCTTCAGCGACGCGCAGTTCAGCACCGACCAGAAGCAGGTCATTGTGCCGCCGGTGAAGCATTACCTGAGCGTCACCGTGACCGCGGACCGGGTGGCCTATCAGCCCCGCGAAGAGGCGAAGCTGCAGGTCACCGTCACCGATTTCGCCGGGAAGCCCGTGGAAGCGGAGGTGTCGCTGGCCGTGGCGGATGAGGCTGTGTTGTACATCCAGGAAGACCTGGCCGGTGATCCGCGCAAATTTTTCTATGGCGAAAAGCGCGGATTGCAGGTGCAGACCTGGACCTCGTTCAACATCAAACCGCTGCGGCGTGAGAAGCAGAAAGAAGTTGGGCACGAGATCGGTAATGCACCCGATTTGGCCGACGAAACGGATAAGCGGCTTTTCATGAAGGGCATGTTTGGGGGCCGGCCGCGAGCTGGTCGTGCGAGTGAAGTGGACATGGATGGTTTTGCCGCTATGGGCGGCATGATGGAGGAGATGGAGGCCCCCATGTTTGCATCGGGGGATGCCCTGGCAAGTCCAGTGCCCGCTTCCGCAGGGGAGGTAGCGGTGGTGGTGCGCAGCGATTTCCGCGCCACCGCGTTCTGGCAGCCGGACCTGACCACCGATGCCAAGGGGCGGGCGGGCGCGACCGTCACCCTGCCCGATTCGCTGACCTCGTGGCAGGGCAAGGCGCGGGTGCTGACCAAGGACAATCAGTTCGGCATCGCCGACGTATCCTTTGTCGCCCGGCTTCCCCTGACCTGCCGTTTGCAGGCCCCGCGTTTCTTCGTGGTGGGCGACACGTGCACGGTCAGCGCGGTGATTCAGAATAATACGGACGAGGCAGTTCCGGTGAGGGCGGATCTCGCGGTCTCTGGCCTATCGGTCATAAACCTGAAACCTGAAACCCGAAACCTGAAACCCCATGCCGAAACCCGCGTCGATTGGACCGTGGTCGCGACCGGCGCCGGCGAAGCCAAGCTGACCGCCAGCGCGAAGGGCGGGAAAATCGGCGATGCTATGGAGAAGACCTATCTGGTCCACGACCACGGCATCGAGAAGTTCCTGGGCGCGTCCACTAAGATGCGCGGCGAGTCGGCCACCCTGCGTATCGATCTACCCGCAGCACGCCGCGCGGACACCACGGAGCTGGTGGTGCAGGTGGCGCCGAGCATCGCGGTGACCATGCTCGATGCGCTGCCCTACCTGGCCAACTATCCCTATGGCTGCACCGAGCAGACCATGAGCCGCTTCCTGCCCTCGGTGGTGGTTGCCAAGACGCTGAAGGATCTGGGGCTTTCGCCGGAGGCGGTGGCGGACAAACTGTTCGGCGGCATCGAGGCGGCCAACCGCGCCAATCGCACCAACACGCTTCACGAAATGGATGCGATGGTCGCGGCGGGGCTGGAGCGGCTGTACGACTTCCAGCACGGCGACGGCGGCTGGGGCTGGTGGAAGTACGGGGACAGCGATTCCTACATGACCGCCTACGTGCTATGGGGGCTGGCCCTCGCGAAGGAGGCGGGCCTCGAAATCCGCAGCGGGGTGGCGGAGCGCGGGCTGGACTGGCTGGAGAAAAAGTTGATCGAAGCGGAAGACCAGCCCGACCTACAGGCGTGGGAACTTCATGCGCTATCCGCTCATCGGCGCGTCAGTGAATTCTCCCGTACGGCTATGACGAATCTGTGGGAAAAGCGCGACGGGCTGAACGCCTATTCCAAGGCCCTTTTCCTGCTGGCCACGGTGAAGTACGGCGACCCCGACCAGCACGCCGCGATCCTTGCTCAGAATCTGCGCGACGGCGTATTCAAAGATGAGAGCCCCGACGCCTCTGTCCTTCTTCAATCGCAAATTGGAAATCGGCAATCGGCAATTCTTCCGACCGCCCGTTGGGGCGCCGGGACCAGCTGGTGGCGCTGGAGTGAGGGCCCCATCGAGTCCACCGCCTTTGTGCTGAAGGCGCTGCTGGCCGCGAATCCAGGCGACGATCTGATCGAGCCGGCGATGAACTGGCTGGTCAAGAATCGCCGCGGTGCGCAGTGGAGCAATACGCGCGACACGGCCTATGTCCTGCTCGCGCTGGCCGACTACCTGCGGGTCAGCAAAGAGACGTCGGCCCACCTGACTTATGAGGTGGTGGTCAACGGCACCAAGGTGGCCACGCAGGCGGTCACGCCGGAAACCGCGCTGGGCGCGCCGAGCCGACTGGTGATCGATCGCGCGTTGTTGCGCGATGGGACCAACGATATCCAGATCGTGCGGACGACGGGCGAGGGGCCGCTCTACATCAGCGCGTTCGCCACCTTCTACAGCCTGGAGGAGCCCATCACCCCGGCCGGCCACGAGCTGTTCGTGAAGCGGCAGTATTTCAAGATCGTGCCGCGGCCTACCCTGCTGAAGGGCGTGGTATACGACAAGCTGCCGCTGAACGACGGCGACGCGGTGCGCAGCGGGGAGCGCATTGAAGTGATGATCGCGGTGGAGTCGAAGAACGACTACGAGTACCTGGTGTTCGAGGATCTCAAGCCCGCTGGCTTTGAGGCGGTGGAGGTGCGCAGCGGGGGCAGCCTGTATGCGAAGATGCTGACCGAGCCCGCGGGGCGGCGTCGGTTCTCCGCCGGCCTGCACGACGTGGATGCCAGCGACTACACCGGGCAGAGCCAGTGGATCTATCCGGAGCTGCGTGACCGCAAGGTGGCGCTGTTCGCGGACAAGCTGCCGCAGGGCCTGTGGGAGCTGCGCTACGAACTGCGAGCCGAGACCCCGGGCCGTTTCCACGCCTTACCCGTGCTGGGCCACGCCATGTACGTCCCGGAAATACGGGCCAACAGCGCGGAAATCCGGGTGACCGTGGAGGAATAGGCCGCGCTTCTGCTGCAACCAGGAGGGCCCTGCGGTGCCGGGCGGACGCTCTGCTGTCTCCCATGCGGTAAGCGTGGTTGTGCGGACGCGCTCCGGGGTGGCCAACGCTTCTGACCGCCCTCCAGAACCGGTCGTGTTCGCCCTTGAAATGCGGGGCGGTTGGATTTCTACTCGGCCCTTGCGGTGGTTTGGCCCCGTGACGCGCCTATGAAAGAAACTCGCATCGAACCCAAGTTGTGGACCGTCCTCAAGGAAGGCTACAGCCTTCCGCTTTTCGGCAAAGATCTGGTGGCCGGCATCCTGGTTGGCATCGTGGCCCTGCCGCTTTCCATCGCCCTGGCCATTGCCTCCGGGGTCAAGCCGGAGCAGGGGTTGTATACGGCGGTCATCGCAGGTTTTCTAATCGCCGTCTTTAGCGGGAGCCGGGTCCAGATCGGCGGGCCCACCGGTGCCTTCATCGTTCTGGTCTACAACACCGTGCAGCAATTCGGCTATGGCGGACTGGCTGTGGCCACCCTGCTGGCCGGGGCCTTGCTGGTGGTGATGGGGCTCATGCGCTTCGGCGAGGTCATCAAGTTCATCCCGTATCCGGTAACCGTGGGTTTCACCTGCGGTATTGCCATCCTCATTTTCACCACCCAGATACGCGACTTCTTCGGCCTGGAGATGGCGGCCCCGCCGGCCGAGTTTCACGAAAAGATCATGGCCTATGCGGAACACGCGGGCAGTATCAACCTGTCCGCCCTGGGCCTGGGCGCGGCCGCCCTGGCCATCATTTTCCTGTGGCCACGGGTGACCCGTCGCATCCCCGGCTCCCTGGTCGCCATCCTGGTCCTGACCCCGCTGGTGCAGGTTTTGCATCTGCCGGTGGATACCATCGGCAGTCGTTTCGGCAGCGTGCCTACCCACCTGCCCATGCCCGGCCTGCCGGATATTCCATGGCGCGATTTGCCCAAGCTGTTCCAACCCGCCTTCGCTATTGCCCTGCTGGCCGGAATTGAATCCCTGCTGTCGGCGGTGGTGGCCGACGGCATGACCGGGCGGCGCCATCGTTCCAACACCGAACTGGTGGCCCAGGGTATCGCCAATATGATCTCTCCGCTGTTCGGGGGCATCCCGGCCACCGGAGCCATTGCGCGCACCGCCACCAACATAAAAAATGGCGGCCAGACGCCGGTGGCGGGCATGATCCACGCCGTGACCCTGCTGCTTATCATGATGGCGTTCGGCCGCTGGGCGGTGCTGATTCCCATGCCCATCCTGGCCGCCATCCTGATCAAGGTTTCCTTCGACATGGCGGAATGGCATCTGTTCTTCCGCCTGCTGCGCTCGTCCGCGGGCGATGTGTTGATTCTGGTCAGCACCTTTCTGCTCACCGTGCTGGTGGATCTGACCGTGGCCATCGAATCCGGTGTGGTGCTGGCCGCCTTCCTTTTTATGCACCGCATGGCGGAGGCCACCCAGGTGGGCTTTGTGACCGATGACCTGGGCGGGGCGGATGACGAGGCGGACCCGAACTCCATCCGGACCCGGGCCGTGCCGGAAGGGGTGGAGGTGTTCGAAATCTACGGGCCTTTCTTTTTCGGGGCCGCCGATCGCTTCAAGGACGAGATGCGTCGTCTGGAAAAACCGCCGCGTGTGCTCATCCTGCGCATGCGGCATGTGCCCACCATTGATGCCACCGGCCTGCAGGCGCTGGAAGACCTGTGGCGCAAGGGGCAGAAGCAGGGCACCACCCTGGTGTTGTCCGGCGTGCAGGAGAAACCCTGGCAGCAGCTGGAGCAGGCCGGACTTTATTATCGCATTGGGCCCCACCACGTGCATGCCAATCTGGATGCCGCCCTGGCCGACGCGCGGGAGCTGGTGGGCCGGAGTTAGGGTGCCTGTAAAACCGTGTATTTGCGATCCTGGACCACGACGTGCGCGGGCAGTGTCAGGCCTGTTGAGGTCAGTTTTTGCATGTGATGGGTGCTGACGACCACGCTAGCCTGCCGTCCGCTCAACGCGCGCAGATAGTCGGTCATCTGAGTTGAAAACTCCTCTACAGTCATGTGAGTCCCGCTTTTGGCCAGAGATAGAAACTTCGGGGTAGGACCTTGATTCAGGTAGAACTCCAACCCGGCCGGGGCGTGGGTGAAATAGATCTCGCGTGGGGGCTCGTCCAGAACTCGCCTCCATTCGAGCACCAGTTGGCTCGTGGATTCCCCCAACATGGCGCGCTCATGGCGCCGCACAACATCCAGCAGGGCGGCATAGGAGGTGAGAATCACGGCGGCAGCGGGTACCAGCCAGCGGTACGCGGGCGCGCGCTTCATGCTCAACAGCAGTCCGATGATCAGGGTCAGGGCCAATAGAGTTGACCCGTGCAGCCAGTGGCTGGTTTGAGTCTTGGCTTCGCTGATCAGGATCATGACGACGGGGAACAGGACGGCCAGCAGGGCGGCCACCCGTTTGGGCCAGCGGAAGGACCGGCTTCGCACCTCATCCCAGTCCAGTTGAGCCGCCGCGAGCAGGGCCAGGGCGGGGAGCGCGGGCAGGATGTAGGTGGGGAGCTTGGATCGACTGATGGAGAAAAAGACCAGGATGAACAGCGTGAACCGGATGAGCGGGCCTTCGGGAAAACTTGCGCGCAAAGCGGGCCAGCCGCGGGCGCCCGCGCGGACCAGCAGGGGGAGCCAGGGCAGAAAGGTCAGGGGCAGCACCCATAGAAAAAACCACACCGGTTCCCCGCGCCTGTGCGTGTTGGTGAAAATCCGGTCCAGCAGTTCGTAGCGCACGAAGTAGTCCAGCCGGTCCGGCTGCTGAATGATCATCAAAATATACCAGGACAAACCGAGCAACGAGGCCATGATGATGCCCGGCCACCACCGCAGTCGCCGCGATGGCTGGATGGGTAAATATCCGCGAAAGGCCCACTGGCCCAAGCCGATGATTATACAGCCCACTGGTCCTTTGGTGAGAAAGGCCAGCCCGTGGGCCAGATAGTAAAGGGTGCGTTGATAAGGCTGCCCTTCGTCCTGCCAGCGCACGGCAGCCCAAAGTCCGAGGGTGATCCAGAAGGTCAGCAGCATGTTTGGGTCGCACAGGCGCGCGACGATAAAGAACAGCGGTGAACTAAGCAAAATCAGGGCGGCGTAGAAACCATGGCGGGGACCCAGCCAGCGAGTGCCCAGCCCCCAGGTCAGCAGCAGGGTACCCAAGGCGGCCAACGCGGGGACCAGCCGGGCGGACCATTCGTTGTAGCCCCCGGCGTAAAAGCTCAACGCGGTAAGCCAGTAGATCAGCGGCGGCTTGGTCAGGTGGGGATGCCCTTGAAAATGCGGTACTATCCAGTCGCCTGTGCGCAGCATGGTGGTGGCGACGCTGGCATAGCGGCCTTCATCAGGTTCGTTCAAACCGCGCACACCCAGTTGCCAGGATAAGGCGAGCAGGCAGATGAGTATCGTCCATCCCCAGGAGTTTTTAGGTTCCTCCAGATTCATCCGGACAAGTAGAATGGACGGCTGATCTTTGTGCGACAGGCTAAACCTTAAATTATCTTAAGCTCGTCTCCGGCAGCGCATGCGATAACGTAAGGGCTATGAGCTCTGAATCGTATCAACTATTGGTCGTCGAAGATGATCGCCGGGTGGCGGCCAGCCTAGTGCAAGGTCTCACCGAATCCGGCTATGCGGTGCAACAGGCGGGATCCGCCGAAGCCGCGATCACGGTTCTGGCCGCGAACCGCTTTGACTTGGTCCTGCTTGATCTCGGTTTGCCCGGGCGGGACGGGTTGGATGTGCTGCGCGAATTGCGGGGCCGCCAGGATGCCACGCCGGTGCTGGTCCTGACCGCGCGTGATGCGCTACCGGATCGCGTAAAAGGCCTGGATGCGGGCGCCGATGATTATCTCGTCAAACCGTTTGCCTTCCCCGAATTACTGGCCCGGGTGCGCGCTTTGCTGCGGCGCGCCCAAACCGCGGATACGGCCCGGCTCAAGGTCGCTGACCTGGAGTTGGACCTGCTGCAGCGGCAGGCCTCGCGCGCCGGTTGCGCCTTCACGCTGACCGCACGGGAATTTGATTTACTCGCCTATCTGATGCGCAACAGTGGCCAGACCGTGACCCGCGACATGCTGGCCCGTGACGTGTGGAAGGAAACCGCGCGGGTGACACCGCTGGACAACGTGATTGATGTTCACATCTCCCATCTGCGCGAAAAAATTGACCGGGAGGCCAGGGTCAAATTGCTGCACACCATTCGCGGCGTCGGCTTCATCTTGGAAACGGAGCGATGAAGCTCAATCTCCGCAAACGGTATGTATTCTGGCTGCTGCTGACCATCGTAACCCTGGTGGTTCTTCAGTTGATCGCCTTCGCGGTGTACGAAATCAGCGAAATCAACTCCTGGAAAAACCCCGAGGAGGTGGAGGAGGAGGTGGGCGAGATCATGGTGCTGCTGGGCGTGGACGCCCTCATTTTGCCCCTGGTCATGCTGATCTCCTGGATCATCTCCGGGCGCATGCTGCAACCGTTGCATGCCGTGGCCAGCACGGCGCGCCGGGTCAGCGCGGGCCAGTTGCAGGAACGCGTGACCACGCCCTTTCCCGATGACGAAATGGCCGCTCTGGTGCAGACCGTCAACCAGGCCTTCGACAAATACCACGCCGTATTGCGCCGCCTGGAACAGTTCACCAGCGATGCCTCCCACCAGTTGCGCACGCCCCTGGCCGCCATGCGCATGTTGGGCGAGGTCAGCCTGCAGAAGAACCGCTCCCCGGAAGAGTACCGCGAGACCCTGGGCGGCATGCTGGAAGAGGTCGGTCGGCTGGGCGAGATCGTGGACAAACTGCTGCTGCTGGCCCGCCTGGAACCGGCCCAGGTCCGGGAACGATTTCAGGTCGTGGAGGTGAGCGCCCTGGTGGCCGAGACGGTGGAATCCTTTGCCCTGCTGGCCACCGACCGAGGCGTCAACCTCACCGCCGAATGTTCCCCGGGGCTGAAGGTGAACGGCGATGGCAACCTGCTGCGCCAGGCTTTGTCGAACGTGCTGAACAATGCCCTGGGCCACACGCCTGTGGGTGGCTCCATCTCGGTGCAGGTGCGGGTGATCCCGGCCCGCGTGGTGGAAATCGCGGTGCGGGACACCGGGCCGGGGGTGCCGCCCGACTATCGCGACCGTATCTTCGAGCGCTTCGTCCGCGTACCCGGATCGTCGGCACCCGGGACGGGGCTGGGCCTGGCCATTGTGCACGATATTCTGCACGTGCACGGAGGAACGGTGCGCCTGGAAGATACCCCTGGTCCCGGGGCCACCTTCGTCCTGCAGTTGCCCATGGCCTGAGGGTTCCCGGTTTAACCAACAAGTTCCAACCCTTGGAAAAAGAGCATTTTCGGACTTCCAACCCCTGGAATTTCCAATTCTTGGATGTTTTTCCGCCGCCGCCCATCCCCTTGCTTGTCCGGGTGGCGCGGCTGTGCCAAGAATCCCGGCATGTCCACCCGGGGTAAACAAATCCTGCTCGCCCTGCTGGCCCCGCTGATCCTGCTGGGGGCGGGGGAGGGCGTGATGCGACTGGCCGACCTCGGCTATCCCACCTCGTTCCTGGTTCCGCGCGAACGCAACGGACAGACGGTGTGGGTGGATAATCCTTTTTTCGGTTACCGATTCTTCCCGCCCCGCCTGGCGCGGATGTCGTCCCCGCTGATGCTGGATAAAGACAAACCCCCGGGCTCGCTGCGCATCGTGGTGCTGGGCGAGTCCGCCGCCCTGGGTGATCCCCAGCCCGAGATCGGGCTCCCGCGTTTTCTGGAACTGCAACTGGAGGCGCGTTTCCCGGAGCGGCGCGTGGAAGTCATCAATGCGGCCATGACCGCCATCAATTCCCACGTGATCGTGGAAATCGCGCACGAACTGGCGGCCTTCCAGCCCGACGCGTTCGTGGTCTACATGGGAAACAACGAGGTGGTGGGACCGTACGGGCCGGGCACGGTGTTTGCCGCCTCGGCGCGCTGGACCCGCCTGCGCGTTCTCCTGTCCCGCCTGCGTCTGGCCGGGCTGGTGCGCGGGCGGGCGGATACCGCGGGCTGGACGGGTCTGGCCATGTTTGCCGGACGCGAGGTGGCGGCCGACGATGTGCGCCTGCGCGAGGTGTACGTGAATTTCCGGGCCAACCTGCAGCGGGTGCTGGACATCGCCGCCCGGCGCGACATCCCGGTGATCCTGTCCACCGTGGCGGTGAATCTGCGCGACTGCGCGCCGTTTGCGGGGGAGGCGGCGCGGGCCGCTTTTGCGGCGGGTCGCCGGGAGGAGGCGCGCGACCTGGACACCTTGCGCTTTCGCGCGGATGGCCGGTTGAATGAGCTGGTGCGGGAAGTCGCCGCGCGGGCGGGCGGGGCGGTGACCCTGGTGGATGCGGCCGCGCAGTTCGGTCAGCCCGGTCGGGATGAATTTGTGGACCATGTTCATTTTACGCCGGCGGGGAATCATCGCCTGGCCACCGCGTTGGCCGATGCGCTGGCCCCGGCGCCGGCACGGTCGCTGGAGGAGAGCCTGCAGAGGCTGGTGTACAACCCGTGGACGGAACTCGATCTGGTGGAGGGCCTGCTGGAGCGCCGCGCGCGCGCCCCGTTTGTGAACCAGCCCGGGAATGCGGAAGTACGGGCCGAACTGGAGAACCATCGTCACCAATTGCGGGAACCCCTGGCGCGGGCCACGGCGGATGCCTTGCGTCCGCGTTTCCAGGCCGCGCTGGCCCGGCGGCCCGGTGATGTTCATCTGTTGATCCGCTGGTCCGAGGTGCTGGTCAATGTCGGTGCCTACGCGGAGGCGGAACGGGTGTTGCGTCACCTTCTCGACGCTTGGCCGCAGCGCTGGAATATACGCAGTGCCCTGGCCCTTACCCTGGCCTACCAGGGGCGGGCGGACGAGGGCGCTCATCTGCTGCGCGAGGCCCCGGGCCGACACGGTGCTTTCGCCGCGGAGTTTCTGTTGGCCACGGCGCGGGCCCTGAGCCGGGAGGGGCGGAAGGCGGAAGCGCTGATTATGGCGGTGGCGGCGGTGGAGGAATCACCTCATCTGACCGAGGCCCGCCTGGAGCGGGCGGCCTGTTATGCCGCGCTGGGTCGCCTGGCCGAAGCGGGACAGGATTATGGCGACGTGGTTCGGCTGCAACCGGCTAACCTGCAGGCCCGCGAAGAATGGGCGGGTTTTCTGGCTTTGCAGGAGCGCTGGGCAGAGGCGGAATCCGTTTTGCGGGCGGGCGGAAATGACCCCGCCCTCCGGGTCAAGCTCGTCCAGCTCTGGCTGGCCCGGCGCGACCGGGCGGCGGCAGATCGTGAATTGCAGTTTCTGGAGGCGCAGGATTATAACCCTCCCGTGGTGAAGGAATTGCGCCGTCAATGGCAGGCCCTGGTGTCGTTCGGTGGTGGACCGCCTTTATGATGACTTGACCCGGACGCCCCCCCTTCCTACTATGATTTCACTCATGGAGTATCACCGCAGGGCTTTTGACATGAAAAAACTTTTCGCTATGGTGGCCATTATCTGCCCGGTGTTGTTTCTCGCCGGTTGTGAGCCTTTTGACTCGGACGATGAAGATGCGGTTGAGTTCGTCAACAAGTCCAGGTATCGCGTGACGGTCATTCCCCAAGCTCGGTCCGGTTGGAGTGGTTTTTCTTTGGCTCCGGGCGAGCACCGGAAGCTTAACGATACCTACGACGTTTTCTTCACCTACGAGCCTCGCTTCCGGGTGGAAATCGGAAAAAACGAAGACGGACGCGTTTTGTTTATCAATGCAGCGGGCGCCATTGAGGCGGGCGGGGAATAAGCAGATCGTCGGTTGCTTGTCCCGCTCCGGCCCTTAACGACGCTCGCCTGACGCCCCTTTGAGCAAGGCCAGGGCGGCCTCCCGCGAAGCGTCCAACTGTCGGCCCGCCGCGGCCAGCTTCTCACCCAATTCCATGACCTGGCGCGGCAAGGCTTCGGCGTCGCCGGTGGCGGCGACGGTCGGACCCGGACTCGCGGCCTTGAGGGCTTCCACCTGGGCGGTAAGTTCAGCGATCTGTTGTTCCTGCGCCAACCGGGCCTGCTCGCTGGCCGCTGGCTCGACCGCGGTCGAATCGCTTGTAGCCGGAATCGCCGCCATGGCTTGTTCCCGGGCCAGGGTGAGCTCGGAGACTAGCTTCTGTGCATCTTCCAGTCGCTGGTTGGAATCGGCCAGCTCGCGGAATCGGCTTTCCGCCAGTTCCTGGGCCGCAAGCAGATCGGTTTGCAGACGCTGCTTTTCCTCCAGCATCGTCTGCACGTCTCGTTGGGCCGCTTCCATTCGTTGGGTCAGTTCCGCCTGATCCGTCCCCGCCGTCTCGCGCGCGGTCTTCAAGGCCGCCTCCAGCTCCTCCTGTTTGGCCTTCGCCTTGGCCAGTTCATCCTCCATTTTCTTGAGCGCCTTGGCCTTGCCTTTGTTGTCCTTAGCCTCGGCCGCGACTTCTTCCAGCTTGGCCAGATCCGCGCTCAACTTCTTGTTTTGCTCTTCCAGGGTCTGTACCTGTCCGGCGGCGGCTTCCGCGGTGGCCAGGGCGGACGTCGCCGCCTGGAGCTTTTCAAGTTGAACGAGCAGGGATTGTTTTTCGTCCTGCCACGCCTGACGATCCTGGCGCAGTTGGGCCAGCTCCGCCTGCAGCACGGGATCCGGCTCGGCCGCCGGCTTCAAGGCCGGCGCAGATAAATCGGTGGTGGCCTGGCTCACCAGATCGCGGGTGGGCGCGGTATCTGCGGCGGGCGCGGAATCGCCGCCTCCCTGGCGGGTCAGCTTTTCGATTTCGTTTTCGCAATAGGCCAGGCGGTACTTCACCACATCCGGTTGCCAGCGCGGGTCTTTCTGGGCCATGGCCCGGAAGGCCTGCTGGGCTTCGCGATAGCCGGCCAGCGCGTCCGCGGGCGCTTTCCGATCGCGGGCCCGGTCCGCTTTGACCAGGAGGACATAGGCCGCCACCTGGTCCTGCGACAAGTCGCGTTGGGCGTGCGCGGTTGGCCCCAGGGCCAGGAGGAGAGCGAGGAGGGTCAGGGTGGTTTTCATGATTATTCCTTCACCATTTTCAGCAGGGCATCGAGGTTGGGTTCACGTTCCTGGCCTGCGGCCAGTGCCCGCTCATAGAAGCGCTGCGCCTCTTCCAGTTGGGGCGGTTCGCTGCGGGCCAGCAGAACGGCCACATTCAGCAGGGCTTCGCCGTCGTCGGGGTTCAGGCGCGCGGCGGCGCGCATTTCCTCCAGGGCCTGCTCGGTGCGGCGGGCTTCCTGCAGGACAATGCCGTTGAACTTGCGCAACTGGGCGTCTTCCGGCTCCAACTCCACCGCCCGCGCGGTGTCATCCAGCGCGGCCGACAGTTTGCCGTCGCGCAGGTTCAGCAGGCCGCGCAGGCTGATGGCCTGGGCCTGGGAGGCGTTCTGGCTCAACACGGCGCGAACGTGCTGGCGGGCTTGTTTCACGTCATCCATCTGGTAGGCGCAATAGGCCAGGCCCAGGCGGGCGCTCATCATCTGTGCGTCCTGCTGGAGGGCTTCCGAGAAAAGATCGTGCGCCTGTTGCAGGTTCCCTTCGCGCAAGGCGGCATTGCCTTCCGCGACCCGTTTGTAAAGGGATGCCGCTACATCCGCGTCCGCCGGCTCCGGCCCGTTGCGCCGACGCGTTACGGGTTGATCAACGCGGGTGGGCTCCGTTGCCGCCGGGGCGGCCGCCCGGTTGCGCAGATCGAGCAGGCGATCCTCCAGCAACAGCAGGGCGGCCCGGTTGGTGACCAGGGCGCGGTCCCAGGCCTCCGCCTGTTCCTTCATGCGTTTCAGGGAGAGGGCGGTCTGATAGATGGTGTACTGAAGCTGGGCCAGGTCGCGCTCCGCCTGCGTCTGTTCCGCGCGGGCCTGCTGCAAAACCTGCTCCGAGGCCTGCCATTCCTGGCGCCAGCCGGAACCGCTGCCGTTGGCCGGGGTGGGGGTGCGAGGCGCCGATTGACAACCCGCACCCGCGCCCACGGCGGCGGTCAGCAAACCTACTACAATGCATCTACGCATGACATGCTCCTCAGCCCGCTGTTCCCGGGGCCACAGCAGGAGCCGACAGCATGCCTGAGCGGGGTCCCCGCGATCAAGCATGTCGGCGTGCGAGCATTCATTTTTCTTTTCCCTCCAGGCCGATGCTAGCGCTTGCTGCTGACGCCGCAATTTGGTTTGCTGGGGCGTTGTTTTTTAGCGACGAAAAAAGGGCGGGCAGCGCGTTCAACGAGGTTTTCTTTTATGTCCCCAACGTACAACCAACTCCGGGCCGCCAAGCCCGACCAGCAGTGGAAGCTGAAGTCGGAAGATGGTTCGGTCTTCGGTCCCGTACCCACCGCTGAACTGGTGGCCTGGGCCCGCCAGGGCCGGGTGGCGCCCGCGCATAAATTATCCGCGGATGGCCGCGACTGGTTCCCCGCCTTCGATCTGGCCGAACTGGGCATGCTGTGGATGCTCGAGATGGGTGGTGGCGAAAGCTGCGGCCCCTTCAACATCATGGCCCTGGGCGAACTGGTGCAGGAAGGCACGATTGTACCTTCCGCCCGCGTGATCCAGCGCCTGACCGGACAGGCCAGCACGGTGGAAGCCCAGCTGGCCACCCAGAAGTCGGCGGCGCCGGTGGCCGCCGCGCCCGCCGAGGATGTGGACAAGTTGAAGCGTGAATGGGAACTCCAGCAGCGGGCAACCGCCGACCGGGTGACCCAGATGACGCGGCGCATCCAGACCCTGGAGGCCGAACTGGCAGCCCAGCAGGCCATCGTTCAGGAGGCGCGGCGCAATCTGGAGAGCCAGTCGCGCGAGGGTGACCGTACCCGTGCCGGGGACAGCGGCGAAGTGGTCAGCTTGCGCCAGGCCCTGTCCAGCCTGGAGCAGCAGCGGTCCAGCCTGGCCGAGCGGTTGGAGAAAGCGGAGGCGGAGGTGCGGCAGGCCCAGGCCGCCGTCCGTCAGCCCCGTCCCGAAGATCTGGCCGCCCAGCAGCGTGCAGAACAGGTACAGCGTCAATTGGAAGAGGCGCAGGCTGCCCTGAAGCAGGCGCAGGCCCAACAGGTGGCGGAGGCCGGGGATCAGGCCCGGGTCCTCCAGGTCAGCGTCCAGCGTGAAGCGGAATGGAACGGCGAGTTGCAGAAGCTGCGCGACCAGGTGGGTCAGCACGCGTCCGCCCTGGCGGAGGCCCGCCGGAATCTGGCCGAGGAACAGGCGCGCCGGGCCGCCGTACAAACGGAAGTGGACGCCCAGATCCGCCGGGTGGAAGCGCTGGCCGCGGAGGCGAAGTCCGCCCAGACCGAGTTGGAGCGCACCCGGCAGGAACTGGCGCAGCAGGTGGAGACGCGCCGCCAGATCGAGCAGGAAGCCCGCCAGCGGGCGGCCGAGGAGGCGCAGCGCATCGCGCAGTTGAGCCGACAGACCGAGGTGGCGGCCGACCAAATCACGTCCGCGCAGCAAGCGGCCGCCCAGCGTCAAGCTGAGGTGGAGGCGGCCCGACAGCAGGCCCAGGAACGCGAGCAGCAATGGGCGGAGAAGGTGCGGGCGCTGGAGGACAAGGTGACCCGCACTGTGGGTGCGCTGGAAGACCAGCGGCTGGCCGCGCAGGAAGAGAAGCAGCGGGCGGCGGCCCAGGTGCGCGCCCTGGAAGAGCAGGTCTCCACGCGCCAGTTGGCGCTGCACGCAGCGGAGACCGCCCTGCAGGTGGAGCAGCAGAGCCGGCTGGCCCTGGTCGGCGAAGGGCAGGCCACTCAGGAACAGCTGGGGCAGCGTATTCGTGGCTTGGAAGCCCAGGTCCATGCCCTCACCGAACAGTATCGCGAGGCGGTGCGCCACGCCGAAGAGGAACGAGCCCGGGCCGAAGCCGCGGCCCAGGCGGCGCGCGAGCGCGAACGCGAATTGCTGGCCCAGGTGCAGCAATTGCAGCACAACGTCACGGCGGTGGAACGTCAGATGGCGGACGTCCATGCGGAGTTGGACGGCGTGCGCGCCCGCCTGAACGAAGCCCAGCAGACGGCCCGCGCCACCGAGCAGGACCTCCGTCAGTCCCTGGAAAAACTGGCCCACGAAGCGGCCGCCACGGCCGGGCAACTGGATGTGGCCCGCCGTGAATTGGAGGCGGAAAAATCCCGGCATAGCGTGTCACGTCGGGACGCCGAGCAGGTGCTGGCCCAGCGGGTGGAACAACTGTCTCTGCTGGAATCCTCCCTGGTCGAGCATCGCACGGTGGCCGGGCAGCAGGTGGCTGCCCTCAACGATCGCGTGCGCGATCTGGAGCAGACCTTGGAACAGGAGCGCAGCGCGCTGGCCCAGTTGCGCGCCACGGCGGGCGAACAGGCTCGCGACTTGCAGGTGCGCATCGAAGATCGTACAGCGGCGGAAACGGCCGCGCGCGAACGCATTCGCGAACTGGAACATTACATCGTGGTGGCGCGCGGCGAGGTGGAGCAGGAAGCGGCCCGACTCAACGGGCGGCTGGCCGATGTGGAGCAGGCGTTGGAGCAGGAGCGTTCCGCGTTGGCGCAAACCCGCGTCACGACCAGCGAGCAGGCCCGCAATTTGCAGGCGCGTATCGACGAGCGCACGGCGGCGGAGTCGGCGGCGCAGCAGCGCATACGCGAGTTGGAAAATGCCATGGCGGTGGCGCGTGGCGAGGCGGATCAGAATTCAGCGCATTTGCAGAGTCGCATTCGTGACCTGGAGCAGACGTTGGAGCAGGAGCGTACGGCACTGACCCAGGGCCGACGTGCTGCCGAAGAACAAGCGCGCGATTTGCAGGCACGTATCGATGAGCGCACGGCGGCGGAGTTGGCAGCGCAGCAGCGCATACGCGAGTTGGAAAATGCCATGACGGTGGCGCGTAGCGAGGCGGACCAGAATTCAGCGCATTTGCAGAGTCGCATTCGTGACCTGGAGCAGGCGTTGGAACACGAACGCGCGACACTGGCGCACACCCGCGATACCGCGATCGAACAGGCGCGTGATTTGCAGGCACGTATCGATGAGCGCACGGCGGCGGAGTTGGCAGCGCAGCAGCGCATACGCGAGTTGGAAAATGCCATGACGGTGGCGCGTAGCGAGGCGGACCAGAATTCAGCGCATTTGCAGAGTCGCATTCGTGACCTGGAGCAGGCGTTGGAACACGAACGCGCGACACTGGCGCACACCCGCGATACCGCGATCGAACAGGCGCGTGATTTGCAGGCACGTATCGATGAGCGCACGGCGGCGGAGTTGGCGGCGCAGCAGCGCATACGCGAGTTGGAAAATGCCATGACGGTGGCGCGCGGCGCGGCGGAACAAGAGGCCGCCCAACTGACCGCCCGCATTGCTGGTGTGATGCACGCGTTGGAGCAGGCGCAGGGCGAACTGGCCCGTACCCGGGAGGCGTTGCAGGCCGAGCAGGATACGCTGTCGTCCACCCGCGATCAGACCTCGGCGCAGATTCACGAATTACAACAGCGGGTGGAGGCCCTTCAGGTGGCCGAGGCCGCCGCCCTGCAGCGGGCCAGCGATCTGGACCACTCCCTGGCCGCCGCTCGCGCGTATGCCGAGGCGCAAGCCACCTCGCTGGGTGGACGGGTGGGCGAACTGGAACGGGCATTGCAACAGGCGCAGGCCGAAGGGGCCCGCCTGGGTCAAGCCCTGGCCGATGAACAGGCCGCTCTGGCCGCCGCGCGGTCCGCCGCCGAGGAGCAAGCCCGGCAGTTGCAGGCCCGTATTGAGGAAGCCGTGGCCGCGGAGGCCGTGGCCCGGATGCGGATCGGCGAACTGGAAGGCCTGTTGACGGAAACCCGGAACAGCGCCGATCAGAACGCCAGCACGTTGGGGGTTCGCATCGCGGATCTGGACCAGACGTTGCGCGACGCTCAGGCGGAAAGCGCGCGGACCCGGTCCGCCTGGCAGGCCGATCAGGCAGCTTTTGCCGCGGCGAGAGCCGAGGCGGCGGCCCAGTCCTTCGCCTGGCAGCAGCAGGTGGAGATGCTTACCCTGGCCGAGGGCGAAGCGCGGCAACGCATTCAGGATCTGGAGAATGCCCTGGCCGATGAGAGCGGCGCGCATGGCGGAACTCGCGCGGAGTTGGAAGCGGCGCGGAGCGAAGCAGCCGATCTGCACCAGCGTCTGGAACAGACGCAGACCGAGTTGGCGGGTGCGCGGGCAGCCGCCGAGGTGGCGCGCAACGAGCATCATCAACGCGAAGAAAATTTCCTGGCCCGTTTGGCCGAACTGGAGCGGGTCATTCAAGAACGCACCGGCGAGCGCGATCATCTGGCCTCCGAGTGGCAGGCCGAGCAGATCCGGCATCAGCAACTGCGCGAAGCCAAGGCGGAAGGGGAGCGCCTGGCCGCGGAGCAGGTCGATGCCTTGCAGCGCGAAGTGACCGGGGCGACGCAGCGGGGCGATTCCATTCAGCAGACGCTGGATGATGAGCGGGCTGAGCATCAGCGCACGCGCGAGGCCGCGCAGGCCCGTGATGCGGACGCGGAAGGCCGCATCGCCGCCCTCGAGCAGCGGTTGGCCGAGATCAGTCAGCAGGCGGCGGATACCGGGGTGCGGTTGCAGGGTGTGACCACCGAGCTGGCCCTGGCCCGGGAGGCCGCCCAGGCCACCGAAAATCGGAATCGCCAGACCATTGCCGAACTGCAGCAGCAGTTGGAGGACGTCCGCACCCAGCTGGACGAGACCACGCGGGTGTTGGAGCAGACGCGCGGCGAGCTGGCCGCGGAGAAGGAACGCAGTGCCCAGTTGCAGGCCGCCCGCGAGGCCGCGGACGAGCAGCGTCAGCAGCACACCGAATTGATCAAGGATCTCCTGCTGGGCGAATCCGAGAAGGTGGAGCAGGAACTGGCCCAGGAACGGGACTTCCTGCAGGCGGTGCGGGAGGCCTGTCAGAACAAGGAGCGCTTCGGGCGGCAGCGCATTCACACCATACGCGAGATGGTGGGCAGCGACCTGCAGAGCCAGCTGGCCTTGTTCGAGCGACGCCGGGCCGCCCTGGCCCGGGTGGACGAATTGGATGCCGCGCTGGAGCGTGAGAAGACCCGGCTGGCCGAACTGGCGCGCGAGAAGAAGACGGTGGAGCAGACCCTGGGCGCCCAGGTGCAACAGTGGCAGTCCGAGCACCAGACCGTGCGCACCCGGTGCCAGGCCGCGGAGAGTGAGGCGGAACGGCATCGCCAGGCGCTGGATGAGGCCCGCGAGCGCAGCCGCAAAACGGAAGAGGATCTGACCGGCCGGTTCAACCAGTTGCAGGAGGAGTTCCGGGCCAACCTCAAGAAGCTGGGCGACTATCAGCTTCAGCTCGAGGAGATGACCAAGTTGCGCGAGGACGCCCGCCAGGAGGCGCGTAACCGCGAAGAAGAGTTGCGCCAGCAGGGCTTGTTGCTGGTGCAGCATGCGGACCAGTCGCGCCAGCGCGAACAGGAGCTCACGGCCCGCATCGAGCAGATGCAGGAAGCCCTCAGTTCGGCGGCGGCCCGGGTGGACCAGCTGGAATGGGAAGCCCGCCAGCAGGAGGCGGCCCAGGCCGCGGATGCGGAAAAATGGCAGAGCGAAAAAGCCCTTCTGGAGCAGCAGTTGGAGGATTTGCGGGGCGGCGCCTCGGAGACGGCGGTGGCTCTTGAACAGACACGCCTGGAGTTGGATCGCCTGTCCACGGAGTGGACGGAGGCGCGCCGCCAGGCGGACGAGCAGGAGACCCGGTTGCGCGCGGAGATCACCGCGTGGGAACAGCGGCATGCCACGACCCTGGCCGAGGCGGCCAGCATTCGCGCCGGCATGGACGAGGAGAAGACCCTGCGCGTCAACCTGGAGTCCTCCTTCCAGGATCGCGAGCAGGCGTTGGCCGAGCGGGTGGAAGAACTGACCCGCGAACTGGAAGCGGCCGTGGCGGGGGCGCGTCAGCTCCGTCAGACCCTGGAGCAGCAGCAGGCGGAGAACATGCAGCTGAAGGAATCGCTGGGCCAGATCGAGGTCCGCGAGCAGGCCTTCCGTTCCGAGCAGGTGCAGCGGGTGGACGATCTGACCCAGCGCCTGGATCAGGAGACGGCGCAGCGCGAAGCCCTGGCCACCGAGTTGCGGCAGCGCGAGCAGGTGCTGGCGGAACAGAAACAGGTGCTGGATGCCCAGCGCCAGGAAGCGGCCCGCCGCGAAATGGAATTGCAGAAAGCCCTCAACGAAGCCCAGGAGTTTCACCGGGCCAGTGCCAGCGAGCTGCAGGTGGTACAGCGTCAGGCGGCCGGGGAACTTTCACGAGCCCAGCAGAAGATCGAAGAGCTGGAGCGCATCCGCAAGACCCTGCAGGAAGAGCAGAAGATGCGACGCACCCGCGAGCAGGAGCTGACCCAGCATCAGGGCCTGCTGGAGGAGGCGCGCAAGTTGCTGGCCGACCGCGAGGCGGAACTGGAAACCAGCCGGGCCCAGATCAACCAGGAGCAACTGCTGCGCAAGCAACTCGAGGAAAGCCTGGTCCGCCAGGAGAAGCGCCTGCAGGAAGCGGAAGACCGCAGCCGCACCACCGCGGAGGAAATGGCCCAGGACCGGCTGACCCTGGAGGACAACCAGCGCCAGCTGCAACAGGACCGGGACGATTTGATCCAACGCCTGGAGGCCCTGCAGGAAAGCCATATGCAGCTTTCGCTGCGGTTGGAGCAGACCGCGGAAGATCTGGACCAGCATCGTCTCGTTTTGGACGAAGAGCGCAAGCGGGCCCAGGAGCGGGAGGAGGATTTCCGCCAGCAGGTGGAGCAGATGCAGGCGGAGCAGGACCGGGTGCGCCAGCACGCGGATCAGGAAAGCCAGGAACTGGACCAGTTGCGACTGGCCAAGGAAGACATGGAGCAGCGCAGCCTGCTGCGGTTGGAAGATCTGCAGCAGCAGGTGGAGCAGGCCCGGCAGGAGAACGAAGCCCTCAACGTCCGCTTCCAGCAGCAGAAGAAGTTTTACGACGAGGAGCGCGAGCAGCGCCGCCAGAAGGAACTGGAAATCCTGCAACTCAAGAAGGCCATGCAGGACGATGCCAATACCATCCGGCAAAAAGACCAGCAACTGGTCCACGAGAAGAAGGTGTTCGAAGACAAGGCGGCGCGCTGGCGGACCAAGGAGCAGATGCTGTCGCGCCGGGTGGAACAGTTGCAAAGCGAATGGCGCAACCTGTCCACCAAGATGGAGCAGTCGCAGCGTGACCCGGCCGGTACGCGCAAGAATGTATCGGGCTTGGCCGCTCCGGCGCCTCTGACCCCCCCGGCCAAACCGGCGGCTCGTCCCGAGCCCGCGCCCCGGCGTGTGCTGCCTCCGTTGACCGACGCCAGTGTGGCCGGAGCGGAACCGCGTCGTTCCGCCCCTCCCGCGCCTGAGCCGGCGGCGGTGGAACCACGTGTCCGTCCGCGTCCGCCGGCGGAGGAATCCGTGCCTGCCCGCCCGACCCCGCGCGCCCCTGCGCGAGACGTACTGGCCCCGCGGGAGACCGCGGAGGAACGGCGGGCCCGTGATCCGCTGGCCCCGTTGAGTCCGGCTCCTTCTACTCCGCCGCCCGCGGACGAGGAGGCCGCCAAACCCAAGGAAGAGCCCAAGTCGGGCCGGTCCAAGTTTTCACCCATGCCGTGGTTAAAGCTCAAATAATTGCATCGGATACAAAGTCATGGAACTCCCCCCCCCCGTGGTAAAGCAGCAGGTGCGCGACCTGTCGGTCCAGCAGGACATTCAGGTGCTGCGCGGTGGTACGGCCAGCGAAGCCTTCGGGCCCCGCTCGGCGGCCTTGAAGTCCTTGCGCGAATTCATGGAAGCCGAAAAGGCGGTGGCCCGCGGCCGCATCAAGGTGCTCTACGGAGTGCTGTTCGGATTGGTGCTCTTGCTGCTGGTGGCGGGGGGCGTGACCGATTGGTTGCTGACGCGCCGCAGTGATGAAAGCGTGGTCGTGTTGCGCAGTGAAATGGCGGATGTGCGCAAGGAAATCCAGGCCGTGCGCCGGGATGCCGAAAGCCGGTGGAGTCAGTGGGAGAGCACCTCGTCCGGCTTCCAGAAAGCGCTCGCGGATGCCCAGGCGGACCTGGAAACAGTGCGTGGCCAGATCGCTACTGCGCTGGAACAGGCTGATCCCGCCTCCGGCGCTGCTTCACCCCTGTTGGCCCTTCTTCAGGAGGTGCAGGTGTTGCGCTCGGAGCAGCTTCATCTGGATAATCGGCAGACCTATTTGCAGGCGGAAGTGGCCCGGTTGGAGGCGGGGCGGCAGGAGCGTGTCGCCCAGCGGGCCGCGCTGAGCCAGGAACGAGATGAACTGGCCCGCGCGGTGGAGGATTTTGCCGCCCGCCAACAGAAGACGGAGAAACAGTTGGCCGGTTTGTCTCCGGCGACGCCGGGCGCACCTGAAAACCAGGCCGTGCCCGCCCGCAGCCGCAAAGCCGCCCCGTCGGTCTCTCCAGGGACCGAGCAGGTGGTATCGGTCATGGACGACATTTATCGTCTGCGCTCCGAGCAGCTTGAGCTGCGGGCTCGTCAGGCTTTCCTGCTGCAGCAACTGGAGCAGGTGGAGGAAGAGGACCGGCTGGCCGCCCTGCAGCAGAAGCGGATCGAGTCGGTGCGCGATCAGTGGGCGCAGGATGTGGAGGCCCACTTGGCCCGTCAGCAGGAGGTACAGCAACGGTTGGAACAGTTGCGCGCCGCCTCCGCGCCTACCGCGGCGGATTTGGTGCCGAGTCTGATGCCGTAGCAACGACCGCGCCTCACAGGTCGAGGTGCGTCTTCTCCAGCATCTTCTTCAGGTCCTGTACAATCCTGCCCTCATCCTTTTCCTTGAGACCCAAGATGTCTTTCAGGCCCAGGGCCAGGTGCGGGATGTAGAGTTCGATGTAGCTGCGCTTGCGCGCGGCTTCCAGATCCCGCCGCCGCTTGTTCAGAAACACGGAAAGCCGCCGCCCGCATTCCTGCAGGGCCAGCGTCATCTCGGCCAGAATTTCCTCGTAGCTGGCCACCGCGTCCTTGCTCTCGCTGGTAAAAGGCACCCACACACTGGCCATGTGCACCATGATGACCAGCGGACCCAGCGGCAGGGCGCCTTTGGGCTGAGCCAGGCTGTAGGCCTTCCAGTTCACGCCGATCACCGCCTTGGTGATGGCGCAGGCGCCCGGCTGATAAAGCAGCGGAACCCGGTTGGCAAACCGCAGGACACGCACCGGCTCCTCCTGCCCCATCTCCTGACCTTTGGTTTCCTCCGGTCGTACATAGGCCATGCCCACTTCGATCTGAAAGGGGTTCCCGCGGTACACCTCGGGATCGCGGGTGACCGCGGTGTAAAAATCCGCCTTAATTTCCTTCTGCAGGCCGGCCACGATCTGCTCCTCGCCGATGGGGGACAGGCAGTCGGTGGGCGGCCGCATCAGCTTCGTTTCCTGAATGGCCTTGAACAGGGCCTCCGCCTCCTGGTGGGCCACCCGGGTCGGGTTGGCCTTTGGATTCAAGCCCGCCCGCTCGCAAATCTGGGTGGCCGTCTGGTCGCTCACCCGCGAAAAATCGGAGGACAAGGCCGAGCGCACGGTGCGCGCTTCGCTGTCCTTCAACATCTGCATCAGCATGCCCAGTTCCACCCCGTGCGGATGGGGCATGATTTCGTTGGGAATCTTGGGCATGTCCTTCAGCGCGCGAAGGAAGGTGGTGCGCTCTTCTCGACATCCGGCTCCGGCCATTTCGGATTTCGGATTTGGGATTTCGGATTTGCCCTTCAGTTGAAGGCTGAAGTGCAGGGTCAGATGCGGATTCACGATGGCGCACTGTTTGACGAACTCGTCAACCGACTGCTTGCCGCGCTGGTACTGGGCCTCCATATCAATGGAAACGGACGTGCCGTGGCTGTAGGTCGCAGGCTCGCCCGCCGGCTGGCCTTCGGCATCCACCGGCTGAAAGGTGGGCCGCCAGTCCTGCTCCTGCTCGCTCAGGATGACCGGTTTGTTGGTCTTGGTGTCCAGTTGCACCGCGATGGCGTGGGCCATTTTGCTGCCCTTGGTGCGGGACAGGATGCGGGTGGCCGAGCCGGTGGTGAGCTGGCCGTACATGCCGGCCGCGCTGATGCCGATGCCCTGCTGGCCGCGCGACATGCGCAAGCGGTGAAACTTGGAACCGTAGAGCAGCTTGGCAAAAATCTTGGGGATCTGGGCCTTTACAATGCCCGGCCCGTTGTCCGTGATGGTGACCCGGAAGCGGGTCTCCGCGATTTGCTCCAGTTCCACGCTGATTTCCGGGATCAGGCCCGCCTCCTCGCAGGCATCCAACGAATTATCCACCGCCTCCTTGACCGCGGTCAGCAGGGCCCGGCGCGGCGAATCGAAGCCCAGCAAATGGCGGTTTTTCAGAAAGAACTCGGAGACGGAAATATCGCGCTGGCGCGAGGCCATGGATTCCGCCGTTTCCGGCTTCTTTTCTTTGCGGGCGCGCACCGGAGCGGGCGCGGGGGCGGGCGGAGGTGAAACAGGTTTTTTCATCGCCGGGCTAGGGTAGGGGCGGGCAGGGAAAAATCCACCGAAAAGTCACACGTCGTCGGCCGGACCCGGTTCTTACAGACCCAGGCGCTGCTTGATGGCCGCCATCTCCTCGCGCAGACGCGCGTTCTCCTCCTGCAGTCCGGACACCTGATCGCTGAAGCCCGACACCTTGGCCGCCAGTTCTGCATTTTCCTTGGCTAGGGCTTGAATGGCGGCCAAAGCCACCCCGTCAGGGTCAATTTGCGCGAGCGCGGTTGGACTGGCTCCCACCCCGAAGGCGGCATGAAAGTCCTGAGCGGTGGGCCCGATGTGGCGCACCCCGGGTTCGGTGGTGTAGCTCCAGGTGGTAATGGGCAGGGCCGCCACTTTTAGGAGAATGGATTCCGGGTCCACCGGCGCGAAATCGCGTTTGCGGTTGACGTCGGATACCGAGGTCCAGGTGCCGCCGACGGAGAGATAGGCTCCGTTGGCCACATCGATGGTGTGGACGGGGTAGAATTTACCGATGCCGATATGACCGTTCGTGACATTCATCAGGAATCCCCAGCCGGCTCCGGCATGCCCGTAGAAACCAACATGATCGCCATCGCTCATACCGACAAAACCGCGGTCGGCAGCCAGCGAAGTGTCATACAGCCAGGCTCCCGCCGTGCTGCCGCGCAGCCGCAGCCGCCCGCCGAAGTCCGCCGTTAATCCACTGCCCATATTGGTAACATTTACGCCCAGTCCGCCGCTCGCGCGGATGAGGAACTGATTGTCTGCCGTGGATGAAATGTCGGCATCGGTGTTGTCCCCCCACACAAACGAGCCGGGATGAAGGGCCCGGGCCCGGCGCCCGGCGGCCATGGCATAGGTTGTGGCAAAGTTATTGCGTCCACCCGGCACCGTGGCATAGCTGGATCCGGAACCGAGCTGGTTGCCCTGACCGCCTCCGATCGCGCCATACTGTGCGCCGGGCAGTGCCGCGTTCTGATATCCGCCGACAATGGCTGAATACGCGGCGAAATTACTGAAACTGTTGAACCACCCGCCACCAATCACACTGTAATTGGCTCCCGGCAGCATGATGTTGTTTCGACCGCCTCCGATGGTGGAATGGTCGGCGTTTTGGTCAATGGTGTTTTGGTTGCCGCCGCCGATGGCACTGTGCGAGGAGAAGGCTCCGATGTCATTGACCGTGCCACCCGCGATGGTGGCGTAGAGCGCATTGGAGGAAACACGGTTGAAGGAGCCACCGCTGATGGTGGCCCCCGTGGCGTTGGTGGAGATGCGATTGGCCAGTCCGCCGCTGATGGTTGCATAGTCGGAGATTTCACCGATGGAATGATTGAGCCCGCCTCCGATGGTGGCGTAGCTGGTGCCCGCCTGGATGCTGTTCGCGCCCGCCTCTGCATTGAGCACGACGTTGTTGGTATGCGCCATGCGCAGCCCCTGCACGGTGCGCGCGTAGGGCACGGACACCATGCGCTCGCGCGGGGTCAGCACGGTGCCGTTCACCACCGCCTCCAGCCAGACCTGAGCGTTGGTCCATGCCGCCTCGAGATTCCCCGTGATGGTGCCGTCGCCGAGGTAGGTCGCGTACAGCCCGTCCACCACGGTCACGGTGTTGGAATCGGCATACAGCAGACTGCCGGAAGCCGGCGCGCTAAACAATTGCAAGGTAAGTCCGATCGTCCCGTTGAACAGGTTCGTGCCGTCGAGCAATCGACCCTGGTAGTTGATGAGGGCGGGGGTCTGGGCGGGGGAAGGCGGGACCAGTAGCCAGTGACCGGTGACCAGTAGGAGAAGGAGCGTGACCAGCTTGCCACGGCGAAGCAACGCGAAGCCGGGTAATCCGTGGTCCGTGATCCGTCGGTCCACCTCCGCCCGCCCGCCCCTCGTCTTACTCGCAATCCTAATCGTAATCATAGTCTCCCCCCCCCTCGTTCTCGGCCTGCGTTTCGCGGCCTCAGCGCAGCACCTCGACCGCATAGAACAGGGCGTTCGAGGCCGTGGCGTGCGCAATTGCGGATGTGACCGCGAACCAGGGCGCGATGCCGCCGGCCACGGTGTTGCTGAAGACCACGGTGGCATAAGGTTGGCGGGGGTCCGTGGTGGCGCGCACGATATAGGTCTTCTCGTTGTTGCCGCGCGCGAGCCAGGCGATGCCGCGGCCCGAGACCGAGTTGCTGATCGCAATCAACTCCAGCAGCGCATTGATGTTGTTCGGGTCGGTTCCGGCGGCGGCCTCCCATCCATCCAACTGACCATCGCCATCGGTATCGGCAAGGTTCACCAGAGTGGCGGAGGTCGGGGTGAAGGCACTGCCCCCGATTTCCGTGCCATCGACCAATCCGTCGTTGTCGTTGTCCTGATCCAATTCGTCGGCCAGCCCGTCACCGTCCGTGTCGAGATCGGGCTTCAGCGAGAATGTATTCAGGAACCCGGCCTGGTTCACCATGGACCCGCCGCTGGAGGTGGCGATGCCGCCCGGTTGGCCGCTGGCGCTGACGTTGGTGAACCCGCCGCCCGTGGAACGGGTGCCCGAGCTGTCGAGCACGGAACTCCGGTTGGTGAATTGAGCCGCCACCGACCCGGCCAAAACCAGCAACAGCATCAGCGCGCGAACAATCATGTGGGTCTCCCGATGGGGAAACCCCTATAAGATGAACGGGTGAAAAGCAAGAATCAACGGACCTGCGATCTCTCTTGGATGGTACCGTTGGTGATCACATGCAACCCGGTTTCGGATCGTAGTAAAAGACGCCCCTGATCATCCACGCCCAGGCACAGGCCGGAGTAAACCGTGCTGTCGTCATTGATCCGGATGCGCTGGCCCACCAGCAGGTGTCGGCCATGATAATGTGCCTTCCAGTCCGGGTTCGCCCAAGCGCGGTCGAGGGCCTGCCAGAGTTCGACCAGCAGCTCATCCCGGCGCGGCGGGTGGCGGAGGTGGCGGGCTAGGCTGGTCGCGTTGGCCTTTACCTGTGCGGGGGCCTCGTGCACCTGTGTGTGAACATTCAATCCCAAGCCGATGATATCCAGATCGCGTTGGCGCGAACACAGCAAGCCCGCCGCCTTGCGACCTTCGACCAGAATGTCGTTGGGCCATTTTACGTGAACCGCCCTTCCGGGCAGCAGCGCGGCCAGCAGGTCGGCTACGGCCAGGCCCGCGCGCAGGGGAACTTGGCCCATGGGCAGGGCGGGGTCGGCGGTTCGCACCAGCGTGGCACACAGGGAGCCCGCATCCGACCACCAGAGATTGGTGCGCTGACCATGACCCGCCGTCTGGCGGGCGGCGACCAGTAGGGCGGGCGCGGTCAGACGACCGGCTTCCACCTCCCGCAGGGCTTTTCGTTGCGTGGATCCCAGGCGGGCAAAGAGCTGAATCCGGACCGACGGCAGCTGCTTTCGCAACCAGGCCCCTCGCAACCGGTCGGTCATGGTCAGGTCGTGGCGGCGGGCTTGGCCTCGATCACCAGCAGCAGATCGCGACTTTCCACCGCCGTTCCGGGCTTGACCCGGATTTCCTTGATGACGCCCTCGATCGGGGCATACACCGCAGTTTCCATCTTCATGGCTTCGATGCTGAGCAGCTTGTCGCCCTTCTTGATGGGCTGGCCGGCCTGCACCACCAGGGCCGACACTTTGCCCGGCATGGGCGCGGCCACCTGGCCGGGCTGGTCGGGGTCGGCTTTGACGTGATGGCTGGCCACGCTCTTGAGGGAACGGTCGGTCACGCGCACGCTGCGCGGCTGTCCGTTGAGTTCAAAGAACACCTCGCGGGTGCCGTCCTCATCCGGTTCCCCGATGGTCAGGAATTTGATGATGATGGATTTGCCGGGTTCGAGTTCGGCGTTGATCTCGTGGCCCGGCTTCATGCCGTGGAAGAACACCTCGGTGGGCAGCATACCGGTGTCGCCGAATTGTTTCCGGTGCGCGGCCAGGTCCAGAAAGACCTTGGGGTACATCAGGTAGCACAGCAGGTCGGTTTCGTCCGGTTCCTCGCGCAGCTTGCCGGCGAGCTCTTTCCGAATGGCCTCGAAATCCGTTTCCGGCAGCAGGTCGCCCGGGCGCTTGGTGGAGGCCGCTTTGCCGCGCAGCACGATGGCTTGCAGTTTTTTCGGCCAGCCGCCCACCGGTTGACCGAGCTTGCCCTCGAACAATTCCACCACCGAGGCGGGGAAGGCGATGTTGCGTCCGGGGTCGAGCAGGTCGTCGCCCTGCAAGTTGTTGGCCACCATAAATAGCGCCATGTCGCCCACCACCTTGCTGGTCGGGGTCACTTTCACGATGTCGCCGAACAGCTGGTTCACCTGGGCATAGGCCCGGGCCACTTCCGGCCAGCGCGGTCCCAGCCCCATGCTCTTGGCCTGCTCCTGCAGGTTGGTGACCTGGCCGCCCGGCATCTCGTGATGGTACACCTCGGCCGTGCTGGCCATCATGCCGGATTCAAACGGATAGTAGTGTTTGCGCACGGCCTCCCAATAAGCCGAGTAGGCGTTGAGGGCGTCCAGGTCCAGCCCGGTGGCGCGCGGGGTGTTGCGCAGAGCCTCCACGATGGAGTTCATGTTCACCTGGCTGGTCAGTCCGCTCATGGAGGCGGCCGCCACGTCGACGATGGTGGCCCCCGCTTCCGCGGCCTTCAGGAGGCTGGCCGCCTGGATGCCTGCGGTGTCGTGGGTGTGAAAATGAATCGGGATGGCGATTTCGTCGCGCAGCGCCTTGACCAGCTTGTAGGCGGCGTAGGGTTTGCACAGGCCGGCCATGTCCTTGATGGCGAGGATGTGGGCGCCCGCCTTCTCCAATTGCTTGGCCAGCTTGACGTAATAGTCGAGGGTATACTTGTCGCGTTTGGGGTCGAGCAGATCGCCGGTGTAGCAGATGGCGGGCTCGCAGATCGCGCCCGCCTCGAGCACCGCCTCCATGGCCGGGCGCAGGTTGGGCAGCCAGTTCAGACAGTCGAATACGCGGAACACATCAATACCGTGTTCGGCCGCGCCCTTCACGAAGCGCTTGACGATGTCGTCGGGATAGTTGGTGTAGCCAACCGCGTTGCCGGAGCGCAGCAGCATCTGGAACAGGATGTTGGGCACGGCGGTGCGCAGGGTGTCCAGTCGCTCGAAGGGGTCCTCCTTGAGGAAGCGCATGGCGCTGTCGAAGGTGGCGCCGCCCCACATCTCGAGGCTGAACAGGCCGGGGGCGCGGTGGGCGATAAAGGGGGCGATGCGCAGCATGTCGTGGGTGCGCATACGGGTGGCCAGCAGCGACTGATGGGCGTCGCGCATGGTGGTGTCGGTCAGCAGCAGCGGTTTCTGCTTCAGCAGCCAGGCCGAGAATTTTTCCGCGCCCAGCTTCTGGAAAGTCTGGCGCAACCCGGCCGGGGGTTCGCCGACGGGACGTGCGGGGGGCACGGCCGGTTCGAGGGCGCGTCCGTCGGCCCGGCCCTTTACTTCGGGGTTGCCGTTGACCGCCACTTCACCGATGTATTTGCACAGCTTGGTCGCGCGGTCCTTGCGCTGGGGCCAGCGGAACAGTTCGGGGGTGTCGTCGATAAACGTGGTGGTGACCTCGCCGGCCCGGAAGGTCGGGTGCAGGATCAGGTTGTTGATGAAGGGAATGTTGGTGCGCACGCCGCGGATGCGGAATTCGCTCAGGGCGCGGTCCATGCGCTGGATGGTCTGGGCGAAGGTGGGAGCCCAGGCCGTGACCTTGACCAGCAGAGAGTCGTAGTAGGGTGTGATCACCGCGCCGTTGTAAGCGGTGCCCCCGTCGAGGCGCACCCCGAAGCCAGCCGTGGAGCGGTAGGTGGAGATGCGGCCGTAGTCGGGGATGAACCGGTTCTCCGGATCCTCGGTGGTGATGCGGCTCTGGATGGCGAAGCCGCGGGTCTGGATCTGGTCCTGGGCCGGGATGGCCAGTTCGGGGTGGTCGAATCCCAGGCCCTGGGCGAGCAGGATCTGGGAACGGACGATATCCACCCCCGTCACCATTTCCGTCACCGTGTGTTCCACCTGCACGCGCGGGTTGACCTCGATGAAATAAAATTCGCCGGTGTCCGCGTTGACCAGAAACTCCACCGTGCCCGCGCACAGATAATCCACTTCGCGGACCAGTTTGACCGCCGCCTCGCACAGGCCGATCCGCACCTTGGGGTCAAGGGTGGGGGCGGGGGCGATCTCCACCACCTTTTGGTGGCGCCGCTGCACCGAGCAGTCGCGTTCCCACAGATGGCGTACTTCGCCCCGGCCATCGCCCAGGATTTGCACCTCGATGTGGCGGGCGCGCCGGATGTAGCGCTCCAGAAAAACCGCAGGATTGCCGAAGGCGCCGCCCGCCTCGCGCATGGCTTCTTCCAATTTGGGTTCGAGGTCATCCGGGTTTTCCACCACCCGCATGCCGCGCCCGCCCCCGCCGAAACTCGCCTTCAGGATGAGGGGATAGCCGATGTCCGCCGCCACCTTCTTCAGGCCCGGCCCCGGGGTGACCGGTTTATCGGTGCCCGGAATGGTGGGCACTCGGGTTTTCAGGGCGATGCGTTTGGCGGCCAGTTTGTCGCCGAAGGTGGCCAGCATCTCCGGGGTGGGTCCGATGAACAGGATGCCCGCCTCGCGGCAGGCCCGGGCGAAGTCCGCATTTTCAGAGAGGAACCCATAGCCGGGATGAATGGCGTCCACCCCGATGGATTGAGCCAGGGCGATGATGCCCGGGATGTCGAGGTAGGCGGCCACCGGGCCCTTGCCTTCGCCGATCAGGTAGGCCTCGTCCGCTTTGAAGCGATGCAGGGCAAAGCGGTCTTCGTTGCTGTAGACGGCCACCGTGCGGATGCCCAGTTCGTGGGCGGCCCGGAATACGCGAATGGCAATTTCGCTGCGATTGGCCACCAATAGTTTTGTGATAGATTTCACCGGCTCTCCTCCCGATGGCGCGGGAGCATGGCGAATGTTCTCCGGGAAGAAAAGCGCGAAGCACGATGAAGGCGCCGCTTTTGGCGAGCGAGTTTACCCCCCGGTCAAGGTGAGGGAACCGCCGCCGCTGGTTTCACCAGGGCGGCCATAACCAGTCCGGCCAGGGTCCAGCCGCCCACCACATCGGCGAACATGGCCAGGGTGTAGTCGGTCGGGAACAGCATCCAGTTCCAATACATGGCGTGGGTGGTGATGGCTGAAAACAGGCCGATCAGCAGCACGAAGATGACCCGGCACATGTAGGGGGCGGGCGCCTTCATGGAGAGCAGGAAAGCGACAATGAGGGCGGCGATCACGTCAATGGCGAAACCGCGACCCATGGCGGGACCCATGGCCAGCTCCTTGCCACCCGCGTGATAGAGCAGAAAGCCCAGCGGGCCCTGGCGGTGGCGGGCGGTATAGGCTTCCTGGGCGGCTGCGTCACCGCCGGACTCCGGCATGCCGGGAAAGAAATACGCCCCGCTTTCGGAGACCTGCTCGCGCAGCGCGGCCATGACGGTGTCTTCGTTCGGAAGTTTATTCAGGGTGGCGTTGTGCCACGGAAAGACCATCCACGACAGGGCGCCCCAGATGAAATAGACGAGTCCGCCCAACAAACCTGCGAGTACGATGCGTTTGAGCATGATCCCACTCCTCAGTTTATGGTTGCGAATCGCGGCGTGGAATTCTTGGCCAAGCGAGCGACTCCCCCCCGAGACGGATGGATTAGGCACCAGGGGCGCTGGGTGGGCAAAACAAAACGCCACGGCGTTGCCGCCGTGGCGTGGTCAAAAGACTCTGGGTAGAGCCGTCGGACTAGAAGCGGTCGCGGCGGTCGCCGCCACCACCATAGCCGCCGCCACCGCCGCGGGGACGGTCTTCGCGGGGCTTGGCTTCATTGACGGTCAGGGCGCGGCCCTGGTGATCCTTGCCGTGTTCCGCCGCGATGGCCTTGCTGGCTTCCGCGGGGGAGGACATTTCGACAAAGGCAAAACCGCGGGACTTGCCCGTGAATTTGTCCATGATCAGGCTGCAGCTGGTGACCGTGCCGTGGGCACTGAACAGTTGGCGAAGGTCGCCTTCCGTGGTGTCAAAGGACAGGTTGCCGACATATAGTTTCGTTGCCATTTTCTATTTCCTACTTCTGCTGGTGGGGGAGTTTTTCGTGACTGTCCCGACTCGTTCGGGTGAAGGATCTACCAACCTGCAAAAGCGGGCGATAAGCAACCTGCCAATTCAACTACGGACTCTCTACAAGCAGGCGCACTCTCCGTCAGGGGGGTGGGAATAGCAACTACCATCGCTTTTTATTATCGAGGGTCTTTTTCCGTTCTCCGTGCCGCTGTAGTGAACGCTTCTAGCCAGGCGGGCGCCGCATACGCCGCTTGGCGCTTGTGCCGTATCGCGTTACAGTAGCCGCGAGGCACACATGCACGGCATTGGATTTCTACAGGATTTGGCGGTGGTGATGATGGTGGCGGGTCTGGTGACTCTGCTGTTCCGTCGTTTGCGGCAACCCGTGATCCTGGGCTACCTGCTGGCGGGCTTTATCATCGGCCCGTTCACACCCCCCTATGCCCTGGTGCAGGATGAGGCTACCATCAAGATCCTGGCCGATTTGGGGGTGGTCTTTCTCATGTTCGCCCTGGGCCTGGACTTCAGCTTCAAGAAGCTGCACGCGGTGGGGGTGCCGGCCCTGGTCACGGCCGCGTTCGAAATCATGTTCATGACCGCGGTGGGCTACGAACTCGGCGGTCTGCTGGGCTGGACCGGCATGGAACGTTTGTTTCTCGGCATCATGCTGTCCCTGACCTCGTCCACCATCGTCATTAAAAGCCTGCGCGACGCGGGCCAGTTGCGGGAGCGGCACGGGGTGCTGATTTCGGGGGTGAGTATATTTGACGACATCTTCGTGATCTTCGTCATGATCCTGCTGCCCGGCTTTGCCCAATCGGGTGAATTGCCCGCCGGGGCCCTGGTCCTGCATCTGGGCCAGCTCACCATTTTCCTTATTGCTGCGGTTGTTGTGGGGCTGCTGGTGGTGCCGCGCCTGGTTCGTTACGCGGCGCGCTTCGGTAGTGATGAAATGCTGCTTATCGTGGTGCTCGCCCTGTGCTTCGGTGTCTCACTGCTGACCGTGCGCATGGGCTACAGCGCGGCCTTGGGCGCCTTCCTGATCGGGGCCATCCTGGCCGAAACCCGCGAGCTGGGTCGCATCAACCGGCTGGTGGAGCCCCTGCGCGACATGTTTTCCGCGGTATTCTTCGTGGCCATCGGCATGCTGCTGGACCCCCGCCATCTCACCGAATTCGCCGTACCGGTGCTGATCATCACTCCGCTTTACGTGCTGGCCAAAGTGGGTTCCTGTTCCTTCGGCGCCTTTATGGCGGGTCATGAACCCCGGGTGGCCATGCGGGTCGGAACCGGGCTGGCCCAGCTTGGTGAGTTCGCCTTCATTCTGGCTACTTTGGGGCTGGCCATGGGCGTCATCGGCGATCACCTCTATCCCATCGTGGTGGCGGTGGCCGTGCTGAACGCGCTAATCCGGCCCTACCTGGTCGAAAACTCGGATCGGCTGACTGCGGCGGTGGCCCGCCTGCTGCCCGCGCCGGTGAAGACCGTGCTGACCCTCTACAGTCAGTGGGTGGGCCAACTGGGTCAGCGCCGGAAGACGAATCCGGCCTCGCGTTTTGTACGCAGCCTGATCTGGCAGATTCTGCTCAACCTGGCCCTGGTGGCCGCCACCTTTATTTCCGCGGCGTTTGTGGCCCGGCAATGGACCGACCTGCTGACCTGGATCCCGGCCTGGCTCGGGGGCTGGCCCACCGCGTGCTGGCTGGCCGCGGTGGTGGTGATGCTGCCCGTCTACGTGGCCACGGTGCGCAAAATGCAGGCCCTGGCCATGCTGCTGGGCGAGGTGGCCGTCACCGGCCATCATGGCAACCGCATGGTCGTGCTGCGCACCATCCTGAGCCGCACCATGTTCTTCGCCTTTATGGTCGCGCTGAGCCTGCTGTCCTGGCTGCTCAGCCTGCCGTTGCTCCCCCCTCTCCACATGTTGGTGATCCTGGCCGTCTGCCTGGTGCTGGCCTTGATCTTCTTCGGGACAGCGTTTAACGCGTGGTACTCGCGGGCCAAGTTTTCCCTGGTGGAAACCTGGACCCAGCCCCCGCCCGATCCGGCCCACGAACCTGTGCCGCTGCCCGCGTTGCTGCGCGACGCCAGCCTGGAGACCATCGTGCTTTCCCCCTCCAGCGCCTGCGCCAGCCGCCTGGTGCGCGAGCTCGAATTGCGCGCCCGCACCGGGGCCAGCATCGTGGCCATCGAGCGGGCCGGGAAAACCCTGGTCAACCCCGGTCCGGATGACGAAGTTCGGGCCGGCGACCAGCTTTTGATCCTGGGCAGCCGCTCCCAGTTGGCCGCCGCCCGTCCCCTGCTGACCACCGGAGGCGATCATTTGACCCGTTGATAAACTTGCGGCAGAGCACAAAATCCGTATACTAATTCGAATTAAACGCCACTGGTGTAAGTCTTTATTGGAGCGCCTGTTAGTGAAAATTGCCCGCGGAGGTTGGTCCCATATTCTCGTAGTTTTGCTGGTGCCCGGCGCACTGGCGGCCGTTTTTTTCTATTTCGGCTGGCTGCTGGCGGCGGCAGCCATGGCGGTGCTGGCGGCCGTGCTGGTCGCTTTTATGGTCTACTTTTTTCGTGACCCGGACCGGCCTGCCCTGGCCGATGGTGCGGTGGTGGTGTCGGGTGCGGATGGCTGGGTGCGCTGTGTGGAAGAGGTGCCCGAGCCGCGTTTCCTGAAGACCGACTGCCTGCGCATCAGCACCTTCCTGACCCCGTTCGATGTCCACGTGAACCGGGCTCCCGTCGGGGGCACCGTCCGCCACCTCGGCTACACCCCGGGCAAGCACCTGCTCACCATCAAGGAAGAGTCCGCCGAATACAACGAGCACAGCACCATCGTTATTGATGGACCCCGCACCCGCTGCCTGGTCCGCCAGATCGTGGGCCCGCTGGTCCGGCGCGTGATCTACTGGCTGGACCTGAACCAGTCGCTGAAAACGGGCGACCGTATCGGTATGATGAAATTCGGCTCGCGGTTGGATGTGTATCTACCCGCGGAAGACGTGGAGGTTCTGGTGAAAAAAGGCGACCGGGTATTCGCGGGCATTACCGCCATCGCACGCATCAAAAAGGGAGTACGGATATGAGCATGTGGCGCAAAGTCATCCCCAATCTGTTCACCCTGGGCGCCATGGCGGCGTCCGTGATGAGCATTATTCACGCCGGGCAGAGCGAGTACATTGCCGCCGCGCAGATGATCATGCTGGCCCTGGCCCTGGACGGCCTGGACGGCAACGTGGCCCGCTGGGTGCACGGCGAAACCAAGTTCGGCGCGGAACTGGACACCTTTATTGACATCACCGCCTATGGCATTGCGCCCGCCGTGCTGGCCTGGGACCTGGTGATGAAGGATCACGGCTTCTGGGGCATGGCTTTTGTCTGCTTCACCGCCATGTCGGGAGCCATGCGGCTGGCCCGCTTCCGGGTGGTGGATCCGTTCCGCGGCCAGCACGGTTACCTGGGCCTGCCCATCACGGTCAACGCGGGCTGGATCGCCATGTTCGCCATCATCACGGAATCGGGCGGCTTCGGCCAGGAGTGGTTGTCCATCAGCGGTGGTCCCATGGCGGTGGCCGTCTGGTCGTGCTCGCTGGCCTTCCTGCTTTTGCAGGTGTCCAATGTGCGCTACGCCAAGCCTACCAAGGTCCCCCTGTTTTTTGCGGGCGGCCTGGTCATGATCATGATGCTGTTCCTGAAGCAGGAAATCATGGCCCTGGCCTCCCTGGTCATCGCCGCCTACGCCATTTTCTACGGCTTCCTGACCCCCTTCCTGCCCAAGCCCGCCCTGGCGGTAGAGGAGCTGGAAGAGGAAGATGAAGAAGAGCCAGCCGACCTGCGTCATTCCTGACCTCTGCGTCTTGCCTTCCTTCGAGCGCTCGCTACACTATCCGGCGTTGAGCCGGGCGATGCCTTCAACCGCAATAAAACGAAGGACGCATTCGTTATACCTCCTATGAAAACTCCCCTCCTGCTGGCGGTGGCCTTGATGGTGGCGGGTACGGTGACCGCTTCCGCGTTGGATAAAGTACGTATCACAGGCACCAAGAAAACCCTGGCCAAGCGCGAGAGTTCCACTCAGGACCTGCCCCGGGGACAGACCTCGCTCACCCAGAAAATGATGATGTACGTCTTCGGCCTGCAGCGCATGGCCACCGAAGTGCCGGAGCAGTCCACCGTGGCCTGGGTGCTGATCAAGGAACAGAAGGATGGGCGTCTGGTGGAGGCGGCGCGTGGTGAGTCGGTGGTGGACCTGCCCCTGGGGCGCGAGGTCACGCTGGACTCCACCCCGGTCGAACTGGAAGAGCGCGACTGGTCCGGTCCCCGCCGCGAGGGGTCTGTGTCGTCCTCCCTGGCCGGCTACGGTCTGCGCGTAGTAAACGGCGCGGGCGAGGTCCTGGCCGAGCGCTATGAGCCGGCCGAAATGCAACGCATCGTGGTCTGGGACAAACCGGAGGACAAAGCGTCCCCGCAGTTGGAGGAGTTGCAGAAGAAGATGCGGGAAGAGCGCCGACGCCTCCGTCGGCAGGCTCAGGAAGGTGAGCCGTTGTAGCGACGGCTCCGCTGATCAATCGGACGCGGCCGCCTCGTGCAGAATGCAGGTGACGCTCAGATCATCCTCGGGGTCGGCCAGCAGTCCGTAGTAGTGGGCGGTGAGCCGGGCCGGTTTCTTCAAGGCCTGCACCGGGGTCAAGGTGCCCAGCGATAGCACATCGCCTTCCCGCAGCCGGTCGCCGCGCGCGCGCAACGCATCGCGCATCCACCGCACCACGTGAATGGGATGGCCGAGCAGGTCCGCGCCCCGGCCCGCGCCGTACAACCGGCCTTTTTCATCCTCCAGCCGCACCGTAAACGCCCCCAGCCGGTCCAGGGTGGCTTGATCCGCGGTGAGGGCCACGGGTGTACCCACCACGCCGGTGCGGGCTCCAGCATTGAGGGCGGTCAGGGTGCGCAGGTCGTTGGAGGCGCCGGGCAAAAGCAGCAGGTCGGCCAGTTCGATGAAGGGGATGACGTCGCCCAGGCCGGCCAGCAGCTCCAAATCCGTCTTGGCTTCGTTGATATTGGGATCGCGCACCCGCACCAGTAGATCGGCCTCCACGGCAGGGCGGGCGGCATAGTCCAGGGCCAGCTCCGCGTTGTCCTCCAGCAGCATTTTATCCAGCAGCACACCCAGGATGGGCTGGTCCACCCCGAATTGTTGCTGGGCCTTGGGGTTGGTGAGGGCGGCTTTGTAGCCCACCGGTCGCCCCAGTTTGCCGCTGATCCGCTCGATGAGCGCGTTCTGGAAATTCTGCGCGGCCTGGTCGTCTTCCAGTTCAGGCAGCGCCTTGATCACGCGGGCGGCTTCCCACTCGCGGGCCAGGGCGGCCGGGGTCACCTGGGCGTGGACCTCGGCCCGGGCCAGCGCGCCCACCAGCAGAACGAGCAGGATGCGGTTCATGGTTTCTTGGCGCCGATATGGCGGCTGTCGTGTTCGTCCTTGGCGGTATAGCCGGAGTCCTGGCGCTGGAAGTTGACCTTGTTCTTGGCTTCGTAGTAGGCGAATACATCGTCCGCCGACATGCCGAGAATTTCCGCGGCCGAGATCAGGAAGTGGAACAGGTCCACCACTTCCACGCGCGCGTTCTGGATGTCGAACTTCTGGTACTTGGCCCACCATTTCCACGGAATACTATCCGTCAGCTCGGCGATTTCCTGGGTCATGGCCCGGCAGTAGTTGAGGATCCAGCGCTGCTGCTCCTCCTCGGTCATGGTGTCGGGTGTGCCGACTCCGATGCGCTTGTTGAGTTCCGTCTGCATGCGGAACATTTCCTTGAGCATATCGCGTTCTGACATGGTGAATCTCCCTAAGGTGGAAGACATAGCATATTTTTGCCCCGGGGAAGACGTCAATTGAGGGATGGCCGGCCGCCTCAATGAATCCACGCGAAGGGATGTAGTCGAACGAACCCAGCGAAAATCAATGCGCGTCGTGGTTCGATCCTGGTACGTCTGATCCGGTTGCTTGGTCGGGATAAAGTTTCATCATGGCTTCAATACCCGGACCGTGGCGGTCGGCCGTTGGCTGCAATCTTTCCGCCCATTCAGGATGTTGCTCCGCCAGTTGCTGAATGGCATTGGGCTGGCTCAGGAAATTCGTGGGCACGGCCTCCGGGAACTGCGCCATCATGGCCTTTAGTCCTTCCGAGGGACCCTGGGCTATGGCGGGCGTCGGGTTGGTTTCGTTTTCCGGATAGGGCTCCAGGTCATCCAGATACGGCGCATCCGCACCCACGGCCGGTGCTTTCACGGTGCGGGATTCCGGGGCATCGGTCAGATAGAGCTCCCGCCGCTCCGTGCCGAGGTTGAGCTCAATACGTTCCGCCTCATAATCCACGTTGACCACGTTGATGCCGCGGGCGGTTCCATGTTCCGGGATATAAAACGACTGCCCGCTGGTCGCATCCACAAAGCCCACCAGAAAGCCCTGTGCCCCCTGGATCAGGGCCGAGACGCGAAACTCGCGAAAAGCCGGTTCAGCCGCGACCGTGTTGGCTGGTGCGATAGGGTCTTCGGCCCGGGCGGGCCGGGCCAGGAGGGCGATCGCGATAAGAATGGCGAAAGGTCTCACGCGCGTGATATAAGCCGCCTCTTGGTGAAGTCACAAGACTTCTCTGGGGTAGGGGTTTCAACCATTCTTGCTATGAAAAAGATACTCTCGTTTTGTCTGTGGCTGTGCTGCCTGGGGATCGACGACCAGGCGCGCGCGGGTGCCACCTCGGCCAATTTCAACGGACCGGATTCTGATTTGAAAAACCGCGACGACCTGTCGATCTACGACCCGAACACCGGCAACTGGTTCATCCTGGGCCTGGACGGGCAGTTGATGGCCTTTGCGGAAAACTGGGGCTGGAACCAGGCCCATCCTGCGCCGGGCGATTACAACGGTGACGGCAAGGCCGACCTGGCCGTGTTTGAACGGGCCACCGGAGCCTGGTTCATCCGGACCCTCGCGGGCAAGCACCTGCTGGCCTTTGCCCAGCGCTGGGGCGATGCCACCATGATCAGCGTACCGGCGGATTACGATGGGGACGGGAAAACCGACCAGGGATTGTATCAGCCCTCCACCGGGAACTGGTACATCAAGACGCTCGACAACCGGGCTCTGGCTTTTGGCGTCAACTGGGGTGGTCCGGATATGACTCCGGTGGTCGCGGACTATAACGGTGACGGGAAGGCCGATCTGGCTGTCTATCAGCGGCACACCGGGAACTGGTTCATCAAGTCCCTCCATGGCGCGGTGCTGGCCTACGGACGAAACTGGGGGAACCAAGAGGCCTGGCCGGTGGTGGGCGATTATTCGGGGGATGGGGTAGCCGATCTGGCGGTGTATGAACGGGCCACCGGCAATTGGTCCATTCAGGATTTTTCCAACAACGTGCCCATCCTCTTGAATCAGAATTGGGGCTGGAACGAGACCACTCCCGTGCCCGGCGACTACAACGGTGATGGCCGGGCCGATCTGGCCGTGTATCACCGGATGACCGGCAACTGGTTCATCCGGACGGTGGCTGGCGAAGCGCTGGCCTTCTCCCGGAACTGGGGTATTGCCGGCCAGTCCACTCCGTCCCAACTCTATGCCCATCGCGGGTCTGAAGGGCGCACCTTTATTTGCTTCGGCGACAGCATCACCTACGGCGAGAGCAGTTCTTCCGAAGGCCCCGCCACCGCCTACCCCGCCTTGCTGGAGCGCAAGCTCGACATTTATTTCGGCGGCCAATTTTCCTGCCTGAACCACGGCAAATCCAAGGACAATACGCGCCGCGGGGTAACCCGCATCACGGATGTGCTCAACGTCACTCCGTCCGGTGACGGCCTGCTCCTGATGGAGGGGACCAACGACGCCCTGTACGACTGGCTGTTTACCGAGACCGAACCCAACCTGCGCAGCATGCTGCTGTCGGCCCGGAGCCGGGGCATGGAAACGATCATCGCAACCATTCCACCGGTCATCGTCTCGAAGTATCGCAACCGCCAGGCGCAGCACGACCGGATTCGCGCCTTTAATCCGCGCATCAGCGGGATTGCTGCGACCACCGGTTCGCGGGTGGCCCGGGTTTACGAGCGCATCACGTCCGTGCGCGGCTGGCAGAATTCGCTCATTGATCCGTACACGGCCAATCATCCGAATGACGCGGGCTATCTGCGGGTGCGCGATGCCTTTTTCGACCCGGTCCGAAGCATGGTCCTGTACGGCCAGTAAACCGGCGCGCCCCGGTCTTGCGGGTCTTCCTCGTGGTCCGACCCTGTGGTGGTTGCTTGCTCACAGGGTGATTTCCAACGATGCAATCTTGTCGCCTTCGAGTTTGAAGAAGAATCGAAGGTCAACCGGGCTGCCCGGAAAATTTCCGACCAGAGGGCTGGTGACCACCATCTTTCCGGTCTCTTCCGTACATGCTATGGGTGTGCTTGTATAGGCATACCGTGTCGAGGCGTCCGTGGAAATTCCAACCGTTGGAACCCGGGAAATGCTCTTTTTCCAAGGGTTGGAACTTTTCGCCGGCGGGAAGGGAGAGCCGTAATTGAGGCGTGGCATGCGCCTTTGTTTTTTGCTACACAGAGCGTTTCGGGAGAACGACATGGAAGATGTGATTATTCTGGGCACCGGCGCGGCCGGTCTGACCGCCGCCATTTATACCGGGCGGGCGGGCTTGAAGCCGTTGGTAATCGAAGGTTTGCAGCCGGGCGGACAGTTGACCACCACCACCGAAGTGGAGAATTTTCCGGGCTTCCCGGACGGGGTGGATGGCACCGAGCTGATGAACCGTATGCGGGCCCAGGCGGAGAAGTTCGGCACCCGCTTCCAGTTCAACCTGGTGACCGGCTCCGATCTGTCCGGCTCGCCGCTGAAACTGACCCTGGACGACGGAGTGGTGCTCGAAACCCGCGCCCTGATCGTGGCCACGGGGGCCAGCGCGAAATATGTCGGGTTGCCCAACGAGCAGAAACTGATCGGGCGCGGAGTGACCTCGTGCGCGACCTGCGACGGCGCGTTTTACAAGAACGTTCCGGTGGCCGTGGTGGGCGGCGGCGATACGGCCATGGAGGAGGCCAACTTCCTGACCCGCTTTGCCTCCAAGGTGTACCTGATTCACCGGCGCGACGAGTTTCGCGCCTCCAAGATTATGGCCGAGCGCGTACTGGCCAATCCCAAGATCGAGGTGGTGTGGAATTCCGTGGTGGTGGATGTGCTGGACGTGGCGAAGAACGAAGTGACCGGCCTCAAACTCAAAAACGTCAAGACCAACGCGATCAGCGACCTCGAGGTGAAGGCGCTTTTCGTGGCCATCGGGCACCAGCCCAACACGGACGCCTTCAAGGGCCAGTTGGACATGGACGACAAGGGCTACCTGAAAGCGCAGAACACGCGCACCAACCGGACGGGCGTGTTTGCCGCGGGCGATGTGCAGGACCCGAGCTACCGGCAGGCCATCACCGCCGCCGGCTCCGGCTGCATGGCCGCCCTGGAAGCGGAACGGTACCTGGAGTCCGTGGGACACTGAGCGCATGGCTGAAGCCAACCTCCAACCGAAACCGCAGAACGAGTGGGAGACCTATTTCCGCTTGTTGCGCCATGCCCGGCCCTATGCGGGGCGTCTGGTGGTGGGCATTCTGTTCGGGCTGCTGTTCGGCGGTTCGACCACCGGCCTGCTGGTGGGCCTGAAGAAGACGCTGGCCAGCGTTTTTAATCCGGGCGAATTTTCCATGACCGCGACCATCACGGTGGCCGCCCTGCTGCCCCTGTTCGGCCTGGTGCGCGGGGTGGGCGATTTTTTCAGCACCTACCTCATCGAATGGGTGGGCAACCGTGTGGTCATGGATTTGCGCCAGGCCATGTTCGCCCACTACCAGGCCCTGTCCCTCGGCTTCTTCGGGCAGGCGCGCACGGGCGACGTGATTTCCCGCACCACCAACGACACCCAGCTGGTGGAGCGCGCGGTGGCGGTGGTGCTGAGCGACCTGGCCAAGCAGCCGTTCACCCTGATCGGCCTGATCGGCTTCCTGATCTGGACCAACTGGCACCTGGCCATCGTCAGCCTGGTGGTGTTCCCGGTGTGTATTCTGCCCGTGGCGTTGTTCGGCCGGAAGGTGCGGCGCTCCTCCCGCGAGGGGCAGCAGAAGATGGCCGACCTGGTGTCCATCCTGGAGGAGAACATCCTGGGCGTGCGCATCGTGAAGGCCTTTGGCATGGAGCCCTACGAAATCGCGCGCTTTTCCGAGCGCTGCCGCGGGGTGTTCAGCCGGGCCATGAAGGTGACGCGGGCCCGCGCCTCCGTGGAGCCCATCATCGTGCTGATTTCCCTGCTGGGGTTCTCGCTGATCCTGGTCTACGCGCGCTGGTCGCACATGACTTTCGATGAATTTTTTTCCTTCGGGGTCGCCCTGGTGGCCATGTACGACCCGGTCAAGCGGCTCAGCAAGGTGCATCTGAACATCCAGCAAAGCTCGGCCGCGGCGGACCGTATTTTCGAAATGCTGGACGAGCCCATCCTGGTGAAGGAAAAGCCGGACGCGCGGGTGTTCCAGGAGCCGCTGCAGGCGGTGCGTTTTGAAAACGTTTCCTTCAGCTACGGCGAGGGCGAGGTGCTGCGCGACATTTCCTTCACGGCCGGGCGGGGGCAGGTGGTGGCGTTGGTGGGCAGTTCCGGTTCCGGCAAAACCACCCTGGTCAGCCTGGTGCCGCGTTTTTACGACGTGACGGGCGGGCGCATCCGCGTCAACGACCACGATGTGCGCGATCTGACCCTGGCTTCGCTGCGCCGCCAGCTGGGCATGGTGACCCAGGAGACCGTGCTGTTCAACGATACGGTGGCCCGCAATATCTCGTATGGCGAGGAGACGGTGACGCGGGAGGCGGTGGTGGATGCGGCCCGCCGCGCCAATGCCCACGAGTTCATCGAAGCGCTGCCCGAGGGTTACGACACGGTGATCGGGGAGCGCGGCATGCGGTTGTCCGGCGGGCAGCGCCAGCGGCTGGCCATCGCGCGCGCCCTGTTGCGCAATCCGCCCATTCTAATTCTGGATGAAGCCACCAGCGCGCTGGACACCGAGTCGGAGCGGTTGGTGCAGGGTGCGTTGGAGACGCTGATGGCGGGCCGCACCGTGCTGGCCATCGCTCACCGGCTGTCCACCGTGCAGCACGCGGACTGCATCCTGGTCCTGGACCAGGGCCGCATCGCGGAATCCGGCACCCACGCGGAACTGCTGGCCCGCGGCGGGCTGTACCGTCGGCTGTACGAGATGCAATTTACCGATGCTGTGCCTGCATCGGAATGAACCGCAGATGCACGCAGATCGACGCAGATTTTATACGGTTCTATCGGCCTCGCCCCATCTGCGTTCATCCGCGTCCATCAGCGGTTAAAGAACGGTCATGAAATCCTATCGTAAAGAGCTATGGTTCAATCTTCCGGCCCGGCGCGGCTACGTGAACATCACCCCCGAGGTGGAGAAGTGCCTGGCCGAGAGCGGCATCCGCGAGGGCTTGTGCCTGGTCAACGCCATGCACATCACGGCCAGCGTATTCATCAACGACAACGAAAGCGGGCTGCACCGCGACTTCGAGCGCTGGCTGGAGAAGCTGGCCCCGGAAAAGCCGCACAGCCAGTACGACCACAACGACACCGGCGAGGATAACGCGGACGCGCATCTGAAGCGCAGCATAATGGGGCGCGAAGTGGTGGTGGCGGTGACCGCGGGCGCGCTGGACTTCGGCCCGTGGGAACAGATTTTCTACGGCGAATTCGACGGCCTGCGCCGCAAGCGCGTGCTGGTCAAAATCATCGGGGAATAATTTGGAACTCAGGAAGTCAGGAAAAGAGAGTCGCTTCCTGATTTCCTGAGTTCCAAATTCACTCTCTTTCCAAATCGGCGTCCGTGGACCTGCGTGCTACCATCCATTCCCATGCCTGCTATTGCCAAAGTACTGGTGGATCTCTCCCTGGACCGGGAGTTCGACTACCTCATTCCGGATGAGCTGGCGGACTTCGTACGCGTCGGATCGCGGGTGTCGGTTCCGTTCGGACGCCGGGAGGCGGAGGGGTTTGTGGTGGGCTTCAGCGAAGAGTCGTCCTTCGACCACCTGAAGGCCATCGCGCGCGTGGTGGGCAAGAAGCCGCTGGTGGAGGAGAACATCCTGGCCCTGGCCCGCTGGATGGCCGACTACTATTGCTGTCCGGTGGAGCAGGCCGTGCGCACGGTGCTGCCCAGTGCGGTACGGCGCAAAGGCGCCAAATTCAAGGAGCAGCTTTTTGTGGAGCTGACCGAGCTGGGCCGCGACGCGGACACGGTGGCGGCGGTACGCAAGAAGGCGGCCGCGCAAGCCCGGGTGCTGGAGACCCTGGCCGCGCAGGGGCCGGTGACGGTGCAGCATGCGGCGGAGGCGGCGGGCGTGACCTCGGCCACGGTGCGCGCGCTGGAACGCAAGTGCCTGGTGCGGGTGGGCAGCCAGATCACCGAGCGGTCCGTGGCGGGCGGGCCTGGGGGTGAGATGTTGCATACCGGGGCTTTGCCTCTCATGCCGCAGCAGGCGGAGGCGCTGGCCACGGTGGTGCAGGCGGTGGACACCGGGAAGCCGTCCGTGGTCCTGCTGTTCGGGGTGACCGGGTCGGGCAAGACCGAGGTGTATTTGCAGGCCATTGATCACGTGCTGAAAAAGGGCGGGGGCTGCATCGTGCTGGTCCCGGAAATTTCACTGACTCCGCAGACGGTGGACCGGTTTCGCTCGCGTTTCGGCGATACGGTGGCCGTGCTGCACAGTGAATTGTCGCAGGGAGAGCGGCACGACGAATGGCACCGCGTGCACGAGGGCAAGGCGCGCATCGCCATCGGGCCGCGATCGGCCGTGTTTGCCCCCGTGAAAAAGCTCGGTCTCATCGTGGTGGATGAGGAGCACGAGCCCAGCTACAAGCAGGAGGAGGCGCCGCGCTACCACGCCCGCGACATGGCGGTGCTGCGCGGGCGGATGGACAAATGCGCGGTGGTGTTGGGTTCCGCCACCCCGGCCCTGGAATCGCTCTACAATGCGCAGTCCGGCAAGTACGCCATGGTGCGCATGCCGCATCGGGTGGATCACCAGAAAATGCCGGCCATGCGGGTGGTGGACATGCGGCAGGAGATGGAGCGGGAGGGTAAATTCTTCGTGCTGTCCCGCGATCTGAAGGATGCCATCGACGCGCGCCTGGGCCGGGCCGAGCAGACCATGCTTTTTCTGAACCGGCGTGGTTTCGCCACCTCCCTGGTCTGTCCCAAGTGCGGCACGGTGGCCCAGTGCGACCATTGCAGCGTGGCCATGACTTTTCACAAGCCGACCCAGAGCCTGCGCTGCCATATCTGTGGGGCCAGCAAGCCGGTGCCGGAGCGCTGTCCGAATCCGGAGTGTCGGGATCCCGCGTTCAAGTACGCGGGCGTGGGTACGCAGCGGGTGGAGGAGGTGGTGCAGCGGGTGTTCCCCAAGGCGCGGGTGCAGCGCATGGATTCCGACACCATGACGCGCAAGGATTCCTACCGCCGGGCCCTGGGCGATTTTCGTTCCGGCAAGACCGACATCCTCATCGGCACCCAGATGATTGCCAAGGGGCTGCACTTCCCCAACGTCACCCTGGTGGGCGTGATCAATGCCGACCTCAGCCTGCACATTCCGGACTTCCGCGGCGGTGAACGCACCTTCCAACTGCTGACCCAGGTGGCGGGGCGGGCCGGGCGGGGTGATGTGGTGGGCGAGGTGATTGTGCAGACCTTTACCCCTTTCCACGCCGCCATCCAGGCCGCGCGCCGACTGGACTACGACGGCTTCTTCGACCAGGAAATCGAGTTCCGGCGCGAATTGGGCTATCCGCCTTTCGGCCACCTGGTGGTCATCACCTTGCGCGGCTTGAAGGAAGAGTTGGTGCAATTCAGCGGACAGAGTTTCGCCCGCGCCTTGCAGCCGCGCCTGGGGCCGGATGTTCTGCTGGCCGGACCCACCCCCGCGCCGCTGGCCCGGGCCAAGGGCGAATACCGCTATCAACTCATGCTGCGCGCGCCTGCCACCCGCTCCATCACCGGCCCGCTCAAGGAGGTGCAAAAAACCTTCACCTGGCCGGAAGATGTTGCGGTGGCGGTGGATGTGGATGCGCTATCCCTGCTGTAGGAGGGTTGGTTTGCAGTGGGGCCAGCTTGTGGTACGTTGCTCGCTTCAGAAAGGCCCACTTCATGCGACCCATTGTGATTCAGCAGAACGACACCCCGGTTATCCAGAAGACCAAGGAACTGTGCCAGACCATTCTGGAGCAGCCTGCCTACCAGGGCATCAAGAAGACCATCCATGATTTCCTGACTCACGCCGACCTGAGCGCAACCTATCAGCGTTTGTGCGACCAGCAGGATGCCCTGCATCACAAGCACGAGCAGGGCGAGCTGATTTCCGACCAGGACGTCGCCGATTTTGAGAAAGATGAGACGGAGTTTCTCGCCCATCCTCTGGCCCAGCAGTTCATTGACGCTCAGCGCCAGATGCACAAGATCGAGCAGACCATCACGGGCTACGTGCGCAAAACCTTCGAGTTGGGCCGGATGCCGACCGAAGACGATTTTTCCGAAGGTGGCTGTGGTCCTTCCTGCGGTTGTCACTGAGCCAGCGGCACGATTCCTGCTCCCCATGTGAAGTGATTCACATGGGGAGTTTTCTTTTTATCACCAGCCTGCTCGTGGTCCTGCTGCGGCCTTTCGCGGCGGGGGCGGGTGACGTGTCGCCCCGCGCCTGGGAATCCCGCGGGGCGGGCGGGGGCGGGGCCCTGTTCTCGCCGCGCTTCAATCCGCATCAGGCCGGCCAGCTCTATGTCGCGTGCGACATGAGCGAACTCTTTCGCGGTTTCGAGGATGGCGCCGCGTGGGAGTTGGTGGATTTCCGGCAGATCCAGGGCAACCGCGATTGCGCGGTCCAATTTACCAGCCTCTCCAATGTGCTGTTTGCTTTGGATTATTCGAGTGTGGACGGGGCGGATGTGCGGCGGCCCACCCGCAGTACCGATGGCGGTCAGACCTGGCAGCCGCTGGCGGGTGATCCCACGGGCGGTGAGGCCTATGGCGTGTGGGCGGATCCGATGGCCACCAACCGGCTGCTGGTCTCGAGCTACGACACGCTGTTTGTCTCGACCAATGGCGGGGCTTCCTTTCAGTCCGTGTATGCCACGGGTGCGGCGAACGGATTGTGGGTGGGCGGCGCGCATTTTGCGGGGTCGCTCATCGTGGTGGGCACGTCGCAGGGCCTGCTGCAATCCACCAATGGCGGGGCCAGTTTTTCCGTGTCCAGCGCGGCGGGATTTCCGGCCGGGCAGGAAATCGTATCGCTGGCCGGGGCCACCGCCAGCGGGACCACCCGGGTGTACGCGGTGACGGTGGCGGGCGGCACGCTGTACCCCGGCATGCTGGTGGAGGATGCGTATGGGGCCTCCGCCTATCGCGGGGTGTACCGGCTGGAACCTGTGGCGGGCGCGTGGACGGTGTGTACCAACGGGCTGGCCGCCGGACATCGCCCGCTGTTCGTTTCCCTGTGCCGCACCAATCTTCAGACCGTCTATGTAGCGGGCCAGCGCGACGATGACACGCCGGCGGTCTACCGCAGCGATAACGGAGGCGATCTCTGGCAGTTGGTGCTGACCCCGGCCAACAACGCCAACGTTCAAACCGGCTGGTGCGGCTGGCAAGGTGACCGCGACTATACCTACGACGCGTACTACGTGGGCTTTTCGGTGTCGCCCCTGGATGCCCGGCGGGCGGCCCTGACCGGCTACGGATTTCTTCACCTGACGACCAACGGCGGCGCCAGCTGGCACGCGGCCTATGTGCAGGCGGCCGATCGCAATCCCGCGGGCGCCAGCACGCCGCGTGGCCGCGCCTATCGCGGCATCGGGCTGGAAAACACCACCTGCTGGTGGCTGCAATGGGGTTCGTCCTCCAATCTGATGGCGGGATTTTCGGATATCCGCGGTTTGCGCAGCGCGGATGGCGGGCGATCGTGGGGCTTCGGCTACACCGGGCAAACCTACAACTCGATGTACCAGCTGGCGGCGGCGTCCAACGGCACGTGGTATGCCGCGGTGAGTTCGGTGCATGATCTGTATCAAAGCACCTATTTGCAGGACAGCCGCATCGATGGCGGGCAGGGTGAGGTGTTGTATTCCACCAACCACGGGCAGGTCTGGCAGCGCCTGCACAACTTCACCAATGTGGTGTTCGGGGTGACCTTGGACCCGAATCACACCAGCCGGCTGTATGCCGCGGTGGTACACAGCACCAAGGGCGGCTTCTATGTTTCGAGCAACATACACCTGGGCGTAAGTGCCACCTGGAGCAAACTGGCCGTGCCGCCGCGCACAGAGGGGCATCCGTATCATCTGCACGTGCTCAGCGACGGAACCCTGGTCGCGGTGTATTCGGGGCGGCGCACCGCGGCGGGGACGTTTACCGCCAGTTCCGGCGTATTCGTGAGCACGAACGGCGGGGCCGCCTGGACCGATCGCAGTTCCACCAACTTCTGGTACTGGACCAAGGATCTCGTGGTGGACCCCGTGGATTCTGGACAGAGCAACTGGTATGTCGGCGTGTTCAGCGGATGGGGCGGGCCGCCCAACGGAAAAGGCGGGCTGTATCGCACCACCGACCGCGGGCAAACCTGGACCCGCATCCTGAACCGGGATCGCGTGACCTCGTGTACCTTCAGCCCGTTGTCCACCCAGGTGGTTTGGGTCACCACGGAAACCGAGGGGTTGTGGATGTCGACCAATGTGCGCGCGGCCTCGCCGAGTTTCACCGCGGACCAAGCCTATCCGTTTCGCCAGCCGGAACGGGTGTTTGTGAATCCATTCCGGCCCCGCGAAATCTGGGTGACCAGCTTTGGGCACGGCTTGCGCCGCGGCTGGCTGGCGCCGGAGGAGCCCCATCTCACGTGGTCGCTGGATGGCGCGTTCCGCTGGGCGGGCGAACCCTTCACCCGCTATTCGCTCTGGCGGGCCGGGCAGCCCGACGGTCCCTACGACTCGCTGGTGGCGGGTGATTTATCCGCGGAGTCGCCCTTGAATGTCTACACCTCGGCGCCCGGCGTGGAGAGTTCGGCCTTCTTCCGTCTTCGCGCCGAGTGAGGCGCTGCGCTATAGTGAGCGCATGCCGGAAAAACACATCGTGGTGGTGGGTGGCGGAGCGGCCGGATTCTTTGGCGCCATCAAGGCGGCGGAGGACGCGCCGGGGGCGAAGGTGCTTCTGCTGGAAAAAAGCCCCGAACTGCTGGCCAAGGTCACGCTCTCCGGCGGCGGGCGCTGCAATGTCACGCACCACTGCTTCGATGTGGATCGGTTGGTTCGTAACTATCCCCGCGGCAGCCGCGAACTGCTGGGGCCGTTCCACCGCTTTCAACCCCGCGATACCGTGCAGTGGTTTGAGTCGCGCGGGGTGAAGTTGAAGGTGGAAGCGGATGGCCGCATGTTTCCGGTCACCGATCGCTCCTCGTCCATTGTGGATGCGTTGCAGCGCGCGGTCCGGCAGGCGGGCGTGGTCATCCGCACCTCGTGCGGCCTGCGGGAGTTGACGAAGCACCCGGAAGGCGGTTTCCGGCTGCGCCTGACCGACGGATCGGAACTGAACTGTGACCGCCTGCTGCTGGCCACGGGCGGGAACAAGAATACCGCCGGCTATGGGCTGGCCGCCTCGGTGGGCCACAACATCGAGCCGCCGGTGCCTTCGCTGTTCACGTTTCATATTAACGATCCTTCGCTGCACGCGCTGGCCGGCATTGCGGTGCCGGAGGCCCAGGTGACCGCGCCCGATTTGCGCCTGGTGCAGAACGGACCCCTGTTGATCACGCACTGGGGGCTGAGCGGCCCGGCGGTTCTGAAGTTGTCGGCCTGGGGTGCGCGTGCCATGGCGGAATGTGATTACGCGTTTGCTCTGCAGGTCATGTGGCAGCGCGGTCCGCGGGATGCCATGGCGCAAACCTTGCCGGCGTGGCGGACCCGGCAGGCCGCGCGTGCCGTGGTGAGCGGAGGCCCGCTGGAGGTGCCGGTCCGGTTGTGGGCGTGGCTGTGCCAACGCGCCGGGGTGGAGGCGGACCGGGTGTGGAGCCGGTTGACCAAGGAACAGGAGCGGCGGTTGGTGGAGGAAATCACGGCTTGCCGACTGGAGGTCACGGGCAAGAGCACGTTCAAGGAGGAATTTGTGACCTGTGGCGGGGTTCGCTTGAACGAGGTTGATTTCAAGACCATGGAAAGCCGCGTATGTCCGGGTTTGCATTTGGCGGGAGAAGTACTCAATATTGACGCCGTCACCGGCGGATTTAACTTCCAAGCCGCTTGGACCACCGGGTGGCTGGCCGGTCAGGCCATGGCCGGGGCCTAAGGGAGACGCCATGAAACGTTATTGGGGGATGATGTGCTTGGTCGGGTGGGTGACCTGGGTGCAGGCCGCCGGCGTGGAGCCCTTGGCGACGGAACTCCGAATCCCGGAGAAGAAATGGCTGGATGGCGGCAAGGGTTACCAGGAAGCGCTGGAACTGCAGAAGCTGACCGGGGCCGACCTGATGGTCTATTTCGCGCAATATTCGCCGCCCGACAAACGCGGGCTGTCCACCTGGTTTGAACGCAAATCGTTGCAGCACGGACAGGTGGTGGATGCGCTGAAGCCCTACATCAAGGTCAAGGTCACCCTGCCGCTCGATAAAAAGGAAGTGCCGCTGTTCGAGAAATTCCGGGTGACCAGCGGGCCGGTCCTGTATGTGGTGCAGACCAACGGCTGGCGCTATCGCGTGGCCCCCTTCGACTGGCCGGGCGGTGAGCCGGAAGTGCGCACCCCGGCGGCTTTGACCGAGGAAATTCGCACCAAGAGCAGCGCGCGCTATCGCCCGGAAGGCCAGGGCGCGGCGCCCACCCCGGAGGTCCCGTGAAAGCGATGCTACTGGCCGCAGGCATGTTCACCGCCACGCTGAGCGCAGCTGGAGCGGGTGACGTGGTGTGGGAAAATCCCGGCTGCACCTATCCCGATCTGGGCTGGCGGAAGCCGGTGGATTTGCAGGAATCGGACTGGCGGGTGGACCGCGCGCTGGTCGAGGTGCCGGCCGATCACTACAACTGCCATTTCTACACCCGGCTGCATCTGGTGCAACGCAACCAGCCCCGCCAGTTGCTGGCCTGGCTGAAGCAACCCACGGCGGATCTGCTGACTCCGCGCTGTCTGCGTCGGGCTGGCTTGCGCAAGTTGGGTCCGTTGGAGGAAGTGCGTCCCGGTGATGTGGTGGTGGCGAGCCGGACGGATGTGCGCGGCGAGATTACCTTTCATCACAGTGCGGTGGTGCGTGAGGTGGACGAGGATGGCCATATCGCCAGCATCCGCCAGAAGTTTGATGCGCAGCATCCGGTGGTGGATGTGGATGCGAATGAATTCCGGACCCTGTATGCCGGGTGTCATCCCTGCCGGGTCGAGGTGTGGGGCTGGTCGCTGGGTCCGCGCGGGCAGGTTGCGCATCAGTGAGCGATTCCCTGTACCTGGTGCTGGGCTCCAAGATGGCGGCCATGTTCACCGTCATGGCGGTGGGCTGGTGGATGCGCCGCAGCGGATGGCTTTCCGCGGGCATGACCGCGCCGTTGAGCCGGTTGACCATTGAGGTGGCCTTTCCCTGCCTGATCGTGGACCAGATGTTGCGCACGCTGGGCCGGGACGCCCTGCAGCAGAGCGTCCCGCTGCTGACCCTGGGCTTGCTCATGATGCTGTTGTCCGCGCTGGCGGGCTGGCTGCTGGCCTGGGGGCGCACCGACCATGGTACCGGCCACCGCACCGCGGCCTTTCTCATGGCCGTACCCAACTGGATATTCCTGCCCATGCCGCTGGCCCAGGTGCTGGCGGGCGAGGCCGGCATACGGACCATCCTGCTGCTGAATGTGTCTGCGCAATTGATGCTATGGACGCTGAACCTGGCCATGTTGCGCGGGCGCTGGTCGGGGATGGAGGGCTTGCGGCAGGTGATGGTTAATCCGGGTCTGCTGGCCACGGTGGGGGCCATCACGCTGGCCATCCTGTTTCCGGGCAGCGGGCAGTGGCACACCCAGGCCTCACCCGCAGGCGTTCTCGTGCAGGGGCTGGGGTTGCTGGGCGCCTTGACCATACCGCTGTCGTTGCTGGTCACCGGCGCGCAGTTGGCCGAGACCCGGATGGCCCAGTTTGCGCCCTTGGCGTTGGGTCGGGTGTTGGCCGGTCGCCTGCTGGTAGCACCCGTTTTGTGCGTGCTGGCCATCGAATTCGGCGGGAGGCTGGTCGGCCTGGACGACTCCATTCGTTTGGTGACCTGCGTGGTCTTCGCCATGCCGGTGGCCGTGACCTGCGGCATTTTCGTGGAGCGTTACGGGGGCGATCGCGACCTGGCTTCGCAGAGCATCCTGTTCAGCACCCTGGCCAGCCTGGCCACCGTGCCGCTTATGGTGGCGCTGGTGGGCTGGCTGCGCTGATGGGGGAAGTAACCGGTGACCAGTAACCAGTGACCGGTTACTGATTACTGGTCACCGGTCACTCTCTTCACCCTTTCATCCCGGTGAGGGTCACGCCCTGGATGAAGTACTTCTGCGCGAAGAAGAAAATCATGACCACGGGCAGGGTCATCAGCAGTGAACCGGCCATCATCATGCCGAAGTTGCCGCCCGCCTGCACGTTGAAGGCGTAGAGGCCGAGGGACAGCGGATAGAGCCGCTGGTCGCTCAGATAAATCAGCGGCCCCATGAAGTCGTTCCACACCCCCATGAAGGTGAAGATGGCGATGCAGGCCAGCGTGGGCTTTATCAGGGGCAGAATCACGTTGAGATAAACCTGCCACGAATTGCAGCCGTCAATGCGGGCCGCGTCCTCCAGATCGCGCGGGATGCCTTTCATAAACTGGCGCAGCAGGAAAATGTTGAAAGCATTGCCCGTGAGACTCATGACCCACAGCGGGGTGAGCGTGTTGTACCAGCCCAGGCTCTTGATGATCAGGAAGTAGGGGATCATGGTAACCTGGCCGGGAATCATCATGGTGGCCATCATCAGGCCGAAGCTCAAGTTGCGGCCGGGCCAGTTCAAGCGGGCGAAGCTGAAGGCCACGATAGAGCAGGAGAACAGGGTGCCCGCGATGTTGAGGATGACCAGAAATACGCTGGTGCCGGCGTAGCGCCAGAAGGGGATGTAATCCAGCGCGCCCCGGTAGTTGCGCTGCGCCTTGGCCCACCACGCGTCGAGTTTCGTGGCCTGACGCAGAACCAGGGTGATTTTAACTTCGTGGTCGCCGCTGGCGTAGGCCGGTCCTGCGTCCTGTTCCAGCAGCGGAATCCACAGCCGGATCTTGGTGGACTCGTCGTCCGGGCCCAGGTCCTGCAGGGTGATGATGGACCATTGGAAATTGCCCAGGTGTTCGGGGCGTTTGCCCTGGAGCAGCTTGCCCTGCTTCTCGACCAGGAATTCCACCGGATGCCAGGAATCGTCCGGCCGCATGAACAATTGCAGGCGGTGCAGCCGGTCCACCGGGAAGGGCAGGGTGATGGTGCGGGTGAGCCGGATTTCGCCGTCGCGCTCCGGGAATTGATAGACCAGGTCCGCGATGGGCGTCTTGCCTTCGGCGTCGTCTACCAGGCGGGCCTCGGCATTGCCTTCAACCGTCCAGAACGAGGACAGGGGCGCGCCCGCCGTGACATCCACCTCCTGCAAGTCGTAGCTGCGTGCGCGTACCCCGCCGAAGCTCAGGCGGCGGTACACCTTGCGCACGGTTTCCTGGGCCAGTTCGGGCGTGATGCGCTGGCGGATGGCCTGTGCGCGTTCTTCATCCGACGCTTTCCAGAGGGCGGCGGGCATGACCTGTTCCAGGCGCTGGAAAATGCCCGGGGTCAGCAGGCGGACGGCCGACTCGCGTTGAGCGATGTGTTCCGGCAGGCCCAAATCCAAGCCGCTCAGCGCATCCTCGATAACCGGGCGTGCGGTCTCGAAAAGTTTGCCACGCGGCTGGGGAAAATAGTTTTGATCCAGATAGGGCGAGGCGGCCGCGGGCACCGGGCGCATGGGCATGAAGGTGATCTGTTCGCCGAACATTTCCCGGTCCACCTTGAAGCTGGTGCCGATCATCCAGGCGAAAGGCAGGGCGAAGATGAAGGAGCCGCCCAGGAGCAGGCCGTAGATGAGCAGCCAGCGTCCGGTGGCCAGCAGCCAGCGCTGCTGCTGTGCCTTGCGGGCGTGCTCGGGGTCAAAGTGATGGAGGTCGGTAAGCATAAGGGTGTCGGGTGTCAGGTTTCAGGTGTCAGGGCGGAGGGGATCACGCATGCGGGGACGGCTTGGCAAGGCACGACTTCTCTTCCCCGACACCTGAAACCCGACACCTGACACCTATTCCTCTTCATAATGCACCCAGCGTTTCGACATCTTCATCTGGAAAGCGGTGATGCCCAGCACGATGATAAACAGGAACCAGGCCATGGCGGCGGCGTAGCCCATGTTCATATAGCGGAAGGCGTGATTGAACAGGTGGTAGGCGAAGAACATGGTGGAGTTCACGGGGCCGCCCTGGGTCATGATGAAGGCCTGGGTGAAAATCTGGAAGGTGCCGATCAGCCCCATGACCAGATTGAAGAAAATGTACGGGGTCAGCATGGGGATGGTGATGTATTTGAACTGCTGCCAGGTGGTGGCGCCGTCAATGGACGCCGCTTCATAGTAGCTCTGGCTGATGCCCTTGAGGCCGGCCAGCCAGATGATCATGCCGCCGCCCGCGCCCCACAGGCCCATCAGGATGAGCGACCACTTGCTGGTGTTTTCGTCCTGCAGCCACTGCGGGCCGGTGAGGCCCACCAGGTCGAGGGCGGCGTTGAGCAGGCCGCTCTGCGGGTTGAAGATCCAGATCCACAAAATGCTGGAGGCCACCGCGGGCACGATGCTGGGCAGATAGAACAGGGTGCGCCACAGCGCGATGCCGCGCACCTTGAGGTTGAGCAGCAGGGCCAGGCCCAGGCTGAGGCCGAGGCCGAGCGGGATGCCCACCACCATAAACAGGGTGTTCCACAGCGACTTCCAGAACAGCTCGTCGCCGTTGATCATAAAGGCGTAGTTGTAGAAGCCGGTGAACACGGCGGGATTCAAGACATCGAAGCGGCAGAAGCTGATCACGATGGAGAAGACCAGCGGGCCGCCGGTGAAGACGATGAAGCCGAGCAGCCAGGGCGAGGCGCACAGCAGGCCGTCCTTCCACTGGGCGCGGAAGTAGGAACCCTTGCTGCCTTCCAGGTGCGCCGCATCCCCCGCTTCGCCGGTAAAGAAGCCCACCAGGTTGAAGCGCGATTTCCGTTTGGTCGTGTGGGTGCGGGTGTCGCTCCAGTAGGCCAGTCCGGCCACCAGCACGATCAGGCTGCCGTAGAGCCAGAAGAACCAGGTCCAGCTGCGGATGACCTTGCCGGTGGGCGGATTCAGCACCAGGTCCAGGTCGCGCTGCACGATGGCGGTGTGGTAGTCGAGGGCTTCCTGCGGGGATTTTTTCTGGAAGATGGCGTCCTCCATGGCTGAGATCTGGCCGTTCCACAATTTCTGGCCCACCGGGGTGACCGGGCGGTAGCGTGAATTTTCCATGAGCCCGTTGAAGGTGCGCATGGCGTCTTTGAATTTTTCCTCCAGGGCGGTGTTCTCCTCCACGTAGGTTTTGAACACCCACTCGTTCTGGGCCCGGTTGGGATACTGGCGCGGGATGAAGGGCCGGCCCTGGCTGAGCGCGGTGAAATTTTCGGAGGCGCGCATGATTTCCAGCGCGCGCTGGCTGGTCAGGAAACGGATGAGCTCCCACGCGCCCTGCTTCTCGCGCGCGGTGGAGGGAATGGCGTAGGCCCAGCCGGCCAGCCACGACAGCGGTTGGCGGCCCTTGGCCACTTCGCGCGCGGGCAGGGGCGGGGCGGTGGTGCCCAGGTTGAGATCGCGCCCGTAGAAGGCGATGGAGGGCATCACCCACACCCCGTCGATTTTCATGGCCACCTTGCCCATGACAAAGGGGTCCAGCTCGCCGCCCTGGAAGCTGGACTGGAAGGCATAGACTTCCTTGGCCCCGCCCAGCGCGGCGTAGATGCGGGTCATGAATTCGAGGGCGTAGACCACGTTGGAATCGTTGAGGGTGCAGCGGCGCCCGTCCGGGCTCAGGAATTCCCCGCCCGCCTGCCAGCCGTACATGTAGAGCCAGGAGTTGCCGTAGTTGGGGATGAAGCCGATGGTGGTGACGCGCCCGCGGTCGTCGCGTTCCGTCATCTGCACCGCCATGGTTTCCAGTTCCTCCCAGGTGCGCGGGGGCTGGGCTTCCCCGAGCGCGTTGGTGAAGCCGTGGCGGACCAGGATATCCTTGTTGTAAAGCAGCACGCGGTTGTCCGCGTCGGACGGAATGCCGAACAGGGCGGCCGTGCCGTCGCGGGGATTGCGGTACACCGCCTCGTCCCAGCAGCCAGGGAAAAAGTTTTCCTGCACGATGGGTAGGATCGCAGGCTCGCTGCGTCCGCCCTCCGCGCGCGGCGGTTCATCGGTGGCGCCCGGCCAGGGCGGAAGCTGGTTGGTGTCGGTTTGCCAGGCGTCCCACGCGGCGAGGTCGCGTTGGACCTGTTCATCGAGGGGTGTGAACGCCCCGCGCGAAGCCCACTCGCTGATGGCGAAGCGGTCGAAGTCGATCACATCGGGCGGGGTGCCGCCGGCCAGGCTGACCAGGAAGCGGGTGGGGTCCTCGGTTTGTCCGCGCGAGGCGTCCTGGCCCGAGATCACGCGGTAAATGGGGTAATTCGTATCCACCGCGTGCCGGTCGCGGCTGAGCCGTTCGAACTCGCGGATGGCGTCCTCCATGGCGCCTTGGATGGGGCCGGAGCGGCCCATGTAGCGGATTTCCACCGCGCCGTCCTCGACCTGGATGGAGCGTTGGGGCGCAAGCCACCACAACGCGGAAATCAGCACCGCGCCCCAGAACCCGCCTTTGACCCAACCCGGCATACGCCCGCATGGTGAATCAACCCGCGTGCTCACGCAACCCCGTAATGCGGTTCCCGGGGCCCCAAACTTCCAACCCTTGGAAAAAGAGCATGTTCAGGTTTCCAACCCCTGGATTTTCCAATGATTGGAAAAAATGGGCGCCGCTTGCACGGGTGAGGGTTAGGTTCTAGAGTAACGCCATGCCCTTACCGACCAGCCCTAACGGCTACCGGGTGTTGATCCTGTCCGCCAGCGCGGGGTCCGGCCATGTGCGCGCGGCCGCGGCCCTGGAGCAGGTGTGCCGACACCGCCCCGCCATCGGCGAAGTGCGCAACGTGGATGCGCTCACCTACACCAACCAGTTGTTCCGCCGCTTCTATTCCAAGTTCTATTTCCAGCTCATGCGCAACATGCCCACCTTGCTGGGCTGGTTCTACGACAATCTGGACGAGCCTTGGAAAACCGAGCGCATGCGCCTGATGCTGAGCCGGATCAACACCCGTCCCCTGGTGCGCATGATCCGCGAGTTCAATCCCGACATCACCATCTGTACCCACTTCCTGCCCGCGGAAATTATTTCCTACCTCATCGCCAAGGAAACCATTCAGGCCCGCCTGTCCATCGTGGTCACCGATCTCGACGTGCACGCCATGTGGCTGTCCCGCCAGTTCCATCACTATTTCGTGGCCCTGCCCGAGTCGCGCGAGCACCTGATCCGCACCGGGCTGCCGGCGGACCGCATCACCGTGTCCGGCATCCCGGTGGATCGCGCGTTCAGCACGCCCCAAGATCGGGCCGCCCTGTGCGCGCAGCACCAGGTGGAGCCCGGCCTGCCCCTGGTGGTGATTTCCATGGGTGCGGTGGGCAAGGTGGTGGCGGACGATATGGTGCGCATTTTGAGCCAGGTGCGCACGCCCTGCCAGATGGTCTTTGTGTGCGGCAACCACCACGAGGTGGCGGAGCGCTTGCGCGAGCAGGTCGGTCAGGTCGCGCCCGGTGCGGTAAAGTTCCGCGTGCTGGGGCTGACCCAGGTCATGCACGAGTGGATGAAGATGGCCACCCTGCTTATCGGAAAACCCGGCGGGCTAACCGTGACGGAATGCCTGACCGTGGGCCTGCCCATGCTGATGTTTATGCCCATCCCCGGCCAGGAAGAGCGCAACAGCGACCATCTGCTGGAGTGCGGGGTGGCGGCCAAGTGCAACCAGATCACCACCCTGGCCTTCAAGGTGGATGAATTGCTGGGCGATCCCGCCCGCCTGCAGCGCATGCGCGAGGCGGCCCGCGCCCTCGGCCACCCGCAAGCCGCCGAGACCGTGGTTGACACATTGCTGAACCAGTTTAATTTGGATTCCATTCGCGTTCCGAAAACGGACGACTAAACAGGAGACTGAATATGAAATCGAACATGATGCGTTGGGTGATGGTGGCGCTGTGCGGTCTGGCCGTGCAGGTGCAGGCCGCAAGCTCGCTCGGATTGGGCGCGCGGTATTTCCAGACCGTGGACAGCCTGGACAAGCCTTTTGAAGAAAGCGGTCTGGCGCCCCTGATCTCCCTCAAGATGGAACTGGCCTCGCTGCTGCACGTGCAGGTGGATGGCGTCTTATATCCTGACGGCTACGCGGGTTCGGACAAGGACGTGCTTTCGCCCCAGGCCTTCCTGCTGCTGGGCAGCGGGCTCTACGCCGGTCTGGGCGTGGGCACCCTCTATGCCGACGGCGAGTTTTCCGATTCGCCGTTCTTCATCGCACGGGCCGGCGTGGACATCGCGCTGTTTCCCGCCCTGCATCTGGACGTGAATGCCAACTACGAGTTCTCCGAGTGGGACGGCATCAACAACCTGGACGAAGAGGTGGACACCGACACGGTGACCCTGGGCGCCGCGCTGCGCTTCCTGCTTTGACGATGGTGACCAGTGACCGGTAAACGGTGACCAGTTTACCGATTACCGGTTACCGGACACCGATCACTTCTTCACCGCCACTCATGCCGCGGATATTTCCGCTGCATTTCCTGCTTCACGCGCGGATAGTGGTCGCGCCAGAAACCGGCCAAATCCTGGGTCACCTGCACCGGGCGCTGGCTGGGGGCCAGGATGTGTACGGTCAGTGGCACGCGCCCCTGCGCGATGCGCGGTGATTCCTTCAATCCGTACAGATTCTGGATGGTGGCCCCGAAGTAGGGCGGCGTCTCCCCGGCGTAGGTCACTTTGGAGGTTCGTCCGTTGGGCAGGGTGATGCGTTCCGGGGCGTATTTGTCCACCAGCGCGCACTGGGCCGGGTTCAGCCAGTCCTTCACCACCGGCCACACCGCGCGCTCCTTGATATCCTTGTAGCTGACCGCGCCGTGACAGATCTGCGCAATCATATGCTGGCGGTCTTCAGCGGTGATGATGGGCAGGTTCAGTTCCGGGCACCAAGCGGCCAGACAACTCACCCGCAGCAGCCACTGCTCCACCGCGTCGTCCCAGTTCTTTAGCACCAACTCGCCCTTCATTACGCGCGTGGCCAGCAAATGGGCGGCCTGCTCCAGGGGCGGTTTTTCCGAGCGCTTGCTCTCCAGCACCAGATCGCGGAACAGGCGCTGGGTTTCCCCGTAGGCCCGCCGCGTGGGTTCGTCCCACACCGCCACCGTCTGCTCGCGGAAACCTTCCGGGAAAATCTCGCGCAGCCATTCCGGCTTCACCACGGTGATGAGCGATAGCACGACCTCCACGTCGCGCCCCTCGATTTCCGCCACCTCGGCCGCCACCAGCAGGCTGGCCTCGCGTACCGCGGTTTCGCGCGACAGCGTCCCGCGCCGCTGGTGCACCAGTTGGCAGCGCAGGGTGCCGCCATCGAGGCGGCGGGCGAGGTGATCGGCGAAGCCGGTCAGGATGCATTTCTGCACCGCCTCATCGTCCGCACCGCGGTCGTCCACGGACAGACCCTCGCCTTTGGCCAGGCGCAGGAATTGCTCGAACAGCGGGCGCACTTGGCGCGCGGATTGGGCGTGGATGCCGAGTTGGCGGCAGGCGTCCACGCTGTAGTTGTTTTTGTCCGCGTACTGCCAGGCCCGCATCAGCACAAAGAAATCCGAGTTCACGGCCCCGCTGATCAATCCGTCCCGGCGTTCCGCGATCTCCTTGTCCGCGCGCCGAATCAACAAATCGCGGCCCTGGGTCAGGGCGGCGATGAGCGCGATCTGGCGCACGCAGCCGTATTGTCCACCCGCAATGAGCATGCGCGCGTAACGCGGGTGTACGGGGAAGGCCAGCATGCGGCGCCCCAACTCGGTCAGCGCGCCGGTATCTTCCGCCGCCGCCCCCAGATCGCGCAGCAGCTCCTCGGCGCGCAACAGGGATTTCTCCTCCGGCTTCTCCAGCCAGGGAAATTCGCGCGCGTCCGGGAAGCCCGCCGCCTTGAGGTTGAGCAGGACCTCGGCCAGGTCGAGCCGTTTGATCTCGGGCAGTTCCTGGTTAGGCCGTTCGCGGTGTTCCTTCTCGCTCCACAGGCGGAAGCAGCGCCCCGGTGCGGTGCGTCCGGCGCGCCCCGCCCGCTGATCGGCCGAGGCCTTGCTGATGCGTTCGATGAGCAGGGTGTTGATGCCGCGGAACGGATCGTAGCGCGGAGTGCGGGCCAGTCCGCCGTCAATCACGATGCGCACGCCGTCAATGGTCAGCGAGGTTTCGGCCACGTTGGTGGACACGATGACTTTGCGCTGCGGATAGCGCGCCACGGCCGCGTCCTGCTGCTGGGCCGAGAGTTCACCGTGCAACGGCAGCACGATAAAGCCGCGCGCCTCCGGGGTGTTCTGGATGGCCTGGATGGTGCGGCTGATTTCAAAACCGCCCGGCATGAACACCAGCACATCGCCCGGCTCGCCACGGCGGATGGCGGTGGAGAACGTTTCCGCGGCCAGGTCCCACACCGGGGTGTCGGTGCCGGGTCGCGACGGAGCGCGACCCTCCAGGTAGACGATGTCCACCGGGAAGGTGCGGCCTTTTGATTCCAGCACGGTGCAGGGGCGCAGGTAGTCCTCCACCTGTTCCACGGCCAGGGTGGCCGACATCACGCCGATCATCAGGTCGGGCCGGGTGCTCTGTTGAATTTGCAGCGCGCGGGCCAAGGTGATGTCGCCGTAGAGATGCCGCTCGTGGAATTCGTCGAACAGGATGCACGCCACACCGGGGAGTGTGGGATCGTTCAGCATCTGGCGCAGCAGGATACCCTCGGTCACGTAGCGGATGCGGGTGGTGGGGCGGGTTACATTTTCCAAGCGGATCTGGTAGCCCACCTCCTCGCCCAGGGGGGTGTTGCGTTCCTGGGCCACCCGGGCGGCCAGCAGGCGGGCGGCGATACGGCGGGGTTGCAGGATGACCACGGAGCCGGAACCCAGCACCCCGTGATCGAGCAGGATCTGCGGGACCTGGGTGGATTTGCCCGAGCCGGTGGGGGCCTGGATGACCACCCGCTTGCGCTGGGGCAGGGCGGCCGCGATGGCGGGGGCAATGTCGTAGATGGGCAGGTCGGAAGCCGGCATGCGCATCAAGAGAAACCAGACCCGGCGGTGATGCAACGCTAAAGCGAGGAACCGGGTTAGAGTAACCTATTGAATACCGTAGCCGTCAGGCCTCTCGCAGAGCCGCAGGGACGCAGGGGAAGATTTTTTTGATTTGGGTTGTGCGCTTTTCTTGTTTTCCTCGCAAAGTCGCCAAGAACGCCAAGTTCGGCAATAAGCAATAAGCGACATGAAGACTATACAGATTATCTCATTCTTGTTCGCTCTGCTTTTATTGACCGCCAGCTCAATGCTGCTGAACGGGTATTTTGCATACATTCATAATCCGACCTATTTCGGAACAGAAACACACCCCAGAACATTACACCTTCTGCTTGGAGCCAGTGGATATATTGGCGTAATCGCACTTTTCATTCGCATGGGTATCGATTGCCGATCTATGCTAATTGGTTTGGCATCGGGAGTCCTATGCGCAACACCTGCATTAATTAATAGTAATGGCACAAGCGGAGCAATTATCTGGTTGGCAATATTCACAACGGCGATATTTTGTATCGCGATTGTTCAGAGAATAATGAATGCAAACAAAGCAGTGTAGGTGCAAAGCCCCGCGGAAGGGTCAACGCTCCACACCGCTGACTCTTGGCTGATTAAGCTGATTTAGAAATCGGGCGAAGAAATATTTTGGAATATAGATGGGCTGAAAGACCCGAGATCAGATTAAGAACCGGAGAAGAAATTGGACATTGGAGCGCCGAACCATGCAGTTGTGGGTACGTTGCCCCGCCGTCGGGTCAACGCCCCACACCGCTGACGTTCTTTGAAGAATTCCAGACTCCTAACTCTGCGGCTTTGCGCCTTGGCGAGAGGAAAAGGACGGGCTACAGATCAACTTAACTTGCGCTAGCGCGGCAGTATTTCGACTTCCGCGAGCTGGCGAAGGTGGTCACTGCGGAAGGAGGCGCGCAGGCGGTAATTCTGGATGTGCAGGCCGGGGCTGATCCACAGGTGATCGAGGCTGTAGAGCGGGATGGGCAGGGGCCACGAGTAGGGCCAGCCCCGGCCCGCGATTTCGTAGCCGTTCTGCAGATGGGCGCGCAGGGGTTGGAAGGCGCTGGCATTGCGGGGCGTGTTGAAGTCGCCCGCCATGAGCAGGGGCACGGTGGGATCGCGCCGGGCCACCCAGTCGGCCAGGGCGCGCAGGGGATCATTGCGGTTAAGAAAGGGATGCGACACCAAATCTACGGTGACCAGATCCACCGTACCCATCGGAGTTACCAGCCGTGCCCACCAGCAGCGCGCGGAGCGATTCAAGCTGACCGTTCCTTGTGGGGTGAAAGGATAACGCGACAGGATGGCCATGCCCTGGTCGTGAAAGGCGTGGTCCAGGCCGAGGGTGGTGCGGGCGACCTCCGCCAGATCATCGCGGTAGCGGCATTCGGATAGAAACACCACATCGGGACGAAACTCTGCCAGTTGTTCCAGGGTGCGCGGCAGGCCGGCTCGGGCATAGGCGATGTTCCAATGAGCCACCCGCAAGGCGTTTGGACTGGCGGGGGTGACGGCGTGCCAGCGGACGTCACGCACGAAGTCGGCTGCGGCCAGTATGGACAACAGCAGGGTCACCCCGCTTTGGAGGCGGGCGACACGGCGACGGGTATGCCAGAACCCATAGAGGCCGACCAGTGCGACCAGCATAGAGGGAAGGAAAAACAGCAGCACCCACCGGTCGGTCCGATAGCCCAGCACGCGTCCCGCCGCCCAGGCCATCAGCAGCAAGGGAACACCCAAGGCATGGGCATGCCACCAGCTGCGTCGCGCGAGGCGCCAGAGCATGGGCTAGAGCAGGTTGGCGGCCAGTTCCGCCACCTCGGAGCGCACCCCTTTGCCCAGTACAATATGGGCGGAGATGTTGAAGGGGCGGAACCGCTCCACCACCGAGGTCAGGCCGTTGGACATGCTGTCCACATAGGGATTGTCGATCTGGTAAATGTCGCCGGTGAGCACGATTTTGGTGCCCGGGCCCACCCGGGTCAGTACGGTCTTGGCTTCCAGCGGGGTCAGGTTCTGGGCTTCGTCCACCACGATGAACTGGTTGGGGATGCTGCGCCCGCGGATGTAGGTCAGGGGTTCGATGGCGATGCGATCGCTTTCATCCAGCCCGCCCTCGCGGCTGCGCTTGTAGCCCCCGCGCCCGTTGGACAGGAAGTCGAGGGCGTCGAAGATGGGCTGCATCCACGGATTCAGCTTCTCCTCCACCGTGCCGGGCAGGTAGCCGATGTCCTTGCCCATGGGAATGGTGGGGCGGCAGATCAGCATGCGCCGGTAATGTTTTTCGTACATGGTCTTGTAGAGCGCGGCCGCTACGGCCAGCAGGGTCTTGCCGGTGCCCGCCTTGCCGATGATGGTGATGACCTTGATGTTGTCGTTGAGCAGCGCATCCATGGCGTAGTGCTGCTCCTTGTTGCGCGGTTGCACCGGTTTGATGGCATCAGGGGCGGGGATGAGGGGCACCAGTTTTTTCAACTCGCCGTCGTAGCGGGTGAGCACGGTGTGGGTGCCATCCACGCTGTTGCGCAGTAGGACGTACTGGTTGGGGGAGAGCAGATGATGTTCGGGTGGCTCCGCCTGGCCGTCGCGGCGGAACTGCTCCAGCACGTCCGCCGGCACTTCCAGTTCGCTGTGTCCGGTGAACATTTCGGAAATGTCCACCCGGTCCGTCTCGTAGTCCTCGGCGTCCAGGCCCAGGGCATCGGCCTTAAGGCGCAGGTTGATGTCCTTGGTGATGACCACGGTGCGCGGTTCGCCCGGTTTGCGCAGGGACATGGCCAGGTGCAGGATCTGGGTGTCCGCGTTGCGCCCGTGCTGGTAGGTGTCGCCGTTCATGGCGATGCGCAGGCTGCCCCCGTTGGGCAGGGCCACCCCCGCGTTGAGTTTGCCCTGCTGGCGGAGGCCATCCAGGGTGCGCGCCACGTGGCGGGCGTTGCGGCCAAGTTCGCTTTGATCTTTTTTGAAGGTGTCGAGTTCCTCGATCACTTCCAGGGGCAGGATCAGATGATTGTCTTCAAATTGCTGGAGGGCGGTGGGGTCGTGCAGGAGTACGTTGGTGTCGAGGATGTAGTTTTTCTTCATGCGAATGTGGCGTCAGGCGCTCCCAGGGGTTACAGCCAGTTTTTCCTTTTCAACACGATGTAGATACCCGCCGTGACCACGGTGTTCAGGCCCAAAATCCATGCATAGGCTTTGGGCCACGACCAGTCCGGATTCGGAAAATGATGCACGTTCATGCCGTAGAAGCTGCTGATGGCGACCAGGGGCAGGGACAGGGTGGCCAGCACGGTCAGCACCTTGATGACCTTGTTGATCTGCATCTGCTGCAGGTTCAGGTGCACCTGCAGGGTTTCCGTGAGGGACTCGCGGTAGGTTTCGGCCAGGTCGTGGATGCGGTTCAGGCGGTCCAGCAGGTCGCGGTAGTAAGGCAGCAGGTGGGCGCGGATGATCTTGAATTCCCCGCGCGCGATGCGGGCGATCACGTCGCGCTGGGGGGCGATGATCACGCGCACCCGGCGCACCTCGTTTTTGAGGGCCATGATCTGGTCCAGCACGTTGGCCGCGTTGCCGGACAGCATGAGCTTGTCCAGCTCGGAAAACTCCGCGCTCAGGTCGTCCAGGGCGGGGTCGTAGTTATCGAGCAGGAAATCCAGCAGGGTGTAGGTGAGGCGGTCGGGGGCGCGGGCCACGGCCGCGGAGTTTTTCAGCACGCGTTCGATGGTGGATTGCACGCTGCGCAGGGGCTGGTCGTGGTAAGTGACCAGGAAGTTTTTGCCGATGAACAGGTTCAGTTCGGTGGTCTGGAACTGATGGGCTTGGTGCGAATAGTCCACGGCATGGATGCACATGAACAGATAGCCGTCGTATTCATCCACCTTGGGTTGCTCGGAGGGGGATCGGCAGTCCTCCACGGCCAGGGGGTGGAAGCTGAAGATGCCCTCCAGCAGGGTCTTTCCTTCCTCCGCCGTGGGCTGGTCGAGGTCCACCCAGATCTGGGCGTCCTCATCCACCAGCATCATCTTGAGGAAGTCCAGGCCCAGATCCTGTCCGACCAATTTACCCTGACTGAATACGAACGAGCGAATCATGTCGTGGTGGTTTCCGTGTGATCGTGTTGCGCAGCAAAGTGCGCCGGGCCGCGAAACTTGGCAAGGGGAAATTCCCGGCGCCCGTAAAATAGTGAACGCCGATCAGGGCGGCGCATCGGCGGGCGGTTCCGATCGGATGAATTTCTTGAACGGTCGCTTGAAGATGCGGAAGGGGCGCAAGTGGGGGCGCAGGCGGGGAAACTTCTTGTGCACCCAGGCGGACAGGCGTCGGAAGCTGCGCACGTAGGGGGCGAGCAGCACCGCGCCCAGGGCCAGAAAAGGAATTTGCGGCAACACCGGAATGAGCGTGCCCACCAGGCCGAGCAGGATGAACAGCCAGCCGAAAACCTGGCGCAGCACGTGCAGGAGCGGATGCCGGTAATGGTAAGGTTTGGCCTCGCCCCCCGGATTATCCATGACGACCCACCGCCAGGCCGGCCATGACCAGGATCACCCCCAGCACATTCTGGCCGACCATATGGCCCAGAGCGGGCAGCCACGCGCCGTCGCGCAGCAGACCGGTGGCTTCGAAGGCGAAGGAAGAGAAGGTGGTGAAGCCGCCCAGAAATCCGACCAGAACCACGGACCGCCATTCGCGGGCTATGTCCACCCGGCTCTCCATGAGCGACCAGAACAGTCCGAACAGGAAGCAGCCCAGCAGATTCACTGCCATGGTGCCCCACGGGAAACTCAGGCCGGCGTGACGCTGCACCGCGCTGGAGAGGGCATAGCGCAGGAGGGTGCCCAGGCCGCCGGCCAGGAACAGCAGCAATACCTTCACGGAATCAGCTCCACGAAACGATGGATCAGGCGCTGGGCCAGACCGTTCAGGCGGGACAGGTGGGGGTAGGCTTCGCGTTCGATGTCAGCCCGGGTGCGGCCCGCCCTTTCCAGGTCGGAGGCTGCATGATGGCACAGGGCGTCCACGCCGGCGGCTTCGACTTCCAGATGGAACAGCAAACCATAGGCGGCCCGCCCGTAGCGGAAGGCCTGCACCGGGTAGAGTGCGGAACCGGCCAGCGGGATTGCACCTTCGGGCAGGGTTATGCCCTCGCCATGCCAGGCAAACACCTCGGCCTGTTCGGGAAAATGGGCAAATAGCGGATCGTGGAGGGCTTCCGCTGTGCGCCGGATGGGAATCATACCGACTTCAGGGGCGGGACCCGGTTGCACGGTGCCGCCGGTCGCTTTGGCCAGCAACTGGCTGCCCAGGCAGATGCCCAGATACGGCACCCCGCGTGCCACCTGTTCGCGGATAAAGTCCAGTTCCGCGGCCAGCCAGGGGTCGGTATCGTTGACCGACATGGGGCCGCCCATGACCAGCAGGGCGTCGGGCGCGGTGGCCGGCACGCCGTCCCGCGGAACCAGACGCGCTTCCATCGTACCACCGTACTCTTCAAAGACCTTCCGGAAATAACCGGGGCCTTCAAACGGCACGTGTTGAAGGCAGAGGATTTTTTTCATGGCGGGGACGGGGCGGGTCACCCCTTCATGGCAAGGATCGTCACAGGCTGACGTAGCGCAGCCCCAATTTCCGGGCCTCATCGCGGTTGAAGAAATTTTTCACATCCACCACCACCGGCGTCTTGAGCTTCTTTTTCAGATCTTTCAACTGCAAGGGGCGGAACGCATCGTGGGCATTGATCAGGATGACGGCATCCAGATCCTTGGCCTGGCGGGGCAGGGTGGTTTCCAGTCCGAAATATTTCTGCATCTGCTCGGCCGTGCCCATGGGCTCCCAGCAGGTGACGTTGCAGCCGAAGCCCTTCAGGTAGGCCACCACATCCTCGGCCCGCGTATTCCGGAAATCCGGTACGTTTTCCTTGAAGGTCATGCCCAATACCCACACCCGGGCGTCCTTAGGCAGGGTCCCGGCGGCGATCATTTCCCGGATGCACAACTCGCCCACGTAGGCGCCCATGGAGTCGTTGATGCGGCGTCCGGCCAGGATGACTTCTGGGTGATAGCCCAGGGCCAGGGCGCGGTGGGTCAGGTAGTAGGGGTCCACCCCGATGCAGTGCCCGCCCACCAGGCCGGGATGGTATTTGTGGAAGTTCCATTTGGTGCCGGCCGCGGCCAGTACATCCTGGGTGTGGATGCCGATGCGGGAGAAAATCTTCGACAGCTCGTTCATGAGCGCGATGTTGAGATCGCGCTGCACGTTCTCGATCACCTTGGCCGCCTCGGCGGTTTTGATGTTGGGGGCGGGGTGAACACCGGCCGTGATGATGGAGCCGTAGACGGCGGCGCAGCGCTTCAGGGATTTCGGATTATGGCCGCTCACCACCTTGACCACGGTGGTCACGGTGTGCTTTTTGTCGCCGGGATTCACGCGTTCCGGGGAGTAGCCGAGATCAAACTGACCCAGCTTGAGGCCGGATTTCTTCTCCAGGATGGGCAGGCAGAAATCTTCCGTGACCCCGGGATAGACCGTGCTTTCGTACACCACCATCATGCCGGGTTTCAGGATGGCGCCCACGGTGTCGGAGGATTTCTCCAGCGGTTCCAGGTCGGGCTCGCGGGCCACGTTCACCGGGGTGGGAACAGCCACGATGACGAAGGTGGCGCGGGCCAGGTCGGCCGGGTTGTTGGTGAAGTGCAGGTTCGGGTTCTTCAGTTCGCCCGGTTCGGTCTCGCCCGTGTGGTCGCGACCGGAATTCAGCTCGGCGATGCGCGCCGCCTTCACGTCAAAGCCGATGACTTGATACTTCTTGGCGAAGGCCAGGGCGAGGGGCAGTCCGACATAGCCCAAGCCGACCAGGCCGATAATTTCACGCGATGAGGATTTGCTCATGAGATTCCCGATGACTCCGCTTCCCGGCCTTTATAGGCGAGGCGGTGAAAAACCGCGATAGAAAATAGGCGGCGCCGGGCGCTCAGCCGGTTTTTAACAGACGGTCAATGAGCACGAAGGCCAGGGCGGCCCGTTCGTTGCGGGAGAGTTTTTTTTCCAGCTCGGTGATTTCCGCCTGGATGCGGGGGGCGGACTGGGGATCTTCCTCGGCCAGTTTGAAGGCGCTGCGCAACTGGCTGTGGTTGATGCAATACACCGACTCGCCGCCGAGCAATTCAATAGGGCGTACGCTCATGCTGGCCTCAGACGGCGAAGCTGGAGCCGCAGCCGCAGGCCTTTACCGCCTTGGGGTTCTTGAAGCGGAAGCCGGAGGAGATGAGGTCATCCGAGAAGTCAATCTGCAGGCCGTCCAGATAGCCCGCGCTTTTTTCATCCGAAACCACGCGCAGGGCGGCCTCTTCAAACAGGACCTGGTCGGCATCGGACAATGTGTTGTCAATGCATGCCGAGTAGGTCATGCCGGAGCAGCCGCCGGAAACCACGGAAATGCGCAGGAAGTTCTCCCCCGTGGCCTCCAGGTTGACCAGTTCTTGCTTGGCTTTGTCGGACAATTGAATCGGCATAGTGAAATTCTCCCAAACGGCGCGGCAAACTACGTCACGGAACCGGCCTTGTCAAGGTACGGGGGGCCTGGGTCAATCCAGGTCCCGCTCCGTCAGTTGATCCTCGTCCAGGCCCAGGTAGTGGCCCAGTTCGTGCAGCAGGGTGCGGCGGATTTCCTCCCGGTAGGCGGGGGCGTCATGCCGGGCGTAGGTCCAGATGTTCTCCAGGAAAAGCAGGATCTGGGGCGGCAGCGGATCGGTGCCCGCCACTCCGTCGGGAAACGATTCCCCCACAAACAGGCCCAGCACATCGGGTTCCACCCCATCGGCCAGCAGGTCGTCGTCCGGGCGCTCTTCAAAGGAGATCGGCACGGATCGGGCGCGGCGACGTACCGGGGTCGGGAGCTGCCGGAGGGTGTCTTCCGCCGTCTCCCGGGCCGCGGTCAGCAGCCGTCGCCACTGATGGGTTTGCAGGGTCATGGTGCGTTAGCGTAACCCAGATAATGATTTACGCCGTCTCGATCTGACGCTAATGTAGTGCTATCGGTCAACCGCGAAAAGGAGCGGCGCTGTGAATATTCGAGAGCTTGAGATTGATGTAGAGCAGGTGGCCACGGTTACGGTGGTCCGCGTGGCGGGTCCTGTGGACTCGGCGGGCGTGGACTTGTTCAGAACGCGGTTGAATCCCCTTTGTTCACAACCGGGGGCGCGCGTGCTGCTGGACTGCCAGGATCTCACCTACCTGAACAGCACCTCCATCGGGTTGTTGATGAAGTATCACCGGGGCCTTTTGGTTTCGCGCGGCAAATTGGTCCTGTGCGCGGTGAACAGCAAACTCCTCCGCACCCTCGATCTGTTGCAGATCGGCAAGACCCTTCAGATCTATGCCACCCGGGAAGAGGCCCTGGCCGCCCTTTCGTAGGGTGAACTACTCTGCACGTTCCTCGGGCTTATCCAGCTTCTTCATCTCGACGGCGTAGCACGCATCGCACAAGCCGTGCGAAATAATGTTGAGATGCCCCGGCTTCACGTCCATCCAGGCTCCGCAGTAGGCGCACTTCACGTACATCAATTCGCCGTTTTCCGGTTTCGGGGGCTGGGAGTGGTCCGGGGCGTTCATGGTGGTGCGATGGATCAATCCATCACACTAGTCCACACCTGGTCACCAATCAACTGAAACCGAATTTCCGCCCCCGGTTCAATCGTGCCGGATGGGACGGAAGTGCATGCGTTGGGGGCGGTCGGCGGCATCGCCCAGCAGCTTGCGGCGCTGCTCGTGGTAGCCCTCGTAGTTGCCTTCGAACCAAGTGACCTTGCTGTCGCCTTCAAAGGCCAGGATGTGGGTGGCGATGCGGTCCAGGAACCAGCGATCATGGCTGATGACCACCGCGCAGCCGCCGAAACTCAACAGGCCTTCCTCCAGGGAGCGCAGGGTATCCACATCCAGGTCGTTGGTGGGCTCGTCCAGCAGCAGCAGGTTGCCGCCGCCGCGCAGCAGCTTGGCCAGGTGGAGACGGTTGCGTTCGCCGCCCGACATCTGGCTGACCTTTTTCTGCTGGTCCGCGCCCTTGAAGTTGAAGCGCGCGCAGTAGGCCCGGCTGTTCATGGTCTTGCCGCCCAGATCGAGAAATTCCTGGCCGTTGGAGATTTCCTCGAACACCGTCTTGCTGCCGTCCAACGCGTCGCGGAACTGGTCCACGTAGGCGATGCGCACGGTGGGGCCGATGGTGAGCAACCCGTCGCTCGGCTTCTCCGTGCCCACGATCATCTTGAAGAGCGTGGTCTTGCCCGCGCCGTTGCCGCCGATCACGCCCACGATACCGCCGCGCGGCAGGTCGAAGCGTACGTTCTCCATGATGACGCGCTCGCCGAAGCTCTTGGTCAGATTTTCCGCCCGCACCACCAGGTCGCCCAGGCGGGGCCCCGACGGAATCTGGATTTGCAGGCTGTCCTCGCGCGTGTCCACCTGCTGGGCGGCCAGCTCCTCGTAGCGGCTCAAGCGCGCCTTATTGCGGGCCCGGCGCGCGCCTGGATTCATTCGAATCCACGCCAGTTCCTGCTCCAGCAGCTTCTTGCGCGAGGTGGCCGCCTTGGCCTCCTTCTCCTGCGCCGCTTGCTTCTGTTCCAGCCAGGCCGCGTAGTTGCCCTTGTAGGGATAGCCGTGGCCACCTTCCAGCTCCAGAATCCACTCCGTTACGTTGGACAGGAAATAGCGGTCGTGGGTCACCACCACAATGGTGCCCTTGAACTTCACCAGATATTCCTCCAGCCACGCCACCGATTCGGCGTCCAGATGGTTGGTGGGCTCGTCCAGCAGCAGCACGTCGGGATTGGAGAGCAGCAGGCGGCACAGGGCCACCCGACGCCGCTCGCCGCCCGAGATTTTGTCCACCGACGCATCGGCCGGGGGCAGGCGCAACGCTTCCATGGCCAGCTCCACCTGATGGTCCAGCTCCCACAGGTTGTTGGTATCGATGATGTCCTGCAGGCGGCCCAGTTCGTTGTTCAACTTCTCGGAAGCTTCGTCGCTCAAATCCCCGCCCAGCAGATCGCAGATTTCGTCGTAGCGCGTCATCACCTGGCGCGCCTCGGCCACGCCCTCGTTTACGTTGCCCGCCACATCCTTGGCCGGATCGAGCTGCGGCTCCTGGGACAGGTAGCCCACGCGCGTACCCTTGGCCACCTGCATGTCCCCCATGTACTCCTTGTCCAGCCCGGCCATGATGCGCAGCAGGGTGGACTTGCCCGCGCCGTTGCCGCCGATGACTCCGATCTTGGCCCCGAAATAGAAGGCCAGATTGATGTTATCCAGGATGGTGGTGCGGTTGTACTGCTTGGTCAGATTCTGCAGGTTAAAAGCATATTCGCCGGCCATGATTTGCCCTCCGATACATTAGCCACAAAAGGCACAAAATTCACAAAATGAGTTTCTTAAACTGTATAACAGGGGATCCAAAGTTTACCAACAGGCCATCCCGATAGTTTGAAGCCCGTAGATAGCCCAACACTTGAGCGACATGTTCATCGGCCAGAGCCTTGCAGGCCTTCAATTCCACGATCAGGCTTTGCTCGACCAATAGGTCGGCGAAGTAATCACCTAAAATAGTTCCGTCTTCGTCGAAGACCTTTAATGGCTTCTGTTGCTCAACTGCCAGTCCCGCCAGTCGCAGGCGATTCGCCAGCCCGTTCTCGTAGACCTTTTCCAAATGGCCATGCCGGAGGAAGGCATGCAGTGAAAAAGATGTTTCGCGAACGACATCGCAAAGTTGTCTGATCGCAGCGTCATCCCGATGCATTTTGTGCCCTTTGTGCTTCCTGTGGCTAATTCTGTTGGCGCTGGCCAGCTGACTTCGCGTGGGCGCCGCGGTCTGAACAGATGATCAGTTCTGCGTCGGCTCGGACGGAGTCGTCTCCGGCGTGGCCTCCGCGACCGGGGCGGGCTCCTCGGGAGCCGGGGTGCCGTTGCGCGCGCTTTCCCGCTTCATGAACTCGCGGGCCAGGGCGCGGTAGGCCGCGGTGCCGGTGCAGTTGCGATCGTAAACCAGCACGGGTTGGCCGTAGCTGGGCGCCTCGCTCAATCGCACGCTGCGCGGAATGACGGTCTGATAGACCTTGTCGCTGAAGTGTTCGACCACCTGCTGCACCACCTGGTTGGACAGGTTGGTGCGCTGGTCGAACATGGTCATCACGATGCCTTCGATTTGGAGCTTGGGATTGGCCCCGCCTTCGCGCACCTGCTCGACCAGGCGGATCATCACGCTCAGTCCTTCCAGCGCATAGTATTCGCATTGGATGGGCAGCAGGATGGAATCGGCCGCGGTGAGCGCGTTCATGGTCAGGATGCCCAGGGAGGGCGGGCAATCCAGGAAGATGTAGTCGTAGCGGTCGGCCGCCACCAGGGGGGCCAGGGCATCGCTCAGGCGGTGCAGGTAGCGGTCGAGCCGGGCCACATCAATTTCCGCCCCCGCCAGGTTGACCTCGGCCGGGATCAGGTCCAGCCGCTTGACCGCGGTGGGCTTGATGAAGTCCTCGGCCTTGCCTTCGCCCAGCAGCACGCCGTAAAGGCTTTGGCCCTCGGTTTTTTCAAGCCCCAGCCCGCTGGTGGCGTTGGCCTGGGCATCAAAATCCACGATCAGGACGCGCCGTCCTTTTTCCGCCAGGGCGGCGGCCAGGTTGATGGTGGTGGTGGTTTTACCCACCCCGCCTTTTTGGTTCGCCATTGCAATAACACGGGTTGCCATATGGGGTCCGATGCTACGGGGCGGGAGCGCGGGTGGCAAGCGGCAGGTTGCAGGTTGAGGCGGCCGGGTGCCGTGGTTCGCCCCAAGGTTTCCGCGTCCGGGCAAAGCCCGAAGTGGCAACCCGATGAAGAATGGATTTCCAACCCTTGGAAAAAGAGCATTATCGAGGTTCCCATCACTGGAAATTCCAATGATTGGAAAAAATGCTCGTTACTCGGCGGCCGCGGGCGGGGATAGCTCAAGTTTGGCCAGGCCGTCCAGCTGCTCCATCTTGCCTTCCACCTTGAGCAGGCGCTTCTGCGCTTCCTCGTACTTCTTGAGCGCGTTTTCCAGGTGGTCGCCCACCAGGCGGAAGGACTCGGAGAAGCGGTCGAATTCCTGGTTCAGGCGGGCCAGGTGGTTGATGATTTCCCGCGCGCTTTCCTCCACCCGCAGCCCCTTGAGTCCGAGCAGCACGGTTTGCAGGTAGGCATAGAAGCTGTTGGGCGAAACGGGAATCACCCGGCGGGTCAGGGCGTAGCCGAAGAGCGCCCCGTCCGCGCCCAGTTCGTCGTCCTTGATGATGGTCTCGTAATAGACGTTTTCGGCCGGGATGTACATGAGGGCGAAATCGAAGGTGCCTTCGTCGGTGCGGATGTATTTGGTGGTGATGGCATCCACATGTTTTTTTACGTCCTGCAGGAAGGTGCGGCGCAGGGCTTTCTTTTCTTCAGGCGACTCCGTCTTCACCAGGCGCTGGAAATTCTCCAACGGAAACTTGGCGTCCACCGGAACCAGCCCGGCCTGCAGGCGGATGACCGCGTCCACCTTGCCGCCGTCCTGGAAGGTGTACTGCAGTTGGTAATGCTCGGGAGGTAGGATCTGGGCCAGCAGGTCGCCCAGGAACAGTTCGCCCATGTTGCCGCGCAGCTTGGGCGAGCGCAGGATGTCCTGCAGGCTGGAGATGTCCTTGCCGATGTCGGAAAGCTGCTGGGTTTTCTCGCTCAACTGGCCGAGCTGGCGGCTGACTTCCTTGATCACGATGGCGGCGCCGTCCAGCCGGGTGTCCATGGCCTTCCGGGTGTCGCCCAGGCTCTGCGTGACCTGGCTTTGCAGCAGGGCCACCTGCTGGGTCACCCCGTTGAGCTGGCCGCGCAGTTCACCAAGGGCCTGCTGGTCCTCCGGGCGCGGGGCCAGGGCGCGCAGGGCGGAGCGCAGCCAAAGGGCCAGTCCCGCCAAGACGAGCAGGAAGATTCCAAGCGCGATATACAATTCAACCATGCCGCCAGTTTGGACCAGCAGGGGTGGGGAGGTCACGGAGAAAGCGTGACCCGTGATCCGTAATCCGTAGTCCGTTCGGATTGCGGATCACGGAGACCGGATCACATCCTCATCGCACCAGCAGCACGGGCACGTGCGAGCGCGCGACCAGGTTCTGGGTGGTGCTGCCCAGGATCATTTCGCGGATGCGGCTGTGCCCGTAGGCGCCCAGTACGATGAGGTCGCATTCCAGCTCCGCGGCCTGGGCCAGGATGACCTGATCGGGGCGGCCTTCCACCACCAGATGGGCGGCCGCGCATTCGTGGGCGCGCACCAGTTGCATGCCGTCTTCGACCACGGCGCGGGCCTGTTCGCCATCATGCTCCTCGGCCACGGTGAGCAGGACCAGGGGTACGGCCAGGGCCAGGGCCAGTTCGATGGCTTCGTGCAGGGCTTTGCTGGAGACGTCGCTGCCATCGAACGCGGCCATGATGCGGCGGACGGGGTGTACGGTGGCGGGGGTGACCAGGCACGGTTTGATGGAGTGGCGGATGACGCGTTCCACGGTGGAGCCGATGAGTTCCCCGGTTTGCTCCGCGTGTTCGCCGCGCTGACCGAGCACGATGAGTTCCGCGTGGGCTTCCTCGTCCAGGATCACGCGCGCGGGCAGGCCGGTGCGGAGCAGGGTGGTGGTATCCACGCCGGCCGCTTCGCTGGCCTGGGCGAACGCTTCCAAGATGGCCTGGCCGCGCTGTTCCAGCAAGGTGCGGAATTGCGCCACCTGGGCCCCGTAGGGTTGGGCGCCCAGCCAGCCGGAAATGTCGGCCAGCAGGGGGCCTTCCAGGGTGCGGGTGTCCAGGATGTGGCAGGCGGCCAGGCGGGCCTTGAGTTGGCCCGCGAGTTGGAGGGCATAGGTGGTGGCCGCGGTGGCGTGGTCCGACCCATCGGTAAATACCAACAGACTCTTGATCATCTACACCTCCAAGTTCCGCCCGACGGGTTCATCGTAGCAGGGCTGGCGGGTCAGGGGAACATCAAAACGCTGATGCACCGGGCGGCCTGAAAGGTCGGATGAATTCATCTGCACGCGTTTCTTGCCCGCGAGCCGTTGCCGTTGCTAGGATGGCGAGATGGCTGTGAAAAAAGAAATTGCCCGGTCCGGCTGGCAGGAAATCGGCGGCATCGCCCTGCTGGCGGTGTGCGTTTTAAGCGTGTTGAGCCTCTTTTCGTATGACGCGGGCGACATGCGGATGTTGCACCAGCCGCCCAACGACCCGCCCCGTAACTTCATCGGGCCGGTGGGGGCGTGGTTTTCCTTCCTGACCTATATGGGATTCGGGGTGGCCGGCTACATCCTGCCCGCGCTGTTTTCCTATCTGGGCCTGATGTGCCTGTTCAAACGGGAAGGCCGCTTGTGGTCCAAGTTCGCGTGGGCCCTGGTGCTGATGCTGGCCGCCGCCGCCTTGATGGAATTAAATGCCGCCACCTGGGAAGGGGTGCGTGATCGCCTCAACATAGGCAGCGCGGGCGGTTTGCTGGGCGATGTGCTGACCGGGAACTGCCTGATCCCGCTGCTGGGCCGGGTGGGGACGGGGGTGTTGCTGACCGCCGCCCTGATCATCGGGCTGGTCATGTTGATTGATATTCATCCCGCCACCCTGATGCGCCATTGCTGGGACTACGTGCAGGCCGGTTACGCGCGCGTGCAGGAAGCGCGTCAGGCCCGCATGGATCGCCTGCAGCAGATGGAAGAGGAGCAGGAGCAACTGGCCAAGCGCCGCCGTCGCCTGGAGCAGGCGGTGCGCGAAACCGAACCGGCCACGCCCAAGGTGCGGGTGCGTACCCGGCCGGCTGCGGTGGAAGAACCCGTGGCCGAGCCCGCCCCCATGCCCCCGCGCGCCCGGGCCCGCATGCCGGATCCCGTGCCGGAGCCGGTGGTCGAGCCGACGCCCGAACCCGAGGTGGAGCCGGAGACACCAGCGGAAGCGGCGGAGGAAAACGAAGGCGGCCTGTCACGCTTGTTTTCCCGCAAGAAGAGCGCGCCGGTGGATCAGCCGGAGGACGAACCCGTCGCGGCGATCGAGCCCGCCCCCGCGGTGGCCGAACCGGAAGCGGCGCCCGAGGTACCCGTGGCCGAGCCCGCTCCCGCCCCGCGCGTTCGCACCCGCATGCCCGACCGGGAAAAGGTGGAAGAATCACTGACCGTCATGCCCGCGGGCGATTCCAATTGGACCCTGCCCGAGGTGACGCTGCTGGACCCCGTACCCGTGCAGCGCGAGGCGCCTTCCGGAACGGAATTTGCCATCGGCGCCCAGGTGCTGAAGGAGACCCTGGCCGAGTTCGGGGTGGACGTGGAAGTCACCAATGTGGAACGCGGCCCGGTCATCACGCGCTACGAACTGCTGCCCGCGCCGGGCGTGCGGGTGGAAACCATCGCCAAACTCAACAACAACATCGCCCTGGCCATGAAAGCGGAGACGGTGCGCGTGCAGGCGCCCATTCCGGGCAAGGGCGTGGTGGGCATCGAGGTGCCCAATCCCAAGACCACCACGGTGTACCTGCGCGAAGTGCTCGAGAGCGACGAGTGGCGCAAGGGCAAGGCGGCCCTGCCGTTGTGCCTGGGCCAGGACGTGGGTGGCCGGGTGCAGATTGCCGATCTGGCCGACATGCCGCACCTGCTGGTGGCGGGTGCCACCGGCTCCGGCAAGACGGTGTGCATGAATTCCATGCTGGCCGGGCTGCTGCTGGCCCGCTCGCCCGACCAGATGCGCCTGGTGCTCATTGATCCCAAGATCGTCGAGTTCGCGGGCTACAACGGACTGCCCCATCTGGTGGTGCCGGTGATCACCGATTCCAAGAAGGTGTCGCTGGGCCTGCGCTGGGCCATCAATGAAATGGAGAAGCGCTACAAGCTGTTCGCCAAGGTGGGCGTGCGCAACATCAAGAGCTTCAACAGCCGGCCCATCATCAAGCAGGAGGAGCTGTTTTCCGATCCCGCCCTGATGCCGACCGAGCCGGTGGCGGAGGCGGATAAAATTCCCGATCGCGTGCCCTACATCGTGATCGTGGTGGATGAACTGGCCGACCTGATGCTGGTGGCCCAGGCCGAGATTGAAAACCAGATCGCGCGCCTGGCCCAGTTATCGCGTGCGGTGGGCATCCACATGATTCTGGCCACCCAGCGCCCGTCCGTGAACGTCATCACCGGCACCATCAAGGCCAACTTCCCGGCTCGTATTTCTTTCCAGGTGGCCCAGAAGGTGGACAGCCGTACCATCCTGGACGCGGCAGGCGCGGACAAGCTGCTGGGCAAGGGCGACATGCTGTTCCTGCCCCCGGGCAGCCCCAAACTGATCCGGGCCCAGGGCACACTGACCACGGATGCCGAATTGCACCGGGTGGTGGATCACTGGAAGCGCCAGGGCGTGCCCCAGTACGAGAACTCCATCAAGGACAAGATCGAGGGCAAGACGGTGGACCTGCCCGACATGGAGGAGGACGACGAGCTGCTGCAGCAGTCCATGGAGATCATCCGGCAGACCCGCCGCGCCTCCACCTCCTCGCTGCAGCGCCGGTTGCGCATCGGTTACACCCGGGCCGCCCGCATCATGGATCTGCTGGAGCAGAAGGGCGTGGTCGGTCCCGCCCAGGGCGCGGACCCGCGCGAGATTCTGATTGATCTGGATGGCGACGTGCCGGGCAACGGCGACAAAGAGCAGGTCTAGGCGAGATGGAAAGCATAGGTCAAACCCTGAAGGCCGCCCGTGAGCGCAAGCGCGCGTCGTTGTCGTTCGTGGCCTCCCAGACCCGCATCAAACTGCAATTTCTGGAGCTCATGGAGCGGGATGAATTTGCCCGCCTGCCCGCGCCGGCCTATGCCAAGGGCTTCCTGCGCATGTACGCGGAGTACCTGGGCCTGGAGGCGCAGCCGCTGGTGCAGCAATATCTCGAGGTGCATGTGGGGCAACGTCCGCCCCGCCTGCAGTCGGCCCGCAACGAACCGGAGCGTCCGGCTGTCCCGGTGGCCGCCCGTCCGCCGCGGCGTGAAGCTGTTCCCGCGTCCGCACCCAAGGCATCGCCGCCCCCCGCTCCCGAGCCGGCGGTGGATGAACCCGTTGATGTCCCGGCGCCCGCGCCCTCGCCCAGGCCGCGTCCTCCCCGCAAGCCGTGGATCACCTTTAAGAAGCCTGATTTCAGCCGGCTGCAAAAGTCCCTGGCCGCCTGGCCGTGGGGCATGACAGCCGGCGTGGTGGCTGCGGTGGTGGCCGTGGTTCTGCTGGCCAACGGACTGGCCCGCTGGGCCCGCCGGGCTGACGGTGCGCCCGTGGTCAACCGGCCGCTGGTCCTGAAGAAAGGGGTGCCCGCCGTGCTGCAGGATGTGCCGGAGCCCTATTTGTCCCTGCCCGCTGAACCGACGGAGAACGCGCGATGAATCTTCCCAATGTATTGACGTTGAGTCGGCTTGGCCTGGCCGGGGTTATGATGGGTCTGCTGACCGTGCCCATTCCCTATGCCAAGAGCGCAGCCCTGCTGGTCTTTGCCGTGGCCGGGATTACCGACTATCTCGATGGTTATCTGGCCCGCAAACAGAACCTGATTTCCGCCTTCGGCCGGCTCATGGACCCCCTGACCGACAAGGTCATGGTGTGCGCGGCCTTCGTCAGCTTCGTGGAAATCACCGTGCTGCACAACGGGCGCACCGTGGCCTTGGTACCGGCCTGGATCGTGGTGGTCATCGTGGCCCGCGAATTCCTGGTCACCGGCCTGCGCCTGCTGGCCGCCAACCGCGGCAACATTATTTCCGCCGGCAAATGGGGCAAACACAAGACGGTGTGGCAGATCGTGGCCATCGTGATTCTGCTTCTGGGGGTGGCGGTGCGCGATGACCTGCTGCGCGGGGCGGGGACCAAATTGCTGACCGATTATAATTTCTGTTTCTATTACATCGCGCGCGGTGTGTCCCTGGCCGTGGCCCTCATCACGGTCAGTTCCGGCGTGATGTATTTCATTCAACACCGCGAATTGATCGCGGACGGGCGCTAAGCGGGAAGGGGTGGTTCATATGAAGTTCTTGGCATGGCTCATGGCCGTTTGGATGGTGGGCGTCGGAGTGGCGCAGGCCCAGACCGATGTGGTGGCCGAGGTGCTGGCGGCGGTGACGCCGCCGGTGGAATCCACCAGCATGGATTGGCGTCAGATCGTCGAAACCGGCGGCTGGCTCATGTATGTGCTGGGCGCCATGTCCGTGGCCGGGGTGGCCCTGGTCATCTATTTCCTGTACGTGCTGCGTCGTGAGCAGGTGCTGCCGCGCCGGTTCCTGGAGCAGGTGCGCGGACAGATCCGCGAAGGCCACCTGGTGGAGGCCTCGCATGCCTGTCGTACGGATTCTTCGGCCGTGGCCTCCATCCTGGGCGCGGCCCTGGAGTATGTGCTGCGCAGCAACAAGCCGGACCCCGGCCTGCTGCGCGAGATCGTGGAAGGCGAGGGCGGACGACAGGCCACCATCATCCAGAACCAGACCATGTACCTGCTGGATATCGCGGTCATCGCTCCCATGGTCGGCCTGCTGGGCACGGTCATGGGCATGCTGACCGCCTTTAATACCGTGGCCCTCGATCTGGCCAAGGCCAAGCCCATGCTGCTGGCCCAGGGCGTGTCGCAGGCCCTCATCACCACCGTGGCCGGGTTGTTGGTGGCCATTCCGGCCATGATGGCCTACGCCTATTTCCGCGGGCGCACCTCGCGCCTGATCTCCGACATGGAGAAGCAATCGGCCGACCTGCTCACCCTGATCATCAAGGATTGACCGTGAATTTCCGGGCCCGACTCAAACCCGATCCGGTGGGCTTCCAGATGACGCCCATGATCGATGTGGTGTTTCTGCTCCTGTGCTTTTTTGTGACCAGCCAGGTGTTTTCGCAGTGGGAGGCCGAGGTGGACATCACCCTGCCCACCGCGCGCACCAGCGAGGCCCCGCAGCGCCTGCCCGGGGAAATCATCATCAACATCCTCAAGGACGGCGCCACCGTGGTCAACGGGCGCACCCTGGAGGAGCCCGCGCTGGCCGGCATGCTGAAGCGGCTGGCCGAGATGTTTCCCGGCCAGCCCGTGCTGCTGCGCGGCGACAAGGCGGCCGCCTACGAGCACATTATCCGCGTGCTGGATCTGTGCCGGCAGGCCGACATCTGGAACATCTCCTTCGCCACCGGCGTACCGGAGTGAAGCCCATGCACCACCGGTGGGCCGTGCTGATGCTGGTGGCGTGGAGCGGAACCGCGGGGGCGGTGAGCGGGCCCGATCCGCAGCGCCTGGCCGACGGCCTGTTCGCCCGCGGCATGTACGAACTGGCCCTGCGTGAATATCAAACCCTGGCCGACCAGCCTGCGCTGACCAATCGCGAGGTGGTGCTGTATCGCCTGGCCGAGAGCCTGCGCGGCCTGGGTCGCGCCGAGCAGGCGGAGGCCGCCTACGCGCGCGTGGTCGCGGAATATCCAGACAGCCGGTACGCCCGGCGCGCCGCCTTGCGGCAGGGTGAGGCGGCGTTCCAGGCCGCTCGCTGGGAGGACGTGGTGCGCGTGCTGTCGGGGCGTCCCGAGGCGGAGGTGGAGGCGGATGGCCGCGCGGCCTGGCGTTATTTTCTGGCCCACGCCGAACGGCAGCGCGGGCGCGGCGCGCAGGCGGAACCCATCTACCGACGCCTGCTGAAGAGCGATGGAGATTCGCCCTATGCCCCGTTCGCCCGCCTGGAACTGGCCGAGTTGGTAAAGGCCCGCCAGCCGGATGCGCCGGAAATCCGCACCCTGTTGCAGGAGGTGGTGCAGGCCGGGGCCACCAACGCCTCCGGGCGGCAGGCCGCCCTGCAACTGGCCGGCCACCTGTATGAACAGAAGGACTATGCGGCCAGCGCCCGCGCCTATGCCGACCTGATGCGGGTGGAGCCCGGCCTGACCGCCACCGTGCGCGTGGCCGCGGCGTGGGCCTCCTTCAAGGCTGGTCAGTGGACAGAGGCCCTGGAACTCGCGTCCACCGGGACGGACGCGGGCTCGCTCTACATGACCGCTCACAGCTTGCGGCAATTGCAGCGCACCGACGAGGCCGCGCGCGCCTATGCACGTTTGATCGAGCAGGTTCCGCAGCACGCGTTGGCCGCGGCCGGCCGCTATGAAGCGGCGGCGCTGGCTTTGGCTCGCCGCGATTTCGCCACCGCCCGCACCCTGGCCGCGGCGGTGACCCCGACCCCGGAGTTGGCCGAGGATTTGGCGTGGATTCAGGCTGAAGCGGCGCGGGAACTGGGCGAGGCCGAAAACGCCGTGCGCTGGTACGACCAGGTGGTGCGTGATCATGCGGCGGGCGAAAAAGCCGCGGCGGCGCGCTTCCATGCCGCCCGCCTGACCCAGGAGTTGGGCCGGTGGGAGGAGGCGGCGCAACGCTATCGCGCGGTGGCGGACGATGCGCGCAGCCGGGCCCTGGCTCCCGACGCGCTGTATGCGGCGGCCTATGCCCGGTTGCAGGTGGAGCAGCGGGCGGAAGCGGTGAATGATTGGGCGCGTCTGCAGAAGGAGTACCCCGATTTTGCGCGTCTGGACGAGGTGTTGCTGGCCCGGGCCCAGGCCGAAATCAACCTGGATCGCATCGATGCCGCACGCGAAGCCCTGGAAACGTTGACCAAGAAATATCCCCGCAGTGCGCAGATGGCGGAAGGTCACTATCTGCTGGGCACCCTGCTGGAGCGCGACGAAAAATGGGAGGCTGCGGAATATCACTACCGGCTGGCCGCGCGCGGGCGCTCCGGCGATGAACTGGTCCGGCGCATCGAGTTCCGACGGGTGGCCGTGTTGCAGCGCCAGGGTCGCAACGATGACGCGGCCACCGCCTTGAACCACCTGCTGGCCCAGCCGGAAGGCGGCCAGGATGTGCCGCCGCCCCTGCTGGATTGGCTGGCCCGATGGAACCTTCAGCAACAACGCTGGCCGGAAGCGGAAAAAGCAGCCCTGGCCCTGACCAGGCTCGGACCGGCGTGGGAGGTGCCGGCTTGGTATCAAGTGGGGCGGGCCCGTGAAGAACGCGGCCAAGTGGACGAAGCGCGCGCGGCCTATCGCAAATCCGCGCTGCCCGCGGGCGGGCGCGAGGCCATCGAGTCCGCGTACCGGCTGGGGCGTCTTTCCGCCCAGGCGGGCGATAACGCGGAAGCGCGCACGTATCTGGTCCAGGCCGCCGAGGCGGCATCCGATTCCGAACTGGCTGCTATCCGCGCCCGCAGCTACCTGGCCCTGGCCGGGGTGGAGGAAGCGGAAGGCAAGACGGACGAAGCCCTGCGCACGCTGTTGAGCGTGGCCCTGCTCTACGACGATCCGGAGCTGACCCCGGAGGCGTTGTATCGCGCCTCCGAGCTTTTGCACAAGGCGGGGCGTGCCGCCGAGGCGGGGCAGACCCGTCAGGAATTGCTCGAGCGCTATCCGGACAGCCCGTGGGCTCAACGCGCCCGTTCGCCCTGAAGCGCGGACCGCATCATGCATTACGAAACGTCATCGTCCCCCTTGCGCGCCGGCCGTATTCTGGTCGCCACCCCGGATTTGGTGGACCCGAATTTTAATCAGACCCTGGTTTGGCTGGCCGAACTTTCGGAAGCGGGCGCGCTGGGATTCATTCTCAACCGGCCCATGGACAAGACCCTGGGTGAGGTGGCGGGCGGACCGGGGTTGACCGCGAAGCTGCGCGAGGTGCCGCTGGGTTTTGGTGGACCGGTCCGGCCGGACCAACTGGCCCTGGTGGTGTTTGTGGAGGAGGCGGACGGGCTGGTCTGTCGATGGGGCCTGCCGCCGGAGCAGTTGGATGATTATCAGGCGGATCCTGCGGCCCGGGTGCGCGCTTATCTGGGTTATGCGGGCTGGAGCGAGGGCCAGCTGGAACGGGAGTGGCGCGAGGGCGTGTGGAAAGTGGTGGCGCCCGATGCCGCCATGCTGGAACCCCGCCTGGCCCGCGGCCTGTGGCCGCTGGTCATGCAGGACGATCATCGCTGGAAGGCCCTGCGCAAGCACCTGCCGCGCGATGAGCAGATGAACTGAGGACACCGCCAAGGAGTATTCGTCATGAGCAAAGCATTGAGGCTGGTGTATATGACGGCGCGTCACACGACTCAGGCCCGGCGGTTGGCCCGCGCGTTGGTGGAGGAAAAACTGGCCGCCTGTGTGAACATCCTGGGTCCGATAACCTCGGTGTACCGCTGGCAGGGCAAGATCGAGCAGGGTCGCGAAGTGGCGTTACTGGCCAAGACGCGGGCCGCCTTGGTGCCGCGGTTGCAGGCCCGGGTGCGGGCGTTGCACGACTACGAGGTACCGTGTGTGGTAGCCCTGCCCATCCAGGGCGGCAACCCGGATTTCCTGGCCTGGCTGTGGGCGGAAACCGCGCCGGTCAGACCGGACCGTTCACCGCGGAGTCGCAGAGGACGCAGAGCAGCGTCATAGAATGGGGGCGTCGTCCTCGCCCGTGGTCTTCTCCGCGCACTCTGCGTCTCTGCGGTGAACGAGTTGCTTCAGTCGCGCCGGCCGCCCAGCATGCCGGAGCGCAGCAGGAAGTACACGAGCTGCATCACAGCGGTGATGGCGCCCGCCACGTAGGTCAGGAAGGCCACGTTCAACACCTTGGCCGCGTGCGGATATTCCGCTTCCGTCACCACGCCGGCTTCCGTGATGTAGCGTTTGGCCCGCGCGCTGGCGTCCCATTCGATGGGCAGGGTGATGATGGTGAACAGCACGGCGACCCCGAACAGCAGGACGCCGATTTTGGCCAGGCCCATCATGCCCGTGCCCAGGCCGATCATAAACAGGATGGGGGCGAGGTTCTGTCCCGCGATGGTGGCCGGGAGCAGGGTTGAGCGCAGACCCATGAGGGCATAGCCCTGGGCCTGTTGCAGGGCGTGACCCGCTTCGTGACAGGCCACGCCGAGGGCGGACAGACTCTGGCCGTGATAGACATCCGGCGACAAATGCAGGGAATGGGTCCGGGGATCGTAATGGTCGGACAGGAATCCCTGGGCCTGGTGGATTTCCACATCCTGCACGCCCTGCGCATAGAGCATCTGGCGGGCCGCCTCCGCCCCGGTCAGGCCGGAACGGGCGCCCACCTGCGCATACTTGCGGAAGGTGTTTTTCACCATCATCGAGGTCACCATACCCAGCACCAGGCCGGGCAGGGCCAACATCAAATAAAGCGGATCCATCATGATTTTTGTCTCCTAACGACGCTCAATGTACGTCACGCCCATAGACACGCAAGCGCAACTGGCGTTGAACAAAATCGGACCGGCCAGCGCGCCCGGCCTTCCCCGCGGGCAATTTTTCCAACCATTGGAAAATCCAATGGTTGGAACCCGGGAAATGCTCTTTTTCCAATGGTTGGAACTTTTCGGAGCGAGGACGACCCTGGACAGAAGTTGAGCCTGTAGACGCGACCGCCGGTCGCGGGATTTGACACGGAGATAGGAGGCCCCCCCCAAAAAAAAGGCGCCCCCGCTGGGTTGAACCAGGAGAGGGCGCGGAGGGTGCTCTTTCGAGCAGAGCCTTACGACTTTCGTCTTGCTGTGAAATGCAGACAGAAAGCGCTCAGATACACTTGAGCAAATACTACGCGCTTCCTATGATCGGTCAAGGAGGTTGTGATGAGTGACATTCCGGCTGTGCATGAGGGGCTGGTTTTGGGTCTGGACATCGGCACCAACTCGGTAGGGTGGAGCCTTATCGAGTTGAAGAAGAAGAAACCGGCCGACATCAAGGCCTGCGGTGTGCGGGTATTCCAGACCGGGGTGAATATCGACGCGAAAAGCGGGAAGAACGAATCACGCAATGTAGAGCGGCGCCTCGCCCGGCAGCGTCGGCGCATGCTGGATCGTCGCCAGCAGCGAAAGACAATTACGGCACGTTTGCTTCGTCGGGCAGGACTGCTGCCTGCGGGAAATCCCAGCCATGGGACACCCGAATGGAAAGCCTTGCTGGGGCAGGACCCCTACGTTTTGCGCGCGAAAGGGCTGGATCAGCCCTTAACGCCGTACCAATTCGGGCGTGCCATTTTCCACATCTGTCAGCGTCGTGGGTTCCAGTCGAATCGCAAAACACAACCCAAGAAGGACGAGCGCGGTGTTGTGAAGGAGGCGACCTCGCGGCTCGAAGCCGAAATGACGGCAGCCGGGGCGCGTACTCTGGGCGAATACCTCAATAGTCTTAATCCCCACGAGCAGCGGCGCCGGGACCGCTATACGCTGCGGGCATGGTATCGGAAGGAGTTCAATGCATTGTGGGATGCTCAGGCTGCCAATGAAGCTCTGAAGCTGGATGATTCGCTGCGGCGGGATGTGGAAAGGGCAATTTTTTATCAGCGACCCTTGAAAAAACAGAAGGCTCATCTGCTCGGCTATTGTGAGCTCGAGAAGGCTGCGCACAAACCAAGGGCTGCACTGGCGCTGCTGTCCACCCAGCGCTTCCGACTGCTACAGGATCTGAACCACACGATGGTGGTCAGTGAATCGGGACGTGCGCGCGCGTTGACGCCCTCGGAGCGGGCATTGCTCCTTGCTGAACTGGAGCGTTGCACGGCGTTCAAGTTTTCCAAAGCAAAGAAGTTGCTGAAGTTGCAGCGCGGCGACTGTTTCAACATGGAAGAAGGCGGAAGAGAAGCGTTTCAGGGCGATTCAACGGCAGCCGGCATCCGCTCGGTGCTGGGGGAGCGCTGGGATGCAGCGGATGCCCACGCCAAGGCACAACTGGTCGAAGATCTTATGAGCATTGAGAACCCAGAGGCCTTGGAGCGCAGGGTCAAGCGGGTCTGGCAGCTCGATGATGTGGATGCGGAAGCTCTGTCTGACGTGTCGCCGGAAGACGGGCACGCGAGTCTCTCGACCAAGGCGATCAACAAAATCCTGCCCTTTCTGGAGGCCGGGTTGAGCTACGCGGAGGCCAGGGATAAGGCATATCCTGAGCGGGCAGAGCCACCTTCCGTGGATAAACTGCCAGCCCTCGAAAATCTGCGAAATCCCATGGTGCAGCGCTCGCTGGCCGAGGTACGCCATGTGGTTAATGCGCTGGTGGCGGAATATGGCAAGCCTGGGCGCATCCGGATCGAACTGGCCCGCGACCTCAAGCAGAATGCCCGGAAACGCGAAGAGACCTGGCAGGATATGCGCAGGCGCGAGAAGGATCGGCAGCGGGTGGCGGAGCGCATAGTCAAAGAAGCCGGCCTGACCCAGCCCAAACGATCTGATATTGAAAAGGCCTTGCTGTTTGAGGAGTGCGAGGGGACCTGTCCATACACGGGGCAGGGGATATCGTTCCGCGATTTGTTCGGCGACAGCCCGCGGTTTGATGTCGAGCATATCATTCCGTTCAGCCGCAGCCTGGATGACTCGTATGCCAACAAGACGTTGTGCGAGGTGGGCGAAAATCGATCCCACAAGCGGAATAGGACGCCCTGTGAGGCGTATGGGCAAACGGACCGCTGGAAGGACATCCTGGGGCGTGTTCGTGGCTTTTCCGGTACCTATGCTCGCGAGAAGCTGCGGCGGTTTATGATCGAGGAGGTTGCCGGAGAAGACGGGTTTGTCGAGGACTTCAGCTCCAAGCAGTTGAACGATACCCGGTACGCCTCGCTGCGTGCGCGCGATTTTCTGGCCCATCTGTACCCTGCAGCGGAACGAAAAAAACGCATGCAGGTCTCGGCGGGCCGGACGACTGCCTATCTGCGCTCGGCGTGGAAGCTGAATGGGTTGCTTTCGGATGGTGATTTCAAGTCGAGGGATGATCATCGACATCATGCGCTGGATGCGGTGGTCGTAGCCCTCACCGAACCGGCCGTCACCAAGGCGTTGGCGACGGCGGCGGGACAGGCTCGGCGACCCGGCGTGTTTGACCGGATGCCCGAGCCCATGCCGAATTTTGTGGAGAAAGTCAGGAAGGCCCTTGAACCCATCGTAGTCTCGCACCGGGTTAGCCGCCGCTTAAATGGCCCCCTGCACGAAGACACCATTTATGGTTTGATCAAAGTGGAGGGCACGAACTGCAAGGCAGTGATCCGCAAACGCCTCGACGCCTTGAGCGATGCCGATATCAAGAAGAACGCGATTGTCGACAAGGCGGTCCGCGAAGCCGTGCATGCCAAGCTTGCGGAACTGGGACTGCCACCTGCCAAAGCCTTTCAGGACGTCGCCAACCGGCCATGTTTGAAGCTCAAGAGCGGACGCCTGGTGCGTATTCGACGTGTACGGATATTCAAAAACGAACTTCCCGAGCGCATTGGCGCCGAACCAGGTCGATTGATTATTCCAGGAAACAACCATCATATGGAGGTATTTTCGGTCAACGACCGCAAGGGCAACTCGACCTGGAAGTGTGAGGTCATCAGCCTTCTCGACGCAAAAGGTCGTCAGAAATTAGGGCAGCCGGTGGTTCGGGCTGACGATGAGCATGGGAACAAGCTGGTGTTTTCATTGGCCATCGGGGATGCCGTACAGATGGAGTGGCAGGGGCATCAGGTTGTTGCAGTAGTTCTGAAGTTATCAGACCGCGATTACTGTTTCCGGCAACATACCGATGCCCGCTTGGTTGGCGCACTAGGAGATGACTTAATCCGAATTACAAGCGAATCTGCGTTATTCCGTTCCAAGTGTCGGAAGGTGTCCGTTGATGCCTTGGGCCGAACTCATGCCTGTCACGACTGATCGAATTTTGGATCTCAGCGAGGGCGGTTTCCGCCTTCGCGCGGAGAACCGGCAACTCATCCTCGAGCGGAAGGATGAGGAAGCTCGGTCCGTACCCTTCGAGGAGCTAGCCGTATTGATTGTTTCCAACGCGTGGACGACCTACTCGCACACGGTTCTCACAACGCTGGCCGAAACAACCGGCATCCTGGTAGTTTGTGATTCCCACAGCATGCCCATTGCGATGACCCTGCCTCTGCAGGGAAACGTCCTGCACGCAGAATGCCTGCGGGCGCAGGTTCAGGCTTCCAAGCCGGCGCAGAAGCGCCTCTGGCAGCAAATCGTGAAGGCGAAAGTCGCCGCACAGGCGACGGTGCTGCGGGAGTTGCACGGGGAGGATGGAGGCTTGAACGCCCTGCTTTCACGGGTGGGTTCCGGTGATCCAGAAAATGTGGAGGCCCAGGCTGCCAGGAAATACTGGCCCGCGCTCTTCAGAAAACCTGATTTCCGGAGGGAACCCCAGGGCGGCGAACCTCCCAACCACCTTTTGAACTATGGCTACGCTGTCTTGCGTGGCATCGTCGCCCGTGCCGTCGTGGGCGCGGGGCTCAGTGCAGCCTTCGGGATTCACCACCATAATCGCTCCAACTCGTTTTGCCTGGCAGATGATCTGATGGAACCCTTTCGGCCGATTGTAGACCGCCAGGTTGCCCTGATCGTTAAAGCAGAGGGCACGAACGTTCCACTCGATAAGCGGAGCAAGGCGCTCTTGCTAAGTCCGCTTCTGGGTCGGCTCACCTATGAGGGAGAGCGTAGAACGCTCTTTGATGTGTTGAGCAAGATCAGCGCCGGACTAGTCTCCATTTATGCGGGCGTATCGGATTCCTGGATCTTTCCCGAAGACACGGTTGCCGTTGAAAGGGGATGAGCCTCTCGGCCTACAAAGGTATGTGGCTGGTTGCCATGTTTGATCTGCCAGTGACCTCTCGGCAGTACCGGCGGGCGTATGCCCGGTTTCGCAAGGAACTGCTGAAGGACGGCTTCTGTATGCTCCAGTACTCGGTGTATGCCCGCTACTGTGCCAGCGAAGAGGCCAGCACAAGCCATCGGAAGAAAGTCAAATCAGCGCTACCGGATGAGGGGCAGGTTCGCGTGCTGACTATCACCGATCATCAGTTCGGGAAAATGGAAGTCTTCGCAGGAGTAAAATGCGTGGAAACAGAGGCGGCACCGCTACAACTTGAGTTCTTTTAGCGCGAGCACAAAAAGAAAGCCCCCTGCAACTCAACGAGTTGCAGGGGGCGGAGTGTATCTGAGCGCCCCCTGACCGCCAATCACAGCGATGTTCAGCTCACACTGCGCCCGGGCGGCAGTGTATCTGAGCGCCCCCTGACCGCCAATCACAGCATTCAAGCGGTACGCCCAGCGCAAAGAGGCAGTGTATCTGAGCGCCCCCTGACCGCCAATCACAGCGATCGCAAACAAGGGCTGGGCCTCGCAGGAAGTGTATCTGAGCGCCCCCTGACCGCCAATCACAGCCGGCTGAGGCGCAGATCAACCGCATTGTGAAGTGTATCTGAGCGCCCCCTGACCGCCAATCACAGCGGATATCTTCAATGCCCCATTCTGCTGCCAAGTGTATCTGAGCGCCCCCTGACCGCCAATCACAGCTGTGGGCTGGCACACCTGGTTCGCGGCCGTAGTGTATCTGAGCGCCCCCTGACCGCCAATCACAGCTTGCGGATTCGCCTTCATCGCGGTAGATCGAGTGTATCTGAGCGCCCCCTGACCGCCAATCACAGCGCGGAACGGAATTGGTTATCTGCCGAATGAAGTGTATCTGAGCGCCCCCTGACCGCCAATCACAGCGGGTGTTGTTCGGGAAAGAGCCATCCAAGCAGTGTATCTGAGCGCCCCCTGACCGCCAATCACAGCTAACACCGTAGCGATAGTAAGTCACGCGGCAGTGTATCTGAGCGCCCCCTGACCGCCAATCACAGCAGGAACACAGGAAACTGCTCGATGTTCAGAGTGTATCTGAGCGCCCCCTGACCGCCAATCACAGCTGTCCGACTGCATCACCCTTTACCTGCCGAGTGTATCTGAGTGCCCCCTGACCGCCAATCACAGCTATACCACGGGGGCGGCGGCAAAGGGGTCAAGCGGCGGGCAGGGGGCGGGCAGGGTCGTATCTTGAAATTTGACAATTACGGGGCGGATGGATGAATGCCTTGTTTCACGTCGCAGGTTCAGGCTTTGACCTTCCTGGCTCGGGTTGCCGACTTCAGCTCTCATTGGGCAAGCTGTCGAAGATGATCCGGTTGGGGCGCGCGCCCACCGTGGAACAGTGGTATGTCTTTCGGATGTCGCGACCGGCGGTCGCGTCTACAGGTTGCGCGGCTGTCCGGAGTCTGGCCCCTCACCAACGTACCATTGGTATTTTCAACGATGGCCCGGCGGCCGTCGTGACTCAGGTCTTGGCCGGGGCGGCCAGCGGGGAGACCAGTACGTTCACCGAATGTGCTTCCACCTGTACGGTGGTGCGGGTGCGGGTCCAGTCCGGTTGTTTTTCCTGGGTGCTCAGGTCCAGGCTCCACGGCTTGCCGGGGGCGGGGGGCACGCGGAAGGTGGCCGGTTGCTCGGAGGCGTTGAACACCATAAACAGGGAGTCGCCGTCGTCGTCCGCCCCCGTACAGGCCCGGTAGCCGGGCAGCAGGCAGGCGATGGCGTGGTCGTGGTGCCAGCCGGGATCCTGGCCTTCGCGGCCGTACCAGATGATGTCGTGGGCGGGCCCGCAGTTTTTTCCGGTGAAGAAACTGCGGCGACGCAGGGCGGGATGGGTTTTGCGAAACTGGATGAGGCGGCGCACGAATTCCTGCAGGTCGCTGTGGTCCTTGAGCAGGGACCAGTCCACCCAGGCCAGCTCGTTGTCCTGGCAGTAGGCGTTGTTGTTGCCCTGCTGGGTGCGGCTGAATTCGTCCCCGCCCAGCAGCATGGGTACGCCCTGGGACAGGAACAGGGTGGCCAGCAGGTTTTTCTGCTGGCGTTTACGCACGGCCTGGATGGCGGAGTCGTTGGTGGGGCCTTCCACGCCGTAGTTGCGACCCAGGTTGTGGGCCTCCCCGTCCCGGTTGTTCTCGCCGTTGTCCTGGTTGCGCTTCTGTTCGTAGGTCACCAGATCGGCCAGCGTGAAGCCGTCGTGGCAGGTGATGAAGTTGATGCTCTTGAGCGGGGACTGTCCGTCGCGGTCGTACAGGTCTGCGCTGCCGGACAGGCGGGTGGCGAAGGCGCCCAGCAGGCCGGCGTCGCCCCGCCAGAATTTGCGCATGTCATCGCGGTAGCGCCCGTTCCATTCCGAGAAGCGGTCGCTGGGGAAGCTGCCCACCTGATAGGCCCCGGCGGCGTCCCACGCCTCGGCGATGATCTTGGTGTCGCGCAGGGCGGGGTCCTCGGCGATGTGTTCCACGATGGGCGGGTCGGGCAGCAGTTCGCCATCGCGCCCGCGGGTGAGCACGGAGGCCAGGTCGAAGCGGAAGCCGTCCACATGCATATGCAGCACCCAGTAGCGCAGGCAGTTCAGGATGAAGTCGCGCACCACCGGGTGGTTGCTGTTCACCGTGTTGCCGCACCCGCTGTAATTCAGGTAGTGGGTGCCGGACTCGTTCATCAGGTAGTAGATGGAGTTGTCGATGCCGCGGAAGGAGTAGGTGGGCCCGCCGTCGCCGCCCTCCGCGGTGTGGTTGAACACCACATCCAGAATGACTTCGATGCCGGCCCGGTGCAGGGCCAGCACCAGCTTCTTGAATTCCTTCACCTGCTGGCCGTAGACCCCGGCCCCGGCGTAGCGTCCGTTGGGGGCGAAGAAGGCCAGGGTGCTGTAGCCCCAGAAGTTGCGGAGGTGTTTCCGCTTCATGTTCTCCTGGTAGTACTCCATCTCGTTGAATTCCTGGATGGGCAGGAATTCCACCGCGTTGACGCCCAGGCGTTGCAGGTAGGGAATCTTATCCTGGAAGCCGCGGTAGGTGCCGGGCACGGACACGTCGGCGCTGGGATGCACGGTGTAGCCGCGCAGGTGGGTCTCGTAGATCACGGTTTCGCTGAGCGGAATGCGCAGGGTGCGGTCGTCCGCCCAGTCGAATTCGTCCCGCACGATAATGGCCTTGGGGAAGTGGGGTCCGTTGCGGGTGGCGTGGCCGGGCTGGATGTCCAGGGTGTTGCCCCAGTGGTCCGGGCGGGCCACGGCCTGGGCATAGGGATCGAGCAGCCACTGCTCGGGATCAAAATAGCTTTTGTGGCCGGCCGGGCTGGTGCCTTCCATCCGGTACAAGTAGTACTGGCCCACCCAGGCGGTGCGGATGTGCACGTGCCAGATGTCGCCGATGCGATTGTGCTCCTCGGTCAGCTCGAATTCCTCCATCGGCTCGGTGGCATCGGGCGCGTCGAACAGCATGAGCCACACCCGTTTGGCATGGCGGCTGAACAGGGTGAACTGCACGCCGTCCTCCACCACATGGGCCCCGTAGGGCACGGGCAGGGGCACACTGGGCAGGAGATGGCTGCGCTCGCGGGGGGCTCGTTTGGATTTCATGCCGGGGAAGGGCGGGTGGGCCGGCGGGGGTGCCGCAGGTTAATGCACATTGGTGGTGGTCTTTGTATAGCGCATACGTTCGCCAAAGGTGCGCACGATACCAAACACGCCGCGCCGCCGCCAAGAGCGGTTGGTGGTCGGGGTGGCATGTTCCTGTTCACTCTTGTTCAGCACGCCTTCGCCGGGCTGGGTGCGGCGGGAAAGCTGGGCCGCCCGCACCGGGTTCTGGGTTTGCAGGCCCTTGACCACGGCATCCACCGCGCGGGCAATGCTCAGGGTCATCTGCTCGGAGAAGTTGGAGGCATCGCCCACCCCGGGGCCGGCGTAGTGGCGGAGGCGGAGCTTCAGCAAGGGCAACACGTCCTCGTTTACCAGGTCGCGCACCGCCACCAGGGAGGATTCGGTCTGGCGATCCATCCAATCCACGGCCTGGCCGATCTTCCAGGGGCGAATGGCGCGGCAGCGATACTGGGCGGCCTTGGTCACGGATTCGGTGAGCCAGGCGCAGGTGATGGCCTGTCCGAGGTCGTCCACGGCGCGGCCCAGGGGCGGGCTATTCACGTAAACCCCCTCGAATAGGCGCTGGCCGATGCGGAAAAACTCGCCCCCCCGGATGGTGTGCTGCACATCGGTGATCACACGCAGGTATTCCCGCAGGGACGGCCGGCCCAGGTAGACGTCGGCGATGGTGGTGACCAGGGTGCATTGGTGATAGAGCACCACCAGGGGGGTGACGAGCGGGAACGGCGGCTCCACCGCATCTTCAATCATGCACTGGATCTTTTCCTTGCCCATCTCGCGGGCGAGATGATCCAGATGGAGCAGCGTAGGTTCCAGGGTATCCAGTTCGGCCCGGCTGAGCGCCCGCACCATGTCCTCCAGCAGGGGATGTGAGCCCAGCAGCCCCTCGATATCGTAGGCGCGCTGGCGGGTCTTTTTGCGCAGTTCGTCGGACAAGGCCGGGTTCAGGGACAGGCGCTTCAAGCGGTGGATCATGTAGGAGCAATTGGCCACCAGCTCCTCGTGGTGTGGCTTGAATTCGCTGGGCGGGTGGGGCGGGAGCAGGGTCTGCCGGTCGTGCCGGCGCAGGCGCAGACGCAGCAGGGCGCTAGCCCCGGCGCCGCCCGCCAGCAGGGCGAACCCGTAGCCCAGCCAGGGGTGGAAGCCGTAGAAGAGCTGATAGGCCCGCACCAATTCCACCGCGACAAAAAATAGCAACAGCCCCAGAACCAGACCGGAAAACCGGCGCAGCACGCGCATGAGTTCATGCCAGACGGGATAGTTGTAACGATACATGATCGTGAAAGCCTAAGCGGAGGGTGGAGGTTGTAAAGGGGATAGTACGGGCAGGCGCCGGGCCAGCAAATCCAGCGCCTGCGTGCGTCCAGTCAGTGGCTGCTCCAGGTGGTGGACCAGGAAGAGCCCCAGCAGATGTTCCACCTCGGCCAACTGGCGGGCGGTCAGGCGGGTGGTGCGGGCAGAGCGCGAACTGGCCGCGCGCTGCCACGAGGTCAGCAGGGCCAGCACATCGGGGCGGAGCGGCAGCTGCTCGCCGCCGTCCCGGCGATGGCAATCCGGACACAGCCAGCCGCCGCGCACCGTGGCGAAGCCGCCCGCGCCTTGTCCCACCTGCGGTTCACAGCCGCAGTCCAGGCAGCGTTGCAGCCGCGGGGCCATGCCGAGGGCCTGCAGCAGGCGCAGCTCAAACCAGAAGAGGAGCGGGGCATTCGCGCCCTCACCGGCCAGTTCGTCGAGGCACTCGTTGAGCAGATGGAACAGTTCCGCCTGGGCCGCCTCCGGGGGGGTGACCCGACCCACCAGGCCGCACAAGTAGGAGGCCACCCCGCAGGCCCGCCAGTCCGTGCGCAACCGCGCGCGCGGGCGCACCGGCGCCACCTCGCGGGTGATCATCAGGCCCTCGTGCGGGCGTGCGTAGTACAGCAGTTCGCAGGTTTGGAACAGGTCGTACTGGCCCAGAAAGGCGCTCTTGGGCCGCAGCGCGCCCTTGATCAAGGTGGACAGCCGGCCGCGCTCGGGGGTGAGCCACGACACCACGCGCGAGGTTTCCGAGACCGGATACCAGCGCAAAACGATGGCTTCCGTTTTGACGATCATGCCGGAGGGGTGGCGGCGGGTTTTACGTCGGCTTTTTTGCGGTCGCCTTCTTCCGCCCACGTGTGGAGCAGTTCAACCAGGGAGGGCGGGGCGGCTCGGGTGAGGCCGGTCTCGCCGGGAAACACCGCGCCGCCGGACACAATAAGCTTCATCGCCTCACCGCTGGTCATGGCCATCTTGATGGCCTGGGAGCGCGGCACGATGCAGAACCAGCCGGAAGTGGGGTTGGGCGTGGTGGGGATAAAAACAGAGAGACATTCCTCCGCCTGTAGCTCCGGCGTAAGATAGGCCCGGTACGTGGGCGGGACCACGGCGGTGACGAAGCCGACCGCAAAAACTCCGGGGCGCGGGTATTGAACCAGCACCACCTCCTGGAACAGGGTCTGCCGTTGCTGGAACAGCGCTTCGATGACCTGGCGGGTGCCCACGTAGACGCTGTTGACGATCGGGATACGGCCCAGCAGGCGGTCGCCCAACTGATAGAGCCGTTTGCCCAAAATGTTGCGCACCAGCACGCCCATCACAAACAGGATCACCAGCACCAGCACCAGCGAGGCCAGCCGCCACAAAATCTCCTGATCGCCTTCGCGGTAGTGCTTGGGCAGGAAGACCAGAATCCGGTTGGTGATGAAGGTGAATAGCCAGTTCACCACGAAAGCCGTAACCACGATGGGGGTGACCAGCAGGAGGCCGACCAGAATGTTGCTGCGAATGCTTCTGAACATAAAACTCCTGATATGAGAGCAAACTATACGCGCCCTCCGCTTCGCTTGCGAGTCGAAGCGCAAGGCCGGGTCTGGCCGCGCCCTTGATTTGGGGGGGCTGGGGGGGTATGTTGTTGGCATGCGAGGCTTCCTGCACACGTTCACTGTGGCGCTGATGATGCTGGGCTTGGTCGTGCCGCCCCCCCCTTCGTCCGTGGCCGCCCCCCCGTCTGTGGAGGCCGACTGCTGCTGCGATCATACCGATCCGCTGGCCTGTGCGTGTGATCATGGGGCCAGCCCCGCATCGTCTGCCTGCCCCGCCGACGCCTGTCTGTGCCTGCACGCGCCCGGCCTGACGGCGGTAGCCGCGTTGTCGGTCCTGGCTCCCCTTCGTTCCATCACCCCGGAACGCATTCTGGCCGAGGGGGCGGACCCGTTGAGCATGCGCCTCGACCCGCCTCCCGTGCCGCCTCCCATCATTGCCTAAACGATCCCTGTTATCGTAACGCCGCCCGTGTGGGTGGCGGTTTGAGCAATGAATCAAGTGTGATGGATGCCTGCGGGCATCCGGGAGAGATTAGCATGAAGACAATGATGTTGTGGTCCATGTTGGGTTTGTTGGGTCTGGCCGGAACGGCTTTCGCGGGCGGCGCCTGCTGCGCGGCCAAGAGCGAGAAGCCGGCCTTGTGCACGTGCTGCACCTGCGAGAAGTGCACGTGCGAGACGTGCACGTGCTGCTCGTGCGAAAGCTGCACCTGCGCCAAGAAGAGCTAAGCCCGCAACCCAGGGATGTAGATCCCGCCGCCCGCCGGTTCGCCGGCGGGCGGCTTTTTGTTATCCGGCCTGATTAGGGCGGGGGAGCCATGCTCACCTTTACGCGCGAGAAGCGGGATGACGTGACGCCCGGCAGAGCGGTAAGCGAAAAATCGACCAAGGAGGTGTAGACCGTCGCGGGCGCCCAGTCCGGCAGGGCCAGCAGGCTGTCCCGGGTTTCGATGGTATAGACCCGACCGGACACGCTGTTGAACATGAAGGCGGGCACCCCGGAGACCTGCAGGACCGAATCCACCCGGAAATAGGAGGCGCTGTTGGTGGGCTGGGTACCGGCGATGAGTTCCTCGTGGTCCACATAGCCGTCGGCGTCGCTGTCCACCGCGTTGCCCATGTATTCATAGGCGCCCATTTCGACCGTGTCGCCCAGGATGCGCGCATTTCTATCCAGATCGGTGGGGAGGGCCGCCTCGAAATTGTAACCCGCCTCGAGACAGGGCGAGGTGAAGTTCAAGCGATAGTTTCCCGCCGCCGCATTTTCAAACTTCGGATGATTGGTGATGCAATGGTCGCCCGCCGGGTCCGGGGTGGTGCACGAATAGGCGAAGAACACGCTGTCGTAGTTCGGATTCCCGCTGCCGAAGTTGTTGTAGACGATGCTGTTCAACACCACCCCGCCTTTTACCCCGCCTCCTGCGCCAAAGGATGAATTACCGACCACCGTGCAATTGTTCATGACGCCGGAAGCATAGGTGAAGCTGGCCCCTCCACCATACAAGGCATAGTTGCCCTTCAGCAGGGAGTTGTTAAGGATGCCACCCGACACGCCGCCGCCTTCCGCTTCCGCGCTGTTGTTGGCGATGATGCAGCGGTTAATGGTGCTCGCGCCATTGATGTCGAGGAGGCCGTAGACGCCGCCGCCGCACTGCTCGGTGGTGACATCGCCGCTGGCCCGGGTCGCGCCGTTGGTCAAGGTGAAGCCCTCCAGCGTCGCGCCGCCGGTCAGATAGACGCAGCGCACGGCGCTGTCGCCGATCGGTCCCTGGCCGCGAATGGTGGTCCAGGTCGGACCGTTGACCGATTTGACCAGGATCTGCTTCAGCGCACACACGCGATTGGTCAGCGCGCTGGAGGGCGCGGGCGCCCCGCCGGATTCGTATACCCCGTCCGCCACCAGAACGATGTCCCCATCCAGCGTCATGTTGACCGCCTCCTGAATGGTGGTCGCGGCCGAGCCCCAACTGGCATAGGGCACGACCGGGGTCGGGTTGGCGACGTCGGCGTAGGTATAGCCGACTTCGTAGGCGCCGATATCCACCGCGTCGCCGGAAATGCGGGCCCGGCCGTCGAGCGCGCCCCGCGACTCCACGACCGAGGTGTCGCCACTGTCCAGGCAGGGGGAGTTGTAGTAAATGCGGAAATCGCCCGTGGGTGAACTTTTGAAGAGGGGGTTCGCATCCGTATTCCCGGTGCCGCCGGGATTGGGCGAAAGGCAGCTGTAGGTGAAGGTGGCCGCGTCGTGATTGGCATGCGTGGTCGCGCTGTTGAATTGCACGATGCAGTTCACGTGGGTTCCGCCATAGACGCCGCCGCTGTCTCCCGCCGTATTGGTGACGACCGTGCAGTTGATCAGGTTTCCGGGCGCGTAGTAGAAGCTGGCGCCGCCGCCAAAGCCCGCGGTGTTGTTGCGGATCAGGCAGTTCATGAGCTTTCCGCCCAGGGCACCGCCGCCATCGCCGACCGCCGTATTGCTGACCAACCAGCAGCGATCGACGACCGCGCGTTCGTTGGGGGCCCACACCCCGCCGCCGCTCTGTTCCGTGGCGGGATCGCCGCTGGTGCGGGTTGCGCCGTTGGACAGGATAAAATTGCGCAGATAGACTTCCTCGCCCAGCCACGCACAGCGCACGGCGTCGTCGCCCGCGGGACCCGAGCCCTGGATCACGGGCGGCGTGGGAAAACTCAGGCCGATGACCTCGAGCGGCTTCTCGATGACCACGCGGTTGGTGAGGAGCGAACCGGCGGCGGGCCGGCCACCCTGATCGTAGATCCCGGTGGCCGCGAGCACCACGCCCCCGGTATAGGCCGCATCAACAGCCTCCTGCAGGTTGGACGCCCCGGTGAAGAAGGTGGTGTACGGGTAGGCGGCGAAGGTGTTGCCGGGGAGGGCATAAAACACATGTATCTCGTAGGCCCCCAGGTCCTGGGTGGACCCGCCGAGCCGCGGATTTCCGTCCAGATCCTTGGGGCCTGCCAGGGCCGTGACGCCCGGGATATCTACGCACGGCGAAGCATTTTTCAGCCGGTAATCGCCGCCCGCGCGATTTCTAAACTCCGGGTTGGCGGTGATGTTCCCCGTTCCGCCGGGATCGGGGGTGGTGCAACTGTAGGCGAGCGCACTGCCGTAGTGGTTGTGGCCCAGCATCCCGGCCGTATTGAAATACACGATGCAGTTCTGCAGGGTGCCGCCGGAGACGCCGCCGCCGACACTCCACGCGTAATTTCCGGCGACCGTGCAATGATTCAGCGTCCCCTCCCGGGCTCCGCCGCCGCCCCCGGCTTCATTCCCGGTGAGCAGACAATTGTTCAGCGAACCCGGATTGTTTATGAAGCTGGCGCCGCCGCCCGTGGCCGCCTGGTTTCCGCGGTAAACGCTGTTGAAAATCGTCCCTCCGAACGAGCCCCCGCCCTGGAAGCCGGCCACGTTTCCGAGGAGCTGGCAGTCGGAGATGAGCACGGCGGCTGACTGACACCAGGCCCCGCCACCGCCCTGCTCGGTGCTGTCGTCGCCCGAAACGCGGGTGCCCCCGTTGGTCAGCGTGAAGCCGATCAGGGCCGCGCCGTTGGTCAGCCATACCCCGCGTACCGCGTCATCGCCGACGGAACTATTCCCGAAAATGACCGTTGCCTTCGGGCCATTGACCGATTTCAGCAGCAGCGCTTTGTCGACGACCACCCGGTTGCTCAAGGAACTACCGGGGACGGTGCGTGCCCCGGTGTCGTACACCCCGTTGGAGACCAGGATGGCAGATCCCACATACGCCGCGTCCACCGCATCCTGGATGCTGGTCGCGGCCGTGCCCCAGGTGAGGTAGGGCGCCACCGGGGTGGGATTCGACCGGGCCACGTAGTGATAACCCAGCTCGTAGGCGCCCATGTCCACCACCGCCCCGTTGGTCCGCGCGTTTCCGTCCATATCCAGGGCGCCCGTGGCCAGGGCATTGCTGCCCGTATTCAGGCAGGGCGAGGAGGGCAGGAGGCGCAGATTCCCCGCGCCCAAGAGGATGAACCGGGGATCCGTGGTGATGTTGCCGGTGCCGCCCGGATCCACGCTGGTGCAACTGTTGGTGAACGAGCTCCCCAGGTCATCCTCCGACCCGGGAATTCCGGAGAGGTTGAAATAGACAATGCTGTTGGCCACCTGGCAGAGGTGGGTGCCGCCGGCATGTTGACCCGAGCCATTCCGGGTGAACGTGCAGTTGACGACGCTTGAGGAAACCGCGCCGCCGCCATAATTCGCCGCAAAATTCCCTTCCAACACCGAGTTGTTCAGGGTGCTCTGACAAGCCCCGCCACCTTGATTGGTCGCAATGTTCCCTATGACCCGGCACCGATTCAGCGTGCTGGTGTAAGCGCCGCCCCCCGCCTGCGCGGCGCTGTTGCTGATCACGTTGCATTGATGGAGGGTGCCCTTGGCGACGCCGCCGCCGTACGCGGCCGAATTCTGCAGGACCAGGGAGTTGTTCAGCGTGGCGGCATAGGCGCCGCCGCCCTGGTTGCCGCTCACGTTTCCGAGCAGCGTGCAGTTGGTCAGCGTGCCGCCGCTCACCCCGCCGCCGAACGTGGTGGCCTGGTTGCCGAACAGTTGGCAGAGGGCCAGCGTGCCCAGCAGTACGCCTCCGCCCACCGAGGCCCGGTTGCTGGTCACGTTGCACAGCGTGAGCTGGCTCCCGCTGGCGCCGCCACCGAGCGACGCCGCATTACCGGCCAGCGTGCAGAACTGCAACGAGCCGAAGAGCACCCCGCCGCCTTCCGCATCCGCCGCGTTGCCGAGGATAAAGCAGTTGCTGATGTAAGCCGCGGTGGACTGGCACCACACGCCTCCGCCATAGTCGGAGGTCCTCGTCGCTCCGTTGGTCAGCGTGAAGCCGACGAGCACGGCGTTGTTGGTCATCCAGACGCAGCGGATGGCCTCGTTCCCGTTGGTCCCACCGGGCTGGAACGCGCCCCGAATCATGGTGACGACGGGACCATTCACGCTTCGCACCGTGATGGCCTTGTCGATGACCACCCGGTTGGTGGTGAGTGAGCCGGGCGCGGTGCGTCCACCCGTCTGATAAGTCCCGTTGGTGACCCACACCAAATCACCGGCGCTGGAGACGTCAATCGCGGCCTGGATATTCGTCGCCGCAGTGACCCAGTTGGTGAAGGGGGTAGTGTGGTTCCCGCCCGGGGCCACATACCGAGTGGTTCCCTGACTGGTCAACGGCCAAACAAGTGCAACCCCCAGGCCAAGCCATAGCACGCCCCAAGATTTCATCGTAGTGTCTCCCCCAATTGTTACCGGTGACGCTCCTCCGTCTACCCGCTACGAGGGCCCAGTATGGGCGTAGCCGCCCCAAAATCACAATCCTAAACGCAGCGCCGGGCCGCCGGTGGAGCGCGCCGCGCCGGAGTTGGCCTCGCGTCTTGCTAGAGCGAAGGGGACGTCAGGAGAAGGTGTCAGTTTTTGCGGCTACGAGGGGCGAGTCCGGGGGGGGGCGTGGTGCTGGATCCTTCTTCGCGTAATCACAACGTCGGGATGATTCTTTATCGGGGTCGGGGTCGGAATCGGGTCTCGGCATCGATTCCGATACCGATTCCGATAGCGACCCCGATGGGGAAATTCCCGGTGCAAGCCGGGTGCCGGCGCAGAGAATCCCGAAATCACAAAACTTCCCCTTCTCCCTTGACGTTGCGGGGCACTATTCTGTAATGCGTAGTACGTGATACGGAGTAGCTAGATGATCGACGGCTGGATTACTCAACTGCGCAAGGGCGTGCTCGAGTTCTGCGTACTCACCGTGCTGAGCCGCGGGGAGAGCTATGGCTATGAGATTGTGCAGGCCCTGAAGCAGATGGATGAGCTGGCCGTTTCGGAAAGCACCATCTATCCCATCCTGGCCCGCCTGCGCGACGAGAAGTTCCTGAAGGTGCGCGATGTCCCGTCTGACGCCGGCCCGCCCCGCCGCTATTTCGCCCTCACCGCGCTGGGCAAGGTGCGCCTGGCCGAAATGAATACCTATTGGTCCCTGCTGGGCCAGGCCCTGGCCCAGCTCCAATCCTCACCCCGGAAAGATGCCTGACATGAACCTGCCTGAAGTAGCCGCCCGCCGCCTCGACGCCTATCTGCGCGAGGTGGAGCGCCACCTGGCCCACAAGAGCCCGGCCGTGCGCCGCGAAGTCGTGGATGAATTGCGCAACCATGTGCTGGAGGCCCTGCAACACGAGGGCGGGGGACCGCCCACGGCGGAACGGGTGGAGGCCATCCTGGCCGGCATGGATGCCCCCGAATGTTTTGCCGAGACCCCGGTCGACCTGGCTGCTCCGCCCGCCCCCGCGCCCGTCCGTCCGCCCGCCCGTTCGTTGCCCGCGCTGGCGCCGCTCTTGATTGCGTTCGTGCTCGGCTACGGACTCGCCACCTGGCATGGACTTCGTACCGCCCGGCCGGTGGAGGTGGCGGTCACCGAAGGCGAAACGGTGGCGGCGGAAACCGAACCGGAAAAGCCGCCCCTGCTGCTGGGCCAGGTTGAGCAGATCAACCTGACCGCCACCCGCGAGACCACTTTCCGCCTCATCTTTAATGCCGCTCCCGATCGGGAGGCCCTGCCGCGTCTGTTACGCCTGTCCGATCAGGATGGCACGGAGGTGGGCTACACCTTGCTGGGTCAGGCCGGCTCAAACGTAGTGCTGATCCAGACCGCGACATTGGCCTACGACCAGGTCTTCCTGAACCTCGCCCCCGGCCTGACCACGCGCCAGCCCGAGTTCGCGCCCGGGGTCGAACAGACGGCCACCCTGCAGATTCAGTCCGACTTCCAGTTCCGCCGCGCGGAGGCGGAGAGCCCGCCCTTCGCCGGGTGCAGCTTGACCCTCTATTTCAACACCATGCCCGATGCCAACACGGCGGCGGACCTGATCACGGTGGAGCCGCCGGTGACGTTCACCGTGGAGCGCGTGGACTCGTGGGAGGGGAACGGGCTGGCCCTGCGCGGCACCTTCGAGCCGGGCGCCCTCTATACCATCACGCTGTCCGGCGAGTTGACCTCGGAGCGCGGCGATGCCCTGGCCAAGGACATCACGCGCACCGTGCAATTTCCCCAGCGCCGGCCCGCCCTGAGTTTTGCCAACGAGGGCCGCTATCTATCCCCGCGCGGCTCCCTGCTGGTGCCCGTATCGTCGGTGAACCTGCCCTATTGCGAGGTCAGTCTGGCCCCCGTATTCGCCAACAACCTGGTGCAGTTGGCCCATCGCGACGCGGGTAACACGTACTATTCCGGCTGGCTGGTGGATCAACTGGCCGGCCGCTCCACCACCATCAGCAACGCCATTTTCCAGACCCCGAACCAGGTGGCGGAAACGCGGGTGGATCTGCGCGGACTGGCCGGGCCGGAACCGCGCGGGGTGTACTGGATGACCATCGATCACGAAAACGCGAACGGGGACAGCCGTCTGGTGGTGATCACCGACCTGGGCCTGGCCGCGCGCGTGTCTGCGGAGGGCGTGCTGGTGTGGGTCAATTCTCTGCGCAAAGCCGAACCGGTGGCGGGCGCCGAGGTGGTGCTGTACGGCACCGACAACCAGGAGATCAGCCGCGCCATCACGGACAGCAGCGGGCTGGTTTTGCTGCCGCGGGCGGCGGACGACGAACCCTTTGTGGTCACCGCGCAATTCGAAAAGGATCTGTCGTATCTGGATTTGAACCGCACCCGGGTGCGGCAGGGCCACGAGGTGGGCGGCGTGCCGTACCTGGGCGCAGCCGAACTGGAGGCGGCGGTATTCACCGAGCGCGGGGTGTATCGGCCGGGCGAAAAGGTGATGGTGCAGGCCCTGGTTCGCGATGCGCAGATGGAGGCGCCGGAGTCTTTTCCCGCCCTGTTCCGCGTGCGCAAACCGGACGGCCGCGTGTTCAAGGATGTGCCCGCGACCTTGGACGCTTGGGGCGCCGCCCACACCGAAGTGGTGTTGCCCGATTTCCTGCCCACCGGTCGCTATACCCTGGAGCTGGCCCTGCCCGGCACCTTCACTGTGCTCGGCCAGACCGTGGTGTCGCTGGAGGATTTTGTGCCCCCGCAAATCCGGGTGGACCTGGAAGCCCCCGCCGCGCGCCTGACCGCCGGCCAGCCTCTGACCTACGAGGTGAAGAGCGAGCATCTATTTGGCCGTGCGGCCAGCGGGCTCAAGGTGAACGGCTTTGTCACCTTTCGCATGGAGACCTTTGCCCCGGCCGCGTGGAAAGGCTGGAGCTTCGGGGACGGCGAGAAACGCTTTGTGCCGGTCTATCGTCAACTGGGTGGACAGGTGCTCGATGAGGCGGGGCGGGCCCGCTTTGAGACCGAATCCAGCGCGGCCTGGCGTCCGCCCGCCGCCCTGCTGGCCGTGCAGCAGGCCGTGGTCACGGAATCCAGCGGGCGCACTGTGACCTCCTACGGGTCCACGCCGGTGGACGTGTATCCGTTCTATCTCGGTCTGAAACTGGATCGCGAGGGCACCCTGCGGGTGGGCGAAACGCAGCGGGTGAGCGTGGTTGCGGTGGCTCCGGATGGGACTGCGGTGGCGGACGCGAAGCCGCTGCAGGTCAAGCTGGCCCGCGTGCAGTGGAACTCCGTGTTGCAACGGAATCGCAACGGACGCTACGAATGGAAATCCGAACGCGAGTTGACCGTGGTGCGCGAGGACACCCTGGCCGAGGGTCGGCCGGAAAGCGCGTGGCCGTTTGCCGTGGAGAGCACGGGCGAATACCTGCTGCTGGTTTCCGATCCAGCCTCCGGCGCGTCCAGCAGCCTGCGCTTCACCGCCGCCTCGCCCGACCAGGAGTGGGTGGAGTGGAGTCGCGAAAATCCGGACGAGGTCGAACTGAGCCTGGACCACGCCACCTACCGTCCGGGCGATACCGCGCGCCTGCTTATCAAGGCGCCGTTCCGCGGCACCGCGCTGCTGACCGTGGAATCGGACCGGGTGCTGGAGCGGCGCGTGATCACGCTGGAAAAGAACACCGCCGAAATCGAGGTGCCGGTGCGCGCGGACTATGCGCCGAATGTGTACTGCGCGGTCACCGTGATCCGGCCAGCCGTGGCGGAGTCCGTGTGGTCGGCTCATCGCGCGGTGGGCGCGCTGGCCTTGAAGGTGGAGCCGCCGCAGCGTCGTCTGAGCGTGGCCCTGGAGGCGCCCGCGGTGCAGCGTCCACAGAGCGACCTGCCGGTGCAGGTGACGGTGCGCGACGAACAGGGCGGGGTGGTGACCGGCGCGGTCACCGTGATGGCGGTGGACGAGGCCATCTGCATGCTGACCCAGTTTGAAACGCCGGACCCGCTCAAGGTTTTTCTGGCCCAGCGCCAGTTGGGTCAGGAGGCGTTCGATCTCTATCGCGAGTTGATGCCGGTGCTGGAGGAGACGGTGGCCGGGGTCTCGCATACCGGCGGCGATGACGGCGGCGGGCTGCGGCGGCGGCTGAATCCCATCAAGGCCAATCGCTTCAAACCGGTGGCCCTGTGGCAGGCGGCGGTGCAACTGGATGCGGAAGGGCGTGCGATGGTGAAGCTGCCCGTGCCGGAATTCAGTGGCGAATTGCGGCTCATGGCCGTGGCCTACAACGGGCGCCAGTCCGGCCTGGCCGACCAGCCGGTGAAAGTGAAGCGCAGCCTGGTGGTGCAGCCTTCGCTGCCGCGCTTTCTGGCCACGGGTGACCGGTGTACCGCGTTGGTGGACGTGTTCAACGAAAGCGGGCAGGCGGTATCGCTCCAGGTGCGCGTGACCTGCGGTGGTCCGCTGCAGGCCGATGTGGCGGAGCAGGCGTTGGAACTGGCGGCGGGCGCGGCACGCGTGGTCGAGGTTCCGCTGCTGGCCGGTTCCGTGCCGGGCAAGGCGCTGTGTACCATTGAAGTCGCGGGGAGCGCGGATGCCTTCCGCGAAACCCTGGAGCTGGCGGTGCGTCCGTTCTCCGGGCTGCAGGTGCAATCGCGCTTCGAGCAGGTGGCGGCTGGCGCCACCCTCGATTTAACTCCGCCCACCAACTGGGTGCCGGCCTCGGTGGCGCAAACGGTCTGGGTGTCCGGCCAGCCGTCGCTGAAACTGGGCCGCGCGCTGGAGTACGTGATGCGCTACCCCTACGGCTGCCTGGAGCAGACGGTGTCTGGCGCCTTCCCGCTGCTTTACGCGGCTGACCTGGCCAACCGCATGCTGCCCCAATCGTCCGCGCGCGACGATCTCGCGGACTTCGTGCAGGCGGGCGTGTTGCGCGTGCTGTCCATGCAGCAGGGCGACGGCAGTTTCGCCCTGTGGCCGCGCGAGCGCGGCACGGATGCGGGGGCCTCGCTTTATGCCGCGCATTTCCTGGTGGAGGCGCGCAAGGCGGCCTATGCGGTGCCTGCGGACCGGGTGGATGCGGCGCTCGACTGGCTGCGCGCGCGGCTGGACCGGCCGGTCATCACCGATGCCGATCCGTCCAACGAGGTGTGGTCGGATGACCAGCAGGAGCGCGCCTACGCCTGCTTCGTGCTGGCCCTGGCCGGGCGTCCCGATCACGGCTGGAATGCACGTCTGCGCGAACAGGCAGCGCGGTTGCGTTACGCCGCGCGCGTGCATGTGGCGAGTGCGCTGCTGCTGTCCGGCGAGCCGCGCCAGGCCGCGGAGTTGCTGGGCCAGCTCGGTCTGCCCGTGGCCCGGCCCCGCGACATCGGCGGATTGCTGAACAGCGAGGTGCGCGATGCTGCGCTGCTGCTTTCGGCCTGGCTGGAATTGGATCCGCAGAACGCGGCCGTGCCGCAACTGGTGCATCTGCTGGAACAGCGTCAGCGCGACGGACATTGGGGCACCACCCAGGACAACGCGTTGGCCCTGCTGGCCCTGGGCAAGTATGCGCAGCGTGTGCCCGCCGACACGCAGGTCTTCACCGGTGCGCTGATGCTGCCGGACGGACTGACCCGCGCCCTGTCCAGCACCCAGGACGTGCAGGTGGCGCGCGAGCCCGGGGCGGGCGGGGTCCTGCGGGTGAGCAATCAGGGCCCGGGCCCGCTCTATGTGGCCATGCGGCACGAAGGCGTGTCCACCGCGACCGAGCCGGAGGTGGATCACGGCGTGCAGGTGCGGCGGAGCTTCTTCACGATGCGCGGGGAGCCGATGGAGGTGGACGAATTGGAGCAGGGCGAGCTGGTGATCGTGCAACTGATCGTGGATACGGAAGGGCGCGCCCTCGACAATCTGGCCGTGGAGGAATTGCTGCCCGCGGGCTGGGAAATCGAAAACCCGAATCTGGCCACCGCCCAGCAGTTCGGCTGGATCACAGAGAAGAGCGACTGGTGCCGGGCCCGCGACGTGCGCGATGACCGCCTGCTGCTCTTCACCGGTTATCTCAATGGGCGGGGGACCTTCTACTATGCGGCGCGCGCGGTCACGCCGGGCACGTTCACCTATCCGCCCGTCACCGTGGCCTGCATGTACGAGCCGGAGATCCGCAGCGTGTCGGGCGGCCGCACGGTAAAGGTTTCCCCGTGACAAAAATTTTCCAAGGGTTGGAAAAGCTAAAATGCTCTTTTTCCAAGGGTTGGAAAAAGGTGGCGGGGCTTGCCCTGGCGGCCCTCGCGGTTCTTTATCTGGCCGTGTGCTGGGTGCCGTTTCCCGAGGCGGACCTCGTACACTATCCGGCTTCGCGCCTGCTGACCGATCGCCAGGGCCAGCCGCTGCGGGTGTGGCTGGGCCCGCGCGACCTGGATTGCCGTCCGCTCTACGTGCCGGAGCGCGGGGATTGGATTGCCCAGGCCATGGTGGCGGCGGAGGACCAGCGGTTCTGGTCGCATCACGGGCTGGACCCGCTGGCCTTGCTGCGCGCGGTGAAGCAGAACGTGACCTCATGGCGCCGGGTGTCGGGCGCGTCCACCCTGTCCACCCAGGTGATCCGCTTGGTGCAGCCGCGGCGGCGTCATCTGTGGACCAAGGCGGTGGAGGCGTTTCGCGCCCTTCAATTGGAGCAGCGCTACGACAAGGCCGCCATTCTGGCCCAGTATTTGAACCGCGCGCCCTTCGGCTCCAACGTGGTGGGCATTGAAGCGGCGGCCCGCCGTTATTTCGGAAAGGGCGCGGCGGATTTGAGCCTGGCCGAGGCCTCGCTGCTGGCCGGGCTGCCCCAGTCGCCGTCGCGCCTGCGGCCGGATCGTCATCCCGCGCGGGCGAAGAAGCGGCAGCAGTACGTTTTGGACCGCATGCTGGCCTGCGGCTTTATCACGGCCGGCGATCACGCGGATGCCCTGGCCCAGCCGGTGGCAGTGCGGCCTTCGCCCTATCCGTTTCGCGCCCCGCATTTCACAGAGCTTGTGGATCAGCTATATGGCAGCCGTTCCGCGAGTGGCGAGGAGACGGCTTCGATTCTGCGCACCACCTTGGATGCGGGTTTGCAGCGGGTGGCCGAGGAGTCGTTGCAGCGGCAGGCCGCGACGCTGGCTGCGGGGGGCATTTCAGGCGGAGCGGTGGTGATTCTGGACGTGAAGACCGGCGCGGTGCGGGCCCTGGTGGGCTCGCCCGATTACCACGCACGCGGCGCCGGCCAGGTCAACGGTGCGCTGGCCGCGCGTTCTGCGGGGTCCACCCTGAAGCCGTTCGCCTTTGCGCGCGCGGTGGATCGCGGGCTGCTGACCCCGCAACGCATGCTGGCCGATGTGCCGGCGTTGTACCGCGACTATAAGCCGGAGAACTTTGATGCCGGGTACCGGGGTCTGGTCAGTGCGCGCGAGGCCCTGGTGCTGTCGCTGAACCTGCCCGCGCTCGACGTGGAGCAGCGTATCGGTCAGCCCGTGTTCTACGACACCCTGCGCGCGCTGGGGCTCGACACGCTGGATCAGCCGGCCGCCCACTATGGGCTGGGCCTGGTGCTGGGCAACGGCGAGGTGCGTTTGCTGGATGTGGTGAACGCCTATGCCTGCCTGGCCCGGGGCGGGGAGGCGCGTCCGGTGCGGGTGTTGGAGGACGCGGAGTGGCCAGCGGGGCGTCCGATCTTTTCGCCCGAGGCCAGCTGGCTGATCACCGACATCCTGAGCGGCGAGGAACGGGCCATGGACACCACCGGCCATGCCGCGGACGTGCGGTTGCCGCCGCTGGCCTGGAAGACCGGCACCTCGGCGGGTTTCCGTGATGCGTGGACGGTGGCCTACAATCCGGACTACGTGATCGGGGTGTGGATCGGGAACCCGGACGGCGCGGGGGCGGATCAGTTGGTGGGGCGCAAGGTGGCCACGCCGGTGGTGTGGGAAATCTTCCGGCGGTTGTACCCGGATAACGACGGGCCGTGGTTCGAGCGACCGGCCGGGGTGGAGGGGCGCGAGGTGTGCGCGGCGAGCGGGGCGGCGCCGGGTCCGTACTGCACGCACCGCACGGAGGATTATGTGGTGGCCGGGGTGACCCGTCACGACGTGTGCACCGTGCATCGCGCGGACGGGCTGGAGCACTGGCCGGTGGAGATTGCGTCTTTCCTGAACCAGCAGCGCGCCCCGCTGGCCCGGCGGCCGGAGCGGGTGGCGCCCCTGCGTATTGTGTCACCCGCGCGCGGCAGCACCTATCGTTTTTTGGACGAGGTGGCGGGCGGGGTGCAGCAGGTGCCGTTGGAGGCGGCCAGTGGGGTGGGGGGCGAGCGGTTGCACTGGTTTGTGAACGATCGCTACCTGGGTGAATCGCGGCCCGGAGTGCCCGCCTTCTGGCCCCTGCAGCGCGGCACCTTCGACATCGTGTGCAGTGACACGCGCGGGGTCAGTGACCGCGTGCACATCGCGGTGGAGTGAGGGGGACGCGACCGGCGGTCGCGTCTACAGGTCAACTCGGTGTAGCCGCGACCGCTGGTCGCGGAAGCATCAAGGGTGATTGACAGCCCCGCCGGTCAAGGAGTAGCTGATAGGCATGATTATCGAGCCCCATATTCATATTTTGTCCCGCACCACCGATGATTTGCAGGCCATGTACGAGAACGGCATCCGGGTGTGCGTGGAGCCGTCGTTCTGGCTGGGCTCGCCCCGCCGTTATGCGGGCACGTTCTGGGATTACTTTCAGCACATCCTCGAATTCGAGACCGTGCGGGCCCGCCGCTTCGGCATGGATCACTACGCATGCATCGCGGTGAATCCCAAGGAGGCGGACAACCTCCCGCTGGCCGAGGAAACGCTGGCGGGAATCGGTCCCTACTTCGACCACCCGCGCTGCCTGGCCGTGGGCGAGATCGGCTACAACCTGATCACCGAGAACGAGGAGCACGTGTTTCAGCGGCAGCTCGAGATGGCCAAGGCGCGCAAGATGCTGATCGTGATCCACACCCCGCACGACACGCCCACGGTGAGCAAGAAGAAGGGGGTGGAGCGCACCATCGCGGTGTGCCGTGAATTGAATTATGACTGGGATCGCATTCTCATCGATCACAACACCGAGGAGACCATGCAGCTCACCCGCGATTCCGGGGCGTGGGCGGGCATGACGGTGTACCCGTACTCCAAACTGAATCCGGAGCGCTGCATCGGCATCCTGAAGAAGTGGGGCTTGGAACGCACGTGGGTCAACAGTTCGGCCGACTGGGGTTCCTCCGATCCGCTGAGCCTGGTCAAGGTGGCCGGCCACATGAAGGCCAACGGTTTTGGCGAGGGCCAGGTGACCAAGCTGCTGTTCGACAATCCGATGGGCTTTTACAAACAAAGCGGGCGGTTTAATCCGGAGTTGGACATCCCGTTCATTCATCCCCGCGAGTACCAGCGGTAATGAAACTGCGCAGCACCAGGCCCTCGCGACGCGCTTCGTTGATGGGCTGGCTGCGCCTGGTGCGCCTGCCCAACCTGCTCACCGTGCCCGGCGATGCGCTGGCCGGCTACCTGCTGGTTACGGGTGCGGGCGCGGCGTGGAGTCCGGCCCTGGGCGTGGTGATCGGACTCAGCCTGCTGCTGTATGTGGGCGGCCTGATCATGAACGATCTGGCTGATGTGCATATGGATGCCCAGGAGCGGCCGGACCGTCCGCTGCCCTCAGGCGCGGTGGACGACCTGTTGGCCCGCCTGGCCATGATGACCTGTCTGGCCCTGGCCCTCCTGCTGGCGCGTTACCTGGGCTGGCCCACGGTGGTGGTGACGCTGGCCCTGCTGGTGAGCCTGACTCTCTATAATCAGTTTTTGAAGGGGACGGTGCTGGGCCCGCTGCTCATGGGGTGCTGTCGCGGCCTCAATGTGTGGCTGGGCGCGTCGTTGGTCCCGGAGCGTCCGGAGCTGTTCTATCTGGCCGCGGGCGGCTACACCTTGTACGTGGTGGCGGTGACCGCGGTGGCGTCCGGAGAAGTGACAGGACGGCGCATCGGGGCCCGCGCCTTGTGGCCGTTGCTGGCGGTGGCATTGCTTAGCGCCACCCTGTTCCACCAATCCGGGGTCACGGGCACCACCTTGACCCGCCTGGGCACCGTGTTGTTCCTGGCTTTTGCCATGGCCGGTCTGGCCGCCTGGCGGTTGTGGGAGGCGGGCCCGCGCTCCGCACCGCCCCTGATCGGTTTGCTGATCAGTGTGCTGCTCTTCTTGCAGGCGGCGCTTTGTCTGGCTGCCGATGCCGGGAATCTCGCCCTCTTCGTCGCCTTGCTGTTGCTGCTGGCCTGGCCCCTGCAACGTCTGCTGGCCCGCCTGGCTCCGTCGAGTTAACATGGCCTGATGAGCGCGCGTAAAAAATTGCTGGTGGTGGACGTGGCCGCGTTGGGCTGGAATCTGGTGGTCCAGAAACCGCCGCCCGTATTTAACTTTCAGAAAGCCGCCCCGGTGTTTCCCGCTGTGACTTCGGTGGCTCAGGCCACTTTCCGCACCGCGGCGCCGCCCGCCCAGCACGGGTTGGTCAGCAACGGGTACTATGCCCCGGAGCTGAAAAAGGTTTTGTTCTGGGAGCAGTCGGCCGCCCTGGTGGAGGGTCCGCGCATCTGGGACCGGCTGCGCGCGCGGGGTGGCCGGGTGGGCATGATGTTCTGGCAGCAGAGCCTGGGCGAGTCGGTGGACCTGGTGCTCTCGCCCCGGCCCATCCACAAACACGAAGGCGGCATGATCCAGGACTGCCTGTGCCAGCCCGGGCCGCTCTATGACCGGTTGTGCCGCGAGATCGGGAAGCCGTTTAATCTGATGCACTACTGGGGCCCGCTGGCCTCGCGCAAATCCAGCGATTGGGTTGTGGCTGCCACCTGCGCCGTGATGGCCGCGCCCGACCTCGCGCCCGACCTGTTGTTCACCTATCTGCCCCATCTGGATTACGACCTGCAGCGGTACGGGCCGGACCATCGCTCGGCCGGCCGCGCGCGCGCCGCCCTCTACGACATGCTGGCCACCGTGCGCGCGGCTGCGGAGCAGAACGGCTATGACTGGTTGATCACAGGCGACTATGCCATCGGCGCGGTAGACCAGCCCGCGGTGTTTCCGAATCGGCACCTGCGCGAGGCCGGCCTGCTGGCCACCCGTACCGTGAAGGGCATGACTTATCCTGATTTCTTTCACAGCCCCGCCTTTGCCATGGTGGATCACGAAGTGGCACATGTTTACACGCGCGATGAGGCGACGGCGCGCCGGGCCCGCGAGGTGCTGGTGGCGGTGGGCGGGGTGGAGCGCGTACTGGATCGCTCGGCCCAGCGCGAATTCGGGCTCGATCACCGCCGCAGCGGCGATCTGGTGCTGCTCGCGAAAAAAGGTACGTGGTTTGCCTATCCGTGGTGGACGGACAAAAAAGAGGCGCCCGATTTCGCCACCCACGTGGATATCCACAACAAGCCCGGCTACGACCCATGCGAATTATTTTTCGGCTGGCCGCCCCTGAGCGTCAGCCTGAACACGGCCAAGGTGGGCGGCACCCACGGGCGCGCCGACGAGTCGTCCGCCATCGCCTGGGCCAGTTCGCTGATCCCCAGCATCACCCCGCGTACCTTCCTTGATCTGGCCGGTCTGGTGCGCGACTGGTGCGAGCGTTAACTCTTCGTGATCAGTTCAAGCACTTCGTCGGGATGATGCACGATGGCGTGGGCCCCGTGGGCGCGCAGTTCCGACTCCGGGCGGAAGCCCCAAGTGGCGCCCACCGCGAACATGCCGGCCGCGCGCGCGGTGTCCATGTCGGTGGCCGTGTCGCCCAAGTACAGCACCTCGGCCGGGCTGACCTTCATCACCTGCGCGGCCTCCCGCGCGCCCGCGGGATCGGGTTTGCGGGCCACGGTGTCGCGCTGGCCGAGTACGCAGGCGAAGGGCCAGCGGGAAAGGAATCCTTCCACGCATTTGATGGTCATGCCGTGGGGTTTGTTGGACAGGATGCCCAGGGTGAGCCCGCGCGCGTGCAGCGCATCAAGCATTTCAGGAATGCCGTCGTAGGGCTGGGTGGTCCGGTTCCAGCGTTGTTCGTAGACGCGGCGGTAGTCGGCCAGGCCGGCCCGCACGGTGGCGTCGTCGCGATATCCCTCGGGGAAAGCGCGCGCCACCAGGTGGGAGGCCCCTTCGCCCACGAAGTAGCGGTAGGCATCCACCGGATGTACGGGGTGGCCGCGTAGCCGGAGGACTTCGTTCATGGAATCGCCCAGGTCTTGCAGGGTGTCGAGCAGGGTTCCATCCAGGTCAAACAAGGCGGCGCGGTAGGTGGGCTTCATCGGTTTCCCCAAATCAGGACGTGGCGGTCGCTGGGTGTTTCCATACGCAGGTGATCAAGGCGGGCGTCGCGCAGTTGTCCGCGGATTTCATCCGGGGTAAAGGCGGCCAGCAGGGAATGGTAGAAATCGTTGCGCAACACGGCGGGTTCGCCCGCGGCGTAGCGGTCGGTCAGGGCGCGCGCGTCGGCCGCACTGTCCGGCCGGCGCAGATCCATGATGAACACCGGCGCGCCGGGAGCGGCCCAGCGCCGCACGCTGTGCCACAGCACCTGCGGATCGTCCAGGTGATGGAGCAGGCTGTTGCTGAACACCACGTCGTAGCGGTGCCGGGGCAGGGCGGCTTCGGGGAGCAGGCCCTGGATCAGGCGCACCCGGTGGCGCAGGCCGGGATGGCGGCGGTGGCAGATGGCGGCCGCCTCCAGCATGGCGGGGGCGCCGTCCACCCCGTGGACCTGCCAGCCCTCGTAGGCGCGCGCGAAACGCAGGACCACGTCGCCCGGTCCACAGCCCAGTTCCAGCGCGCAGCCGCGGGGAGGCAGGCGGGGGAACTTTTCCGCGAACAGCTCCAGCACGCGCTGGTGGGGCGCGGCGAAGTCGGCCCGGGCATAGGCGGCGGCCTGGGCGGGCGCCTCCATCAGTTCTGGTTCACGCATGCGTTGCATTGAGTAATCGGCGCCGGTGATGGTACAGTCTTGTCCACGCATGACAACGTCCCACGTGATCCAGCAACAGTTTTCCGTGTCCTATTCGTTTCCGGTGATTTTCACCCGCGGGGTCTTTGATTCCGAAAATCCCGTACTGGCCCAAACCCTGGTGCGCCTGGAGGAGCCCGGTCCGCGCCGTGTGCTGGCCTATGTGGATGCCGGGGTGGCCCGCGCCTTTCCCGGGCTGGCCGGGCAGGTGACGAATTACGCGCGCGCCCAGGCCGGGGCCATGGACCTGCTGGCTCCTCCGCACGTGGTGGAGGGCGGAGAGGCTATCAAGAACGACCTGCCCGGTTTTGTGGGGCGGTTGGATGAACTGGTGGATCAGCGCATGTGCCGCCATTCCGTGGTGCTGGCGGTGGGCGGCGGCGCGTTGCTGGATGCCATCGGGCTGGCCGCGGCCCTGGTCCATCGCGGCCTGCGACTGGTACGAATTCCCACCACCGTGCTGGCCCAGAACGACAGCGGGGTGGGGGTCAAGAATGCCATCAACTACCGCCAGACCAAAAACCTGCTGGGCGTGTTTGCGCCGCCTTTTGCGGTGATCAATGATCTGAATTTCCTGCGCAGCCTACCCGATGCGGAGTGGACGGACGGCATCGCGGAGGCCTTCAAGGTGGCCCTGATCAAGGACCGCGAATTCTTTGCCTGGCTGTGCGCGCATACCTCCGCCCTGCGCGCGCGCGAGGAAAGCGCCATGGCCCACCTGGTGCAGCGCTGCGCGGAACTGCATCTGGAGCACATCCGCACCGGGGGCGATCCGTTTGAATTCGGGCAGGCGCGGCCGCTGGATTTCGGGCACTGGTCGGCCCACCGGCTGGAATCGATATCGCGTTATACCCTGAGCCACGGGCGGGCGGTGGCCATCGGGCTGGCCCTGGATGCGTGGTATGCGGTGCTGAACCGCTGGCTGGATGTGGCCTCCTTCGAGGCGTTGTATGAGGGATTGAGCGAGGTGGGGTTTGAGTTGTGGCACGAGGGCCTGGAGCAGGTGGGCGAGCAGGGGGCCTGGCTGCTGCTGGACGGACTGCGCGAATTTCGCGAACACCTGGGCGGGCATCTGTGCGTGACCATGCCGCGCGGGGTCGGTTCAAAATTTGAGATCCATGACATGAGCCACGAGCAGATCCGGGCCGCCGTGCACAAGCTGAAGGAAAAAGCGCGGTCGCGGCGGGAGCGGAGCTGAATCATCATGCGGCTCCGTGCGGACGCGCCTGCGCAACTGACCTATTGCCTCAACATCCACCGGGGCGAATCGTGGACCGAAACCCAGGCCGCCCTGCGCGGGCCCGCCCTTTCGGTGGCGCGGCGGGTGGCGCCGGATCAGCCCTTTGGCCTGGGCCTGCGCCTGAGCGCGCGGGCCGCAGAGGAGCTGGCCGAGCCGGGACCGCTGCAGGACCTCACTGAATTTCTGGTCCGGCAGAACCTGGGCGTGTTCACCATCAACGGTTTTCCCTACGGACGTTTTCACGGGGTCCCCGTGAAGGCGCGCGTTTACGAGCCGGACTGGCAGACCGCGGAGCGGGAAAGTTACACCTGTTTACTGGCCGACCTGCTGGCCGGTCTGCTGCCGGAGGGGCAGGACGGCAGCATCAGTACGGTACCCGTGGGTTTCGCGCCCGCCCTGGCCAGCCCGTCCGCGGTGGACGCCGCGCTGGGCCGGTTGCTGAATACGGTGCGGCATCTGGCCCGCGTGGAGGCGGAAACGGGCCGGGAAATTCATTTGGGCCTGGAGCCGGAACCTTCCTGCTATCTGGAGCGCAGCGAGGAATTCGTGGCCTTCTACCAGCGCCTGCTGGCCGCGGCCGGTCCGGGTGAGGAATCCCTGGTTCGCCGTCACCTGGGCGTGTGCTTCGACACCTGCCATGTGGCCCTGGCCTTTGAGTCGCCGACCGAGGTCTGGGATCGCTATATCGCGGCGGGCATTCGTATTTCCAAAGTACAACTCAGCGCGGCCTTGCAAACGAACTCGGACGAAGAAGCGCGCATGGCCCTGCGCGTGTTCGATGAACCCACCTACCTGCATCAGGTGCGGGCGCGCCGGCGCGATGGCACGGTGGCGGCCTGGCTCGACCTGCCGGAGGCCCTGACCGCGTGGCCGTCGGATGCAGAGCAGGTACGCATTCATTTTCATGTCCCGTTATTCTGGTCGGCGGCGGGGCCGCTGGGCTCCACCGTGTCCAACCTGGACGAGGCTTTCTGGACCCGGGCCCGTGGTGGGGTGTGTACTCATTTTGAAGTGGAGACCTACACCTTCAATGTGCTGCCCCCGTCGTTGCAGTGCGGGGATGTGGTCGCTAGCATAGCGGCGGAGTTGAACTGGGCGCGGGCGCGCCTGCTGGGGGGAGAACCATGAGTTATCTGGATAGTCATTTGATGGACGGCGAAGAGGTGGTGTACCGGACCCGCCTGCACCCCATCGTATTTTTGGGCCCGCTACTGGGCGTGCTGCTGGGCGGCTATCTGGCCGTGGAGGGCAACGCCTTGTTGCAGACCCACGTGCTGAGCAAAATCCCGCGCGAGATCCTGCGTACCCTGCCGCCCCACACCCTGCATTGGCTGCGCGAGGGCTGGCACGGCTACAACATCGTGGGCCTGTTCATCCTGGTCTTCAACGGCGCGCTGCCCCTGTTGTCGCGGGTGATGAACGTCGCCAGTTCGGAGTTCGGGGTGAGCACCAAGCGGGTGCTGATGAAAACCGGATTCATTTCCCGCCACTCCCTGGAAACCTTGCTCAGCAAGGTGGAGAGCATCAGCGTCTACCAGGGTATGATGGGACGCCTGTTTGGGTTCGGCAGCATCATCATCAGCGGCACCGGCGGCTCCAAGGAATTCTTCTTCGGCATCCGCGACCCCATGGAATTCCGACGCCAGGTGCAGGAACAAATCAGCAAGGCGGAAAAGAACGCCTGAGGTAACGTCATGGCTTTTGTGGTACGCAGTCAACGCGTGGTGTTTCCGGACGGAACCCGTCCCGCCGCCCTCCTCATCGAAGACGGTAAAATCGCCGCCGTGTTTCCGCATGGCGCCATCCCGGTCAGTTGCCGGGTGGAAGATATGGGCGACCGGGTGGTGATGCCGGGTCTGGTGGATACGCATGTTCATTTGAACGAGCCCGGGCGCACGGCGTGGGAAGGGTTTGCCACCGGCACCCAGGCGGCGGCGGCAGGCGGAGTGACCACCTTGGTGGACATGCCGCTCAATAGCAGTCCGGTGACCACCACGGTGGCGGCGCTGCAGCAGAAACTCCAGGCCGCGCCGGGCCAGTTGTGGGTGGATGTGGGCTTTCATGCCGGGGTGGTGCCCGGTCAGACCGCGCAGTTGGAGGCCCTGATCGAGGCCGGCGTGCTGGGCGCCAAGGCGTTTCTGGTCCATTCGGGCATCGATGATTTTCCCGCCGCGGGCGAAGCCACTCTGCGCGCCGCCCTGCCCATCCTGGCCCGCCACGGCGTCCCCTTGCTGGCTCATGCCGAGGTGGAGTCGGTGCCGCCGCCCCCGCGGGGCGCGGCGAATTCCTATGCGGCCTGGCTGGCCTCGCGCCCGCGCGCCTGGGAGAACGACGCCATCGCGCTGCTGATCCGGTTGTGCCGCGAATACCGGGCCCCGCTGCATTTCGTGCACCTGTCCAGCGCGGAGGCCGTCCCCATGCTGATCCGGGCCAAGGCCGAGAAGTTGCCGGTCACGGTGGAGACCTGTCCGCATTATCTGTTTTTCCACGCGGGTGAAATCCCGGACGGGGCTACCGCCTTCAAATGCGCGCCGCCTATTCGCGAGCAGCAGAACAACGAAATGCTGTGGGGCGCGTTGCTGCAGGGCACCATCGACATGGTATGCACCGATCACTCGCCCTGTCCGCCCGCCATGAAGAGTCTGGACGAAGGAGATTTCTTCCAGGCCTGGGGCGGCATAGCGTCCCTGCAGTGGAGCCTGCCCGCGGTGTGGACGGCCACCCGCGGTACGCGTCCCGCGTTCCATACCTTGGCCCAGTGGTTGTGCGCGCGTCCGGCCAACCTGGCCGGCCTGGGTCGTCGCAAGGGTGCGCTGGCTCCGGGCTACGACGCCGACCTGGTGGTGTGGGATCCGGACGTGGCCTTCGAGGTCCGGCCCGAAGCCACCTACCATCGCCACAAGGTTTCGCCCTATCACGGACGCATGCTTTACGGCGCGGTGGAAAGGACGTATCTTCGCGGGACACTGGTGGCGGAGCGGGGCACGGTCAAAGCCGGTGCGACGGGCAAAACTTTGTTGGGAAGAGAATAACTTATGGCGACACCACTACCGATGGCGGCTGCGTTCGCGGGTTTGATTGATCTGGCCGCCGAGCGCATCGGCGGGCGGGCGCTTTCGGTCAGCGACGACTTTTTCGCGGAAAAGGAAAACCTGCTGAAGGCCGGGCGCGGGGTGTTCATTGAGGACAAGTACACCGAGCGCGGCAAGTGGATGGACGGCTGGGAGAGCCGGCGCAAGCGGGTGCCCGGTCACGACTGGTGTGTGATCCAGCTCGGTCTGCCCGGGGTGATTCACGGGGTGGATGTGGACACCAACCATTTCCTGGGCAACGCGCCCGCTTTTGTATCGCTGGAGGCGGCCGACTCCGCGGAGGGGCCGTGGACGGAAATCCTGGCCCGTTCGCCGGTGAATCCCGGTGCGCAGAATCTGTTCGCGGTCACCGGTCGCCAGACCTGGACCCACGTGAAGCTGCATATTTATCCGGACGGCGGGGTGGCGCGGTTCCGCGTGTACGGCGAGGTCACGCCCGATCCCGCGGTGTTCAAGCCGGGGGCGCTGGTCGACCTGGCCGCGCTGGCCAACGGGGGGCGGGCCGTGGGGTGCAGCGATGCCTTCTTCAGTTCCATGAACAATCTGCTCATGCCCGGTCGCTCGGCCAACATGGGCGATGGCTGGGAGACCCGGCGTCGCCGCGGGCCCGGGCACGACTGGGTCATCATCCGGCTGGGCCGCCCCGGCATGGTGGCGAAACTCGAGGTGGATACCAATCATTTCAAGGGCAACTATCCCGACACCTGCTCGCTGGACGGCTGTTATGCGCCCGGCCAGGCGGTGGATGCCTTGACCTGGCCGGAGTTCACCTGGAAGGAAATCCTGCCCCGCTACAAATTGCAGGCCCATCATCAGCACTTCGTGGAAAACGAATTGGTGAACATCGGCCCCGTTTCCCACGTGCGGCTCAACATTTATCCCGACGGTGGCATCAGCCGACTCCGGGTGTTGGGCCTCCAACTTGGAACCTGAAACCTGGAACCCTCCCTAGATGCTCCTCGAACAATTCAACGCCCTGACCTACGACGAAGCCCTCAAAGACCTGCAGCGCTGCTGCGGGGCCCGACGCTGGACCACCCAGATGGTGGCGCGCCGTCCCTTCCGCACCGTGGATGAGGTGTACACGGCGGCCGACCAGCTGTGGTCCACCTGTACGCGCGAGGACGTGTTGGAGGCATTCCGGCATCATCCCAAGATCGGCGACGTGGCCAGTCTGCGCTCCCGGTTCGCCACCACCAAGCAGTGGGCGGAGGGCGAGCAGGCGGGGGTGCGCGCGGCGGCCGACGAGGTGCTCAAGCGGTTGGCCGCGGGTAACGAGGCCTACGAGCAGAAGTTCGGCTACATTTTTATTGTGTGCGCCACCGGCAAGACGGCGGAGGAAATGCTGGCTCTGCTGGAAGCGCGGCTGGTCAACGCACCCGCCCTCGAGCTGAAAATCGCGTCCGGGGAGCAGGCTAAAATCACCCGCATCCGCTTGGGGAAATTGCTGCAGGAGGAATCGCTGAAATGAAGTCCACCTTTACGCCCGCCCTGATCAAAGATGTGGTGGCCGAACTGGCTGAGGCCAACGCGCGTTTTGCCCGCCAGTTCCCCGGGGATTCGCCGGCCCGCCAGCCCGTGCAGACGGTGTACGGCGGCGCCCAGATCTTCAAGGCCGACACCGCGGCCAAGCTGGGCGTGGTGGCCCTGCGCGCCTTGCAGGAAAACGCTCCGGATGCAGCCCGTTTCGCGCGCGCGCTGGGCTGGACGACGGCGGGGACGGGCAAACTGCACGGACTCATTTATCAGCGCGTGGTGGAGAAGCTGAAGCGGGAAGCGGTGGAGGATTTCCGCATTGATTTCGAGGATGGGTATGGCAACCGGCCGGACGCGGAGGAGGATGGCCACGCCGAGTTCACGGCCTGCGAAGTGGCGCGCGGTATGCGGGAAGGCACGCTGCCCCCCTTCATCGGCATTCGCACCAAGCCCTTCACCCAGGAGCTCAAGCATCGGGCCATCCGCACCCTGGATGTTTTCATCACCACCCTGGTGGGCGAAACCGGAGGCCGGCTGCCTGACAACTTTGTCATCACCATCCCCAAGCCGGTCATCCCGGAACAGGTGCGGTCGCTGGCCAAGTTGTGCGGACTGCTGGAAAAGAAGCTCGGGCTGGCCGCGGGCGCCCTGAAGATCGAGCTCATGATCGAGACTCCGCAGTCCATCATCGGGCCCGGCGGCGAGACCAATATTGCCCGCCTGGTGGAGGCGTCGGAAGGCCGCTGCATCGGAGCCCATTTCGGGGTCTATGATTACACCGCCTCCAACAGCATCACCGCCGCTTACCAGAGCATGACCCATACCGTGTGCGATTTTGCGCGCGAGGTGCAGCGGGTTTCCCTCATGGGCACCGGGCTGTGGATCTCGGACGGGGCCACCAACATCATGCCGGTGGGACCGCACCGCGCCGCGGCCGGCAAAAAGCTGACGCCCCGCCAGCTCAAGGAGAATCGCGAGACCGTGCACCGGGCCTGGCGCATCATGCACGAGCATGTCTCGCACTCTCTCTACACCGGCTATTACCAGGGCTGGGATCTGCATCCCGCCCAGTTCCCGGTGCGCTACGCCACGGTGTACAAGTTTTTCCTGGAAGGCCTGGAAGCGGCCTCCCTGCGCCTCAAGACCTTCATCGAGAAGGCCGCCCAAGCCACCTTGATTGGTGATGTGTTTGATGACGCGGCCACCGGGCAGGGTCTGTTGAATTATTTCCTGCGCGGCATCAATTGCGGGGCCATCACGGAGAAGGAAGCCACGGCCACCGGGCTGACCCTGGCGGAAATTCGAGCCCGTTCCTTCGTGAAGATTCTGGAAGCGAGGCGGGGCGCGTGAGCGCGCGCAGTCCCATCACCACCCACGTGCTGGACACCTCCACGGGTACGCCCGCGGAAGGCATCGCCGTGGTGTTGGAAGCGTTTGTGAGTGGTGGCACCTGGAAGAAGCTGGCGCAGGGCGTCACCAACCGCGATGGTCGGGTGGCCGACCTGCTGCCGGCGGGGACGGTCATGGCCGCCGGGGTTTACCGTCTGATGTTTGACACCGCCGTCTATTTCAAACGGCAGGGGGTGGTGGGATTTTATCCCTGCGTTCCGGTCATGTTTGAAATTCGTGACCCGATGCAGCATTATCATGTTCCCTTGTTGTTGAACCCTTTCGGGTACAGCACCTATCGGGGCAGTTGACGGCAAGGATGTTGGTGGGGATTGAGTTGAAGTGGAAAAACAAAGGAGCGAGCAGATGCATATGTGGATCAACGTGTCGGTGATGATGTTGGCGGCCGCGCTGGTTTGTGTGGGTTGCGGCAAGAAGGAAGCGGCGCCCAGCGCCATCCAGCAGAAGGCCGAAGAAGCGCTGCAAAAAGCGTCGGAAGCCTCGGCGGCTGCGGTTGAAGCAGCCAAAGCTGCGACGGAAGAGGGCATGAAGGCGGCCGCGGATGCGGCGGCCAAGGCCCAGGAAGCGGCAGCGGCCGCGGCCTCCAGCGCCGGTGAAGCGGCCGGTGCCGCCGTCGAGCAGGCCAAGGAAGCTACGGCGGCAGCCGTGGAGACGGCGGGCGAAGTGGCCGGGCAGGCCAAGGAGATGACGGGTGCGGCGCTGGAAAAATCCGGCGAAGCCCTGCAGCAGGCCGGCCAAGCGCTGAGCCAGTCCGCCGAGCAGGCGGCCCAGGCCACGACGGAAGCCGCTGCGGCAGCCACCGAAGCGGCGGCAGGTGCAGTGGAAGCGGTGACGCCTCCGGCGGCGCCCTAAGCAGATTCGCGATCATTAAGAAGAGGCCGTCCTTCGGGGCGGCCTCTTTTCTTTGTCAAAACACCAGTCCCAGGCGCAGCGAGAGCACACGGCCTTCGGATTCGGGCTGGAAGATTTCGAAGGGCGGCAGGGGTTCGGGGTCGGATAGACCGAACTGGAAATCCTCGTAGGTCAGGCCGGCCAGCCAGTTCGCGGCGCGCCAGGTCAGGGTGGCTTCGTAGCTGAGTTCGCGGCCCGGCTCCACGCTTGCGTTGCCGCGGCCGTCCGCGCCGGTGAGGCTGTAGCGCGCGCTGTTGTAGAGGGGCAGGCGCAGGGCGGCCTCGGCGTCCAGGTGACCACCCGCCGACCACGACCAGCGGGCGAACCAGCCGGCCCGCGCGTAGAGCATCCACCAGGCCTCGTCGTAGCCATTGCTGTCCTGGCTATTGTCCAGACGACGCAGCCAGCCCCGGGTGGAGAGTCCGCCCAGGGGGCCGGTCGCCAGCTCCGGTCCGGCCAGGTTCCAGCGCATATCGGTTTCGCCCTTGCCGCCGTAGTAGGCGGTGGTGGTGCGCACGGGTGCGCCCAGGATGGTGGAGCCGTTGTAGTCCACTTCGCCCAGGAAGCCCTCGAGCCGGCTGCTCCAGGTCAGACGTTCCGCCACCGCACTGGAACCGGCCACGCCCAGGCCGAGCAGGGGACCGTCCTCCTCCAGCAGCAGGCGTCCCTCCTGGTTGTGTTCCTCCCAGTGGTACTGGTGCAGTTGAACATATACATCGAGGGCGGAGGCCGTGATGACGGAGGTGAACAAGGTAAGCGTGGCGAAGAGGGTGCGCATGGTTAGAAGGTGAAGGTCAGGTGCACATAGGCGCCATCGGTCTGGTTTCGTTGGTAGCGTCGCTCGTTGGACACCCGGGGCGGCAGATCGCGGAAGCGCAGCCAGCGGTAGCCCAAACCGGCCTGCCAGCGGGTGGTGACATAGGACAGTCCGGCGTCCAGATCCACGTGCGCACCGTCGTAGCCGAGGTCGTCGAAGGCACCGAAGTCGTGGACCAGCCAGGTGCCGGCGGCATGAAACCGCCAGGGCCCGCCCGCGGGGCAGGCCTCGCCACGGGCATGCAGGACGGGTCCATGGGCGTCCGCGTTGCGTTCCTGTTCCTCGGCGGGATAGGACCAGGTCCAGTCCGGTTGCAGTTCGGTGGCGAAACCCAGCCAGGCATAGCCTGCGCCGATTTGATAGGGGCCGGCCGAACGCAGGAGCAGGCCGCGTGCGAAGGACGCCGTCTCCACATCGCCTCCGGGATTAAAGCGGCCCTCGTCGTAGCGCCCGGTCACGCGCCATCCGGTGATTGGCTCGAACCCGCCCTCCACGCCGCCGACCAGCGCCGCATCCTGTCCGTTGTCGGCATACCACAGGCGGGTTTCGAGCGTGGGTCCGGCCGCCGCCACCAGGGGCAGGGCGAGCAGCAGGCCGCAAAGGATCCGCGTCCGGGCCAAGCCTGAAGCGGCCCCTTCATCCCGCCGCGGGATGGAGTGGCACCTCGATGAACCATGGATTTCCAACCCTTGGAAAAAGAGCATTTTCATATTTCCAACCCTTGGAAAATTTAGGCCCCCGGCCCGGTGCCGGGATCGGGCAGTTCCTTGAAATCGCCCTTCTGGCGGCGCGACAGCTCCCACAGTTTGGCGTATTTCATGAACACGCCGAAGGAGCTGACGATGGCGATGATCAGCCCGTGCCAGCCGTCCAGGAAGCCGCGCTTGAGGACATAGCCTTTCAGGAACCGCAGGGGCGGGCGGGTCAGCAGGTCCAGCGGATGAAACCGCGGGTCGGCCACAAATTTCTGGCGGGCCGAAATGGTGGAGAACCGGTCCACCGTGTCCATCTGGTCGCGCAGGTCGTCGTAGGTGTAGTGCCAGAGCGGGTTGTGCAGCCGCTGCACCGGCCCGTTGACCACCACCTTGTCGTGCGGTTCCTCGCCTTCGGAGCGGCCGAAGTCGCGGTGAAACAGGCGCAGTTTGACATCGGGGTACCACTCGCCGTGATTGATCCAGCGCCCGAGGTAGAACACCTGGCGGGGAAATTCGTAGCCGCGGAAGGCGGGTGTGCCGTAGGCGAAGGCCTCCTCGATTTCCCGGCGAAGGCCGGGCGACACTTCCTCGTCGGAATCAATGTTCAGAATCCAGGGAAAGCGCGCCATCTCCCTGACCTTGTTGCGCTGGCCCACGTAACCGAGCCACACGTGCTGGAAAATGCGGTCGGTATACTCGCGGCAGATGGCCACGGTTTTATCCGTGCTGTAGCTGTCCAGCACCACGATCTCGTCGCACCAGGTCAGGCTTTCCAGGCAGCGGCGGATTTTGCGCTCCTCGTTGAACACGATCACGCAGGCGGAAATTTTTTCGCGCGTGGCCACGGGGGTCAGGGGAGGGCGACGGTTTCCAGGGTGGGCAGGCCGGCCAGGCTCTTGGGGCTGGCCGATTCGTCTTGCAGCCGACCCCGGTAGAATACCCGCACGCGGTAGCCGTGGAAGGCACGGGGCCGGCCCGCGGCGAGTTGTTGCTGGCGCAGACCGGGCGGCACCACGTAGGTGGAGGCCACCACGTGGCCGGCTTCGCGACCCCACGCCGCGGTGGGGACGGTTTCCTGGGACACCCGGGCCTCCGTGGGCTCCACCGTGCCGTCGGCGGGATCGCGGTCGTAGAACGTGACCTCGAGCTGGATGGCCTCGCGATCAATGCGCAGGCCGGGTTGCAGGGGTTGCAGGCTGATGTTCAGGATGCGCATTTCCTCGTAGTCATCGCTGGCCTGGAAGCGGGTTTGCTGGACCGGCCCGATTTTAATCACCGGGGTGTCGGGGGCCGGTTCGGGCGCGGCCGCTTCGCTCAGACGGATACGCTCGGCCACCGCCTTCTGGTACAAGGGCGATTCGATGCTGCGCCGTAATACCTCGGACCACTGGGCGGCCGATTCTCCGCGCTGTCCCATCTTTTCCAGCACGGTGGCGCGCTCCTCGTAGGCGGGGAGAAAGTCGGCATTGAGTTGCTGGATGCGGGCCAGCAGGGCGTCCGCCTCCGGTAATTTCCCCCCCGCGTGGGCGGCCTGGGCGGCTTCGAATAAGGCCGCCACTTCGTCGCGGGCCACCGCGGGCGCGGGCGGCGGGGCGGGCGACGGATCGGGGGGGCGCGTCACCAGGCTCTTTACCGTTTGCTGGATGGCCAGGATGTCGTCGCGCAGGCCGCGCAGATCGTCGGAGACGCGCGCGGTTTCCATGGTGGGCGTGGCCATCGGTGGGGCCATGACTTCGGTGGACGTGAGGGCGAGGTTGGCCGGTTCCGAGGGCGGCGTTCCGTTGCGGGGGACGTAGCGCGCGGAGAGGGCCAGGACCAGGCCGATCAGCAGGGTGGCGGCGACCGCCCAGGCGGAGCGGTAGCGGCGGCGCTGCTGGGTGGCGGAGCCCTCGACTTCGGCCTGCACCAGGGCCTGGACCACCAGGCGGGTGCGGCCCAGTTCGATTTCATCCCCGTGCTTCAGCCGGACTTCCCGCACCTCGCGTTTATTGACCAGGATACGGTTCATGGAGCCGAGATCGCGGATGTAGAGCTCGGCCTCCTTCTGCTCGATCACCGCGTGCTGGCGGGCCATTTCCTGGTCGGGCACGGCCACCGTGCATTCGGTGGCGCGTCCGATGGTCATGGGCTCCTCGGTGACCGTGATGCGTTCACCGGTGCGCGGTCCGCATAAAAATATCAGTCGGTACAACATGGTGCGGGTGGGGTTCGTCCCAAGGCTGACATCCTACACCAAGTCAGGGGGCAGACAAGAAGGGACAGGAGGAAGGGACAGAGGCACAAAGGCACAGAGGGACAACGGGGAATCCAAAATTGGCCATCGGCCATTCTTCCCTCAGTCCAGCCGCCAGGTCCGGTCCTGGCTGCGGTAGATCTCACCCGCCACCGGGTTGCCCGGAATGCGGATGCGGAAGACATAGCTGGTGCCGTGGGAGCGGTAGGACTCGCGGCCGCGCAGCAGGGGGGAGAGGGGGGTGGTGAGGATGCGTTCGTCCAGCGCTTCGGGGTAGCGTCCGTGCTGGGTGTAGTAGCGTTCCAGGGCGGCGGCCAGGTTTTCCACTTCGGTGCGGGTGGCCGCGACATCGGCCTTGATGAGGCGTTGCACCAGGGGAAGTCCGAGCAGGGTGGAGCTGAAGAAGACCACGCCCACCAGCAGCATGCGCAGGGTCAGGCGGGTGTCGCGGTCGGGTGTACGTTTGCTGAACCCATGAATGACGGCGGCCAGCACCCCGAGCAGAATGGAGAGCAACAGGCCGCCCACCACCACCAGGCCGAGGGGGACAAAGGTGGAGCGGCCCCACCAGCCGAATAGGGCGTTGGCGGCGAGGGCGGCGAGCAGGCAAAGCAAGGTGGTGCGCATGGCGGAAGTATAACAGGGCGGTTACTCGTTGAGAACGCGCACCCGGTAGAGCCGCATGAGGTTGGTGGCGGGCGGCGGGGTCAGGGTGAAGTCGTCCACGAAGGTCAGGGCCGAGGTGACGCCGTAGGTTGAAAGGTCCAGGGCCTGGTCAATGGGTTGGAAAGTCGCCGGTTCCAACCCGGCGCTGAACTCCAAGGCATAGCGGGTGCCGCCGATGGAGTTCCAGCGCACCACGTACCAGTCCGACGTTTGTTGGAGGCTGGTCAGGCGCAGCAAAGAATTGCTGTCCTGCGGATCGGTGTGGGCCAGGTATTCCGAGCGATTGTCCATGCCGTCGCCATCGGCATCCTCGTGGGCCAGCAGGCCGACCAGGTTGGTGAAATGAATTTGTTCCCATGCATCCGGCAAGCCGTTGGTGTTGGCATCCGCGGGCGGGGGCAAAACGATGGAAACCAAGGCGGGCGCGCTGGTGGCCCAACCGTCGGAGGCGGCAAAGGTGACCGCATCGGTGCCCTGGAATCCATGTACCGGTTGATAGCGGACCCGGCCGTTGGTGGGTTCCAGAAGCGTGAACTGGCCGTGGTCGGGATTGGTGAGGGCGGCAAACTGAATGGGCTGTCCGTCCGGATCGCTGCCGGTCAGATGAAATTCGGCGGGGCCGTATTGGACGAGCAAGAGATTGGTGCCGATGACCACGGGGGGCCGGTTGCTGTAGGTGGAGCAATTTACCAGGCGTTGTTCGTAGGCGGCGCGAATGCCCCAGCATAGATTGGTGCCGACATCCTGGGTGGTTTCATCGCGCATACGCAGCCGCCAGGTGCCGTTGAGCGGCTTGTTGAGCAGGGCTTCCAGGGTGGACTCCGGCCGGTAGCGGCCCGCGAACGGCGCGGTACCGTCGATGATGGACGCCCCGGCCTCCTGGTCGAATACGGTGTAGACCAGGTTCTCGCACGCGCCCGACCCGGTGCCGAAGTTGTCGCCGCTGCTGCCGCGCCGGCGGACCAGCAACACTTCCGTGCCGTCGGGATGTTGCAGGGCCAGGGTCACGTCGCGGTCCCAGGTATGGTTGATGCGCACCTGCACCTCCACATCGGTCAGGACGTTGCTGCCGGGCTCGTTGATGGTGAGCAGCGAATACACCGTGGAGGTGTCGGGGATAAAGATCGGGGTGTCCGTGCTGGGGAAGAGATTGGTGACAGGCGGAACGTGGATCACGCTGCCCAGAACCTGGTCCAGCGCGCTGGTCACCGTCATCTGGTTGAAGGTGGTGACCAGGCGCAGGCTTACCGCGCTGCCGCAGGCCTGGGTGGTCGACAGTTGGTATTCGAACAGCACATCGTTGGTGCCGAGGGCGTCTGCAGCCATGGCGGGATAGGCGGAGGTGCCCTGCACGATGTTGACCCCGGGGGTGTCGCTGAACAGGTGCGCCATCACGTTGGTGGCCGGGATCTGAGATTTATTCCACAGCACAATGCGGCCGCGGATGAGTTCCCCCGGATCGAGCCATCCGTTGCCATTGCCTTGGGGTTGATCGAGGTGTTGTTGTTCCTGCACCAGCAGACCGGAGCGCGGGGTGCGGGACAGGATGAGCACACTGTAGGGCCCGATGGTCACGGCGCCCTGGGGCGGGTTGCCCAGCGCGTTTACTTCGTTGGGTCCGGCGTTCGCGTAATCCGGCGCGTAGTTGGTGGAGTCGCTGTTGAACAGGGTGTACCACGTGCCCTCTTCCGGGAAGCGTATCGGCCAGGCCGTGCGCGTGGTGTTGGCGAAGTTGGCCACCACCACAACGTGGCCGCCGGTGTCGGCGCTGGACCAGCGGCTGTAGGCCAGCAGTTTGTTGACGTTGTCCACCAGGTAGGTGTTCACCGCATCGCCGGTGAGCCCGCGCGAAACGCCGTCCAGGTTGCGGCGCAGGCGGATCAAGTCACGGTACAGGCGGCGGGTGCCGGCCTGGCTGTTGGTGCGCGACCAGTCCACCCCGCGGGTGTCGCTGAACTGATTGGTCTCCAGCAGTTCCTGGCCTTGCAGGATCATGGGCGTGCCGGGGGTGGTGAAGGCGATGGCCGCGCCCAGGGCGGAGCGTTTGCGCGCGTAGTAGCCCGCGGGATCGCCGCCGTGGATGGCGGTGGGCAGGCGCTGGCCGCCGTTGAGATCGCCCGCGGTGTCGTGTGAATCGGTGTAGATGATGCGGTTGGGCGAGCCGTTGATGTTGCGCGCCACCGTGGGCAGGTCGCGGAAAATGTCATCCGACTGGGTCAGCACCCAGCGCATCTCTCCGCTGAAGGTGAAGTCCCAGGAGTAGTTGAAGCCGCTGATGTCCTTGGTGTCCTCGGCGATGTTCCAGGTGCCGGGATAGTTGGCCGCCATGAGGGCCAGGGCGTTGGTGATCATGAGCAGGCCGTCCGGGATGAACACCTCATTGGTGGTGTAGATGCTGTGGCGGGGGGCATCCCAGCGGAAGCCGCTCAGGTGAAATTCGTCCAGCCACATGCGGAAGGTGTCGTTGATGTAATCCCGCACCGCGGGATTGCCGTAGTCGGGGCGGGGTCCCCACGGGGTGTAGGTGAACGGATCGCTGCCGTAGAAATAGGGGCCGATCGCGCCGCCGTCGAACTGCCACAGGGCGGAACCACCATCCCAATGGTTGTGTACCACGTCCAGCAAGGTCACCAGTCCGTGCCCGTGCGCCTGTTGCACCAGCGTCTTCAGGCTCTCCGGTGTGCCATAGGAACTTTCCACCGCGAACGGGTAGGCCGGATTGTAGCCCCAGCTGGTGGGGGTTGGGAATTCGTTGACCGGCATGAACTCCAGGGCGCTTACCCCCAGCTCCTGCAGATAGGCCAGCCGATTGGTGAAGCTGCTGAAGGTGCCGCCCGGCCCGGTGAAGCTGCCTACGTGGACCTCGTAGATGACTAGGTCGCTGGCGTTGGTGATGCGGAACTGGTCGCCCGTCCAGTTGAAGCCGTTCGTGCCGCTGACCACGGAGTTGTTGTTGTCGGCCCCGTTGATGATGCGGCTGCGCGGGTCGCTGCGCCACAGGGAGCCGTTGATCACATACTTGTAGTTGTGATTGGTGCGTGCGCTGGTGACGTCGCGCGACCACACCCCGGTGTTGGTGCTTTCCAGGGTCAGCGGGTGTGCGGTGCTGTTCCAGTTATTGAAGGTGCCGGCCACGGTAACGTTGGTGGCGTTGGGTGCCCATACCCGGAAGGTCACGCCGGTGGCGCCCGCCTCCGTGTAAGGCGTGGCCCCCCAACCGGGGCGCAGCGATTGCGCGGAGGCGAGCTGAGCGGCCAGACAAAGTCCCACCAGCAGACCAAACCATCGCTGTGGTGGGTGGCATTCCATGGGCGCTGTTCCTACCATGCGGGGCCTAAGAAGGCGAGCGGCTGCGCAATCCGCCCCGCTGTGCTACGCTGTCCCACCATGAAAACCCTGATCACCCATCGGACGGAACGCGCGGCCTCCGCCGTCATCACCGGCGGCATCGCAGCCTTTCCCACCGAGACTGTGTACGGGCTGGGGGCCAACGTGTTTGACGAGGATGCGGTACAGGCGGTGTTTCGCGCCAAGGGGCGGCCGGGCGATAATCCGTTGATCGTCCACGTGGCGGACCTGCGTCAGATTCGGGAAGTGGCGGCCCGCGTGCCCGCGTCGGCCCGGCGTTTGATTCGGGCCTTTTTCCCCGGCCCGCTGACCGTGGTCTTGCCCAAACGACCGGAAGTACCGGCGTCGGTCACGGCCGGATTGGACACCGTGGGGGTGCGCATGCCCGCCCATCCCGTGGCCCATGAATTTCTGCGTCTATGCGGTTTTCCGGTGGCCGCGCCCTCCGCCAATCGGTCGGGCCGGCCCAGTCCGACTTCGTGGCAGGCCGTGCAGCGCGATCTGGAGGGACGCATCCCCTGCATCCTGAAAGGTCCGCGCGCCCGGGTGGGTGTGGAGTCCACCGTGGTGGATTGTACGGGCCGCGTGCCCGTGGTACTGCGACCGGGGGCCATCACCCTGGAGGCCTTGCGATGTGTCGTGCCGGCGACGCGCACGGCCACCGCGCGCGATGTGAAACGCGGGCGCAGCCCAGGTTTGCGGCATCGGCATTATGCGCCGGAGGCTGCCCTGGTGATCAGTGACCAGTGTCCGGTGATCAGTAAAGAGATGCAGAAGGCGGCCTTCATCGGATTGCATCCGCCGCGCGGGGTGAAATGGAAATTGAAAAAGCGGTGTGCCGATGTGGAGGCATATGCGCGCGAGCTGTTTCATTTTTTCCGCCAGTGCGATCAGGCGGGCGTGAAGCTCATCGTGTGCGAAGCCGTCCCGGAGCAGGGATTGGGCGTGGCCCTGATGGATCGTATCCGGAGAGCGGCGGAAGGGAGTTCCAGATCCCAGGTCCCAGGTTCCAAGTCATAGGACGTCCCGACTTGGATCATGGGACCTGGGACGTGGGACTTTACTTCGCGGCGAGACGCGCGGTGAGCGCGAGATACAATTCGCGGCTGACCCAGGCGTCGGTGGCGGCGTAGGTGATCTGGGAGGGTGAAAGTTGGGGCCGGGCCCAGTTGGACCGTTGTTCACGTTTGGACACCCGGTAGCCCAGGATCAATCCAGCCAGACTGCGCAGGCCGGTTTGCGTGATGCCGAGTTTGCGGGCGAGGTCGCCCACTTCTGCGAAACCGGCCGCGGTGAAGGCGCGCACTTCCTGCAATTTTTTCAAGTCGTCGGCCAGGGCGATGCCGGCCTTGATGATGCGCGGATTGGTAAAGATACGCACCAGCGCGTCGAGATGGGTCAGCTTTTGCAGTTGGAAAATATAGGCCCGATGTTCACCCGCCAGCTGAACCAGGGCGGGCGGATAGGAAATGCCCGGTTTAAACACCGGCTTGGTTTCGGTATCGAAACCCAGCAGGGTTTCTTTCTCCAGATGGGCGATGGCGTCCGGCACCGCGTCGTCGGTATCAATGACATCCACCGGTCCGCGGTAGCATTGAACGGGCAACAGAATCAGGGCGTCCCGCGAGATGGAATGAGGTTGGACCGGTGCTGCAGCTTCTTCCGCTTCAATAGGTAGCGGCATCTGTTCGTGGTTGGGAGTCATGGCTCGTCCGGTACCATCTAAAATGGTTTACTTTGGACCCCACCGCAAGGGTCTAGTTCAGCCTTTTTTGGTTACCCCAAACGAACCTTTCCCTCCATATAGGTGATCGCGTAACCGGCCAGCAATACCCTATCACCCCTATCGGTACAGTAGAGTTCCCCCCCTCGATAAGATACTTGATTGGCTAGTAACTCTTTCTTGCCCAATTTCTTAGACCAATATGGTACGAGGGTGCAGTGAGCGGAGCCGGTGACCGGATCTTCGGGAATGCCCGCTTTAGGGGCGAAGAAGCGGGACACGATGTCCGCAGACTGGCCGGGGGCGCTGGCGATGATGCCCAGGGCGTCTTGGCGGACCAGGAGATCCATACGAGGTTGGAGGGCGCGGACTTCGTCTTCTGTATCAAAGATGCAAAGGAGGTCGCGCGATTTCAGCACTTCCCGGGGGGTCTTGCCCAATCCTTCGGCCAGTCCGGCCGGAATGGCGATGGGGGTGGCGGGGAGGGCCGGGAAATCCATAACCATTAATTCCCCGGAACGTCGTACCGTCAGACTGCCACTGCGGGTGGTGAAGGTGACCGCGGTGGCCGTGGATTTCAACACCGTGAAGACGATGTGGGCGCTGGCCAGAGTGGCGTGTCCGCACAAATCCACTTCCACCTTCGGGGTGAACCAGCGCAGGTGATAGCCGTCGCGGTCCGGCACTAGAAAGGCGGTTTCCGACAGGTTGTGTTCGGTCGCCAGTTTTTGCAGCAGGGCATCCTCCGGCCAGGCCTCCAGCAGGCATACGCCTGCCGGGTTGCCGGAAAAGAGGTGATGCGTGAAGGCGTCGACCTGGAAATAACGTGCGCTTTTCATGATGCGAAGTATGAGCCGCGCGTAGCAGTCAGGCAAGGCGCGAGAATGAGGCGGCCTGAACGGTGGCGCCCGCTCCGTCGCGAGGGTATACTGCCCGTATGAGCCACGTGCTTGCGCTGGACCAGGGCACCACCAGTTCGCGCGCCATCGTGTTTGACGACACGGGGCGCATGGTGGCGGTGGCCCGCCGCGAGTTCCGGCAGTCCTATCCGCAGCCGGGCTGGGTGGAACATGATCCCGCCGAGATCTGGTCCTCCCAATGCGCGGTCATCGCGGAGGTGCTGGCCGCGGCCCGGCTCACCGCGCGCGATCTTTCCGCGGTGGGCATCACCAATCAGCGCGAAACCACCCTGGTCTGGGATCGCCGCACCGGCGCGCCCATCGCCCCGGCCCTGGTGTGGCAGGACCGGCGTACGGCACCGTTGTGTGATGCCCTGCGCGCCGCCGGCCACGAAACGTTGTTTACCGCCCGCACCGGCCTGCTGATGGATCCGTATTTTTCCGGCACCAAGGTGCGGTGGCTGCTCGACCATGTGTCCGGCGCACGGTCCCGCGCGGAACGAGGCGAATTGGCCTTCGGCACGGTGGACAGCTGGTTGATCTGGAACCTGACCGGCGGGCGGCTCCACGTCACCGACGCCACCAACGCGGCGCGCACCCTGCTCTTTAATCTGCACACCGGCGCGTGGGATCACGAACTCCTGAAGCTGCTCGACGTGCCCGCCCGCCTGCTGCCCGAGGTGCGCGATTCCTGCGGCGTGGTGGGCGAGATCTCAGCTCTGCCCGAGCTGAAAGGCGTGCCCATCGCGGGGGTGGCGGGCGACCAGCACGCCGCGTTGTTCGGACAGACCTGCTTCCGGCCCGGCCAGGCCAAGAACACCTACGGCACCGGCTGCTTTTTGCTCATGCAAACGGGCGACACGCCAGTAAGGTCCGCGAATCGTCTGCTCACCACGCCGGCCTGGCGGATCGGTGGCCGGACCGACTATGCCCTGGAGGGCAGCGTGTTCATCGGCGGCGCGGTGGTGCAGTGGCTGCGCGACGGACTGGGGCTCATCCGTCACTCCTCCGACATCGAGGCCCTGGCCGCCTCCGTGCCCGACAACGGCGGCGTTTATTTCGTGCCCGCCTTTGCCGGCCTGGGCGCGCCCCATTGGGATGCCTACGCGCGCGGCAGCCTGCAGGGCCTGACCCGGGGCGCCACCGCGGGGCATATCGCCCGGGCCGCCCTGGAAAGCATGGCCTTCCAATCCTTTGACGTGCTGAAAGCCATGGAACGCGATGCGGGCCTGCAGCTGAAGGAACTGCGGGTGGATGGCGGCGCGTGCGCGAACAATTTGCTGATGCAGTTCCAGGCCGATTTGTTGCAGGTGCCGGTGGTGCGTCCCAAGGTCACCGAGACCACCGCGTTGGGCGCGGCCTACCTGGCCGGCCTGGCCACCGGGGTCTGGTCCGCACGGGAGGAGCTGGCGGCGCACGGCGGGGTGGACCGGGTCTTCGAGCCACGGCAGCCAGCGGCCGCCCTGGAGCCGCTGCGCGCGGGTTGGAACAAAGCCCTGCAACGATCGCGGTCCTGGGTGGAAGCGGGCGGATCGACGCCATGAATCGCGCGCACGCCCTGGATGAGTTGCGCAGCGCCCGAGCACCCGTTGATGTTTTGGTCATCGGAGGCGGGGCCACCGGGCTCGGGGTGGCGGTGGACGCGGCCAGTCGCGGCTATCGCACCGTGCTGGCGGAACAGCACGATTTCGCCAAGGGCACCTCCAGTCGCAGCACCAAACTGGTCCACGGTGGTGTGCGTTACCTCAAGCAAGGCCATCTCTCCCTGGTGCTGGAGGCCCTGCACGAGCGCGGGCTGTTGTGTCGCAATGCACCCCACCTGGTCCATCATCAGGCGTTTATTGTGCCCCTGTACAACTGGTGGGAGGGCCCGTTTTACGGCATCGGCCTCAAGATGTACGATCGGCTGGCCGGGCAGCTCGGTCTGGGTCCCTCACAGCAGCTTTCGCGGGAGGAAACGCTGCAACTCATTCCCACCCTGGAGCCGGCCGGATTGCAGGGCGGGGTGCGCTACTACGACGGCCAGTTCGACGATACCCGCCTGGCCGTGCATCTGGCGCGCACCGTCTTTGACCACGGCGGACTGGCCATTAATTATCTGCGCGTGGTCCAGTTGTTGAAAGAGGATGGATTGCTCGCGGGCGCGGTGGTGGAAGACGCGGAGACGGGCGAGCGGCTGGATATCCCCGCCCGCGTGGTCATCAATGCCACCGGTGTCTTCTGTGACGGTGTGCGCGCGCTGGACGAGCCGGGTGTCGCCCCGGTGATCCAGGCCAGCCAGGGCGCCCATCTTGTGCTGCCCCGCTCTTTTCTGCCCGGCGACAGCGCCATCATGGTGCCGCAGACCCCGGATGGCCGGGTCATGTTTGCCGTGCCCTGGCACGACCGCGTGATCGTGGGCACCACCGACCAGGCGGCGGAACGTATCGGCTTGGAGCCGACACCGCAGGAGGAGGAAATCCGGTTTCTGCTCACCAACGCGGCCCGCTACCTGACCCGCGATCCGCAGCGCGGCGACGTGGTGAGTGTCTTTGCGGGATTGCGTCCGCTGGTCAAGGCGGGCGAGTCGCGGAATACGGCCGCGTTATCGCGCGATCATGTGGTCCTACTTTCCGCCTCCGGCCTGCTCACCATCACCGGTGGCAAATGGACCACCTACCGGCGCATGGCCCAGGATGTGCTCGACCAGGCAGAGCGGGTGGCCGGTTTTGACCATCGCCCATGTGTAACGGAAACCCTGCCCATTCACGGGCACACATCGGATCGGGCGGCCCGTCCGCATTTTTCCGTGTACGGTTCCGACGCCGCGCAGGTGGAGACGCTCGTGGCGCAGCAGCCCGCCCTGGGTGAAAAGCTGGATGCGGATTTACCCTATGTGGCCGCGGAGGTGGTGTGGGCGGCGCGTGCGGAGATGGCGCGCACGGTGGAGGATGTCTTATCCCGTCGCACCCGGGCCCTGCTGCTGGGAGCGCAGTCGTCCGTGCGGGCGGCGCCCCGGGTGGCGGCCTGGCTGGCCGCGGAACTGGGTCGCGACGAGGTCTGGCAGCAACAGCAGGTGCGGGCCTATACGGATCTGGCCCGGAATTACCTGCTGGGCGATTAGCGCGGGGGCGCGTTGTTGTCGGGCGGACCGCCCCGCCGGAAGCCGCCGCGCATGATGGGACGCAATTCCTGCCAGACTTCGGGCTCGATGAAGGTCATCAGGTTGAAGTCCTGGCCGGCCACTTCGCGCCAGCCGTCCGGCATGTTGCGATCCAGTTCGTCGTAGGTGAGTACCAGCGCGCTGCTGATTTCACTCATGGCCCGGGCCCGAATTTCGGCGCGCGATACGAGCCCGCTGTCCAGCGATTCGCGCCACTTCTCCGACTGCTGTTTCAGGCGCATGTTCAGGGAGGCCATCAGCACGTCAAACCGCACCGTCTCCTCTTCCTTCAGTTCCGCCTGGGCCACGAAATTGGTCCGTTCCTGGCGGGCCCGTTCGCGCCGCTGCTCGGCCATCCACGCCATCATGGCCTCGCGGTTGGTGCGGATTTCGGGCGGCGGCCCGAAGCCCTCGCGCCCGTCCATCCAGGGTGGCCGTCCGCCCTCGGGACTCCGGGTCATCCGCTCCAGGTCACGTTGGGGACCGGCCGGTGGCGGCGCGTCCTCCGTCATCTCCTCCGCAGGCGCGGGGGCCTCCCAGGCGGGAAGGTCGCGGTAGACCGGTGCGGTGGCGGCCGGTGGCATGGCGGCCACGGGTTCAATGTTCGTTGGTGCGGGCGGCTGGAGCAGGGTGGTGCCCAGCACGCCCAGGCCGGCGCCGACGAGAAAGCTGGTGAGTCCGACCAGGGTGATGGCGCGCATGCCGGATGGGTAGCATATTGAGCCGACGTCTGCGATAGTGAAGATAGGGATGAACGTGCGGGGGGCGGGGATTGACCAAGCAACGTACCTGGAGGTGGAGCATGTGCGTGAAGATGAATCGGATGGCAAAGCAAGGTTGGGTGCGCCCGTGCGCCGTACTGGCGGCGGGGTTGCTGGTGCTGGCGGGCCCGCTCGCGGGCCGGGCCGACGACATGAAGGACGCCATCGTCAAGATTTACACCATCGTAAACACCCCGGATTATTACAATCCGTGGAGCATGCGCGGCACGGGCAGCGGCACGGGTTCGGGAGCCATCCTGAAGGGGCGTAAAATCCTGACCAACGCCCATGTGGTGGGCAACCAGACCTTCATCCAGGTGCGGCGCTACGGCGAAGCCCAGCGCTACACCGCGCGCGTGCTGAACGTTTCACACGAGTCCGACCTGGCCCTGCTCACCGTGGACGACCCGAAATTTTTCGAGCGCGGTTCCACCCTGGAGCTGGGCGAACTGCCGGAGCCGCAGGACGAGGTGCTGGTCTATGGTTTCCCGCTGGGTGGGGACACCCTCAGCATCACCAAGGGCGTGATTTCGCGCATCGAGCACCAGACCTATTCCCACAGTTCGGCCCATCTGCTGGCCGGCCAGATTGACGCCGCCATCAACCCCGGCAACAGCGGGGGACCGGTCCTGCGCGAGGGCAGGATCGTGGGTGTGGTCATGCAGGGCATGACCCAGGCCGACAACATCGGCTACATGGTGCCCGCCAATGTGGTGCAGCACTTCTTTCGCGACATCGAGGACGGGCGGCACGACGGTTTCCCGAGCCTGGGCGTAGTGTTGCAGGAGATGGAAAACCCCGACCTCAAGCGCAAGTACGGCCAGCCCGTGGAGCAGACCGGCATGTTGGTCACCCGCGTGTTGCCCGGATCGCCCGCCGACGGCGCGCTGCAGCCGGGCGACGTGCTGCTTAGTCTGGATGGCCACCCGGTGGCGGACGACGGCACGGTGGAATTCCGGCCTCGCCAGCGCACCAGCCTGGCCTATTGGGTGCAGGAACGGCAGGTGGGCGAAGCCCTTCCCCTGGAAATGCTGCGCGCGGGCGAGAAAACGACCCTTAACCTGACCTTGGACCGGCCGGCGCAACTCGATCCGCTGGTGCCCAACGAGCAGTACGACATCCTGCCCACCTACTACATTTACGGTGGGGTGGTGTTTTGTCCGCTGACCAAGAATCTGCTGCGCGCCTGGGGCCCCAATTGGTACGCCAATGCGCCCAACGAACTGGTGGCCCGCCTGGCCGACAACGTGCCCGAGGTGGAAGGCGAGCAGGTGGTGCTGGCCCTCAAGGTGCTGGCCGATGATGTGAACCAAGGCTATCACGGGATGAACAACTGGGTGGTGGAAACGGTGGACGGCCAGCGTGTACGCAACCTGAAGGAACTGATCGCCGCGGTGGAGCGGGGACAGGGCAACGAATTTGTCACCTTCGGGGACGATGCCGGTCAGGTGCTGGTGCTGGATCGCGCCAAAGTGGAGGCCCAGCGCGCGGAGGTGCTGAACACCTACCGCATTCCGGCAGACCGGTCGCCGGACGTGCTGTAAATGCGCCTTACCTGCTGGAGTATGGAGGATGGTTCATTTGGAACTCAGGAAGGAAGGAACTTTCTGATTTCCTGAGTTCCAAATTGCTTAAGCACGGCGCGCAGATCAGGCAGCTGCTCTTCCAGGCGGGCCACCAGGGCGAACTGGGTTCGGCAGCGGTCGAGGTTGTGACCGGGCCGGTGGATTTTGAAATAGGTGTCGCCGGCCAGGTGATCGGTCAGGAAACGCAGGCCGGTTTCGAAGGTGATGAGCAGGCCCGCTTCCGGCAGGTGGGCGATTTCTTCGCGGGTCAGCACCGGGCCGGCGCCCTCCAGGTAGCCCTGCACCAGCGCTTCGAAAAAAGGGCGTCGCACCTGCACGCCGTCCAGGTCCGTCTCGTCTTCCGCCACGGGCGAGATCGCGGTGCGCACCAGATCGCCGAAGTCGTAGAGGGAGAGGCCGGGCATGACGGTGTCCAAATCAATCACGCACAATCCGTGCCCGGTGGTTTCATCCATCAGCACATTATTGATCTTGGTGTCGTTGTGGGTCACCCGTTCGGGGGCCACCCCGCGGGCTTGCAGATCCACCAGCACCCGGGTCAGCGGTTCACGGGCCAGGGCGAAGGCGAGTTCGGAGGACACGGTGCGCGCACGCTGTTGCACGTCGCGCTGGCGCGCGGTGAGCAGGGCCTGGTAGCGCAGCGGGGTGTGATGGAAGGCCGGAATGGTTTCGTGCAGGCGCGGGCCGGGCAGGTCGGCCACGCGGCGTTGAAACAGCCCGAAGGCATGGGCCGCCTGGTAAGCCTGCTCGGGGGTGGTCACGGTATCGAAGGAACGCGCGCGCTCGATGAACTGGTAGGTGCGCCAGAAATGACCGCTGGCGTCCACGTGATAAGGGGTGCCGGCGTGGGTGGGAACCAGGTTCAGGCTTTCGCGCGCGGGGTCGGTGCCCGGTTCCTGAAGCAGGCGTTGCTGCACATGCCGGATGACCCGCGCGATGTTGTCCATCATGGCTGCGGGGTCGCGGAAGATGGTGTGGTTGATGCGCTGGTGGATGTAGCGGTGCCGTGTGTCGCCGTCCTGATAGGAGGCGGCGTAGGTGTCATTGATGTGGCCGGATCCGCAGGGCACGGCGCCGGAAAAACGTCCGGCCACGGCAAAGGCCCGCCCCACGGCTTCCACATCGTGAAAACGGCGGGTCATGGAAGGAGGCGCGCTAGAAGCGCTGCCACTCGGGTTTGCCCTCGTATACCCAGCGGTAGTAGCTGGTGTTCTGGAGCAGGGAGGCGGCACCCTCATCCACAATGATTTTGACCACGGGATGCATTTGCAGAATAGAGGCCGGCATCATGGAGGTGACGGGGCCCTCCACGGCGCGCGCGATGGCCTGGGCTTTGCTCTTGCCGAAGGCGAGCAGCACGACCTCCCGGGCTTCCATCACGGTGCCGATGCCCATGGTAATGATGTGTTTGGGCACCTTGTGTTCGCCGCCGAACAGATAGGCGAAGTCGTGGCGGGCCCGCGAGGTCAGGGTCTTGGTACGGGTGCGGGAGCCCAGCGAGGAGGTGGGCTCGTTGAAGCCGATGTGGCCTTCCGTTCCGATGCCGAGAATTTGCAGATCAATGCCTCCCGCCTCGCGGATGCGGCGCTCGTATTCGTCGCAGGCCGTGGGCACATCCGTGGCCATGCCGTCGGGAATGAAAATGCGAGGGCGCGGCACATTGATGTGATTGAACAAATGTTTGTCCATGAACGAGTGGTAGGAGGAGGGGTGGGTGGGCGGCAGGCCCACAAACTCGTCAAGGTTGAAGGTGGTCACCCGGCTGAAGTCCATGTGGCCTTCGCGGTACTTACGCACCAGCTCGTTGTAGAGCAGGATGGGCGTGTTGCCGGTGGCCAGGCCGATCACGGCATTGGGTTTGTCGCGCAGTTGGTGCGAGATGAGACGGGCCGCCACCACGCTGGCGGTTTGAGCGTCGGGCTGAATGATGACTTCCATGAAGATTGTATTAAGACGACCGGCGGGGGGTCTGTCAACGCACTTCCAGCTCATTCAGCCACAGGACGTTGGGCTGATGGGGCGGCCCGCCGCCCGCGGGCTGATGCACGGTAAGGCTGCGCAGGTGTACATCGCCGATCAGGATGCGCGTTTCCGCCGCCCCCGGCGCATTGGAAAAAGCTGCCAGGTGCAGGTCTTCGCCCGCGGCGGTCAGGCCGCGCAGGTGGCCGCGTTGCGCGGTGGCGTCGGGCGGCCAGATCAGAAGGACTTCCGAAATCGCGGTGGGTTCGGGAAAACCAACGCGCACCCAGGGCTCGACCACGGCGGGATCGGCCTGCCAGGTCGAGGCTTGGTCGCCATCGCGCAAGGCCCGGGTTGAGGTGCCCGCCTCGGTGCCGCTGGTTTCCACGCTCACGCGATCATCGCGGGCCAAGCTGGCCCCGGGGTCAAGAAACTCCACCTGGATGGTTTGCCCCGCACACACCTGATCTGCGTTGGCCACCTCCAACTGGAGCCGTCCCCGGCGCGTTGCTCCGGCGGCCACCGTCAGCTCCACCACCCGTTGCTGGCCAGGGTCGAGTTGGAGCGACACGGGGGGGACCGCAAAATCGCCGCGCCCGGAAAGCAGGACCGCACGCGGGGTGTCGGTGCGATTCCATATTGGCACGGGCAAGACGAGTTGTTCCTCCAGCGTCACCACCGCGCCGGTCGGAAGTTGTGCCCACAAAGGCGGGTATACAGTGAGGTCGTCCGTCCAGGTGGCCTCCGCGCTGGCACCCTGCCGTTCCATGGACCAGGCAAAGTGAACGCGGGTGTGCGGAGTTTGCAGGGTGGCGGGATCAAGGAACCCGGAACATTCAGTGTGCCCGCCCGGAGGCAGGGTCAACGGGGCGGTCAGCAAGGCCTGTGCGGCGTCCGTGCCGAGTAACTCGGCCCGGGTCAGGGTCAACGCCGTCGGGCCGCGATTGGATACCGCCAGGGTTACCGGATGATCGCGCCCGGTGCGGGCGGAATGTTCCATGCGCACGTCCAGTCCGACCTCCAGGGCGTGCAACTTGGACAAGGTGTCGAGATTATCCACCAAGGTGTGGATTCCTTCCGTGTCGGGTGCTTCGCTGCGATAGTAGTCTCGAACCTCGTCCAGCGCGGAGGCGGCGAATATCTCGCGGGTGACGGGTTGCCCGGGCTCCAGCCAAAGGGCCGAAACCGTCCCCGTCGTAGCACCCAGAAATTCGAGCGAGCCTGTAGCGGGATCGGCCATCCAAAGGGTTTCATCCATGGGCGGTGCTTCCAGATGAACGAGGTGGGGCCAGGACGACGCACTGCTGATGACCAACCGGCGAACGAGAGCGGTGATGGAGCCGAACGCGTCCACATGCGTGTCCGGTTCACGCACGGTCCACCGATGGTCCGGCTGCCATCCCGAGGTATCCAGTTCAAGCGGCACCGCCTGGGCGAAGCCGGGACGGTATTCGCCGCGGCGATAAATGGGCGGCACATCCGCCGCCGAGAAGGCCGCTTCTGCCACCTGCAAACCCTCGTCCGCCATGTGCCAGGTGCGGGCCGTCTCGCCGCGTTGTGCATAGTCCTGTCCGGCAGAACGGAAGGCGGTTGCGCCCCCGATCGGGCGGTGCCGGAGATCGAGGTGGAAGGCGGCGCGGCCCGGAAATTTCACGGTACGCGGGTCCGTGGCCAGATTGAGGTGGGTGCCCCACCAGCCGGTCCTGGGGTCGGCCAGGGTATGAAAGCTGAGGGGTTCCGGATGGCCGGCCTCCAGAACCAGGGATTGGTCCGCCTGGCTGATGACGCTCAAGGGCGAGCGCGCTTGAAGCCCGGCCGGTCCGAGTGGTCCAGGTTGTGCGTCGAGCCGGGGCGGTAGGTCCGGGGCCAGCGGCACGGTATGCCACGGTCCGTCGTGCCAGGACCAGCCGTCGAGGTCTAGCTGTACTCCGACTTCGAGGGCCAGGACCTGTGCGGTGGCGGACTTGAATTGGCCACTCACGCGCAGGTGCTGATTGGAGCATCCATCCAACACCAGGACCCAATCCACGCCCAGGGTGCGGCCGCCCCAGCGATGGCGATCCCCGGTTACGAAATAGGCGGCCGGTTTCAGGGGCGAGCGGGCTCCCGTGGCGGCATTGATCAAAACAAGGTGAAGCGGCCACGCTTCCGTTATGCCCGGCGGGTGCCAATGGGGCGGGGGGGCGCCTTTGACCAGCGACCACTCCTGGGTGGCCAGGTCCGCCTCAAAGACTTCGGTCAGGGAGAAGGTGGCGGGCAAGACCTGGGCCCGCGCGACCAGGGCGCTAACCAGCAGGAAAAGAAGGATGCGGGCGCTCATGGGACGAAAAAACCGGCGCGGAGTCCGCGCCGGTTTTCAGATCGCAGATGGCAGATCTCAGCCGTCAGGCTGCCTTCACCTTGCTCTTGGCCAGGTCGGCAATCTTGCTGAAACCGGCCGCATCGTGAATGGCGATCTCGGACAGCATCTTGCGGTTGAGGGCGACGCCAGCCTTGGTCAGTCCCTCAATGAAGCGGCTGTAGGAAATCTGGTTCAACTTGCAGGCCGCGGCCAGGCGGGTGATCCACAGGGCGCGGAACTCGCCCTTGCGGGCCTTGCGATGAATGGTGCTGAGCACCTGGGCGCGGTCCACCGCTTCGGTGGCCGTGCGGAACAGTTTGCTGCGGGCGCCGTAGAAGCCCTTGGCTTTTTCCAGGCGGCGTTTGCGGCGCAGTCGCGACGCGGGTGAATTTGTTGCGCGAGGCATGTTGAATACTCCTTACTTAGGGCCGAGCATGAGTGACAATTTCTTGTTGAACGCCGGCGAGGTGCCGGTGACCCGGCGCAGGCTGCGCTTGCGTTTGCGGGATTTCCCCGTCTGCAGATGGCCCTTGCCACCCTTGGAACGAAGCATCTTGCCGCCGGCGGAGCGGCGGAAACGTTTAGCTACCGATTTTTTCGTCTTTTGCTTGGGCATGATCCAGTCCTTTCCCTCACTCGACCGAAGGCGCACGGCGCACATCGGCTCTGCCCGCCCTGGCAGAAAGGGCGACATATGTATGCGAACCCGGGGGGCGCGTCCAGCCTTTTCAGGCAAATTTCAGGGGCGCGGTGCGGGCGTGGGCGCGGGGGCGCCCGGGGCGGCCGCCGGTTTGCCCGCGGGCGGGACCTTGCGGCCTCCGGGCAGCGGGCTGACCATCATGTTGATGAAGCGGCCCATCTGCTCGGGGGCGCGGTCCATGCGGGCCACGTCCTCCAGTTCCTTCATGACCCGGCGCATGAGCAGGTGACCGAGGTCGGTGTGGGCCTGTTCACGCCCGCGGAACATGAGGGAGACCTTGACCCGGTGGCCTTCGTCCAGAAATTCGCGGATGTGGCGAACCTTGAAGGCGTAGTCGTGATCATCCACGCTGGTGTGGAATTTCACTTCCTTGATCTTCTGGTTGCCCTGGCTCTTGCGGGCCTCTTTTTCCTTCTTGGCCGTCTCAAATTTGAATTTGCCGTAGTCCACAATACGGCACACCGGCGGCTGCGCGGTAGGCGCCACTTCCACCAGGTCCAGGCCGACCTGACGGGCCTTTTGCAGGGCCTCGTAGGTGGGCAGGATGCCCAGTTGGTTGCCGTCGTTGTCCACCACCCGGACGGATGAGACCCGGATCTGGTTGTTCACGCGAATGAAGGTACGAATAGTTCTACTCCCTTAGCTGTTCTCTATATCCCGATTTACGTGGCATCGGACCGCCGCTCCTGGATGGCCTGCACGATCTGGGCCACCGCTTCCGCGCGCGGCCGGGCCCCCAAATTACCTTTGCCGTGGACGCGCACGCTCACCGCGTTGGCCTGCAGGTCGCGCCCGCCGATGACCAGCATGGTGTGCACCTTGGCTTTTTCCGCGTCCTGGATCTTGCCGTTGATCTTGGTGCTCGAGAAGTCGCCTTCGGCCCGCACGTAATGGGACCGCAGTTCCTGGACCAGGGCGCGGGCGTAGTCCACCAGCGGGGCTTCGTCGCCCAGGGTCAGCACCCGCACCTGCTCGGGGGCCAGCCAGAGCGGGAAATTGCCCGCGAAGTGCTCGATCAGAAAACCGATGAACCGCTCGTGCGTGCCCAGCGGCGCGCGATGGATGCACAGCGGGGTTTTTTCCGTGTTGTCGCGGTCCTTGTAGACCAGGCCGAACTTGACCGGCACCGCGAAGTCCACCTGGTTGGTGGCGATGGTGAACTCGCGCCCGATGGCGCTCCACACCTGCACGTCGATCTTGGGTCCGTAGAAGGCGGCCTCGTTGGCCACCTCCACGAAGTTGATGCCGGATTCCACCAGCACCCTGCGCACCATGTCCTCGGTCTTCTTCCACAACTCCGGCTCGTTGACGTACTTCTTGCCCAGCCCCTCGGCCCCGTGGGTGCTGAAGCGCATCTGGTACTTATCGAGCCCGAAGATCTTGAAGTACTTCAGGTACATGTCGTTCACGGCCCGGAATTCGTCCGCGAACTGCTCCTCGGTGCAGTAGATGTGCGCGTCGTTCATGTTCAGTGCGCGCACGCGCATGAGACCGAACAGGGTGCCCGACTCCTCGTAGCGGTAGCAGGTGCCGTATTCGGCCAGCCGCAGGGGCAGGTCGCGATAGCTGCGCGGCTCCGCCGCATAGATGCGGTGGTGGTGCGGGCAGTTCATGGCCTTGAGGTAGTACCGTTCGGTCTTGGCTTCGCTGCCAGCCTCGGACTCATCTTCGGCCTCGCCTTTGGGCAGTCCGTGCTCGTGCAGTTCCATGGGCGGGTACATGGAGTCCGCGTAATAGGGCAGGTGCCCCGAGGTCTTGTACATCTTCTCTTTGGCCAGGTGCGGGGTGCGCACGCGCACGTAGCCGGCGGCAAATTCAGTTTCCTTGGCCAGCTTCTCCAGCTCCTCCACGATGGCCGTGCCCTTGGGCAGCCACAGGGGCAGGCCGGGGCCGGTGTATTCGGCGTCCATCGCGTACAGGCCCATCTCGGTGCCCAGCTTGCGGTGGTCGCGCCGCTTGGCCTCCTCCAGCATGGCGAAGTGCGCCTCCAGCTCCGTCTTGTTTTTGAACGCGGTGCCGTAGATGCGCTGGAGCTGGGGCTGGTTGGAATCGCCGCGGTAGTAGGCGCTGGCCAGGTGGGTCAGCTTGAAGGCCTTGATGCGTCCGGTGCTGAAAACGTGCGGGCCGCGGCACAGATCGACAAATTCGCCATTCTTGTAGAAGGTGATGGCCTCGCCCTCGGGAATGTCGGCCAGGCGCTCGATCTTGTAGCGTTGGCCCATGCCCTGGATGATGCGGGTGGCTTCTTCGCGCGAGACCTCGGTGCGCTCGAACTTCTGGTCCTCGGCCACGATTTTGCCCATCTCGGCCTCGATTTTCACGAGGTCCTCGGGGGTCAGGCGGTGCTTCAGGTCGAAGTCGTAGTAGAAACCGTCCTCGGTGGGCGGACCGATGTCGAGCTGGACCTCGGGACCGAAAAGCCGGCGTACCGCAGCTGCCATGACATGCGCCGAGCTATGGCGCATCCGGTACAAATCACTCGATGGATCCAGCTTCATCAATCTATTACGCGGGGACGCGAATCAGTTCCTTTACCAATGAGCCGTTAGAGATAGGGCCTTTGCCCCGGCAAGACAAGTATTTTGCAGACGTTTCCCGCCGATCTTCCCAAAACCTGAAACCTGAAACTTGGAACCTGGAACTTGGAACCTGGAACTCACCTCTCCCGCCGCGCCGACAACTACAAAAACGTAGCTTTTATCCATTAGAGAGCCTCATTTCTGTAGTTAGAAGTTTGTAAATCGAGACTTCGCAGTTGCCTGGCCTTTTCCCGCCTCTACATTGGCGTTGATAGGGCTAAATAAATGGCTTGTTTCTACACAGCGATAGGCGTACCGAATATCATCCGTTGGCTGGGGGCCAATTGCGATTCAGTAAAAAATGAGACGCTATCACTGTGGGCGGATGACTTAAAAGGGGAAGCGCGTTAAGTCGCGTGTGGTCGAGTGGGGATGCGGCGATGAATGGGGGCAATATGAAGAATAGATTTTTTGGCACAGCGGCGGCGATGGGTCTGTTTTTTTTCGCATTCTGGGCTCCTGTGGCCCAGGCGCAAATTCTGACCTTCGATTTTGCGGGTTTGGCGGGCAACGAAGCCACTGCCAATTCGAATACCAAGGACGCTAATTTGGCCACCTCCACCATTTCGCGGGGTGCCGGCCTAACGGCGAGTGCCAATGGCGATCGTTTTAACGCAACCGGTTGGGCCGTGTCCTCGATTGCCAATGCCGTTTCCGGCAACGACTATGTGGAGTTCACGATTACTCCCAACGCCGGCTACCAATTCAGTGTTTCCACTATTGCGGTGCAATGGCAGCGTTCGGCTGCCGGCAACACCGCTATTTCGCTCCGCAGCTCGGCGAATAGCTACGCCACGGATATTGACTCGGTAAAAGCGGTTACTGATTCGACCTCCACCCAGACGTTCACCTGGAATGTATCGCAGGCCAATAGCACGGCCGCTGTGACGTACCGTTTGTATTCCTATGCTGAAAATGTCACCGGCACAGGTGGCCCCGGCGACGGTTCCGGTAATGATATCACAGTTAATGGCACGGTGACGGCCAGCTCCGCCGCCGAGCCCGCCACCCAGGCCACCAGCGTATCCTTCTCCAGTGTAGCCTCCACATCGATGGATGTCTCCTGGACCTCCGGCGATGGCGCTAACCGCTTGGTCATCTGCCGCTCCGGTAGCGCGCCCAGCAGTGGGCCGGTGGATGGCACCAGCTACACGGCGGACGCCAGCTTCAGTGGGTCGGGCACTTCGCTCGGCGGCGGCAAGGTCGTCTATGCCGGCTCCGGCAGCTCCTTCTCCCTCAGCGGACTCACCGCCTCCACCACCTACTATTTGCAGGTCTACGAATACAACGGCAGCGGGGCGACGGCCAATTACCTGACCTCGGCCGCCAGCGGCAATCCGAACAGCCAGGCCACTACCGCCCCGGCCTTCTCCACCGCCTCCGACATCATACGCGCCACCGCCTTCACCGAGCCCAGCAATGTGGATTACGCCAGCTACCAGGCCACGGACATCACCTCGGGCAATTCTCTGGAAGTCGCCCGCTTCACCATTCGTGACGGCGGCGCCAGTGCCGACGCGGATTCCGCCTCGACCACACTCGATGCCATCGCCTTCACCGTGGCCAACAGCGCTAGCCTGCGCCGGGTCGCCCTGTACGACGGCTCGACGGAAATCGCCGAGGTGGCAGGCGGCGCCACGCTGACCTACAGCGGGCTGTCCGGCCTGGTAGCGGCCGATGGCGGTACCAAGGACCTCTCCCTGCGCGCCACCTTCGTGGCCACCGTAACCGACAACCAGCAGTTCTCCTTTACAGTCAACAGTGCCACCGCGAATTCCGGAGGCTCGACCTTCGCGGCGGCGGATGCCGGCGCGGCCGCCTCCAGCACCACCAGCGACCGCAACCGCATCGAAGTCACCGCCTCCAAGCTGGTCTTCACCAGCGTTCCGGCGTCGGTGAATGTCGCACAGAATTTCACGGCCAGCGTTGCTGCGCGGGATGCCAATGATAATCTCGATCTCGACAGCACCGCATCCGTGACCATTGGCAAAGCTACGGGCAGCGGTTCCCTGACAGGTGGCACTGCACAGAATTTGGTTGCCGGTGCGCTAAGTTTCGCCGGGTTGCAGATCGACACATCCGGCACCATCACGATCGAAGCAACAGCGACTGGCCTCACCGCCGCCACCAGCGGCAGTATCATTGCGGTGGGCAAGCCCCTCGCGATCTCGGGCTACATGGCCAACCCGGCTGGCGCCTCCGATGGTCCCTACGAATATGTGCAGGTGATCGCGCTGGAGAATATCGATTTCTCCGTGAACCCGATGTCCTTGGTGTGGGCGAACAACGGCACGGCGACCGCAAATGGTTGGATTAATGGTGGAACGGTCACGTATAAGTTCAATATCACGTCCGGCAGCATGAACGAGGGTGATGTTGCCTACATCGGTGGAAGTGCCAAGCTCATTAACGGCGTCAGTTCGACGGATATCAGCGGGCAGACCTGGCTGCGCGCCATCAACACGGCGACGACGGCTGGTGATGGTTTTGGGACTTCGGGGGGTACCTCGGGTAACATGGGTAACGGTGGCGGCAATGCCGACGGGATAGCGATCTTTAACGGAACGACGCTGACCGACGCCTCCGTTCCTGTCGATGCGCTCCTTTACGGAACAGGCATCGGATCTGCGTTGGTCAGTAGCGGAGCGGATGGATACGTGTTGCCCAATAATGACTTCTATAGCGGCGGATTCGTCCAATCCTCCAGCACCCTGGTTGCCGGGGATCCTGCGGCGGGTGCTTTTGTAAAGCTGAGCGGAACCTTCAATACCATCACGAAAACATGGACCGTCTCCCGCACGGCATCCGTAGTTTCCAGCCCCACCGCAATCGGTGATATCGCGACCGGCATTTTGGTGACGGCGCCAGCCACCGAGCCCTCAACACAGGCCAGCACCATCATTTTTTCCAGCGTGACATCGTCCCAGATGACGGTGTCCTGGACCTCGGGCAGCGGGGCCAACCGATTGGTCGTCGCCCGTGCTGGCTCGGCGCCGAGCAGTGGTCCGGTGGATGGCACGGTGTACTCGGCAAACAGTGACTTCTCGGCGGGCGGCAGCGCGCTCGGGGGTGGGAAAGTCGTCTATGCAGGTTCCGGCAGTTCCTTCACCCTGACGGGGTTGGATGCTTCTACGACCTACTACCTTCAGGTCTACGAGTACAACGGAACAGGTGCCAATGCGAATTTCCTGACCACCTCCGCTTCCGGCAATCCGGCCAGCCAGATCACCGCGGATCCCCCAAACTCCTCGGTGTCGGACATCGTGCGGGCTTCGGGTTTCACCGAGCCTTCCAATGTAGCCTATGCAAGTTACCAGGCGACGGACATCACGGATGTTAACTCAATCGAACTGGCCCGTTTCACCATTCGCGACGGCGGCGCGACGACAGATGCGGATGCGTTGACCACAACGCTGGAAGCCATCAGCTTCACGGTTGCCAATGGCAGTCGTCTGCGTCGGGTGGCCCTTTATGATGGCACGTCGGAGATTGCCGAAGTGGCGGGCGGGGCGACCGTTTCCTTCACCGGTCTGTCCGGTCTTTCTGCGGCGGATGGCGGCACCAAGAATTTCTCGGTGCGCGCGACGTTCACCGCTTCGGTGACGGACAACCAGCAACTCTCGTTTACCGTCGCCTCGGCTTCGGCCACCCCGGGTAATTCCGAGTTTGCCGCCGCCAATGCCGGCGGCGCGGTCAGTGACACCACGGGCGATGCCAACCGGTTGGAGGTGTCGGCCACCAAGTTGTCTTTTTCCACCGTGCCGTCTTCGGTAACCATCGCCCAGAACTTCACCGCGGTGGTGCAGGCGCGCGATGCCCTCGATAACGTGGATCTCGATGATTCCACCTCCGTGACCATTATCAAGGGTTCCGGCAGCGGCACGTTGACCGGCGGCGGGGCCCAGAGTCTCAGCAGCGGGGCCCAGACCTGGTCCACGCTTCAAATGGATGAGACCGGCTCCTTCACCCTGCAGGCTTCCGGCGGGAGTCTGTCTGCCGCGGTCAGCGGCTCCATTTCTGCCTATCCCGGTCCGACTACGCTGGCCGCGGGTGATATCGCCATCATCGGATACAACTCCGGAACAACGCCCGATGAACTTGTCATTCTGGTCACCAAGGATTTGGGGCCTGGAACGGTGTTTTATGTGAACGACAATGAAGTTAGCAGTGCCGGTGGAACTACCTTTACCGATTTGGGTGAGACCGAAAATTCATTTACGGTCAAGGCAGGCCAGATCATACCGGCGGGCACCGTGTTCGTCTTACCTTGGGGAGGGTCCGCCGTCTCAACCAGCACCTACGATTGGACCGGCAATAGTGGTGGTCTCGCCGCCAACAGCGACGAGTTCTACATCTATACGGCCGCCAACATTAACTCGCTGACGCCGTCGGCGTTCATTTATGGTGCCGAGTTCGGCTCGGGAACCGGTCAGCGCCCCATTGGCCTTATCGCGGGCACCACCTGGATCAATCCGCCTCCTTCGGGCACGGCCAACGCCAGTCGCTACAAGATCGCGGGCGCCACCTACACCGCAACCACCAACGCGATATTGGCCGCCATTGGCGATGTTGCGAATAACTGGGAAACCGCCGCCTCGTATACCATGGCGGACACGGACTGGACGTTTACGTTCCTCACCCCTGCCAGTCAGCCGACCGTTCAGGCCAGCGACATCGGCTTTGCCAGCGTGCTCTCCACGCAGATCGATGCTTCATGGACATCTGGAAATGGGGCCAATCGCCTTGTTATTTGCAGACAGGGTAGTGCGCCTTCCGCCTCGCCGGTTGACGGGACTGCGTATACCGCCGACGGAGACTTCACCGGTGGTGGCAGTTCTTTGGGTGGCGGCAAGGTGGTCTACGACGGCTCCGACAGTTCATTTACGGTAACGGGCCTGGATCCTTCGACGACCTATTACCTTCAGGTCTTTGAGTACAATGGGGCGGCAAGCACGATTAATTACCTGACGACCACGGCAACCGGGAACCCGAATGGCACGACCACGGATGCTGCGGGCAACTCCACGGATTCAGATATCGCCCGCGCCTCGGGGTTTACCGAACCGGAAAATATCGCATACCATCTTTATCAGGGCGCCGATCTGGAGTTGGTGAATTCGATCGAATTGGCACGCTTTACCATTCGTGATGGCGCTGGCGGTGCCGATGCCGATGCGCTTGCCACCACGCTGACCGACATTAGCTTCACGGTATCCAATCCCGGCTCGCTTCGCCGCGTTGCCATATACGACGGTTCAAGCGAAATTGCGGAGATCGCGGGAGGCGGTACCCTGACCTTCGCGGGCCTGGCTGGCCTTTCTGCCGCCGATGGCAGCACGAAAGAGTTTTCGCTCCGCGCGACGTTCAATTCTTCCGTCACCGACAATCAGCAGTTCTCGTTTACGGTCAATAGTGCCACGGCCGCGGCGGGTCTCTCCTTGTTTGCATCGGCCAATGCGGGCGGCGCGGCCAGCAGCACCTCGGGCGATCGCAATCGCATCGAAGTCACCGCAACCAAGCTGGTCTTCTCTTCCGTCCCGGCGAGCGCCGGGGTGGGGGCGACCTTCTCGGCCACCGTGCAGGCCCGCGATGCGAACGACAGCGTGGATCTCGACAACACCGCGTCCGTGACCATTACCAAGGCCTCCGGCTCTGGCACCCTGAGCGGCGGTTCCGCTCAAAGCCTGGTGAGCGGCGCGCAGACCTGGGCCTCCCTGGCCGTGGATACCGCGGGCTCGGTGACCCTCCAGGCCGCGGGCGGCAGCTTGACTGCGGCCACCAGCGCCACGATCACGATCGCGAACTCGTTGAGTGCGGGTGATGTTTCGTTCGTCGCGTTCAATTCGGATGGTGACGACGACTTTGCCATTGTGTTTTGGAAGGATGTGGACGCCAACACCGTGCTGTATTTCAACGATAACGAATGGAACGGATCGGCGTTTACCAGCGGCGAAGGCAGCTTCGCCTGGAATTCCGGGGGTTCGATCATCACGTCCGGCACGGTGGTGCGTTTCAGCAGCCTGGGCTTGGTCAGTCGATCGGCCTCGGTCGGAACCATTTCCGGGTTCAGTGGGTTAGATCTGAGCGGCAGTGGCGAAGGTCTGTTCTGCTATCGTGGCACCTCTGTCTCCGCGCCGACCGCTTTCCTGGCCGCCATTGGCAATGGAACCGTGGCGACTTCATTTTCATCACTTTCAGGAACCGGATTGACCGATGGCGACACCGCCATCCGCCTCACCTCCGGGTCGGATATCGGTCAGTATAAGGGTGCCCGCGACGGGTATCTGGCCGTGGGCTATCGCGCCTTGTTGAGTGTCATGTCCAACTGGGATCTTCAGGACGATTCGGGCAATCAACACGCTGATTCGATTGTGCCGGATGTTCCCTTCAGCACCACCGTGTTCACCTTCTCTTCGCTGGCTACCGAACCGACCACGCAGGCCAGCGGCATCAACTTCTCCGGGGTGACGTCTTCCCAAATCAATGTGGCCTGGACGTCCGGCAACGGGGCCAACCGTCTGGTCATTGCACGCGCCGGTTCCGCTCCCAGCGGCAATCCGGTGGATGGCACCGCCTATACCGCGGATGCCAGCTATGCCGGCGCCGGCAGCGCGCTGGGCAGCGGCAAGGTGGTCTACATCGGCTCGGGCAGCTCGTTCACGCTGACCGATCTTGATCCTTCCACGACCTACCACCTGCGCGTCTATGAATACAACGGCAGCGCAGGCAGCATCAACTACCTGACCAGCACGGCCGCGGGTAACCCCAACAGCCAGGTGACGGCCGCCTCCGGGCTTTCGTCGGCGTCGGACATCGTGCGCGCCTCCGGCTTCACCGAGCCAGCCAATGTGGCCTATGGCTCCTACCAGGCGACGGATGTCACCGACGTCAACTCCATCGAGCTGGCCCGCTTCACCATTCGCGATGGCTCCGGTGCTCCAGACGGCGATTCCAGTGATACCACCCTGACCTCCCTCGCCTTGACCGTGGCCAACGGTGCCCGCCTGCGCCGGGTTGCCGTGTATGACGGCGCGACGGAAATTGCCGAGGTGGCGGGTGGCGCGACCGTGACGTTCTCCAGCCTCGTCGGCTTGGTGGCCGCGGACGACGGGACCAAGGATTTCTCCATCCGGGCGACTTTCAACGCGTCGGTCACGGACAACCAACAGGTTCAGTTCACGGTGAGCAGCATCACGGCTGACCTGGGTGGCTCAACGTTTGGTTCCATCGACGGCGGCGGCGCGTCCAGCGACATCACGGGCGATGCCAACCGCATTGAGGTTGCCGCCACCAAGCTGACCTTCTCTTATGCCCAGACCCCGGTGCTGGTGGGCCAGTCCTTCACCGCCACCGTGCAGGCGCGCGATGCGCTGGATAATGTGGACCTCGACAGCGTGGAATCGGTGACCATCACCAAGGCTTCTGGCTCCGGCACGTTGTCCGGTGGAGCCGCTCAGGCTCTGTCGTCCGGCGCGCTCTCGTTTGGATCCCTGCAAATCGACGCGGGTGGCTCGTTTACCCTGACCGCGGCGGGCGGTGCCCTGACCTCGGCCACCAGTTCCAGCCTGACCGCCGTAGCTGCCCTGGCCGCGGGCGATCTGGCGCTCATCGGTCGCATCAACAATGCGTCGCCGGATAGTTTCGCCCTGCTGGCCCTGGCGAATATCCCGGCCGGCAGCGTGGTCTACTTCACGGACAACGGGTGGAGCAATGCCGCCCCGGCCAACTTCCGCGGCGCGCTGAGCGATGGCGATGGCAGCGAAACGCTGATGCGCCTGACCGTCAACAGCACCATCACCGCCGGCACCATCTTCCGCAGTACGGACTCGGATGCCCGCTGGACCTGGACCACCAGCGGTTCCATCCCGTTTGGCGGAGCGGCCACCTATTCTGCGCTGACGCTGGCCACGGGCGGGGAACAGATTTACGCCTTCCAGGTCGCGAACCTGAACACCAACCCACTGGCGGCCGCGTCGTCCCACATCTTTGTGCTGGATGACACCGGCACCTTCGAGGATCCCGATAACTCCAGCGGCTCTTCGCAGGGCAACATTCCGCCCGGGTTGTCCGCGGGTGCCGACACCGCCCTTTCCTTCCCGTTCAGCAGCGACAACGTGATCGGGCTGAACATGGCGCTGGCCTCGGCCCAGAACTATGCCACCAAGACGGAATGGTTGGATTTCATCAACAACCAGGCGAACTGGTCCACCTCGGCCACTGGGTTGCCCTCCGGTGGCGTGGCCTTCGGCCTGCCTTGCCCGGGCAGCACGCCGCCTCGCATGGCCAATCCGGGCGCCAAGACGTTTACCGTGGGTACGCTGAGTTCGTTCCAGGTGGTGGCCAACGATCCCGGTTGCTACGGCGTGACCTTGAGTGCGGCAGGTCAGCCCGCCGGCCCCAGCTTTACGACTGCTGGCAACGGTACCAACACCGTGGGCACCTTCTCGTGGAATCCGAACCTGGGCGACGAAGGTACCTATCTGGTCCGCTTTACCGCCACCGACTCCAGTGCGCTGGCCAGTAGCTTGGTGATCCGGGTCTATGTGCGCGGCATCGGCGAGGCCACGAATTCCGGCGGCGTACCCGTGTCCCAAACCAACTGGGTGGTGGATATTACTGCATCACCGGCCAATGGTGCTAATGCACAGGTTACGTGGAGTGCCACCGCAGGCATCTCTTACGATGTGTATTACAGCGATAACGACCCGTCGGGCGCGATGTTCTGGACCAAGCACGGCACCGTGCTGGCGGATGCCGCTACGGAATCGCTCGATGTGCCCGAAGATCCGCAGCGCTACTACTCTGTCGTGCCGTCCGGTGAATCGCCGACCACCTATGGCCTGTGGGGCGTGATCAAGCCCACCATTCCCAGCGGGTTCTCCATGCAGAGCGTACCGCTGGACATCGCGGACCGCACCATGTCGGGCGAACTGGGCAACGCCCTGAAAGCCGTGCTGAGCAACGGGGACAAGGTGTACGCCATGGAAGTGAACGGAAGCTTCACCACCATCACGTTGTCGGGCGGCACCTGGGA